>JAESGM010000037.1_pt1 | contig 456654 bp, 470 predicted proteins | sample 9269721 | NCBI WGS metagenome assembly JAESGM01 (sample SAMN15720920, study PRJNA650825) | algae metagenome | isolation source: Komarekiella atlantica HA4396-MV6 and co-occurring heterotrophs from... | place: USA: Theobald House, Kauai, HI | collected 2009-07-29 | reverse complement strand
GCACTTGTCATCCACACCACCGGCTGTCACCCCGGCGAAGGCCGGGGCCCATCCTGAGATATTGCAAAAGCCGCAAGGTGTGTGAACGGGACAAGAGAAGCGCAACCGCTCTTCCCGTGCTCGTGGAAATCGTCGGGCTGGGTCCCGGCCTTCGCCGGGATGACATCCGGTGGGTAAGGCACTTTGGTGCACAAACACAATGTGCGCCCCTGCTCCCTCCCTCGAGGGCGAGAGGCAGATCGCGCCCGTGGCACTTGTCATCCACACCACCGGCTGTCACCCCGGCGAAGGCCGGGGCCCATCCTGAGATATTGCAAAAGCCGCAAGGTGTGTGAACGGGACAAGAGAAGCGCAACCGCTCTTCCCGTGCTCGTGGAGATCGTCAGGGCTGGGTCCCGGCCTTCGCCGGGATGACAGGGAAGCAGCTTGCACAATACTGCCCGAGCCACCGAACGGTCCCCTCGCCCCTCCGGGGAGAGGGTTAGGGTGAGGGGACTTCAGACCGACTTCTTGCCCGCCGTCGGCCCGACCATGTTTTCGGGCCGCACTTCCGCATCGAACTCCTCGCCCGTCAGCAGCCCCAGCTCGATCGCCGATTCCTTCAAGGTCAGCCCCTTCTTGTGGGCGTTCTTGGCGATCTTGGCGGCGTTGTCGTAGCCGATCTTGCGGTTGAGCGCCGTCACCAGCATCAGCGAGTTGTTGAGGTGCTCGGCGATGCGCTTGCGGTCCGGCTCGATGCCGATGGCGCAATGGTCGTTGAAGCTCTTGGCCGCGTCCGCCAGCAGCCGCACCGACTGCAGGAAGTTGTAGGCGATGACCGGCTTGAAGACGTTGAGCTCGAAATTGCCCTGGCTCGCGGCAAAGCCGATGGCCGCATCGTTCCCCATCACCTGCACGGCGACCATGGTCATGGCTTCCGACTGGGTCGGGTTGACCTTGCCCGGCATGATCGAGGAGCCCGGCTCGTTCTCGGGGATGGTGATCTCCCCGAGGCCCGAGCGCGGGCCCGAGGCGAGCCACCTGACGTCGTTGGCGACCTTCATCAGAGCGGCGGCGAGCTGCTTCAGCGCCCCCGAGGTGCCGACGAACGCGTCGTGCCCGGCCATGACGGCGAACTTGTTGGGCGCGGTGACGAAGTCGTGGCCGGTGAGTTCGGCGATCTCGGCAGCAACCGTCACCCCATAGTCCGGGTGGGCGTTGAGACCCGTGCCGACGGCCGTGCCGCCGAGCGCCAGTTCCTTCAACTGCGGGAGCGTCGCCTTGATCGCCTTGACCGCCAGGTCGATCTGCGCCACCCACCCGCTCATCTCCTGGCCGAGCGTCAGCGGGGTCGCGTCCTGCAGGTGCGTGCGGCCGATCTTGACGACGTCGGCGAACTCGCGCGCCTTGGCGTCGAGCGTTGCGCGCAGCACCTCGACGCGCGGGAAGAGATACCCCTCCAGCGCCTCGACGGCGGCGATGTGCATGGCCGTCGGATAGGTGTCGTTGGACGACTGGCTCATGTTGACGTGGTCGTTGGGATGGACCGGCTTTTTCGAGCCCATCTGCCCGCCGGCCATCTCGATGGCGCGGTTGGAGATGACCTCGTTGACGTTCATGTTGGATTGCGTGCCCGAGCCGGTCTGCCAGACGACGAGCGGAAAGTGGTCAGCGAGCTTGCCCGCGATCACCTCGTCGGCAGCCGCCACGACCAGGTCGCGCGTCACCTCGTCCATCAGACCGAGCTTGTGATTGGCGAGCGCGGCGGCTTTCTTGAGGAGACCGAAGGCGGTGATGATCTCGGTGGGCATGCGCTCACCCCCGATATCGAAATTGGCCAGGCTCCGGGCCGTCTGCGCGCCGTAATACTTGTCGGCCGGCACGTTGATCGTGCCCATGGAATCCGATTCAACCCGCATGCTCATCGGCTCTGTTGTCTCCGCTGGTTTGTGCGCTTGGCCCTAGCGCCGCGCGAGCGCAAATACAAGACGTATCGGGAAAGGAAAAGGGCCGGTTTCCTTGAGGAAACCGGCCCTTTCAAAGACTGGACGAGCGCAAGCGGAGAGCCTTAGCTCTTGCGCGGCTCGAGAACCTGCCGGCCACGATACATGCCGGTCTTGAGGTCGATGTGGTGGGGGCGGCGAAGCTCGCCCGAATCCTTGTCCTCGACATAGGCCGGCGCGGCAATCGCATCGGCCGAGCGACGGAAACCACGCTTCATCGGCGAGGTCTTGCGTTTTGGCACTGCCATGGTCGTTACTCCGAATTCAATAAGGTTCGTGCCGCCTGGCGGCCAACAGACGCGCGTCTGTCATGGAATTGGCGGCCTCTATACAGAAGGACGAGCCGCTTGGCTAGAGGGTATTGGCGGCTTGCCCCTTCTGCAACCGCCTACTTGCAGACTACAATTTTTGTCAGTACATAAATTGTAGTCTGTGGGGGCGGGCTGGAATGTACGAGTGGGACGAGGACAAGGAAGCCCTCAACCGGGCCAAGCATCACGTCGGCTTTACGTCCGTCTGGCAGTTCGAATGGAATGCGGCCGTCTACGAGAAGGACGACCGGTACGACTACGGCGAAGAGCGCTTCCGGGCGTTCGGACATATCGGCGAGCGTCCGCACTGCCTGGTCTTCACTCCCAGAGGTCAGAACATCCGCGTCATCAGCCTGCGCCCGATGCACGAAAAGGAGGCCAGACGCTATGGCATCTCGAAACGCTAGACCCAAGCCGCCGCCGGACTATGATCCGGCCGCGCCCCTCACCGACGATGAGATCGCAAAACTGCGGCCGGCGCGCGAGTTCTTCGCCGAGCGCGGGATCCCCATGCCCCGGCCCGTCGGTCGTCCGCGCCAGGATAAGACCAAGGTGCGTGTCACCATGCGCCTCGACCCCGATGTCCTCGACTATTTCAGGAGCCAGGGGCCAGGCTGGCAGACCCGTATGGGCAAGGTATTGGCGCAGGCAGCAGGCAAGAAAGACTAAAGCGCCAGCGTGCCGCTCGGCGCAACGCATGCGGCGCGCTGGCCGTATTCGCGCGCCCGTTCCTCAATGATGCCGGCGATGCGGCGCTGGTTCGGGCCTGGATTGCCCGGCAGGCGCACATGCGGGTTGGGCAGGGCGGTCACCAGCAGCGCCGCCCGGTCCCAGGGCAGGTTCTGCGGTTCGATGCCGAAGGATGCACTGGCACCCGCGGCGACCCCGAATTCCCCGTCCGGCCCCCATTCGGCGATATTGAGGTAGATCTCCATGATCCGCTGCTTGGAGAGGATGAGGTCGATATAGACCGCCAGCGGAATCTCGAGCCCCTTGCGGATGAACGAGCGGCCGTTCCAGAGGAAGAGGTTGCGCGCCACCTGCATGGTGATGGTCGAGGCGCCGCGCGCCGGCCGGCCGGCGAGGAGATCGTCGACCTCGGCGCGCAGCGCGCCGACGTCGATGCCCCAGTGACGGCAGAACTGGCCGTCCTCGCTCATCACCACCGAGGCCTTGAGGCGATCGGAGATATCGGCGATGTCGCGCCATTCGCGCTCGACCCGCTGCCCGGTGAGGTAGCGCATCAGCATCGGCACCGAGACGGGATCGACGATGATGTAGAGCGGCGTCAGCACCAGCGGGATCGCCACCAGCACGGCGAGCGCCCCCGCGATCCATCGCAGGAAGCGGCGCAGGGGATGCCTTTTGTGCGTGCGCTTGGGCATGGGCGGGCTTTGATGCCATACGACCGGCAGCTTGTCTTGCCCCAATCGCGCCGATTGGTTAGCTGTCAACGTTACGATGCTGAAGCCCTACGATTTTGCCAACGAGGTTGCCGGCTGCGCCCGCGCCGTCGAGGCGGCGCTCGACCGCTATCTCGACGGCGCGCGGCTGTCCGGTCCCGGCCCCGCGGCCGAACGGGTGGTCAAGGCCATGCGCCACGGCAGCCTCAACGGCGGCAAGCGCCTGCGCCCGCTGCTGGTGCGCCAAGCCGCGCAGGTCTTCGGCGTCCCCTCGGAGGCTTCGCTCCAGGCCGGCCTCGCGGTCGAGGCGGTGCACTGCTATTCGTTGATCCATGACGACCTGCCGGCAATGGACGACGATGATCTGCGCCGCGGCCAGCCGACCGTCCACGTCGCCTACGATGAAGCAACCGCCATCCTCGCCGGCGACGCGCTCCTGACCCACGCCTTCGCCATCCTCGCCGACGAAAGCTGCCACCCGGACCCGGCCGTGCGCATCGCGCTCGTTGCCGAGCTCGCCGGCGGCAGCGGCGCCGGCGGCATGGTCGGTGGGCAGATGCGCGACATTGAGGGCGAGAAGGGTGGCTTTTCCAATGGCGACATCGAGGTGATGCAGGCCATGAAGACCGGCGCCCTCATCCGCGCGAGCGTCAGGATGGGCGCCATCCTCGGGCAGGCGGACCCGCGCGCCCTTTCTGCCATGACCGCCTATGCGGAAGCGGCCGGCCGCGCCTTCCAGCTTGCCGACGACATCCTCGACGTCACCGCCACCTCCGAGACCATGGGCAAGGCGACCGGCAAGGACGAGGGACGCGGCAAGCAGACCCTCGTCGGCCAGCTGGGGCTCGAGCAAGCGCGCCGCGCGCTCGAGGCTATGGTCGCCGACGCGGTGATGGCGCTGCGCACCTTCGGACCGCGCGCCGATGGCCTGCGCGCAACGGCGCGCTATTTTGCCACGAGGAAAAACTAGCCGCGACGGCCCCGCGATTTGATTGAAATGTTATCGTACTCCTGGCCCAGGGTTTAATGATGAGTCTAGCCTCCGTCCGCGCCGATCTCGCCCAGCGCGCCCCCGACCTCTCCGTCATCGAGACGCAGGCTTCGACCGCCACGGTCCAGCTCGCGGCAGAGGTGCATGGGTGCGAACCCGGCCAGATCGCCAAGACCCTCTGCATCCGCGTCAACGGCGACGTGCTGCTCCTCGTCACCCGCGGCGATGCCCGCCTCGACAACCAGAAGGCCAAGTCCGCCTTCGGCGGCCGCCCGCGCATGCTCGGGCCCGAGGAGGTCGAGGAATTGACCAGCCACAAGGTCGGCGGCGTCTGCCCCTTCGGCCTGCCGCAACCGCTGCCGATCTTCTGCGATGTCTCGCTCAGGATCTACGACGAGGTCATTCCCGCCGCCGGCTCCACGCACTCGTCCGTCCGGCTGACGGTCGAGCGGCTGGCGGAGCTCTGCGGGGGCAAGTGGGCCGACGCCTGCATGGTGCCGGTGGAGGTTGTTTGACTTAGGAAGGCCCCTTCCAGCCTACCCCAGCCGCTTCCTCATGAACCAGCGCCGGTGTGCCTGCACCACGTCGCCCTCGCGGTTCTCCAGCCTGCCGAACGTCTCGTAGCCCAGTCGCTCGTAAAACCCGGCCGCCTCGGGCATCGAGGTATCGAGCCAGGCACCGTGGCAGTCGCGGCGCGTCCCCTCGGCTTCCGCCTCTGCCATCAACTGCCGCCCAAGCCCCCTGCCCCGCTGGCCCTCCGCGACCCAGAGGAGCTTGATCAGCAGCCAGCCATAGGCAGTCGAGGCGGCAAGGCCCGCGATCAGCGCACCATCGCCGTCGCGGATGGAAAGGGTGAAGCTCGAGTTGAGCGCCTGCGGCTGGCTTGCCCGGATCGCAGCGAGGAGCTCGCGCTCGAGTTCATCGACCAGCGCCGGTTCAGCCTCGGCGAGGACGACTTTCGGCTCGCTCACTCGGCCGCCTGCGCGCGTGTCAAACGCGTGATCTCGGCCCCCAGGGCGCGACGAAGCTCACCATGGTTGTCTTCCGAGAACAATTCGGCGGCCGACCAATCGTAGAGCCAAATCGGCATGACGCGGCGCTCATCGGTCTCGCTTGCATAGCGCGGCACGATATGGGCGTGCAGCGCCGGGTCGGTATTGCCTAGAATGTCATAGTTGACCCGGAGGCAGCCGGTCACGGCCAGCAATGCATCGCCGATCAGTGCCATATCCGCGAGGAAACCAATCCGCTCGCGCAGACCGAGGTCGTTGAGCGACGTCACGACCGGATCGGCGAGCAGGATGAGCTGGCCGGGAACGACCTGCTTGTCGCTCATCACTACCCAGCCACTGCTAACGCGGGCGACCAGCCAAGGATTGCGACCTTCGCGGGCCAGGGCGACACGCTGGCCGACGATGGTGTTGGCCAGCGAGCTCACTCCGCTGCCTGCCGCCCGGCGCCGAACTTCTTTTCGATATAGTCGGCGACCATTACCTTGAACTGGTCGGCGACGTCCGCTCCGCGCAGCGTCGCAACCTTTTCGCCGTCGATGAACACCGGCGCGGCCGGAGTTTCGCCGGTGCCGGGCAGCGAGATACCGATATTGGCGTGCTTGCTCTCGCCCGGCCCGTTGACGATGCAGCCCATCACCGCGACCGAAAGCGTCTCGACGCCGGGATAGCGCTCGCGCCACTCGGGCATCGAGGTATTGAGGTGGTCCTGGATGTCCTTGGCAAGCGTCTGGAACGTCGTCGAGGTGGTGCGCCCGCACCCGGGGCACGCGGCAACGACCGGCAGGAACTGGCGAAAGCCCATGGTCTGCAGCAATTCCTGCGCAACCTTGACTTCCGTCGTACGGTCCCCGCCCGGCTCGGGGGTGAGCGAGATGCGGATGGTGTCGCCGATGCCCTGCTGGAGAAGAATGCCCATGGCGGCCGAGGAAGCAACGATCCCCTTGCTGCCCATACCCGCTTCGGTCAGGCCGAGATGGAGCGCATAGTCGCAGCGCGCCGCGAGATCCTGATAGACGGCGATGAGGTGTTGGACGTCCGACACCTTGGTCGAAAGGATGATCCGGTCGCGCCCCAAACCGATCTCCTCGGCGCGCTCAGCCGAAAGCAGCGCCGACTGGATGATCGCCTCGCGCTGCACCGCGGCGGCGGAGATCGGGTTCGCCGAGGCCGCGTTCTCGTCCATCAGCCGCGTCAGCAGCTCCTCGTCGAGCGAGCCCCAGTTGACGCCGATGCGCACGGGTTTCCCATAGCGGATGGCCAGTTCGATGAGCGTTGCGAACTGCGTGTCGCGCTTGGCCTTGAAGCCGACGTTGCCGGGATTGATGCGGTATTTGGCCAGCGCCTCGGCGCAGGCCGGATGATCGGTGAGGAGCTTGTGGCCGATATAGTGGAAATCGCCGACCAGCGGCACGTCGTAGCCCATGGAGGCGAGACGGTCGCGGATATGCGGCACGGCGGCGGCCGACTCGTCGCGGTCGACGGTGATCCGCACGATCTCGGAGCCGGCGCGGGAAAGCTGCATCACCTGGCGGACGGTCGCATCGATGTCGGCGGTGTCGGTGTTGGTCATCGACTGCACGACGACGGGCGCACCGCCCCCGACGAGGACGCCGCCCACATCCACACCCACCGATTTGCGCCGCGCGGCCGGACCTGACATCTTGCTTCACCTCGTGACCCGGCAGAGATAGTCCGAACCGCCTAATCCTGCAATGTTGCGGATCGATGACGGGAGGAATCGCCATGCAGCATATCGTCGCCACCCTCGTCCTGTTGCTCATTGGGCTCGTCCCGGCCTGGGCGCAGCCGCTGACCGGCAACATCGCCATCCACGATCCGTCCATCGCCGTCGTCGAGGACGGCATGGTCTCGTTCGCGACCGGCGTCGAGGGCGCCAGGGACGGCGGCCAGATCCGCACCAAGTCTTCGCCGGACGGCATCGACTGGCAGGAAACCGGCGCCCTGCCCGGCGGCATGCCGCAATGGGTGATGGACGAGATGGGCTTCACGCCCAAGAACATCTGGGCGCCCGCGGTGTCCGAGCATGAGGGCACCCACTACCTCTATTATTCCGCCTCGACCTTCGGGCGGAACGACAGCGTCATCGGGCTGATGACCAATGACGACCTCGCGGCCGCCGACCCGACCGCCGGGTGGGAGGACCAGGGCCTCGTCATCCGCTCGCAGCCCGGCGACGACTTCAACGCCATCGACCCGTTCCGCGCCGACACCGGCGGCAAGGCCTGGCTGGCCTATGGCTCCTACTGGAACGGCATCCGCCTGGTCGAGATCGACCCCGAAAGCGGCAAGCCGCTGGAGGGGGTTGAAACCACCTTCATCGCCTCACGCGGCGGCGGCGCCATCGAGGCGCCGGCCATCCTCGAACACGAAGGCAGGTTCTACCTCTTCGTCTCGTTCGACGCTTGCTGCCGCGGCGTCGGCTCGACCTACCGCATCATGGTCGGCCGCGCGGACGGCATCGAGGGGCCGTATCTCGACAAGGACGGTGTGCCGATGCTGGAGGGCGGCGGCGCCGAACTCGTCGCCACCACCGGCAACCACATCGGCCCGGGTGGGCAGGAGGTGTTCATGCGCGATGGGCAGCCGTGGCTGGCATTCCACTTCTACAACAGAAGCCTTGGCGGCACGCCCAACCTCTATCTGGCGCCGCTGCGCTGGGATGCGGATGGCTGGCCAATGATCGATGCGCTGGGAGAGAATCCCTCACCCTGACCTTCTCCCGGCGAGGGGACGCTGTAACAACGCATGATGCAACCCCAAACACCGCTGCTCACCTCGCCCCTCCGGGGAGAGGTCGGCGCGAAGCGCCGGGTGAGGGGTTGCGCACGGTTGCCGGCGACTCTTGAACCCGTCCGGGACATCCCCATCTATTTGGACATGTTCAAGCTCCTGACCTCGACCCTGGTTCCCCGCATCCTGCTCTTCCGCAAGGAAGTCGCGCAGCTCTGGCGTGCGTTCCGCGCGCCCGAGACCCCGCTTTATCTCAAGGCCGCGACGCTGTTCGTCGCGTTCTATCTCATCAATCCGTTCGACCTGGTGCCCGACTTCCTGCCGTTCCTCGGCATCGTCGACGACCTGATCCTGGTGCCGCTTATGGTGAGCTGGATCGTCTCGCGCCTGCCGGTACCGGCCAAGGTTTATGCCGGCAAGTATGGTCCCACCGTGGATGGCAAGGCGCGGCGGATGTAGGATCGGCGGGCGCCTTCATCGAGGAGCCCGTCCGCCATGGTCCGTCTCGGGGTTACATTAGCGATCTTGATCGGCCTCGCCGGCGCCGCTCGCGCCGAAATCGAGACGCGGGGCTATCTCGCCTACAAGGCCTACGAAGCCTGCATGGACGCCCATGCCAGCGAGTATGCCGGGCGCCAGGGCCCGCCGGCCCAGCTCGCCGGCAAGATCGGCAGGCTTTGCCTCGGAGAGGAAGAGGCAATGCAGCAGGCCTACACCGCCGAGTTTCTGGCTTTGCGGTCCGATCCCGGCTCCGCGGCCGAAGAGGCCCGGCAGATCGTTGAGCAGGTAACCTCATCCGTGCGTGAAGCGATCAGGCTCGAGATCGAGCGCATCCGGCTGGAGAGAACCGGCCCCTCTGTCAGTTTCTGACGAAAACGAGAGCGTCCGGCTCCCTCCCCCTTGAAGGGAGGGGTGGGGGGAAGCATCGGTGGCTCACTGACTCACCCCCACCCTCAATCCCTCCCCTCAAGGGGAGGGAGGCGATGGAGCCGCCGATACCGATACGGTCTGACATGCCCTGACACGGAGTTCAAAAGGGGCCCGGAGCGCTCCGGGCCTTTTTGCTATTCCAGCCGCACCAGCAGGTCCTTGGCGTCGATCTGGTCGCCGGGCTTGACCAGCACTTCGGCGACCGTCCCGTCGGTTTCGGCGTGGATCGCCGTTTCCATCTTCATGGCTTCGATCGAGCAGAGCACGTCCCCGGCGGTGACCTTCTGACCCTGCTGCACGGCAAGGGTCGAGATGACGCCGGGCATGGGCGCGCCGACTTGTTTGGGATCGCCGGCCGCCGCCTTGGCCCGCACCTTGACCTCGCCGGCTTTCAGGCGATCCGGCACGGTTATGGTGCGCGGCTGGCCGTTGAGATCGAAGAAGACGCGCACCTCGCCCTTTTCGTTGGTCTCGGCGCGCCCGAGATACTGGAGGACCAGCGTCTTGCCCTTCTCGATGTCGACGAGCAGTTCCTCGCCTTCGGCAAGCCCATAGAAATAGACCGGCGTCGGCAGCACCTCGGTCGGCCCATAGTGGTCCTGCGATCGGGCGAAATCGGTGAAGACCTTGGGATACATGAGGTAAGAGGCGAGGCGCAGGTCGTCGATCTCCATCCCCGTCTCGTCGGCAACTTTCTTGCGCTCGGCCTCGAGGTCGACGTCCTTGAGATAGGAGCCGGGGCGCTGCGTCATCGGCTGCTTGCCCTTCAGCACCTTCTTTTGCAAGGCCGGCGGGAAGCCGCCCGGCGGCTGGCCGAGATCGCCGGCAAAGAACCCGACGACCGAATCCGGGAAGGCGATGTCGCGGTTCGGGTCCTCGACCTCGGCGCGAGTCAGCCCGGCCGAAACCATGGCGAGCGCCATGTCGCCGACGACCTTGGACGAGGGCGTGACCTTGACGATGTCGCCGAACATCTGGTTGACGTCCGCATAGGTCTGCGCCACCTCGTGCCAGCGGCTTTCGAGGCCCAATGAGCGCGCCTGCTCCTTGAGATTGGTGAACTGGCCGCCCGGCATCTCGTGGAGATAGACCTCGGAAGCCCCGCCCTTGAGGTCGCTCTCGAAGGCCCGGTACTGAGTGCGCACGGCCTCCCAGTAGAACGAGATCTCGCGGATCGCCTTGGCGTCGAGCCCCGGATCGCGCTCGGTATCGGCGAGCGCGGCGACGATCGAGCCGAGCGTCGGCTGGCTGGTGGTGCCCGAAAGCGCGTCCATCGCCGCATCGACCGCATCCACCCCGGCTGCAACCGCCGCCATGACCGTCGCCGAGGCGGCGCCGGACGTGTCGTGGGTGTGGAGGTGGATGGGCAGGCCGACTTCCTGCTTCAGGGTCTCGACGAGCTTTTTGGCCGCGGCGGGCTTCAAGAGCCCCGCCATGTCCTTGATGCCGAGGACATGCGCGCCGGCCGCTTCCAGTTCTTTCGCCAGCCCGACATAGTACTTGAGGTCGTACTTGGCCCGGTCGGGATCGAGCATGTCGCCGGTATAGCAGAGAACGCCCTCGCAAACCTTCTCGGCCTCGATCACCGCGTCCATCGATACGCGCATGTTCTCGACCCAGTTGAGGCAATCGAACACGCGGAAGATGTCGACGCCGCCGGCCGCCGCCTGCCTGACGAAAAACTTGACGACGTTGTCGGGATAGTTGGTGTAGCCGACCCCGTTCGAACCGCGCAGCAGCATTTGCGTCAGGATATTGGGCGCACCCTCGCGCACCCGCGCCAGCCGCTCCCACGGATCCTCGTTGAGGAAGCGCATGGCGACGTCGAACGTCGCCCCGCCCCAGCATTCGAGCGAAAAGAGGTTGGGCAGGCCCCGGCTGTAGGCGCGCGCGATGCGGGTGATGTCGAACGAGCGCATGCGGGTGGCGAGCAGCGACTGGTGCGCGTCGCGCATGGTGGTATCGGTGATCAGCACCCGCGGCTGCGCCTTCATCCATCGGGCGAGCCCCTGCGGCCCCTCGCGCTCCAGCACCTGCCGGCTGCCCTCGGTGACGGCGAGCGGCGGATACTCGGGCACTACCGGCTCGACGGCGCCAGCGGGTGGACGCGGCCGGTCACGCACTTCCGGATGCCCGTTGACGGTGACGTCGGCGACGTAGGTGAGGAGCTTCGTTGCCCGGTCCTTGCGCTTCTTGATGTCGAAGAGCGCCGGGGTCGTGTCGATGAAACGCGTCGTATAGCGGTTGGAGACGAAGTCCGGATGGGTGATGACGTTCTCGAGGAAGGCGAGATTGGTCGAAACGCCCCGGATGCGGAACTCGCGCAGCGCCCGGTGCATGCGCGCGATCGCTTCCTCGGGGGTCGGGGCCCAGCAGGTGACCTTTTCGAGGAGCGGATCGTAGTAGCGGGTGATGACCGCGCCTGCATAGGCGGTGCCGCCATCGAGACGCACGCCAAAGCCGGTCGCGCCGCGATAGGCAGTGATGCGGCCGTAGTCGGGAATGAAGTTCTCTTCCGGATCCTCGGTCGTCACCCGGCACTGGATGGCGTGGCCGTGGAGGTGGATGTCCTCCTGCAGCGGCACGCCGGATTCCGGGGTACCGATGACCGCCCCGTCGAGGAGCTTGATCTGCGCCTTGACGATGTCGATGCCGGTGACCTCTTCGGTCACCGTATGCTCGACCTGGATGCGCGGGTTGACCTCGATGAAGTAGAAATCATCGCTGTCGGCATCCATCAGGAACTCGACGGTGCCGGCCCCGCGATAGTTGGCGGCATTACCGAGCCGCACCGCAGCGCTCGTCAGCTTCTGGCGCACCTCTTCCGACATATAGGGCGCGGGCGCGCGCTCGACGACCTTCTGGTTGCGGCGCTGGACCGAACAGTCGCGCTCGAACAAGTGGACGAGGTTGCCGTGATCGTCGCCGATCAGCTGCACCTCGACGTGCCGGGCGCGCTCGACCAGCTTTTCGAGATACATCTCGTCCTTGCCGAATGCGGCCTTGGCCTCGCGCTTGCCTTCCGAAACCTCGGAGCGCAGGTCCTTCTCGTTCATGATGCGGCGCATGCCGCGCCCGCCCCCACCCCACGAGGCCTTGAGCATCAGCGGGTAGCCGATCTCGCCGGCCATCCGGGCCACCTCGTCGAGATCGTCGGGCAGCGGCTCGGTCGCCGGCACCACGGGCACACCCGCCGCGATCGCCATGTTGCGGGCGGCGACCTTGTTGCCGAGGTCGCGCATGGTCTGCGCGCGCGGCCCGATGAAGGTAATGCCCGCGTCCTCGCAGGCATCGGCAAACTCGGGGCTTTCAGAGAGCAGTCCATAGCCCGGATGGATGGCATCCGCTCCCGAGATCCGCGCGATGCGGATATATTCGTCGATCTGGAGATAGGCCTCAACCGGTCCCTTGCCCTTGCCGATGAGATAGGCCTCGTCCGCCTTGAAGCGGTGGAGCGCCAGCTTGTCCTCCTCGGCAAAGACCGCGACGGTCTTGAGACCAAGCTCATTGGCGGCGCGAAACACCCGGATGGCGATTTCGCTGCGATTGGCGACGAGGATCTTCTTGATCGGCATGAATCTGTCCCGAGCAATGAGGCAGTAAAGGGCGACCGCGCCCGGCTCGTTTATCCGGCCCGGCGTCGCCGCTCGGGCGAGAGCTTATTTCTGGCCGAGATGTCCGGCCAGATGGCTCATGTCATAGCCCGCATGCGCGGCCTGGCCGATGATCTCGCCCGCGTCCATTTCGCCAGCCTGCGACAGGGCCCAGAGCGTGGTCGAGCGCGTGCCCGAGCGGCAGAAGGCGAAGACCGGGCCTTCGCTCGCCTCGAGCGCGGCCTTGGTCTTCTCGACCATTTCGGCGGTGACGCCGTCACGCCCGAGCGGGATGTGGTGGTAGGCAAGGCCGGCGGCCCTCGCCGCCGCCTCGACCTCTGCGGCCGCCGGCTGGTCGGGCGCCTCGCCGTCGGGTCGGTTGTTGATGATGGTGGTGAAGCCCTCGGCCTTCAGCGTTGCGATATCCTCGGGCGAAATCTGGCCCGACACGCTGATATGATCGTTGATCCGCTTCACGTCCAAGGCGCCTACTCCCGTTCAACCGGCCTGTATTGTGCGCGCCTTTATATCCACCGCGGCGATTGTGACGCAACTGCGACGTTCGGTGAACGCCTATGCGGCGTCCGCAACGGCGGGAACGAGACGCGCCAGCGGCTGCGGACGCCCGAGGTGGTAGCCCTGGAAGCCGGTGCAGCCAGCCGCTTTGAGGAGCGTCAGCTGGTCTTCGGTCTCGACGCCTTCGGCCACCACCTCGACCGGCAGCGAGCGGGCGATCTCGCAGATGGCCGAGACGATCATGGCGTCGACCCGGCTCTCGCCGATATTGGCGACATAGGTGCGATCGATCTTGATGACGTCGAAGGCGAAGCGTCGCAGGTAATAGAGGCTGGCATGTCCTGCCCCGAAATCGTCGATGGCGATCCGCACGCCGAGCGCACGCAGCCGGGTGAGGTTGGCAAGCTCCACGTCCCCGGCCAGCAGCGGCACGCTCTCGGTGATCTCGACGGTGACCTTCCTCGGATCGGCGCCGCGCTCGGCGAGGATCGCGGCGAACCGCTCGACGAAATCATCGCGGCGCAGCTGCACCGGCGAGACGTTGACCCCGACGGCGCCCAGCCGCGGCAGGTCGCTCAGCGCCCGGCGCAGCACCCATTCGCCCAGCTTGTCGATGAGGTCGCTCTGCTCGGCGATGCCGATGAAATCGGCCGGCGAGATCATGCCGCGCACCTTGTGCTGCCAGCGCACCAGGGCCTCGTAGGAGGTGACGCTCGTTCCGTCGGCGGCAAGGATCGGCTGGTAGTGCAGCGCCAGCTCGTTGAGGAGGATAGCGGCGCGCAGTTCGCGCTCGACGAACCGCCGGTGCCGCTCGTCGCCCAGCATGTCGGGCTCGAAAGCAACGATCGAACGCCGCCCCGCGCGCTTGCCGGCATAGAGGGCGAGGTCGGCCTTGGAGATGAGGTCGCTGACGTCGCTGGCGTCCTGCGGCATGACCGCAAGTCCGATGGTGGCCGAAAGCCGCACCGGCCGGCCGGCGATGTGGATCGGCTGGTCCAGCCGGTCGAGGAGCTCAGCCCCGATGCGCTTGAGGGCCGCCTTGTTATCGTGACCGAGGATCGCGACGCCGAACTCGTCGCCGCCCAGGCGTCCGACGATGGCCTCGGGCATCAGCGTGCGCAACGTGCGTACCAGATGCACCAGCGCGATGTCGCCGGCCCCATGGCCGTGGGTGTCGTTGAGCACCTTGAGGTTATCCATGTCCACTTGCAGGTAGCTGACGGCCTGCCGGGCGCGGAAATGCACGTGCTGGCCAAGCTGGTCGATGAAGTAGGAGCGGTTGAGGGCGCCGGTCAACGCGTCGCTGTTGGCCGCCGCCAGCACCGCGTTCTTGGCCGCATCGACGAGCGCCACCCTTCGGCGCAGCGCACCGTAGCCGGCGCGGATGGTGATCAGCAGGCCCGCCGCGAGCAGGGCCATGATGGCGTGGAGGACATCGATCGAGCGGTCGCGTCCGAAGCCGATGAAAAGTGCGGCAAGGCAGAAGACCAGCAGCGCTCCGATCAGCACCGCCGCGTTGATCGCGACCCCGCGATAGACATCGAGGACGCTGGAAAGACTTCTGTCGCCGCGCATTCCATTCCGCCGGTTCTGGCACCGAAAAGGCAGGGCGGTTCTCCGCCCGCCGCCACTCTATGCCGCAAAGTATGAAGGCGATCTGAATCGAGCGCAAAAAAGTCTTTATATTACAATCGGTTGGAATGAAAATGGCGGAGCGTAATCGCCCTCGATGACAGTTTGCTGACATGCGCCAAGGCACATGCCGGGCTGGTTAACACCCGGTTGCCGCGACCTAGCCGAGGAGTTGCAGGGCAAACCCGGCGGCCCCGGTCAGGGCCAGCACCGGCACGATGCCGAACCTGAAGCCGACGAGCAGGACGCCGGCCGCAAGACTGAGGACAAGGGCTGCCGGATCGAGGCTCGTCCAGTCGGGCCATGTGAGCCGCATGGGCCCGACGGACAGGTCGCCGATCGACCGGAAAACGACATGCAGTCCGAACCAGATGGCGAGGTTGAGGATGACGCCGACGACGGCCGCGGTGATCGCCGAGAGCGCGCCCGAGAGCGGCCGGTTGTCCCGCAGCCGTTCCATGAACGGAGCGCCGAGGAAGATCCAGAGGAAGCTCGGAACAAACGTGACCCAGGCCGCGAGGAACCCCCCAAGAAGCCCGCCGGCGACGGGATCGAGCCCCATGGGAGCGCGGAAGCCGGCAAGGAACCCGACGAAGGTCAAGACCAGCACCAGCGGCCCGGGCGTCGTCTCGGCGAGCGCCAGCCCGTCGAGCATTTCGCCGGGCGCCAGCCACCCGTGGGCCTCCACCGCCTGCTGCGCCACATATGCGAGCACCGCATAGGCGCCCCCGAAGGTGACGACGGCCATCTGCGAGAAGAAAGCCATGATCGCTGCAAAGCTCGACTGCCAGCCGAAAAGCGGCACGACGAGGACGAGCGGCGCCGCCCAGACCGCCGCCCAGACGAGTCCCGTGCGCAGCACTGCGAGGGGGGGTTCGGCCGGCGCACGCCAGTCCTCGCCGATGACCGAAGGCGCATCGGGCGCGGCCGCCGCATGCGCCCTGCTCGGTGCGAGAAGATCCGGCCGCAGGCGCGTGCCGAAATAGCCGAAGACGCCGGCCGAGAGCACGACGATCGGGAACGGCACGGAAAAGACGAAAAGCGCCAGGAACGCGAGAGCGGCGATGGTGACCATCAGCCCGTTCTTCAGGGCGCGCCGCCCGACGCGGATGACCGCATCGACGACGATGGCAAGAACCGCCGCCTTGAGGCCGAAGAACACCGCCTCGAGCCAACCGGTCTGATGGAAGAGCGCATAGGCAAGGCTCAGGGCCAGCATGACCGCCAGCCCCGGCAATACGAAGAGCGCACCTGCCGCAATGCCCCCGCGCCAGCCATGCAGCAGCCAGCCCACATAGGTCGCGAGCTGCTGCGCCTCGGGCCCCGGCAGAAGCATGCAGTAGTTGAGCGCGTGAAGGAACCGGCTTTCGGAAATCCAGCGCTTCTCTTCGACCAGCATGCGGTGCATCAAGGCGATCTGCCCGGCCGGGCCGCCGAAGCTCAGCACGCCGATGGCGAACCAGACGCGCAACGCCTCGCCGAAGCCGGGATGGGGCGGCGCGCCCGCTTCACTGTTCTTCATCCGTACCGCCGAACCGTTGCCAAGGCGCAGGAGATGGATTTGTTTCGTCATAGTCAACCGCCCGCCCGGCAGGCGGATGAGCCGCCCGCAGAACCGGAAGGTTTTCCACAAGGAGCCGACGCGTATATCCCAGCAATTTCGGGCGACTCGGCAATATCGCGACATACTCAATTCGCGCAATCGGCAGCGCCCAAAATCACATTTTGGCATTTTTGCGGTTGAAACGAGCGCCATCGGCACCTATTGTCCCGGTCGACACTCATATGATTGCTGATGAACGGGGCCGAGATCGACACCGATTTCGGCGTTGTTCTTTTCTGCGCTCGATATCAAAGAAGGATATTGGCATTTCGCCAGAACTTTATTGGCGAAGCGCCTCCCAAAAAGAGGACCAATGGCAGCCAAGTTAACAGTCGAGAACGTCTACAAGATATTCGGGAACGATCCCGCCGGAGCGCTGGAGCGCCTCGCCAACGGCCAAAGCAAAGAAGAGATTTTTCAAGAGACCGGCCAGACGGTCGGCGTGCAGGACGCCAGTTTTGCCGTCGAGGAAGGCCAGATCTTCGTCGTCATGGGGCTCTCGGGCTCCGGCAAGTCGACGCTGGTGCGCATGCTCAACGGCCTCATCAAGCCGAGTTCGGGGCGCATCCTCATCGACGGCGATGACGTAGCAAGCGCTTCTCCCGATGTGCTGCGTCGTATCCGGCGCGAGAAGATCGCCATGGTCTTCCAGCACTTCGCGCTCTTTCCACACCGCACGATCGCCGAGAACGCCGCCTACGGCCTCAAGATCAAGGGCATCCCCGCCGCCGAGCGTCGCCAGCGGGCGCTCGCCGCTCTCGAGCAGGTCGGGCTTGCCGCCTGGGCCGACAGCCATCCTTCCGATCTTTCGGGCGGCATGCAGCAGCGCGTCGGGCTCGCCCGGGGCCTCGCGACCGACCCGCAGATCCTGCTGATGGACGAGCCGTTCGGCGCTCTCGACCCCCTCATCCGGCGCGAGATGCAGGACGAGCTGGTCGTCCTGCAGAAGACGCTGAAGAAGACTATCGTCTTCATCACCCACGACCTCAACGAAGCCCTGCTTCTCGGCGACAGGATCGCCATCATGAAGGACGGCCGCTTCGTGCAGGTCGGCACCGCCCAGGAGATCGTGTCGAATCCCGCCGACGACTATGTCGCCGCGTTCGTGGCCGATATCGACCGGGGACGCGTGTTCACCGCCGAGGACGTCTGCAACGATCCGGCGCCCGTCAGGCTCGGCGAGAATACCGCCGAGGACGCCATGCGCGCCATGGAAGACCTCAACCGCAACGCGCTGCACGTGGTGGACGGCAAGGACAAGCTCGTCGGCGTCGTGACCTATCAGGACCTGGCGGCCGCCACCCTCGACAACGGCGCACCCGACCCCGTCCTCGAAGAGGTGATGCTCACCGAATACCCGACGGCGGACGCCGACCAGCAGCTCGCCGAGCTCTACGGCCCCGCAAGCGCCGGGTTGCCGATCGCCGTCACCGACGAGAAGGACCGGCTGGTGGGCGTCGTCGAACCAGAGGCGGTGTTCGCCCAGCTTTCGCGCGAAGAAAACGGCGCGGCTCCCGACGCTCCGGACGCACCCACCGCCCCCATCAAGGACAACAATCCAGAAACAGAGAAGGAGCGCGCCCATGTTTAGCCCCGGCGACCTCCTGGTCATCCCTTTCGACGACTGGGTCAACGATTTCGTGCGCGGCTGGCTGGTGCCGAATTTTCGGCCCGCCTTCCGTGCCGCTCAGGTGCCGATCACCTTCGTGCTCAACTGGCTCGACGGCTTCTTCAACATGCTGCCGATGCTGCTGACCACCGGCGTCTTCGCGCTGGCCGCCTGGAAATGGGCCGGCCGCGGCATGGCGATCTTCACCCTCCTCGGCTTTGCCTTCATCGACATGATCGGGCTGTGGCCGCAGACCATGACGACGCTCGCCATGATCATCACTTCGGTGCTGTTCTGCGCCGTAATCGGCATACCCATGGGTATCCTTGCCGCGCGCAGCGACATGACCTGGAAGGTCGTGCGTCCGATCCTCGACATCATGCAGACCATCCCTTCCTTCGTTTACCTGGTGCCGATCGTCATGCTGTTCGGCGTCGGTATGGCGCCGGGGATCATCGCGACCATCATCTTCGCCCTGCCCCCCATCGTGCGCCTGACCAATCTCGGCATCCGCAACGTGCGCTCCGATCTCGTCGAGGCGGCGCAGGCCTTCGGCTCGACGGGCTGGCAGATGCTCGTCGACCTGCAGATCCCGCTCGCCATGCGCACCATCATGGCCGGCCTCAACCAGACCCTGATGCTGGCCCTCTCGATGGTGGTCATCGCCGCGCTCATTGGCGCGGGCGGGCTCGGCCTCGTCGTTAACACCGGCCTCGGGCGTCTCGACGTCGGCGGCGCGACGGCCGGGGGCGTCGGCATCGTCATCCTCGCCATCGTGCTGGATCGCATCACGCAGGGCCTCGGCGAGCAGAACCAGACGAGGACCGTCTCTCTGCGCGAGGTCCTCGGCAATCTCGTCCGCTTCAAGGGCACCCGCCCCGTCGGCGATACCGAGAAAACGGCCTGAAGGCCGATCCTTTCAGGAGCGGTGGCCCCGCCGCCGCTCCTGCCGCCCGCGCCGTTCCGGCACGGGCAATTCGCATGGCGGGCATTCCCGTCCATTCACGAACCGAAGAAGAAAAGGAGACGAAGACACCCATGTCCAGTCTCAAGACCATACTTGCCACCATTTCAGCCGCCGCCGTGCTCGCAGCCATGCCGGTCGCAGCCCTCGCCCAGGACAATCCGGGCGAGGGCGTATCCGTCGTCATGGCCCAACCCACCTGGGACACCGGCTGGTTCCACACCGAGATTTACCGCCAGCTCCTCCAGGAACTCGGCTACGAGGTCGCGCCCGCCATTACGCTCGACAACCCGCCCTTCTACCAGTCGGTGGCACAGGGCGACGTGACCCTCTGGGTCGACGGATGGTTCCCCCTCCACAACACCTATGAACCGATCTTTTCCGAGGGCGCCGAGATCGTCGGCGCGGTCGCCGAGGGCGGTGCTCTCGAGGGCTATCTCGTCAACGCCGCGGCCGCCGAGGAATACGGCATCACCTCGCTCGAGGACTTCAAGCGCGACGAGGTCAAGGCCGCATTCGACCGCGACGGCGACGGGCGTGCCGACATGGTCGCCTGCCCGCCGGGCTGGGGCTGCGAGATCAACATCGAGCACCATCTCGACGCCTATGAGCTGCGCGAGCACATCAACCCCATCAAGGCCGGCTATGCTGCCTCGATGGCCGACGCCGTCGCCGCCTATGAAGGCGGCGAGAACATCCTCTTCTACACCTGGACTCCGAACTGGACGGTCAACGAGCTCGTCCCGGGCGAGGACGTGGTGTGGATCGAGGTGCCCGAGGTCGACCTGCCCGACATGGAACTCGCCGATGCAGCCGTGCGCGAAGGCGTTGCCGGATGCGTCAACGATCCGTGCATGCTGGGCTTCCCGGCCAACGACATCGTGCCCGTGATCAACTCGGCGTTCCTCGCCGACAACCCCGCGGTCGGCGCGCTGCTCGAAGCCGTCGAGATTCCGCTCGACGACATCTTCGAGCAGAACGCGGCCATGAACGCCGGCGACGACGACATCGAGGCCCAGGCCGCCCAGTGGATCGAAGACCACCGCGACGCCGTCGACGGCTGGCTCGAAACCGCCCGCGCCGCGTCCTGACGCTCGTCACGCAGGAAGGTCTACCAACCGGGCCCACGGGCCCGGTTTTTTCTACTGGACCGGGGTTCCGACCCAGGCCGACCAGATGTCCCCATGTTCCGCCACGAACCGGTCGGCGACCGCGCCAGGCGTCGCCCCCGGCGTGTTGAGCTCGACGAGCAGCGCATTCATCTGCGCCAGCGGAATGCTGGCGCGCTGGAAATAGCCGGCGACCTGCGGGGCCTGCGTGAACACCCATTCGGCAAGCGCCACGACCACCGTCTCGGTCGGGAAGGACGAGACGACGGGACTTGCGCATGCGACCTGTGCCAGGCATCGCATCGCCTCGGCGTCGTAGGCGCCCATGTCGAGCGCGCGCATATCGAACTGGGCGATCACCGCGTTGGGCGCCCAGTAATAGGCGACGAACGGTTCGCGCCGGCTGACGGCCTCGGCGATGATCCGATCCATCTCGAAGCGATTGGCCGGCTCGACGACCTCGAACCGCTCGCCAAGGTTCAGCGCCCGCATGAGGTTGCGGTTGACGAGTGCGCACCCCCAATCGGGCGGACAGGAGATGAAGCGCGGTTTGCTTTGCCCGCCGGCAAACGCGGCGGAAGCGGCGAGCGCCGTGACGCTCGTCAGGTCCGGATGCTCGGCAAGGAGATATCCGGGCACGTACCAGCCCTCGAAAACCTGCGTGTCGTAGGTATTGGCGGCCGCGCGCACGGTCTGCGTCTTGATCGACTGGTTCCAGACCTCCGCGATCCGTCCGATCCACATCTCCGGCGCCACGGCCGGCTGGCCGGTGCTGGCCATGGACGAGCCGCTGCCGGCCATGTCGCCGGGCACGACCTCGGCCCGGCAGCCGAAGTGTTCGGAAACCAGGCGCGCGTGGATCTCCGCCAGCACAGCCGATGACGGCCACTGCATGGCCGCGATGGTGAGGGGCCGCCCACCGCACGGGGCCTCCTGCACCGCGCCCGATGCCGCATCCTGCGCCTGGTCGAGCACGGTCACTCCTTCCTGCGCGGCCACGTTCCAGCCGAGCGCGCAAAGACCCATGGCGAGCACGGCCGCACCCGTTAAGCAACGCAGGACCTTGCTCGCGCGCGACGCATAAGTCCCGTGACTCGCAAATGAAAAGTGTGCCAAAGTCCCCCTCCAGCGGGGCACGGGGGCGTGCCTCCGATCATTGTTCGCGCCCAGCAATGCGGCAAGGAAAGCCGCCGGGCGCGCGCATGCAAATAGAGGGACATCTATGCAAAAGTTCAAGACAAGCCTTTCGTTCGCCGTGGCCGCCGCCGTGCTCGCCGCTGCAGCGCCAGCGCTCGCCGAAGACGTCAAGATCGGCTTCATCGGCGGCTTTACCGGTCCGATCGAAAGCCTGACCCCGCCGATCTTCGCGGGCGCCGAGCTCGTCGTCGAGCAGGTCAACGCGCAGGGCGGCATCCTCGACGGGACGCTCTCCATCGTTTCGGCCGACGGGGCGTGCGATGCGACCGCCGCGGCCGCCGCCGCCGACCGCGTGATCAATTCCGAGAACGTCACCGCCGTCGTCGGCGCGCTCTGCACCGGTGAAACCATCGGCGCGTTCAACGGCTCGGGCCTCGCAGCCGGCGTCGTCTTCGTTTCCCCGGCCTCCTCGGCCCCGGCGCTGACCACCCTCGAGGACAACGACCTCGTCTTCCGCACCACGCCGTCCGATGCGCTGCAGGGCGTGAAGATGGCCAGCCTGCTGCTCGCCAAGGGCGTCAACGACATCGCCATCACCTACGTCAACAACGACTACGGCAAGGGTTTCGCCGATGCGCTTTCGGCCGCATACACCGAAGGCGGCGGGACGGTCGCGGCCAATGTCGCCCATGAGGAAGGCAAGGCCGACTACCGCGCCGAGCTCGGCAACCTCGTTGCCTCGCAGAACCTCGTGATCCTCGCCTATGCCAACGCCTCGGGCCAGACAATCCTGCGCCAGGCCGTCGAGAGCGGCAACTTCACGACGTTCGTCGGCGGTGACGGCATGGTGGGCGACGCGCTGCTGACCGGCATCGACACCGCCTCGGTCGAGGGCCTGATCGCGACCCGCGCCGGCGCCCCCACGGGCGAATCGGTCGACCTCTACCAGCAGGTGGCAGGCGAAGCCGGTATCGAGGCCAACGCGACCTATGCACCGCAAGCCTACGACGCCGCGTTCCTCCTGGCGCTCGCTATCGAGAAGAACGGCTCGGGCAGCCGCGAGGGCCTCTCGCAGGCGCTGCGCGACGTCGCCTCCGGCCCCGGCGAGGTCATCCGCCCCGGCGAATGGGCCAAGGCCAAGGAGCTGATCGCGGCCGGCACCGACATCAACTATGAAGGCGCCGGCGGTTCGCTCGATTTCGATGAGGCCGGCGACGTCGACGGCATCATCGTCGAGCTTGCCGTCGAAGGCGGCGCTTTCGTAGAGAAGGGCCCGATCGAGTAAATCGATCGCCGGCCGATATCGATCGAGGCCCGGGAGCGATCCCGGGCCTTTTTTACTGAAAGGATAGCGATGCCCGACGAGCGGACGCTGCGTTTCTATGCCGAGAATGCCGCCACCTACGCCAGCCGCTCCCGCGGCCTGCCCGGCGAGCGGCTGGCGGCATTCATCTCACTCCTGCCGCCCGGCGCCTCCATTCTCGAACTCGGCACCGGTGGCGGCCAGGACGCGGCCGCGATGCTGGCGCAGGGTTTCGACGTCACCCCGACCGACGCCTCGCCCGAACTGGCGGCCGAAGCCGAAAAGCTTCTCGGCCGGCCGGTGAAAGTCATGCGTTTCGATGAACTCGACGCCGACGCCTCCTATGACGGCGTCTGGGCCAGCGCCTGCCTCCTCCACGCTCCGGCCGAGGAATTGACCGACGACCTTGGCCGCATCCATCGCGCCCTGAAACCTGGCGGACGGTTCTTTGCAAGCTTCAAGGCGGGCGACGGTCCCGGCTATGACAGCCTCGGGCGCTACTACAACTATCCGAGCCGCACGGCCCTGCTCGCCCATTATCGCGACGCTGCCGGCTGGTCGGCGCTCGATATCGACGAGCACGACGGCGGCGGCTATGACGGCCAGCCGACGCGCTGGCTGTGGGTCATGGCTCGGAAATGAGCCGCCTGACGTCGATCCGCCGCTCGTCACGGCGCACCGTGACCTCCAGATGCTCGGCCTGCACGACATCGAGCACCTTGCTCGGCCGGTAAGCGACGACGTTGGTGCCGCCGGCATGGCGCAGGCTCTCGTAGACGATCCCGTCGGCGCCAGCCTTGCGCAAACCCTCCCCGAACGCCTGCGAGGCGGCATAGTCATCGGAGGCATAGACTTCCGGCATCTGCGCCGCACTGGCGCGGATGTCGCGATAGCGTCCGTCGAGCCGGGCGTTGTAGGCGCGATAGCGGCGGGTGAGTTCGCTCTTGCGGCGCGCGAAGGCCTCGCGCCTGAGGTGATGACCGACCTCGGCAACGGCCGTCTCGATGCGGGCCGCCGCATACCAAGCGCCGAGGTCCGGCCCGGCAAAGCGGGTGCCGCCCGGCGGGGCGTGCAGGAATGCGGCCATGACGATCGAGGAATTGGGCCGGCCGAACACCCACTCCCGTCGCGGCAGGCGGGCAACACGCTCGGCGACCAGCCGATCGTTGGTCCAGCCTGCGAGTTCCATCACCGCCTCGAGGTCGGCGGCGCGAGTGACCGTGTCGAAAAGCCCGACAGGCGGAAAGCGCGAAGGGATCAGCCGGTGACTGGGGTGCGGTGCGGCAATCTCGGGCGCTCTCACCGCCAGACGATCTCCGCATCGGCAAGCGGTGCGAAGTCCATGTCGATCGCGTTGGGCGGCATGTAGAGCCCGCCACGCGCCGCATCGAGGAAGCGTCGCACGGTCAAGAGCCCATCGAGCGTGCCGCCGACGACAAGGGTCATGGGCGGCTGCCCGCCGAAGATCGGCGCGTCGTGCGGATCGGTTAGCCACTCGACACCCTCCGCTTCGCTCTCGAACAGGACGCCGAGCGCCTGATGGATGCCGAAGATCGCCGAAAGGCGCGTCAGCGCATCGACGTCGAGGGTGATGGCCCCGTGCTCGCGGGCTTGTTTTGCCCAGTTGTGGTAGGTCGAGCGCGATGGATAGCCCAGCACCAGCCGCCGCTGCTCCTCGTTGAGACCCCAGAGATCGGCGATGGCCAAGAAGGTGCGCAGCGCCGGAGCCGAGAGCCGTTTGCGGTTGGCCGGAGCGAAACGGGTGACGTCGAGCATCGCGGCCCCTCCGGAAACGAAGCCGGCCTGCGATGCCTCCGAAAACCCGAGCTGCTTGATGTTCGACCGGGGCATGACGGCCTCCTTTGCATTATCCGGATTCGGATATAGTCCAATTTTGGACAAAATGCAAGAAGGCGCTGTTTGGTTGCCTCTGGCCTATGCTTCGCGCCTGACCGTCTCGGGCAACAAGCCTTTGGGCGCGAAGCGTAGCGCAATGCTGATGACGAGGCCGAGCACGAAAACGCGCATCTGCGCCGAGCGCGACTCGATCTCCGGAATCGGCCCCCAGCCGACATTGGTCGACCACACGCTGACGACATCGAAGATCGAGCGGGCCAGCGGCTCCGAGATCATCCAGATGAAATAGATGAGCACGGCGCCGAGGAGCGCTCCCCAGTTGTTGCCCGCCCCCCCGACGATGACCATCACCCAGATGAGGAAGGTGTGGTTGATCGGCTGATAGCTCGAGGGATCCTGGATCTGCACGAACGAGACGAGGATCGCCCCGCCGATACCCATCAGCACCGAGCCGAAGACGAAGATCTCGAGCTGGCGCGCGGTGACGTTCTTGCCCATCGAGGCGGCGGAGACGTGGTTGTCGCGGATGGCGCGCATCATGCGCCCCCACGGTCCGCCATAAGCGCGCTGGATGAGGAAGAAAGCGATGGCGAGGACGAGGAGCACCAGTACCAGGAACCCGCCGCGCGCCAGGATCAGGGAGGTCGCGAGATCGTTGCCCGCCGCCTGGTAGGCCTGCGGCTGCGGCACCGGCCAGGGGATGGGCGAGACGGTGAGCGTCCCCCGCGTCAGCCAATCCATGTTCTTGATCAGCGCCCGCACGATTTCGGAGATGCCGATGGTGGCGATGGCGAGGTAGTCGGTCCGCAACCCGAGGCAGATCTTGCCGATGATGAAGGCGACGCCCGCCGCCAGGACGCCGCCGAAGAGCCAGCCGAGAACCGGGTGGGCGCCAAGGCCGCCGACCCATCCGCCGCCGGCGGCGGATTCGATGTAGGCGGCGGCCGGATCGAGCTGGCTGCGGCAGAGGCAATAGGCGACGAACCAGGCGAGAACCGTGACGGCGACATGCCACCCGCCGGAAACGCCGAGCTTTTTCGATTGCCGCGCCCCGATGACGAGCAACGCGCCGGCGCCGAACGCGATCAACGCCCGACCCAGCATCCACGGCCCGTCGCCCGCCCAGAACTGGGCGTTGACCGGATACGAGATGAAGGTGACGGCAAAGCCCCCCAGCATCATGAAGCCCATGATGCCGAAGTTGAAGAGCCCACCATAGCCCCACTGGATGTTGAGGCCGAGCGCGATCAGCGCATAGGCGGCCGCTTCGACGAGCCGCGAGGAGGTGAATGGAGCACCCAGCGCCCAGCCGACGGCGAGGATGAGGACGAAGAGACCGAAAAAGAGGGTGAGCGAACGGCGGATCATGTCGAGGCGCCCTTGAAGATGCCGGTCGGCCGCACGAGGAGCGTGACGACGAGGATGACGAAGGCGACGGTCAATTTGTACTCGGTCGGCACCAGCGCCAGCGTCGAGGGCAATTGCAGCCACTCGGGCAGGATCGCGTTGAGAGGGCGCAGCACCATCGTCCAGTTGAAGACGGCAAGCGTCTCGGCGAAACCGATGAGGAAGCCGCCGGCGATGGCGCCATAGGCCTGCCCCAGTCCGCCGACGATCGCGGCCGCAAAGATCGGCAGCACGATGTTGAAGGCGAGGTCCGGCTTCAGCGTCACGTCGAGAGCGAGCATCGTGCCCGCCGCGCACGCGAGCGCTCCCGCGATGACCCACGTCACGCGCACGACGAGCGCGGTATTGATGCCCGAGACCTGCGCGAGGTCGGCATTGTCGGCCATGGCGCGCATAGCCTTGCCGAGCCGCGAGCGGGTGAGGAACAGATGGAGCGCAACGACCGCGATGACGGTGACGATGACCATCAGCAGTTGCGGCTCGGTGAAGACCAGCGGCCGGGTCGAGCCGATCGCCGAGGTGTCGATGCGGATGATTTCCTTCGGCTCGTTCTCGAAGAACGAATAGGTGCCGGCCCCGAAGAAGAGACGGATCAGGCCCTGGATCATCAGCGTCACGCCGATCGAGGCGATGAGGAGCGTCACGGGCTTGGCCCCGCGCGCCCGTAGCGGCGCATAGAACCCCTTGTCGATACCGAGCGCGAGCCCCGCCGCGATCACCATGGCGATCGGCAGCACCAGGAACCCTGTCGGCACGGGCGTGACGATGCCGAGCGCCGCCGCCCCGAGAGCGAGCAGGAACGCAACGAACGCGCCCATGGTCATCATGTCGCCGTGGGCGAAATGGGCAAAGCGCAGGATGCCGAAGATCAGCGTGATACCGATGGCGCCCAGCGCATAGATGGAGCCGAGCACGACGCCCGCGATCACCACCTGGTTGATGAAGAAGATGAGTTCGGTCATGTGTTCCCTAGCCCCCGAGGAACGATCTGGCGACTTCGGGATCGGCGATGAGCTCGGGGCCCGTGCCGGTGAACCGGTTCTGCCCATTGGCGAGGACGAACCCGCGCGAGGCGAAGGCGAGCGCTTGCCGCGCGTTCTGCTCGACCATGAGGATGCCGACGCCCTCCTTGTTGACGCGCACGATCGTCTCGAAGATTTCGATGACGTAGCGCGGCGAAAGGCCCGCCGACGGCTCGTCGAGCATCAGGAGCTTGGGCTTGCTCATCAGCGCCCGGCCCATGGCCACCATCTGGCGCTGCCCGCCGGAAAGCTCGCCGGCCGGCTGCCGGCGCTTTTCCTTCAGCACCGGGAACATCTGGTAGACCCAGGCCATGGTATCGGAGAAATCGTCACGCCGGGTGAAGGCGCCCATCTCGAGGTTCTCCTCGACGCTCATCGAGGTGAAGACGTTCTTTTCCTGCGGAACGAACGAGAGCCCCTTGGGCACCAACCGGTCCGGCAGCGAGTTGGTGATCTCCTCGCCCGCGAACGTGATGGTGCCGCCGGTCACCTTGAGGAGGCCGAAGATGGCCTTGAGCGTCGTCGACTTGCCCGCGCCGTTGGGACCGACGATGACGCCGATGTCGGACTGGTCGATGGCGATGTCGACGCCGTTGAGGATCGGCGCGCCGCCGTAGCCGCCGACGACATGCTTCAGTTCGATGAGGCTCATTTTCGGGTCTCCCCGAAAAGTGGGCACCGGTTTTCGGACAAGCAGACCCGCATGGAACTTACGCAGCCTCCACCGGAGTGCCGAAATAGGCCTCGACGATCTCGGGATTGGCGCGGATCTCGGCCATCGGTCCCTCGGCGATCTTCTCGCCCTGCGCCATGACGATGACCGGATCGCACAGCCGCGCGATAAGGTCCATGTCGTGCTCGATGACGAAGAAGGTGTAGCCGAGCTCGCGGTTCATCCGCTCGATATTGGCGGCTAGATCGTTGAGCAGCGTCTTGTTGACGCCGGCCGCCACCTCGTCGAGCAGCACCACCTTGGCGTCGACCATCATGGTGCGGCCGAGCTCGAGGAGTTTCTTCTGCCCGCCCGAGAGATTGCCGGCCAGCTCGTTGCGCACATGCCCGAGCTTCAAGAAATCGATGACGTCGAGCGCTTTCTTCCTTACCTCCGTCTCGCGCGAGCGGGCGAGGAACGGGCGGAGCCAGACATTGGTCAGATGCTCGCCCGGCTGGTCGCCCGGCACCATCATCAGGTTTTCGAGCGCCGTCATGTTGGAGAATTCATGGGCGATCTGGAAGGTGCGCAGCATCCCGAGGCGGAAGAGCCGGTGCGGCGGCAGGCCGGTCACGTCCTGCCCGTCGAAGATGACCTCCCCCTCGTCCGGCACGATGTTGCCGGCGACCATGTTGAACAGCGTCGATTTGCCTGCTCCATTCGGGCCGATGAGACCCGTGACCGATCCGCGCCGGACGCAGAGCGAGCAATTGTTGACGGCGGTCAGCCCGCCGAAATGTTTCGAGACGTTCCTGACGTCTATGACTGCGTCTTGCGACACTAAGGTCCCGTCCTGGTGTTTCCTGATGCCAATTCGCCCGGCTCTTTCTGGCCGGGCGCTTTTTTGGGCATCTGCACACAAGTGCCCTGTGCGGTCAACCTTTGACCAGACGGACAAAACCGCCAAAGGCCTGCGGACAGGGGTTCTCAACCGGTTTTGAACGACCGCGAAGGCCTCAGAGCGCCTTCAGCACCGCGTCGGCGGTGGCGCGGTTGCAGGCAAAGAGCGTGTCGTAGAGGGTTGCAAGGCGGGTCAGCGCCTTGACGTCGACATCGTGCGGCAGGGCGGTCAGCGGATCGATGAAGAAGACGAGCGCATCGAGCTTGCCTTCGGCGATCATGGCGCCGAGCTGCTGGTCCCCGCCCAGCGGACCGCTCTTTAAAAGCGTGACCTCCAGCCCCGTCTCGTCCCTCACCCGTCCGCCGGTGGTGCCGGTGGCATAGAGCGTGTGCCGGGAAAGGACGGCGGCGTTGGTCGCGGCCCACTCGGCCATGTCCGCCTTCTTGTCGTCGTGGGCGACGAGACCGATCCGCGCCATTGCCAAGCCCCTTGCGAGTGAATGCGTCCAGGCCCTTCAACCACGGACGCGGACGCCGGGCAAGCCGGCGCCGGGAGTTTGCAGAACGCCGTCAGAACTCGGCCCACTCGGCCGCCAGCGCCGCATTGCCGCGCGCAACGAGGCGCGGACGGGACGAGGTGGAGGCGTGTGCATGCAGTTCGACGTCGAGCCGGAAGACATCGACGACCTGGTCGAGCTCGTTCGCCTGGCCCTCCGTCTGTTCGATCGCCGCATTCGTTTCTTCGACCAGGGCCGCGTTGTGCTGCGTCATCTCGTCGAGCTGGCGTACCGCCGCGCTGATCTCCTCTATGGCTGCGGACTGTTCCCGGCTCGCCCGCGCGATGCGCTCGATGAGCCCGGAGCTTTCGCGCGCCTCCGAGAGCATCTCCACCAGCTTGCCCGCCGCCTCGCCGACGAGTCTCGAACCGCTGGCGACTTCCCCCGCGCTGGTCTCGATCAGCCCCTTGATCTCGGCCGACGCCTCGGCGGCCGACTGGGCCAGCCGGCGCACTTCGACGGCAACGACGGCAAAGCCCTTGCCGGCCTCGCCCGCCCGCGCCGCCTCGACCGAGGCGTTGAGGGCCAGAAGATTGGTCTGAAACGCGATGTCGTCGATCATACCGATGATGGAGGAGATCCTGGCCGAAGAGGCCGAGATGCGTTCCATCGCCTCGTTGGCCTTGCCCATCACCTGCCCGCCTTCCCCGGCGCGCGCCGAAACCGTCTCCGCCTTGGCGCTGGCGCTTTCGGCGTTGCGTGCGGTTTCGACGACGGCGGCGGTGAGCTGCTCCATCGCCGCCGAGGTTTCCTCGATCGTCGCCGCCTGGCGGGTCGTGCGCTCGGACAAATCGTTGGCGCCGGCCAGAAGCTCGCCGGTCGCCGTCTTGACGGCGCGCGACGTGCCGCGCAGACCCGAGACGATTTCGACCAGGCGCTCGAGCGAGCGATTGTAGGCGCCCCGCAGCGCCTCGTACTGGCCGGTGAACTGCGTGTCGACATGGCCGGTGAGGTCGCCGTCGGCCATCTTCTCGAGACTTTGCGTCAGGAGCGCGATGATGCCCTCGGCGCGCTTGCGCTCGGTGATGTCGGTGGCGAACTTGACGACTTTGACGGGCCGGCCCTGCGGATCGAGGATCGGATTGTAGCTCGCCTGGATCCAGATTTCCCGCCCGCCCTTGCCCAGCCGCTTGAACTCGCCGGCGACGAACTCGCCCGCCCGCAACCGCCCCCAGAACTCCGCGTAAGCCTCGCTGCGCGCCAGTTCCGGTTCGCAGAACATGCGGTGGTGCTGACCTTGGATCTCGTCGAGACGATAGCCGAGGGTGGCAAGGAAATTCTCGTTGGCGGCGAGCACATTTCCCTCGAGGTCGAACTCGATCACCGCCTGCACCCGCGAGATCGCCGCGATCTTGGCGGCGTGGTCGGCAGCCAGGGTCTTTTGCGCGGTGATGTCGGTTGCGAACTTGATGACCCTGACCGGCCTGCCCGCACGATCGAGGACCGGATTGTAGCTGGCCTGGATCCACACCTCCCGTCCACCCTTGGCAAAGCGCCGGTACTCGGCCGCCTGGAACCGGCCCTCGCCCAACTCCCGCCAGAAGCGGGCGTAGTCATCGCTGGCCGCATGGTCGGGATCGACGAACATGCGGTGATGCCGGCCGACGATCTCGTCGAGCCCGTATCCCATCGCCTTGAGAAAATTCTCATTGGCCATCAGGATCGTCCCGTCGAGCGCAAACTCGATCACCGCCTGCGAGCGCGTGATCGCCGCAATCCTGGAGCGCTCCTCGGCGCCGCTTGCCGCCAACCTTCCGAACAAACTGCCCATTGAAATCCGTCTCCCCAAAAAGACGCGCCGCAAGCGTTTCCGGAAAAGCGGTCATCGCTCGTCCGGCTCAACAAACGCTGCGTGAAGGATTGATCGACCGGTCGTCCTCGAGGGCGGCAGGCCGACAGGATGCGGCGCGCGACGCGATGATGGCGCGGAAATGGTTAACGAGATGAAATGAAAAGACTACGCGCGGGAGCGTAGGCGTCCCGCGCGTGAAATTTCAGAACTCGGACCAGGCCGGGTCGACCGCAAGGGCCGCGTTGCCATGGCTGCGGTATGCAGGGCCGGCGGCGGCGCGGCGCTCGCGCGTCTCTACGGCAGGCACGGCGCTCTCCACCTTGAACACGTCGACGATGTCGTCGAGCTCACGCGCCTGCGTCTCGGTCTGCTCGATGGCGGCGTTCGTTTCTTCCACGAGTGCGGCGTTGTGCTGGGTCATCTCGTCCATCTGCCGCACGGCGAGGTTGACCTCCTCGATGGCGGTGGCCTGCTCGCGGCTTTGCTGCGCGATGTCCTCGATGAGCGCATTGTTGGCGCGCGCCGCCGTCAGCATCGTGCCGAGCTTGACCGCCGCGTCCGCGACCAGCCGCGAACCGGCGCCGACCTCCTCGGACGACTGCTCGATCAGCACCTTGACCTCGCTCGAGGCTTCCGCCGCCGATTGGGCCAGCCGGCGCACCTCGACGGCAACGACCGCAAAGCCCTTGCCGGCCTCGCCCGCCCGCGCCGCTTCCACCGAAGCGTTGAGCGCCAGCAGATTGGTCTGGAACGCGATGTCGTCGATCATGCCGATGATGTTGGAGATCTTGGCAGAAGACGCAGAGATGCGCTCCATGGCGGCGTTCGCCTTGCCCATCACCTGTCCGCCGTCCTCGGCGGTGCGGGTCACCTCCCCGGCATTGCGGCTTGCCTGCCCCGCCCGTTCGGCGTTGCCGAGGACGGTGGCGGAAAGCTGTTCCATCGCCGCCGAGGTTTCCTCGATGGTCGCCGCCTGGCGGGTCGTGCGTTCCGAAAGGTCATTGGCGCCGGTAAGGATCTCGCCGGTCGCGGCCTTGACCGCCCGCGAGGTGGCGCGCAGCTTCCCGACGACTTCCGTCAGCGTCCCGGCGACGCGGTTCATGTCGTCCTTGAGGCGCGCGAACGCGCCCTTGTGGTTGCCGGTCATGCGCTGTGTCAGGTCCGTGCGTGCCAAGGCCGAAAGCACGGAACCTGCTTCCGACAGGCCCCCGTCGACGCTCTCCAGCAGCGCATTGAAGTTGGCCGAGATGCGCGCGATATCGGCATCGTCGAACTGCGTTTCGATACGGTGGGAGAAGTCGCCCTCGACCGAGGCGGCGACGACGCCGTCGAACTCGCGCTGGAAGGCTTCCATCGTTTGCGCCCGGGCAGCCGTCGCCCGCGCCCGCGCCTGCTCATCGCCGCTCATCTCGCGCATGCGGATGCCGTTCTGCTTGAAGACCTCGAGCGCCTTGGCCATCGCGCCGATCTCGTCCTTGCGCGTCGCGAACGGCACCTGCGTATCGAGGTCTCCTTCGGCCAACGCCTGCATGCTGCCCGTCAGCGCGACGATCGGGCGGCTGAGCGTGGCGCCTGCGATATAGGCGGCAACGGCGATGCCGACGCTAAGACCGATCACCACCGTCACCCCGACAAGGAGCAGCATCCGCGTCTGGAATGCGCCGAGCTCGCTCTCGAGGGAAGCGAGGATTTCGGCGTCCCGCGCCACGACCGCATCGATCTCGGCCTGGAAGGCGCGGCGGTTTGCGCGATTGTCGTCGTTGTTGCCCTGCGCATTGGCCGCCTCAGGGTCGACCTCGCGCCCCAGCCGCGCCGTCTCGGTGCGGAAGATGCGGAACTCGGCGGCACGCGCCTCCACCGCATCGAACTCGCCCTGTTGCTCCGCATCGACGAGCGGCGCCCATTCGGCGAGCACCCCGTCGATGCTGTCGAGGAACCCCATGAGGCCTTCGGCGAAGGGTGTCGCCTTCTCCGTATCCGGTGAGGCGTAGATGCCGCGCGATTCCATCACCACGGCGGTGACATACCGATTGAGCCGCTCGCCCAGGTGCACCCGGTCCGCAACCTGCTCGAGCCGCTCGATCTTGCTCTGGTATTCGAGCGCGACATAGGCGGCCATGCCTCCGATGACCACGGCGACCAGCCCCATCAGCCCGACGATGGCGTAGATTCTCGTTCTGATATTCACTTTTACCCCCGTTGCGCACTCCGCTTGCGAACGCGTGCGGGGGACCGTCGGCGCGGGGCAAGCCCGGCCGTCATCGGCGACACCGCAAGCGTCGGAAGGAGTGACGCGGAATGACCCCCACATGCGTCGCCGTCGTTGGCGTCGCGAAGCCTTATGTTCTGCGTCCGAAGTTATAATTACGGGGTTTTGCTTAAGGCTTCATGAAGCCTGCCGGCACCGCTAGGCGCCGACCACGCGCAGCGCCGGAGCCGCGACGCCGGGATCGAGCTCGAACTGGTCGATGATCATGTCGAGCTCGGCCGCCTGCCCCTCCGTCTGTTCGATGGCGGCGTTGGTTTCCTCGACGAGGGCGGCATTGTGCTGGGTCATTTCGTCCATCTGCCGCACCGCGGCGGCCACTTCGCCGATGGCGGAGGCCTGCGCGCGGCTGGCCTCCGCCATCGACCTGAGCAGACCGGTATTCTCTTCGGCCGCTACAACGACACCAGCGAGTCCGCCCGCCGCCTCGGCGACGAGCCCCGCACCGCCCCTGACCTCGGCGGCCGAGGCTTCGATCAGGCCCTTGACCTCGGACGAGGCTTCGGCAGCCGACTGGGCGAGGCGTCTGACCTCAATGGCGACCACCGCGAAGCCCTTTCCGGCCTCGCCGGCGCGCGCGGCCTCGACCGACGCGTTGAGGGCGAGAAGGTTGGTCTGGAAGGCGATGTCGTCGATCATGCCGATGATCGACGATATTTTGGAGGACGCTGCGGTGATCCGGTCCATGGCGTGGCTCGCTTCGTCCATCGCTGCACCGCTCTTGCGGGCGCTGGCGGCGACGGCCTCGGCCTTTCCGCTCGCGTCCTCGGCCATGCGCGCGTTGCGCACCACGGTGCCCGCCAGCTCCTCCATGGCCGCCGAGGTCGCCTCGATGGTCGCCGCCTGCCGCGTGGTCCGGCCGGAAAGATCGTTGGTTCCGGTGAGGATTTCCCCGGTCGCCGTGCGCAACGACCGCGAAGCCTGACGCAGCCGGCCGACGAGCGTCGTCAGGGTATCGGCCACCGCGTTGGTGTCGGCCTTCAGCCGCCCGAAGGCGCCGGCATATGCGCCCTCGACCCGACGCGTCAGGTCCGCCTCGGCAAGGGCCGAGAGCACGTCGCCGGTTTCGGCAAGGCCCGACTCGACGGTGCCGAGCAAGTCGTTGAGCGCGCCCGCCAGCACATTGAGGTCGCCTTCGGCAAAGCCCGCCGGCACGCGCCGGCTGAAGTCGCCCCGGCTCGCGGCGACCACCGCCTCGGCAACGCCTCTCTGCAACGCCTCGACCTCGCGGGCATGCGCTTCGATCGCAGCCAGATTCTCCTCGGCGGTCCGGGCGTACTGGTGCGCGGCGGCCGCCTGCGCCTCCGCCTCCGCCGACTTGCCGGAAACCAGCGCGATGAGACTTTGCGTATTGCGCGTCATCCAGACGAGAGCGGCCGCCTCGGCAACGAGGATGACCGCGTGCAGCGCCACGCGCGCCAGCCCGCCTTCGCCATAGAAGACCAGATCGCTCCACGTCATGCCGAGGACGAGGTGGTGGACGGCGACGAGGCTGGCGCCCAGCAGGATCGCCCTGATGTCGTAGAGGAGCGCGCACATGGCGAGTGCGGCAAAGAACGCCATGTGGACGTCGACCTGCATGGGATGGCCGCGCATGGCGACGAGCCCCGCCATCACCTGCGCCATCAGCACCGAGACCGCAAGGTAACGGAAGGATGCCCGCTCGCGCAGGAACGCGAACCCGGCCACGAGTGCAGCCAGAGTGAGGGAGGCGATGAGCGTGCCGGCGCCCGGCTCGGCGAACCGCGCCCATTCGGTCAACGTCACCGCCAGTGCCGAGACGATCCCGATGGCCGCCAGCACCACGGCCGCCTGCATGCGAAAATGATCCAGACTCATCTGCTTCGTCCCCCCTTGGCCGCTTCCGTCGGCTGTCCGACGGGGTTGCGTCCGTCTCATCCAGGCCACGTCAGGCGGCAGGCGCGCAAAGCCCGCTGGCCGCGGCGGTGAACCAGGCGCCCATCTCACGAACGCGGTCATCGAATTGGGCATCCGCCGCATAGGCGATCACGACGTTCGGCAGCCGCCCCGCGTCGACCACCCGGCCACCCGCCGCGGCGATCGTCGCGATCGCTTCGCCCTGCCCCGTCCACGGCGCAAAGACGACGCCCATCTCGCCGGTCTCGGGCGGCGCGTGCAGGGCCGCGGCACCGAGAATGGCGGTCAGAACGGCCACGCCGAACGCCGGCGCCATTTCATGGAGGAGGTTTTCGCGATGTCCGGTGGTGCCGCTATCCATAGCTGCCCGACCCCGACGGATGCGCCGGCTAAACCCAGCCACACCAATGATTTACGGAAAAGAGCATGCGCCCGCAGTCGTTAATTTTGGCTTGCGCGTCCTGTCGGGAACGCCCTGCAGCCGTCTTAAAAAACGGGGGAGGCACGTTCGTCCCTCCCCCGGTGCCGGTATCGCTCGCGCGGCGACTAGAACTCCGACCATTCCTTGTCGATCGCGGCATTTCCGTTGCTGAGATAGGCGCTGGCGGCCCCACGCAGTTTCTGCTGCAGGCCCCGCGCCCCTTCGGCGGCCCGCGCGGCGACACCGCGAGCGGCGGTGCTCCTTGCCGGCGCCTCTTCCTCGTCGGCGACGGCGAAGATGTCGACGATCTTGTCGAGCTCGCTGGCTTGCGCCTCGGTCTGCTCTATGGCCGCGTTGGTTTCCTCGACCAGCGCCGCGTTGTGCTGGGTCATCTCGTCCATCTGCCGAACGGCGGTGTTGACCTCCTCGATCGAGGACGCCTGCTCGCGGCTCTCGACGGCGATCTCGGAGAGGAGCGCGCTGTTGGCGCGCGCGGCATCGAGCATGGCCTCGAGCTTGGCGGCCGCTTCCGCCACCAGCTTGCTGCCGCCCTTGACCTCGCCGGCCGACTGCTCGATCAGCGCCTTGACGTCCGCCGAAGCGGAAGCGGCCGACTGGGCGAGGCGACGCACCTCGACGGCAACGACCGCAAAGCCCTTGCCGGCATCACCCGCCCGCGCCGCCTCGACCGAGGCGTTGAGGGCGAGGAGATTGGTCTGGAAGGCGATGTCGTCGATCATGCCGATGATGTTGGAGATCTTGGCCGAGGAAGCGGTGATCCGCTCCATCGCCTGCGTCGCCTCGTGCATCACCTGCCCGCCTTCTTCGGCGGTGCGGGTCACGTCCGTAGCATTGGTGCTGGCGTGATTGGCGCGCTCGGCGTTCTGCATCACGGTCGAGGCGAGCTGCTCCATGGCCGCCGAAGTTTCTTCGATGGTCGCCGCCTGCTTGGTGGTGCGCTCGGAAAGGTCGTTGGCGCCCGAGAGGATTTCGCCGGTAGCGGTCTTCAGGGCCCGCGAAGTCGAGCGCAGCTGCCCGACGATCTCACTGAGCTTGTCGGCGACCGCATTGGTGTCGGCCTTGAGCCGGGCGAATGCGCCCTGGTAGTCGCCATGCATGCGCTTGGTGAGATCGGTATCGGCAAGCGCCGAGAGCACGCTCCCGGTCTCGTCGATACCCCGGTCGACCGTCTCGACGAGATTGTTGACCGAACGGGCGAGCCCGTTGAGCTCGGGATCGGGGAACTCGACCGTCACGCGTTGCGAGAAGTCGCCGGCGACCGCCGCATCGACCACCTGGCCGAAGGCGCTCTGCAGCTCGCTCATCATGCGCTGGCGGTTTTCCTGGTCCCTGACGATCCGGGCGGCCTCGGCCTGCGTCATCTCGGCGACCTTCTGCCCGTTCTCGCGGAAGACCTCGACGGCCCGCGCCATGGCGCCGACCTCGTTGCCCTGGCGGATGTAGGGCACCTGCGTCTCGTAGTTGCCCTCGGCGATCTCTGCCATCGAGGCGGCAAGGCGCGGGATGGGCCGGGTGATCATGCGTGAGGCAAAGAACCCGATGGTGCCGAGCACGCCCGTGGCGATGAGGCCGGCAACGAGGATGAGCCCGAGGGTCTGCGTGGCGCTGGCCTCGGCGATCGCCTTGGGCTGGCCGACGAAGATCGCGCCCATGATCTCGCCCGACATTTTGACGATGGGCTGGAAGGCGGCGAAATAGGTGGTGCCGTCGATGTCTGCTTCGCCGAGATAACGCTGGCCGGCCATGAGTGTGTCGTGCACTTGGCCGGGCCCGAGAACCGTCTCGACCGCCCGCGTGCCGTCCGGCGCCGCGATGGTGGTGGTCTTGGCGACGAGCTCGCCGGTTTCCCCGTTGAGCACGTAGATCGAGGCGGTCTGCTTGGTCACGCGCCCGACCGAATCGATGGTCTCGCTGTCGTAGAAGGGCGGGATGGCCCAGCTCTGGAAGGCGCTGATCTCGCCCTCCTCGGTCCAGTTGAGAACCGAGCCGGAGATGCGCCGCTCGAGGATCGTGGCGGCGACCTGCACGTTGATCGCCTGCTGGTTGCGGCTCGCCTCGACCGAATTGGCGTAGAGGTTGACGTAGACCGCAGTCGAGACCGCGGCGATCGATCCGATGATCGACAGGATCACCAGGGCGGCGATCGCCGTGGTCATCCGGATATTTCCGAAGAAATGCGAGAGCTTAGCCAGCATCGAATGTCCCCCAGGGCTTCTTTCAGGCCGATTTTCCAAGGGGCTCCTGCCCCAGTTTCGGCGGTGAACCTAGCAAGTGCAACTTAAGCGAGTGTTAGTAGGCGCCCTCATGGCTCGGGCCAGTCCGGCGCGAGCGCGAGATTGCCCTCGACTCGATAGGCGCGGGTCCGCGCCGCCTGAGCCTCGATCTCCTCCTCGCCCGCATCGAGGGTAAAGATATCGACGATGCGGTCGAGCTCGCTGGCCTGCGCCTCGGTCTGCTCGATGGCCGCGTTGGTTTCTTCGACCAGCGCCGCGTTGTGCTGGGTCATTTCGTCCATCTGCCTGACGGCCGCATTGACCTCCTCGATGGCCGAGGCCTGTTCGCGGCTGGCCCTCGCGATGCCCGCCATCAGCCCGTGCGCCGCGCGCGCCGCCGTGAGCATCGCCTGGAGCCCGCCTGCCGCGTCGGAAACGAGCCGCGAGCCGCCCCTCACCTCCTCGGCCGATTGCTCGATCAGCGCCTTGACCTCGGCGGAAGCCTCCGCCGCCGACTGCGCGAGGCGGCGCACCTCGACGGCAACGACCGCGAAACCCTTGCCGGCCTCGCCAGCCCGCGCCGCCTCGACCGACGCGTTGAGCGCCAGGAGGTTCGTCTGGAAGGCGATGTCGTCGATCATACCGATGATCGAGGAGATGCGGGCCGAGGATTGGCTGATCCGCTCCATGGCGAGCGTCGCCTCGTGCATCACCGCGCCACCTTGCTCGGCGGTATGGGTCGCGCCTTCGGCCGCGTCGCTCGCTTCGCGCGCCTTGCCGGCGTTCTCGAGGACGGTGGCGGCGAGCTGTTCCATCGCCGCCGAAGTCTCCTCGATGGTGGCGGCCTGGCGCGTGGTGCGCTCGGACAGGTCATTGGCGCCCGAGAGGATTTCGCCGGTCGCTTGCTTCAGCGCGCCGGACGTGTCCTTGAGTTGCCCGACCACATCGGCGAGCTTGTCTCCGAGCGCGTTGGTATCGGCCTTCAGCCGTGCGAATGCGCCCCGGTGGTCGCCCCGCATGCGCGCCGTCAGATCCGTATCGGCGAGGGCCGCGAGCACGTCGCCCGTCTCATCGATACCGCGTTCGACGGTCTCGACCAGTCCGTTGACCGAGGCGGCGAGCGCATTGAGTTCGGCATCGGGGAATTCGGCCGCGACGCGGCGCGTGAAGTCGCCGGCGACCGCCGCGTCGACCACCTCGCCGAAGGCGCGCTGCAGCGCCTGCATCATCTCGCCCCGCTCTTCCTGCGCCTTGAGGACGCGCACCGCCTCCGCCTCGCTCATCTGCGCGATCTTCTGTCCGTTCTCGCGGAAGACTTCGACCGTCCGCGCCATGGCCCCGACTTCGTCGCGCCGGCGGGTATCGGGAACCTCGACCTCGAGCCTGCCGTTGGCGAGTTCTTCCATCACGCCCGTCAGGCGGGCGATCGGCCGGCTGACCGAGCGGGCAAAGAACAGGCCCGCAAGAGCGGCGACAGCGAGCAGCCCGCCGCCGACGATCAGCATCATGTCGCGCATCCGCGTGACCGGCGCATAGGCCTCGTCCGCGCCGATGGCGGTGACCACAGCCCAGTTGACGCCCTCGAACGAGACCGGCTCGGCGGTGACGATCATCTCGATGCCGCGATAGTCGGAAGTGGTGCCGAAGCTCTCGGCGCCCGTGAGCGCCGCCTCGACCATCGGGTTGCGATAAGACGTCGTCAGTTCGTCCGGCTGCTCGGAAAAGGAGGAATCCGAGCGCATGAGGAAATCGGCGCCGACAACGAAGGATTCCCCGGTCTCGCCGAGTTCCTCCCCGCCAGCGAGGAGCCGGTTGAGCGCCTGGCTGGAGACGGATGCGGCAAGGACGGCCACTGGCCGCCCGCGGTTGTTGAAGACGGGCGTCGCCAGGAACCCGGCCGACGCATTGCCCCAGGGCGCGTAGGCGGAAAAGTCGGCAAAGGCGATCCCGCCGCCCTCGGTCATCGCCGAGGCGGCCTGGAAGACAGTGCCGAGAGCCGTTCCCGCCCCGTCGCCGCCGGCCGCCAGATTGGTCGCGAGATCATCTTGCTTGCCGACCGAATAGACGAGGTTGCCCTTGAGGTCAGCGATATAGAGATCGGCAAAGCCCGCCGTCTGCAACTGCTGGCGCAGCTGCGGGTGCACGCGCGTATGGGTGAAATCGTAGTAGGAGCGCTTGGCGCCGGTCGGCTCGTTGAGGTCCATGCGCGCAAACCCCTCATGGGGATTGCCGTCGACATAGGCGGCGCGAAGCTCGGTGCGCGGATCACCCTCGAACTGCTCCCAGGCGAGCGCCATGTCGCGCGCCGCCGTCTGCGTGGCTTCCGCGCCCGCCAGATCGACGAGCCTTTGCTTCAGATCGGCGAAATAGCCCTCGAGCGTTGTCGCACGATGCTGGGCGACCGTTTCGATCTGCCGGCGCGAGAGATCGACAACGATGGACGAGCCGATGAGATAGCTCGAAACGCCGACGCCCGCGCTCACCATCAGCGCCGAGCCGATCAGCGCCAACGGCAGCTTCTGGGCTATCCTCAATGCAGGCAGAAATTTCATTCGAGCGCTCCAGCTACTGCTGAAGAGCCACGCGCCTCGCCGGTGCCGGATGATGCCTCGAAAGGGGGCCGCTCCTGCCGCCCCGCGCGTCGACCCTTCCCCCTCAGAAAGTCGATTCGATAGGTCCAGGCACTCTAGGGTCGGGCGATTAATTTCTTCTTACGTGGAAACCCGTATCCCAGTCCCGGATCGTTTACGAAAGCGCGCCGATCACCGCCTCGATGCGCTTCTTCATCGTCGAAGCGTCGAACGGCTTGATGATGTAGTTGTTCACCCCATGCGAGATGGCTTCCTTGACCTGCTCCTTGTCGGAGCGGCCGGTAGCCATGATGAACGGCATCGCCTGGGTGCGCGGATGCTTGCGGATGACCTTGAGGAGCGTCAGCCCGTCGATGTCTTCCATGTTCCAGTCGGAGATGATGAGGTCGACGTTGCCCTTTTCGAGCTTGCCGAGCGCGTCGCGCCCGCTCTTGGCCTCGATGATGTCCTTGAAGCCGAGCTGGGTTAGGATGTACTTGCAGATCCCCCGCATCGACTGCTGATCGTCAACGATCAGAACGCTGACTGCGCTAGCTTTCGGCATTCTTGCTCACCTTTAACGCATCCGGACATCCAGTCCGGTATTGGCGGTCAACTTAAGACTAATCCATTACTGTTTTCTCAATCGCACCGGCCGCATTGCAGCGGTGCGATTAGGGTTTCAGGCCGCGTTTCTGAGGCGCGAGAGCGCGTTGGCGAGCCGAGCCGCGATCGCCTCGACCGGGGCCTGATCGACCACCGCGCCCTCCTCGAAGGCGACGCGCGGCATGCCGTAGACCAGCGCCGAGGCCTGGCTCTGCCCGACCGTATAGGCGCCGGCATCGCGCATGAGCTTCAAGCCCCGCGCCCCGTCCCGCCCCATGCCGGTGAGGATCGCCCCGACCGCGAGCGGCCCGACGGTCCTGGCGACCGATTCGAAGAGCACGTCGACGCTCGGCCGATGGCCGGAGGCGAGATCGTCATGCGAGAGCCGGCACTTCAATTGACCCGAGGAGCGCTCGACCCGCAGGTGATAGTCGCCGCGCGCCACGTAGGCGTGCCCTGCCTTCAACGGCAACCTGTCCTCGGCCTCGAGAACGGTGATGGTCGAAAGCTCGTCGAGCCGGGCGGCAAAGCGCGCGGTGAAACCGGCCGGCATGTGCTGGGCGATGAGGATCGGCGGACAATCGACCGGCATGCCCGAGAGCACGGTTCGGATGGCCTCGACCCCCCCGGTCGATGCGCCGATGGCAATGACTGCCCCCTCAGGTCCGGCGGCGGTGCGCACGGCAACCTTGGGGACTTCGACCCGTTCGGCGCGTCCACGCACATCCGAGCGCGCGGCAGCCCGCACCTTGTCGCGTAGCGCCGCCGCGAACGCCTCGATGCCACCCGAAAGGTCGGCGCCGGGCTTGGCGACGAAATCGACCGCCCCGAGCTCCAGGGCCAGCAACGTCTCGCTCGCCCCTTTCCTGGTCAGCGTCGAGACCATGACCACCGGGGTCGGACGGAGGCGCATCAGCTTGTCGAGGAAGGCGAGCCCATTCATGTTGGGCATCTCGATGTCGAGGGTGACGACATCGGGATCGAGCGTCTTGATCTTCTCGCGCGCTTCGATCGGGTCGGCCGCGGTGCCGACGACCGTTATGTCGCCCTCGCGCACGAGCGTACGCGACAGCACCTCGCGGATCAGCGCCGAATCGTCGACCACCAGAACCCGGATGCTCATGCTGCCACCCGCTTGGTCTGACCGGCCTTGAACTGGTAGATGGTCTTGCCGACGAGCCGGAAGCCGTCGGCGCCGGACCCCAGATTTTCCGAGTGACCGATATAGAGGAAGGCATCGTCGGCGAGCATGCCGGCGAGCCGCGCGAAGAGCTCGCCCTGCGTCGGCTTGTCGAAATAGATGGCGACGTTCCGGCAGAAAATGGCGTCGAACGGCCCCTTCATCGGCCAGGCGCCCGCAATGAGGTTGAGTGGCTTGAACGCAACGATCTCGCGCGCGCCCGCCGGAATGCGGATGCTGCCGTCGCCCGGCCGCTCGAAGAGCGCGGCCCGCTCGCCAGACAGCCCCGAAAGCTCGGATTCCGGATAGACGCCGCGCGCCGCCTTGGCGATCACCGCCGTATCGATGTCGGTGGCCAGGACCTTGAAGTCCCAGCGCTTCAATTCGGGATGGGCGGCCAGCAGGTCGACCGCGATGGTATAGGGCTCCTGGCCCGTCGAGCAGCCGGCCGACCAGATGCGCAGCCGCGTGCCGCGCGGACGTTCTTCGATCAGCCGCCCGACATAGGAGCGCAAATGGTCGAAATGGTGGTCTTCGCGGTAGAAGCGCGTGAGGTTGGTGGTCAGCGCGTTGACGAAGTTCTGCGCATCCTCGTGCGTCGAGCCGCCTTCCAGATAATCGAGATAGTCCGAGAAGCTCTTCAGCCCCAGCGCCCGGATGACCTTGGAGAGCCGCGAGACGACGAGCGTGCGCTTGGCATCACTGAGCGATATCCCGGCCACCGCATAGACCCTGGCCTTCACCCGCGCGAAATCGCGCTCGCTGAGGGAGAATTCCCCTTGATCCATCTACCGCCCCCGGGGTTGTCGGCGGGCCTTCTGCCCGCGCGTTCCGCCGATACGGCGGATTGGCGCGATACTGGCGGTTTCTTCGCTTATTTTGCGTAAACGAGCCGCCTCAAACCGCCGGCTGCCGGTAGAGCGCGACGAGGAGGAGGCCGGCGATCGCTACGCCCGCGGGAAAGCCCGACGGCTCGACCACCGCCGACGCTGCGATCAGCCAGGCGAAAAGCGCCCAGCCGATCGCCACCGGCACCCTCTGCCCGTGCATCGCCATGTGGAGGATGAGCCCGCCGAGGATAGCGGCAGGCACCGCGAAGCTGCCGAGCGTCGACCAGAACGCCGCGCCGCTGAGCGCGATTTCGCTCGGCTGATGGGCGAGCGGCGTCCAGTGCGCGAGCGTCCAGAGATCGAGGCGCACCCAGCCCGGAACGTAGGCGAGTGCGTCAGCGCCCAGCACCAGCATGTGCACGCCGGAAAGCGCGATGAGAGCGATAGCGCAAGCCTTGACCATCTCGGTTCTCCAAAGGTTGCCTCAACACCATACGGTGCCGTATGTATCCTCGAAGAGGCAGCGCCGTCCATACGCTGCCGTACGGTGCGACCGAATGACACGAGGAGATCAAGGTGGCCGAGACCCCTGCCCTTGCGCGCAAAGACTGGATCGAGGCGGCCATGAAGGGGCTTGCCGCCGGTGGCGTCGAGGCGGTCAAGGTCGAACGCCTGGCCGCCGATCTCGGCGTTTCCAAGGGTTCGTTCTATTGGCACTTCAAGGATCGCGGCGACCTGCTGGGGGCGCTTCTGGCCTATTGGGAAAGCACCGAGACCAGCAGTCTGATCGAAGAGGTGGCGCACCTGGCGACGCCGCGCGCGCGGCTCGAGGCGCTGGCGAAGGCGGCGCTGCGGCGCACGAGCGGAGCCATCGACATTGCCGAGGCCGAGGACGCCGTCCGCGCCTGGGCGGCGGCGGACCCGACGGCGCGCGATCAGGTGCAGCGGGTCGATGCCCGGCGCGTCGCCTATCTCGCCGACGAGCTCGGGGCCATCGGCGCCGCGCCGGAGACCGCGCTTGCCCTCGGCCGCGGCATCTACCTGGCGCTCATCGGCCTGTTCGCTGCCCGCCGCACCAGCCCGGAACTGGCCGATAACGCGGCATTCTTGCGGCTCGTGGCGCTCGCGATTGCTGAGGCTGAGAACGTAGGGAGCTAGAAAAGCTCGATATCGTCGCTCGCCGGCTTGGGCGCCGGCCCGCGGCGCGCCACCACGAGCTCGCGCCGGGCGATGCTGGCATTCTCGGTGGATTCGAGGCGCTTGACGAAGGCGCGGCCCGAATGCGGCTTGAACAGCACCCGGCGCGCGAACGTGCCGCCGAGGTCCTCGCTGAAGAGCGTATAGCCTTCGGCCGTCAGGAACTCGCGCACGAACTCGATGTTCTTGGCGCCGACATCGTCGAGCGAGGCGTTGATCTTGCCGCCCCCGAAAACCTTGATCTCGAGGTTGGCTTTCTTGCCCGTTCCGCTCGTCAGAACCTTGTTGATGAGCTGCTCCATGGCGAAGGCGCCATAGCGGGCCGATGCGCCGTAGCGGTCTCGCGCCGAACCGGACTGTTCGGCGAGAAGAAAGTGATTCATCCCTCCGACATTGGCTATCCGATCGCGCACGCATGCCGAGATGCAGGACCCGAGGACGGTGGAATAGGTGAGGTCCCTGTCGCCCGACACGTAGCAGTCGCCCTGGTGCACGGTGGTGACCACGCCGCGATCGAACTCGGGCGGCAAAGATCTCGCGGAAACCATGGGGGAATTCGTAACCTCACCGAACTTATGAGCACTCTAGGCGTAACCGGTTAGTGAATTGCTAACCAAGCTTGCGCCCGCCGCCGCTACCGCATCCGACGGCAAGAAGTGCTTTAGAAAGTGGGCCCATAAGGTGGGATCGATATGGGGCTCGGGAACGGATATGTCGCTACAAAAGCTTGCACGTGAACTCGACGAAACGGCGCGCCAGACCGCCGTGATGCTCGAGGGCATCGCCGACGCGCTCACGGTGCTCGCCGACGATGACGTCGATGCCGGCGCCGCGCGCAAACAAGCCATCGAAATGATCATTGTCGCCCTTCAGGGCCAGGACCGCATAGAGCAGCGCTGCCAGAACCTGGCACTCGCCGTGCGCCAGTTCGCCCTGCTGCCGCCCACGGCCCCCGATACGGTCTATGACGAGATCTGGTCCAGCCTCACCCTCGACGAGCTGCGCGTGCCGGCCCTTTCGGGCATCGCGGCCCATTCGCGCCATGGGGAAGCCGAACTCTTCTGAGTTCCGGCAACGAGTACCCAGCAATGAAAAGGGCGCCGATCGGCGCCCTTTCGTTTTGGACAGGTCGGATGCCTAGCCGTCGAGCTTGCTGCCCGAAACGATGGAGTGCAAGTCGATGAGCCCGACCATACGCCCCTCATGGGTGACGATGCCGTTGAGCAGTTCCGTGTCGACCGAATTGCCCTCGGGCACCGTATGAATGTCGTCTCGCGAGACGGTGAGGATATCGCTGACCGCATCGACGAGAATGCCGACCCACTTGTCGCCGACGCTCATGACCACGACGACGTGGTTCTTGGTCGGCGAGGTCTGGCCGTCGCCGAAACGGGCGCGAAGGTCGAAGATCGGCACGATCGTGCCGCGCAGGTTGATGACGCCGCGCACATATTCACGCGTATTGGGCAGGGGTGTCGCCCCGTTCCAGGCGCGGATCTCGCGCACCGTGGTGATCTCGACTCCGTACGTCTGCTCGCCGATCGAGAAGGCGATGAGCTGGAGCGAATTGTGGGCGGCGACGGCCGCCTTGTCGATGATGTCGTCGCGGATGCCGAGGACTTCCATTTCTGGCCTTTCTGCGCCCTTCTGGGCTGCTAACGTTCCGGCGGCTTACGCCGCATTCTTGTGATGAAGCGTGGACTTGAGGCCCTGCACGTCGACGATGAGCGCGACATTGCCGTCGCCGAGGATCGTGCCGCCGGCGATGCCTTCCACCTGCTCGAAGTTCTCCTCGAGCGATTTGATGACCACTTGCTGCTGGCCGATGATGTCGTCGACGATGAGCGCCACCTTGGAGCCGCCCTCGGCCTCGCAGAGCACCACCATGCGGCTTTCCGGGTCCGCCTGCGTCGGCATGCCGAAGCGCTGGGCGAGGTCGATGACCTGCACGTATTCGCCCCGTACCTGCAGCACCCTGCCGCCGGAGGGCACGCGCTCGAAGGGCGCGCGAGAACACTGGATGGTTTCGACGATCGAGGAGAGCGGCACCACATAGGGGCTCTCGGCAACCCTGACCAACATCACGTCGAGGACGGCGAGGGTGAGCGGCAGGCGCAGCGTCATCCGCGTGCCCCGGCCCGGCCAAGAGCGCACATGCACCGAGCCGCCGATCTTCTTGATGTTGGAAAGAACGACGTCCATGCCGACGCCGCGCCCGGAGATGTCGCTGACCGCATCGGCCGTCGAGAAACCGGGCGCGAAGATCAGCTGGTCGATCTGCTCGTCGGTCGGCTGCACGTCGGCCGCCACCAGCGCCTTGTTGCGTGCCAGCTGCAAAACTTTCTCGCGATTGATGCCGGCCCCGTCATCCTCGATGACGATGAGGATATTGCCGCCCGCCTGCTCTGCCGAAAGCCGGATGGTGCCGGTCTCCTGCTTGCCGGCGGCAAGGCGCTTCTCCGGTGTCTCGATGCCATGGTCGGCCGAGTTGCGGATCATGTGTGTCAGGGGATCGGATAGCTGCTCGATGACGGTCTTGTCGATCTCGGTGTTCTCGCCGATCGTCTCGAGCCGGATCTTCTTGCCCGTCTTGACCGCGAGCTCGCGCACCAGGCGCGGCATGCGCGAGAAGACCGACTTGACCGGCTGGGCGCGGATGGCCATGACCGAATCCTGCAGTCCCCGCGTCGTCTGCGCCAGAACCTCGAGGCCGCGCACCAGCTCGGTATAGCGGGCGCGCAGGGTCTCGTCCATCTGCTGGGTCAGCATCGACTGCGTGATGACGAGCTCGCCCACCATGTTGACGACGCGATCGACCTTGTCGAGATCGACGCGGATCGATTGCACGCCGCCCCCGCCGCGTCGCTCGGCGTCGTCGGCAGGCGGAGCGCTCGTGGGAACTGCGGCAGGGGCCGCCGGTTCGGGAACAGGAGCAACCGGTCGCACGGTTTCATCGACCGCTGCCGGCTTGATCGCCTCGGCAAGCTCGGCAAAGCTCGGCACGGAAGAGTCGACGAAGGCATCGCCCTCCAGCCCGGCATCTTCGAGGCCGCTGGCCAGTGCGCTGACGCCGACCGCGCCGATCTCGTCATCGGCGAGGCTGAGGAAGTCTGGTTCGCGCGCCACTGTTTCCGGCAGGGCCTCTTCGCCTGGTGCCGGCTCGATGGCCGCCGCACCCACCCCGAGTTCGACGATGGAGATGTCACAGTCGCCCTCGACGAACTCGAACACCTCGCGGATCTGCCCCTGCGTGATACCGGGCGCAACCAGGCTGATCTCCCAGGTGCAATAGACGCCGAACGGCTCGAAATCGGCGAGCGCGGGAATATCGGCGACGACCGCGCGCACGCTCATCTCGCCAAGCGCGGCAAGCTCGCGCAACAGCAGCAGCGGATCGTTGGCGCGTGCATAGAGCGCCTGATGCGGCGCAAAGCGGATCTCCCAATGCCCGGCGGGCGCCGCGAAGGGCGGAGCCTCGAAGGCATCGTTCTCGGCGGGCGCAGCGCCAATGTCGACGCGCACGGGCGTGAACTCTATGTCGAAGTCCTCGACCGGCTCGCCCCCGACCTCGTTTCCGTCGGCATCCACCGCCTCGCCCCGGCAGAGGGCGTCGAACCGGCCCTTCTCGTGGGCGCCGTAATCGGCCGGCAACGCTTCTGCGGACCGTGCGGCATTGACATGGTCGGCGACGATATCGTTGGCGCGGATGCAAAGCGCCACCACGTCGTCGCTCATCTCCACGCGCCCGTCGCGCACATAGTCGAGCAGCGTCTCATAGGCGTGGGCGAAGCCGACAAGCCCCGAGAAGCCGAAGGCGCCGGCGCCGCCCTTGATCGAGTGGATGGCGCGGAAGACGGCGTTGAGCCGATCGGCATCGCGCTCGCCGGCCTCGATGGCGGCGAACTGCTCCTCGAGCTCGGTCAGAAGCTCGGTGCATTCGTCAAAATAGGTGGCTTTGAAGTCGTCGAGTTCGCTCATTCTTCTCGTCTGCCCAAACCTTCTGGTTTGTGGATCGCGGCTGGAAAGCCGCGCTCAGTGCACCACGCGGTGGATGACGCTGATGAGCTTTTCCGGATCGAACGGCTTGACGATCCAGCCGGTGCCGCCCGCGGCCTTGCCCTGGTCGCGCTTGTCCTGGCTGGTTTCGGTGGTCAGGATCAGGATCGGCAGGCTCTGGTGCTGGCCGCTGGCGCGCACGTTCTTGATGAATTCGATTCCGTCCATCACCGGCATGTTGATGTCGGTGATGACGACGTCGACCTCCTCGCTCTCGAGCACCTCCAGGCCCTGCTTGCCGTCCTCGGCCTGCAGCACCTCGAACCCGGCGTTGGAGAGCGTGTGGTGGAGCATGGCCAGAATCGTGCGGGAATCGTCGACAGTGAGAACACGCAAGCCGGTCATCGTCTGATCAATCCTTGAAAGTGTCCGTCGAGGCCCAGCCGATCAACGGCCGCGAGCACTGCGGGGCTCGGGGTCTCGATGGAAAACGCGAAATTGTGCTGCCTTGCGGTCTCGGCCGCGCTCATTAGCATGAAGAGCGCATTGGTCGCCACGCGTTCGACCGCGCCCGCCTCCACAGTGACGGCGCCCACCTCGAGCGCATCGATGAGATTGTCGCGTATGCCGTCGAGTGAATCGAGATCGACCACTGCGGGCAGCACGATGCGTTTGCTGGCTGTTCTGGCCATGACGAAGGGAGCCCCTGGAGATTTTCCCCGCCGGCAGTTTCCACGCCAACCCTTTAAGAAGTGCTAAGCAGAACCGCTAAGGCGCGGCGATACGGGGGTTTGCGCGTTAAACGCGTAACGGTGGTTTCCTTGAAGCCCGCCCGGTGGTAGTGAGCCCGCGACCCTCAAAAGAGACATTCCATGCCTGCCAACGTCACCCTTACCGGACTTGCCCGCGATCTGGCCGCTCGGGCCGATAGCGGCAAGACGATCAGGGTCGGCGTCATCGGTTCGGGCGAAATGGGCACCGATCTGGTGACGCAAGGGTCGCTGATGAAAGGCATCGAGGTCGCCGCCATCGCCACCCGCCGCCCGCATACGGCGCTCTCGGCCATAGAGATCGCCTACGGTGACGACAGCCGCGGTCGTGAGGCCGAGACCCCCGCCAAAGCCAGCGCCGCCATCGGCGAGGGCCGGATCGCCATCACCAGCGCCGAGACGCTCGTCACCATTCCCGAGCTCGACATCGTCATCGACGCAACCGGCAAGCCGGGGGTCGCCGCCGATTACGACCTCCTGGCCATGGAGCATGGCAAGCATGTGGTGATGATGAACGTCGAAGCGGACGTGACCATCGGCCCCTACCTCAAGAAAGAAGCCGACCGCCTAGGCGTCGTCTACACCGTCGGGGCAGGCGACGAACCCTCCTCCTGCATGGAGCTGATCGAGTTCGTCTCCGCCCTCGGCCTGCCCATCGTCGCCGCGGGCAAGGGCAAGAACAATCCGCTGCGCCATGACGCGGTGCCCGACGAGTACCGGGAGGAAGCCGAGCGGCGCAACATGAACCCCAGGATGCTGGTCGAGTTCGTCGACGGTTCCAAGACCATGGTGGAAATGGCCGCTATCGCCAACGCCACCGGCCTCGTGCCGGACGTGCCGGGCATGCACGGCCCCAAGACCGACCGCGACGACATGGCCAAGGTGCTGATCCCCAGGGAGGACGGCGGCATCCTCAACCGCATGGGCGTCGTTGACTATACCATCGGCAAGGGCGTGGCGCCGGGCGTCTTCGTCATCGCCAAGGCCGAGCATCCGCGCATCATCGAGCGCATGGACGATCTCCACATCGGCCACGGCCCCTACTACGCGTTCTTCCGTCCCTATCACCTGACGAGCCTCGAAGTGCCGCTGACCTGCGCGCGCATCATGCTCTACGGCAAGCCCGACATGGTGCCCCTGCCCAACCCCGTTGCCGAGGTCTGCGCCGTGGCCAAGCGCGATCTTGCGATCGGCGAACCGCTCGATGCGATCGGCGAAACCTGCTACCGCTCCTGGACGATGCGAGTGGAAGAAGCACGCGCCGCCAACGCCATTCCGGTGGGCCTGCTGGAAGGCGGCCGGGTTGTCGCGCCTGTGAAGAAAGGCGAGCTCCTCACCCGCGCCAACGCTACGCCGGACACGTCCACCCGCCTCTACGCCCTGCGCCAGCGCCAGGACCAGATGTTCGGGCTGGCTGAGGAGTCAGGTGCGCGGCGCCCTTGATCGGCGAACTCCCCTTCGCTAAATCCTGAATATAGAATTCAGGATTTAAACCATGACCGTTCCCGTCGACCGCTCCATAGTCCGCCAGCGCCACGAGATCCGCGTGCGCGCGCTCGACGTTGTCGCCATCGCCGACATCACGCCGCTGATGCGGCGTGTGACCCTCGCCGGGCCGGCTCTCGAAGGTTTCGTGAGCCTAGGCTACGACGATCACGTCAAGGTCTTCTTCTCGCCCGACCCCGACGCGCCGGTCATTCCCGAAGCCGGGCCCGACGGCGTGCGCTTTCCGGACGGCAAGCGGCCGGAAATGCGCGACTACACCCCCCGCAATTTCGACCCTGAACGTCTGACCCTCGACCTCGATTTCGTGCTGCATGGTGACGGCCCTGCCTCGAGCTGGGCGGCTCAAGTCAAGGTCGGCCAGAAGCTCGTCGTCGCGGGCCCGCGCGGGTCGGCCATCGTACCGCTGGCCTTCGACTGGTATCTGCTCGCCGGCGACGAGACGGCGCTGCCCGCCATTTCCCGGCGGCTTGCCGAACTGCCGGCAGGCGCCAGTGCGGTTGCCGTCATCGAGGTCGCCGATGCAGCGGAAGAACAGAAACTAGCGAGCCTCGCCGATCTCGCCATCACCTGGGTGCACCGCAATGGCGCCGAGGCCGGCACCACGCGGCTGATCGAAGAGACTCTCGCTTCAATGGACCTGCCGCGGGGCGACGCCTACGCCTTCATCGCGGGCGAGGCTGACATGTCGCGTGCGTTGAAGAAACATCTCGTCGAGACACGCGGATTCAATCCCGAATGGGTCAAGGCCGCGGGCTACTGGCGGCTCGGCGTCGCCGACGCCCACGAGCCGCACTAGCGATTCCGGTCGAGCGCGGGGCCGATCATCCGTTCGGCGAGCAGCCGGATATCGGCGTCCCGCACCTCGCGCCCGATAGTCTTGCTGGCAAGCCCGTAGCTTGCATCGAGCAGCAGGCGCGCCAGGCGCTGCGCATCGGCAGCGCCGACAGCCTCGAGTTCCGCCACCAGCCGCGCCGCGATCCGCGCATCGGTCTGCGCGAAAAGCCCGGCGGCCTGCTTGTGCGCCTGGAAGAGCTCGTCGGCATGCACCGACCCGTCGAGCACGCCACCAAGCACCCTGTACATATCGGCGATCGCCCGGCCGACCCGCTCCACCACCGGCCCCTCGCCTTCGATCCCGGCCTCGAAGGCCTCGGTTTTGGCCACGACAAGCCGTTCGAGAATGGCGCCGAACACGGCATGCTTGTCGGAAAACTGCGCATAGAGCGTCGGCTTGGCGATTCCGGCCGCGCGTGCAATCGCTTCCATGGTCGTGCCGCGCAGGCCCTGCCGCAGGAAGAGCTCACGCGCGGCTTCAACGATCCGCTCGCGCTTTTCCCCTGCTCGATCCACGTTCGCCATGCCGTCTCCCACTATTGAACTATTTGAACGATTATCGTATATATCGTTCAATTCCTCAAGGAACCGTCACCATGCCCGATCGCGTCCTCCTTACCGGCATCTCGGGTTTCCTCGCCGGCCACGTCGCTCTCAAGCTCCTCGAGGCCGGCTATGTCGTACGCGGCAGTGTGCGCAAGCTCGATCGCGCCGGCAAGGTGCGCGACACGCTGGCCCGCCACGGCGCCGATGTCGGCCGGCTGGAATTCGTCGAGCTGGACCTGACCCGCGACGACGGCTGGAGCGAGGCGATGGAGGGCTGCCGCTATCTGCTGCATACCGCCTCGCCCTTCGTCATCCAGATGCCGAGGGACCGCATGGAGCTCGTCGGCCCGGCCATCGCCGGCACCGAGCGGGCGATACATGCGGCCCTTGCCGCCAATGTCGAGCGCATCGTGCTCACCTCCTCCATGGCCGCCATCGCCTATGGTCACGACAAGGACCGCACCGCGCCCTTCACCGCTAACGACTGGACGAACCTCGAGAGCCGGGCCGTCAACGCCTATATCGAATCCAAGACCCGCGCCGAGCTTCGCGCCTGGGAGCTGATGCGCGCCGCCGGCCGCGAGGGGGACCTTGCCGCCGTCAACCCGAGCGCCATTCTCGGCCCTCTGCTCGATGAGGATCCCGGCACCTCCGCCGCCCTCCTCGTGCGCCTTTATGACGGCTCGACCCCGGCAGCTCCGCGCATTCCCCTCACCATTGTCGACGTGCGCGACGTCGCCGAGCTCCACGTCAAAGCCATGGCGGCGACCGAAGCCGGTGGCCGGCGCTTTCCGATCGGCGATCGCACGATGTTCCTCGGCGAGATCGCCGACGCCGCGCGAGCCGCGTCCGACCCCGAGCGTGCGCGGAAAATCACCCGCTGGACCATGCCCGACTGGCTGGTGCGCATCTACGGTCTTTTCGACGCTGACCTGCGCGGGAATCTCGGTGAACTCGGCATCCTCAAGCGCCTCGATTCACGAGAGGCCGTCGCCCTTCTCGGCCACCCGCTGATCCCGGCGCGCGAGGCCATCGGCGCGAGCGTCAGGAGCCTCGTCGCCGAGAAGCTCATCTGAGCGAAAAAAGGGGCTGTTCTCGCCGCGAAGTTTTCGCTATTACCCGCTGCGTCGGAGCGGGGCTGTAGCTCAGTTGGGAGAGCGCATCGTTCGCAATGATGAGGTCAGGGGTTCGATTCCCCTCAGCTCCACCATTCCGATAGCCACAGTAATCTCGGTTTTGCAAAGGCTTGCACAGCGCCCTCGGATCGCTGTGTGCGCGAGCTTGTAATCCTACCGGACATGCCTCTCTTGACGCGGCCCGTCGGCACGCCGGATCGGTCGCTGCCGATACTCAGCGGCTACTTGACCACCACGGCAGGTCATTTGCCGGCGCCGCCGAGAAGTCCCCGCACGAACGATTTTTGGAAGAGAAGGTAGGCGGCCATCACCGGGATGATGGAGACGACCGTCGACGCCATCAGCGGCCCGTACTCGACCTGCAGGCTGCTGGCGAAGCCCGAGATGGCGACGGTTGCCGGGCGGGCGTTGTCGCTGGTGGTCAGCGTGATGGCGAACAGGAGGTCGTTCCAGATCGCGCGACTCTGGATGATGGCGAGTGCGGCAAGCCCGGACGTCGAGGCCGGCAGCAGGAGCTTCCAGAAATAGGCGGCCGGACCGCACCCGTCGATGAGGGCTGCCTCATACATCGAGCGCGGCACGGAAGCGAAGAAGTTGCGCATGAAGAAGGTGCAGAAAGGCACGGCATAGGCCGTGTGGACCAGCCACATGCCGGGAATGGTGTCGTAGAGCCCGATTTTCTGGATGAGGAAAAACAGCGGAATCTGGACGATCTGGAACGGGACCAGCATGCCGGTGAGCAGAATGAAATAGATCATCTTGCCGCCGGCCCCGCGCATATAGGCGAGCGGATAGCCGGCGATGGCACCGATCAGGAGCGACAGCACGACGGCAGGCGCGGTGATGAGGATGGAATTGAGGAACGTGCGACCGGCACGCGCAAAAGCCGTGGCGTAGTTCTCCCAGTAGAGCTGACCAGGAACCGACAGGACGCGGGTGATTTCGGAGGGTGTCTTGAACGATGTGAGAAACGCCACGACCAGCGGCGACAGGAAGACGATCGCCATGCCGATCAGCACGGTGCGCGTGAGGATGGTCTGGCGTTGAGCGAGGGGGGACGTGGTCACTTACTCTGCCTCGCTGTCCTGAACGCGCCGGGACATGTAGACGATGTAGGGCATGATGATGACGCCGGCGATGATGAAGAGGTAGACGGCGACAGCGGCGGCGCGCCCCATGCTGAAGCGGCCGAAAGCCAGGTCGTACATCTGCGTCGCCAGCACCTCTGACGAATAGGCCGGCCCGCCCTTGGTCATCGCCCAGACGATGTCGAAAAGACGCATGGCATCGATAGCCGACATGCCCAGCACGATGATCGTCGAGGGCCAGAGCAGGGGAAAACTGACCTTCCAGAACACCTGCCAGGGCGTCGCTCCCTCGATGCGGGCGGCCTCGATGCATTCGGTCGGGATGTTCCGCAGACCCGCAAAGAAGACGAGGAAAGCAAAGCCCGTCGTCCACCAGGCGACAGCGCCCATCAGCGAAAAGTTCACGACCGCGGGATCGCCGAGCCAGTTCTGCGCGAAACCGCCAAGGCCCGCGAGCTTCATGACGGTGGTCACCAGTCCGTTGTCGGGCTCGTACATCCAGCGCCAGATGGCGGCGACGGCCACGGCCGGAATGGTGAAGGGCAGAAAGAAGATGATGCGGAAGGCTTTTTCGCCCCGGATGCCACGATCGAGGATGGCCGCGAGCAACAATCCGAGCCCCGTCGGGACGACGAGCATGAACGCAACCCACACGATGTTGTTGAAGACGGCATGCAGAAAGCGCGGTTGGCCGGCCAGGACCGTGTAGTTGCTAAGGCCGATGAAGCGCATGCGCGGGGAGAAGCCGTCCCAGTCGTGCAGGGACAGAAAAATGCTGGAAATGACGGGATAGACGTAAAAGACCACGAACAGCAGGCTCGGCAGCGCCAGGAAGGCGATATGCGTCCAGTCGGTACGGGTCAGGCGGCTTGTGGACGGGGCCATCGCGTGCTCTTGCGTGTGCGGATGGGAAAGAGGCGGCACCCGAAAGCGCCGCCTCCCGGGGAGGATCAGTTCACCACTGGATGAAGGCGCTCTCGGCCAGGGCTTCCTGGCGCAGGCCCTCGAGGGTCGAGATCAGTTCAGCCTTGACCGTATCCGAGGGATCGATGGCGAAGCGCTCGATCTGCACGCCAAACTCGGTGCCGAGGTCGGTGGGCAGCAGGAAGAAGAGGTTCGGCAGCACGGCGTTGTTGGCCGAAGCTTCCGAGAACTGGCGCGAGAAGGTGGCGCCGGCATAGCCATAGACCGAGGGGTCGACATTGATGTTGGGCGCGAGCGAGCCCTTGGGCACGGCGAACGCAGCCTGTCCTTCCGGCGTCGTCACCGCCTCGATGAACCGGTCGGCCGCGGCCACGCCCGGACCCTCGGGAGCGGCCAGAACGTCCATCTGGAAGATCGATTTGCCGACCGTTCCGGGCGCTTGGAACATGTCGAAATCCTCGCCGGCGGCAAAACCGGCCTGCTCCATGTAGGCGGCGACCCAGATGCCCATCATGAACATGCCGGTATTGCCGTTGACCACGTCGTCGGCGGTTTGCGTCCAGGTCTTGCCGCTCCAGTTGTTGGCGTAGCAGGAGACCATGCGGTCGCGGTAGAGGTCGAGCGCCTCGCTGAATTCCGGGCTGTCGAAACCGAGCTCGCCGCTGGCCATGCGGTAATAGCCATCTTCGCCGATGACCGAAACGAGGGCAGCGTAGAAGTTGTAGAGGCTCCAGAAGGTGCCGCCGGCATTGCCGAGCGGCTGGTAGCCGGCTTCACGCAGGGCGTCGCAGGCCGCGGTGAAGCTGTCCCAGTCGGTCGGAATGGCGACGCCCGCCTTCTCGAAGGCTTCCTTGTTGTAAAAGACGTTGTTGATCAGCGACAGATCGAAGGGAACGCCATAGGGAACCCCGTCGACCTTGACGACGCGTTGCACGCCTTCGGGGAAGATCTCGTCGCCCTTGATCGCGGCCCAGACATCGGTCAGCGGATGCAGCTGCCCCCCATCGGCGAAGGTTTTCAGTTCAAAGGCCATCGAGCTCTGGTAGAGCGCCGGCGGACGACCGCCGAGGAAGGCCGTCTGCAGCTGCCGGCGCAGCTCGACCACATTGCCGGGAATGACGACGCCGGTGAACTTGGTATCGTCGGAGGCGGCATTGCCGGTCTCGATCATGGCATTCATGCCGGCCAGCTCCGAACCAGCGGCGTAGTAGTGCCAGATCTCGTAGTTTTCCTGCGCCTGCACGGCGGTCGTGGCAAGCATGGCCAGGCCAAGGGCGGCCAGCCGGTTCGATTTTCTCATGTTCCCTACCTTTGCGGCCGTTCAGGCCTTCCCTGAAGAATAATCTTCTTACAAGAAAAAACCTGAAACAGTCACCGTCGAAAGTCAACCACTTAGGCACATCTCAACGGCTGCAATTTTTTTATGCAACCACAAACTCCTTTGAATCCGGGATTTTTCGACGATTTTTCTGTGCGGACATGACGAGCGATACCAGCCATCCGCTTGACCACGCATTCGCGGGCCGATTATTATTCTCTAAATCAGAAAAAGGAAGCGGGCGTGGATCGGAGTTTTCTAAGGCGCTTTCACGCCAGTGCGATCTTCCACCGCATTCGCGTCGAACCGGGCGTTTCCCAGCGCGAGATCATCGAGCGCACCGGGTTCGACAAATCGACCGTATCCTCGATCGTCACCCGCTTCACCGAACAGGGCCTGGTGGAGAGACGCGTCAAAACCAGTGAAAGCCGGCGCGGCAGGCCCTCCGAAGGCCTGGTGATTTCTCCCGCCTCCGGCATCCTCGTGGGCGTCGAAGTCGAAGCCAGCGAGATGATCTTCGTTGCCTGTGGCCTCGACGGCGCGGTGCTCGCCGAGCGTGTGCTGCCCTTCGACGGCGAAGTCGAAGGCGTCGAGAACTTCATCGCCGAGGGCGCACGCACCATTGTGGAGGCGTCGGGTTCCGAGGCGCGCATCCTGGGCATCGGCGTTTCGCTGCCCGGCCTCGTCAACACCGAGGGCGCGCTGGTGCACGTGCCCGCGCTCGGCTGGCGCGACATCGACATTCTGGAACGCCTCAAGAAGACCTGCACACAGCCGGTCTATGTCGGCAATGACGGCAAGGCCGCGGCCATGGCCGAGCACATGTTCGGCGCCTGCATCGACATGGACAATTTCATCTACCTGTTCTCAGGATCCGGAGTCGGGGGCGCTCTTTTCCTCGATGGCGCCGTCTACAAGGGAGCTGGGGGACTGGCGGGTGAACTGGGGCACATCAAGATCGTGCCGCAGGGGCGTTTCTGCACCTGCGGGGCCTCGGGATGCCTGTCGGCCTACCTTTCGGCCCCGGCGCTGATCGAGGAAATCTCGCGGCTCGGCGCCGTGCGGCCGCGTTCGTTCGAGCACATCATGGAGCTGGCCCGGACCGGCGATCCGGTGGTGCTCAACGTGCTCGAGCATGCCGGTGACGTCCTGGGTTCGGCGGTATCGAGCCTCATCAACATCTTCAACCCGCCCGTGGTGCTTCTGGGTGGCGATATTGCGCTTGCCGCGCCCTATCTCACCAATGCCCTCGAACGTGCGCTGCAGCGGCTGGCCCATCCCGCCATGTATTCTCGCAGCACCGTCAAGTTTGCCGACCCCAATGTCGGCGCGCCGCGCCTCGGCGGCGTCGCCCTGGCTCTCGATGGCGTCACCGACATCGAGAACTCCCACGTCCTCCCCTGATACGCCGCTCCCGCCGGAAGAAAGCCGTTCCATGCGTCTCGCCATCGTTGGCCTCTCGATTGAAATCATGCTGTCCTCGCCGGCCGTAACCGGCCTTGCCGCGCTCCAGCAGTACGACGCCCGTCAGATGCGCGATGGCGATTTGTGGATGGTGCGCGGCATGCTGGCCCGCATCGCCGAGGAGAGCGATGTCGTCGCCGTGCCCCTCTACTGGGCGACCGCGCTGCCCGGCGGCATCATGACCGCCGAAGCCTACGATATGGTCAAGCAGAGGACCTTGTCGCTGCTGGCCGCAACGACGGATCTCGACGGCGTGCTGGTGGTCAATCACGGCGCCCTCGAAGTCGAAGGGCTCGACGCCGACGCTGATGCCGATTTCGTCGGTGCGATTCGCGCTCTCGTCGGCCCGGACATGCCGATCGGGGTTTCGCTCGATCTGCATGGGGACATGACCCCGGCCCTGCTCGAGGCCGGCACGGTATTCTCCGTCCTGCGGACCGCCCCCCATCGCGACGACAAGCAGACCGGCTACCGCGCCGCCGACCAGCTCATCAAGGTCATCCGCAGGGGGCTGAGACCCAAGAAGGTCGCCGTCAGCCTGCCGATCCTCATACCGGGCGAGACCGCCGTCACGGCGCTACCGCCGGCCAGAGAGCTCTATGGGAGCCTGCCCGGCTACGATACGGCGCCCGGCATGATGGAGGCCAATATCCTCGTCGGCTTTGCCTGGAACGATCGCCCGTGGACCAAGGCCACGGCCTTTGCGGTCAGCGAGGAAAGCGTCGAGGTCGCCCGCGAGCAGGCGATCAAGCTCGCCCGCACGATCTGGGATGCCCATGAGCAGTTCATCCTGCGCATGGAAACCGCCGAGATCGAGGAGGGCCTGCAACGTGCCCTGACCAGTCCGCGCCGTCCGGTCTACGTCTCCGATTCCGGCGACAACACCACTGCCGGCGCAGCCGGCGAGCTCACCCATGTGCTGCAGGCGGCCCTCGACCTCGGCGCCAACGAAGACATCGTCATCGCCGGCATCACCGCGCCGGAAACCGTCGCCAGGCTCAACCGGGCGGGCGTCGGGGCCGACGTCGAGATCGTGCTGGGAGCCGAGCACATGTCGCGCCCTGCGACCGACCGAAGGGTCGTTGCCCGCGTCGAAGCCTGCGGCGAGTTCCTGGATCTCGGCGGCTTCCAGCCCTATCGCTCGCGCGAAGCGGCCTGGGCCAAGGTGCGCATCGGCAACGTCATCGCCACCTTCCACGCCCAGCCGATCGGCATCACCACGCCCGAACATTTCCGCGCCATGGATATCGACCCGCTCGCCCACAAGCTCTACGTAGTCAAGCTCGGCTACCTGCACCCCCGGATCGAGGACATCGCGGCCCGTCACATCCTTCTGCTCAGCGACGGCGTTTCCCAGCTCGACATGAAGCGCCTCAAGTGGGAGCGCATCGCCCGCCCCGCCTGGCCGCTCGACGAGGATTTCGAATGGACGCCCGAGGGCAACGTCTACGGCGACGCATCGTAAAGGGCGCACGAGGATCAGGAGACAACCATGGCAGTGGTCACGCTCGACAAGGTCGTAAAAGCCTATGACAAGGCACAGATGGTGCACGGGATCGACCTCGATATCGCCGATGGCGAGTTCATCGTGCTGGTCGGCCCGTCGGGCTGCGGCAAGTCGACCACGCTACGCATGGTGGCGGGGCTCGAGACCATCACCGGCGGCGAAGTGCGCATCGATGGCAAGCGCGTCAACGAACTGCAGCCGGGCGAGCGCGATATCGCCATGGTGTTCCAGAACTATGCGCTCTACCCGCACCTGAGCGTCGCCGAGAACATCGTCTTCGGCCTGAAGTTGCGCAAGGTCGACAAGGCCGAGATCGCCGAGCGCCTCAAGCGCACCGCCGACATCCTCGGGCTCGACCAGTTGCTCGACCGCAAGCCCCGCCAACTTTCGGGCGGCCAGCGCCAGCGTGTCGCCATGGGCCGGGCGCTCATCCGAAATCCGTCGGTTTTCCTCTTCGACGAACCCTTGTCCAACCTCGACGCCAAGCTGCGCGTTCAGATGCGCACCGAGATCAAGGCCCTGCACGCGCGCGTGCCCACCACCACGATCTATGTCACCCACGACCAGGTCGAAGCCATGACGCTGGCGGACCGCGTGGTGGTGATGAACAAGGGCCGCATCGAGCAGATCGCCCCGCCCGAAGAGCTCTATCTGCGCCCGGCTACGCGTTTCGTTGCCGGCTTCATCGGCTCGCCGGGAATGAACTTCTTCACCGCCACGATCGAAGGCAGCGGCGACGGACTGCATGCGCGATTGTCCGACGGGCAGTCGCTCGCCGTGCCCCTTGCCCGTGCGGCCCTCTTCGGCGAGGCGCTCGGCAAGCCGGTGGTGCTGGGCATCCGTCCGGAGCATTTCAACATGGGCGAGGGCGATGCCGCGCTCAACGTCACGGCGGGCCTCGTGGAACCGCTCGGCATGGAAACGCTGGTCCATTTCGACCTCGCGGACGAGGCCGCCGTCGCACGCCTCCTGCCCCAATCCTCGCTGCGCAGCGGCGCACAGCTGCGGCTTTGCGTCGACATGGACCGCGTGCACCTGCTCGATCCCGAAAGCGACAGGGTCCTGGGTTAAACCATGCTCGCCGCCGATCCCTCATTCCTGCGCCTGCTCGACCGGATCGCTCCCGATCCGGTTCTGGGCAGCGCGGCCATGGGTGTTCCGGGCTATGTCGGCGAGCGGATGGCGGCCGACGAGCCCGCGGCGCAAGCGATCGCATCGGGCTTCGAAAACCTCTGCACCCCCGAGGATATTGCCGGGCTCGACGACGCCGGCCTCGACGCTCGCCTGGCGAGCATCGCGGATATGCCCTGGTTCGCAACGCTCGCCCGGTGGGCGGCCGAGGCGATCTATGCCGATCCGGGAAATGGCGGGAACCCCGGTGCCCTGTCCTGGAGCGAGATCGGCTACGAACACGGCCTGCCCGAAGGTCCCGGCGGCTCCGATCCCGCGCCCGCCGCGTCCCGCCCACGCCCTGATTTCAGCCGCCGGTTCGATGCCGTGGTCGTCGGCGCGGGCGCCGGGGGCGGGGTCGTCGCCAGCCAGCTCGCCCTCGGTGGCAAGCAGGTGCTGCTGATCGAGCGCGGCCGCTGGCTCGACTACGCCAACAGCGGCCATCGGGACCACCTGCGCAACCACCGCAATCCCGTCTACGGCCACAACACCGGCCCCGATCCCGACGACGGTCCGCGCGTGCTCGTCACGGACGACGGCGTCGAGCACGAGGTCGCCCCGCATACCGCCGCCTACGGCAACAATGCCGCCTGCATCGGCAGCGGCACGCTGATCTATGGCGGCCAGGCCTGGCGCTTTCACCCCGACGATTTCCGCATGGCCAGCCGCTATGGCGTGCCGCAGGCATCCTCGCTCGCCGACTGGCCGATCGGCTATGCCGATCTCGAACCCTGGTACACCCGGGCCGAGCAGATGCTCGGCGTCTCCGGCGCCGCCGGCCGTCTGCCGCACGAACCCTCGCGCAGCGCCGACCTGCCCATGCCGGCCTTGCCGCAATACGAAACTGCCCGGATTCTGAAACGCGCGGCAAGAAAGCTCGGTCTCACCACTACGCAACCGCCGCTGCTCATCAATTCCGTGCCGCACGACGGGCGCGAGGCCTGCAACGAATGCGGCAGTTGCGTCGGCTTCCCCTGCCCCACCGACGCCAAGAACGGCACGCAGAACGCACTCATCCCCAAAGCCATGGCGACCGGCCGGCTGCATGTTGCCGCCGAAACGCTCGTCGAGCGCATCGAGACCGACGAGAGCGGGCGCGTGACCGGCGTGCACCTGCTCTGGGAAGACGAAAACGGCGCGCGGCATGATGCCAGCATCGCCGCCGATGTCGTCGTCCTCTCGGCCGGAGCCATCGAGACGGCGCGCCTGCTGCTGCTCTCGGCCAATACGCGCGAGCCCGCGGGGCTCGGCAACGGCGCGGGCCTCGTCGGGCGGCATTTGCAGGGCCACACCTATCCCACGGCCTACGGCCTGTTCGACGAGCCCGTCTATGCGCGCAAGGGACCGGGCGTTACAATCGCCACGACCGATTTTACCCATGGCAATCCGGATGTCGTCGGCGGCGCCATGCTCGCCGACGACTTCGTCATGCTGCCGATCATCTTCTGGGACCAGGCGCTGCCGCCGGAAATCGCCCGTTGGGGCCAGGCGCCGCACGATTTCATGCGCGAGAATTTCCGGCGAGTGACGCAGGTGAAAGGACCCGTGCACGAAATCCCCAATCCCGACTGCCGCGTCGAACTGCACCCGAGCGTGAAAGACAAATGGGGGCGTCCGGTCGCGCGCCTTTCGGGTATCGTTCATCCCGAAACCACTCGCACCGCCGCCACCGTGCTGGAAAAGGCCAAGGACTGGCTTCGGGCCGCCGGGGCCACACGGGTCTGGGGCAAAGTGCCGAGGCCCCGGCTTTCGGCCTCCCAGCACCAGGCGGGAACCTGCCGCATGGGCACAGAGCCGGAAAACTCCGTCACCGACAGCAATGGCCGCGTCTGGGGGCACGACAACCTCTATGTCGCCGATGCCTCGCTGCATCCGACCAACGGGGCCTTCAATCCCGTTTTGACCATCATGGCGCTGGCCTTCCGCTGCGCCGATCATCTCCTGAGCCGGCAGGAAGACCGGCCCGATCCAGAGAGGACCACATGAGCCACCTGAAAAGCGTCACCATTCCCGATTTCGGCGTACCTCTGGCGCGTCCGCAAATCCCCGCAGCGACGCTGGCCGCCCGTTGCGACGACGTCTATGCCAGGGCCGGCAAGTCCTGGCTCTTCGTCTATGCGGACCGCGAGCACAACGCCAATATCCTGCATCTTACCGGCTTCGATCCGCGCTTTGAGGAAGCCGTTCTCCTCCTCGGCCCCAATGGCAAGCGCATCATCGTCACCGGCAACGAGTCCGAGAGCTTCACCGCCATTTCACCCCTGCCGAACCTGACCGTCATGCTCGGCCAGTCGATGAGCCTTATGGCCCAGGACCGCACCAGGAAGCCGAACCTGGAGGCCGTCCTACGCGAGGCGGGCATCGCGGCCGGCGACAGCGTGGGCGTCGTCGGCTGGAAATATCTCGAGACCGAGGAATGGGATGACGTGCGCCCCGGTTTCCTCGTGCCGCACTACATGATCGTCATCCTTGCCCGCATCGTCGGCGGCTACGACGGGCTCAGCGACGAAACCGCGGTACTCATGCACCCGCAGACCGGTTCGCGCGCCATCGTCGACGCCGACCAGATCGCCGCCTTCGAATGGGCCTCGACCCGCGCCTCGGCTTCGGTCTGGAACATCGTGACCAAGACCCGTCCGGGCCAGCGCGAAATCGAGGCGGCGGCCAATTTCCTCTATGCCGGCGAACCGCTCAGCGCCCATTCCATGTTCGCCTCGGGCGATGCCAACCACACCATTCACGGCCTCAACAGCGCTGGCGCCCGCGTGCTCAGCAAGGGCGATGGCGTCACCACCGCCGTCGGCTATTGGGGCGGCCTCAGCTCGCGCGCCGGTCTGCTCGACGACGATGACGACGCGTTCGTGGCCATTGCTGCCTCGTATTTCGACGCCCTGGTACACTGGTACGAAACCGCCGATATCGGCGTTGCCGGCGGGGACCTGCATGCAGCCGTGGTCGGCAAGCTTGCCGAGGCCGACCTGAAGTCGGCGCTCAATCCCGGTCATCTGGTCAGCTACGACGAGTGGAGCCATTCCCCGGTTCGGCCGGGTTCGAGCGAAACCCTGCAGTCAGGCATGATATTCCAGGTCGACGTCATCCCCACCCCGATGCCGGCCGGCAAGGCGCTGAACTGCGAGGACGCCGTCGCCATCGCCGACACCGGGCTTCGCGCCGAACTCGCCGCCAAGCACCCCGAAACCTGGGCCCGCATCACGGCGCGCCGCGCGTTCCTGCGCGACGGTATCGGAGTCAGCCTCGGCGAGCATCTGCTGCCCCTGTCCAATATTCAGCTCTGCCTGCCGCCGCTCTGGCTCAAGCCGGACCATATCCTCGTCCGCTCCTGAGACCGGACCACGGCAACAGGCTCGGCCGGCAACGCGTTGTCGGCCGGACCGATCCTGCGCTGAGGCGTCCTGCTTCCAGCTCTGCGTCGGGCCGTTCACGATGGCCATCCGAACGTTGCTGCAGGATCATGCCGGCCTCGTCCGCACCGTACACGCATTCGTGTTCATGCTGCCTCTGGCTACCATCGACCGGTCGTGACGCGCTAGCGCCGTCGGACCCCGCCGATACTGCCTGCTCGACTCGCAGCCGAACCCCCGAAGGCAGTATTTTCGGCCCCTCGGCTCCCCACCCAAGCTACCGTTGGCCACCAGATCCGCCGGCACATCGGAAATACTTGTCGCGAGCCCCAGTATTACTTCAAACTGGACTCGCCGGCGATTCACCTCCACCGAATCGACGACTCACGCACAGTGAGTCACGATTCAGTCTCTCCGCCGAACAAGTCGCCACAACTCCGAGTCGAACGGATATTATTTACCCAAATCGTCCACAAAATGTTTGTGGCGAAAGGGAGGCAGACAGTAATAGGCCCTTAAGTAACTTCAACTACCTACGTGATGAACCGGAGAAAGGGGCGATCTCGCAGTTGAAATCAACACGACGTGCGAGTCGATCCTCAAAATCCGGTTAATGGACCATCATTTCAAGTACGCGCGCCCTCATCACGGTAGTCGAGTAGTATGCACAGCGTTCTGTATTCTGCGGCTCGGTCATTGCCATGACCAGAGACAGTGTTCACGTCGTTGAAATTTCGGGCGATGCCGGGCTGCGCGCCGCGCAGGACATAGCCGGATCCCTGGGCAGGGCACTCGCCGCCTACGACAGGGTAGCGGTCGCCACCGAGACGATCACCGGGGCCGATATCACCACGATTCAACTCCTGCTGGCCGCCCGCAGGCAGGCCGAAGCTTCCGGCAAATCTCTTTCGCTCACCACAACGCCCAGCGGCGCGTTGCGAGCGGTGCTGATCGAGACCGGCTGCCTCGATGCCGATGGGCGGCCGCTGACGCCGGACGGCGATTTCTGGACAACGCCAACACCACAGAATGAGGGCAAGGCAACATGAGCAAGACCATCCTGACAATCGATGATTCGGCGTCCATCCGACAGATGGTGGCCATGACGCTGTCCGCGGCGGGTCTCGATGTCATCGAGGCGGCCAACGGGGCGGACGGCTATGCCAAGGCCACCGGGCAGACGGTCCATGCCGTCGTCACCGATCTCAACATGCCGGTGATGAACGGCATCGAATTCATCCGCAAATACCGCCAGCACCCCTCCAGCAAGGGCGTGCCCATCATCCTTTTGACCACGGAGTCCGATGAGGAGCTCAAGCGCCAGGCAAAGGAAGCCGGCGCCACGGGCTGGATCGTCAAACCCTTCAAGCAGGATCAGCTGCTGGCTGTCATCAAGAAGGTCACGGGCGCATGAGTTCGACCGATCCCAACGAGACGTTCCGCCAGGAGGCGAGGGAACTGCTCGATCAGCTCGAGCAGGGGCTGCTCGACCTGGAGCATAGTCCGGCCGATGACGACCTGATCAACTCCACCTTCCGGGCGCTCCATACCATCAAGGGCTCGGGGGCCATGTTCGGCTTCACCGCCGTCGCCGCTTTCGTGCATGAATTCGAAACGGCCTTCGATCAGGTCCGCAAGGGCCAGACCCAGGCGACGCCCGAACTGATCGCCGTGGCGCTCGACGCCAAGGACCACATCCACAAGCTGATCGAGCAGCCCGACATCGAGCATGCTGGCGGGGAGGCGATCCTCGATGCGCTGCGGCTGGTCATCGCCGGTGGCGCCACCACCCCGACCATCCCGACCGCGCCTGCGCCGGTCGCCGAAGGCACGGCAAAGCGTTGGCGCATCAAGTTCCGCCTGCCGTCCGACGCGCTGGTCTTCGGCACCAATCCACTGCTGCTGCTCGAGGAGATCAAGGCCATCGGGCCGTGCACCATCGTCGCGCTGACCGATACGATCCCGCCGCTCGACGTGATCGACCCCGAGATCCCCTATATGGGCTGGCAGGTCGACCTTGCGGCCGACGACCCGCGCGAAGCCATAGACGACGTCTTCCTGTTCCTGCGCGATGCGATGGAACTGTCGGTCGAACCGCTGGTCGAGGCGCAAGCGTCCGTGCCGGTTCCCGAACCCACCGTCCCCGCCCCGGCACCGGTGGCAGCCAGCCAGCCGACGCCCGAAGCCGTCAGACCGCCAAAACCGGCCAAACCATCCAAATCTGTCGACAGCGACACAGCCACACCGGATCGCACAGCCTCGTCCTCCATGCGGGTCGATGCCGAACGGCTTGACGAGCTCATGGACCGAGTCGGCGAACTGGTGATCGCCCAGGCTCGCCTGACCCAGATCGCCGCCATGAGCAGCGACGGCAATCTCAAGACCATCGCCGAAGAGCTGGAGCGTCTGTCTTCGGGCCTGCGCGACACCACCATGGGCATCCGCATGGTGCCAATCGGCACCCTGTTCGGACGTTTTCGCCGCCTGGTCCATGACCTGTCGCGCGATCTGGGCAAGGAGATCGAGTTCATTACCAGCGGTGAGGAGACCGAACTCGACAAGACCATGATCGAGCGGCTGGCCGACCCGCTGGTCCACCTGATCCGCAATTCGGTCGACCATGGCCTCGAAGACGTCGACCAGCGCGTCAAGGCCGGCAAGCCCGCCAGGGGCACGGTGCGCCTCTCCGCCGTCTACTCCGGCGCCGAGGTGGCGATCTCGGTGAGCGATGACGGCGCCGGGCTCGATGCCGAGCGCATCCGCGCCAAGGCCGAGGAAGCAGGCCTCATCGCCTCCGACGCCAAGATCGCCGACGCCGACCTCTGGCACATGATCTTCGCGCCCGGCTTTTCCACTGCCAGGCAGGTCACGTCCCTTTCGGGACGCGGCGTCGGCATGGACGTGGTCAAGCGCACCATCGATGGTCTGCGCGGCAGCATCGATGTCACGACCACGCCCGGTGGCGGAACGACCATGACCCTGCGCCTGCCGCTGACGCTGGCCATCATCGACGGCATGCTCGTGCGGGTCGGCAATGGCCGCTACACCATCCCGCTGGCGGCGGTGGAAGAGTGCGTGGAACTGCCCGAGGGCATCGAAGCCAATGCCCGCGGCCGCAATTTTCTCGACATTCGCGGCGGTCTCGTTCCCTTCCTGCGCCTGCGCGAAGTGTTCGGCACCAGGGCGCCCGCCGAACCGCACCAGAAAGTGGTGATCGTTTCGTCCGGCGAAGGCCGCGTGGGTCTCGTCGTCGACCAGATCATCGGCAACAACCAGACGGTCATCAAGCAGCTGAGCAAGCTGCACTCGTCCATCAAGTCGTTCTCGGGCGCCACCATTCTGGGCGACGGGACGGTGGCGCTCATCCTCGACACGGCCCACCTGGTCACCTCCGGGCAGGGCTACGTGGACCAGGGGAGAGCAGCGTGAGCACCGTAACCAAAGGCGCAATGAAGGCGCTTACGCTCCGCCTCCAGGACGAGCTCTTCGCGGTCGAGGCCGAGAGCGTGCGCGAGATCCTCGATCTCGTGCCCATCACCGAAGTGCCCAATGCCTCGCCCTTCGTCAGCGGGCTGATCAATGTGCGCGGACGTGTCGTGCCGCTCGCCGACCTGCGCGTGATGTTCGGCATGGATCGCCCGGAGCCGGACGAGGACACCCGCATCGTGGTGATGGAGATCGATGTCGACCGGGAACCGACCGTCGTCGGCATCCTCGCCGACAAGGTTCACGACGTGACCGATATCGAAGCGGCCTCCATCGACGAGGCTCCCAAGGTCGGCATGCGCTGGCGCCCCGAATTCATTCGCGGCATCGGCAAGCGCAACGGCGGCTTCATCATCATCCCCGATCTGGGGCGAATTTTCGAAACTCAGGGCGCCAGAACCGCGCCTGTGGCAGCATCAGAAGAAAGGCCTGCACCGTGAGACTAACCATCAAGACAAAACTGGCGGCGACTTTCGTCACAGTGGTCGCCCTGTCAGGCGTCAGCATGTTCCTGGCGGTGCAGAATCTGGGCGACATCAACCAGTCCATGGGCGAGATCGTCGACGGGCCCGTGGAGCGCTCGCTGCTCCTCAGGGATATCCAGTACGACATGATGACCGTGGCTGCCGACACTCGGCGCATGATCATCAGCGATGATGCGCAGGAACTGAGCGAGCTGCGCCAGGACATCCAGACGCGCCTTGCCGAAGTGCGCAGCCAGGCTGAAGGTCTGGTCGGCGCGTTCTCCGTCGAACAGTCCAATGCCGACATCAGGGTGATCGCCGAGACCTTGACCAGCTATGAGGCCGCCCTCGCCCGCGTGCAGGCCGAGGCCATAAAGAACACAGACATCGCCGCGTTCGAAATCACCACCACCCAGGGCAGCGCCGCCATCACCGCCGTCGAGGATTCGCTCGGCGCGTTGCGCACCGGCATGGCCGCGCGCATGGCCGCCGGCGATACGCAGGCCATCCAGGCCTACCAGGCCGCCAGCGACCTCTTCCTGTCAGCCAGCGACGTCTTCCGCCAGCACCGCAATATCCTGCTGGCCGATGGCGACCCCGCCGTTCAGGACAGATGGTACGCCGATTTCCAGGCCGCCGTGCAGAGCCTGCAGCCGCAAATCGACCGCCTGGGCCGCTCCATCACCGCCTCTGAAACCGGCCAGCTCAATCGGGTGCGGGCGGATTTCGCCAGCCTCATCGAGGCCATGAACGCCGGCAACGCCCTCTCACTGCAGCGGTCCGACTACCTGTCCAACCAGATCAACGACGCCGAAGCCGCGCCGCTTCGAGTGCAGATCGATGCATTGATCGATGGCATGGTCGCCCGCAACGCCCAGATCCTGGACGCCGAAGTCATCGAGGCCAACGATCTCTACGAACAGAGCCGCATGCTGCTGATCGGGCTGCTGGTCGGTTCCATCCTGATCGCCGCCGTCGCCGCCACCTGGATCGTCATGTCCATCGCCAAGGCCCTTTCCAGCGCCGTGCGACTGGCCAACGACGTCGCCGACGGCAATCTCAGCACCACCGCCGACGTCAAGTCGGACGACGAGGTGGGCGACCTGATCACGGCTCTCAATGCCATGACGGCCAAGCTGCGCGAAGTGGTCGCCGAGGTGACGGCCGCGACCCGTAATGTCGCCGCCGGCAGCCAGGAGATGTCGGCCACAGCCGAACAGCTCTCCCAGGGCGCGACCGAGCAGGCCTCCTCGACAGAAGAGGCGTCCGCCTCGATGGAGGAGATGGCTTCGACGATCAAGCAGTCGGCCGACAACGCCAGCCAGACCGAAAAGATCGCCCGCCAGTCCGCCGCCGATGCCATCGCTTCGGGAGAAGCGGTGAACAATGCGGTCACTGCCATGCAGACCATCGCCGAAAAGATCATGGTGGTGCAGGAGATCGCCCGCCAGACCGACCTGCTCGCGCTCAACGCGGCCGTCGAAGCGGCCCGCGCCGGCGAGCATGGCCGCGGCTTTGCCGTCGTCGCGTCGGAAGTCAGGAAACTCGCCGAACGCAGCCAGGCCGCCGCCGCTGAAATCTCGACGCTCTCGGGCACCACGGTCAAGGCCGCCCAGTCGGCCGGTGAAATGCTCGGGAGGCTGGTACCCGACATCCAGCGCACCGCCGAGCTGGTCGAAGAAATCTCGGCCGGCAGCCGCGAGCAGAATGCGGGAGCGGCCCAGATCAACACGGCCATCCAGCAGCTCGACAAGGTGACCCAGCAGAACACCTCCGCTGCCGAAGAGATGTCGGCCACCGCCGAGGAACTGGCGAGCCAGGCCGAGCAGCTTCAGTCCGCCATCAGCTACTTCCGCACCGACGAACGCCATGCTGCCGTCGCTGCACCGGCAGCTACCGCACGCGCCAAGCCGTCCAACGCAGCCCTGCGCGAAGCCGTCATCGCCGCGGCGCCCCATGTCGCGCCGCGCAAGGGTGCGCCCAAGGCCAAGAGCAATGGCGGCTTCGATCTTGACCTCGATGACGGTCAGGACGCGCTCGATGGCGAGTTCTCCCGCCGCGGCGCGGCCTGAGCGCGAGACCAAATGTCCGAGACAGCGGTAGTCCCGCGGCCTCGGACGTCAGCCCGACGATACTGATTATTGGAAACTGGGGCCGCAGAAGCGCGCCCCGGATTGGGGGTTACCGTGAGACTGACGATCAAGCTCAAACTCGCCGCTACGTTCGCGGCGGTCATCATCCTCTCAGGGGTGAGCATGTTCATCGCCCTGCAAAACCTGGGGGCCCTGAACGACAGCTTCAGCGCCACCATGAACGGCGATGCCAAGCTCGTCGAACTGGCCGACAGCGTCGAAATCTCGACGCTGTCGGTGGCGCTCGAGGAGAAGAACCTTATCCTCTCCACCGATCAGGCCGATTTTGCGCGGTTCGTCCAGAACCTCGACACCGCCATCGCCGCGGTCCGCACCGATACCGCAGAGCTGCGCGAACTCTCGGACGAGGCCGGCAAGCCGCTTATCGATCGTTTCGCCGACGAGTATGAAGCCTACCTTGTCCAGCACGCCGAAGTCCGGCGGTTCGCGCTCATGAACCAGGACGAAGCCGCTTTCGCGCTGTCCTCGGGCCGGGCGGCGGACGCGCGCGCCGTCGCCGCCGCAACGCTCGACGAAATCGGCACGTTGAACAATCAGCAGATGGCCGAGGCCATGCAGCGGGCGGAGGATGCCTATCACTCGGCCAGCTTTCTGCTGATCTGCCTGCTGGTCGGCTCTGCGCTGCTGGCCATGGGCGCTGCACTCTGGATCATCCTCGGCATCAGCGGCGGCCTCAACAAGATCAAGCAGGTCGTCAACGCCGTCGCCATCGGCGATCTCGACCAGCGCATCGCGATCACGTCCAACGACGAGATCAAGGACCTGGTCGACACCGTCAATGTCATGACGGACAACCTTCGCGCCTCGGCCCGCATTGCCGAGCAGATCGCGGGGGGAGATCTCACTGTCACCCCCAAACCCCTGTCGGACAGGGATACGCTGGGCACCGCCCTGCTGCTGATGGTCGAAAAGCTGCGCGACGTGATCGCCGACGCCATCGCCTCGGCCGACAATGTCTCGGCCGGCGCCCAGGAGATGTCGGCCACCGCCGAGCAATTGAGCCAGGGCGCGACCGAGCAGGCCTCCTCGACCGAAGAGGCCTCCGCCTCGATGGAGGAGATGGCTTCGACCATCAAGCAGTCGGCCGACAACGCCAGCCAGACCGAAAAGATCGCCCGCCAGTCCGCCGCCGATGCCATCGCCTCGGGCGAGGCGGTCAACAGCGCCGTCACCGCCATGCAGACCATCGCCGAAAAGATCATGGTGGTGCAGGAGATCGCTCGCCAGACCGATCTGCTGGCCCTCAACGCTGCCGTCGAAGCGGCCCGTGCCGGCGAGCATGGCCGCGGCTTTGCCGTCGTCGCCTCCGAGGTGCGCAAGCTTGCCGAGCGCAGCCAGGCGGCGGCGACAGAGATTTCGGCGCTCTCGGGCACCACGGTCAAGGCAGCTCAGTCGGCCGGCGAAATGCTCGACAGGCTGGTCCCCGACATTCAGCGCACCGCCGAACTGGTCGAAGAGATCTCGGCCGGCAGCCGCGAGCAGAATGCGGGAGCGGCCCAGATCAACACGGCCATCCAGCAGCTCGACAAGGTGACCCAGCAGAACACCTCCGCTGCCGAGGAGATGTCGGCGACGTCCGAGGAGCTGGCGACCCAGGCCGAGCAGCTTCAATCCGCCATCAGCTACTTCCGCATTGGCGAGCGCCAGACTGCCAAGGCGCTCAAGTCCGCCAAGGGCAAGCCGGACGTGCGCCAGGCCGTCATGTCGTCGGCTCCGCATATGACGCGCAAGAAGGGCGATGACGCCAGCGGCGGCTTCGACCTCAGTCTCGAGGACGCCCAGGACGAACTCGACGGCGCCTTCACCCGGCGCGGCGCGGCATAGGGGATTATCATGGCAAGTCATCGGCAATACGTCACACTGGGGGTCGCGGAGGAACTCTTCGCGGCGCCCGTGGAAAAGGTGCAGGAAATCCTGGACATGCGGTCCATCGCCCGCCTGCCCCAGGCCCCGCCAAACCTGCTCGGCATGATCGATGTACGCGGGCAGGGCATTCCCGTGGTCGATCTGCGCCTGACCCTCGCCATGCCGTCGGCGGCGGACACGGAGAACACCCGCATCATCGTGCTGTCGATCGAGGGGGAGGAAGGCGAGCTGCGCCTGGGTCTGCGCGCCGACAGGGTGTTCGAAGTGACCGTCCTCGATGAGGACGAGCTCGACCCGCCCCCAGCGGTCAGCGGCACCTGGGCCGGTCATTGCATTGCCGGCATCGGCCGGCGCAACGGCCGCTTCGTCACCGTGCTCAACCTCGAACGCCTGCTCGGCTCAGTCGAGCCCCTGGTGCGAGCGGCCTGAACCATCGGGCGCGTGATCGACCCGTCACGCGCCGCACCCGTCCGGAGATTTTGCCGTGCCCGTTTTCGCGCGCCAGTTCGCTGCCCGACCCGATAGCGACGACGACGATCATCTCGCCCTGCGCGATTTTACCCGTATCGCCGAGCTGATCGGCAGGGAGGTCGGCATCAAGCTGCCGCCCTCCAAGCGCCTGATGGTGGAAGGACGCCTGCGCAAGCGCGTCCGTTCGCTGGGTCTATCCAGTCTCGACGAATACTCGGCCTATCTCTTCGATCGCGACGGGCTCACCGCGGAACGGCGTCATCTGATCAATGCCGTGACCACCAACAAGACCGACTTCTTTCGTGAGCCCGAGCATTTCGACCTGCTCGAGCAGCGCCTTGTACCGGACCTGCTGGCGCTACGCCGAAGCGAACGCCAGCCCCTGCTCAAGCTGTGGAGCGCGGCCAGCTCCACGGGCGCAGAGGCCTACACCATCGCGATGGTGCTCGCGGACCTCGCCGCGCAGAGAAAGGACTTCCGTTTCGCAATCCTCGGCACCGATATCTCGACGGCCGTGCTGGAGCAGGGCGTACGCGCCGTCTATCCCACCGAGTTGGTGGCCCCCGTGCCGCCGCCCAAGCAGCAGCGATACCTGATGCATGCCCGCCGACCGGGCATCCGTCCCGAAGTCAGGGTGGTGCCCGAGCTGCGCCGTCTCGTGCGCTTCGTGCAGCTCAACCTGATGGACGCGGACTATCCCTTCGATCGCGACGTCGACGTCGTCTTCCTGCGCAACGTGCTGATCTATTTCGACAAGCCGGACCAGGAAAAAGTCATCCGGCGGCTGGTCGACCATCTGCGGCCGGGCGGCTACCTCGTTCTCGGGCATTCCGAATCCATGATCGGTACGGCGGTGACCATGCGTCAGGTCGCGCCCGCCGTGTTTCAGAAGAACTAGGGGACGGTCATGACGCCAACCCGTCCGAAGATTCGGGTTCTCATCGTCGACGACAGCGCCTCGGTGCGCACGACGTTGAGCGATATCATCGCCAGCGATCCCGATCTCGAAGTGATGGCGACGGCGGCCGATCCCTATGTCGCGGTCGAGCGCATCCGCCAGGAGGTGCCTGACGTGATGTTCCTCGACATCGAGCTGCCCCGCATGGACGGGCTCACGTTCCTGCGCAAGATCATGAGCCAGCGCCCTATTCCCGTGGTCATCTGTTCGAGCCTGGCGCAAGCCGGCTCGAACACGTTCATAGAGGCGCTGGAGGCTGGCGCCGTCGACGTGGTGACCAAGCCGCGCGTGGATACCGCCCAGTTCCTGCAGGAATCGCGCATGCGCATCTGCGACGCTGCCAAGGCCGCCGCCCATGCCAAACTTCGCGGCGTGCGCAAGGCCCCACCACCCGCGATGTCCATCGAGGCAAAGCTGACTGCCGACGCCGTGCTGCCGGCCTACTCGGCCACCCGCGCCGCCGCGGCACGGGCGCGCCAGCCCCACACCGATCCGATCGTCTGCATCGGCGCCTCCACCGGGGGCACCGAGGCCTTGCGCGACGTGCTGGAAAAACTTCCCGCTGACAGCCCGGCCATCGTCATCGTCCAGCACATGCCCGAAAAGTTCACCAATGCGTTCGCGCGCCGGCTCAACGGCATCTGCGCGCTCGAGATCAAGGAAGCCGCCGATGGCGACGCGCTGGAAGCAGGACGCGTCCTCATCGCACCGGGCAACCAGCATATGGTGCTGCGCCGCACCGGCACGCGCTACACCATCAACATCATCGATGGCCCGCATGTCTCGCGTCACCGCCCGTCGATCGACGTGATGTTTCGCTCCGCCTCCCAGGTCGCCGGGCGCAATGCCATGGGCGTGATCCTGACCGGCATGGGTGACGACGGCGCAAGGGGCCTGCTCGAAATGCGGCAGGCCGGCAGCCACACCATCGCTCAGGACGAGGAGAGCTGCGTCGTCTTCGGCATGCCCAAGGAAGCCATCCAGCGCGGCGCCGCCGCCAAGGTCGTGCCGCTCAGCCGCGTCGCAGCCGAGATCGAGGCCCATGGCCGCACCCCGACCCCAAAAGGACATTCGTCATGACCGCCCTGGCTATCTCTGCGTCCACAGCCGATACGGCGACGCTGCGAGGCATCGGTCGAGCGCTGGCGACACCACGCGCAGAGATCGAAACCACCTTCGTGACGGTGGGAAACCACCTCACCGAAGGCGCGGCCATACTCAACCGCATCACCAAGGTTTTCGAGGCGTTGCCGGCCCAGTTGCAGAGCCCGGCACTCAGCGAAGCCTCGAGCCGGCTGGCCGATATCAGCCATCAGGCGCAAACCATTTCGGCCCTCTTTGCCGCCGAGCAGGTGGACCTCACGCGTCTCGTCGAGGTTGTCGCGGCAGCCGAACATCCGATCTTCGAGCTGCACCGGACCGTCAAGATTATGAGCATCGTCGCCATCAATGCCCGCGTTGTTGCCGCCAGCGTGGTCGGCGACGGCGAGGATTTCGACGTGTTCACCACCGACATCGCCAAGCTTTCCGAAAGCGCCAGCAGCACCATTCATGAGTTTACCGCCGCCTATCGGCAATTGACCGACGAGGTGAGCCAGGCCGCGCGCCAGCGCCGACAGTTCGAGAGCGCCCATGCCGACACCCTGAGCGAACTGGCCGGCAGCATGGATTCAGCCCTCGCTGAGCTGGCGCGTCAGCGGGCCACCTCGCTCGACAGCACCGCCGAGACCGGTCGCGTGTCGCGCCAGATCGTCTCGCGCATAGCCGGCGCCGTCATGGCCCTGCAGGTGGGCGACGCCACACGCCAGCGCATCGAACATGTCGAGAGCGGCATTGCCGCGCTTGGCGAGCTGATCGAGGCCGGTTCGCTGTCCGCCGAGCAGCGCTCCGAAGCCTGTGCGGTGCTCGGCGGGCTGCAGGCCGGCCAGTTGGCCGACGCGACCGATGCGTTCGAGCATGACGTCGCGGAAGCTGGAGCCGCGCTGCGCGATCTGGCGGCCAGCGCCCGCTCCATCATGGACCAGAGCAGCGCCGTCTACGGCCAGGGGGAGGACAATGACGCCTCCTCCCTAACGGCCCTCAACCGGGCCGTCGGCCATGCGGCCGCCGTGCTGCGCGATTGCGAAGCCGAACGCAACAAGCTCGAACGGGTTTCCCAGGCCGTTCTCGGCACGGTCGACGTCCTGCTAAGTCATGTCGAGGCCGTGCAGGACATCGAGGCCAATATGCGTCTCGTCAGCCTCAACGCATCCGTCAGATGCGCTCAGCTCGGCCCACGCGGCGCCGCGCTCAACGTCATCGCCCGCCAGTTGCGCGAGCTGACCGGGGAGACGGTTGCAGCGGCCGAGGGCGCCATGACCGGCCTTCATGAATCGGCCAGGCTCGCCCGGTCCTTCGGGGCCGCCAACGGCGATACGGCCGGGCGCGTGGGCCAGCTCGAACAGGAAGCCACCGCCGCCCTGCTTCTACTGCAGGGCGTCGACGGGACACTGGCCGAGGCCCTGGGCGCGCTCAATCGCGACGGCCCCGCTGTCATTGCCCTGCTGGGCACGGCCGCCGAGACCTTTGCCGGCCAGACCGGTATCTCCGAGACCATGCGCGACCTGCAGATGCAGCTCGTCGACACCTGCCCCACCGATGGTGCAACGAGGACGCCTTCAAGCCCCATCGCCGAGGCTCTCGCCGCCCACCGCGCCCGCTACACCATGGACGCCGAGCGCCGCATCCACGCCGATATGTTCGGCGACAGTCCGGCCGATCCGCCGGGCAGCGAAGTCGTTGCAGAAGACGACGGCGACGACATCTTCTTCTAGCCGGATTCAAAGTTTTGGGAGGCGCCGCACCGGCGCCTCCCAACGCGATCAGAACTGCCGGCCGAGAAGATGGTCGACGCTCTGCCGGTTGGCGCCGCGGATCACGAAGTAGAACGTGATCGCGGCCCAGAGGATCGACTTCTCGGCGCCCGCATAGCCCTGGTCCATGGTGATCCAGTGGAACCAGACGGTGACGAGAAGCACGATGGTCGTCGCAAATGCTGCCGGCCGGGTCAGGAGGCCGATAACCAGCAGGATGCCGCCGAAGAATTCGGTGACGGCCAACAATGGCGACCAGAAGACGCCCGGATAAAAGCCCAGTCCCTCGACCATGCCGACCGCGCCCAGCGGGTCGAGAATCTTGGGGAAACCGTGGGCGATGAGGGCGATGCCGCAGACGATCCGCAGGATCGTTTCGGCCGGCACGTTGAGCGGCGCGTAGAGCCGTGCGAGAGCGGGGATGCGTTCGCGAACGCGGGTATCGGTATTCGACATGTCTAGTCTTTCGTAAACCCCCGCATCGTGCCGCACGCGTTCTTGCGCGCCGACGGCGAACGATGCCGGAGGACGTGTTGGTCAATTCGGTTTGGATGCCCCAAGGGGGCGACTAGACGATCGTCTTCGGAGGGCGTTCGATGCCGCCGCTCGCGGCGTCCTCGAGAGCACTGCTGTCCGGCATATGGGGACGAACCCGCATGCCGGTTTCGATGAAGACATCGGCGGAGCTCGCCATGACGGCGTGGCTGGCGCAGGAGCCGTCAGCCGAAACCGGCAGCCCCGTAGCAACCCTGCCGACATCGATGCAGGCCTCCACCGTCCGCTGCGAGGGGCATGGCGCATCGGCGGGAGCCGCGGCATGCAGCGGCCCGGCCAGCAGGGCCGTCACCACCAACAGGAGAACGATGCGAAAGAATCTCGACACCGTTCTCCTCTAGAGCGCGCGGATCGAGGCCACAACCCGTTGACACATACACAACCGCGTCAGGAGGCTCAGTACGTCGCGCGCCCACCCGAGAGATCGAACACCGAGGCCGTCGTGAAGCTGTTCTCCCTGGAGACCAGCCAGGCAACCATGTTGGCCGCTTCCTCCACTTCGAGGAACCGGCCGCGCGGAATGCGTGAAAGCATGTAGTCGATGAACTCGGGCTTGAGCTCATCGAGAATACGGGTCTTGGCGGTCGCCGGGGTGATCGCGTTGATGGCGATGTCGTATTTGGCGCATTCCTTGCCGACCGCCTTGGTCATGCCGATGACGCCGGCCTTGGCCGCCGCATAGGCCGAGGCGTTGGGATTGCCCTCCTTGCCCGCGATCGAGGCGATGTTGACGATGCGCCCGTAGTTGCGCGCCTTCATCCCCGGCAGCACCGCCCGGTTGACGTGGAAGGCGCCGTTGAGGTCGATGTCGATGACCCGCCGCCACTCGTCGAGCTCGTATTCGTCGAGCGGCGCGTTCTTGCCGGCAATGCCCGCCGAGTGGACGAGGATGTCGATCCGTCCCAGCCGCCGCTCCGTCTCGGCGACGGCAGCTTCCACCGCCGCATAGTCGGTGATGTCGACCGTCACGCCCGAGGCCGCTGCGCCCAGTTCCCTGGCCGCCGCGTCGAGCAGTTCGCCATTCACATCCCAGAGGGTGACCCGCGCGCCCGAGGCGACGAGCCGGCGGGCGATGGCGAAACCGATGCCTTGCGCGCCGCCGGTGATGACGGCCGCCTGGCCGTTGAGGTCGATCTGGTTCATTGGATGCTTTCCAAAAAAATGCTGCGATGAACGACTCGAATTGCGCCAGCATGTCCGCTGGACGGCGCGCGGTCTAGGCGAATGGCTTGAGCAGCGACCTGTCGGCGATTTCCATGCCGAAGCCGGGCGCGGTGCTCACCTTGAGCCGGCCTTCCCGCGGCAGGTCCTCGCCGGTGAACAGATTGCCGAAGATCGGCCGGATCGAGCGTCCGTCGGGGCTCGCCGCCACGTACTCGCAGAGCGCCGGACCGGGCTGGCTCGCGATGAAGTGGTAGGAATAAGGTCCCGATCCGTGCGGGATGACGGGGATGTCGTAGGCGGCCGCCTGCGCCGCGATCTGCAGCAGCGCGGTGAGGCCGCCGACCCACATCACGTCCGGCTGCAGAATATCGATGGTCCGCTCCTCGATCAGCCGCCGGAAGCCGTAGCGGGTGTATTCGTGCTCGCCCGTGGTCCACTTGAGCGTCGGATGTGCCTGCTTCAATAACCAGTAGCCCTCGACATCGTCCGGGTGCAGCACTTCCTCCCACCAATAGATGTCGAGGTCTCGCGTGGCCTCGGCAAGGCGGATGGCGTAGGGCACGGTGAGCGACATGTAGCAGTCGACCATCAGCGGAAAGCCGGCTCCGAGTGCGGCGCGATGACCGGCGAGGAAATCGACGTTCGCCCTCAACCCCGCCTCCCCGTCGCCGGGCCCATGCGGCAGCGGCACCTTGGCGCCCCAGAAGCCGAGAGCCTTGACCGCATCGGGAGCCGGCCCGGTGCAGTAGAAGGCGATCTCCTCGTGGCACCGCCCGCCGATAAGGTTGTAGACCGGCTCTTCGCGCAGCTTGCCGATGAGATCCCAGAGCGCCAGATCGATGACGGATATGGTGGCGATGGGCAGCCCCTTGCGCCCGTAAGGCATCGAGGCGCGGAAGAGCTGGTCCCAGATCTTGGCGACGTTGCGCGCGTCCTCCCCGAGCAGGAACCGCGTGAAGTGATGCACGACGAGCCAGGCTGCTGGCGGCCCGCCGAAGCCCGTCGCCACCCCCGTGACGCCCGAAGCGGTCTCGATCTCGACGACGATCGAGCCGAGAACACCGATGCCCCAGGACTGGCGCGAGTCCTTCCAGCGCGGATACCCGGACATCGGGTTGGCGATGAGCGTGTCGATCAGCCAGTGCCCGCGGCCCTGCTGGAAATAGTCGCCGCCGTTCCCCTCGCTCTCGACGAGGTGGACGCGCACGCCCGTTATGGTGAAATCCTTCGGCATTCGCGCTCGTCAGGACAGATGGAAGACTTGGCGCAGATCGACGACAGTCGGCGTGCCGTCGTCATTGTAGTCCATGACGTCGGCCATGAACGCCCACCAGCGCTTGTTGACGTCGGTCTTGGGCAGGTCCGCCATGGTGTGGTCGTCGGTGCGCACCAGGGTGGCAAAGAGATAGTCCGTTTCCGGATCGTGCCAGATGGAATAGTCGGAGACACCCGCGTCGCGCAGCGCCTTGGCCAGGTCCGGCCAGAGCTCGTCGTGGCGCTTCTTGTACTCGGCGATCTTTCCCGGATGGACCTTCATGCGGAAGGCGATGCGTTCGGGCATGGCGCCCTCCTATTGCAGGTTGACGAAGAGGCCGCCGTCGACGAGGAGTGCGGCTCCGGTGACATATGCGGCCATATCCGAGGCAAGGAACGCCACGACCTTGGCGACATCCTCCGGCTCGCCGAACCGGCCGAGCGGAATGCGCTTGTCGAGGTAGTCGCGCTTTTGCGGATCCGACCAGTCGTCCTTGTTGATGTCGGTTGCGATGGCGCCAGGCATCACCGAGTTGCAGCGGATGCCATAGGGTCCGAGCGCAATGGCCGCCGATTGCATCAGCGAGTGCACGCCCGCCTTGGTCGGCGTGTAGTGCGTCTGCATCGCCCCACCCACCAGCGCCGAGATGGACGACGTGGCAACGATCGCCCCGCCCGTCCCCTGCGCCTTCATCCGGTTGGCCGCCGCCTGCACGGCAAAGAACGCGCCGCCGAGATTGACGTCGACAACCTGGCGGAAAAGCTCGGCCGGCATGTCGAGGAACGCATGGAACGGGCAGATGCCCGCATTGGAGGCGAGCACGTCGACGCCGCCGAAGGTCGCAACTGCGGTCTCGACCAGCGCCCGGGAGACCAGCGGATCGGCAATGTCGCCCTCGACGGCAATCGCCTTGCGTCCGAGCGCCTCGATCTCGGCCACAACCTCGTCGGCGGCGGTGTCGCGGGCAAAACCCTCGTCGGCCCCGGCATAGTAGTTGAGCACCACGTCCGCGCCCTGCCGGGCGAACTCGAGGCAGATGCCGCGCCCGATGCCCCGCGAGCCTCCGGTGACGATTGCGCGCTTGCCCTCGAGCAGCATGGCGTTTCCCCTCTAGGCCTGCGAGCGCACGCGCAGCTGGTCGAGCCCGACCGCCAGCAGCAGCACGGCGCCCTTGGTCACGTCTTGCCAGAAGCTCGAGACGTTCATCAACGTCAGCCCGTTGTTGAGCGTGCCGAGGATGAGGACGGCGAGGAGCGTGCCCCACACCGAACCGCGCCCCCCGAACAGCGATGTGCCGCCGAGGATGATGGCGGCGATGACGGTGAGCAGGTGCTTGCCGACCGAGTCCGGCGCCGCCGCGCCCAGCATAGCCGCGACGATGATGCCGGCGACGGCTCCCGCGATGCCCGAGAGGATGTAGAGCGTGACCTGCGTGCGGTCGACCGGGATGCCAAGCATGCGCGAGGCCTCCGGGTTCCCGCCCGAGGCGTAGATGTAGCGGCCGAACGGCGTGAACGCCATCATCCACCAGATGAGGACGAAGGCGACGAGCATGATGATCAGCGGCACCGGCACGCCCCCGGAGCCGCCGATGCGGCCCGAGCCGATCCAGTTGAAGCCCTCGATCATCAGCGGTTGCGTCAGGCCCCCGGTCATGACCAGCGAGGCGCCGGTGATGATCGACATGGTGCCGAGCGTCACGATGAACGGGTTGAGCTTCAAGCCATTGGTCAGCGCCCCATTGCCCGCCCCGATCAGCCCGCCCGCGGCGACAGCGATGAGACAGGCCGCCCAGATGTCGATGCCTGTCGCATAGCAGAGCGCGACGATCACGCCGGAGATTCCCGCCACCGCCGCGACCGAGAGATCGAGTCCCCCGGCGACGATCAACGGCGTCCCTGCTGCTGCCATCAGGCCGATGAAGGCCATGTTGGAGCCGATGGAAAGAAGGTTCTTGACCGTGAGGAAGAACGGCGAGAGCGCCGAGAACGCCGCAATGAGCAGGAGATAAAAGACCAGCAGCATGGCGACGCCCGCGAACGGGTGGCCGAGCAGCGCCCGGATGGGCCTCTTGGCTGCGGGAGCGCCGGCGGGAAGGGTGGAGGTCTGGCTCATCTTCACAAAAATCCTCGTCAGGCAGCGGCAGCGGATTTGCTCGCCGCGCTCATCAGCGCCGAGGCGCTGGCCGGCTGTTCGAAAGTCTGCGTCACGACGCCGGAGGCCAGCGCGATGGACCGGTCGGCGAGCCCCGCCACCTCCTCGGCGTCCGATGAGATGAGGAGGATCGCCAGCCCCTCGTCGGCGAGTTGGCGGATCTGCCGGTAGATCTCCTGGCGCGCACCGACGTCGACGCCACGCGTCGGCTCTTCGAGGATCAGCGCCTTGAGGTCGCCCAGAAGCCAGCGGGCAAGGCACACCTTCTGCTGGTTGCCGCCCGAGAGCGTGCCGATCGGCTGCTCGGCGTCGCGCGCGCGGATGGAGAGCCGCCGGATCCATTCGCCGACCGTTTGCGCCTCCTTGCTGCGATCGACATGAAGGCCGCGAGTAAAGAGCGGCATGTTGGCCACCGACATGTTCTCGCGCAGCGTCAGCATGGCGACGATCCCCTCGCGCTTACGCTCGGCCGCCACCAGCCCCAGCCCCGCCGCCACGGCCTTGCCTGGCGTCGATATGAGGTAGGGCTGCCCGCCAATGGCGATGCTTTGCGCCGCTGCCCGCGGCGCTGCGCCGAAGAGCGCCCGTCCGATCATTTCGACACCGGATCCCACGAGCCCGTGAACGCCGGTGATGGTGCCGCGCCGGACGGAAAAATCGACATGCCGAAGCCATCCGGGGACCGTCAGCCCCGCAACGGCGATCACGTCCACGGCTGCCGCTGCGTCCTTGGCGAACGGCGGATAGAGGTCGCCCACCCGGTTGCCGACGATGGCGTGCAGCACCTCGTCGACGTTCGTCTGATTCGTGGCGTAATCGCCGGCGTTGCGCCCGTCGCGCAGCACGACGATGCGCCCGGAAATGGCGAACACTTCCTTGAGATAGTGCGAGATGTAGATGACCGAGATGCCCTCGGCCTGCAGCCGCCGGATGATGGAAAAGAGCATTTCCACCTCATCGGCGGCGAGCGAGGCGGTGGGCTCGTCCATGATGAGGACGCGCGCATCGCCGTTGAGCGCCCGCGCGATCTCGACGAGCCGCTGCACGTGGTGCGAGAGGCTGCCCATGCGCGTTCCCGGCGACAGCCAATCGAGCCCCATGCGCTTGAGCAGCGCCTGCGCCCGCGCGGCCATCGCCCGTCGGTCGACATGCGGGCCTTTGACCGGCAGGCCGCCGATCATGATGTTTTCAGCAACCGTCAGGTCCGGAAAGATCGAGAGCTCCTGGGGCATCATGCGGATGCCGAGCGCCAGTGCATCGGCGGGCGTGCGCAGTGCATGGGTGCGCCCGTTGACGACGACTGTGCCGGCGTCGCGCGTGTAGTTGCCCGACAAGATCTTCATCAGCGTCGACTTGCCCGCCCCGTTGGCCCCGAGCAGCGCCACCACCTCGCCGGCATCGAGATGGAACACGACGTCGGTGAGCACCGGCACGCCACCGAAGGCCTTGCCGATGCCGTTCATGTCGAGGATGCGTGTTCCGGGCATGTTCTGCGTTCCAATCAAAACCGACCGTGCGGCGGGCGCGCCCGCCGCACGACAGATCAGCCGACTACTCGGCAGGCACCAGGTCCTCGAAGCCCTTGAGGAAGTCTTCCTGGCGCAGCTCCGTGAGGTACGCCGAGAATGCCTCCTGCGGGAACGTGTATTCGAACCCGGCCGCCTCGCCGCATTCGAAGTCCGGATAGTACTCGCAGACATTGGCCTTGGTGATCATCACGTGGTTGACGAGCACCGCCGGCGGCAACTCCTGGCCGGCCAGCGTCGCGAGCGCGATGGGCAGGAGATAGTTGCCGTAAGTCTCGGGGAAATAACCGGTCGCGGCGACGAGATCGGCCTCGTCGACCAGCGCCTGCGTCTCGTCGGCGCCATTGCCGACCACCACCACGTCCGCCTCGCGCCCGGCCTGCTGCACGGCGCGCAGCATGCCGATGGCCGACTGGTCGTTGATGGCGGTGATCATGATCGGTACGCCTTCCGGGATGCGCCCGAGGAGGTTCGACATCTGCGTGAACGATTCCTGCTGGGTGTTCTTGGTGTCGATGCGCAGCATCCTGGCCTCGTCGAACTCCGGCAGGACCGACAGGAACCCGTGAACCTGGCCTTCGGTGCGCATCTGCGGGATCGCGCCCGACTGCGGCAGTTCGCCGACGACGAAGTAGCCCTCCATCACCTTGTCCTCTCCGAACTCGGCGATGGCGGCTTGCGCAAGGTACGAGCCGCCCATAAAGCCGGACTTCGGGTTATTGGCTCCGAAGAACGTAGCGCCCGGCATCGGGATGTCGATGGCGACGACCTTGACCCCGTCCTCGTTGAAAACATTCATCACGGTCGGGCCAAAATTGCTGTCGGTCTGGAATTCTATGACGTAGTCGACATTGCGCTGCACGAAGCTCTGCGCATTGGCGAGCGCCGTCGGCCCGTCGAGGCGGTTGTCCGCCACCACCAGCTCGACGCCGGCAAGGTCCGCATTCTCCTGGATGGACCGCTCGACCGCGACGCCGAAGGCGATGTCGCGCTGCAGGTTGGCAAAACCGATGACGTATTTCTCGCCGTTGCGCGGTGGGGTCGCGGCGGTCGCATCGGCGACCATTGCTGCATACTGCTCGGCCGATAGCCGCTTGCCGTCGTAGTTGGCGGGATCGAACCCGTGGAAATCCTGTGCGAGCGCGGCGGCGCCAAAAAGGGTGCCGGCGGCCACACCGAGCCAAAGCGCTCTGGCGAGTGTCTTCATGTCATCCTCCCAAGGCGGTCCTTTGCCGCCGTCCTCTACCTTCGACGGCCTCATTCGGCCGCATCCGTAGTTGTCAAAATCATCTCACTTGGCTACTTGTCAGTCAAGTTGCGAAGTGAGGATGGTCAATGCAGCTCCAGCGCCTCGACCAGCGCCTCGTTGACGGTTATGCCCAGGCCGGGCTCCGCGGATGCGCGCACGCGTCCGTTCTGGTGGCTGATCGGCACTTCGACGAGATCGGTCTGCACCGAAACGCGGAAGGGCTTGAACTCGAGCAGCCGCGCGTTGGGCGAGGCGAGCGACAGTTGCAGGCTGGCCGCCGTCAGGATCGCCGTGCTCCATGCGTGTGCATTGATGGTGACACCCGCCGCCCCACAGAGCGCATCGACCCTGCGGAAACCCGTGATCCCCTCAGCCCGCGCCGGATCGACGCCGACGATATCGACCGTGCCGGTCTCGATCAGCCGCTCGTATTGGGTAACCGTGAACTCACGCTCGCCCGTGCCGATCGGCACCTGCGGCAGCGCATCCTTCAGCGCCCGGTAGTCCTCGATGCGGGTCGGATAGAACGGCTCCTCGATCCAGCCGATGTCGTACTCGGCCATGCGCCGTGTGGTGTCGATGCCCGTCTGCCGGTCCCAGGCGACCCCGTTGCCGACATCGATGACGATGTCGAAATCCGGGCCCACCGCCGCGCGAAGCTCCGCGACGAACGCCACGTCGTTTTCGGGATTCCTGCCGATGTCGGAAAGACCGCGCTTGCCGAAGCCGAGCTTGCAGCCAACATAACCCGCGCTCTTGAACCCGACGACTTCGGCAATGTTCTCCTCGCGCGTCGCCTTGTTGACGTGGTTGGCGGCGTAAGCCGGCAGGTTCTCGTGCACCTTGCCGCCGAGCAGGTCGCGGATCGGCTTGCCTTCGATCTTGCCTTCGATATCCCACAGCGCCATGTCGAGCGCCGAATAGGCGAAGCACGCGATGCCGCCTTCCCCATACCACCAGGCATGGGCGCGCATTTTCTTCCATGCCTCCTCGATCGTGATATCGCCGGCTTCGACCAGCAGCGGCCCGAAGCCTTCATCGATCAGGAGCCTGGTCGCCTTGCAGGCCTCCGGCCACATGGCGATGCCCTCGCCCCAGCCGACGACACCATCGGTCGTCTCGACCCGCACCAGCACCGTATGGCGCCAGTTGCCGTGGTCGTTGGTGTCCTCGTAGCGGATCACATAGCTGCGGATGCGGCCGATGCGCATGGGGCTGAAAATCCTCCGGAACGGCCCGTTGGCCGGGCTCGATTGGCAGTTGGCAGATCGGACGGCGCGGCCGGCGCCATAGCGCCCGCTCAACCGGCCCCACCTGCCTGCCGACAGACGTTGACTAGCACCCGATCCCCTGTTACGTCAAGAAGTGGTCAGACCATTTGTCCAATTTATGCCGAAGCAGCGGATCGAACCCGCAGGACGGCAAGGGAGCGAGGGACCGTGCCGGTCAGTGATTTCAGCGGGGAAGCGCCTTTGAGGCGGGCAGGGCTCACCGAGCTTCTGGTCGCGCGCATCCTCGGGCTCGTCACCACCGGCAGCCTCAAGCCCGGCGACCAGTTGCCCCCCGAGCGAAAGCTCGCCGAAACCTTCGACGTCTCCCGCCCGACCCTGCGTGAAGCACTGAGGGCGCTTGCCGTCCTCGGCGTCGTCGAGGTGCGCCATGGCGGCGGCGTCTTCGTCTCGCGGCTCGAGGCGAGCGACCTTCTGGGGCCGCTGACCTTCTTCCTGACGTTGCGCTCTGCCGAAGTCGACAAGCTCTACGAGGCGCGCCGGCTGATCGAGGGTGAGATCGCAGCCCTTGCCGCCGAACGCGCCGATCCTGCCGCCCACGACGAGCTCGAAGCGCTGATCGACCGGCAAGAGGAGGCCAAGGCCGACCCTGCCCGCTACCGCGACGTCGACACCGCCTTCCACAAGCGGCTGGGCGAGCTCGCCGGCAACGAGTTCCTCGCCCGCGCCGCCCAGAGCCTCAATATCCTCGGCCAGGAATTCCGCAAGATCGCCTCCGAAACGCCCAACGTCATTGCGACCTCGATCGCCGACCACCGCGCCGTGCTCGCCGCCATCCGTACGGGCGATGCGGGCAAGGCGCGCGAGGCTATGGCGACCCATATGGATCACGTGCTGCAATCGACCAAAGCCTCGATGGGGAGCAAGCCATGACCGAGCGCCGCTGGGGCATCGACAAGGTGACGGAGGGCGACATCCGCAGGGGCGGTTTCTCGACGCCATGGGACGCGCCGTTCGTGCCGCCCTTCCCGTTCACCTTCCGCGATGCGCAGATCCTGACGGTCTTCTGGCGCACGGACCCGGCGGCTCTCGCCTTTCTCGCTCCGCCCCCGGTCGAGCCCGTCGGCGACGTCGTCTGCATCCACGTCTACAAGATGAACGATACCAGCTGGATCGGCCCCTATCACGAGGCCAACGTCATGTTCGGCGCGCGCCTGCCCTCGGGCGCGAGCGGGGCCTATTCGCCTTATCTCTTTCTCTCCTCGGACGGCGGCGTCGCCCATGGCCGCGAGGTGCACGGACAGCCCAAGAAGCTCGCCAATCCCTTCCTCGATTTCCGCGGCGATCTGATCGTCGCCGGCGTCGAGCGCAACGGCATCGATGTCGTCACCGTCACCACGCCCTATAAGCAGCGGCAGGCCGACCCCGCCGAGATGCGCGCCCATTTCGATTTCTCGACCAACCTCAACCTCAAGGCCATCGATCACATCGACGGCCGCCCGGCCATCCGCCAGATCACCTCGCGCAAGCTGACCGAGATCGTCATCCACGAATGCTGGCGTGGTCCGGCGACCGTGGAGCTGCGCCCCAACGCGCAGGCCCCGGTCTTCCGTCTGCCGGTCATCGAGCCGCTCGACGCCTTCTTCTGGCGCGCCGACTTCACGCTAGTGCCGGGCGAGATCCTCCACGACTATCTCGAGACGGAATGATGCGCGTCGTCGTCACCGACTATACCTTTCCCGCGCTTGCCGCCGAAGAGGCTGCCGCCCGCAGCGCCGGCGCCGAGTTCGCCGCCTTCCAGTGCCGCACCGCCGAGGAGGTCATTGCGGCAGTGAGAGGCGCCGACGTCGCCGTCGTGCAGTTCGCCCCGATGACGGGCGCCGCCATTGCGGGCCTTGCGCCTGATGCCGCCGTCATCCGTTACGGTATCGGCTACGACAACATCGACATCGCCGCCGCCAACGAGCATGGCGTCCCCGCCGGCTACGTGCCCGACTACTGCCTCGACGAAGTCGCCGACCACACCACCGCCCTGATCTTGTCGCTACTGCGCAAGATCCCCTCGCTCGACGCGAGCGTCCGGCGCGGCGAATGGACGGCGGTCAAGACCGCATCACCACTGCCGGCCTACAGCGAAACCACCGTCGGCTTGCTCGGCCTCGGCCAGATCGGCCGTGCCGTCGTCAAGCGCCTGGCCCCCTCAGGCTTCCGCTTCATCGTCGCCGATCCCGTGCTCGACGAAACGACTGCATCGAGCCTCGGCGTCGAGCGGGTCACCCCCGACGAGCTCGTCGCCCGCGCCGACGTGCTGAGCCTCCATGCTCCGGCAACGCCCGAAACCACCGGCTTCGTCAACGCCGAGCGCCTCGCCCGCATGAAGCCCACCGCCGTCATCGTCAACACGGCGCGCGGCGCCCTCGTCGACGAAGCGGCCCTCGCCGCGGCGCTCGAAAACGGCACGATCGCGGGCGCCGCCCTCGACGTCTTCGCGACCGAGCCGCTGCCCACCGATTCGCCGCTGCGGGACGCCCCCAACCTCATCCTGACGCCGCACGCGGCCTGGTACTCGGATGCGGCCATCACGCGCCTACAGCAGCTCGTTGCCGACGACATCGCGGCCCACCTTTCCGGGCGACCGCTGCGCCGGCCGGTGCCTGGGTCGATCGCCGCCAAGGGAGGGGAGAAATGAACGACAAGGTCAACATCGGCGTCATCGGCGCCGGCTGGTGGGCAACGCTGAGCCACATCCCGGCGCTGCGCGACAACCCGCATGTCGGTATCGTCGCCGTCAACCGCCCCGACGCGGACCGGCTCGACAAGGTCGTCGCCACCTTCCCCGGCGTGACGCCTTACCTTGACGCCGAGGAGATGCTCGCAAGCGAGACCCTGCACGGTGTCGTCATCGCCTCGCCGCACACGCTCCACGCCGGGCACGCCCGCCTCGCCATCGACAAGGGCCTCCACGTCCTCATCGAAAAGCCGATGGCGACGACCGCTGCCGACGCCCGCGCGCTCGTCGCGGCCGCCAAGGCGAATGGCGTCGAGATCGTCCTGCCCTATGGCTGGAACTACAAGCCCATCGTCGAGACCGCGCACCAGCTCGTCGCCGAAGGCTGGGTCGGCGAAGTGCGGCACGTCACGGCGCAGATGGCCTCGGCCCTCGCCGATCTTTTCGGCGGCGAACCGATGGCCGAGACGCAGGATCACCTTTTCCGCCCGCCGGTCTCGACCTGGGCGGACCCGGCAAAATCGGGCGGCTACGGCTGGGGGCAGCTGACCCACGGGCTCGGAGCGCTTTTCCGCATGGTCGACCTCGATCCCGTGCGCGTCTTTGCGAGGACCGGTCTCTCCCCTACCGGCGTCGACTTCTACGATGCCGCCGTCGTCGAGTTCACCAACGGCGCCACCATGGCGCTTTCGGGTTCGGCGACGGTCCCCAAATCGCGCAGCTACCAGATCGATATTCGCATTTTCGGGACGCAGGGCATGCTGCTCTTCGATATCGAGCGCGCCCGGGTCGAGGCCATCCGCCACGACGGCAGGACCCATGTCGAAGAGCTCGGGCCGGGAGCGGGCGACTACGAGTCGATCGCCCCGATCACCCTGCTCGTCGACCTCTGCCGGGGCAAGGCGGCGACAAATCCCGCCGACGGAACGGTGGGCATGCGGTCAACCCTCGTGCTCGATGCGATGTACCGCTCGGCCAAGAGCGGACGAATGGAGGAGGTTTGATGATTAGACTGAGCGTCACCAGCTGGTCGTTTCCACAGCTCACCCTCGACGAGGTCGGGGGCCTTGCCAGGGTCCTCGGCATCGAAGCCATCGACATCGGCTATTTCTACCGCTCGGCCCTCGACAAGGCGCGGCTCCTTGCCGAACCGGAGCGCTACGGCGAGGAGGTGCGCAAGCGCCTGCCCGTCGCCGTTTCCAACCTATACCACCTCTTCGGGCGCGACACAGTTGAGCGCAACCTCGCCAATTCCACCCACCGGGCCGAGAACCTCGCCGACTTCCGACAGGCATTGACGTTCTGCAAGACGGTCGGCTCGCCCACCGTCTTCATCCTGCCCGGCATGATCAACGGCGCGCAGAGCCGGAGCCAAGCGCTGGACGCAACCGTCGAATCCCTGAAGCCCCTCATCGAAGCCGGCAACGAGGCGGGCGTCGCCATCTGCGTCGAGCCGCATGTCCATTCCTATCTAGAAAGCCCGGCGATCACGGCAGAGATGTGCGAGCGTGCGCCGGGCGTGAAGCTCGCCGTCGACTACGCCCACTTCGCCGTCTCCGGCTACCGCCAGGAGGAGATCGACACGCTGGCGCAATGGTTCGGCCACGCGCATCTGCGCCAGGCCCGCCCCGGCGCCCTGCAGACCAAGCTCGAGGAGGGCACCCTCAACTTCCCGGCGATGTTTTCGACCTTCCGCGACACCGGCTATGACGGGTGGCTCGCCAGCGAATACGTCCACCAGGGCTATTTCGATACGCTCCATGACGACGTGCTGACCGAGACGGTCAAGATGCGCGACCTCTTCCGCGCCTGGAGCGCGGCATGAGCGGAGCCGTCCTCGTCACCGGCGGCGCCGGCGGCATCGGGCGGGCCATCGCCCGCCGCCTTGTCGCCGACGGCTATGCCGTCATCCTCGCCGATCGCGACCGTGCGTCCGGAGAGGCTGCGGCCAAGGAAATCGGCTGCGAGTTCGAGGAAATCGACATCGCCTCGGAGACCTCTGTGATGGCGGGCATCGCCGCAGTCGCCCATCGTCACCAGCGCCTCCAGGGCGCGGTCAACTGCGCCGGCATTCACATGCAGGCCCTCGTCGTCGAGACGAGTCTGGCCGACTGGGACCGCATCCAGACGATCAACAGCCGCGGCACCTTCCTCGTCTGCCGCGAGGCCGCCCGGCTGATGGCGCGTCAGGGCGAGGGACGCATCGTCAACGTCGTCACCAAGCTCGGCTTCGGCAATCCGTTCTCGTCCGCCTACATCGCCTCCAAGAACGCGGTCTGGGGCCTCACCCAGTGCCTCGCCATCGAGATGGCCTCGAGCGGCGTGCTGGTCAACGCCATCGCCCCCGGCCATGTCGGCCCCGGCACCGGCATGGAAGCGGCCTTTCGAGCCAAGGCCGAAAAGCTCGGAAAGAGCTGGGAAGAGTTCGAAGCGGACGTCGTCAAGACCATCCCGCTCGGCCGCTGGTGCCGCCCCGAGGACGTCGCCAACGGCGTCTCCTGGCTGATGGGTCCCGAAACGAGCTTCGTTACCGGCGAGCTCATCAACATCACCGGCGGCTTCCAGGCCTATGCCGCCGCCCCCGATGCCGAAGCCGTGCGCGAGGCCGCTGCGCGGGGACCTGGCGCATGAGCCTCACCGGCAAAACCGCACTCGTTACCGGCGCGCACCGGGGTCTCGGCGCCGCGACGGCCCTTGCCCTTGCCGATCTCGGTGCGACGGTCATCGCCTGCGGGCGCCGTGAGGGCGATTGCGCCGATGTCGTCGAAGCGATTGCAGCCAAGGGCGGCAAGGCCAGCGATCTCGCCCTCGACGTCGCGGACCTCGCCGCCATCCCTGAGCGCATCGCGACGGCCCTCGCCCTCACAGGTCGCATCGACATCCTCGTCAACAACGCGGCTACCATCGAACCGATGGCGCCTCTCGCAAGGCTCGACGCCACCGGCTTCGACCGCGCCATGCGCGTCAATGTTGCCGGTCCCGCCGCACTTGTCGCCGCGCTCTGGCCGGCAATGTCGGCAGGCAGCGGCGGGCGTATCATCAACGTCGTCAGCGGCGCAGCCCGCGAGCCTCTTCCCGGCTGGGCCGCCTATTGTGCGAGCAAGGCCGCGCTGCTGATGTTCACCCGCTCCATCACCCTCGAGGGCGCCGACGCCAAAATCCTCGGCTTCGCCTTCGCACCCGGCCTCGTCGACACCGACATGCAGGCGGCGATCCGGCAAAGTCGCATCAACCGCGTCGCCGATATCCCCCGCGAGAACCTGCTGGCGCCCGACGTTCCCGCCCGCGTCATCGCCCGCATCGCCGCCGGCGAGCACGACGACCTCGCCGGCGCCTATATCGACATCCGCGACCGGAATCTCGGTCTCGCCTGAGGAGCGCATGGCACCGCCGCCATACTCCATGCAGCCTCGCCCGGCGGACATCGCTTGCCCTTCACGCCTTTCGTACGCCGTCATTTGGCTGTAAGCCTTTGACGGAGTTGCCACATCGGCAGTCGGAGTGCGCAGGGGCACGCACATGAAGGTTTTCATCACCGGCACCGCCGGCTTCATCGGCTTTCATCTCGCCAGGCGCTTGCTTGCCGACGGCCATCAGGTCGTCGGTTTCGACGGGATGACGCCCTACTACGACGTGTCGCTGAAAGAGCGGCGCCATGCGCTCCTCAAACGCTCCAACGCCTTCTCCGCCATCGAGGCCATGCTTGAACAAAGGAGCGCGCTCGAAGCAGCCATTGCCGGCTTTGCCCCCGAGGTGATCGTCCATCTCGCCGCCCAGGCCGGTGTGCGCTACAGCATCGAGCACCCCGACACCTACATCGCTTCCAACCTTGTCGGCACCTTCAACCTGCTCGAGGCCGCGCGCGCCCACCCGCCCGCACACCTGCTCATCGCCTCGACCTCCTCGGTCTATGGCGGCAACGAGAAGATGCCGTTCGGCGAGGCCGACCGTACCGACTTCCCCGCTTCGCTCTACGCTGCGACCAAGAAGGCGGGCGAGGCCATGAGCCATTCCTACGCCCATCTCTTCCACCTGCCGGTTACCTGCTTCCGGTTCTTCACCGTCTACGGCCCCTGGGGCCGGCCCGACATGGCCCTCTTCAAGTTCGTCTCGGCGATCGAGAACGGCGAGCCCATCGAAGTCTACGGCGAGGGCCGGATGCAGCGCGATTTCACCTATGTGGACGACCTGGTGGAAGGCGTCGTCCGGCTGATGGCCGCCATACCCGAGACCGGCCATCCGGTCATTGCGCAAGGCGTCACCGATTCCCTTTCGCCCATCGCCCCCTGGCGCTGCGTCAACATCGGCGGCGGCCAACCCGCGGGTCTGATGGATTTCATCGCCACCATCGAAAGCTGCCTCGGCCGTGTGGCAGGCAAAACCATGCTCTCCATGCAGCCCGGCGACGTCACCGAGACCTTCGCCGATCCGGCCCTGCTCGAGGCGCTGACCGGCTACCGGCCGCACACCGGCATCGAGGAGGGCGTGCGCGCCTTCGTCGACTGGTATCGTGCCGACTACATGGCCGCGAACTGATATTGTCCAGCCCGGAAATCGTGCGGCCTTCATCTTTACCTAGCCTTGCTCCTCATGCGAGCATTCGCGCGGTCCGGTAAGCGACGGGAAGGGTGCCCCATGCGCATTGCGATGATCGGCTCCGGCTATGTGGGGCTCGTCAGCGGCGCCTGCTTTGCCGATTTCGGCCACGAGGTCGTCTGCGTCGATCTCGACGCCGGCAAGATCGAAGCTCTCGAGCGTGGCGAGATCCCGATCTTCGAGCCTGGTCTGGATCGGCTGGTGGCAAGCAACGCCGCCGCCGGCCGGCTGCGTTTCACCACCGATCTCGCGCCTGCGGTGGCTGAGGCGGACGTTGTCTTCATCGCCGTCGGAACGCCCTCGCGTCGTGGCGACGGCCATGCCGACCTCTCCTACGTCCACGCCGCCGCCGCAGCCATTGCCAGTGCCGTCGAGGGTTTCACCGTCGTCGTCACCAAATCGACCGTCCCCGTCGGCACCGGCGACGAGGTCGAGCGCATCATCGCCGAGACCAATCCGCAAGCCGATGTCGCCGTCGTATCCAACCCCGAGTTCCTGCGCGAAGGGGCGGCCATCGAAGACTTCAAGCGGCCCGACCGCATCGTCGTCGGGCTCGAGGATGAACGGGCCCGCGACGTGATGACCGAGGTCTACCGCCCGCTCTACCTCAACCAGGCGCCGCTCCTCTTTACCGGCCGGCGCACCGCAGAGCTCATCAAATACGCCGGCAACGCATTCCTCGCCATGAAGATCACCTTCATCAACGAGATCGCCGACCTCTGCGAAAAGACCGGCGCCAATGTCCAGGACGTCGCGCGCGGTATCGGCCTCGACAAGCGCATCGGCCCCAAGTTCCTCAATGCCGGGCCCGGTTATGGCGGCTCGTGCTTTCCCAAGGACACCCTCGCCCTCGTCAAGACCGGGCAGGATTACGACAGCCCCGTGCGCCTCGTCGAGACGACGGTGGCCGTCAACGATCAGCGCAAGCGCGCCATGGGCCGGCGCGTGGTCGCCGCGCTCGGCGGCTCGGTCCGCGGCAGGACCGTGGCCATCCTCGGCCTCACCTTCAAGCCCAATACCGACGACATGCGCGAAGCGCCCTCCATGACCATCATCCAGGCATTGAGGGATGCCGGCGCCAGGGTGCGCGCCTACGACCCGGAAGGAATGTCCGCCGCCCGCACGCTGATCGAGGGCATCGACTTTGCCGAGAACGCCTATGCAGCAGCCGAAGGGGCCGATTGCCTGGTGCTGGTGACCGAATGGAACCAGTTCCGTTCCCTCGACCTCAAGCGCCTCCGGGCGGCAATGGCGACGCCGCTCTTCATTGACCTCAGAAACGTCTACCGGCGCCGCGAAGTCGAGGCGGCCGGGTTCACTTACCACAGCATCGGCCGTCCGGGAGACGGGGAAGCGCACATCCCCGAGAGCGCGGCGGCCGAATAGCCAGGAAAGAACGTCGGGTGTTGGGGGATGCGACGAAGCGCAGGCAAACTCGGGCGTCCCGGGATGGCGGAGCCATGACGTGAAGCTCCTCGTCCTCGGCCTCAACTATGCCCCGGAGAAGGTCGGCATCGGCGTCTACACGGCCGGCATGGCCGAGGCGATTGCGCGTGCAGGGCACGAGGTCCGGGTCATCGCCGGCAAGCCCTACTATCCCACCTGGCGGCTCGGCGAGGGCCACCGGGCCTTCACCTACGATCGCGACCGGGAAGCGGGTGTCGGGATCACGCGCGTGCCGCACTACATTCCGGCCTCACCGACGGGATTGAAACGCATCGCCCATCACGCGAGCTTTGCCGGCTTCAGCGCCTTTCCCGTGCTCTGGCAGGCGCTGACCTGGCGTCCCGACGTGGTGATGGCGATCGCGCCATCGCTCGCCGCCGCACCCGTCGCGCGCATCGCCGCAAGCCTCTGCGACGCGCGGTCCTGGCTGCACGTCCAGGACTTCGAGGTCGAGACGGCTTTTGCCACCGGCCTCATCAAAGAGAAGGGATACCTCGGCTTCCTCGCCCGCGCCTTCGAAAGATGGGCGTTGGCGGGGTTCAATACGCTCAGCACCATCTCTCCCCAAATGTGCGCAAGGCTCGCCGCAAAGGGCGCGCCGCCCGAGCGGATCGTCGAGTTGCGCAACTGGGCCGATACCGAGGGTATTCGTCCGCTTGCCGCCCCATCGCGCTATCGGGAGGAATGGGGAATCGAAACGCCCCATGTCGCGCTCTATTCCGGCAATATCGCCAACAAGCAGGGCATCGATATTATCGTCGAAGCTGCCCGACGCCTCACGCACCGCACCGACGTCACCTTCGTCATCTGCGGCGAGGGCCCCAACCTCGCCAACCTCAGGGCCCGCATGCGCGGCCTTACCAACCTCCGTGTCCATAGCCTGCAGCCGAGAGACCGCCTCAACGATCTTCTCGGGCTCGCCACCATCCACCTGCTGCCCCAATTGGCCGGCGCCGCCGACCTCGTGCTGCCGAGCAAGCTCGCCAACATGCTCGCCTCCGGCCGCCCGGTGGTCGCGACCGCGGCGCCCGGCACCGGTCTTGCCGCCGAGATCGAGGGCTGCGGTCTCGTCACGCCACCCGCCGATGCCGGCGCCTTCGCCGACGCCATCGTTCGTCTGATGGATGATGCCGGGCTGCATGCGCGCGCATCGGCGGCCGCGCGCGAGCGGGCGGTCGAGCACTGGAGCGGCGACGCGATCCTTGCGCGCTTTGTGCCCAAACTCACCGGCCTCGTAGCCGCGCCGGTAGACTATACGCCCGCCGACGAACGCGCCGGCCCCTGAGCCGGCCATCGCGCCGGTCGGCGCGATGGCGCAGTTCGCCACCCGCAGACCGCCACCAACGGCGCAAGCACGCCGATGAGGCTCGTATCCCCGTTGAAGGGCCCCGAATTGTGCACGAGCACATGCACGATGAAGGAAACCAGCGCAAATAGCGCCACCCGGCCCGTCGCCGCCACCCCCGCGTTTTCGCTCGCAGAAGCGCTCCGCGCCGCCCTCAGCATCAGCCAGTAGAAGGCGCCGATGAGACCGGCGCCCTGCAAGCCGTAGTAGATGGCGAAATTGATGAAGTAGTTGTGCGGCTCGAACGCGCCGATCGCGAAACGGGCAACCTCGGCATGCTCGTCCCAGTAGATGTCGAGGCCGAGCGCCGCCTCGGCGAAGCTGACAAAGCCTATGCCGAACGGCATGGCGGCGATCTGGTGGAAGGCCGCCTCGAGCAGCACGCCGCGCGACACCGAGCTGAAATCGTCCATCGTCCAGAACCGCCCGTCGCCGAAATCGGCAAGCAGCAGAACCGCGGGACCGGCGATCAGGAGTCCGATGCCGACGAGCGCCAGCGCAACGTGCCTGTCGGTCTTGCGGACCCGGTAGAGCATTGCAAGGGCGACTATGACGACGAGCGCAACGACAGCGGATCGCGTGCCGCTGAGGATCGTCGCAGCGCCGTTGACGAGGAACGTCAGGAACAACAGCCGCCGCCATCCTCGGGCGCCTTGCAGCAACCCAAGGGCAATGGCGGCCCCCAACAGACTGATGTAGGAGAGCCGCACGGGGTCGGCCGTCAGCCCCGCGACCCGCCCATCGAGGCGATAGCCGGTCGCAATACCTTCGGCAAAGAACCCTTGCACCTGCCAGGCCGCTGCCAGATCGAACGCCTGAAGCAGCGCGAACGCGCTGCTGAAGCTGGCCACCGCCAGCACCGCCGCGATCAATCGCAGCGGCCGCGCACCGCAGAGGGCGACGAGCGACACGAAAAGCACCATCGGCTGGACGAGGAGGATGACCGCTGTCCTCATCGAGAAGTTTCCGGCAAGGATCGTGACCGCCAGAGCATTGAAGACGACAAGCCCAACGAGAATGAAGAGCCCGAGATGGAACCGGCTGATCGTCAGGCGCCCCCGCCGCAGCGCGGCATGGACGATTCCCGAGAGAGCCAGCACCAGCAGCACCCCCGTCAGCAGATACCGCACCTGCACGCCGGCCACCGAAACCCTCGGTGAATAGAAGAACAGGAACTCGATGCTCAAGACCGTAAAGAGGCATGCAAAGACGGCGACGTCCCACAGACTCGTCGCCCGTTCCGGGACATCGCGCGCTTGCGTTGTCGCAATCGCGACGCTCATGCCCGTCCCCCCGTCATGGCATCGCTCTGCATCACGCTTTCGACGACGGCGAGATAACGGTCGATCCAGCGATCATACCCGTGTTCGCGGCCGATGAACGCCATCCGCTGTGCCCGATCACCCGGTGTCGCCAACAGGTCGAGCATCGCTTTCGCCATGGCCGGCGCATCCCCGACCGGCACCAGCCGCCCGCAGACGGGATCGGTCATGATCTCGCGCGGACCGCTACGGCAGTCGGTGGCGACGCCGGGCGTCCCGGTCGCCAGCGCCTCGAGCAGCGCGTTGGGACTTCCCTCCCATCGCGACGAGAGCACGAAGAGATCGGCGCGCGCCATGTAGGCATAAGGGTTCTCGACGAAGCCGGGCATCTTCACCATCCCGGCAAGTCCGAGCTCGGCCGCGCGCCTCGTCAGCGACGAGCGCAATCCCCCTTCGCCGAGAATGACGAGCCGGGCGGGGCGCACCGTGTTGACCTCGGCCATCGCCGCCAGCAGCGTCTCGAACCCCTTCTGCGCCGTCAGCCGGCCGGCGGCTACCACCACCGGCGCCGGCCGATCCGGCGCGAACCATGGTTCCTCCACGGGCTCCCGGCCGCGCCTCAAAACCTCCGCCTGGTCGACGCCATTGCCGATGAGCGCGATATCCTGCGGCGCTCGGCCGACCATGGCGGCGAGGTCTTCCCGCCCGGCCTGCGAAAGAGCGATGAACCCACTCGCTCGCCTGTAGAAGGCGGAAACGAAAGGAGCCCAGAGCCGGGACTGACCTTCGAGCGGCACCGACTTGATGACGTTGGGCTCGCGAATGACGAGCGGGTTGCGCACCCATCCTGCAGCAACGCACAGCCCCGCCACGCGGCTGAGATTGGCCTGGCACGAAAGCAGCACCGCTCGCGGGTTCCGCTGCGACCAGGCGCTGAGGCCCCACGCCATCGACCAGGGACTCTTGCCGATAACATGAACCTCGACCGACGACGGCAGCATGGCGCCGTAGCTGCCGCTGTCGCTGGCAACGATCATGTCCACCTTGTACCCGCGCGCGACGAACCCGCGCGCCAGGTTGACCGCCGCCCGCTCTGCTCCGCCCCCGCCCAACGACATCGCCGCCAGCGCGATGTGTCCCCGCCTTGCGGAGCCGTCCTTGCTCGGCTCCGCGATTGCGGCCTGCGCCGCGTCGGCCTCACTCATGCCGGTCCTCGCCCCCACGCGTCCCGAGCGCGGAGTTGCCGCGCGTTGTCCGCAAAATGTCTACAGCTCACCGCCGGAGGCGCAAACGATATTTGCGCACAATAATCCCACGTCGAAACTCTACGCAAAATCACTTGCATTCTTCAAGTTTGACCGCAGAGTTGAAGCTTGATGATACAGTCGTTCGCGCCGGGGCCATGAAGATAGTCCACTACGCCACCTCCCTTTCCCGTTCGGCCGGCGGCCTCTACGCCTCGGTCTCGGGGTTGGCGCGCGGATTGGCGGGACTTGGCGCCGACGTCACCGTCGTCGGCGGCGCCGATGGGTATTTCGAGGAAGACCGGGCAGCCTGGGACGACGTGCCGGTGCGTCCTTTCCCCTTTCGCTTCGGCCGCTATGGCTTCGATCCCGGTATCCTCGGCGAGATCGCCCGGCTGAAGCCGGACATCCTCCACATCCACGGCATCTGGTCGGCCGCCTCCGCCTACGGCCGGCTGGCAACCGCCCGCGGGGTCGAGGTCATCGTGTCTCCCCATGGCATGCTCGATCCCTGGATCCTGGCACGGCGCCCCCGCACCAAGGCACTCCATGCCAGGCTCTTCGAGCGTCCGATGCTGACCCGAGCGCACCTTCATGCACTGAACCAGCCGGAGCAGGCGGCAGCTCTCGCCTATATGCCGGACCTTGCCGGCCGCATCTTTGTCGTGCCCAACGGCATGCTGGCGGCAGACGACACCCACAAGGCTGGCTCCCGCTCCGGCATGCTCTACCTCGGACGTCTGCATGAAAAGAAACAGGTGCTCGAGCTCATCCGAGCCTGGGGCGCCGTGCCCGCGCTCCGAAAGGAACGGCTGATCATCGCAGGCTGGGGCGCGAAAGCCTATGAGGCCGACGTATCGACCCTCGCCGCAGCGACACCGGGCGTGTCCTTCGTCGGCCCGCTCTATGGAGAGGCCAAGGCCGAGGCGCTGCGTTCGGCCGCCTTCTTCATATTGCCATCGCTGAGCGAAGGTCTGCCCATGGCGGCATTGGAAGCCCTCCAGTTCGGCGCCATCCCCCTGATCACGGCCCAGTGCAACCTGCCCGAGCTCTTCGCCGACGGTATCGCTCTGCCGATTTCCTCCGACTTCGACGATTTTCCGGAAATCGCATCGGCCGCCTTCGCCATGTCGGCGGCCGAAAGGGCCGAGCGCGCAATGAAAGCACGCACCCATGCGAGACGATATCTCTGGACCGACATCGCCCGCCAGATGCTCGACCACTACCACCACATCCACGAGGCCCGGCCATGACAGCGACCGACCGTCCTTCGGCCATCCTTGATGCGAGCCGGCACGATTCGTTTGCAGGCGCCCCGTCGTTCACGCTCTCGCACCGCCTCTTTCGCGCGGCCTGGAGCCTTGCCTGGTTCCTGCTGGCGCGCTGGACGCCGCCGCCCTTGCACCGCTGGCGCGTTCTGCTCCTCAACCTCTTCGGCGCGAAAGTCGCGGGAAATGCGCGGGTCCATGCCAGCGCCAGCATCTGGTACCCGCCCAATCTCGTGATGGGTCCACAGGCAACTCTCGGTCCCGGCGTCGTCTGCTATTCCGTGGACCGCATCGTCATCGGCGAGCGCGCCGTCATTTCGCAACGGGCGCATTTGTGCACTGGCACGCACCTCGTCGACGACCCCCACTTCCAAATCGTCACCCGCCCCATCGAGATCCGGGCGCACGCCTGGGTTGCCGCCGAGGCCTTCGTCGGCCCTGGCGTCACGGTCGATGAAGGAGCGGTGCTCGGAGCCCGGGGGGTCACAGTCAAGGACCTCGAGCCGTGGACCATCTATGCCGGCAACCCGGCAAGACTCCTCGGGCAGCGCACTCCGTTTGTCAGGCCCCCCGGTTGAGCACTACCAGCCCATGGCTCCGTGCGCTCGGGTGAACGCTGCCGCAACGAGGGCATAGCCGGCATCGTTGAGATGGACGTCGTCGGTGCGTAGCGAGCGGGGTGTCAGGCCCGCCGCGATATCCGCCGCATCACCGGACGAACCATCGCCTGCTGCATGCAGAACCGCCAGCAGGTCGATGAAGCGCTGACCATAAGCGGAGGCAAGGTTGGCGTTCCGCGCCGCAATGGCCGCAATCGCACTGGCACTGTCGCCGACAGACGGCAGGATCGACCCGACGAGGAAGCGACCATATCCGAGATGCGCGGCAACTGCGGCAATGTCATCCTCGACCGAGAACCCCGACTGCACGCTGTTCCGCCCGAGCCAGAGCCAGTGCGTGCGGGGCCGCAGGCTTTCCCCAAGCCGGGTGATGAACCGGGTGGCGGGCGGACACGTGACGGGCGTTCCGTCGCTCGTACGCGTGAACGTCCAATTGCCCGCCGCATCCGTCGTCATCACGCCCGCAACACCAGCCAACGAGCCCACCTGGCTGCCGACGAAGGCACCCGAAGCGGTGAGGATATTGATCGATTTGTCGGTTACGGCAACCGGACCCGAAGCTGGGATGGTGTCGCCTGCAACGCTCACCGATATCGGCCTTGCATTCATGCGGGCGGCGATCTGCGTCGAGCTCTGCCCGCCAATGCCCATGTTGGCCACCGCGCGTGGCGGCGTGAAGAGATTCGCTGCCACCAACGGATAGCCCGTGCCTGTCGCCCCCGCACCCGCGGTCAGGCTGTCGCCCCAGGCGGCGACAAGCCGCGCCGGCGCGCATGCGAGGTTCTCGACCTCGAACACACTACCGGGGCCGGCATGGACAATGACCCGAAGGACGTCCCCGGTCCAGACGTTGCCGGTCGCACCATGGCCGATGCGCATGGCGGCCAGACCCGGCATCTGCCCGGACATGTCTGCAATCGCCTGCCGACCATCGAGACTGGCGATGAAGGCATTGGCGCTTGCCGAGAACGCGACGGTGAAAACCGCAGCGGGCGGGACGACGCCGAGATCGAGATTGGCCTGTTCGACGGCTGTCCCGGTCGCTCCGCTCGAAACGACGAGACGCAGGCGCTGCGCGCTGTCATGTATAAGCCGCACGAAGTTGCGCTCAAGAGGATTGCCGAGGTTGCTGGCCGCATCATCGGCCTGCCAGAGGATTTGCACTCCCGACGCGCTCGCGGGCGTGCGCGCCGTCACCATCACCCGGACGCCTCCGGCGACAAATCCGGGAAACGGCACAGCTTCCTTCATCGACATGGCCTGGAACAGCGCCGTGCCGGTCATTGGATTGCCGTAGGATTTGCCGCCGAAAAGGCCCCCTTGGGGAACGCCACCGCAGTGGACAGCACCTTCGACCATGATTTGGCCGGGCGCGGCGTTAGACTGACCAAACGCATCAGGTGCACCGCCACTGGAGTTGAAGACCCCGATAGTCACGCTGTTGTTCTGGGTCCCGCGCGCATAACGCCCTTTGAAGCGATACGCCTTGCTTGATCCCGCGTGCGCGCCGATTGGTTGGGCGACAACGGGCGAATTCGCCCCGCCGCCCGAGAGCACGCCGACCCCACCAGCCACCGTGAGCGAAGCGGTGCCCGACGTCTGCCAGCCGGTCGTACCGGCGCTGAAATCGCCATTCGTCAGCAGCTCCGGCGCGTCATGCGCAACATGAGGACCGAAGCGGTAGCCGCCCGCGGCCACGGAGCCACCAAGCGCTGCAAGGAACGCCGCTTCGGTCGCGACCGGCGCGCCGCTTATGGAGAAACGCTTGGCGACGAAATCCGCATCGAGCAGCGCCGGTGGCGGCTTGTTGCCCGCCCGCCGGGGCGAGACGCATACGCTGCCCTGCCCGCCCGACAATGCCACCGCACTCGCCCCCAGCATCAGACGAGCCCGACGATCGAGGCTGCGGTCGTGGCGGCAAGCACCTTGTTGACGCGCACCGGCAGCAATGCTCCGTCCGGCACGTTGGCGAAGTTGACCACTGCGCCCCATTGCATCTCGACGACGAGATCGCCGCCAATGCCCACATAGAGCGCCCGCGTGGTCAGGGGGAGGGCATCGCTATCGTGCGGCTCGATGGCGAATGCCCCCGATGCCGGAGAGGTGAGGCTTGTCGATTGGTCAGCATAGGGATCGGTCATGACTTGTCTCCGTTCTCAAACTGCGGACGAGTCTAGGCCGCTCCCGAAGCGCGGGGATAACCTCTCGATTACCCAATTTTCTCAACGACTTGATCTGCCATCGCTTCGCATTTCTTGCACAGGCGGGGTCACACGGCATGGACATCGCCCATGCCCTCGCGCCATTGTGCCGCTAAACGCCGTTCCGAGGATCATCTCCCATGACCACGCCCGCCGCCCCGCAACTCGATGCCGTACTCGCCGAGATCGACCGGGGCCTTGAAACCAGCCTCGAGCGCCTGAAGGCGCTGCTGCGCATCAAGTCGATCTCGACGGATCCGGCCTACGCGGAGGAGTGCCGTCGGGCGGCCGAATGGCTGGCCGAGGATCTTTCCGCTGAAGGGTTCCAAGCTTCCGTGCGCCCCACTCCCGGTCACCCCGTCGTCGTCGCCCATGACGCGAAAGCGCAGGGTCCGCACGTCCTCTTCTACGGCCACTACGACGTGCAGCCCGTCGATCCGATCGATCTGTGGAACACCGATCCCTTCGAGCCGCAGCTGGTGACGCTGCCCGATGGCAGCAAGCAGCTCGTCTGCCGCGGCGCATCGGACGACAAGGGACAACTGATGACCTTCATCGAGGCCTGCCGCGCCTGGCGGACGGTGACGGGCGGGCTGCCGGTCAAGGTCTCGATCCTCCTCGAAGGCGAGGAGGAGAGCGGCGGCAAGAACCTGCCACCCTTCATCGCCGCCAATGCCGAGGAGCTGAAGGCCGACATCGCCCTCGTCTGCGACACCGACATGTGGGACCGGCAGACTCCCTCGGTGACAACCATGTTGCGCGGGCTGGTGGGCGAGGAAGTCACCATCACCTGCGCCGACAAGGACCTGCACTCGGGCATGTTCGGCAATGCCGCGCGCAACCCCAATCAGGTGCTGGCCGACATCGTCGCGTCCCTGCGTGATGCCGACGGACGCGTGACGATCGACGGTTTCTACGATGACGTCGCCGAACTCCCCGAGGCGGTCAAGGGGCAATGGAAGGGCCTCGGCTTCGACGAGAAGGCGTTCCTGGCCGGCGCCGGACTTTCGATACCCGCCGGCGAAAAGGACCGCTCGGTCCTCGAGCAGCTCTGGAGCCGGCCGACCTGCGAGATCAATGGCATGTGGGGCGGCTATACTGGGGAGGGCTTCAAGACGGTCATTCCCGCCAAGGCGAGCGCCAAGATCTCCTTCCGGCTGGTTTCGGGCATGCAGCCGGACAAGATCCGGCAGGCCTTCCGCGCCCATGTACGCGCGCGCCTTCCCGCCGACTGCTCGGTCGAATTCAAGGAGCACGGAGGAAGCCCGGCCCTCACCGTCCCCGCCGACGGGCCGCTCCTCAACAAGGCGCTGTCGGCGCTGTCCGGCGAATGGCCGAAACCTGCCGTTATCACCGGCTCGGGCGGCTCGATCCCGGTCGGCGGCGATTTCAAGCGGCTGCTCGGCCTCGATACGCTCTTCATCGGCTTCGCCCAGAACGACGACCGCATCCACTCGCCCAACGAGAAATACGACCTCGAAAGCTTCCACAAGGGCATCAGGAGCTGGGCACGGGTGCTGGCGGCGTTCGCCGGCTAGAAGTTCTCTTCGAGCTGCTTGACCATCATCAGCGCCGCGCTCTTGGCGAGCGCCAGATCGCGCGGGTCGGCAAGGTCCGCCTCGAACCGGCGGCGGAGATCGCGATAAGCGGCAAATTGCGGCGAGGCAGCCCACTTTGCCTCCATCCGTTGCACGGTTGCTTCGATCTCTTCGAACGTCGGAACCGCCGGCATCGCTCAGCCACCCGCCTTGTACTTGTCGATGGCGCCGCCGCGCGCCACCATCTCCTCGATCAACGGCACGACCCGTGGGCCCTCGGTGACGCAGAACTGCGGATCGTCATCGAGCGCGTCGAATGCCGGACCATAGTAGCGCTCGTCATAGCTCGCGCTGTCGAGGCCGAGCTGGTTGGCGACCTGGTCGGCGGTACCCACGACGAACTTCCACTGCGCATTGCTGACCTCGTAGCCGGCGCAGTTGGATGAGGCGACATTGGCCGTTACCAACCGGCGGAGCAACCCCGACGCGGCCTTGTCGCCGAGGTCATCGGTCGGCGGCGGGCCGGCGAAGGTTGGCGCGCCCAGAACCACAATCGTCAGCACCGTTGCAAGAACCCGCATCGGGTACCCCCTTGTCGACAGCGACGATGCCACGCGCATGCCATGCCCGTCGAGCCAGGCGCCAGGATCAAAGAGGCTGTCCGCCGATCGTCGCGACGGCTCGCGCCCCTGCGGCTATCCCCGCTTCGAGGCACGCGGCCTCGTCCGCGCCCTCGCACCGCGCCTTGAGGAACCCGGCGGCAAAGGCATCGCCGGCTCCCGTGCTGTCGACGGTTTCGACCTGTGGCGCGTGCCGTTCGAGGCGGATGCCGCGAGCGTCCCCCAGCACCGCGCCGGCCGCACCGCACTTGACCACCACCGTGCCGAAATGGGCGCCGAGCGCACGCACCTGCGCCTGCCTGTCGGCAAGGCCCGTCAGCGCCTGCGCCTCGTCCGCATTGGCAAACACGAGTGTCGCCCCCGCCGACCAGCCGAGGAACGCGTCCGCACCGACGTCCTCGATGAACCCGACCGAGGCGGGATCGATGGCGATGGAAACGTTCCGCGCCCTCGCCCGCGCCATCAGCCCTATCACCGCCGCCCGCGGTCCCGCCTCGAAGAGGCTGTAGCCCGAGACGACCAGCACCGCGACGTCATCGAGAAGCGTATTCGGCAAGTCCGACGGAGCGAGGTTGAGGTTAGCGCCGCGATCGGTGAGGAAGCTGCGCTCGCCGGCAGCGTCGAGGAGCACGACCAGCATGCCCGAAGGCTGCTCGGCATCCGCCGCCAGGACCGGCCTGACACCACGGGCCGTAAAGTAGGCATCCCACCGCTCATGGTCCGCGATGCCGACACGACCTGCAAACGTCACCTGCGCTCCGAGCGCACCGAGCCAGACCGCCTGGTTCGCGCCCGACCCGCCGGGCCGCTGACGGATGCGCGCCCGCCGGTCGGAGCCCATCACCATCGGCCCGTCCGGCAGGACGATGACATCGGTCATCACGTCCCCGACGACGAGGATACGCTTTTTCATGCCCGCCGGATCGCCGGCTGGCCCGCATTGAGGGCCGAGAGCGCCACCGCGATCCTGGCAGCGACGCGCGCATTGTTCTCGACGAGCGCGATGTTGGCCGCAAGCGACTTGCCTTGCGTCAACTCGAAGATGCGCTTCAGGAGGAACGGCGTCAGGTCCTTGCGCGACACGCCTTCAGCCTCGGCACCGGCGATCGCCTCGGCGATGCGCGCCTCGATTGCCTGCGCCTCGAGAGCGTCCGCCTCCGGTATCGGATTGGCGACAAGCACCCCGCCGAGCCCGAGCTCGCCCTGCAGCGCCACCACCCTGGCGATCTCCTCGACGGTGTCGAACCGGTGGTCGACCTTGTGCCCGCTTTCGCGCGCCCAGAACGCCGGGAACTCGTCCGTGCCGTAGCCGATGACCGGTACGCCGTTGGTTTCCAGGACTTCCAGGGTCTTGGCGATGTCGAGGATCGACTTGGCGCCCGCACAGACAACTGCGACCGGCGTGCGGGCCAGCTCCTCGAGGTCGGCCGAGATATCGAAGGTCTCCTCGGCTCCGCGATGCACGCCCCCGATGCCGCCCGTCGCGAAGACCTTGATGCCGGCAAGCGCGGCGATCTGCATGGTGGTGGCGACGGTCGTGCCGGCAAGCCCGCCCTTGACGAGCAGGCTCGCGACGTCCCGGCGTGACGCCTTGGCGGCCGTGCCGCCCTCCTGGGCCAACCGCTCGAGGTCCTCTCCGGAAACGCCGACCGCGAACCGCCCGTCCATGATGGCGATGGTCGCCGGGATCGCCCCGTTCTCGCGGATCTGCCGCTCGACGGCGTTGGCCATCTCGAGGTTCTGCGGATAGGGCATGCCGTGGGTGATGATGGTCGATTCGAGCGCCACCACGGGCTTGCCTTCGGCCAGGGCCTTCTTGATGTCGGCGGTGATCGAAAGATAGGCCTTGGCATTCATGTCGGGCGTCTCGCTGGATGTGTGGGACGAGGCCCGCGCCGGCCCCGCTCGAGCGGGTTTTGCGCCCTGATGCCGCACAAGGTCAATACCCGCAAAAACTTACGGTCGAGCCGCTTGTCGCACCTTTCGTTTCGCTCTAGTTTGCGCAGCGAAACCTCGAGCGTTTTCAGCAGAAGTGGCATGCATTTTTTGCGGTTTGGAAACGCAATGACGGAAAGCTCCAGAGGCGAAGGGCGACTGCACTGAACACGAGCATTGTTGGCCGCGGCATCCCCGCCCATCGATACGCGCCCGGCTCCGGGCCCATTGCCGGTTCTTTCTCCAAGGCGTGCGCCGACGCCTTCGTCGCGACTTATCCGCGCCTTCACAAATCCGTTTCACACCTGTCGCACTCTCGCCCTGGCGCTGTCCGCGCCGGCGGGCCGAACGGCATGTGAGCTGAGAACTGCGCCGCACAGTCTTGCGGCTGAGACGATCAGGCAGGACCGAACTGCCCCGCACTTTCGAGACAGGAGCCCGAAAAACAATGAGAACACCGCTCGCCATAGCCCTCGCCAGCCTGCTGGCCGCGTCGCCCGTCCTCGCGCAGGACCAGGTCGTCAACGTCTACAACTGGTCCGACTACATCGCCGAGGACACCATCGCCAAGTTCACCGCCGAGACCGGCATTGCCGTGAACTACGACGTCTTCGACAGCAACGAGATCGTCGAGGCCAAGCTCCTTGCCGGCAACTCCGGTTATGACGTCGTCGTGCCCTCGGGCTTCTTCCTCGAGCGCCAGATCGCCGCCGGCCTCTTCCAGCCGCTCGACAAGGGCAAGCTCCCCAACCTCTCCAACATGGATCCGCAGATCATGGAGGAGACCGCCGCCCACGATCCGGGCAACGAGCACGCCGTCGACTACATGTGGGGCACGACCGGCCTCGGCTACAACGTCGCCGCGGTCACCGAACGGCTCGGGGCCGACGCCGACCTTGCCACCTGGGACCTGCTCTTCGATCCGGAAACGGTTGCCAAGCTCGCCGATTGCGGCGTCGCCATGCTCGATGCCCCGGCCGAGGTCTATGCCGCCGCCCTCAACTATCTCGGGCTCGATCCGAATTCGGAGAGCGAGGAAGACCTCGCCGCGGCCGAGGAGCTGCTGTTGTCGGTGCGCCCGCACATCCGCTATTTCCATTCGTCGCAGTACATAGACGATCTCGGCAATGGCGAGATCTGCCTCGCCATGGGCTATTCGGGCGACGTCTTCATCGCGCAGGCGGCAGCCGCCGAAGCAGGCCAGGGCGTCGAGATCGTCTACACCATCCCGGCCGAAGGCGCCCTCAAGTGGTTCGACATGTTTGCCATTCCGGCCGACGCGCCCAATGTCGACAACGCCCACGCCTTCATCAACTTCATGCTGCGCCCGGACATTGCCGCAGCCAACACCAACTATGTCTTCTACGCCTCCGGCAACGGAGCCGCGCTCGAGCTGATCGACGACGAGGTCAAGAACGATCCGGCCATCTATCCACCCGCCGAAGTCGCCGCCAACCTCTATCCGCTCAACGCCCACACGCCCGAGTACGATGAGCTCTTGACGCGCAGCTGGACGCGGGTAAAGACCGGTCAGTAGGAATCTGACGGTGGATGGCGGGAGACCCCGCCATCCCTTTTGCTTTTCCGGGACCGCCGCCAATGGCCAAGAAGCCCCAGATCGCCGCCGAAACCCGCCCCTGGCGCGATCCCGCCGCCAAGCCGTTCGTGCGCATCTCCAACGTCACCAAGAAGTTCGGCGACGTCTTCGCCGTCTCGGACGTTTCGCTCGACATCTACAAGGGCGAACTCTTCTGCCTCCTGGGCGGATCGGGCTCGGGCAAATCGACGCTCTTACGCATGCTTGCAGGCTTCGAGGAGCCGACGGCGGGCCGCATCGAGATCGACGGGCAGGACATGACGGGCGTTCCGCCCTACAACCGTCCCGTCAACATGATGTTCCAGTCCTACGCGCTCTTCCCGCACATGAGCGTCGAGCAGAACATCGCCTATGGCCTGAAGCGCGACCACATGGGCAGGGGCGAGATCGCCGACCGCGTCGCCGAACTCCTGAAGCTCGTCAAGCTCGACGACTATGGTCGCAGGAAGCCGCATCAGCTCTCGGGCGGCCAGCGCCAGCGCGTCGCGCTCGCGCGCTCGCTCGCCAAGCGCCCCAAGCTCCTGCTGCTCGATGAGCCGCTCGGCGCCCTCGACAAGAAGCTGCGTGAGGAAACCCAGTTCGAGCTGGTCAAGATCCAGGAAACCCTTGGGGTCACCTTCATCGTCGTCACCCACGACCAGGAAGAGGCGATGAGTCTGGCCACCCGCATCGGGGTGATGAACTTCGGCGAGATCGCCATGATCGGCGAGCCGACCGACATCTACGAGTTTCCCAACTCCCGGTTCGTGGCCGGCTTCATCGGCTCGGTCAACATGGTCGAGGGCGTCGTCGTCGAGGACGAGCCGGACCATGTGCGCATCCGCTCGGCAGAACTTGGCTGCGACATCTACGTCGAGCACGGCGTCGACTGCGCGCCGGACCAGATCCTCTGGTGGGCCATCCGCCCGGAAAAGATCACCATCTCGCGCGACAAGCCCGAGGCTCTCGAGGGCGCCAACGTCACCAAGGGCGTGGTCGAGGACATCGGATATCTCGGCGACATGAGCGTCTACCAGGTGGTGCTCGAAAGCGGCAAGCGCCTGCGCGTCACGCAGACCAATACCCTGCGCGGCAATCCCGACTCCATCACCTGGGACGAGACTGTCTACGCCACCTGGGCGGGCTCGGCCGGCTCGGTGCTGACGGTATGATGTGGTCCGGCACTGCATCGGCCCTCCCCCTTGAGGGGAGGGGCTGGGGGTGGGGGTCCATCAGTGGACCACTCAACCACCCCTACCCTCAATCCCTCCCCTCAAGGGGGAGGGAGGCCGATCGTGCTTGTAAAGCTACTCCGGCAAAACCGCAGAACCAGCACCTTTCCTGCAGGGAAAGCTTGGAGGGCAAGCGACGGATTGGAGGGAGTGCAGATGACCGCCCTTGACACCGATCTGCCGCCGCCCCGCCCGCGCCCGTGGTCGCTGATCGAGCGCAGCCTTGCCGGCATCGGCCTGTCGGGCCGCGCGCTCGTCATCTTCGCGCCGGCCCTGTGGCTGGTGGTCTTCTTCCTCATTCCCCTCGCTGTCGTCTTCGGCATCTCGCTCGCCGTCAAGCAGTTCGGCCGCCCACCCTATACGGACCTGTTGACGGCCGAGGACGGCACCGTGCAGCTGACGCTGCACCTGTCCAACTACATCCGCCTCTTCACCGACGCGCTCTACGTCAACGCCTATCTCAACTCGATCAAGATCGCCGCCATCGCGACCGCCATCGCGCTCGTCATCGGCTATCCGATGGCCTATTTCATCGCTCGCACCCAGGACCCCTGGCGCAATATCCTCTTGATGCTGGTGATCCTGCCGTTCTGGACCTCGTTCCTCTTGCGCGTCTACGCGCTCGCCGGCTTCATGCGCGGCAACGGCGTCATCAACAATTTCCTCGGGCTCTTCGGCATCCCGCCGCTGGTGATGATGCAGACCGATTTCGCCGTCTATGTCGGCATCGTCTACACTTACCTGCCCTTCATGATCCTGCCGCTCTACACGACGCTGGTGAAGCTCGATCCCGCCCTGCTCGAAGCCTCGGCGGACCTTGGCGCCAAACCCTGGCGCACGTTCCTTTCGGTGACGCTGCCGCTTTCCATGCCCGGCATCATCGCCGGCTCCATGCTGGTCTTCATCCCGGCGATCGGCGAGTTCGTCATCCCCTCGCTGCTGGGCGGTCCCGGCACGCTGATGATCGGGCGCGTCCTCTGGGACGAGTTCTTCGCCAACACCAACTGGCCGCGTTCGGCGGCGGTCGCCATCGCCATGCTGGTGGTGGTGGTCGTGCCGATCATGCTGATGCAGCGCGCCCAGGATGCGGTCGTCGAGAGGAGGAAGTGATGCGGCGCGGCTGGTTCCTTCCGATCGCAGCAACGCTCGGTTTCGCCTTCCTCTACGCCCCGATCGTCTCGCTCGTCGTCTTCTCCTTCAACGAGAACCGGCTGGTCACCGTCTGGTCCGGCTTTTCGCTGCGCTGGTATGGCGAGCTCTTCCGCGATCCCCAGATCCTGGGCGCCGCGTGGCTCAGCCTGCAGATCGCCGCCATCAGCGCCACCATCGCACTGGTGCTGGGCACGCTCTGCGCGGTCGCGCTCGTCCGCTTCAAGCGCTTCCGCGGCCGTACCGCGCTCGCCGGCATGGTCTCGGCCCCGCTCGTCATGCCCGACGTTATCACCGGCCTTTCGCTGCTGCTGCTGTTCGTTGCGATGGAAGGCCTTTTCGGCTGGCCGTCCGGACGCGGCATGCTGACGGTCACCATCGCCCATTCGACCTTCTGCATGGCCTATGTGTGCGTCGTGGTGCAGTCGCGCCTTTCCGACCTCGACCTCAGCCTCGAGGAAGCAGCCATGGACCTCGGCGCTACGCCGGTCCGGGTCTTCTTCGACATCACCCTGCCGATCATCGCGCCGGCGTTGGTTTCGGGCTGGCTCCTGGCCTTCACCCTCTCGCTCGACGACCTCGTCATCGCCTCGTTCGTCTCGGGTCCGGGCTCCTCGACCCTGCCGATGGTCATCTTCTCCAAGGTCCGCCTCGGCGTCTCGCCCGATGTCAACGCGCTTGCCACGATCATCATCGGCATCGTCGCGCTCGGCGTCATCGCCGCCACCATCTTCCAGCTCCGCGCCCGTCCGAGACGGGCGCGAGCCTGACCACTCCTGAAGCTGCCGCCCTGTTCACGCGATTTGTGACTGGACAGCCCCGGAAAACAAAAGCATGCTTTGCTTCATGTTCAACCAGCGAAAGGAGGTGATCCAATGTCTCATGAGATTACGGCTCGTAACGAAGGGCTTGGATTCAAGGTGGTCGTGTCGGAGGTAGCCCTCCGCTAGAAGCACCTGCTTCCTTTCGGCCGGTTTGCCGGCCAGGCTCTTGAAAAGGCCGTGAAACTCAGGAAGGGCCGTCCCTCGCGGGGCGGCCCTTTTTAATTGTCGGCTGGAATACGGGGAAATTTAAAAGAGCGTCGCCAACAGGTTACCGCCATCGGCGGGAGCCGAGACCAGCGCCCGCGACGGCTCTGCATGGGCGGTGATCACCAGGAATCCGAAGGCGACGGACGCGGCGAGCGCCGTATAGGCCAGAGCGGTTGCCAAGACTTTCATTCCGTCTCCCGACAGATGTTATGCAGAAACTCTATCGGAACAGTCGGGAATTGGCAAGGTCACCATTTCGCCACAAACCGGCGGCGGAGAAATTTCATTTCACGCAAGAGGCGAATTGGTGGCGATTCAAACGGGGGTCCACATTTCGATAAAATTTAATCACCAACTGCACGCCAAACGCTAACATTTGGTGAATACGTCGCGGACCCGTTCGGAAACTAGATCGGCATGTCCTCGAGCTTGAGGGCGTCGGCCAAAGTCGTGCTGTCGAGCACGCCGCGCGTCGCCAGCGCCACCCGCTCGAAGACGTGCCGCACCTCGCAGCTCGTCTCGTCCTGGCAGTCCTCGCAGCGCCGATAGGCGATCTTGGAGAGGCACGGTAGCGGCGCGACCGGACCGTCGATGAGACGCAGCACCTCGCCGAACGTCACCTCCTCGGGCGCCTTGAGGAGCGCATAGCCGCCCGAGCGGCCCCGCAGGCTCATGACGATCCCCGCCCGCTTCAACTCGAGCAGGATCTGCTCGAGGAACTTCTTGGGGATCGCCTGCTCGCGCGAGATCTCCCCGATCATCATCGTCGCGCCCGTGCGCGTGCGCGACAGGGCGACCAGCGCGCGCAGGGCATACTTGGCCTTTTGCGAGATCATTGCGTCCCTTCCTTACGCGGAATGCCCGCCCGGCCGTGTCATTTGCGCGGCTCGGGTTCGACCGCCGGAACCTCCGGCTTTTCGGCTTCCGTCACGTCAGTCTGCCCGGCCGCCTTGCGTCTGCGCGTCCTCTTGCCCTTGGGCGAAGGCACCTCCTCCTCGCCCGGCGGCGGCAGGGGAATGGGCTCGTCGGGCAATGGTTGAGCCGGCTTTTCGCCCGTTTCGTCCTCGCCCGCTATCGGCTCTTCGCCCTCGTCCTCAGCCCCCGGCTCGTCGGCAACCGCCGCGGGCGCAGGTTCGAAGGATTCGGCCGGCGGCTCGGCTTCACTCGCCGTCCCGGAGTCGGTGGCAGGCTCGACCTCCGCCACGGTCTCGGCAGGAACTGCGTCCGCCGCCGGGCGAATGGCGGCGTCGATGACGTTCTCGGCCGGAGCGAGCCGGATCGCCTCGGCCACTGCCGCCGCCATCGCCTCGCGTTCGCCCTTGACCCAGGCCAGCATGCCGAGCCCGATCTCGCGCTCGCCCATGATGACGGTATCGGCCCCGAGATTGGCGAGATAGCTCTCCTCCTCCTCCGAATGCGCGCGCGCAATGATGCGGATGCCCGGATTGAGCTTGCGCCCCTGCTCGACCACCTGCCCGGCCTCGAACGAATTGGGGATGGCGATGAGAAGGGTGCGCGCGCCCGCGATGTTGGCGAGCTTCAAGACGTCGACGGCCGCAGCGTTGCCGACCACCACCTCGATGCCCATGTCGCGCGCCGCCCTGATAGAGGTGTCGGAGTCTTCGATGACGACCAGCGGCGCGCCGGCGGCATGAAGGCCTTCCCCGACGACGCTGCCCACCCGCCCGAAGCCGACGAGGATAGTGTGCTCGCTCTGGCTGGTGGGGCCGGCGACTTCCTCCTCGTCCGCTTCCGCATCGGCCTCCGCGGCCTCGCCGGGAGCAACCTGCGGCTCAGGCGCGACGCTCGACATGGCGTCGTTGGCCGTCATCGTCTCGGACGGCATCAGCGGACCGTCGAACGGCTCCTCCGCTTCCTGCCGGGCGGCCTTGCGCATGGCGATCCTGCTCTCCAGCCGCGGCCTGACGAAATCGATCGCCGCGAACACCAGCGGGTTGAGGATGATGGAGATGAGAGCGCCGGCAAGGATGAGGTCCTGCCCCTCCTGCGGCATGAGGGCGAGGGAGACGCCGAGCGAAGCCAGGATGAACGAGAACTCGCCGATCTGGGCCAGGCTTGCCGAAATGGTCAGCGCCGTCGACACCGGCCGGCGGAACAGCACGACGATGGCGAAGGCCGCCAGCGACTTGCCGATGACGATGATGAAGACCGTGGCGACGAGCGGCAGCGGGTTGGTGAGGATGATCGAGGGATCGAACAGCATGCCGACCGAGACGAAGAACAGCACGGCGAACGCATCGCGCAACGGCAGCGTCTCCTGGGCGGCGCGATGGCTGAGCTCGCTCTCCGAGAGGATCATGCCGGCAAAGAACGCCCCCAGCGCCAGCGAAACGCCGAAGAGCATCGAGGACCCCAGCGCCACGCCGAGCGCGATGGAGAGGACCGCAAGCCGGAAGAGCTCGCGCGAGCCGGTGTGGGCGGTGGCATGCAGCGCCCAGGGGATGACCCGCCGCCCGACGATCAGCATGAAGCCGACGAACGCCGCCACCTTGACGATGGTGAGCGCAAGAATGCCCCAGATGCCCACCCCCATGCCGAGGATCCGCTCGACGAACGAAACGAACGGGTCGTGGATCGCGCTCTCGCCATTGCCGGCAAGGCCGGCAAGCGCCGGGATCAGCACCAGCGCCAGGACCATGGCGATATCCTCGACGATGAGCCATCCGACGGCGATGCGCCCGCGCTCGGTCTCGATGAGGCGCCTGTCCTGCAGGGCCTTCAGCAGCACGACGGTCGAAGCGACCGAAAGGGCAAGGCCGAAGACGAGGCCGGCCGGGATGCTCCAGCCCATGAGGACGGCAAGCCCGAGGCCGAGAAGCGTCGCCACCGCCATCTGCGCGACGGCGCCGGGAATGGCGAGCGCACGCACGCTCATCAGATCGCGCAGCGAAAAGTGGAGGCCGACGCCGAACATCAGGAGGATGACGCCGAGCTCGGCAAGCTCGAGGCCCAGCTCCTGATCGGCAACGAACCCGGGCGTGTTGGGGCCGACGAGTATGCCGGCGAAGAGGTAGCCGACGAGCGGGGGCAGGCGCAGACGATTGGCGATCGCGCCGAAGATGAATGCCAGTACGAGACCCGCGACGATAGTCGTGATCAGAGGGGTCTCGTGGTACATTAAGGCCTCCGGGCAAACTCAGCGATGATGTAAATGTCTAGTGACAAAATGGGGTATGAACACGTTTCGCGCAAGCGCCTCGCCTGCCGAAAATTCGCGCATCCGCCACAGCTTGACCGGACGTTTCATGCGGGGCGATTCCGTCGCGGATGTGGCGGGGGGCGGTGACATCGACGTGAGGTGGGGGGCGATAGCGACTGAAGGGTTTGGGCCAAATATCCACACCCACCGGCTGTCATCCCGGCGAAAGCCGGGACCCAGTACACGCCGGCGTCAGGGTTCGTGCACAGGACTGCTCATCGGCCTCGGGGCAAGAACATCAGCGGCACTGTCTACTGGATCCCGGCTTTCGCCGGGATGACAGTTTGTGGGAGTGGCGGCGGCGGTGGCCGACACCACTCCATTCGCCCCGAACACATACCTTGCGGCTGCGGCTTCATCTCAGGATGGGCCCCGGCCTGCGCCGGGGTGACATCGGGGGGTGGGATGAGGCCGGAGCGTAACGCAGGCCGGTACTAGCTTACGATGGTAATCTGCTCGGCCGCGCGGGTGATGCCGGTGTAGAGCCAGCGGGCCCGCTCCTCGCGGAAGACGAAGCTTTCGTCGAACAGGTAGACCTTGTCCCACTGGCTGCCCTGCGCCTTGTGGACGGTGAGGCAGTAGCCGAAGGTGAACTCGTCGTATTGCCGGCGTTCGGGCCAGGCCATCTGGTCCTCCTCGCCCGAAAAGAACGCCTTGTGGGTCAGGACCTTGGCTTCGCCCCGGCCCTCGTCGGCCCCGAGCAGCAGCTGGTAGCGCCCGTTGGCCTTGCGGCTCACCTCGGTGACGATCCAGATCTGCCCGTTGAGCAGGCGTTTCCTCGGATTGTTTCTGAGGCACACCAGCCGGTCGCCGATCACCGGCTCGTGGAACGGCAGACCCTTCAATTCACGCAGGCGGTCATTGTACATGAGGCGCGTCTTGTTGCGCCCGACCAGCACCTGGTCGGCATCGAGCACGGCGCCGGTATCGATCGCCTCGCGGCCGATGACGCGGCTCTCGCCATACTGGCCGCGCTCGATCCGCCCGCCCTCGCGCACCTGCATGGAGAGGTGGATGATCGGGTTGTCGGCCGCCTGCCGGTGGATTTCGGTCAGCATGATGTCGGGTTCCTCGGCGGTGAAGAACCCGGCGCCCTGCACCGGGGGCAGCTGGAAGGGGTCGCCCAGCACCAGCACCTTGACCCCGAAGGATAAAAGGTCCTGCCCCAGCTGTTCGTCGACCATCGACACCTCGTCGATGACGATGAGGTCGGCGTCGGCCGCCGGGCTTTCCGGATCGAGCACGAACCGCGGCTCGCCCTCCTTCTCGCTGACCAGCGAATAGATGAGCGAGTGGATGGTCTGCGCGCCCTTGCAGCCGCGCTTCCTCATGACAAGGGCTGCCTTGCCGGTGAAGGCGGCGTATTTGACGCTCTTGACCCCTTCGGCCAGGTGCCGCGCCAGCGTCGACTTGCCGGTGCCGGCCCAGCCGAACAGGCGGAAGACCTGCGGGCCGTCCCTGTCCTTCAGCCAGGCCGAGACGGCTTTGAGCGCTTCATCCTGCTGGGCCGACCAGACCACCATCAGACGATCTGCGTCCTGACGGTGCCGATGCCTTCGATTTCCCCCTCGATCACGTCGCCGGCGACCACCGCCCCGACACCGGCCGGCGTGCCGGTGAAGATGAGGTCCCCGGCCTTCAGCGCGACGAACTGCGAGAGATAGGCGATCGTTTCGGAGACCTTCCAGATCTGATCGGCAAGGTCGCCGCGCTGCCGCTCGGCGCCATTGACGGAAAGCGTGATCGCCCCCTTGTCCGGATGGCCGATCTTGCCGGTCGGCACGATCTCGCCGACGGGTGCGGAGTGATCGAAGGCCTTGGCCATCTCCCAGGGGCGCCCCGCCTTCTTGGCGGCGGACTGCAAATCGCGGCGGGTGAGGTCGATGCCGGCGGCATAGCCGTAGACATGGGCCAGCGCCTGCTCGACCTCGATGCCGAACCCGTCGCGCCCGATGGCGACGACGAGTTCGATCTCGTGGTGAAGATCGCTCGTCTGCGGCGGATAGGGAACGCTGCCGTTCCCGATCACCAGCGCATCGGCAGGCTTGGCGAAGAAGAACGGCGGATCCTTGGGATCATTGCCCATCTCGCGCGCATGCTCGGCATAGTTGCGCCCGACGCAATAGATGCGCCGCACCGGAAAGAGCCCGCCGCCGGCGACGGGCACGCTGACCGGCGCGGGACGCGGAACGACGAACTCAGCCACGCTTGTACTCCTCGAGATAGGGGGCAAGCAGCACCTCGTCGGCTTCGCTCAGCCGGTCCCCCGCCGTGAAGGACTGATGCCAGTAGGGATAGGGAAGCGGGCGCTGGCTGACGGCGTCCAGCCGGGCGACCTCGTCGGCGCTGAGCTTCAGCCCGGCGGCCTTGAGGTTGTCGGCGAACTGCGCGTCGGTGCGCGCCCCGACGATCACCGACGAGACGCCCTTGCGCTGCAGCAACCAGGCGAGCGCGATCACTGCGCCCGAAACGCCGCGCTCGGCGGCGACCGCATTGATGACGTCGACGATGTCGTAGAGCCGCTCGGGATCGGGCACCGGCGGCTCCTTGAAGCCGCGCACGTGCCGCCCGTCCTCCGGCTTGCTCTCGCGCGTGTACTTGCCCGAGAGCCACCCGCCGGCCAGCGGGCTCCAGACGAGAATGCCGAGGCCCTGGTCGACGGTGATCGGCTGCAGCTCGTATTCGGCTTCGCGCGAATAGAGGGTGTAGTGGATCTGCTGGGCGACGAACCGCTGGTAGCCGCGGCTGTCGGCGACGGCGAGCGCCTTCATCAGGTGCCAGCCCGAATAGTTGGAGCACCCGATGTAGCGCACCTTCCCCTGCCGCACGAGGGTGTCGAGGGCTTCCATCGTCTCCTCGAGGGGCGTGCGGCCGTCCCACTCGTGCACCTGGTAGAGATCGATGACGTCGGTCTGGAGGCGCCTGAGGCTCCCCTCGCACTGGGCGATGATGTGATGGCGCGACAGGCCCCGCTCGTTCGGCCCGTCGCCGAACGGGAAGCGCACCTTGGTCGCCACCAGCGCCCGCTGCCGCCGCCCGCCATCGCGCAGCACCTCGCCGGTGATCTCCTCGGAAACGCCCTTGTTGTAGACATTGGCGGTATCGATGAGATTGATGCCGGCATCGAGGCACATGTCGATCTGCCGGGCGGCACCGGTGACGTCCGTGTCGCCCCACAGGCCATCGCCGCCGAACGTCACCGTCCCGACGCTCAAGACCGAAACCTTGAGGCCCGACCGGCCGAGATAGCGGTAGTCCATTGCACCGACTCCTTCACGTCATGGGAGCGTTAAGGGCTACTGCGGGAGCGGAGTCGGGTCAACGGCGCGGGACGAAATGCGCGTTCGGCAGGAGGCATGCCCTCGGTCGAAATGGCTTGACTCTGAATATGCACGAACATACATATGCACAATGATGCAACAAATCGCGTTCCAGATGTTGGCCGACCCGACGCGGCTTCGTATCGTCGAAGCGCTGGCAGGCGGCGAGCGGGCCGTGGGCGACCTGGTTGAGGCGGTCGACATCGATCAGTCCGGCGTTTCGCGGCACCTGCGGATCCTCGGCGAAGCTGGTTTCGTCACGGTGCGGCCCGATGGCGCGCGGCGCCTCTATTCGCTCCGGCCCGAGCCGTTCCAGGCGATCGACGAATGGGTTCGCAGCTACCGCAGGCTTTGGGAGGGGCGGCTCGATCGGTTCGACGCCGCCCTGGCGCGAAGGCGCAGCGTGCGGCAACCCACGGGGCAGAAGTGATGACAGAGGCCGGCGCATCGGGCGCGGATACGATCAGGTTCGAGCGAACCTACGACGCGTCGATCGAGGACGTCTGGGCGCTGTGGACCACCAAGGAAGGGCTCGAGGAATGGTTCGCGCCCGAGGGCATGCGCTTCGAGGTGTCGGCCCTCGAGCTGCGGGCCGGCGGCGCCTTCGAGCACGTGATGACGGCGGTGGGTGCCGAGCAGGTCGCCTACCTGGCGAACCTCGACAGGCCGCTGACGGTGCGGGTGAGCGCTCGATTCGTCGAGATCGTGCCCCACCGGCGCCTGCGAATTCGCTTCGACATCGACTTCGTCCCGGGCGTCGAACCGTATCCCTACGACATGATGGTCGAGTTCCGCGCCGAGGCCGGGCGCGTTCGGATGATCCTGACGGCCGATCGCCACCCGGACCCCGAGATGACACGCGGCGCAATCCTCGGGCTGACCAGCCAGCTGGAGCGTTTCGACCTGGCCATGGCGGCGCGAGCGGCACAGGAGCCAGAACCGTGATGCGACCGCTTCTCTATTCCATCAACGTGACGCTCGATGGCTGCGTCGACCACAACGCCATACCGGCCGACGAGGCGTTGCAGCAGACGATGCTGCGCGCGACACATGCGCACGCCACCGAGAGCATCGGCCGGGCCGACGCCCTGCTCTTTGGTCGCGTCACCTACCAGATGATGGAAGGGGCGTGGCGGCTGGAGACGCGCACCACAACGCCGCCTGACTGGACAGAACCTTTCGCGCGCACCATCGATGCGATGAAGAAATACGTCGTTTCAGGTACGCTCAGCCGGGTCGACTGGAACGCCGAGCTGGTGAGCGCAAACCTGGGCGAGGCGGTACAAAAGCTCAAGCAGCAGCCGGGCAAGGCGCTGTTCACGGGCGGCGTCAAGCTCCCGATGGCGCTGGCGGAGCTGGGCCTGATCGACGAGTACGAATTCGTGGTGCAGCCCAGACTTGCCGGTCATGGGCCCACCTTGTTCGCCGGGCTCTCCAGATACGTCGAGCTGAAGCTCGTCGACCGCAAAGAGCTCAGCTCGGGCGCCATAGCGCTGCGCTACCAGCCGAGACGATAGCGCGCGAGCCCGCGAACTTGAAACCAAGCACTGGCGCTCGCGCGCCCGAAGTCATCAGGTTCGATCGCTGACGGCGACCATCCACAGATGCCCGTCGGGGTCAGCAAATATGCCTTCGTATCCCCATTCTTTCTGGCTCGGTTCGCTAACCACAGATGCTCCCGCATCGACGCACCGCTGAAAAACGCGTTGGACATCCATCTCATTTGCCACCTCGAGTGATAGCAGACATTCGTTCCTGCCGTCAGAAACGAGCCGCCCTTTGCCGATCACCCATTCCATACCGTCAGATGGAATGAGTAACAGGCTTGTCCGCGCATCCAAGGCGAACTGCAACGGCTCAGGCATTCCATCTTCGGATGGTGCACCCACAGTCATGAGATCAAGTGCGTTGCGATAGAAGTCATGGGCCGTTCTACGGCTCTCGATTGGAAGGCTGATGGAGATTTTGGATACCACGTCATGATCCTCATTCTGGGCGTTACTTCTCTAGGACGAACACGCCCTGCAAAATCCGACAGCAACCCATGCATTTTTTAAGCAAGCTACCGGCCGCGCCGATCGTTCGAGGAACAGCATATGCTTAGGCGGCTCATCTGCCGAGGTCGCATTGAGCCGAACGGCTACTAGGAGGGGCGCTTGCTGCCGTCGCTGGTCTTCAAGATATATCGGACTATAGCGTAGAATCGGCGATTCAGCGTCGCTTGGTGGCGATGCGGTGATCGACGGCGATATAGAGGGCAATCGGCGGCAAATGGCGGAGAGGGAGGGATTCGAACCCCCGATAGAGTTGCCCCTATGCCGCATTTCGAGTGCGGTGCATTCAACCGCTCTGCCACCTCTCCGCGAGGTCGTCATTCCGCCCGGACGAAGGTCCGGGCAGCCGGTCGACAAGGCAGGGCTTATGGCATAGCAATTTGCCTGCCGCAACACCCCATTTGCCCATTCGCGGCAACGCCTGTACCCGGCGCGGAGCCCCAAGCAGATGAGCCCGCTCTTCGTCTATGGAACGCTGTGCGATCCCGACATCCGCGCGGCGGTGCTGGGGCGGCGCGATGTCGAAGCGGTCCCCGCGGCCCTTGCGGGCCATCGCACGGTTTTCTACCCCGAGCGCTCCTATCCGGCACTGGTGCGGGCGGACAGGAGGAGTGCGCAGGGCCTGCTGCTGACGGGGCTGACCGTCGCCGACATGGCCAGGCTCGACGCCTTCGAGGCGGACGAATACCGGCGGCAGGCCGTTGGCGTCGAGACGGGCCACGGCCCGATCGCTGCCGAGACCTACATGCCCGTCGTCGAAATCGGCGCCATGGCGGCGGACTGGACGCTCGAGGACTGGACCTTGCGCCACAAGGCGGCGATGCTTGCGGGCGAGCTCGGCCCGCGATCGCGATGAAAACGATCACAAATCCGTTGCCGACGCCAACTTGCCGCAATGGGCTGGCAGGCCTGTCGAAACTGCGCCCATGAGGCGCCATGCGGGACATTCCTTGAGGGAGATCAAAATGGTCAGACGTCGCGATGTTGTGCTGGGCCTTTCGGCCTTGCCGGCGATGCAGCTTGCGCATGGGGCGCTGGCGCAGGAGGATGCGCCCGCAGAGGCCGAAGACGACGGCATGCCCGAGGAGCAGGTGATGGAAGGCGACACGGTCGAGACCACCCAGGGCAACCTCGTCATCCGCCCTGTCGAGCATGCCAGCCTCCTGCTCGCCTGGGGCGGGCACGTGCTCTATGTCGATCCGGTCGGCGGGGCCGAGCTCTATGCCGACCTGCCGGCCCCGACCGGCATCCTCATCACCCATGAGCATGGCGACCACTTCGACCTGCCGACCCTGGAAGCGGTTGCCGGGGAAGCGCCGCTGATCGTCAATGAGGCGGTCTACAACATGCTGCCCGAGGCGCTTAAGGCGCGCGCCACCGCCCTCGCCAATGGCGAGAGCGGCAGCGTCAGCGGCATCCAGGTGCGCGCCATCCCCGCCTATAACACCACGCCCGATCGCCAGCAATACCACCCGCAAGGCCGCGACAACGGCTATATCCTCACCTTTGCCGACAAGCTCGTCTATGTGGCCGGCGACACCGAGGATACAGAAGAGATGCGCGCGCTCTCGGGCATCGAGGTGGCGTTCATCCCCATGAACCTGCCCTATACTATGGACGTCGAGCAGGCCGCCGACGCCGTCAACGCCTTCCAGCCGGCGATCGTCTATCCCTACCACTATCGCGGCAGCGACCTCGATGCGTTCGAGGAGCTGGTCCAGCCGCTGACCGAGGTGCGGCGCGGCGCCTGGTATCGGGAAGGCGAGGGTTAGGCGCGAACCCCGCCAAAAGGCTTGACTCACGGGGCATTTCCATCGATAAGCCCCATCCGTAAAGCGTGCTGGCCCTGGCTTGCGCGCATTCGTTTTATGAAAACCGCTGCTCGAGGCTGCCTGCCGGATCTCCGGCACTCTCGATGAAGTCCGCAGGAAAAGGGCAAATGCCTGCGGCGCCACAGGGCGCGACAGAACAAGGACCGGAACGGCAAAAGTTCCGGTGCGTGGACATGACTTTTGCTGTGATCAAGACCGGCGGCAAACAATACAAGGTTGCCGCCAACGACGTTCTCAAGGTCGAGAAGATCGATGCCGAGCCCGGCTCGATCGTGACCTTCGAGGAAGTGCTGATGGTGGGCGAGACCATCGGCGCTCCGCTGGTTGAAGGCGCGCTCGTCGCCGCCGAGCTGGTGGAGACCAAGAAGCAGAAGACGGTCATCATCTTCAAGAAGAACCGTCGCCACAACTATCGCCGCCGCAACGGCCACCGGCAGCTCCTGTCGACCGTGCGGATCACCGAGATCCTGACCGGCGGCAAGAAGCCGACTATCAAGGCCGCCGCCAAGTCGCAGGCGAGCGAGACGGTGACGGAAGCCGCCCCGGCCGAGAAGGCCCCGGCAAAGAAGGCGGCCCCGAAGGCCGCCGCGACCGCCGAAGCGCCGGCCAAGGCGCCGGCAAAGAAGGCAGCGCCCAAGAAGGCCGCCGCCACCGAAACCGAAGCGGCTGAAAAGCCCGCAAAGAAGGCCCCGGCCAAGAAAGCCGCACCCAAGGCCGACAAGGAATAAGGAGCTAGAAGATGGCACATAAGAAAGCTGGCGGTTCTTCCCGCAACGGTCGCGATACGGCCGGCCGTCGTCTCGGCGTCAAGAAGTTCGGTGGCGAAGCCGTCGTTGCCGGCAACATCATCGTGCGCCAACGCGGCACCAAATGGCATCCGGGCACGGGCGTGGGCCTGGGCAAGGACCACACCATCTATGCGCTGGTCGACGGCAACGTCACGTTCCGCACCCGCGCCAACTCCAAAGTCTTCGTTTCCGTCATGCCGGCAGAGGCCGCCGAATAACCGGCGCGGACCTCGTCCCTGCCGGAGACCTTCTCCCCGGCAGGCGCCAGAGCCAGAAAGCATCGCAAGGGGAGCCGGTCGCCGGCTCCCCTTTTCGTTGGAGAAGTGAGAATGCGGCTCTATCTCTCGTCCTACCGGCTCGGCGACACGCCCGGCGACCTCGTCAACCTGATGCGCGGGGGAACGCGCGCCCTGATCGTCGCCAACGCCCTCGACGCCATTCCGGCCGAGCGCCGCGAGGCCTACCGGGCAACCGTCTACGATCCGGTGGCCGAGTTCGCCCGGCTCGGCATCGAGGCGCAAGTGCTGGACCTGCGAGAGACCCGCACACCCGCGGCTCTGCGCGACAGGCTCGAAAGCTGCGACCTCGTCTGGGTGATGGGCGGCAACAGCTTCGTCCTGCGCCGGGCCATGCGCGCGAGCGGGTTCGACGCGGTCATCGCCGAGCTTCTTGCCGCCGACGCCCTCGTCTATGGCGGCTTCAGCGCCGGGGCGGTGGCGGCGACGCCCACCTTGCGCGGCATCGAGCTGATGGACGATCCTTACGGGGTCCCGGACGGCTACGATCCCGAAATCGTCTGGGACGGCCTCAACCTCGTCGATTTCTCCATAGTGCCGCATTTCGAATCCGATCATCCCGAATCGAGGCTGGCCAAGGCGACGGCCCTGCGGCTCGAACGCCTGGGGCTCGCACACCGCACGTTGCGTGACGGAGAAGCAATCATGGTCGAGGGTGAGGACTTGCGACTTCTGGGAGGAAGCAATGACGAAGCTGCGTGACGCGCTGCCCGAAACCCTGCGCACGGCACGGCTGACGCTCGCCCAGCCCAGCCTCGAGGACCTGCCCGAGCTGGTGCCGCTCGCCGACAACGAGAACGTCACCCGCTGGACCACGCGCATGCCCTACCCCTATGGGCATGCCGATGGCGTCGAGTTCGTCGGGACGATCGCGACGAGCCAGAGCCAGCGGCCCTATGCCATCCGCAACGAGGACGACGCCTTCATCGGCGTCGTCAGCCTCATGTTCCACGACGAACTGCCCGAGATCGGCTACTGGCTGGGCGAACCGCATTGGGGGCGCGGCTATGCCAGCGAAGCGGTCGGCGCACTCGTCGATGCGGCGCGTGCGACGGGCCTTGCCCCGGTGCTCGCGGCCAAGGCGCTCGCCGACAACAAGGCGTCCCTGCGGGTTCTCGAGAAACAGGGCTTCACGCGTCTTCGCGAGGCACCGGACGAGGCGGGCCGCCACAAGGGCAGGCTGACCGTCCATCTCGAACTGGAGCTCGAGCGATGAGCGCAACCCTGATCTCGCCTCGCCTCACGCTGCGCGAGCCCGTGATGGACGACGCCGGCAACATCGCGAGATACCTCAACGATTTCGCCGTGTCGGGAAACCTGGCGCGCGTGCCGTTCCCTTACGGCCGGGCCGATGCCGAGGCGTGGCTGAAGACCCGGCGACCCGGCCTCGCGCCCGCCCAGACGAGCTTTGCCATCGACATCCCCGAAAACGGCTGCGTCGGGGTCGTCGGCTTTCACCAGGGGGTCAACGGCACGGTGCTCGGCTATTGGCTTGCGCGCCCGTTCTGGGGCCGGGGGCTGATGACCGAGGCGGCGGGAACGGCCGTCGACTGGCTCTTCGAGCGGACCGATGCCAGCCGCATCCTCTCGGGCCTTTTCCATTTCAACGCCGCTTCGCTTGCCGTGCAGGAAAAGCTCGGCTTTGCCGTCACCGGGCGCTCGCGGCTCGTCTGCCTTGCGCGCGGGGCCGAGCTGGAGCATATCGACACGGAACTGACGCGCAGCGCCTGGAAGGCACGCAAACCATGAAATTTCTCGATCAGGCCAAGATCTACCTTCGCGCCGGCGACGGCGGGGCCGGATGCGTCTCGTTCCGGCGCGAGAAGTTCATCGAGTTCGGCGGCCCCGACGGAGGCAATGGCGGGCGTGGCGGCGACGTCATCGTCGAATGCGTCGACGGGCTCAACACGCTCATCGACTATCGCTACCAGCAGCACTTCAAGGCCGGCAAGGGCACCCACGGCATGGGCAAGAACCGCACCGGCGCCGACGGCGCGGATTCGATCCTGCGCGTGCCCGTCGGCACGCAGATCCTCGAGGACGACCGGGAAACGCTGGTCGCCGACATGACGCAGGTCGGCCAGCGCGTCGTATTGCTGAAGGGCGGCAATGGCGGCTTCGGCAACGCCTATTTCAAGACCAGCGCCAACCAGGCGCCGCGCCACGCCAATCCGGGCCAGGAGGGCGCGGAAAAATGGGTGTGGCTGCGTTTGAAGCTCATCGCCGACGCCGGGCTCGTCGGCCTACCCAACGCCGGCAAGTCGACGTTCCTGGCCGCCGTCTCGGCGGCAAAGCCCAAGATCGCCGACTACCCGTTCACCACGCTCCACCCCAATCTCGGCGTCGTCGGCATCGGCGGCAATGATTTCGTCCTGGCCGACATCCCCGGTCTCATCGAGGGGGCGAGCGAAGGCATCGGCATCGGTGACCGGTTCCTCGGCCATATCGAGCGCTGCCAGGTGCTGATCCACCTGATCGACGGCACGCAGGACGACGTCGCCGACGCCTACCGCATCATCCGCTCCGAGCTCGGGCTCTATAAGGAGGAGCTCGCCGAGAAAGCCGAGATCGTGGTGCTGAACAAGGTCGACGCCATCCCCCCCGAAGAGCTGAAGGACAAGGTCCGCGCGCTCCGCAAGGCCAGCAAGCAGGAGGTCCACGAGGTCTCGGGCGTGACCGGCGAGGGCGTCGAGGGCGTGCTCTATGCGGTGGTGAGGACGCTCGACGAAGCGCGCGCCGAAAAGGTGGAAGCCGAGCGTCGACGGGTCGAGGGGAGCTGGAAGCCGTGATCGGCGCCCTTTCCCCTTACAAACGCATCACCATCAAGATCGGCTCGGCGCTGCTCGTCGATGCCGCGACCGGCCGGCCGCGCGCCGACTGGCTGAAGAGCCTCGCCGAGGATTTCGCGGCCTTGAAGGCCGAGGGGCGCGAGCTCGTCATCGTCTCGTCGGGCGCCATCGCGCTCGGGCGACGCATCCTCGGGCTCGACGCGCTATCGCTTTCACTGGAGCAGAGCCAGGCGGCCGCGAGCGTTGGCCAGATCGCGCTCTCGGAGGCCTGGAACCGGGCCCTTGCCGAGCATGGGATCGTGACGGGCCAGATCCTCATCACCCCCAACATCACCGAGGAGCGCCGCTACTACCTCAACGCACGCACCACCATTTCGACGCTCATTGCCATGGGCGCGGTGCCGATCATCAACGAGAACGATTCGGTGGCGACCGCCGAGATCCGCTACGGCGACAACGACCGCCTTTCGGCGCGGGTCGCCACCATGATCGAGGCGGACCTCTTGATCCTCCTCTCTGACGTCGACGGGCTCTATACCGCCCCGCCGGCCAGGGACCCGGCGGCGCAGCACATCGGCGAGGTCGCGGCCATAACCCCGGCCATCGAGGCGATGGCGGGAGGCGCAGCGAGCCACCTGTCGCGCGGCGGCATGACCACCAAGATCGAGGCCGGCAAGATCGCGACCAAGGCCGGCACGGCCATGATCATCGCCCGCGGCACCGAGGCGCATCCGATCCGCGCGGTCGCCGAGGGCGCCCGCCATACGCTCTTCCAGCCGGCCCAGAGCCGGGCGCAGGCGCGCAAGCGCTGGATAATGGGCTCGCTCGCCGTCGCCGGCAGCCTCACCCTCGATGCCGGAGCGGTCAAGGCGCTCCTCACCGGCAAGTCGCTGCTGCCGGTCGGCGTCACCAAGGTGACCGGGGCGTTCGAGCGCGGCGATGCGGTCGCCATCCTCGATCCCGCCGGCCGCGAGATCGCCCGCGGGCTTGTCGGCCTCGACGGCGAGGAAGCGCGCCTCGTCAAGGGCAAGAAGGGTCCGGCCGTGCAGGAGATGCTGGGGCTCGGCACGCGCGCCGAACTGGTGCACCGGGACAATCTGGTGCTATTGGCGGGGGAAACGGAGGAAGTCTGATGAGCGCGCTGGAAAAGAACCAGACGCTGGCCGAGCTGATGGCCGGGATCGGGCTCAAGGCCCGCGCCGCCGCCAGGGCATTGGCGACGGCGAGCGCCGAGCACAAGCACGCCGCCCTGATCGGCGCCGCCGAGGCAGTGCGCCGCAACGCCGACGCCATCCTTGCCGCCAACGCCCTCGACATGGACGCAGCCGAAAAGAAAGGCATCTCCAAGGCCTTCCTCGACCGGCTGAAGCTCAACACCCAGCGCCTCGAGGGCATCGTCGAAGCGCTGCGCACCATCGCCGAGCTGCCCGACCCCGTCGGCTCGATCATCGCCGAATGGGACAGGCCGAACGGCCTCCACATCGAGCGGGTGAGGACGCCGCTGGGCGTCATCGGCGTCATCTTCGAAAGCCGCCCGAACGTCACCGCCGACGCCGGGGCGCTCTGCCTCAAATCAGGGAACGCGGTGATCCTGCGCGGCGGTTCGGACAGTTTCCATTCCTCGCGCGCGCTGGTCGAATGCCTTTGGCAGGGACTGGAGCAAGCCGGCCTGCCGCGCGACGCCGTGCAGCTCGTGCCGGTGACCGACCGGGAAGCGGTGGGCGAGATGCTGAAGGGCCTTTCCGGCAATATCGATGTCATCGTGCCGCGCGGCGGCAAGACGCTGGTCGCGCGCGTCGAGGCCGAAGCGCGCGTGCCGGTCTTTGCGCACCTCGAAGGGATCGTGCACGTCTACATCGACACATCCGCCGATCTCGACAAGGCCGTGACCGTCACCCTCAACGCCAAGATGCGCCGCACCGGCATCTGCGGGGCGGCCGAAACCCTGCTCGTCCACCGCGACGTGCTCGACACTCACCTGATGCCGATCCTCGAGGCGCTGATGGCCAAGGGCTGCGAGATCCGTGGCGACGCCGAGATCCTGCGCCGCCTGCCCGCGGCCAAACCGGCAACGGAGGAGGACTGGAAGACCGAATACGAGGACGCGATCATTTCGGTGAAGGTCGTCGAGAGCGTCGAGGACGCCATCGCCCACATCGAGCACTATTCCTCGCACCACACCGAGGCGATTATCGCCGAGGACCCCGTGGCGGTCGAAAAATTCTTCGCCGGCATCGATTCGGCCATCCTCCTGCACAATGCCTCCACCCAGTTCGCCGATGGCGGCGAGTTCGGGTTCGGCGGCGAGATCGGCATCGCCACCGGCAAGATGCACGCGCGCGGCCCCGTCGGCGTCGAGCAGCTGACCAGCTTCAAATACCGCGTGCGCGGCGACGGCCAGACGAGGCCGTAGTTGCCGACTCTGATGGTAACATCGAGGTACACCCCCCTCCCAACCTCCCCCACAAGGGGGGAGGTGCTGCACTGTGCTTGGGGCACTTTCCCGCCAAACCCGCCGGTCCGACACCTCCCCCCTTGTGGGGGAGGTTGGGAGGGGGGTATTGCCGCCCGAACTGACCTACCGGTGTGCGCCCTTCGCGCCCGCCCCTGCTCGCAGGACCGCACCACTTGCTGATCCAACACCGCCAAACCATTCCCGGCATCACCGACCTGCCGCCCTCGGCGCGCGGCATGCGCATCGGCCTGTTCGGCGGCAGCTTCAATCCCGTGCACGAGGGCCACAAGCTCGTCGCCGAGGAGGCGATCAAGAAGCTCGACCTCGACGCCGTCTGGGTGCTGGTGACGCCCGGCAATCCGTTGAAGGACCATTCCGAGCTCGCCCCGCTTAGAGAGCGCGTGGAAGGCGCGCGGGCCCTGATGGGCGGTCCCGCCATCCGCGTCACCGGCTTCGAGGCGGCCAAGGGCTTCCGCTATTCCTATGAGACCATAAAATTCCTCAAAGCGAGCCTCTCGGACAGGAAATTCGTCTGGATCATGGGCGCCGACAACATGGTGGGCTTCCACCGCTGGGAGCGCTGGCGCGATATCGCGCAGCTTTTGCCCATGGCCGTCTATGTGCGCCCCGGCTCCTCCCGGCTTGCGCCCAGTTCGCTGGCGGCAACGGCTCTCGCCCGCTACCGGATCGACGAACGCGAGGCGGCAACGCTGGCCGACCGGCGTGCGCCGGCCTGGGTCTACCTCCACGGATTGATGTCGAGCCTCTCCTCGACGGCCATCCGCGCCCGCGACAAGTCGCGCGGGGCGAAATAATCCCGCCATCTTGCACCGCTAGCCTGCAAAGCGCATATTGATGAAGCGTGATCGTGATCACCATATGGGAATGACCGCTTGTTCCTGGTACGACAGACAAGGTCCATTCGCACAACTCAAGAGGATGCTCTGACAACGCATGACCCATGCTGACAACGCGTGGGCGGGAAGCCATTGCTGATGGTGACCCTGCCCCAGAAGGCCTCCGCGGAGGCCGCCAAGGCGAACCCCGCAACTCCTCAACGCGCGATGATCGACGTGGTGCTCGACAGCCTCGATGATGCAAAGGCCGAGAACACCGTCGCCATCGACATTACCGGCAAATCCTCGCTCTCCGACCACATGGTCGTGACCTCCGGTCGCTCCCACCGGCACGTCGGCGCCGTCGCCGACCAGCTGATGCGGGCGCTGAAGGACGGAGGGTACGGCAACCCGCGCGTCGAGGGACTGCCGCACTGCGACTGGGTGCTGGTCGATGGCGGTGACGTCATCGTCCACATCTTCCGTCCGGAAGTGCGCGAGTTCTACAACATCGAAAAGATGTGGCAGGCCGAGTTCTCGGATAACCCGAACTAGCCGATCCTTTCGATGCGGATTTCCATTGCCGTCGTCGGCCGCATGAAGGCGGGGCCGGAACGCGAGCTTGTTGCGCGCTATCTCGAGCGCGCCGCCGCCGGCGGGAGGCCCCTTGCGCTGACCGGGTTCGAGGTCGCCGAGACCTCCGAATCGCGCGCAGCCACCGCCTCGGCCCGCAAGGCCGAGGAAGCTCGGGCGCTCGCGGGCCTGCTGCCCGAAGGTATCCGCGTCGCCCTCGACGAGCGCGGCAAGTCGATGGGCTCGGCCGCATTCGCCGAAAAGATCGCCCGCTGGCGCGACGACGGCAGGCCGGCGGCGAGCTTCGTCATCGGTGGCGCCGACGGGCTCGATCCCGGGTTCGTTGCCGACGCCGACCTCGTCCTCAGCTTTTCGCCCCTGACCTGGCCGCATCAGCTGGTGCGCATCATGCTGGCCGAACAGCTCTACCGCGCGACGACCATCCTTGCCGGCCACCCCTACCACCGGGGAGACTGAAGACGGCGCTTATGGTTAAGCAATGTTAACTTCCGGTTGTGGACCCGGTTGCTAAGCTCGCCGCCGTTGATTCGCGGCGCGATGAGAAGAACTGAGAAGGCGGCGGTGGCGGTTCGGCCCGGTTTGCGATGGATGACGATGGGCGCAGGGCTCGGCCTTGCGCTCGCCTTCGGCTGGCCGGCGATCGCAGAGGCGCAGCCGCAGCCGCAGCCTCCCGCGGAGCAGGCGCCGCCGGCGCCCGACGAGCCCGCGCCCGAAACGCCCGCAACCGAGAACGATCCCGCCGAACCGCCGGCGGCCGACGCCGCGCCGGAGACTGGAACGCCCGCCGAGCCGCAGACCGTCGAGGAGGCGCAGGAGACCCTCACCGAGATCGAGCGCTCGATCACCCTCTCGCGCGAGCGCACCGAGGAGCTGCGCAACGAGATCGCCGAGATGGAGGGCGACCGCACCCGCCAGAACGCCGCCCTGATCGCCGCCGCCCAGCGCGTCAAGCTTGCCGAAATCGAGGTTGCCGACATCGAGCAGCGGCTCGACGAGCTGATCGTTTCCGAGTTCGAGGTGCGCGGCCGGCTCGACGGGGCCGACGCCGAGATCGCCAACGTCCTGGCCGCGCTCGCGCGCATCTCGCGCAACCCGCCCCCGGCCCTGCTCGTCGATCCCTCCGACGCGCTGGGGTCGGCCCGCGGCGCGCTCCTCATTTCGGCGATCCTGCCGCAACTGCAGGACAGAGCCGCCACCATCACCGCCGACCTCACCCACCTGACGCAGATCAAGACGCAGATGCTCGAGGAGGAGGCGCTGCTGCGCGCCAACTTCGCCGTGCTCGAAGAGGAGCAGTTGCGCATCGCGACGCTGATCCTGGCGAGGAAGCAGGGCGTCGACACCATGAACGAGGAGCTGGCGGCCGAGGAGCAGGAGGCCGTCGCGCTCGCCGAGCGGGCGACGACCGTGCGCGAACTCATCGCCAGCCTCAACGAGCGCATGAACGCGGCGGGCGCCGCGGCCGAGGCCGGCACCGTGCCGACCCTCAGCGAAGAGGAGATCCAGGTCGCCCTCGCCAACGCCGCCCGCACCGAACCGGCCGTGCCCTTCGAGCAGGTGCGCGGCTGGCTGGCGCGGCCAACCAACGGCGTCACCGTCGTCGACTACGGGGCAAATGACGGGTTCGGCGGCATCGCCCACGGCGTTTCGGTGGTGACCCGCGCCGAGGCGCAGGTGGTCTCGCCGGCCGACGGCTGGGTGCTCTACAAGGGCCCCTACCTCAATTACGGCCAAATCGTCATTCTCAATACCGGCCAGAACTACACCGCGCTCCTCGCTGGGCTCGAAACGGTGACCGTCGACATCGGCCAGTTCGTGCTGATGGGCGAGCCGGTCGGCACCATGGGATCACGCACAATTGGCCGTATGGTCACCACCAGCGCTGGCAACTCGCAACCGACCCTCTATATTGAACTGCGCCGCGACAACGAGCCGATCGACCCCACCGGCTGGTGGGCGCGCGAAGCCCAAACTGAAAGTGGATGATTTCTTGATGCGCCTCACGACTCTCCGTTCGGCCGCCTTGACCCTCGCCTTGCTCGCGCCGGCCCTGCCCGCCGCGACCGCCCTCGCCCAGGAAGAGGCGGCGGTCGACGCTGCCGCGAGCGTCGAGCGCGACCCGCTCGAGATCTATTCGGACCTCAATCTCTTCGGCGAGATCTTCGACCGCATCCGCGCCGAATATGTCGACGCACCCGACGAGAAGGAGCTGATCCGCGCCGCCATCCAGGGCATGCTGACCTCGCTCGACCCGCATTCGGGATACCTGCCGCCGGCCGAATACGACGAAGTGCGCGAGGATACGTCCGGCACCTTCGGTGGCCTCGGCATCGAGGTCACCATGGAAGACGGCATCGTCAAGGTCGTCGCGCCCATGGACGAGACGCCGGCCGCGCGCGCAGGCGTGCTGGCCAACGACCTCATCGTCGAGATCGACGGAGAGTCCATCCAGGGCCTCTCGCTCGACCAGGCGGTCGACAAGATGCGCGGGCCCGTGGGCACCGATATCGAGATCACCGTGGTGCGCGAGGGCGTTTCGCAGCCCCTCGAATTCTCGATGACCCGCGACATCATCGCGCTGCGCGCCGTGCGCTGGTCGATGGAAGGGGACGTGGGGGTCCTCCGCCTCGCCCGCTTCTCCGAGCAGGCGTTCGTGGGCATCGAGAACGCCATCAACGAGATCTACGACGAGCGCGGGGGCACAGCGCCCACGGGCCTGATCCTCGACCTGCGCAACAATCCCGGCGGACTCGTCGACCAGTCGGTGTTCGTGGCCGATGCGTTCCTCAAGCAAGGCTCGGTGGTGTTGACCCGCGGGCGCAGCCCCGAGGAAAGCGCCCGCTACGACGCCAAGCCCGACGCGCTCGACGAGAGGATCGCCGAGGTGCCGCTGGTGGTGCTGATCAACGGCGGCTCGGCTTCCGCCGCCGAGATCGTCGCCGGCGCCCTGCAGGACCACAAGCGCGCAACGCTCGTCGGCACCCGCTCCTTCGGCAAGGGATCGGTGCAGTCGATCATCTCGCTCGGACCCAACGGGGCCATGCGCCTGACCACGGCGCGCTACTACACGCCCAACAACCGCTCCATCCAGGCCGCCGGCATCCAGCCCGACATCGTCGTGACGCAGGTGGTGCCCGAGGAGTTCCAGGGGCGTGACGAGATCATCGGCGAAGCCGGCCTTGCCGGCCACATCGCCGGCGAGGGCGAGGAGGAATCCACGGTCGGCTCCTCGGTCTACGTGCCGATCGAGAAGACCGAAGACACCCAGCTCCAGTACGCGATCCGCCTGATCAACGGGCAGGAGATCAACCCGGCCTTCCCGCCGACGCCCGAGAGCTGATGTGCTAAATGAGAGGCTGGCCGGGGCGGCGTGATTCGCCCTCCGGCCGGCTTTCGTTCACTTCGCGAGCCTTGGGGGCCATGGCCGACGATCTCAGCGCACCACTTCGCAGCCGCCGGCGCCGCGCCGCGGACGCCGGGCGCCTGGGGAACGGCCTGCCGCTCGCCCGGATCGGCGCCGCTCTTATCGTCCTCATCGTCGGCGCGGTCGCCGGCTGGCTCGTCTTTTCCGACGATCCCGACGGGGGCCGGCCGGTTGCGGAAGCGCCGATCGGGTCTCCCCATGACGGCAACAGCATCGCCGGACAGGTTGCGGCGACGCCCGGCCAGGTGACCATCACCGCCGACCCCCAACAATATCCGGCGGGCGGAACGCCGGCGGCACCGGCGGCACCGGCGCCGTTCGAAGCCCCCGTCGACACCGCCGGCATCGATCCCGACCTGATCGAGGAGGGGCCGCAAGGCCCCATCCCCCGCGCCTCGGCGACCGGCAAGACGCCGTTCGCCACCTATAAGCGCCCGCTCGCCGCGCCCCTCACGCCCGGCCGGCCGTCCATTGCCATCCTCGTCGTCGGGCTCGGCATCAACGAGGCCGGTTCGCTCGAAGCCATCGAGCGCCTGCCCGACGCGGTGAGCCTTGCCTTCGCGCCCTATGGCCGCTCGCTCGAGAACATCGTCGCCTCCGCCCGGGGCGCCGGCCACGAGATCTTCCTCGAGGTGCCGCTCGAACCCTTCGACTATCCCGACAACGACCCCGGCCCGCAGACGCTGATCACCGGGGCGGAGCCGCGCGCCAACCTCGAAAAGCTCTTCTGGCTGCTCTCGCGCTTTTCCGGCTATGCCGGCATCGTCAACAACATGGGCGCGCGCTTCACCGCCTCGGGCGTCGACTTCGCCCCGGTGATGGAGGAGCTGGGCCTGCGCGGTCTCGGCTATCTCGACGACGGTTCCTCCAACCGGTCCCTCTCGCGTGAGCTCGCCGCCGCCAACAAGGTGCCGTTTTCACGTGCCGACATGACGCTCGACGTCAACCCGGAGAGCGGCGCGATTCTGGCCGCCCTCGCCGACCTCGAAGCCAAGGCAATGGAGACCGGCAGCGCCATCGGTGTCGTCAGCGCCCTGCCGGTGTCGATCCGCACCGTCGCCGAATGGGCCGCGACGCTCGAAGCCAAGAACATGACGCTGGTGCCGGCCAGCGCACTGATGAAATAGGATTTCTGCCATGAGCGACCCTGCGGCCCTGCGCGAAAAGCTGCCCTATCGCGACTGCGTCGGGGTGGCGGTGTTCAATCGGGACGGCAAGGTCTTCATGGGCCGGCGCATGCCCGAGGACGACCCCGAGGATTCCTCCGAGATGGGCGCGCCCTGGCAGATGCCGCAGGGCGGCATCGACACGGGCGAGACGCCTTACCAGGCGGCGCTGCGCGAGCTGTTCGAGGAGACCAGCATCGCCTCGGTCAGCCTCGTCGCCGAGGCGCCCGAGTGGATCCACTACGACCTGCCCGACGAGCTGCTGGGCATTGCCTTGAAGGGCAAGTATCGCGGCCAGCGCCAGCGCTGGTTCGCCTTCGCCTTCACCGGTTCCGACGACGAGATCGACGTCGCCGCCCCCGGCGGCGGCAAGCACAAGCCCGAGTTCGACGCCTGGCGCTGGGAGCTGCTGGAGAAGACCCCCGACATCATCGTCGACTTCAAGCGCGACGCTTACCGGAAGATCGTTGCCGCCTTCGCCGACATCCCGCGCCGCTTCACCCACGTTTGACCCCATGAAAACCATCGGCCTCATCGGCGGCATGAGCTGGGAATCGAGCGCCCACTACTACCGCATCCTCAACGAGGAGACCGCCCGGCGCCTCGGCGGCCTGCATTCGGCCGAGGTCATCCTGCATTCGGTCGACTTTGCGCCGATCGAGGAGCTGCAGCGGGCCGACGACTGGCCGGCGGCCGGCGAGCGGTTGGCAGAGGTCGCGCAGGGACTGGTGGCGGCAGGGGCGCAGGTGCTGGGGCTTGCCACCAACACCATGCATATCGTTGCCGACGAGGTGACGGCCGGGCTCGACGCCCGCTTCGTCCATATCGCCGACCCGACCGCCGAGGCGCTGACCGCCGACGGCTTCGGCAAAGTCGGACTGCTGGGCACGCGCTTCACGCTGGAAAAGCCGTTCTATCGCGAACGGCTGGCGGCACGTGGGCTCGACGTGCTGGTGCCGGAGGTGGATGTGACCAACCTCAACGGCATCATCTACGAGGAACTGTGCAAGGGCATCGTCACCGACGCCTCCCGCCGCCGCTACGTTTCCGCCATCGAACTGCTCGCCGCGCGCGGCGCCGAGGCGGTGATCCTCGGCTGCACCGAGATCGGCATGCTGATCGACGATTCCGTCAGCCCGCTGCCCGTCTACGACACTACGGAACTGCACGCCAAGGCGCTGGTCGCCGCCGCGCTGGAGTAACCAAGTGATAACGGGCTGCTGGGAAGAAAGGCCGTCGCGGTTTGCTCGATCTCCCTTCTCCCCTTGTGGAAGAAGGTGGGGCGAAGCGCCGGATGATGGGGTGCGATGCTTCAACGCGTGCGCCGGTACATGGGGCAGCGTCGCAGACCCCTCACCCTGATTTTCCGCTGGACGCGGAAAATCTGTCCCTCTTCCACAAGGGGAGAGGGGTAACCGAGACATTCGCTGCAATGACCACTAGGCTGCGTGTCGGCGATCCGTGGCGTCGGGAGACTCCTCGACGACGAACACGTCGACGATGCGGTCGAGCTCGTTGGCCTGCGCTTCCGTCTGCTCGATGGCCGCGTTGGTTTGCTCGACGAGGGCGGCGTTGTGCTGGGTCATTTCGTCCATCTGCCGCACCGCTCCGTTGACCTCCTCGATGGCCGAAGCCTGTTCGCGGCTCTCGGCCGCGATCGATTCGACGAGCTGCGTATTGGCGCGCGCCTCCTCGAGCATGGCGGCAAGCTTGGCGGCGGCATCGGCGACCAGCCTGGCGCCGCCGTTGACCTCATCGGCCGACTTCTCGATCAGCGCCTTGACCTCGGAGGACGCTTCGGCCGCCGATTGCGCGAGCCGGCGCACCTCGACGGCAACGACCGCAAAGCCCTTGCCGGCCTCGCCCGCCCGCGCCGCCTCGACCGAGGCGTTGAGGGCGAGCAGGTTCGTCTGGAAGGCGATGTCGTCGATCATGCCGATGATCGAGGAAATGCGGGCCGACGATGCCGAGATGCGCTCCATGGCGTCGTTCGCCTGGCCCATGACCGCGCCACCCTCTTCGGCCGTCTGCGAAACGCGATGTGCATTGCCGCTGGCGTCCCGCGCCTTGCCGGCGTTCCTCAGCACCGTGGCCGCAAGCTGCTCCATGGCCGCCGAGGTTTCCTCGATGGTCGCGGCCTGCCGCGTCGTGCGCTCGGAAAGATCGTTGGCCCCGGACAGGATCTCTCCGGTCGCCATCTTGAGCGCACGCGACGTGTGCTTGATCTGCGAGACGACCGCGCCGAACTGGGCGACCGTGCCGTTGAGGGCATGGCGCAGGTCCTCGAACTCGGCGGGGAACGGCGTCTCGATGCTGGCGGTGAGGTCTCCGCCCGACAGGCGCTCCAGCGCCTCGCCGATGGCCGCGACGGTCTGCTTCCTCGCCGTGACGTCGCTGGCCAGCTGCACGATCTTGTAAGGGACCCCGTCGACCCCGAGGATGGGATTGAAAGTCGACTGGATCCACACCTCCCGGCCATCGGCGGTGCGCCGGCGGTACTCGCCGCTCTTGAATTCGCCCGCCGCAAGATCCTCCCAGAACCGCCTATAGGCCGGCGCATCCGGATCGACATCGAAGAGGAACCGGGCATTGGGCGCACCCACCACGTCCTCACGCGCATAGCCGACGAGGGCGAGGAAATTGTCGTTGGCCGAGATCACCTCGCCGGTGAGGGTGAACTCGACGACGATCTGCGACCGCGACATCGCGGCGAGCTGGCCGGTATGGTCAGTCGCTTCCTCGAGGTGCCGGCGCGTCTCCTCGCCGAGCTCGGCGACCCGCTTGGTGTTGCCGCGGAAGACCTCGACGGCCTGCGCCATGACGCCGATCTCGTTGCTGCGCTCCGCATAGGGCACCTGCGTCTCCAGCTCGCCCTCGGTGATGGCCGTCATGACCCGCGAGAGCCGCGGAATGGGACGCGTCAGGGCATGCGAAACGAGGAAGGCGAGCCCGCCGATGACGACGAGCGAGAGGGCGCCCACCATCAGCAGCAGGTTGCGGGTATTGCCGATGAGCGCATCGATCGGCGCACGCTCGACGGCGACCATCAGCGCGCCGAGCACCTGGCTGTCCGGATGAACGATCGGCTGATGGTGCGTATAGTAGCCGACACCCTCGATGACGGCCTCGCCACGCACGGGCTGCCCGGCGATCAGCGCGCCGTGGAGCGCGGTCCCCGCAGTGATGGAATCGAGCGCCCGCGAGCCGTCGGCGAGCGCGATGCTGGTGGTGCCGGCGACGAAATCCGGCCCCTGCTCGGGGTCGTGCACATAAATGGTGACGTCCTGGCCGGCGACATCGGCGATGGCGTCGATGACGTCGTTGCTGCGGAAACGCGGCATGTTGCGCACGACGAAGGACGAAACCTCGCCGGCCTCGTCCTTGACGACTTCGAGGCTCGGCAGGTTGACCCGCAGGATCTCGCCACTGATGCGCAGCCCGCTGGTCACCGCGGCATCGGCTTCCTCACGGACCGAGGCGGAGAGATTGATGGTGAGGCTGAAGATGACCGCGGCGATGGCGACGGCAATGGAGCCGATGGCGAGCGCGGCAATAGCGAATGTCAGCCTCATATTGGCAAAGAGGCGCGAGAACAGTCTCATTGGCGTTACCCCACAAACGCCGGTCCTTCGTCCGGCCCCCAAAGTCCTCCCGACGAGGCAGAGTGCGGGGCAAACCCTTAAGCACGGGTTTAGAGAGCGCTCGATTCGAGCACCCCCGCGGATTGCACATTATGTATGCAGGCGGCCAGCTGGGCCCGGGCCAAAACAAAACCGCCCCGGCGGACCGGAGCGGCTGATTGGGATCGGCGGTTTATCCGCGATCAGTGGATATGGGCGCCGTTGATCTGGCCGGCCTCGATGGCGAGGTTGAGGAGCGCGCTGACCAGCTCCTGGGCATAGGTGCGGTCCTCGTGCGTCTCGGCCCGCTCCAGCTCTTCCTGCGCCTGCTTGATCTGCTCTTCGAGCTCGGCCTGGCTGAAATCGGCAAGGCTCGACGCTTCCTCGGCAAGGATCGTCAGACCTTCCGGCGAAACGTCGGCAAAGCCGCCGCGCACGAAGAAGATCTCGGCCTTGCCGTCGGTGCCCGACACCGTGATGAAGCCCGGCCGCAGCGTCGACATGAAGGGCGCGTGGTCGGCCATGACGGTGAAGTACCCCTCGGTGCCGGGAACCGTCACCGCGCGGGCCACTTCCGAAAGCACCAGGTGCTCGGGCGATACGATATCGATCTTGATGCCTTCGGCCATGGATCTTCGCTCTTGTTAGGCCGCCTGGGCGGCGAGCTTCTGCGCCTTCTTGACGGCATCCTCGATGGTGCCGACCATGTAGAAGGCGGCTTCGGGCAGGTGGTCGTACTCGCCGTTGACCAGGCCCTTGAAGCCCTTGATCGTGTCTTCGAGCTGGACGAAGACACCCGGCGCGCCGGTGAAGACTTCGGCCACATCGAACGGCTGGCTCATGAAGCGCTCGATCTTGCGGGCGCGGGCCACGGTCAGCTTGTCCTCTTCCGAGAGCTCGTCCATGCCCAGGATCGCGATGATGTCCTGCAGGGCCTTGTAGCGCTGCAGAATCTGCTGGACCGAACGGGCAACGTCATAGTGCTCCTGGCCGACGACCTGCGGATCGAGGATGCGCGAGGTGGACCCGAGCGGATCCACGGCCGGGTAGATGCCCTTTTCCGAGATCGAGCGATCGAGCACGGTCGTCGCGTCGAGGTGGGCGAAGGTCGAGGCCGGGGCCGGGTCGGTGATGTCGTCGGCCGGGACATAGACGGCCTGCACCGAGGTGATCGAGCCCTTGGTGGTGGTGGTGATGCGCTCCTGCATGGCGCCCATGTCGGTCGCCAGCGTCGGCTGATAGCCCACCGCCGAGGGAATGCGGCCCAGAAGCGCCGACATCTCGGCGCCCGCCTGAGTGAAGCGGAAGATGTTGTCGACGAAGAACAGCACGTCCTGACCCTGGTCGCGGAAGTTCTCGGCAACGGTCAGGCCGGTCAGCGCCACGCGGGCACGAGCCCCCGGGGGCTCGTTCATCTGGCCGAAGACCAGGGCGCACTTGGAGCCGGCCGCCGAACCGTTGTTCTCGTGCGGGTCCTTGTTCACGCCCGATTCGATCATCTCGTGGTAGAGGTCGTTGCCCTCGCGGGTACGCTCGCCGACGCCGGCGAAGACGGAATAGCCGCCGTGCGCCTTGGCGACGTTGTTGATCAGCTCCTGGATCAGCACGGTCTTGCCGACGCCGGCGCCGCCGAAGAGGCCGATCTTGCCGCCACGGGCGTAGGGCGCGACGAGATCCACCACCTTGATGCCGGTGACCAGCACCTCGGCTTCCGGGTTCTGCTCGACGAATTCGGGCGCGGGCTGGTGGATTTCGCGCTTGGCATCGGCGCCGATCGGGCCGGCCTCGTCGATGGGCTCGCCGATGACGTTCATGATGCGCCCGAGGGTCGCATCGCCGACCGGCACGGCGATGGCCGAACCGGTGTCGACGACTTCGCCGCCGCGCACCAGGCCTTCGGTCGAGTCCATGGCGATGGTGCGCACGGTATTGTCACCCAGGTGCTGGGCGACCTCGAGGACGAGGCGGTTGCCGTTGTTGTCGGTTTCGAGCGCGTTCAGGATGGCCGGCAGGTGCCCGTCGAACGTCACGTCGACGACGGCGCCGATGACCTGCGAAATGCGACCGGCTTTCTTGTCTGCCATAGTCAAATCCTCGTGGTTTCTTAGAGCGCCTCGGCGCCCGAGATGATTTCGATGAGTTCCTTGGTGATCTGGGCCTGGCGCTGCCGGTTGTACGACAGCTGCAGCTTGCCGATCAGCTCACCCGCGTTGCGCGTCGCGTTGTCCATGGCGGTCATCTGCGCGCCGTAGAACGAAGCGTTGTTCTCGAGCAGCGCGCGGAACACCTGCACGGCGATGTTGCGCGGCAGGAGATCGGCGAGGATCGCCTCCTCGCTCGGCTCATAGTCGTAGTCGAGATCGGGACCGGCCTCGGCCGCGCTATCCCCGGCGTTCTCGAACTTGGCCGGGATGATCTGCTGGGCCGTCGGCACCTGGCTGATGACCGAGACGAACTTCGAGTAGAACAGAGTGGCGACGTCGAACTCGCCCGCCTCGAAGCGTTCGAGGATCTTGGCGGCGATGTCGTGCGCGTTGGAAAAGCCGATCTGGCGCACTTCGCGCAATGTGATGTAGTCGACGATCCTGTCGCCGAAGGTGCGCTTCAAGACATCGTTGCCCTTGCGCCCGACGGTCAGGATCTTGACGGTCTTGCCCTCGGCGATCAGCCGGTTGGCGTGATCGCGCGCCAGGCGCACGATCGAGGAATTGAAGCCGCCGGCGAGCCCGCGCTCGCCCGTCGCAACGACCAGCAGATGCACGTCGTCCTTGCCGGTGCCGGCAAGGAGCGGCGGGGCGCCCTCGCGGCCCTCATAGACCGAGGAGAGCCCGGCCAGCACTTTGCCCATGCGCTCGGCATAGGGACGGGCGGCGGTCGCAGCCTCCTGCGCACGGCGCAGCTTGGCGGCGGCCACCATCTGCATGGCCTTGGTGATCTTCTGGGTCGATTTGACCGAGCCGATCCGGTTCTTGAGGTCCTTCAGCGACGGCATGAGCCCATCGTCTCCTTCAGGTCGTTTGCCGTCCCGGCAAAGCGCCCCTCATTCTTGTTTGTCGCGTTTGGCCTTAGGCCGCGTAGGTCTTCTTGACGGCGTCGAGCGCGTCCTTGACCTTGGCGCGCAACTCGTCCGAAAGGGCCTTCTCCTTGGCGATGGCGCTGAGGATATCGGCGTGCTTGGAACGGAAGGTGGAGAGCACGGTCTTCTCGAAATCGCCGACCTTGTTGACCGGCAGATCATCGAGGTAGCCGTTGATGCCGGCAAAGATCACGACGACCTGCTCCTCGGTCTTCAGCGGCGAGAACTGCGGCTGCTTGAGGAGTTCGGTCAGGCGCGCGCCGCGGTTCAAGAGGCGCTGGGTGGCCGCATCGAGGTCCGAACCGAACTGGGCGAAGGCCGCCATCTCGCGGTACTGCGACAGCTCGCCCTTGATCGAGCCGGCAACCTGCTTCATCGCCTTGACCTGCGCCGACGAGCCCACGCGCGACACCGAAAGGCCGACGTTCACCGCCGGACGGATGCCCTGGAAGAAGAGGTTGGTCTCGAGGAAGATCTGGCCGTCGGTGATCGAGATCACGTTGGTCGGGATGTAGGCCGACACGTCGTTGGCCTGCGTTTCGATGATCGGCAGCGCCGTCAGCGAACCGAGACCATGGTCCTCGTTGAGCTTGGCGGCGCGCTCGAGCAGACGCGAGTGCAGGTAGAACACGTCGCCCGGATAGGCTTCGCGGCCCGGCGGGCGGCGCAGCAGCAGCGACATCTGGCGGTAGGCGACGGCCTGCTTGGTCAGGTCGTCATAGGCGATCACGGCGTGCATGCCGTTGTCGCGGAAATACTCGCCGATCGCGCAGCCGGTGAAGGGCGCGATGTACTGGAGCGGGGCCGGGTCGGAGGCGGTCGCGGCGATCACCACCGAATATTCGAGCGCGCCCGAATCCTCGAGCTGCTTGACGAACTGCGCCACGGTCGAGCGCTTCTGGCCGACGGCGACGTAGATGCAGTAGAGCTTGTCGGTCTCGGACGCGTTGGCGGCGTGCGCCGGCTTCTGGTTGAGGAAGGTGTCGAGAACGATGGCGGTCTTGCCGGTCTGGCGGTCGCCGATGACCAGCTCGCGCTGGCCGCGCCCGATCGGGATCATCGCATCGATGGCCTTGAGGCCGGTCGACATCGGCTCGTGCACGGACTTGCGCGGCAGGATGCCCGGCGCCTTGACGTCGACGCGGCGACGCTCGGTGAATTCGATCGGGCCCTTGCCGTCGATCGGATTGCCGAGGCCGTCGACGACGCGGCCAAGCAGGCCCTTGCCGACGGGGGTATCGACGATCGAACCGGTACGCTTGACGGTGTCGCCTTCCTTGATCGAGCGGTCGTCGCCGAAGATCACGACGCCGACATTGTCCGCTTCGAGGTTGAGCGCCATGCCCTTGATGCCGCCCGGGAACTCGACGAGCTCACCGGCCTGGCAGTTGTCGAGACCATAGACACGCGCGATGCCGTCGCCGACCGAGAGCACCTGACCGACTTCGGAAACCTGGGCTTCCTGGCCGAAATTCTTGATCTGGTCCTTGAGGATCGCAGAGATTTCCGCGGCTTTGATGTCCATTATCCGACCTCTTTCATGGCGATCTTCATCGCTGCGAGTTTTGTCTTGAGGGAAGAATCGATCAACTGGCTGCCGACCTTCACCTGAAGGCCGCCGATGAGCGAGGGATCGACATGTTGGTTGAGCGTGACGGTCTTGCCGACTTTCTCGGCAAGCGTCTGCGAAAGCGATTTGGCCTGAGCGGCGCTCAGGGGGGCGGCCGAGGTCACCTCGGCGGTCACCTCTCCGCGCGCATCGGCCGCCAGCGCCTTGAAGGCGTCGACGATCTGCGGCAGGGCGAAGAGCCGTCCGTTGCGGGCGACGAGCTTCAAAAGATTGGCGACCAGCGGATTGGTCTGCGTCTTGGCAAGAATGGCGTCGAGCGCCTGGGCCTTTTCCTCGGCCTTGATCGCCGGCGACTTGAGGAAGCGCGAGAAATCCTCGCTCTCACCCACCAGCCGGGAGACGTCGCTCAGGGCCGTTTCCACCGATGCCAGCTGATTTTCGCTCCGGGCGACATCGAAAAGCGCCGACGCATACGGCCGCGCGATCCCAACGAGAACTGAATTCTGCGCTGCCAATGCCGCTTCACCCTCTCGATTGCCCGCCCGCTTGCCGTCCCGGAGAAAAAGCCCGGTCGGCCGCCGACGTTTGCGTCTTGTTTTTGGGAGGAGCCCGGTCTGCCAAGCCCCCAAAGTCGCGCTCGCTCTATCACAAGCGCAACGCGGCTTGCAAGGCTTGGACCGGCGATTCGGCGCAGGTGAAAATGTCGCAGTCGGACAGGACGCGCTGGTGTCAGAAAAAACTCATCGGATCGATGTCGACCTGCACCTTGAGGCTGCCCCTGGGGCGCTCGGCGGAGGCGAGCCAGAAGCGCACATAGCCGGAAAGGTCGAAGTCCTTGGGGCTCTGCGCCAGAAGCCGCACGCGGTGGCGGCCGCGCACCATGGCCACCGGCGCATCGGCGGGACCGAAGAGCTTCAGATGCTCGGCCATCGGCGCGACCGAGAGCAGGCGCCGGGCGTAGTCCATCGCCTCCTCATGCGCGCTGGCCGAGACGACGAGCGCGGCGAGCCGGCCGAAGGGCGGCAGGCTCCCGGCCTCGCGGGCGGCAAGCTCGTGGGCATAGAACGCCTCGCGGTCGCCGGTGACCATGGCGCGCATCACCGGGTGCTCGGGATGATAGGTCTGCAGGAACGCCTTGCCGTGGCGCGCGGCGCGCCCGGCGCGGCCGGCGACCTGCGTCAGGATCTGGAAGGTCTTTTCGGCCGCGCGCGGGTCGCCGTGGGCAAGGCCGAGATCGGCGTCGATGACGCCGACGAGGGTGAGCTTTTCGAAATGGTGCCCCTTGGCGACGAGCTGCGTGCCGATGACGAGATCGTATTCGCCGCGCGCGACCTCCGCGAACCGCTCGCGCAATGCCGCGTTGGAGCCCATGTCCGACGACAGGATCACCCGGCGGGCATCCGGGAAACGCTCCGCCGCCTCCTCGGCGACGCGCTCGATGCCCGGCCCGATGGGCACCAGCGAATCCTCGGCTCCGCACGATCCGCAGCTTTTCGGGATCTTCTGTTCATGCCCGCAGTGGTGGCACATCAGGACCCCGCGGAAGCGGTGTTCGACCAGCCAGGCCGAGCAATGCGGGCACTGGTACTGGTGCCCGCAGGCCCGGCAGAGCGTCAAGGGCGCATAGCCGCGCCGGTTGAGGAAGAGCAGCGCCTGCTCGCCCCGGTCGAGGGTCGAAAAGATCTCGCGGGCGAGACGCGGGGCGATCCAGCGGTCCTTTTCAGGTCCCTCCTCGCGCATGTCGATGGCGGTGACGTCCGGCAAAGCCGCCTCGGCGAAGCGCGAGGAGAGCATGACATGCCGGTAGCGCCCCTGGTTGGCGTTGTTGCGCGATTCGACCGATGGCGTCGCCGAGGCGAGGAGCACCCGTGCGCCGGCAAGGTGCGCGCGCACCACCGCCATGTCGCGGGCGTGGTAGTTCACCCCATCCGACTGCTTGTACGCCCCGTCGTGCTCCTCATCGAGAACGAGGAGGCCGAGCTCGCGGAACGGCAGGAAGAGCGCCGAGCGCGCCCCGACCACAGCCCTCACCTGCCCCGTCAGCACCCCGCGCCACACCCGCGCCCGCTGCACCGGCGTCATGTCGGAATGCCACTCGGCCGGCCGCGCCCCGAACCGCTTGGCGAAGCGCTCGAGGAAGGCGTGGGTCAGCGCGATCTCGGGCAGGAGGATCACCGCCTGCCGGCCGGCGCGCAGCGTATCGGCCACCGCCTCGAAGAACACTTCCGTCTTGCCGCTGCCGGTGACGCCGTCGAGCAGGGCGACGCCGAACTGGTGCGGATCGAGGGCACGGATCGCGTCCAGCGCCCCCTGCTGCTCGGGACTGAGCGTCGGCACGTTGCCGTCGGGATCGGGGGGCATGACGACGGGCGGCGGCGGCATCTCGATCCGCTCCAGCGCCCCGGCGCGCTCCAGCCCTTCGATGACCGAGGCCGAAACGCCGCTCGCCCCGACGATGGCGGACTTCGCCCAGGCCATGCCGTCGGCGACGGTATCGAGGACGCGCAGCCGCGCGTCGGTCAGCCGCTCGGGCTCGTGGCCGGTCTTGCGGAAGGCGGTGATCGCGCGCTCCGGCTCCAGCGCCTCGCGGCTGCGCAGCGCCCCGCGCATGACCATGCCGGGAGCCGCCAGCGTATAGCGCCCGACCCAGTCGACGAGCTTCAAAAGCTCGTCGGAAAGCGCGGGCACCTCGAAGACATGGGCGATGTCCTTCAACCGGTTGTGGGCGACGTTGTCTTTCGGCTCTCCCCAGACGACGCCGAGGGTGAGGGTCGGGCCCAGCGGCACGGCGACGATCGAGCCGCGCTCGACCTCGGCCCCGTCGGGCACCCGATAGGAATAGGGGCCTTCGACGGCGACGCCCACCATGACTGCAACGATGTCGCCGGGTCCGTACATGCGTGCTCGTTCTGTTCTCTTGGCTCCATACATAGCTCTTGGCGCCGATTCGGCTAGTGCGGCGAGCTAAACGGCACCTTTACCCTCCCCTGCCAGGATGCCGCCATGACCGACATCGCCTTCGCCGCCGACGAGACCGTCAAGCGTGAGATCGCCCGCTGGATGCGCGAGCTCGGCGCCGTGCGCCGGCTGGCGGGCAAGACGCTCGAAGCCTATGACCGCGACCTGCGGCAGTTCCTCTCGTTCCTCTGCGGCCATACCGGCGGGCCGGTCTCGCTGACGACGCTGGAGGAGCTGCGCGCCGCCGACATCCGCGCCTTCATGGCGGCGCGAAGAGGAGAAAGCCTCGGCTCGCGCTCGCTTGCCCGCGTGCTCTCGGCGCTCAAATCCTTCTTCGGCTTCCTCGAGCGCGAGGGGGTGCTGACGAGCGAGGCGCTGACCACCATCCGGACGCCCAAGATCCCGAAATCCCTGCCCAAGGCGCTGACCGTCGCCGAGGCGCGCCGGACGATCGAGACCACCGAAGCGCTCGAAAACCGCCCCTGGATCGCCGCGCGCGACACAGCGGTGCTGGCGCTCTGCTACGGCTCGGGGCTGCGCATTTCCGAGGCGCTGGCGGTGACGCCCGCCGATCTCGAGGCGCAGGCGCTGCGGGTGACCGGCAAGGGCGGCAAGGTGCGCATGGTGCCATTGATCGCGGCGGTTCGGCAGGCGGTCGAGACCTACAGGTCCTTGTGCCCGTTCGCGCTTTCGCGCGAGGAGCCGATATTCCGCGGCGCGCGGGGCGGGCCGCTCTCGCCGCGGCTGATCCAGAAGCGGACAGAGGAGCTGCGGGGTTACCTCGGCCTGCCGCCCTCGGCAACGCCGCACGCATTGCGCCATTCCTTCGCGACGCACCTTCTCGGGCGCGGCGGGGACCTGCGCGCCATCCAGGAACTGCTCGGCCACGCCTCGCTCTCGACGACGCAGGTCTATACGGCCGTCGACACCGACCGGCTGCTGGAGAGCTATCGCAAGGCCCACCCGCGGGGGTGATCGGTTAACAAAACGCTGCCGCTCGCGCACCGAGATGCGACCTTTACGCGCACGATGCGCCGATGTAGGGAATGACCCATGCGTTCGCACCCGATCCTCCTTGCGAAAATCTGGCTTCTTGGCACCGACATGTGCCGGAGCGAACGCTGATATCCATACTCAAGCGATTTCGTTTCACCGGCCCGGCCATCAGGCCCGGGATGTTTCCGGTGACCGATGGTCGGGCGCCTTGAAGAGGTTTCCTCCATGTCCGCCCCGCCCGTTTCCTCCGCCTCCGCCGACCGTTTCGACACCATGGGCTACGCGCTCGCCTTGGGCGGGGCGGTGCTGTTCTCGACCAAGGGCATCTTCATCAAGCTCGCCTATGCCCACGGCGTTGCGACCGAGACGCTGCTGGCGCTGCGCATGGCCGTGGCGCTGCCGGTCTATGCGGTGATCTTCCTCGTTCTCATGAGGCGCGCGCCCGGCGCCCTCGGCAAGCTCCGAGGCAGGACGCTCGTCGCCATCATGCTCGTCGGGCTGCTCGGCTACTACGTTTCGAGCTACCTGGATTTTGCCGGCCTGCAGTTCGTTTCGGCCCAGTACGAGCGGCTGGTGCTGTTCACCTATCCGTTCTTCGTGCTGGTGCTCGGCGTCTGGTTCTTCGGCGACCGGATGGCCTGGAGCGTGGTGCCGGGGATGGTGATCTCCTATCTCGGCCTCGCCGTCATCTTCGGCTGGAACCTCGTCGCCGAGCCGCAGGGGCTCTTCGCCGGCACGGCGCTGGTGATGGCGGCGGCCCTGACCTTCGCGCTCTACCAGCACCTGGCCAAGCGGCAGATGACGATCATCGGTTCGGGATTCTTCACCTGCATCGGCATGTCGACGGCGGCGCTCGCCGCCATCGGCCAGGACGCGGCGGTGCACGGCATCGGCAACCTGGCCACGCTCGACGGCACGACGCTCGGCTACGGGCTGGCTCTGGGCATCCTCTGCACGGTCCTGCCCTCGTTCCTGATCAACACGGCCATCGCCCGCATCGGGGCGCGCGCCACCTCGACCACCGCCGGCATCGGGCCGGTGATGACCGCCGTCATCGCGGTCATCGTGCTGGGCGAAGCCTTCACCCCCTTCCACGCGGTCGGCACCGTCCTCGTCATCACCGGCATCACCCTTTTCGGGCGCGCCGAACGCAGGGCCCTCGCCACCGCATGACGAGCGCAGGCGAGGTTACGACTATCTGTCCGGTCAAAGCCGCTGTAAGGTCGCGCTGAATCGCTGTTCACGTTTCTGGGAGGACATCCTCATGCCGTCTGCCATTCCGCTGCTTCGCGGAGCACTCGTCGGGTTGTCCCTGGCGTTCGCCGCGGCGACCGCGGGGCTCGCCGCGCCCGCGACCGATCCGGCCGTCCTGCCCGGGATCTCGGGAGCACTGCTGATCGCCCAGCTCGACGACATCGATTTTGGCGATGACTCCAGCCAGTGGGCCAATGACGGCGAGTGCGACGATCCCCGCTTCACCGGTTCCGGCGCCGCCGCCGAGCTGGTCGACGCCGACCTGATGAAGGACGCCACCGACTGCCGCGAGGCCTATGAGGCCGGCACCGTGACCCTGGTCGAAGACAACGGCGGGGAGACGAGCGGCAAGGACACCGCGACGGACGCCGCCGACATCGATTTCGGCGACGATTCCAGCCAGTGGGCCAACGACGGCGAGTGCGACGACCCCCGCTTCACCGGCCCCGGCGCCGCCGCCGAGCTGGTCGAGGCCGATCGCATGAAAGACGCCACCGACTGCCGCGAGGCCTATGAAGCCGGCACCGTGACCCTGGCCGGCGAGAGCGCGGACGAGCCCGCAACGGCCGCGGACGTCGATTTCGGCGACGACTCCAGCCGCTGGGCCAATGACGGTGAATGCGACGATCCGCGCTTTGCCGGCACCGGCATGGCGACGACCCTGCTCGCCGAAGACGAGGGCAAGGACGCCACCGACTGCCGCACGCTCTTCGAGGCCGGCTCCATCACCCTCAAGGGCGCCGCCACCGGCATCGACGACATCGATTTCGGCGACGATTCGAGCGAATGGGCCAATGATGGCGAGTGCGACGATCCGCGCTTCACCGGCCCCGGCACGGCGACCACCCTGCTCGACGAGGACGAGCGGCGCGACGCAACCGATTGCCGCGAGGCCTATGAAGCGGGCACCATCACCCTCAAGACCGATGGCGCGGGCATCGACGATATCGACTTCGGCGACGATTCGAGCACCTGGGCCAATGACGGCGAATGCGACGACCCGCGCTTCACCGGCCCCGGCGCCGCCACCGAGCTGCTCGAGGCCGACCGGATGAAGGACGCCACCGACTGCCGTGCCGCCTTCGAGGCGGGCACCGTGACGCTCGCCGACGACAGCGGCCCCTCGGGTCCGACCGAGTTCGACTATGGCGATGATAGCTCGGCCTACGCCAATGACGGCGAGTGCGACGATCCGCGCTTTGCCGGCAGCACCGGCATGGCCAAGAAGCTCCTCGTCGAGGACGAGATGCGCGACGCGACCGACTGCCGCGCGCTGGTCGATGCCGGCGAGATCGAGATCCGCAAGGTCTACGACCCGGCCTACGCCGCGGCCGGCCCGCACGACTCCTCGCATGTCGACTTCGGCGACGATACCTCGACCTACGCCAATGACGGCGAATGCGACGACCCGCGCTTCGAGGGTCCGGGCACGGCCACGACCCTCCTCGACAGCGACGAGATGCGCGACGCCACCGACTGCCGTGAGGCTTATGAAGCCGGCACGATCGTGCTGGTCGGGGAGTAAACGGGCTGCGGGGAGGGAGACACCGACCCCCGGCGGGACTCTGCCCCCTCCTTTGTCGTCACCACCGGGCTTGTCCCGGTGGGTCCAGGGCTGCCGCGATATCGCGCTGGATTGCCGGGACGCACCCGGCAATGACGACATGGAGGGAACGGCTTGAGGGGGGCGGGTCGTGGGCGCGGAACGATGAGGGGCGGTGTCTTTCGACACATGAACATCCCCGTCGTCGTCACCACCGGGCTCGTCCTGGTGGTCCAGGAAATGCCGCAGCATCGCGCTGGATTGCCGGGACAAGCCCGGCAATGACGATGTGGAGAGAGTGGGACCCGGACTGAAGGTACGACCGTTGGGGGGCGCGGAACGATGAAAGGCTACGTCTATATCCTTGCATCCGACCGCAACGGCACGCTCTATGTCGGGGTAACATCCAACCCCTCGCGACGCTGGTTCGAACACCAGCACGCGCTGACCCCGGGATTTACCTCACGCTACGGCGTCAAGCGCCTTGTCTGGCTCGAGGAGCACGACTGGGTGATAGACGCCATCCAGCGCGAGAAGAACATCAAGAAATATCCTCGCCGCTGGAAGCTGAACCTGATCGAATCGATCAATCCCGAATGGGATGACTTGAGTTCTTGGCTTTTCGACACATAGCCGTCGTTTATCGCGGCGGTCCGGGGGCGTTGCGGCATGGCGCTGGATTGCCGGGACGCGCCCGGCAATGATGACACCCCGGCGTTTAGCCCGGCAACGTCAGCACCAGCGGACCGTTGCGGGTGGCGACGACCGTGTGTTCGTATTGGACGGTCGGGGCATTGGGGACGCTATAGAGCGTCCACGGGTCGCGGCCGTCGTCCTCGGCCCACTCGGCCCCGAGCGACAGGAACGGCTCGATGGTGAACACCAGCCCTTCGTGCATGCGGCGGCGCTCGCTGCGGTCGGGCCAGGTGGCGATCTCGTGCGGCTCGTCGTGCAGGCCGCGCCCGACGCCGTGGCTGGCAAGGTTCTTGACCAGCGAATAGCCGTTCTTTTTGGCGAACGTGCCGATGGCCTCGCCGATGCCGGAGAACGGCCGGCCGGCCCCGACCTGCTTCAGCCCGATCCACATGGCGCGCCGCCCGTCGCGGCAAAGCCGCTCGATGCGGGGTTTGACCGGTGGGACGGGGAAGGACGCGCCGGTATCGGCGAAATAACCGTCCTTCTCGGCCGAGACGTCGATGTTGATCAGATCACCCGCCGCAATGCGCCGCGGCCCCGGAATGCCATGGGCGATCTGGGCGTTGATGCTGATGCAGGTGGCGCCGGGAAACCCGTAGGTCAGTTCCGGCGCCGGACGCGCGCCCGCCTCCTCGAGGAGCTTGCGTCCGATAGTATCGAGCTCGGCCGTGGTCATGCCCGGCTCCACCGCCTTGCGCATGGCTTCGAGCGTATTGGCGACGATGGCGCCGATCGTCTTGAGGCCTTCGAGCTCTTGCTCGTTGGAAACGGTCATGGATGCTCTCCTGAGATCAGAGCCGGCGGCTCTTTCGCCTCCCTCCCCCTTGAGGGGAGGGAATGAGGGTGGGGGTGATTCAGTGGGTCACCCGTACGACCCCCACCCCCAACCCCTCCCCTCAAGGGGGAGGGGAGCCGGTGCAGTGACTCCCTAGATATGGATGGCCCCGTCACCCAGCGACAGCGCCGCCTCGCGCACGGCTTCCGAGAGGGTCGGGTGGGCGTGGGTGGTGCGGGCGAGGTCTTCGGCCGCGCCGGAGAATTCCATGAGGGTCACGAGCTCGTGGATCATCTCGCCGGCGTTCTTGCCAACGATATGGGCGCCGAGCACCCGATCGGTCGCAACGTCCGCCAGGATCTTGACGAACCCTTGCGTCGCCAGCATCGCCTTGGCGCGCCCGTTGGCGGTGAAGGGGAACTTGCCGATCTTGTAGTCGATGCCTTCGGCCTTGAGCTCGTCCTCGGTCTTGCCGACGGAAGCGATCTCCGGATTGGTGTAGACGACCGAGGGAATGGCCCCGTAGTTCACGTGGCCGGCCTGGCCGGCGATGATTTCGGCGACCGCGATGCCCTCGTCCTCGGCCTTGTGGGCGAGCATCGGGCCCGCGATCACGTCGCCGATGGCGTAGATGCCGTCGACCGAGGTCTTGTAGTGGGCATCGACCCGCACGCGCCCGCGCTCGTCGAGCGCGACGCCGACGAGATCGAGCCCGAGGCCTTCGGTATAGGGCTTGCGCCCGATGGCGACGAGCGCCACGTCGGCTTCGATCACCGCCTCGCCGCCGCCCTGGGCCGGCTCGACCTTGATGTTGAGCGAGCCGTCTTCGGCCTTGTCGATGGCCGAGACCTTGGAGGAGAGGTGGAACTCGAAGCCCTGCTTCTGCAGCATGCGCTGGAAGTTGCGCGCGACCTCGCTATCCATGCCCGGTAGGATGCGGTCGAGATATTCGACGACCGTGACCTTGGAGCCCAACCGCCCCCAGACGGAGCCGAGCTCGAGCCCGATGACGCCGGCGCCGATGACGACGAGGCGCTCGGGCACCTTCTCGAGGGAGAGAGCGCCGGTCGAGGTCATCACCTGGCTTTCGTCGATCTCGATGCCCGGCAGGTTGGCCGAGACCGAACCGGTGGCGATGATGATCGCCTTGGACGCGATTTCGGTCGGCGCGCCCGACTGGGGCGTGACCAGCACGCGGCCCGCCGCGGGGATCGAGCCGATGCCGCGATAGACGGTGATCTTGTTCTTCTTGAAGAGATAATCGACGCCGCCGACATTGGCCGCGACCGTCTCGTCCTTGTGGGCCAGCATCTGCTTCAGGTCGAGCTTCGGGGTGCCGACGTCGATGCCCAGCTGCTTGAAGCTGTGCCCGGCCTCCTCGAAGAGCTCGCTGGCGTGGAGCAGCGCCTTGGAGGGGATGCAGCCGATGTTGAGGCAGGTGCCGCCATGGGTCGCCCATTTTTCCACCACCGCCACTTTCTTGCCGAGCTGGGCGGCCCGGATCGCGGCGACATAGCCGCCCGGACCGGTGCCGATGACGGTGACGTCGAATTGGTCTGCCATTTGGAGAGTGCCCCTGAGATGCTTTCAGCCAAGGATGTAGTGCGCACGACCCGAATAAACCACCGCCGCCGCCGGGAAAAGCCTTGTTCGTCAGGAGCCACGCATAGAATGAAGATGCGCGCGATGGCGAGAGGGACTTTCGTTGGACGTGCTAGGGCGCCGCCCGGACGCATGACCTGCGGTTGGAGTGATCAATGGGTGGGCGCTTGGCTCCCCTCCCGGGAGGGGTTGGGGTTGGCCGGGGCTGAGGGGGGAGTCTGTGAGCCGTCGATGCTTCCCCCCACCCCTATCCCCTCCCCTCAAGGGGGAGGGGGACGCATGGTGCTCGTTGCGCCATGGTGCCCACCGGCTGTCATCCCGGCGCAGGCCGGGATCCAGTACACGCCGGCGTTGCGGTTCGTGCGCAGGAGGTGCAGCTTGAGCTTCGCGGCAAGAGCACCGGCGGCGGCGTTTACTGGGTCCCGGCTTTTGCCGGGGTGACAGTTTGGGGGAGTGGCGGCGGGGCTTGAAGCCAAACCTTCGCCCCGATCACACACCTTGCGGCGGCCCCGGCCTTCGCCGGATGACATCGAGGTGGGAGGCGGGATGGTGCCGGCGAGCTACTGCGACGCGATCTCCCGGGCGCGTTCCAGCGGCCCGGGCAACTGCTTGTCGATGTCGAAGCGGCCGCTTTCCACCTGCGCCAGGAATTCGCGGCAGAAGGCGGATTTGTCGCCGGCCTGGTTGTAGGCGCTCATGATCTGGGTGCCGGCATAGGTCTCGGCGGCGCGGCGCTCGGCCTGGTCGGCGCCCCCGAGACGCACGATGACGCGGTCGGCGAGATCGAGAAAGCCGATGTTTCTCAAATACCAGTCGTCGGCCGCCTGCCGGTAGGCCGGGTCGAGCCCGGTCGTCTCGTAGCAGTGCGTCGTCATCACCGAGACGATGGTCTCCGAGCCGTGGAAGGCCATGAGCTCGCCGATGAGGGCGGCGTCATCGGGCTGGGCACGGGCGGGAAAGGCGGGGCTCAACTGGCCAAGGGCCGCGATGACCAACGCGACCGAGAAACGCATGAGATGGCGCAAGGCGCACTCCGAAAAAACTCTTTCTGGACGTAGCCGGCGAACCGGAACGCTTCACCCAAGACCACGCCTCAATGCTGCGCAATCCTTGCCGAAGGCTTAATCCCAATGCGCCGGACAGCGCGAAACAACCGCCCTCTACAAAACGTGAAGGGCCCACCAGCCGGCGAGCCCTTCTCAAAGCAGACGAATGCGGCGGTTTAGAGCTAGAGGTCGAGCACCAGGCGCTCGGGCGCCTCGAGGCTTTCCTTGACGCGCACGAGGAAGGTGACCGCCTCCTTGCCGTCGACGATGCGGTGATCGTAGGAGAGCGCCAGGTACATCATCGGACGGATGACGATCTGCCCGTCGACGACCACCGGCCGCTCCTGAATCTTGTGCATGCCGAGGATACCGGACTGCGGCGCATTGAGGATCGGGGTCGACATCAGCGAGCCGTAGACGCCGCCATTGGAGATGGTGAAGGTGCCGCCCTGCATGTCGGCCATGGAGAGCTGGCCGTCGCGCGCCTTCTTGCCGAGAACGCCGATGGCCTTCTCGATCTCTGCGATGGTCATCTGGTCGGCATCGCGCACCACGGGCACGACGAGGCCCTTGTCGGTGCCGACGGCGACGCCGATGTGGGCGTAGTTCTTGTAGATGAGGTCGTCGCCATCGATCTCGGCATTGACCGCCGGGATTTCCTTGAGGGCATGGACGACCGCCTTGGTGAAGAAGCCCATGAAGCCGAGCTTGACGCCGTGCTTCTTCTCGAAGAGCTCCTTGTACTGGTTCCTGAGGTCCATGACCGGCTTCATGTCCACCTCGTTGAAGGTGGTGAGCATGGCCGCGGTGTTCTGCGCGTCCTTCAAACGGCGCGCGATCGTCTGGCGCAGCCTGGTCATCTTGACCCGTTCCTCGCGCACCTCGTCATCGGCGGCGACCGGAGCGCGGAGAGCGGCCGGCGCCTTGGCCTGCGGCCGCTCGGTCGGCTGCGCATCGACCGCACCGGGGATCGGCGGCACGGGGGCCGGGGCAGCGGACGCCGCCGGCTTGCTCATGGCGGCGAGCACGTCCTCCTTGAGGACCTGGCCGGCCTTGCCGGAGCCCTGGACGTCGCCGGCCGAAAGGTTGTTCTCGGCCATCAGCTTCTGGGCCGACGGAGACGGGGCCCGATCGGAAGCGGCAGCCGCGGGCGCGGCCTGCTGGCTGGCGGCCGGGGCGGCAGGCGCCTTGGCCTCGGCAGGCTTGGCAGCCTCGGCAGGCTTGGCGGCAGCGCCATTGGCCGAAATGGCGCCGAGCAGCGCGCCGACGTCGACCGTGTCGCCCGGATTGGCGGCAATGGCCTCGAGGACGCCGGCGGCGGGCGCGGGCACCTCGATCGTTACCTTGTCGGTCTCGAGCTCGACCACCGGCTCGTCGGCGGCGACGGTGTCGCCCACCTTCTTGAACCATTGGCCGATGGTGGCTTCGGTGACGCTTTCGCCCAGCGTCGGCACGCGGATTTCTGTCGACATCATATGATCCCTGTTACTTGCCTTAGGCGGCGAATGCTTCGTCGAGGAACGCCTGGAGCTGGGCCAGATGCGTGCGCATCAGACCCGTGGCCGGCGAGGCGGCGGCCGGCCGGCCGACATAGCGCACACGCTGGCCGGTGCGGCCCATCTGGTCGAGAACCCATTCCACATAGGGCTGGATGAACGCCCAGGCGCCCATGTTCTTGGGCTCCTCCTGGCACCAGACCACTTCGGCGTTGGGGAAGCGGTTCAATTCATCGAGCAGGGCCTTGGCCGGGAACGGATAGAGCTGCTCGACGCGCAGGAGATAGACGTCGTCGATCCCGCGCTTCTCGCGATCTTCCAGGAGATCGTAGTAGACCTTGCCGGTGCAGAGCACCACGCGCCGGATCTTGTCGTCGGCGGCCAGCTTGATCGTCGTCTTGGGCACGCCCGGCGTTTCCGCATCGTCCCAGAGCAGGCGATGGAAGCAGGAATCGGGCCCGAGCTCGACGAGGCTCGACACCGCCCGCTTGTGGCGGAGCAGGGACTTGGGCGTCATCAGGATCAGCGGCTTGCGGAAGTCGCGCTTCACCTGCCGGCGCAGGATGTGGAAGTAGTTGGCCGGGGTCGTGCAGTTGGCGACCTGCATGTTGTCCTCGGCGCAGAGCTGCAAGAACCGCTCGGGACGGGCCGAGGAGTGCTCGGGGCCCTGCCCCTCGTAGCCGTGCGGCAGCAGCATGACGAGACCCGACATGCGGAACCACTTGCGCTCGCCCGACGAGATGAACTGGTCGATGACCACCTGCGCGCCGTTGACGAAGTCGCCGAACTGGGCCTCCCAGACGGTCAGCGCCTTGGGCTCGGCCAGCGAATAGCCGTACTCGAAGCCGAGCACCGCCTCTTCCGAGAGCATCGAGTTGATGACCTCGTAGCGGCACTGGTCTTCCGACAGGTTGTTGAGCGGCGTGTAGCTCCGGGCGTCGACCTGCTGGTCGTTGAGCACCGAATGACGCTGGCTGAAGGTGCCGCGTTCGACGTCCTGGCCGGACAGGCGCACCGGGTGCCCGTCGGTGACGAGCGTGGCGAACGCCAGCGCCTCGGCGGTCGCCCAGTCGAGGCCCTCGCCCGATTCGATCGAGGCGAGGCGATTGTCGAGGAAGCGCTTGACCGTACGGTGGACGTTGAAGCCCTCCGGCACGCGGGTGAGATCGACGCCGAGCTTGGCCAGCCGCTCGAGCTCGACGCCGGTATTGCCGCGGCGCGGCCCGTCCTGCTCGGCGGGCTTCAATTCCTTCCAGGCGCCGTCGAGCCAGTCGGCCTTGTTGGGCCGGTAGTCCTGGCCGCCCTCGAACTCGCCGTCGAGCCTCGCGCGCCACTCGGCCTTTGCCGCCTCGATCTCCTCGGCGGTGAGGTGTCCCTCGGCCACCAGCTTTTCGCCATAAAGCTCGAGCGTCGTCTTGTGGCCGCGGATGCGCGAATACATCAGCGGCTGGGTGAAGCTCGGCTCGTCGCCCTCGTTGTGGCCGAAGCGGCGGTAACAGAACATGTCGATGACCACCGGCCGCCCGAACTTCTGGCGGAATTCGATGGCGACCTTTGCGGCAAAGACCACCGCTTCCGGATCGTCGCCGTTGACGTGCAGCACCGGCGCCTCGATCATCTTGGCGACGTCGGTCGGATAGGGCGAGGAGCGCGAATAGAGCGGCGAGGTGGTAAAGCCGATCTGATTGTTGATGACGAAGTGGATCGACCCGCCGGTGCGGTGCCCCTTGAGGCCGGAAAGCCCGAGACACTCGGCAACCACGCCCTGGCCGGCAAAGGCCGCATCGCCATGGAGCAGGAGCGGCAGCACCGTCGAGCGGTCGGGCCGCCCTTCTGTATCGAAATTGGCCAGCTTGCCATCCGGCGACATGTGCAGGTCCTGCTTGGCGCGCGCCTTGCCCAGCACCACCGGATCGACGATCTCGAGGTGGGAGGGGTTGGCCGTCAGCGACAGGTGCACCTTGTTGCCGTCGAACTCGCGGTCCGACGATGCGCCAAGGTGATACTTGACGTCGCCCGAACCCTCGACGTCCTCGGGATAGAAGGCCCCGCCCTTGAACTCATGGAAGAGCGCGCGATGGGGCTTGGCCAGCACCTGGGTCAGGACGTTGAGACGGCCGCGGTGGGCCATGCCGAAGACGACGTCCTTGATGCCGAGCGCGCCGCCGCGCTTGATGATCTGCTCGAGCGCGGGAATGAGCGATTCCGCCCCGTCGAGGCCGAAGCGCTTGGTGCCGGTATACTTGACGTCGAGGAACTTCTCGAAGCCTTCCGCTTCCACGAGCTTGTTGAAGATCGCCTTCTTCCCCTCGGGGGTGAAGGTGATCTCCTTGTCGGGACCCTCTATGCGCTCCTGGATCCACTGCTTGGCCTCGGGATCGGAGATGTGCATGAACTCGATGCCGAGCGTGCCGCAATAGGTGCGCTTGAGGATCGCCAGCATCTCGGGGATGGTGGCGTATTCGAGCCCCAGATAGTTGTCGATGAAGATCCTGCGCCCGTAGTCGGCCTCGGAAAAGCCGTAGCTGGCCGGATCGAGCTCGGGAGCCGGCTCCTCGGCCTTGAGCTTTAAAGGATCGAGGTCGGCATGCAGGTGCCCGCGCATGCGGTAGGCGCGGATCATCATGATGGCGCGGATGGAATCGCGGGTGGCCTGCAGCACCGCCTCGGCGCTGGGCGCAGGCGCGCCGGCGGCCTCGGCCTTCCTGGCCACGGCCTTCTCGGTCTTGACCGCGATCTGCCCCCAATCGCCGTCGAGGGCGGAAACCAGGTCGCCATTGACCGCCTGCGGCCAGTCGCGCCGGGCCCAGGACGGGCCCTCGACGTTGCGCTTGGCGTCGGCGCCGGAATCTTCGAGCTTGGAGAAGAAGGAGCCCCAGGTTTCATCGACGCTCGCGGGATCGGTCTTGAACCGGGAATAGAGCTCTTCGATGTAGTCGGCGTTGCCTCCGTAGAGGAACGAGGTCAGCAAGAACGTGTCGTTCTTTTCCTGTCGTGTCATTGCTCTGTCGCGTGGCTCTCGCCCCGCCATCCTTCTCAACGAACCGGCAAGGGCCGGTCCCAAATGCGGTTTCAGTGTTCCACCCGATACTGACCGCTTTGTCCTTTGTATCGCGTTAAAACGTGCAGCGCGCCCCGCCCGCGCTACGGCTCATCAATTCGTGACCGCTACCCCTTGAGGACCTCGGCCAGCGTCGCCCCGATCCGCGCCGGGGATTTGGAGACCTTGATCCCGGCCGCTTGCATGGCCGCGATCTTGTCTTCGGCACCGCCCTTACCGCCCGAAATTACGGCGCCAGCGTGACCCATGGTGCGCCCCTTTGGCGCGGTCAAACCCGCGATGAACCCGGCCATGGGCTTCTTGCGGCCGCGCTTGGCCTCGTCGATGAGGAACTGCGCGGCATCCTCCTCGGCCGAACCGCCGATCTCGCCGATCATGATGATCGATTTCGTCGCCTCGTCGGCCAGGAACATCTCGAGCACGTCGATGAACTCCGTGCCCTTGACCGGGTCGCCACCGATGCCGACCGCCGTCGTCTGTCCGAGACCCTCGTTGGTCGTCTGGAACACCGCTTCATAGGTAAGCGTGCCGGAGCGCGAAACAATGCCCACCGACCCCTTGGAGAAGATGGAACCGGGCATGATGCCGATCTTGCATTCTTCGGGGGTCAGCACGCCCGGGCAGTTCGGCCCGATGAGGCGCGACTTCGACTTGTCGAGCGCAGCCTTGACCTTGACCATGTCGAGGACCGGCACACCCTCGGTGATGCAGACGATCAGCTCGATCTCGGCCTCGATGGCCTCGAGGATGGCGGCCGCGGCGCCCGCCGGCGGCACGTAAATGACCGAGGCGTTGGCACCGGTCGCATCCTTGCCTTCGGCGACCGTGGCAAAGATCGGCAGGCTCGCCGACGCATCGAGCCCCGAGGTCCAGGTCTCGCCGCCCTTCTTGGGGTTCACGCCGCCAACCATCTTGGTGCCGTAGTAAGCCAGCGCCTGTTCGGTATGGAACGTGCCGGTCTTGCCGGTCAGCCCCTGCACCAGGACTTTTGTATCTTTGTTGACGAGAATGGACATTATTTCCGGTCCTTTAGAAGCTCTTTGATTTCGCGCAACTCAGCGATCATTTCGCGGTTTATGGCGAGGGTTTCGTCGTTGATGGCCTGCACGCGGTCGACGTGCCTGGCATAGGATTTCGCCGAGTAGCGCATCACCAGCCCGAAGACCACGGCGATGACGACGATGGGCAACCATGCCGCGATCAGTTCAGCCATGCGCCACAACACCCCTTGTCGACGAGAACGGCATCGGTCCTCCTAGAGCCGGTTGAGTTCGGTGACGGTCAGCGCGCTGTCGGCGTTGCCGGTGTTGAGGGTGGTGGCCGGCTCGAACATCAGCACCACCGGCTCGTGGGTCAGCGAACGCGGCCGGTGCTCGACGCCCCTGGGCACGACGAGGAACTCGCCCTCGCCCATCTCGACGCTGGCCTCGCGGAAATCGATGGCGATGCGGCCGCGCAGCACCAGGAACGCCTCGTCCTCGTTCTCGTGGGCGTGCCAGTCGAACACCTCGCCGAACTTGGCAATCTTGACCTGCGCGTCGTTGACGTCGCCGGCCACATGCGGATCGAAGACCCGTGCGATGCGCGCGTCGGCCGCTTCGATGAGGTGGATCTTTCGCGGAACGGGCATAGCCGGTTACTGACCCTCGACCAGTTCGAGAATGGTCAGCTGCAGGCCGAAACTGTATTCGTCCTGATTGGAGAGGAGCATGTAGCCCTGCCCCTCGTCGGTGCCGTTCCAGGCGCCATAGGTGCCGTTCTCGTTCTCCTCAAGCCCGCCCCAGATGCGATCGAGGCTGTCGAGATCGGCAACGCCGACATCACCCTGCGGCTCGCTAATGTCGACGCGGCAATAGCCGAGCGTTACCGCGGGATAGTCCTCGACGAGGACGAAGAGGTCGGCATCGCCGATCCCCTCGAACGTGCGCGAGCCCTCGAAGGAGGAAACGAAGACGCTGTCGGTGACCGCTTCCGTAACGCTCCAGCCCTTCTCGGTCGCGCTAGAGCTCGCCAGCACGTCGCCGCGCGCGAAGAGCTCGCACGTCTCGAGAAGCTCGACCGCGATCGGCCCGGCCGGCGCCTTGCTCTTGGTCTTGTCTTCCTGCGCAACGGCGGGCGCCGTGACGAGAAGAGCAGCGAGCAGGACGGAGACGGCGGGGCGCGAGGCGAGCATGGCTGTTATCCCTTTACCGCCGCGACGATCTTCTGGGCCGCATCGTCGAGATCGTCGGCGGAGATGACGTTGAGGCCGGACTGGTCGAGGATGGCCTTGCCCTCCTTGACGCGGGTGCCTTCGAGGCGGACGACCAGCGGCACCTCGAGCCCGACTTCCTTGACCGCGGCGATGACGCCTTCGGCAATGACGTCGCAGCGCATGATGCCGCCGAAGATGTTGACGAGGATGCCCTCGACGTTGGGGTCGGCGGTGATGATCTTGAAGGCGGCCGTGACCTTTTCCTTGCTCGCCCCGCCGCCGACGTCGAGGAAGTTGGCCGGCTCGGCCCCGTAGAGCTTGATGATGTCCATGGTGGCCATGGCAAGGCCTGCGCCGTTGACCATGCAGCCGATGTTGCCCTCGAGGGCGACATAGGAGAGATCGTGCTTCGAGGCCTCGATCTCCTTGGCGTCCTCTTCGGTCAGGTCGCGCAGCTCCGCAAGGTCCTCGTGGCGGAAGGCGGCGTTGTTGTCGAACGACACCTTGGCGTCGAGCACGCGCAGGTGCCCGTCGTCCATCACGATCAGCGGGTTGACCTCCAGGAGGCTCATGTCCTTGTCGGTGAAGGCCTTGTAGAGGATCGGGAACAGGGTCTTGGCGTCGGCGGCGGCAGCGCCTTCGAGCTTCAGCGCGCCTGAGATCTCGGCGACATCCGCATCGGTCACGCCCACTTGCGGATCGATGTCGACGGCGACGATCTTGTCCGGCGTCTCGGCGGCGACCGCCTCGATGTCCATGCCGCCCTCGGTCGAGACGACGAAGGAGACGCGGCCCGTCTCACGGTCGACGAGCAGCGAGCAGTAGAGCTCGCGCGCGATGTCGGCCCCGTCCTCGATGTAGAGGCGGTTGACCTGCTTGCCGGCGGGGCCCGTCTGCTTGGTCACCAGCGTGTTGCCCAGCATCTCGCGGGCGTTGGCGACGACGTCCTCGACCGACCTGGCCAGCCGCACGCCGCCCTTGGCGTCGGGTCCGAGCTCCTTGAACTTGCCCTTGCCGCGCCCGCCGGCGTGGATCTGGCTCTTGACCACATAGAGGGGGCCGGGAAGGGACTTGGCCGCCGCCTCCGCCTCGTTCGCCGAGAAGATGGCGACGCCCGCGGCGACCGGCGCCCCGTAGTCCTTCAAGAGCGCCTTGGCCTGGTGTTCGTGGATATTCATCTGTCAGTCCCGTGTTGGGGAGAAGTCTCTTGGCGCCGCTCGAGCTCAGGCGAGCTTGGGCGCGATGGTCTTGCAGGCCGCGATCAGGCCTTCGACGGCGGCGACGGATTTGTCGAACGCCTTCTGTTCAGCACTGTTGAGTGAAATCTCGATGACCTTTTCGGCCCCGTCGGCGCCGATGACGATCGGCACGCCCACATAGGTGCCCTTGACGCCGTACTGGCCCTCGAGGAAGGCGGCAGCGGGCAGCACGCGCTTCTTGTCCTTGAGGTAGCTCTCGGCCATGGCGATGGCGGACGTGGCGGGGGCATAGAAGGCCGAGCCGGTCTTGAGCAGCCCGACGATCTCGGCGCCGCCGTCGCGGGTGCGCTGGACGATCTCCTCGAGCCGTTCCTTGGAGAGCCACCCCATCTTGACGATGTCGGTCAATGGGATGCCCGCAACCGTCGAATAGCGCGCGAGCGGCACCATGCTGTCGCCGTGGCCGCCGAGGACGAACGCGTTGACGTCCTCGATCGAGACGCCGAGCTCGTCGGCGATGAAGTGGCAGAAGCGCGAACTGTCGAGGACGCCGGCCATGCCGACGACCTTGTTGGTCGGCAGGCCCGAGAACTTCTGCAGCGCCCAGACCATGGCGTCGAGCGGGTTGGTGATGCAGATGACGAAGGCGTCCTTGGCATACTTGGCGATGCCCGCGCCCACCTGCTCCATCACCTTGAGGTTGATCTCGAGGAGGTCGTCGCGGCTCATGCCGGGCTTGCGCGGCACGCCCGCCGTGACGATGACGACGTCGGCGCCCGCGATATCGGCATATTGCGAGGTGCCCTTGATGACCGCGTCATAGCCTTCGACCGGAGCCGATTGCGCGATGTCGAGCGCCTTGCCCTGCGGCACGCCGTCGACGATGTCGAAGAGAACGATGTCGCCCAGTTCCTTGAGGGCAGCCAGATGGGCAAGAGTGCCACCGATCTGACCGGACCCGATGAGAGCGATCTTTCTGCGCGCCATGAAGCATCATCCCCGACTGCGTTGAATTGGCGCACCTCTTACCCCCTGCCCCGGAGAGGTGCAAGTGAACCCTTCGTCTAAACCGGTCTCGTCTCGGGCGCGCCTCTTAGCGAGATTCTGCTTCCGGCTCGCGCAGCGGCGCGCTAAGGTAATCGTTCGAGGCCATCTCGATCAGCCGCGATATCGTGCGCTCGAATTCGAAGGCCGTCTTGTCGTCCTTTCCCAGCTCCTCCAGCGGCACCGCGAAGCTCGCCGCGAGCTTGACGCCGCGGTCGTAAAGCGTGTCGACGAGGAGGATGAAGCGCTTGGCCGCATCCGATTTTAGCCGGTCGAACTGCGGCACGCCGTCGATGACGAAACTGTCGAAGGCGTGGGAGAGGCGCACGAAATCGCGCGCGCCGAGCGGCTTTTCACAAAGATCTGAAAAGTCGAAGCGGGCCGCGCCCATGGCGGCCAGTGGCACGCGGATCTGCCGGCCGATGCTCTCGATGCTGGTCGGCTCGCCCGGCTCGCCGCCGGTGATGGCGAGCCACAGCGCGTCCATCTTTTCGCGAACCTCGTCTCGTGTGCCGAAGGCATAGACCTCGCGGCCGGAGAACTTCTCGCGCCGGTAGTCCCGCGCGGCGGGAAGCGAGGCGATGGTCGCGTGTTCCTTCAACAGCTTGATGAAGGGGAGGAAGAGGTCGCGGTTGAGCCCGTTCTCGTAGAGGCGGTCGGGAACGACGTTGGAGGTCGCGACCAGCACGACGCCGCGCGCGAATAGCTTGTCGAACAGGCGATAGAGCAGCATCGCATTGGTGATGTCGTGGACGTGGAACTCGTCGAGGCAGAGGAGCCGCACCGACCTGGCGATGGGCTTGACCACCGCCTCGATCGGGTCCGCGTCGTCGCCCTTGGCCTTGGCCTTCCTGCGGAAAGCGGCGATGCCGGCATGGACCTCGTCCATGAACTCGTGGAAGTGGACGCGGCGCTTCGCCTTGATCGGGGCGACCGAGAAAAAGAGGTCCATCAGCATGGTCTTGCCGCGCCCGACCTCGCCCCAGATGTAGGCGCCCTTGACCGGCTCGCGCTCCTTGAACCGCGCGAGGAACCCGTTCGGCCGGCTCTCGCCGAGAGCTTCGGCGACGCCGTCGAGGAGGCGCGCGGCCTCCATCTGCGCCGGATCGAGGGCAACGGCGCCCCGCTCGGCGAGCGCCTTGTAAGCGCGGCTGACGGGACCCGGCGCCTGCGCCCTGGCGGCTTTTGCCTGCACGGGGAAAGCCCGCGACTAGCGCTGCATGGTGATCGGCTGGCCTCCGGCGAGCGTGCCGATGTAGTTGCCCCCGCTCGGCGCGAGGAACGCAACGATCGAGTTGGCCCCGTCGACGAGCTGGATCTGGCTGCCGACCTGCCGCCATCCCGCGACGGTCGAGAGGCCCGGCAGCGTGCAGCCGGGGGCCGACGCGCGGTTGTAGCCGGGGGCGCTGCCGGCGGTCAGCGGCAGGTTGAGCCGGCACTGCGACTGGCCGGAAACGACCGTCCACGTGCCTTCCGGCCCGGTGCCGATGTTGGCCGCGAGCGGATCGAGACTGACAAAGGAGCCGCCGGGCGCGGTGGTTCCCGGAGTGGAGGGGGTGGTCGCCGCGGGAGCGCCGCCGAGAACCGGCTGGCCGGAAAGGCCGGGCGCGGCCGTCTGGCCACCGAGGGCCGCCTGCTGCTGGGCCTGGATGCCGCCGAGCGTCGGCTGGCCGGACAAGCCCGGCGCCGCCTGCCCCTGCACGCCGCCGAGCGGGGGCAGGGTGTTCTGCGCCACCGTCGAGCCCTGCACGGGGGCCAGCGTTTGCGGCTGGGCCTGGCCCACCACGTTGAGATTGCGGGTATCGCCGGTCGAAGAACAGCCGGCGAGCACGATGGCCGTTATGGCCGCAAGACCGAAGAAGGACGCCGAGCCGCGCATCCGAACCGTCATGGATCTGCTCCTGCCCCGCGGGGCCAAACGAAGGTTAAAGGATTGGTCGCGCTTATAGCCAATGACCGATCCCTGTTCAATCGCCCTGCCCGCATTGGGCAGTTGGCGCGCAGTAATGTGGCGGTTTTTTGAGGCGCCGGCAAAATGCCCGGCCCCGCAACCGGCAGTTCAACGCATATGGACCGGTCTATTGTTCCATCTCGCGCAAGAGATCGCCGGCAAGAATGGCGGCGTCGTGCGCTTCTTCTTCAGGCACGGAAATGGCGGTGCCCTTGAGGCCGGTGACGCCCGGCAGGCCCCCGTCGCCGCCCTCGAGCGGGTGGAAGCCGTGCGCCTTCAGCGCCGCGACCAGCACCCGGGCCGTCGAGACGTCGCGCACATGAATGATGGTTTGGAACGCCATTGGCCAGCCCTTCCTTCAACCCTCGCCGCGCGCCCGGCGCGCCAGCACTTCCGATTCCGGCAGCGCCTCGGCATAGGCGAGCTCGCGATTGGCCCGCTCCCAGAAGCGCGGATGGACGATATCGAGGGTCTCGATCGGCGCCCGCGTCAACCCCTGCGCGCTCGCGTGACCGGCGGCGAGGTAGACAATGACGTTCTGCCGGTACCAGGCGGGGATTGCGTCATCCACCCAGATGGCGGGGCGCACGATGTCATAGGCGGCATAGCCGTGGCCGGCAAATTTTCGCGCCCAATAGCTCTGCCACTGCTCGTTGAGATGATTGACCCCGCCCTGGCCGGGAACGGCGGCCGAGAACAGCACCGCCGGGGCCGCCGCGACGAGATCGGCGACGAACCCGTCGGCCCGCGCCGGCGACAGGTGCTCGGCAACCTCCAGCGAAATGGCGAGATCGAAGCGCTCATCGAAGGCGAACGGCCGTTCGAGGTCGTGCGCGGCAAAGGCGATGCGCGCATCATCGAGCTTGTGCGGATCGACCCATTGACCCTCGATGCCCTCGGCCTCGGCAGCGCCGAGCTCCAGCGCCGCGGCCAGCCACGTGCCGGTGCCGCAGCCGATGTCGACCACGCGTCTGGGCGAAAGGTGAGGAAAGACGAGGCCGAGCACCACGCGCGCCGCATGTGCCGTGTGGGCGCGGCGATCCTCGTAGAAGCCTTGCGGGTAGAGGCCGGTCACCGGGACCGCTCCCGGCCCGGGTTTGCCGCGATGATACCACAGGCACGATCGGCCTCCCTCCCCCTTGAGGGGAGGGAATGAGGGTGGGGGTGGTTGTGCGGTCCACTGACGGACCCCCACCCCCAGCCCCTCCCCTCAGGGGGGAGGGGAGCCAGCGTGCCAACCCCCGAATGCAGTGAACCTTTCACTAGGCCGCCTGGCGCTCGACCATCATCTTCTTGATGGCGGCGATGGCCTTGGCCGGGTTCAGCCCCTTGGGGCAGACCTTGGCGCAGTTCATGATGGTGTGGCAGCGGTAGAGCTTGAACGGATCCTCGAGATCGTCAAGGCGCTCCTGCTGCGTCTCGTCGCGGCTATCGATGAGCCAGCGATAGGCCTGGAGGAGCGCGGCAGGCCCCAGATATTTCTCGCCGTTCCACCAGTAGGAGGGGCACGAGGTCGAGCAGCAGGCGCACAGGATACATTCGTAGAGCCCGTCGAGCTTGGCGCGGTCCTCGATCGATTGCCGCCACTCGTCCTTGGGCGTCTCGCTGACCGTCTTCAGCCACGGCTCGATGGCGCGGTGCTGGGCATAGAAGTTGGAGAGGTCCGGCACCAGGTCCTTGACCACCGGCATGTGCGGCAGCGGATAGACCTTGATCGGCCCCGAGCTCTCGTCCATGCCCTTGGTGCAGGCCAATGTGTTGAGCCCGTTGATGTTCATCGAGCACGATCCGCAGATGCCCTCGCGGCAGGAACGGCGCAGCGTCAGGGTCGGGTCGACCTCGTTCTTGATCCAGAGGAGCGCGTCGAGGATCATCGGCCCGCAGTCGTCGAGATCGACGAAATAGGTGTCGATGCGCGGATTGTCGGTCTTGTCCGGATCGTAGCGGTAGATGTGGAACTCGCGCACGCGTTTGGCGCTTTCCGGGCGCGGCCAGGTCTTGCCCCGGGCGGGTCGGGAATTCTTGGGAAGCACCAGTTCGGCCATGGTTCGCGTATCCTTTCGGCTTGCGCCGCTTTTCGTCTCTAGTAGTTCGGCTTGCAGATCTGGTTCGATCTGGCAACGTAGCTGTTGTAGGCCTCGTAGTCGGAGGCCGCGGGCGACCCGCCCTTCATCGAGCCTATCACGACGCCCATGAACCGTTCGTCGATAAGCGTCATCGCCGCATCGGCCTTGCAGGTGCAGAGCGCGTCGTCGCCGCTGATCCCGAGGCAGACCGCATGGAACTCGGCCTTCTGCGCGCCCGTCGGGGCGGCCAGCGCCGCAGCGGGAAACGCGGCGACGGCGAGAACGACTGCGGCGGCACGTGCGATCATCTCAATTCCTTGCGGATGACGAGCTTCAAGCCCGACCAGACGGCGTCGACCGCGCAGACCTTGACGTCGACGAGCCCCAGCGGCAGGCAGATCTCGCGGATGACGTCCTCGGTGACGTCGGTGGCGATCTTGGCCGCTTTCTTGGGCCACGACACCCAGATCATGCCGTCCCGGGCGATGAGTTGCATGAGCCGGGCGAGCATGTCCTCGAGCACGGAACGGGCGGCGGTGAAGATGTGGACGACATCATAGCCGCGCCCGGCATCGCCGACCTGCGCAAGTGTCACCCGCTCCACGGCCGCGAAGGTGCGCGTGGCGGCGAGGTCGGCAAGCGTCTCGGGCAGGTCGACGAACAGCACCCGCTGCCCGTCCTTGAGACCGAGCTTTTGCGCCAGGGGCGTGCCCGAATATCCCGCCGCATCGCTCATAGCTCGACGAGCCTTTCGTAGGCGACGTCTTCGAGGGGCGCGGCATCCCCACCCATCGACCGGCAGTCGGAGAGCGTCAGCCAGCGACCGCCTTCCAGCGACGCGTTGCAGGTGACGAGACCCCCGCCGACGGCGTCAACGCCATAGTCACGCCAGAACCGGCCGTCCCTGAACGCGTAGGTGGCAAGGATTTCCCGGCAGTCGTCGGAGCTATGGCCCTCGCACCGGAAGTCATGCAGTTCACCGTCGAGCCCACCCGCGAGGCACATCTGGCTCGACACATGAAAATCGGGATCGGCCCGCTGCGCCTCGATCTCGGCGCTCCAGGACTTGCGGGTCCAGCAACCCTGCAGCGCCTCGGCAAGCTCCGCCTCGCTCGTCGGCACGGGCTGCGCTTGGACCGGCAGGGCCAGCGCCAGCAGAACCATGACGACGCCCCACGCTCGCATCAGTAGACGCGCGCCTTGGGCGCGATCTTCTTGAGGCTGATGCCGCCCTCGCTTTCCGGGGTCAGCGGATCGACGTGCACCGGCCGGTAGCCGAGCGACACGGCGCCGTTGGGCGTGATCCAGGCGAGCGAGTGCTTGCGCCAGGTCTCGTCGTCGCGGCTGGGGAAATCCTCGCGCGCGTGCGCGCCGCGGCTTTCGTGGCGCGCTTCAGCCGAAACCACGGTCGTCAGCGCGTTGATCATCAGATTGTCGAGTTCGAGCGTCTCGACAAGATCGGAATTCCAGATCATCGAACGGTCGGTGACCTTGACGTCGGCGAACTCGGCGTAGATCGCGCTCATCCGCTCGACTCCGGAGCGCAGCGTTTCGCCGGTGCGGAAGACGGCGGCGTCCTCCTGCATGGTGCGCTGCATGGCATCGCGCAGCTTTGCCGTCGGCCTGCCGCCGTTGGCGTTGCGCAGCCGGTCGAAGCGGGCGAGGATCTTGTCGTCCTGCGCGCTGTTGATCCCCGGCACCGGCGCGTTGCGGTCGACGACCTTGCCGGCGCGCAGCGCCGCGGCGCGCCCGAAGACGACGAGGTCGGTCAGCGAGTTGGAGCCGAGCCGATTGGCCCCGTGCACAGAGGCGCAGGCGGCTTCGCCGACGGCCATCAGGCCCGGCACGACACGATCCGGATTCTCGGGCGTCGGGTCCAGCACCTCGCCGTGATAGTTCGCGGGGATGCCGCCCATGTTGTAGTGCACCGTCGGCAGCACCGGGATCGGCTCGCGGGTCAGATCGACGCCGGCGAAGATCTTGGCCGATTCGGTGATGCCGGGCAGACGCTCGTGCAGGACCTTGGGATCGAGATGGTCGAGGTGGAGATAGATGTGGTCCTTCTTCGGGCCGACGCCCCGCCCCTCGCGGATTTCCATCGTCATGCAGCGCGAGACGACGTCGCGGCTGGCGAGGTCCTTGGCGTTGGGGGCATAGCGCTCCATGAAGCGCTCGCCCTCCGAATTGGTGAGATACCCGCCCTCGCCGCGCGCACCCTCGGTGATGAGGACGCCCGCGCCATAGATGCCGGTCGGGTGGAACTGGACGAACTCCATGTCCTGGAGCGGGAGCCCGGCGCGCGCGACCATGCCGTTACCGTCGCCGGTGCAGGTGTGGGCTGAAGTTGCCGAGAAATAGGAGCGCCCGTAGCCGCCGGTCGCCAGCACCACAAGCTTGGCGCGGAAGCGATGGAGCGTGCCGTCGTCGAGCTTCCAGGCAATGATACCCTGGCAGGCTCCGTCCTCACCCATGATGAGGTCGAGCGCGAAGTATTCAATGAAGAACTGGGCGTTGTTCTTGACCGATTGCCCGTAGAGCGTGTGGAGGATGGCGTGGCCGGTGCGGTCGGCGGCAGCGCAGGTGCGCTGCACCGGCGGGCCGTCGCCGAACTCGGTCATGTGGCCACCGAACGGGCGCTGGTAGATCTTGCCCGCCTCGGTGCGCGAGAACGGCACTCCGTAATGCTCGAGCTCGTAGATCGCCGCCGGCGCCTCGCGCGCCAGATACTCCATGGCGTCGTTGTCGCCCAGCCAGTCCGACCCCTTGACGGTGTCGTACATGTGCCACTGCCAGCTGTCCGGCCCCATGTTGCCTAAAGAGCCGGCGATGCCGCCCTGTGCGGCAACGGTATGCGAGCGGGTGGGGAAAACCTTGGTGACGCAGGCGGTGTTGAACCCCTGTTCGGCCATGCCGAGCGTTGCGCGCAGGCCCGCCCCGCCTGCCCCGACGACCACCACGTCGAATTCGTGGTCGATGAGTTCGTATGCGCTAGCCATCAGGCCTAACCCCAGAAGACGATCTTGAGAATGGAAACGACCCCGACGAGACCGACGGCGAGGGCGAAGAAGGCGTTGAGCGCCATGGTCAGCCGGTTGGTGCGCTCCTCGCCGACATAGTCCTCGATCACCTCGTTCATGCCGATCCGCATGTGGAAGGCGACGATGGCAAAGAGGATGGCGAAGGGAATGCCGACGAACGGGTTGCCGAGAAGGCCGACGACCTCGGCATGGTTCCCGCCGGCCAGCCGCACCACGATGAAGACGAGCAAGAGCGTGAAGAGGACGTTGGAGACGCCCGAGAGGCGCTGCAGGAAGAAGTGGCGGGTCGCCGCCTTCGGGTTCCCGTACTTGGTCTTGGGGTTCGCGATCATCTCGCGGGTGACGACATGTTCGCGCATCAGGCCATCCACACCAGGAGCGTCCAGACGAGAAGGGTGAGCACCACCGAGGCGATGAGGTTGGCCCAGGCGAGGCCCTCGCGCTGGCCCGGCTCGAAGCCGTAGCCGAGGTCCCAGACGAAATGGCGCAAGCCCCCGAGCATGTGGTGGAAGAGCGTCCAGGTATAGCCGAAGAGGACGACAAGCCCGAACCAGCTGCCGTAGATGGCGTTGACGACATCGAGCGCCGCGCCTCCCCACGCCGCGGCGGCGAGCCAGGCGGCCAGCAGCACCGTGCCGGCATAGAGGGCGATGCCGGTGCCGCGATGCACGATGGACATCGCCATGGTGATGGTGAAGCGATAGATCGAAAGGTGGGGAGAGGTGGGTCTTGGACGCGCTGACATCGGCCTTCCTGCCGCGCGACGGGAGGCCGCGCCAGTTTGGAATGGTTCGAGACTTCTAGCGTCGTGAACGCGCCGCGTCAAAGGCGGAAAGCTTGCGCCTGCTTAAACTTTTGCAGCATGCGGCCGGGCATGCGATGCCCGGCCGCATGAGGCGTGAAAGTGGGCCCTATCAGTTGTTGTTGACCGGCAGGTCGGGCAGATCGATGCCGCCGCCGCCACCATTGCCATTGTCGATCGGAAGATCGGGCAGGTCGATCCCGCCGCCACCGCCGTTGCCGTTGTCGATCGGCAGATCCGGCAGGTCGATGCCACCACCGCCGCCGCCATTGTCGATCGGCAGATCCGGCAGGTCGATGCCGCCGCCATTGTCGGGCTTGTAGGCGATGCCGCCGGTGTTGCTGGGCACCGCGCCGCTCGACATGCCGATGAGGCGCACCACCGCGCGGGTGTTGTCGATGCCGGCCCAGGCGCACTGGGCGGCCGACGGCGCGACGAACTTGCAGAGCATGTCGATGGCCGGCGTCTGACAGAGATAGGTCGCCCCATCCGACTGCAGAAGGCCGCCCTGGGCGGCGCAGCGGTCGCCGAAGATATCGGCGTTGATCTGCACTGCGCGGCTGGCGGCATGGGCGGGAACCGCGAGGGCAAGGCCGGCGGCAGCGACGAGAACGATACGGGTAATGGTCTTCACTTCTGGTCTCCTTTGTTGATTGAAGCGGCGTCCTGCGCCGCGGATGGGGGCGCTCTCTACGGGGGCCGCTTCGAACCGACGCTGAAGGAGACGTTCACCTGCGATTAAGCCATGGAGCCCATGCGGCGGGGCGGCTGGCGCGGCGCGGGCAAATCGGCGACAAGCCTTCCGACACGCAACGGACAAGCCCTCATGGTCACCATCCACGATCGCCGGACCCTCGCCCGCAACTGGGGCAGCCTCACCCAGTTCGAGCTCAGCCATCCGCGCCGCGACGGCACGCAGCAGACGCTGACCCGCGAGGTCTACGACCACGGCAGCGCCGCGAGCGTGCTGCTCCACGATCCGCAAGCCGATCGGGTGGTGCTGATCCGCCAGTTTCGCCTCCCCGCCCATCTCAACGGCGATTCCGGCCACCTGATCGAAGCCTGCGCGGGGCTGCTCGAGGGCGACGATCCGCAGACCTGCGCACGGCGCGAGGCCGAGGAGGAGACGGGCTACCGCCCGCATACCCTCACCTTTCTCTTCGATCTCTACATGAGCCCCGGTTCGCTCACCGAGAAATGCGCCTGCTTCATCGGCCACTACAGCCCCGGCGACCGTGTCGGGCAAGGCGGCGGCCTCGTCCATGAGGGCGAGGACATCGAGGTTCTCGAGATGGACTTCGAAACCGCCTACGCCATGATCGGGCGCGGCGAGATCGTCGACGCCAAGACCGTTCTGATGCTGCAGTGGCTGAGGCTCAGCCGGCTCGAGGCTCAGACCGGCTCCGTCTCGGCGAGGAGTTCGGTCCGCGGGACGTAGCGACCGCCGCCATCGAGGCCGAAGACGCGGTTGAGGGCGCGCGCCGTCACCGCCAGCGCCGCCCATTCCTCTTGGGTGAAATTCTCGAGCACGCCCTCCAGCACGTCGACACGCGCATCGCACGCCGTGACCAGCGCCGCCCGGCCCTTGGGTGTCGCGACGAGCTGGCTGGCGCGCCGGTCGCCGGGCGTGGGCGTGCGCGCGACGAGCCCGGCCTGCACCAGGCTCTCGACGATACGCGAGGCCGTGGGCGCCGCGATGCGCTCATGCGCTGCAAGCGCCGAGAGGGTCGTCGCGCCGAAAAAAATGATGGCCGACAGCGCCTGCAGCTGGGCCCCGCTGCACCCGCTCGCCCGGTCGGCGACCTGCACGGCCCGATCGAGCGGCACGGCGATGCGATGGAAGATCTGCAGCGTGCGCCGGTCCTTTTCGCCAAGCATGGCCCGTCCTCTTGACTCAATTCTTTAGCTTAGCTTATATTTAGCATAGCTACATAAAGCTCGCAAGGAGGAGCGGCGCGATGGAATTCCACCAGGGACGACTTCTCGACCATGTGCATCTGCGGGTGGCGGACGTGGAGCGGTCCAAGCGCTTCTACCGCGCCGTTCTGGAGACGCTCGGGCTCGCCATCACCCACGAGTTCGAAGGCGCCTTCGCCGCCGACGAGCTATTCGTCGACAAGGCCGACGACTATGTGACGCGCGTGCATATCGCCTTCCAGGCCGCCGACCACGACACCGTCGCGCGCTTCCACAAAGCGGCCCTCGCCAATGGCGGCACCGACAACGGCGCGCCGGGCGAACGGCCCTACCATCCCGGCTACTACGCCGCCTTCGCCCTCGACCCCGACGGCAACAACATCGAAGCGGTCCATCACGGCCCGGCCACACGCAGCGCCGCGTCCGTGGTGATCACCACCACCTGAAAGGCTCCGCGAGGTGAAGCCATGCCGACCTCAGCCCCCTCGAACGAGAACCTCAAACGCGCGCTCCAGCCCATGCCGGCCGACATCGGCCGGCTGCTGAAGGAACGGCGCCTCGAGCGCGCCTACAAGGTGCGCCCGGCCTACCAGCGCAACGACTATCTCGGCTGGATCGCCCGCGCCAGGCGCCCGGACACACGCCGCAAGCGCATCGACCAGATGCTGGACGAGCTGGAGCGCGGGGACGCCTACATGAAGATGGAGTACAACGGGCCGCGCCAGTGAGGCCACTGTGCACGACCAGGTGGCAGCGTTTACTGGATCCCGGCTTTCGCCGGGATGACAGTCGCGGGGTTATGGCTGCATGAGCGGCTTACACAAGCCGTCCCTAATAGTCGGTCAGCTTCTTGTCCGGATCATAGGGCTGCTCGCGCGCTATGCGGGTGACCGCCTGGCCGCAGCGCATTTTCTTGGTCACCGCGTCATAGGCGTAGGTGGGCGAGCCGTAGAGCTCCCAACCCTCCGAAAGCGCCTTGGTGACCTTGTGGCAGAACGCGGAATCGTCCTCGCCCGACAGGAACCGGTAAATCAGCATGCAGACCCCCAATGTCTCCAGTGCAAACCGAGACGTGTTGAACTCCCCGCTGCTTACAGCTATTCGATCCGACATGCACCGGTTTCCTGAACACCTTATCCAGGGCTACGCCAACTTCCTCTCCGGCCGGTTCGCCCGCGAGCAGAGCCGCTACAGCGAACTGGCGGCGACAGGGCAGAGCCCGACCACGATGATCATCGCCTGCTGCGACAGCCGCTCGGCGCCCGAGACCATTTTCGATGCGGGCCCCGGCGAGCTGTTCGTCCTGCGCAACGTCGCCAATCTGGTGCCGACCTACCAGCCGGACGGAGGCCAGCACGGCACCTCGGCGGCCATCGAGTTCGCGGTCGTCTCGCTCGAGGTCTCCAACATCGTCGTCATGGGGCACGGGCGCTGCGGCGGCATCCACGCGGCCCTCTCGCCGAGCGCCAAGCCGCTCGATGCCGGCGACTTCATCGGCAAGTGGATGAGCATGCTCGGCCCCGTTTCCGCGCAGGTCGGCCAGAATTCCCTGATGACGCAGGCCGAACGACAGACGGCGCTGGAACGGATCTCCATCCGCAACTCCATCAACAACCTTAGAACCTTTCCCTATGTCGCCAAGCTCGAGGCGGAAGGAAAACTTGCCTTACATGGGGCATGGTTCGACATCTCGACCGGTGAATTGTGGGTGATGAACCCCGACACCGGCGACTTCACACGCCCTGACGTCTGATTTTTCGGACGGATCGCCCCTTCGATATTTGGGCAAACCCAGAGTTCAACCGCCCGTTCACGCGGCTGTGAACAAGTAATATTGCTCCGCCACAAAGATGCACTTCTGAGCATTGCGCCGACGATTGGCCGGCCGTGCGCAGCCTGTCCGCCTCGATTGCGGAACGACGCGGGCGGGCGGTCTTCAACTTGTCGTTATACCTGCCGGCACCGCCGCGCCGCCCGCCCGCAAAACTCCAGAATATTACCCGCTTTCCGGCCCCCGCAGGTCACAAAGCCCGCTCACGGTCTTACCTGCGGATCGCAGCAACGCGTCCGTCGGTCCGCATACCCATCGGATCGCGATCCACCCAACCGGAGATCACGCCTATGCACAAGATTGTCCTGCCCGCGCTCGTCGTTCTCGGCCTTTCCACCGCTGCCATGGCCCAGGAAGCCGCGCCCGACTTCGCAACGCTCGATGCCGATGCGAGCGGGGGCCTCAGCCTCACCGAGGTGCAGGGTGCCCTGCCGGACGTGACCGCCGAAGCCTTTGCCGCCGCCGACCTCGATGCCAGCGGCGAGCTCTCGGAAGACGAGTTCGCCACCCTTTCGGCAACGAGCGCGCCGGCCATGTAAGGCAGCCCGCCCCGCGCCTGGCGCGGGGCGCACACCACGACAAGGCGCCGGCCTCCCGCCGGCGCTTCCTCCTCCCTTTGACAAGGTATTGAAATGAAGAAGCTTGTGCTTTCCCTCGCCGCCGTCGGCCTGCTGACCGGGGCGGCTTTCGCCCAGGCGACGACCTTTGCCGACCTCGACGCCGACGCCAATGGCGAGCTCTCCTTCGAGGAGATCACCGTGGCCTGGCCGCAGCTGACCCAGGAAGAGTTCGACGCCGCCGACACCGACGCCAGCGGCGGCCTTTCGGCCGAAGAGGTGGCCATCATGCAGCAGGGCGCGGCGGCCGCGCCGGCTCCGGCAGCGCCGGCGGCTCCGCCGACGACCACTCCTGCCGATCCGGCGGCTCCCGCCGAAGAGGTTCCCTCCGAATCCCAATAGCCTTCGAATACGCCCCGGCCCAGCGCCGGGGCTTTTTCATGCCCGCCTGTCGAGCCGCACGACGATCAGCGCCAGCCCGATGAGAATGAGCACGCCGCCCGCGATATCGACCGCGGCGACCCGCTCGCCCAGCACAGCCAAGCCCGACGCCATGCCCGCGATTGGGACCAGCAGCGTGAACGGGGCGACGCTCGCCGCCGGATGCCGCTGCAACAGCCCGCTCCACACAGCAAAGCCGAAGAGCGTCGTCGGATAGGCGAGGAACGCGATGATGCCGGCGACCTCCCACGTGGGATTGGAAAGCGCCGTGAACACCGCCTGCGGCCCGTCGAGCGCGAGCGAGAGCGCGAACAACGGCAGCGGCGCGACGAGATTGCCCCAGACGGTGAAGGCCACCATGTTGGTTCCCCCGGCCTTCTTGGAGACGATGTTGGCCCCGCCCCAGGCGAGCGCTGCCGCGATGGTCAGCGCGAACGGCAGGAGCGCCGCGCCCTCGGAGCGCGCGAACCCGATGACCGCAATGCCCGCAAACGCGACCGCCGAGCCGACGAGCTGAAGCTTTCGCGGCCGCTCGCCGAGAAAGGCGAAGGCGAGAAGGATGGTGAAGATCGCCTGCACCTGCAGGACGACCGAGGAGAGGCTGGCCGGCATGCCGAGATAGATCGACATGTTGAGCAGCCCATAGAGCGCAAAGCCCATCAGCAGCCCGTAACCGACGACGAGCATCCACGGCGCCTTGGGGCGCGGCACGAAGAACACCGCCGGCACCGCGGCAAAGAAGAAGCGCAGCGCCGCCGCCAGGATCGGCGGCAGCTCCGTGACGCTCAGCTTGATGACGGTGAAGTTGATGCCCCAGATGGTGACAACCACAAGGGCGAGAAGAACGTCGCGCAGGGGCATTTGAGTAGCCTCGGCACTCAGATTTTACGAAGTTGCTGTGCGACAGCGGGGTCGGCTTGGAGCTCCGATCTCGCCGTTTCCTTGTCATGGTGGTTCGGTGCAGCCAATACAGATAGGTAGGTTGCCAGCTTGTTAGCTCGTTCAATCTCCTGAAGCATTTCCTCCAGTTCGGATTTTCCAACGACGAGCACTTTCCTAGAGAATTTTTTAATTTCTCGTGCCACTTGCTCTGGACGATCTCTCCAGTTATCTGGATAATGAAAAAACAACTTCGTCAGTTCAACAAAATTCCTTTGTTCGACTAGCAAAATTGCGTCACCTATTCCATCAGCGCTTGCGATAATTCCATGAGCTAAACTGTTTCGGCCCTTTCCCAGGCTGTTAGTAACCTTTAGAGCCGCACAAAATAGTTCTGCATCCTCGCGAGGAAGCGCGGATTTTGCGGCCGCATACAAAGCAGTAGTTTGTGCAGAACTTGGTAGCGACTCAAATATGGACATAGCCACATCGGCTCGGCCTGCCAGCAAAGCGGTCGCTGCCAGACCTATAAATCCCTCAACTAGCGACCAAGTCGCGATAATCCGTGCGACCAAAACAGCCAATTCTGGCCTGGCGCCAAGAGCACTTGCGTCATCATCGATAGAGAATGCCGCTGAAGGATTTATTTCGTATAGAGTTCGCGGCATGGCTGCTTAAGCCGCCTTGCGCTCCATCAGGCCGCGCTCGATCAGCGTTTCGGCGATCTGGATGGTGTTGAGGGCGGCGCCCTTCCTGAGGTTGTCCGACACCACCCACATGGCGAGCCCGTTCTCGACCGTCACGTCCTCGCGGATGCGCGAGACGAAGGTGTCGTATTCACCGACCGATTCGACAGGCGTCGCGTAGCCGCCCGGCTCGCGCTTGTCGATGACGGCAATGCCCGGCGCCTCGCGCAGGAGATCGCGCGCCTCGTCCGGCGTGATCGGGTCTTCGAACTCGATGTTGACCGCTTCCGAATGGCCGACGAACACCGGCACGCGCACCGCCGTGCAGGTCACCTTGATCTTGGGATCGAGGATCTTCTTGGTCTCGGCGAGCACCTTCCACTCTTCCTTGGTGTAGCCGTCCTCCATGAACGCGTCGATGTGGGGGATGACGTTGAAGGCGATTTGCTTGGTGAACTTCTGCGCGGCCGGCTTGTCGTTGACGAAGATGCCCTTGGTCTGGCCCCAGAGCTCGTCGATCCCTTCCTTGCCGGCGCCCGACACCGACTGGTAGGTCGAGACCACCACGCGCTTGATGGTCGCCGCGTCATGCAGCGGCTTCAGCGCGACGACGAGCTGGGCCGTCGAGCAGTTCGGGTTGGCGATGATGTTGGTGCGCCTGGGGTTGGCCATGAACGCATCGAGCACGTGCGCGTTCACTTCCGGCACCACCAGCGGCACGTCGGCGTGGTAGCGCCAGTAGCTGGAATTGTCGATGACGATGGCGCCCTTGGCCGCGATCCGGGGGGCCCACTCCTTGGCGGTCGCCCCACCGGCCGACATGATGGCGAAGTCGATGCCGGTAAAGTCATAGTCCTCGAGGTTCTTGACCTTGAGGACCTTGTCGCCCCAGCTGACCTCCCGCCCCACCGAGCGAGAGGAGGCGAGCGCCACCACCTCGTCGGCGGGGAACTTGCGCTCGGCGAGGATGTTGAGGACTTCCCGGCCCACATTGCCCGTGGCGCCGACGACAGCTACGCGATAACCCATTTTTCGAGGAACTCCGTCCCTTTGACCTGATCCGCTCCCGCACGGCACGCGCCGTGGCCTGGCTTTTTACCGGCCTCTCCCCGGCGGGAGACGACCCGGGGAAAGCCTCAGGCGGTTTTGGTCGTTTTGGTGGTCATGCGGGCAGCGCAAACCGGGCCCATGGGGCCGGCGGCAAGCTTCATGCTGGCAAAGGCGCTGCGCATCGTTCTGATCCTTGGATCAACCAAGCGTTCTCATACGCGCAAAAGGTAAAGAGTCAATCCATTTTGTATTGACAACATCCATTGCGTATTGCCATCATGACGGCACATGCCATCTTGATGGCTGCAGGTGACGGTGCTATATTGGGTGCACAGGAGAACGACCATGGCCGAACCACAGCTCTCGGTGCGCAGCGCCAGGGCCCGCGACCTCGCCCATCGCCTCGCGCGGCGCGAGAACCGCTCGATCGCCGATATCGTCGAAAGGGCGCTGGAAGCCTATGAGGTGCGCGAAACCGGGCGGGAACCGGCGTCCGCATTCTACCAGCGCATCGCGGCCGATTACGGCAGCGACATCGACCTGGAAGACCTGATCGACGCCCAGCGCACCCCGCACGAGGGCCCCGAGCTTTGATCTTCCTCGACACCAATGTCGTTTCGGAAACCATGCGCAAACAGCCCGAGGAGGCGGTGGTCGCCTGGCTTGTCCGGCACGACGCGGAGCTGGCGCTGAGCACCGTCGCCATCGCCGAAATCGCCTACGGCATCGAACGCATTCGGCCCGACGGGCGCGCCATGCGCCTCGCCGAAGGACTGGCGGAATGGCGAAAACGGTTCGCGAGCCGCATTTTCGCTCTTACCGAAGAGGCCGCGATGGCCTATGGCGAGATCATGGGGGCGGCGGCCCGCCGCGGCGCTAGCATGTCGGCGCCGGACGGCATGATCGCCGCCATCGCGCGGGTGAATGGCGGACGGCTGGCCACCCGCAACCTCGCGCACTTCGCCGATACCGGCCTCGACCTCGTTTCACCCTGGACCTTCTAGGGCCGCAGGAAGTTCACATGACCCACTACGACGCCATCGTCCTCGGCGCCGGCGCCGCCGGCATGATGGCCGCGATCGAGGCCGGACGGCGCGGGCGGCAGGTGCTGCTCGTCGACCATGCGAAAACTCCCGGCGAAAAGATCCGCATCTCGGGCGGCGGGCGCTGCAACTTCACCAATATCAACGCAACGGTCGCGGCCGGGCGCGAGCGGTTCTTGAGCCGGAACCCGCGCTTCGCGCTCTCGGCGCTGTCGCGCTACACGCCGGCCGACTTCATCAAGCTCGTCGACCGGCACGCCATCGCCCACCACGAGAAGACGCTGGGCCAGCTCTTCTGCGACGGCTCGGCGCTCGAGATCATCAACATGCTGATGAGCGAGCTGAAACGGGCGCGGGTGACGATCATGCTTTCGACGAGCATCGAGGCGGTCGAGAAGACGGACGGCGATTTCGCGCTGCGCCTCTCCTCGGGTCCGGTGACCTGCGAGAAGCTCGTGGTCGCGACCGGCGGCAAGTCGATCCCCAAGATGGGGGCAAGCGGTTTCGGCTACAAACTCGCCGAGCAGTTCGGCCTCGCGGTGACCGAAACGCGGCCCGCCCTGGTGCCGCTGACCTTCGAGCCGGGAGCGCTGGAACAGCTGAAGCCCCTCGCGGGCGTCTCGACCAACGCCGTCGTCGGCCACGGCAGAACGCGGTTCGAGGAAGCGCTGCTTTTCACCCATCGCGGACTCTCGGGCCCGGCGATCCTGCAGATCTCCTCCTATTGGCGCGAAGGCGACGCCATCGTCGTCGACCTGCTGCCGGAACGGGACGCGATGGAGATGCTGCGCGAGGCGCGGACGAAAACGCCCAAGCTCGCCATCCAGACCGTGCTTGCCGCGCACCTGCCCAGGCGCCTGGCGCAGATGCTGGGCGAGGAGCTGAACCTTGCCGGCATGGTCGGCGACTTCTCCGATAAAAAGCTCGCGGCGGTCGAGGCGCTGATCAAGCGCTGGACGCTGAAGCCCGTGGGTTCGGAAGGCTACCGCACCGCCGAGGTGACGCTCGGCGGCATCGACACCCGCGAACTCGACGGCCAGACCTTCGAGGCGCGCAAGGTGCCGGGTCTCCACTTCATCGGCGAGGTGGTGGACGTGACCGGGTGGCTCGGCGGCTACAACTTTCAGTGGGCCTGGGCCTCCGGCTGGGCGGCGGGGCAGGCGATCTAGTCTTGAAGTCTAGCCGAAGCCTGACGAAGATTGGGGTGACCCACTGAACCACCCCCACCCTCAGTCCCTCCCCTCGAGGGGAGGGAGGCGGATCATGTTCGTGGCACCATCCCGCCAAAACCACCGGCTGTCATCCCGGCGACGGCCGGGATCCAGCCCTGAACGGATCAACGTACAGGGAAAGAGCGGCTATGCTCGTTCCTGCCCTGCTCACACACCTTGCGGCTATGGCCGTATCTCAGGATGGGTTCCGGCCTTCGCCGGAATGACATCTTGGGGGTGGAGGTACCGCTTGAAAAAACAGCCGCACCCCTAGAACTTCCAGCCGACACGCACGCCGAGGTTGGTGAGGCCACGGTTGTCGCCGCCGCACATCGAGGCGTGCGAGGCGTGCTCGACGGTCGCCATAATGCTGGCCTGCTCGGTGATGTTGACGCCGAGGCTCAGCGCTTCATGGAAGAGCACGCGGCAGCCGAGGTCGCGCATGGGGTATTCGGCGCCCTCGAGCTCGCCATTGTGCACCGCCCCGCCGAAGGCCGCCTCGACGAAGAGGGGCGTATCGCCCAGGGGAATCGTCCAGCTCATGCCGGCATAGAGCATGCTCTCGAGCCCGCCGAGGTTGATGGTGGCGCCGATATGCGGGCGCAGCTGGCCGAGATTGGTGATCTCGTCGAGCGAGGGAATGGAGAACAGCAGCTCGACATTGGCGTCCTCGATGCGGCTGGCATCGAACGAGCCTTCGTCGATGCTGTGGGCATAGAGCCCCCCGCGGATCTCGTCGAAGACGATGGGCTGCGCGGCAGCGCCCGAAATGCCGAGCCCCGTCAGGACGGCCGCAAGACCCAGAACCGAAATACTACGCATATGCCCACCCCGCACGCCTTCGCGGCCCACTCAATAGCGCCTAAGTCCGCCGCCGTCACGCATCCCGTCTATTCCGCGCTAAAACTTCATGCCGATGCGCAGGCCGAAGTTCGAATAGCCGCTGTTGGAATCGCACAGATCCGCGTTCGACGTGTGCTCGTAGGTGAGCAGCGCCGTCGCACTCTCGGTGATGTTCACCCCGACGCCGAAGCGTTCGTAGAAATTGATCCGGCAACCGAGATTGCGCCGCCCGTCGGGCGCCCCGTTCATATAGCCGTTGTGCAGCGCCGCCCCGAACGAACCCTCGAGGAAGAGGGGGGTATCGAACACCGGTACCTGCCAGGTGAGCGCCGCATGGAACGTGCTCTCGACGCCGGCGAGGTTGATGGTCGTGCCGAGCTCGGGACGCGGCGAGCCGATCCAGCGGAAAATGTCGACCTGCGGAGAGCGGAAGAGCACGTCGAAGCTGACGTCGTGGATCTGCGACAGGTCCCACTCGTCCACATAGACCGGCCACAGCGAATAGTGCGCCTCATGCGCGTGGATGCCCACGCGCACTTCATCGACGACACTGGGCAGAAGGAAGGTCTGCTCCTGCGCCTGCGCGACCTCTGTCCCAAGAAGGGCAAGGAGCAGGGCCAGGCACGTCCGACGCATCACACAACTTTCCGACAAAATGACCGGAATGCGGATAAAGCCTTGAGAGGGCTGGCGGAGTCAATGCACGGCGGACGAATTCGCCTTCGCTGTTGTCGACGGGTAACAGCGGCGCGCCGGGCAGCGGCGCGCGTTGCGGCATTTGCGGCCTCGCTTTCATCGGCAAATGACGATAAAGGGAGCGCAAGCTTTATCCCTTTCCCCTGCAAGCGGTTTGCAACGCCCATGGCCAGCCCTTTTCCCCTCTCCATCCTCGACCTTGCCCCGATCGCCGAAGGGGTGACGACCAGCGAGGCGCTGGCCGAGACGGTCAAGCTCGCCCAGACGGGCGAAGCGCTGGGCTACAAGCGCCTGTGGTTCGCCGAGCACCACGGCATGCCCTCGATCGGCTCGGCTTCGCCCGAAGTGCTGATCGCCAGCGCCGCGGCGGCGACGCGCCGCATCCGCGTCGGTTCGGGCGGGGTGATGCTTTTGAACCACGCGCCGCTCCGCATCGTCGAGGCGTTCCGGACGCTCGAGGCGTTGAACCCCGGCCGCATCGACCTGGGGCTCGGGCGCGCCCCCGGCGGCGACGGCTACGCGATGCGGGCGCTGCGCACCGGCGGCGGCGAGGAGTTTTCGCGCTATCTGGCCGAGCTGATGGCCTTCGAGGAGGGTACGTTCCCCGCCGATCACCCGCTCTCGCGGATCGCCGTGGCGCCGGGCGGCGTCGGCCTGCCGCCGATGTGGCTGCTGGGCTCGTCGGGCGCGAGCGCGAGCGCGGCGGGTGAACTCGGCATGGGCTATGCGTTCGCCGCCCATTTCAGCCCGGCGCCGGGCGGCCCCGCAATCGCCGCTTACCGCGAGGCCTTCGTGCCGAGCCCGGCATTTCCGGAGCCGAAGTCCATCGTCTGCGTCTCGGTGATCTGCGCGCCGACCGATGAAGAGGCGCAGTTCCTTTCCGGCTCGCAGGCGCTCTCCTGGGCGCTTTTCCATTCCGGCCAGCAGCGAAAGCTCGTGCCGCCCGAGGAAGCGGCCGCCCACGACTACACCGAGCGTGAGCGCGCCATCATCGAGAACCAGCGCCCGCTCTGGATCATCGGCAGCCCGCAGACGGTCAAGGCCAGGATCGAGGAGAAGCGCGCCGAGACCGGCGCCGACGAGGTGATGATCACCACGCAGATGCACTCCTACGACAGGCGGCGGGAGTCGTACCGGTTGATCGCGGAGGTGTTCGGGCTGGAAGCCTAGCAGTTCAGGCTTGAATGGGAATCGGCGGTTCCTGCGCCTCCCTCCCCCTTGAGGGGAGGGATCGAGGGTGGGGGTGGTGCAGTGGATCACCGGTGGACCCCCACTCCCGGCCCCTCCCCTCAAGGGGGAGGGGAGCCCTCGGCCCGTGCGTCCGCAAAAGCCCGAACGACTGATACGGACTGCTAAGCCTTGAGCTTGCCGAGGATCGCGGCGCCCATTTCCTCGGTGCCGACGGTCTTGCGGTTGCTCTCGCCGATGTCGGCGGTCCGCAACCCGTCGCCGAGGACGGAAGCGATGGCCGCCTCCACCTTGCCGGCAAGTTCGACCATGCCGAACGAATAGCGCAGCGCCATGGCAAAGGACGCGATCATGGCGATGGGGTTGGCGACGCCCTTGCCGGCGATGTCCGGGGCCGAGCCGTGGACGGGCTCGTAGAACGCCTTGCGCTTGCCGGTGACGGGATCGGGCGCGCCGAGCGAAGCCGAGGGCAGCATGCCCAGCGACCCCGTCAGCATCGCGGCGGCGTCCGAGAGAATGTCGCCGAAGAGATTGTCGGTGACCATCACGTCGAACTGCTTGGGATTGCGCACCAGCTGCATGGCGGCGTTGTCGGCAAGGATATGGTGATAGGCGACGTCCGGGTAGTCCCTGGCGACGCCGCGCACCACCTCGTCCCAAAGGACGCCGGATTTCATCACGTTCTTCTTGTCGGCCGAGTGGACCTTGCCGGAACGGGTGCGGGCGAGATCGAACGCGACGCGGGCGATGCGGTCGATCTCGTAGGTTTCGTAGACCTGGGTATCGACGGCGCGCTTCTGCCCGTTCCCGAGATCGGTGATCTCCTTGGGCTCGCCGAAATAGACGCCGCCGGTCAATTCGCGCACGATCAGGATATCGAGCCCTTCGACCAGCTCGCGCTTCAGCGACGAGGCTTCGGCGAGCGCCGGATAGCAGATGGCGGGGCGCAGGTTGGCAAAGACGCTGAGTTCCTTCCTGAGGCGCAGGAGCGCGGCTTCCGGGCGGTGCTCATAGGGCACGTCGTCCCACTTCGGCCCGCCGACCGCCCCGAAGATCACCGCGTCCGCGGCCCTGGCCTTCTCGACGTCCTCCTCGGTCACCGCGACCTGGTGCTTGTCGTAGGCGGCGCCGCCGACGAGCCCGTGGTCGGTGGCAAAATCGGTCAGACCCTCGCTGTTGGTCCAGGCGACGATCTTTTCGACCTCGACCATGATCTCGGTGCCGATGCCGTCGCCGGGAAGGAGGAGGAGGTTCTGGGCCATTTGTCTGGGTCTCTCACGTTAGGAGGTGGCGCCGTCGAGGCGCTTCTGCATGAAATAGCGGCGCCCGCCGATCGGGTGATCCTCGAGCGTGCCGAAAACGGAAAAGCCGAGCTTTTCGTAGAAGGGCCGGGCCTGGAAGCTGAAGGTGTCGAGCCAGATGCCGATGCAGCCGCGCTCGCGCCCGAAGGCCTCGACCCGCTCGATCAGCGCCCGGCCGTGCCCCTGCCCGCGCAGGTGCTCGGGAACGTGGAAGAGCTCGACGAACACCCAGTCGAAGGTGGTGAACCCTGTGAGCCCGCCGACCGGCTGCCCGCTCGCGGGATCGGTGAGATGAATGGCGAAGGGCTGCCAGCCCGCCTCCCGGCCGGACGCCTTGCGGTTGAAGGCGATCAGCCCGTCGCGCACCGCCCTGACGTCGGCTTCGTCCGGATCGAGCTTGAGCGTGATCTCCATCCGATCAGCTCTTGTGCGCCCCGATGCGGGCGGTGACTTCGATCTCGATCTTCATGCCGGCTTCGATCATCGCAACGATGAGCATGGAGGCGGCCGGCCGGATGTCGCGGAAGACCGGACCGACGGCGGCGACGACTTCGTCGACATAGGCGCGGTCACCGACGTAGTAGACGACGCGCACCGCGTCCTCGATGCCCGACCCCGCTTCCTTCAGCGCCTTGTCGATGGTGGCGAGCGCATTCCTGGCCTGCTCGCCGACGCCTTCGGGCATGGTCATGGTGGCATAGTCGTAGCCGGTGGTGCCGGAGACGTAGACGGTGTCCTCGTGCCGCACGGCACGCGAATAGCCGAAGGTCGCTTCGAACGGCGATCCCGTAGAGACGCGCTGGACCATGTCAGCCCTCAGAGCCAGGGGCGGTCGGCCGCCATCTTGCCCTCGAAGGCAGAGATGGAGGGATCCGACTTCAGCGTGCCCGCGATGTCGTCGAGCCCCTCGAGCAGGATGTGCTTGCGGGCCGGATCGATGTCGAAATGCACGGTGCCGCCGTCTGGGCCGCGGATCGTCTGGCTTTCGAGATCGACCGTCAGCGTCGCGTTGGAGCCGCGCTCGGCATCGTCGAGCAGGAGCTTGAGCTGATCCGGGGTGACGACGATCGGCAGAATGCCGTTCTTGAAGCAGTTGTTGTAGAAGATGTCGGCAAAGCTCGTCGAGATGACGCAGCGGATGCCGAAATCGAGGAGCGCCCAAGGCGCATGCTCGCGCGAGGACCCGCAGCCGAAATTGTCGCCGGCCACCACGATCTTGGCGTTGCGGTAGGCGCTCTTGTTGAGGACGAACTCCGGGTTCTCCGAGCCGTCCTCCTTGTAGCGCATCTCCGAGAACAGCGCCGTGCCGAGACCAGTGCGCTTGATGGTCTTGAGGTACTGCTTGGGGATGATCATGTCCGTGTCGATATTGATGATCGGCAGGGGAGCTGCCACACCCGTCAATGTCGTGAACTTATCCATGGGACCTGAGCCTTCGCGAAACTGGCCTTCCTTTGACGCAAATGGAGGGTTTGGGTCAAGTGCGGCTTGCGCGCAAAGCGTTCGGTGGCGCGCGCGGACGCGCCCGGCGGGTTCTGCCCCCGGGGTTCGTTTGGTCGAGCGGCATGCGGCGAGACGCGCCTCATCCGAACTTTATAAGTAGCGAGGCAGGCCTCGCCGCATGCATCCGGGATTTTTGGCTTAATCCGCCCGCCGCCAGGGAAGCCTCCCTTCCGGCTTTCACCGGTACGATGCCGGCAGGCATCCGGTCGGGTGACGGTTTGGACCTCGCCTGGGACGACCCCCATGCGACCCGGATCCGCGTAACGAAGGCCGGTCAGTGTTGAACCGAAAAACCGGTTCCACTTTTCCTGACAGACCTCGCGCACCGGAAGCTCGTATGCATCCTCGCCCGTGGTGCGGCGGTCAGGGGAGTATGGGGTCATCTCAAGCCGCGGGGATAACTTCCTGGTTGTTGAGCGGGATCAATGGGTTGGGCGCTGGCTCCCGTCCCCCTTGAGGGGAGGGGTTGGGGGTGGGGGGATGTTTCGGTGGCTCACGGGCCCACCCCCACCCCTATCCCCTCCCCTCAAGGGGGAGGGGGACGCATGGTGCTTGTGGCACTCTTAGTGCCCACCCACCGGCTGTCATCCAGGCGCAAGCCGGGACCCAGTACACGCCGGCGTCAGGGCTCGTGCACAGGGCGTGCACTTATCGGCTTCACGGCACGAGCATCAGCGGCACCGTTTACTGGATCCCGGCTTTCGCCGGGATGACAGCTTGGGCGTGGTGGCGGCGGCAGTGGCTGAACCAGTTCACTCGCTCCACCCACACACCTTGCGGCTGTTGCAACATCTCAGGATGGGCCCCGGCCTGCGCCGGGGTGACAGCCGGGGTGGTGAAGATGTTGGTGGTGACAGCGCGGAAAGGTGAGCGGTCGCGCGAACCGCCGCGCCGGTGGCAGGATCGTGCCCCGGCGCGGAGAGAGGGCCGACGGGCCCTACGCCGCCAGGCTCGTTGCCGCGTCGACGCCGAGCATCAGGTTGAGGTTCTGTACCGCCGCGCCCGAGGCGCCCTTGCCGAGGTTGTCGTAGATGGCGACGAGCACCGCCTGGGCGCGCCTGTCGTTGGCAAAGACGTGCAGCCGCATGCGGTTGGTGTCGTTGTAGGCCTGCGGATCGAGCTCGGGGGTGCGCACCGTCTCGACGAAGGGGGCGACCTCGATGAAGCCATCCTCGATGGCGCCATAGTGGTCGGCGATGGCCACGTGGAGGTCGCGGCCGGACGGCACCTTGTCGAGCCCGCCGAGCTGCAGGGGGACGAACGTCGCCATGCCCTGGGCGAAATTGCCGACCGACGGCACGAAGAGCGGGGCGTTGGCGAGGCGCGCATAGGCGGTCATTTCGGGCAGGTGCTTGTGCTCGAAGGTGAGGCCGTAGGCGAGGAACTGGCTGGCCGAAGCGCCGGCCGCCTCGTAATCGGCGATCATCGCCTTGCCGCCGCCGCTATAGCCGGAAATGCCGTTGTAGCTGACGCGGTAGTCGGCCGGCAGCAGGCCGGCATCGACCAGCGGGCGCACATTGGCGATGAGCCCCTGCGGCCAGCAGCCCGGATTGGCGACGAACCGCGCATCGGCGATTGCCCGCGATTGGCCCCTGTCCATCTCGGCAAAACCGTAGACCCAGTCGGGATCGACGCGGAACGCGGTCGAGGCGTCGATGACGCGGGTAGTGTCGTTGTCGATGAGCGAGACGCTCTCGCGCGCCGCATCGTCCGGCAGGCAGAGGATGGCGACGTCCGCCGCGTTGAGGAGGCGCTTCCTCTCCTCGAGGTCCTTGCGTTTTTCGGGCGCGATGGACATGACCTCAAGGTCACGCCGGCCGGCGAGCCGCTCGCGGATCTGCAGGCCCGTGGTGCCCGCCTCGCCATCGATGAAGATCTTCGCGACCATGGGTCTTCTCCGCCCGGAACGTTTCCGGGAAAACTCGAAAACGCTAGATGGACCCGGCGTGTTGCAAGGTCAAGACGCGGATGCGCCCTCGGCCGTCAGAAGTCCGTCGACGGCATGGAGCATCTTGCCCCAGCCCGCCTCGGTCTGCTCGACATAGTCGACCCATTCCGCATCCATCTCGTGGTAGAGGGTGACCGTCGAACCCTCGCCGTCCGGCGCCGGCTCGATGATGATGGTGACGAGGGAAACACCCTCCTCCTCGCTCTCGTCGACGAACCAGGTGTACTGGACCTTGGTCGGCCGATGCAGCGCGCGGAAGGTGCCCCAGGCGCCGGCCTCGACGCCGTCGCGCATGTCCGAATAGAAGAACGCGCCGCCTTCGCGCACGTCCATCTCGAAGCGCACGATCGGTCCCGGCAACCCGGCCTGCCTGAGCCACGCCTCGTTCCACAGCCGTGCCTTCGCCGGCTCGGTCATGGCGTCGTAGACGCGCTCGGGGCTCGCCGTGAAGTGATGGGTGACCTTGGCTTCGATCGTTTCGCTCGACATTTCCGGCGTCTCCCCGTTTCACTCTGAACGTCGCCAGTATCCGCCGCTGTCATGACAATTGCGCGATTCCGGCACTCGATCACCAAGGATCGCGCATTCCACCCGGCCGTCGCAAGCCCGTCAGGCCGGGCGCGGCTTCGGCTCGGCAAGGCCGGGCGCCGGCTCGAGGCGGCCGGCAAGCACGAAACTCAGTGCCAGGACCGGCACGAGCGCGGCGAGACCTGCGCGCATGTCGAGCGCCTCGGCGACGAACCCGATGACCGGCGGCCCGACGAGGAAGCCGAGAAGCGCGATGAAGGAAAGGACCGCGACGTTGGCCGAGGCCGCCCGGTCGGTAAGGCTCGCCGCCGCCGTGACCGCGAGCGGGAAGCCGACCGAGGCCCCGAGGCCGACGAGGGCGAAACCGAGGAGGGCGACGGGCATGGCGGGCGAAAGATAGAGGACGGCGATGCCGACGAGGGCAAGGCCCGCGCAGAAGCGGGCGAGGCGCACCGCTCCGAATCGGGCCTTGAGGGCATCGCCCCCGAACCGGCCGGCGGCGACCAGCAGGGCAAAGACCGTATAGCCGATGCCGGCAGAACCCTGCGCATCGAAGACATCGCGCAGGAACACCGCCGACCAGTCGGCCATCGCCCCCTCGGTGATGGTGATGCCGAAGACGAAGAGGCAGATGCCGAGGAGGGCCCAGCCCGGCAGGCTCCAGGCGGAGCGTTTCTGCCCCTCCCCCGCCGGCCCGGCTTCCGCCGGATAGCGCGGGAGTGCAAGGCCGACGCCGACCCCGACGGGCAGCGTCAGCACCGCCACCATGAGGATGGCCCAGCGCGCCTCGATTCCCGACAGCGCCAGGCCCGCCCCGATGAGGCTGCCCGCCATCATGCCGAGCGACCAGCAGCCATGGGCGGTGTTCATCAACAGCCGCCCCGTCGCCTTCTCCACCCGGTCCGCCTCGACGTTGAGGCCGAGCTCGAGGAACGAGAGCGACGAGCCGGTGAGGACGAGGGCGGCAAAGAGCCAGGCGGCATCGGTGGTGAAAGCGGGAATGCTGACCGCGACGGCGTAATAGACGAAGCCGGATATGATGGCGTTGCGCGCCCCGATCCGCCCGACCAGCGGCCCGGCGAAGGGCAGCGTTGCGAGCGTGCCGACCGGCAGGCCGATGAGCGCGACGGCAAGGCCCGCCGGGCCGAGCCCGAGGGCCGCCTGCACGTCGGGGATGCGCGCCAACCAGCCGCCGAAGGCGAGCGGCTGCAGGAAGAAGACCAGCATCACCAGGCGCCGGGCGGTGGAGGAGGCCATCGGAAAGTCACCCTCGCGGTTGGGCGGACGCAGGTTTTGTACGCTCTGCAAACAAATGTTCAGAATTTACATTTCCGGCAACGCCGTCATGCGTTTATGTAAACGATGGATGCATACCAAAGTAAAGCCTTCCCGCAGGCGCGCTGGCGGACGCGCTTGAATTACGTGCCTCAAACACGCGCAAACGGCCCAGAAATTAGGCGTTTGCAGCCCAATTCCGCATCAGATCGGCCGTGGCTTAGATTGGTATTGTCCGCCTCTCGTTTTGCTGTTGACAGACGACGCCGGACGATCCTAACGTTGAAAATCGTTTACAGGATGCGTGACCACCGAGGGGGTGAGAGCGCATCGGGTGTCAGGGCACCGGGAGTTATTTATGCGCGTCGGAATTATCGGCCTGGGCTATCGCCTGGGCTATCTTGCCCATGTCTTCAGCCTGATGGTCAAGGACTTTCAGGTGGTCGGCTACGTCGACCCGGCCCCGGCCGGAAAGGCCTACGCCGAAGAGCGGGGCGTGGTCTTCGGCAAGGCCTACGACACGCCGCAAGCGCTGCTCGAAGCCGAGGACATCGACCTCCTGATGATCGGCTCGCCCAACCACATGCACCTCGACCACATCAGGACCGGGCTCGCCTACGGCAAGAAGATCTTCGCCGAAAAGCCGGTGGTGACCTCGATCGAGGAGACCATGGAGCTGGCCGAGCTGATCGGACGGCATCCGGCCGACCAGATCATGGTCGGGCTGGTGCTGCGCTATGCCCCGCTCTACGTCGACCTGAGGAAAGCCCAGGCCGACGGGCTCCTCGGCGACATCGTCTCGATCGAGGCCAGCGAGCACATCCCGCCCTACCACGGCGCCTTCTTCCAGCGCGACTGGCGGCGGTACGAAAAATATGCCGGCTCCTTCATGCTGGAGAAGTGCTGCCACGACCTCGACCTCTACAACGGCGTCATGGGCTGCCGGCCCGCGTTCGTTGCCAGCTTTGGCGGGCGCAAGGCCTTCATCCCCAAGAACGCGCCGGAAAAGGCGGGCATCAACGACCTCGAGGTCTACCACAGGAAGCCCTCCGGCTGGCAGGGGAGCGACCGCGTCTTCGACGGCGACGGCGACATCATCGACTTCCAGACCGCCATCGTCGAATACGAGAACGGCGCCTCGCTCGCCTTCCACACCAACATGAACGTGCCCGACGACTTCCGCCGCTTTGCCGTGATGGGCGCCAAGGGCGAGGCCGAAGGCGACTTCGTGCGCAACTTCTTCAAGGTGACGGACGCGCGCACGAGTAAGCGCCTCATCGACACCACCTACAAGTCGTCGGACCTTTCGGCCCATTACGGGGCCGACGAGCAGATGGCGGCCGACATCGCCAAGCACGTCGAGCACGGCGCGCCGCTCCCCGTCTCGGTCACCGACGCGCTCGAGGCCGGGCTCCTCGCCCTCTCCATGGACGAGGCGCGGCGCACCAGGAGCGTCATAGACATGGGCCCGATCTGGCGGCGGTTCGATGCCGCCCTCGCCCGCTCCAAGGCCGCCTGAGGGAGGACGACATGACGAGGCAGCAAAGCGCAACACTCTTCGCCCTCGGTCTTCTCCTCCCGGCAACGCTCTATATCCTGTCGATCGTCGCCTATCCGCTGGTCGACACGATCATCCTGTCGTTCACCAACGCGGCGCTGCGTCCCACCTATGACTGGGTGGGCTGGGCCAACTACCAGCGCATCTTCGGGGCCGGCAACTTCACCGAGGTGATCATCAGAACGTTCATCTGGACGTTCTTCTCGGTGGCCATGAAAATGGTCATCGGCACCTGCGGGGCGGTGCTGCTCAACGCCACCATCCCCGGCCAGACGGTCTTCCGCATCCTCACCATGCCGCCCTGGGTCGTGCCCATGGCCATCGGCATCTTCATGTGGGGCTGGATGTACAACGGCCAGTTCGGCATGATCTCCGGCCTCCTGCAGAACTTCGGCTTCCTCGACCGGCCGTTCCCGTTCCTGGCTTACGGCAACTCGGCGTTCTGGGCGACGATCGTCACGGACGTATGGATCGGCGTGCCGATGGTGACGATCTACCTGCTGGCCGCCATCCAATCGATCCCCAAGGACCTCTACGAGGCCGCCTGGACCGACGGGGCCGGACGCTTCTACCGCTTCCGCCGCATCACCCTGCCGCTGATGGTGCCGGCGATGCTGACCATGTCACTCCTGTCGTTGATCGCCACGTTCAACTCCTTCGACATCATCTGGATCCTGACCCAGGGCGGACCTTCGGGCCAGACCACCACGATGATCATCGACACCTACAAGACCGCCATCGGCTCCTACAAATACGGCGAAGGCGCCGCGCGGGCGGTGGTGATCTGCATCTTCGTGTCACTCTTCTGCATCGTCTACTTCCGCGCCGTGCGCCAGTTCGCCAGGGGAGCCGCCCGATGACCAAGTTTGCTGCCGTCGCCACCGGCGCCATCGACGCCGGAGAGGCCGCCGACTCCCCCGTCGCAGCCGCCATTCCACCCAAAGCCACCGCGAGACGCCGGTCGGCCAAGGCCATGATCGACCGCTACCGCTGGTACGAGGTCGTCGCGCTCTACGCCGGCATCGCGCTCTTTCTCTTCTTCGTGCTGGCCCCCTTCATCGAAGGGTTCCTGGTGTCGCTGAAGCCGCTGAGCCAGCTCTTCTCCTCGCCCTACAGCTTCTGGCCCAAGAACGGCTCGTTCCAGGCCTATTTCGACATGTGGCGCAGCGTGCCCGCGCTCGGCATCCACATCTTCAACTCGCTGTTCATCTCGAGCGTCGTCACCCTCATCGTCATCGCCATCGTCGTGCCGGCCGCCTATGCATTCGCGCGCTTCGAGTTCTCCGGGGCGAGCCTGCTGCTGGGCGCGTTCCTGGCCGTCAACATGTTCTCGGGCGCGGTGCTGCTGATCCCGCTCTTCCGCCTGATGCGCTCGCTCGGCTTCCTCAACACCTATTGGGCGATGATCGTGCCAGGCGCGGCCTTCCTCATCCCCTCCTCGATCTGGCTGCTGCGCACCTACCTCATGCGCATTCCGCGCGAGCTCGACGAGGCCGCCTGGGCCGACGGGGCGAGCCGCCTCTATACGCTGCGCCGCGTGATCCTGCCGCTGGCGGCGCCGGGGATCGTGGTCGTCGCCATCATGACGTTCATCGGCGCCTACGCGCAGCAGTTCATCTTCGCGCTGACCTTCAACTCCAAGACCGAGTTCATGCCCCTGCCCATCGGCCTCTTCGGCTTCTTCGGGCGCCAGGAAGTCCTCTGGAACGAGTTGATGGCGGCAAGCTTCGTCGGAATCCTGCCGGTCATGATCGTGATCGTGTTCCTGCAGCGTTACCTGGTGGCCGGCCTCACCGCCGGCGCCGTCAAGCAATGAGCCCTGCCGGGACCCGTTCCGGCCGAGCACATCAAGGAAAGGACGCCACCCGCATGGGAAAAGCGGGCGTCGTCCGGGGAGCGCACCCCATCGGGGTCGCAAATCAAGGGAGACTGAACGTGAAAAAGACCAGAGTGCTTCTCGCCTCCATGGTGGCGCTGGCCGGGACGACCGGACTGACCGCGGCCATCCAGGCCCAGGAGCTGAACATCATCGTGTGCGGTGACGAAGTGCAGCCGAGCTGGACCGGCTACTTCGAGGAATGGAACGCGGCCAACCCCGATTCGCCCGTGGTGCCGGAAGTCGTCGGCTGGGGCCAGTGCCAGGACAAGGTGACGACGCTGGCCGCCGCCGGCAGCCCCGTCGACCTCGCCTATGTCGGCTCGCGCACCTTGAAGCAGCTCGCCCTCAACGACCTCATCGTCGAGATCCCGATGAGCGAGGAGGAAAAGGGCGCCTACTACAACTACGTGCCCGAGACGGTGACGTTCGATGGCACCCAGTGGGGCATTCCCGTCGCCTTCTCGACCAAGGCGCTGTTCTGGAACAAGGACCTCTTCGAAGCCGCCGGCCTCGACCCCGAAGTGGCCCCGACCACCTGGGAAGAAGAGATCGCGTTTGCCAAGCAGATCAAGGACAACACCGACGCCGACGGCTTCGGGCTGGTGGCCAAGACCTTCGACAACACCATGCACCAGTTCCTGCACTGGGTTTACACCAACAACGGCTCGGTGATCGACGCCGAGGGCAACATCACCCTCAACTCGCCGCAGGTGCTGGCCGCGCTCGAGGCGATCAAGGAGATCACCCCGTTCTCCGAGGAAGGCCCGACCGCCTACGAGCAGAACGAAGTGCGCGCCATCTTCCTCGACGGCAAGCTCGGCATGGTGCAGGGCGCCATCTCGACGGGCAACCTTGCGACCGAAGCCGGCATCAACTGGGGCGTCGCCCCGCTGCCGCTGGGCCCCGACGCCGAAGGCCCGGGAACGCTGCTCATCACCGACTCGCTGGCTGTCTTCAAGGGCACCGGCAACGAGGAGAAGGCCATCGAGCTCGCCAAGTTCATGACCACGCCCGAACGGCAGTGGGCCTATGAGCAGGAAGCCGGCCTCACCCCGCTGCGCCCGCTCCCCGAAGTCGACGAGATGGTCGCCTCCAACCCGACCTGGCAGCCGTTCATCGACGGCATCGAGTATGGCGGGCCCGAGCCGCTGTTCACCGACTACCAGGGCCTGCAGAACGTCATGATCGAGATGGTCCAGTCGGTGGTGACCGGCCAGGCCGAACCGCAGGCGGCCCTGGAGCGCGCCGCCAGCGAACTCGAGCAGTACAAGTAAGGCACGAACGAGCCGCGCCGCCGCCTTTGCCGAGGCGGCGGCGCCCCTAACCAGACATGCCCGATCCGGCCGCGCCGGACCGTCCGCCGCCCAGGAGGTCAACTTGGCCAGCGCCCTCACCCTTGCCAATGTCAGCAAGTCGTTCGTCAACACCGAAGTCATCAAGGGCGTCGACCTCGACATCGCCCAGGGCGAGTTCGTCGTCTTCGTCGGCCCGTCGGGCTGCGGAAAATCGACGCTCCTGCGCATGATCGCCGGGCTCGAGGACACGACCGGCGGCGACATCGTCATCGACGGCAGCCGCGTCAACGAGCTGCCGCCGGTCAAGCGCGGCATCGCCATGGTGTTCCAGAGCTACGCGCTCTATCCGCACATGAGCGTCTTCGAGAACATCGCCTTTCCGCTGCGGGTGGAAAAGCTCGCCCAGAACGAGGTCGACAGCCGCGTCAACGGCGCGGCGCGCGTGCTGCAGCTCGAGAACCGCCTGCAACAGCGCCCCGGCACCCTCTCGGGTGGCCAGCGCCAGCGCGTCGCCATCGGGCGCGCCATCGTGCGCCAGCCCAAGATCTTCCTCTTCGACGAGCCGCTCTCCAACCTCGATGCGGCGCTCCGCTCCGAGATGCGCGTCGAGCTGATGGAACTGCACAAGCGCCTCGGCTCGACCATGATCTACGTCACCCACGACCAGATCGAGGCCATGACCATGGCCGATCGGATCGTGGTGCTCTCGGCCGGCGAGATCGAGCAGGTCGGCTCGCCCCTCGAGCTCTACCACCGCCCGGACAACCTGTTCGTCGCCGGTTTCATCGGCAGCCCCAAGATGAACTTCATCCGCGGCCGCTGCACCGCCGCCGCCAACGGGCGCGTGACCCTCGACCTCGGCGACCTCGGCCCCCTGGAGCTCGATCGCAACGCTGATGACCTCGCCGGCCAGGAGGTGACCGTCGGCATAAGGCCCGAGCACCTGACCATCGGGGGCGGCGATTTTTCGATGACCATCGGCCCGCACCTCATCGAGCGGCTCGGCATCCACACCGTGCTCTATGCGCACGTGCCGGGCACCGCTTCCTTCATCGCGCTCTTCGAAGGGGATCCGGACGTCGCCGAAGGCAAGCCGGTCGAGATCGGCTTCAGAAAGGCCGACGTCCACCTCTTCAACGCGGCGGGCAAAGCGGTGCGGTAAGGGAGAAGAATGGATCGCCTTTCGCACCGTAGGCTCCCCTCCGGGGGTGGGGGTCCGTCAGTGGCTCACCGAACCACCCCCACCCTCAATCCCTCCCCTCAAGGAGGAGGGAGGCGCATCGTGCCCAAGGCGGCGCCGTGGCAACACAGGACCGCCGCTCTTTCATCCGCCCCGCCGGCGCCTACCAAAGAACGGTTCCATGTCTGATCTCGTGGGTCTCCTCTACAACGAACGGGACGAATTCACCCGCTCCGAGCAGGTTCTGACCGACATCGTGCTCGCCGATGTCGACGCGGTGCTCAACATGTCGATCGTCGACCTGGCGCGCATCGCCGACGTCTCGCCGCCGACCGTCACCCGCTTCTGCCGGCGCCTCGGTTGCAAGAGCTATGCCGAGTTTCGCGTGCGGCTCGCCCAATCGCGCTTCATCGGCTCGCGCTACCTCGTGCCGCCCGCCGGCCCGCAGACCGCTCGCGACATCGCCCAGGGCGTCGTCGGCGACATCCAGTCGACCATCTACGACACCTTCGAGCGGCTCGACATCCCGGCGATCGAGGCGGCCGCCGAGGCGATCCTGCGCGCCAGCTACGTCCTCTCCTTCGGCTCGGGCGGCGGCTCCTCGATGATGGCGATGGAGGCCGAGACCCGCCTCTTCCGGCTGGGTCTCAAGGTCTCCTCGACCGTCGACCACCAGGCCCAGCTGATGCGCGCGGCCGGCGCCCCCAACGGCACGGCGATCCTCGCCTTCTCGATGAGCGGCAACAACATCCCGCTGGAAAAGGCGCTCGCCATCGCCGGCGAATACGGCCACCGGCGGATCGTCGTCACCCGGTCGGGCTCGCCCGTCGCCGACCGCTCCGACATCCTCCTCGCCGTCGACCGGGCCGAGCACGGCGATATCCTCAAGCCGTCCACCGGGCGCTACGCCTACCTCGCCCTCATCGACATCCTCGCCCAGACGATCGCTACCCGCATCGGCGCGCCGGCGGTCAACGCCATGCGGCGCATCAAGCACCAGCTCGTCGTCAACCGCGACGGGGACGACGCCCAGCCGCTGGGCGACTAGCCCTCCACCGGCGCCCCAGACTCTGTAAGCTCATAGGTTCGAAAAGCCATGTCCGTTCGGCCCGCCCTCACCCTTGCGACCACCTTCACCAAAGCCGTCGACGGCAAGCCCGCGATCTATGGACTGGAGCTGACCAACGAGTCGAGGCAGGCCATCCGCGATTTCACCCTGTGCTTCGTCGCCCCGACCCGCGTCGACCTCGACGCCGCGTTCGATAACGCGGTGATGAAGCGCCGCTCCTCCAACTTCGTCGAGATCGCGCCGCCGGCCGGGTTCGTGCTGGAGCCGGGCGGGCGCTGGAAGACCTCGACGGCCGATCTCGGGCGCGACCTCAGACACTGGAGCGACGGGGCGAACGCGGCCTACCTCGCCTTTGCCGACGGCACGACGCTGCCCGTCGAGAGCAAGGCGACGACACTGACCGGCGACAACGCGCCCTTGAAGCGCGGCACCGAGCCCTTCCCCGTGCCCGGCCCCGGCAAGTCGCCGGCGCCGATCTCCGTCGTGCCCTGGCCCAACGACGTGAGGATCGAGGGCGCGCGCGACGTGCCGGCGGGTCTTGCGATCACGGCATCGGGCGAGGCCGGAAAGGCTGCAGACGCTTTCGCCGATCTCGCCCGCTCGCTCTTTCCTGCCGACGGCCTGGTGCGACCGCCGGAGGAAGGCGGGTTGCCCGTCACCCTCGAGACGGATGCGGGACAGAAGCCGGAAGGCTACCGCATCGTCTTCGGCGATGAGATCGCCGTTCATGCCGCCGGCCATGCCGGATGGCTCTACGGGCTGGTGACGCTGGGCCAGATCCTGCGCGGCGCGCGCCGGCACCCGCTGACCTTCACCTTCCCGGCCGGCGGCGAGATCGTCGATGCACCGGCGTTCGGCTGGCGCGGCAGCCATCTCGACGTCTCGCGCCAGTTCTACTCGTCCGGCGAGGTTGGGCAGTTCCTCAAGGTGATGGCCTGGAACAAGCTCAATCGCTTCCACTGGCACCTGACCGACGACGAGGGCTGGCGCGTCGAGATCGACGCCTATCCGGAATTGACGCAGGTTGGCGCCTGGCGCGGCCACAACCTGCCGATGCCCCCGCTCTTCGGCAGCGGCGCGGCGCGTACGGGCGGCTACTACACCAAGGACGCGATCCGGCAAGTCGTCGCGCTCGCCGAAACCTTCGCCATCGACGTGGTGCCCGAGGTCGACGTGCCCGGCCACTCCTTCGCCGCGATCACCGCGCTGCCCTGGCTCGCCGACCCCGACGAGACCGGCGCCTACTATTTCCACGACAACTTCCCCAATGGCTGCCTCAATCCGGCGCACGAGCCGGTCTACGAGTTCGTGGAAAAGGTGTTCGGGGAACTGCTGGAGCTCTTTCCGTCCAAGACCTTCCACGTCGGCGCCGACGAGGTGCCGGAAGGCGCATGGGAGTGTTCGCCGCTGGCACGTGAGTTGAACGAGAAGCTCGGCGGCACCGGCAGCCCGGCCAAGTTGCAGGCGGCGTTCCTCAAGCGCGTACAGAAATTCCTGACCGCCAACGGGCGCATCACCGGCGCCTGGGAAGAGGCGGCGATGGGCGGCGGCATCGACAGGGACCATGCCTACCTCGTCGGCTGGACGACCATCGAGGTCAGCCAGGAGCGGGCCGAGGAGGGCTACGACATCGTCATCGCGCCGGGCCAGCGCTACTACCTCGATATGGCCAACGGGGCTGCCTGGTCGGAGCCCGGCGCCAGCTGGGCCGGCTGGTCGGGGCCGGAAGAGACCTACACCTTCCAGCCGGGCGACGACTGGACGGACAAGCAGAAGAACCATCTTCTCGGCGTCCAGGCCTGCATCTGGTCCGAGCACCTGACCGACCGCGCCATCTTCGACCGCCTGGTGTTTCCGCGTCTCTCGGCCATCGCCGAAACGGGATGGACGCGAGCGGACAAGAAGTCGTGGCCGCGGTTCAGGGCGATGGCGGGGTTGCTGCCGAATCTTTATGGGTATTGGGCGACGGAGTAGCCCCCTCATCCGCCCTTCGGGCACCTTCTCCCACGAGGGGAGAAGGGAGGCACAATGCGCTCCCCTCCCCCTTGAGGGGAGGGGCTGGGGGTGGGGGTCCATCAGTGGACCAACCGAACCACCCCCACCCTCGATCCCTCCCCTCAGGGGGGAGGGAGGCGAAGGAGCCGATATCGGTAGGATCAGCCCACCGGCCGGCTGGCGTACTCCAGGAGGCTCGCCAGCGACACGAACGGCACCCCTGCCTGTTCGGAGAGCCCCGAAGCGCAGGTGGCGACGGTCGAGACGCCGATGTCGCACCCTTCCGGGATGTCGCGCTTGACGAAGCGGGTTGCGTGATCGTTGAGCTCGGGGATGAAGAGACCCTTGTCTCCGGCATAGCCGCAGCAGGTGATCGAGGAGAGCACCGCGATCTCCCCGGCGCACGCACGCGCGATGGCCTCCGTCGCCCCCTGCTCCCTCATGCGCTGGGCCGAGCAGTTGTGATGCACCGCCACCACACCGATCCGCCGGGTGATGGTGAGGTGCGGCAGGACATTGGCGAGGAGGAATTCGCTGGAATCGGCCACATACGCCTCGCCCGGAAATTCGCGCAGGTGCTTGGCGCAGGTCGAGGCGTCGGTGAGGACCGGCGTTTCGCCGCGGTGCGAGAGCGCCGAGAGTCCGGCCTTGAGCCGCCCGCCGACGCGCTTGGACTCCTCGGGAAAACCCTTCGACTGGAACGGCTGACCGCAGCACTGGCCGTTGAGGTGCTCGGGCACGTTGACCGCATAGCCGGCGCGGGCCAGCAGCGCCACCATCGCGTCAGGCGTCGACTTGAGGTCGTAGGCGGTCTTCGGCGCCCCGAACATGCGCGTCGCGCAGGAGGGGAAATAGACGACCGGGCCGCGCGGGGCGTCGGTCGGCGGCGCAACGGGCGTCGAAGCGCCCGGACCCGGCTTCAATGCCTTGTAGATGCGCGGCACGCGCTTGCCGGTCAGGCGCCGGGCAGTCTCCGTGACGCCTTCGACGACCGGGGCCGAGACCACGGCCTTGGCCGCATCGGCAAGCCCGACGCCGAGGCGCATCGCGGTTTCGATGCTGCCGGTATGGTCGGCGGCGACATGGGCGATTTTCTGCGCCACGCCCCCGCGCCGGCGGGCGCGCTCGCCCATGATCATGGTGCCGGTCTCGATGCCGACCGGACAGCGCAGCGAGCAGAGATTGCATGCCGCGCAGGTATCCATGCCGGCATACTGGAAGCCTTCGTCGAGTATCCGCAGCCGTTCGGGATCTTCGCCGGTACGTCGCAGCCGCGCCCGCTCGCGGGTGACGGCGATGCGCTGGCGCGGGGTGAAGGTCATGTGGTGGCTGGGGCACGCCGGCTCGCAGAAGCCGCACTCGATGCACATGTCGACGAGATCGTCGGCAAGCGGCATGGCCTTCAAATTCTTGATATGCACATGCGCATCGGCATTGAGCAGCACGCCGGGATTGAGCAGCAGTTCGGGATCGAACAGCGCCTTGATGCGGTGCATCAGGCCATAGGCCTTGCTGCCCCACTCGGCCTCGACGAAGGGCGCGATGGCGCGGCCGGTGCCGTGCTCGGCCTTGAGCGACCCCTGGTACTTGACTGAGACGAGCTGCGAGAGGTCGTGCGAGAAGCGGTCGAACTTTTCGGCCGCGCCCGGCGCGGTGAAGTCGTCGCTCATCTGGAAGTGCAAATTACCGGCGAGCGCGTGGCCGAAGATGATCGCATCCTCATAGCCGTGGTCGTCGAGGAGCTGGCGCATCTCGATGACGAAGTCGGCGAGCCGGTCGATGGGCGCGGCGACGTCCTCGGTCAGCATCGAGGTGCCCTTGGGACGCATGGCCCCGCCCGAGGCGAAGAACCCCTTGCGGATGTCCCAGAGCGCGTGCGAACGCGTCTCGTCGGTCGAAAAATCGATGTGGGTGGCGTTCTCGCTGGCGAGCAGCGCCACGGCCTTCTCGACCTCGGCCGCGAGCTCCTCGGCGGTCGGGGCGGTGACGTCGATGAGGACGGCGGGCGAATTGTCGGTGAGATAGGGCAGGAGCGGCGCCATCGGCGGCAGATGCTCGACGGTCGCCAGCGCGCGTCGCTCGATGTATTCGGCCGCCGTCACGCCGGTCGTCACCTGCACGCCGTTGTTGGAGAGCTTGATGATCGCCCGGCCGGCCGACTGCGGATCGGGGAACGGCACCAGCGCCGTCGACTTGTGGGGATGCTCGGGCACCGTGTTGTAGGTGACCTCGGAGACGAACCCGAGGGTGCCCTCGGACCCGACCATCAGGTGGATGAGGATATCGAGCGGGTCGTGATAGTCGACGAGCGCATTGAGCGAATAGCCGACGGTGTTCTTGATCGCGTATTTGCGGCGGATGAGCGCGACGAGCTCTTCGTCCGCCATCACCTCGTGGTGGAGCTGGTGAAGTTCGTCCAGCATCTTTGCGTGCGTCTTGCGGAAGCTCGCAGAGCTTTCCGGATCGCCGGAATCGAGCATGGTGCCGTCGGTGAGGACGATCCGCAGCCGCGCCATGGTGTGGTAGGTATTCTGCGCCACCCCGCAGCACATGCCCGACGAATTGTTGTTGACGACGCCGCCGATCTTGCAGGTCGCCTGGCTCGCCGGATCCGGTCCGATCTTGCGGTTATGGGGCTTCAAGGCCGCATTGGCCTGCGCGACGATGATCGCCGGCCCGAGCGTGATCTGACCGGCGCCCGGATGCACCTGCATCTTGCGCCAGCCATCGCCGAGGACTGCGAGGATGCCATCGGTCACCGCCTGGCCCGAAAGCGAGGTGCCGGCAGCCCGAAAGGTCACCGGCAAGCCCTCGCCCCGCGCCGCCTCGAACACGGCGCGCACATGGTCCTCGCTGTCGACGAAGACGACGGCAGCCGGGATCAGCCGGTAGGACGAGGCGTCCCCCGACCAGGCATAGGTCATCAGCGGGTCAGTCATCATCCGCTTGGGGTCGATGACGCCCTTGAGGCGCTGGACGACCCGCTCGCCGGCGGCCTGCTTGTCGAGGGGTTGAGCGGAACGGGTTTGGGGGGAGAGGACGGCTTGCTGCATGCGCCCTAACTAACATGTTAGTGGCGACGGGGGGAAGGGAAACTTGTTTGCCTTTCCGCGAGGCGGAAATTCATGGGACTTGCGAGGGCCGACGACACGGCGGTCGCAATGTCATCGGCACGCCCTAGTATGGTGCGCGAGGACAAGGAGAATCATCATGATGAAAGCGATCAACCTCAGCGACCGGCCCGCGCCCGAGGTCTACAGCCACGCCGTCGAGGCGACCGGGATCGGCCGTATCCTCTTCGTATCCGGACAGGTCGGCGTCGCGGCCGACGGCAGCGTCGCTCCGGACATCGCCGGTCAGGCGCGCCAGGCCGCCGCCAACCTCGACGCTGTGCTGGCTCAAGCCGGCATGAGCAACGCCAACATCGCCAAATGCACGATCTTCCTGACCGACGAGGCCAATCTCGGCCCGTTCATGCAGGCGGCCGCCGGAACGCTGCCCTCGCCGCCGCCGGCGACCACCCTCGTGATCGTCAAGGCGCTCGCCGACCCGCGGTTGCTGGTCGAGATCGAGGCGATCGCGGTCGGGTGAGGCTGGCGCCCCGATTCCGCATGACGCGGGGTTCCGGCGGGACCATAATGGCGCCGGGACCCAAGGGGAGGGCTATCCATGGTCATAAACTGGCTCGCTGTCGTCGCGGCAGCGCTTTCCATGTTCGTCGTCGGCGCGATCTGGTATTCGCCGATACTGTTCGACAAGGCCTGGCAGAGGGCGGCGGGCCTCTCCGATGCCGACAAGGCCAGAGGCAACATGCCGCTGATCTTCGGGCTCGCCTTCGTGCTGACCCTGCTGATGGCCGCCAATCTGGCCTTTTTCATCGGCCATCAGGCGACCCTCGGGTTCGCGCTCGGCGCTTCGCTCGCAGCCGGCCTCGGCTGGGCGGCGTTCGGGCTATCGGTCGTCGCGCTCTTCGAGCGGCGTCCGCCCGCCTATTTCCTCATCAATGGCGGCTACCTGACAGTCGGCTTTCTGGTGATGGGATTGATCCTCGGCCTCTGGCGCTGAATTCGCCGGTCGGCACGGTTTTCCTTTCTCCCCCTTGTGCGAGAGGGTGCCCCGCAGGGGCGGATGAGGGTCTGCAATAGAGGGTCCCTCTCCCACAAGGGGAGAGGGACAGGTGCAGCACGCTCGCTCCGTGCTGGTCGCGATTAAAGATCCACGTCCTCGTCGCCGCGGCCGATGCCGCGGATGTCGGCGGCGGCCTTGCGCAGGATCTCGGCCAGGCGCCGCTGGTCTTCCTCGGAGCCGTCGACGGCCTTGCGGATGGCGGCCTTCAGTTCGCGGCGCGCCTCGTTGACCTCGGGCAGGACATCCTCGATGTCGCGGTCGGGCCGGTGCGGGGCCTCGCCGCGCCAGCGCTTGAAGCCCTCGAACTCTTCCCGGTCACGCTCGCGGTTGAACGGCCAGTCGCTCTTGGCGAACTCGCGCAGGCGCGCCATGTGCTCGCCGGCCTTGGTGAGGAATTCGAGGGTCTTCTCGATCGCCTCGCGGTTATCGGCGAGGTGCGCCCGGCCATCCTCGGTGATGGTGTAGAGCTTCTTGTTGCCATCGGCCTCGGACGTGACGAACCCGGCTTCTTCCAGATAGGTCAGCGCCGGATAGACGACGCCGGGGCTCGGCGAATAAAAGCCCCCCGACTTCTCCTCGATGGCCTTGATGAGGTCGTAGCCGTGGCGCGGCTGCTGCTCGATGAGATAGAGGGCGACGAGCCGCAGGTCGCCCGAGGCGAGCATGCGCCCGATGCGCCAGCCACCGCCCCAGTTGCCGAAATTCTCGTCACCCATGCGCGCGAACCTGTGCCAGTTGCGCCGCGCCATAGCTTCGAGCCGCCGCCAGTCCGGCTCGCCGTCGCGGAAATAACGTCCCATAATCTTGAACTCCGATATGTCGGGTTTGAACCTGAGACATCAGGTTGGACGCCGATTGTGGCGTTTCAAGATATATCGCACGATATTTTTCAGCGCCGCTCGGCCACCCACGCCTCGAGCTCGTCGAGGCTTGTCCCCGCCGCGGCGATGGCGAACTGGTAGATGTCGAAGCTGCCGACGACGCGGCCATAGTAGTCGGGCCGCTCGCGGGCTTGCGTCTTGAGGCGGAGGATCAGGTCGCGGTCGGCCCTGGCGAGGTCGGCCATCAGCGCCGCGTCGCGGGCCTGGCGGCGGGCGAAATCGTCGGGCGCCCAGCCCCAGAGATCCGCCTTCCAGGCGCGGTCCAGGTGGTCGCGGAACTCGATGCCCCAGTAGAGCCCGGCGCCGAGCGGGTGCGGGTCGACATAGTCGTCGAGATAGTGGCCCTTGTGGAGGCGCATGCCGGACACCTCAAGCCGTTCGGCAAGCTCGGGGCCCATGCGCATCCACTCGAGCCGGCGCTCGGGCGCGACGGGCATATGGATGTCCATGTCGCGCCAGACCATCAGGCCATAGGCGAAGCTGCCGGTCGGCGCGACCGTGCCGAAGCGCTGCGAAAGGAACGTAAGGAGATCGAGGCGCTCGAGCACATTGCGGGCCTCGCCCTGGAGCGCATCGGCCGTTGCGTTGCGGGTTGCGGTATCGGTCACGGTTTCCTCCCTGTCGTGGCAATAAAAAAGCCCGGCGCCTTTCGGGGCCGGGCTTTCCGAAACTCGTCGGAAGCAGGGGCGGGTATGTCGCCTTCGGAGCATTTTCAGGAAAAGTGGTCGCCACTTTTCCGGTTCGAAAATGCGACCACCAGTTTCTACTCGCTCTTGGCTTCTTCGCTGGCCGGAGCCTCGGCAGCAGCGGCTTCGGCGGCGGCAGCCGCCGCGGCGGCTTCCTCAGCGTCCTTGGCGGCCTGCTCGGCAGCGAATGCCTCGGCGGCGGCGATCTTCTCGGCCTCACGCGCCTCGCGGGCAGCCTGGGCCGCCGAGCGCTCGTCGGCCTCGATCTTCTTGGTGCGCGCGTTGGTCGATTCAAAGATGCGGGCGGACTTGCCGCGGCGATCGCGCAGGTAATAGAGCTTTGCCCGGCGCACCTTGCCGCGCTTCAGCACCTCGATGCGGTCGATATTGGGCGAATAGAGCGGGAACACGCGCTCGACGCCTTCGCCATAGGAGATCTTGCGAACCGTGAAGCTCTCCATGAGGCCGCCGCCGGTGCGGGCGATCACCACGCCCTCATAGGCCTGCAGGCGTTCCTTGTCGCCTTCGCGGATCTTGACCCACACCTTGACGGTGTCGCCATGGGTGAATTCGGGGATATTGGCCTTGGCGGCCAGGGTCTCGAGCTGTTCGCGCTCGAGCTGCTGGATGATGTTCATGTCGATCCGTCCTGATCTTTTCGAGGGGCGGCCTCGGTGGGTTGTCCCACGCCGATCGCCCGGTCTTGGTTACACGGAGATTTTCAGATTGCGGCGCTATAGAGCAAGAAACCGGCCAAGTCCACCCAAAAACCGCCTGTTGCCGGGCGCATGGAGGGGTGCGGTGCTTTTGCCGCATGACGGACGGGCCGGCCTCGGCTAAGAAGGGGCGAACGAGGCAGTGACGCGATGGGCATGACCGGGGCGATGGTGAAGGAAGCGATGCGGGCGCTGCTTGTGCTCGCCCTCGTCTTCTTCAACTTCGCCCATGCGCCCGTCTCGGCATCCGTCGGCTACGACAGCGAGCTGCGGCCCTATCTCCAGGCCTCGGTCGCCGCCTTCGTCGATTGCGGCAATGCCGACGAGGAGGGGGGTCTTGCCCACGCGCCGTGCCATGCCTGCCGCATCGGCGGCGCGGCAGACCTGCCGCCGGCCCCGATATGCGCACTCAACCTGCCGCGCATCGCCGAACCGGTCGCGTTCGTTCGTTCCATCGACGCCTGGGCCCCCACCGCTCCGGTGACCGTCGGCGCGCCCAGAGCGCCACCCTTCGCCTGATCTTTCGGCTTCCACGCCGGCTCCGAGCCGGTCGGTTTCACGCATTTCACGCGAAAGCATCAGAACATGAACAAGACCATTCTGCGCACCGGCATGGCGCTTTGCGCCGCCAGCTACCTTTTCGTCCACTTCGCGCCGCACGCGCACGCCCATGCCGGCATCTCGCCGAGCGAGGCCGCCAACGGCGCGACCGTGAGGGCGGTCATCACCATTCCGCACGGCTGCGACGGGCTTGCGACCGATACGGTCGTCGTCGACCTGCCCGAGGGCTTCGTCAACGCCAAGCCGATGGTCAAGCCCGGCTGGCAGATCGCCACCGAAACCGGTGCCTACGCCAACACCTACGACGACCATGGCACACCGGTGACGCAGGGTATCCTGCGCGTCACCTGGAGCGGCGGCGCGCTGCCGGACGACCAGTTCGACGAATTCGTCGTGCGCGGCGCCCTGCAAGGGTTCGAGGCGGAAACCGCCCTGCCCTTCACGGTCACCCAGCACTGCGCTGACCAATCGGTCGTCTGGGAGGAGATTGCCGAGGCCGGCACCGATACGCACAGCCTCGAGCACCCGGCGCCCGTGATCACCGTCAAGCCGGCGGGCGCGGACGCGCATGCCCATCACGGCGCGCATGCCGCTGCGGGAGCGGTCACCGTCGGCGACCTCGAGATCTCCGGCGCCTTCACCCGCGCGACCCTGCCCGGCGCGCCGGTCGGCGGCGGGTTCCTGACCATCGCCAACACCGGCGCCGAGGACGACCGGCTGGTCGGGGCGGCGGCGGCCTTTGCCGGTGAGGCCCAACTCCACGAGATGGCGATCGAGAACGACGTGATGAAGATGCGCGAACTGCCCGACGGCATTCCCGTTCCGGCGGGCGAGACGGTGACGCTGGAGCCGGGCGGGCTGCACATGATGTTCATGGGGTTGAAGGAGCCGCTGGTCGAGGGCAGCCAGGTGCCCGTCACGCTGACCTTCGAGAAGGCCGGTACGATCGAGGTGATGCTGTCGGTGGCCGCTCCCGGCGCCGATTCGTCCGCCCATGGCGCACACAACCACTAGGGGAGGACGCACAATGTCCGCGTCTTCGCTGAAAAACCTGCGCCTCGGGCTGTGGATCGCGGTCGGCGTGGTGGCGGTGGGGCTCGGCCTCGCCACCCTGCTGCTGCCGCGCCTGGCGTCCCAGCCGTCGGCCGCGCCCTATGGCACCGGCGACTATGCGCTCATCGACCACGACGGCGCCCCGGTGACGCAGGCGACGTTCGCCGGCGGCCAGCCGAGCCTCGTCTTCTTCGGCTTCACCCACTGCCCGGAAGTGTGCCCGACGACGCTCTACGAGATGGCGGGCTGGTTCGAGGCGCTGGGCAGCGAGGGGGACGATCTCAACGCCTTCTTCGTCACCGTCGATCCCGAGCGCGACACCCCCGACATGCTCAAGGCCTATGTCACGGCCCCGACCGATCGGGTGCTCGGCATCACCGGTTCATCCGAGGAGATTGCCGAGGTCATCGAGGCCTGGCACGTCCACGCCGAGCGCATCCCGCTCGACAACGGCGACTACACCATGGACCATACCGCCTCGGTGTTCCTCATCGGACCTCGGGGTGAGTTCGAGGGAACGATTGCCTATCGCGAGCCGAGCGACACGGCGCTGGGCAAGATCAGGAACCTGCTGGCGAAGAGCTAAGGCTGGCTCCCTCCCCCTTAAGGGGAGGGAGGCGGAAGAGCCGGCACCTCTCGGACTCACCTTAGCCCTTGAGCAAATCCGGACGGCGCGCGCGGGTGAGGGCTTCCGCCTGCTCGCGCCGCCACTTCTCGATCCTGGCATGATCGCCCGAGATCAGCACCGCCGGGATCTCGCGGCCCTCGAAGAGCTGCGGGCGGGTATAGTGCGGGTATTCGAGAAGGCCGTTCTCGAAGCTCTCTTCGGCATGGCTCTCGGCGGCCCCGAGGACGCCGGGAATGAGCCGCACCACGGCTTCCAGCAGCACCATGGCGGCCACTTCCCCGCCGGCGAGCACGTAGTCGCCGATCGACACCTCCTCGAGCCCGCGCGCCTCGATGACGCGCTGGTCGATGCCCTCGAAGCGACCGCACACGATAACGGCCCCCGGACCGGCGGCGAGTTCGCGCACCCGGGCCTGCGTCAGCGGCGTCCCGCGCGGCGACATCAGCAGACGCGGGCGCGGATCGCCGGCCGGCGAGACGGCATCGATGGCGCGCGAGAGGATATCAGGTTTCAACACCATCCCCGCGCCACCGCCCGAGGGCGTGTCGTCGACGGTACGGTGCCGGTCGGTGGCGAATTCGCGCAGATGCGTGGCTTTGAGCGTCCAGAGGCCGTCGCTCAGCCCGCGCCCGGTGACCGAGGCGCCGAGCGGGCCCGGAAACAGCTCGGGAAAGAGGGTGATGACGTCGGCCGCAAAGCTCAATCGGGTTCTTCCTCGCCGATCTCGGCATCGAGCGGCACGATGATGGTCACGTACCCGTCGTCGAGATTGATATCGGGCACCACCGCGCGGGTGAAGGGATAGAGATAGGTGTCGCCGGACAGGGGATCGCGCACCTCGATGAGGTCGCCCGCCCCGAAATTGGGCAGAGCCGACACCTTGCCGATGACCGTGCCGTCCTCGCGCCGCGCGTCGAGCCCGATGAGGTCGGCGTGGTAGAACTCGTCCTCCTCCTGCGGCTCGGGCAGCACGTCGCGGTCGACATAGAGCGAGACGCCGTTGAGCTTTTCGGCCGCGGTCCGGTCCGCGACCCCCTCGAGGCGCGCGACCACCACGTTCTTCTGCACGCGAAGGGTCGCGATGGTCACCGACAGACCCGGCCGGTCGGTTGCGAGCGGCCCGTAGGCGGCGATGTCCTCGGCGTATTGGGTAAAGGGCGTGATCCGCACCTCCCCCTTGATGCCATGGGCGGCGCCGATCGTGCCGAGAAGGATGCGGTTGTCTTTGACCATCAAACGATACCGTCCGTGTGCGCCTTGAGATCACGCTTCACGCCGTGTCCCATGTGATCGAGATAGACGCGCACACCTTCCCTGCGGGCAAACTTGAACGCCGGGATCATATCGCTGTCGCCGGACACGACAACGATGACCTGAACGAGTTCGCGGATCGAAAGCCTGGCAATATCGAGCCCGATGCGCAAATCAACGCCTTTCTGGCTGATGTTCGGCACCAGATCGCGCGCCTCGATCATCCTGGGTCCATTGTCGGTGATGTCCTTGAGCGCCGCATCACCAAGTGCCCAGCCATCGACCGACATCTCGCCCGATCTCAGGGCGAAGTCGGGCAACATTTCCAGTTTCTGCTGCAGGCCGAAATTCTGGGCGTAGGCCGCATGTGCCGCCAGATCGGTCGTCTGTCCATCTATGGGATTGACTATCGTTCCGGTGGCAGGTGGCGCATCGTAGTAGTACACACGCAACAGCGTGTAGTCGGATAGTGCCGGATGTGCCTTAATTCGATCGATCTCAGCCGAGATTTCTTCGATCGTGGGAAAGTGCTTGTTCCGCTGCCGAAGCTTGACACGCATAAACCCGCCATCGACCAGGATGGCATAGTTAGCTTTCATAGCTGCTTCCAAATAGGAAAACCCCGCTCACTCGTAGCACACAGGTGCTTTCCATCAAGGACGAATGAACGGGGCTTGTATCCTATCAACGCTCCAAAAATAGGAGCGTTCGGACCAGACGTCAACTTGGCGAGCGCTACTCGGCGCTCGCTTCCGCGGCAGGAGCTTCGGCGGGAGCCTCTTCGGCAGCCGGCTCTTCCTTGGGCGCGTTCTTGGCGGCCTCGATCTCGGCGGCCTTGGCGGCGCGTTCCTCGGCGCGCTCGGTCGCCTTGGCGCCGGGCTTGGCCTTCTCCGGATTGTTCTTGGCTTCGCGCTTCAGGAGGCCCGCGGCGTCGAGGAAACGCTCGACGCGGTCCGTCGCCTGGGCGCCGACCGAGAGCCAGTGCTGGGCGCGCTCGGCGTTGAGGACGATCCGGCCTTCATTGTCCTTGGCGAGCAGCGGGTTGTAGGTGCCGAGCTTCTCGATGAAGCGGCCATCGCGCGGCGAGCGGGCGTCGGCGACGACGATGTGGTAGAATGGGCGCTTCTTGGTGCCGGCGCGGGCAAGGCGGAGCTTGAGGGACATTTGTCTTCCTTGGAGTTGAACTGAGGTTATTTCTTCTTGCCGCCAAGGCCGGGAAGGCCAGGGAAGCGGGGTGAGCCACCGAGGCCCGGCAAACCGCCGGGCGCGGATTTGAGCAGGCTGCCGACATCGGTCGGCAGCTTGTCGGAAAGCTGAGGGGCAGCGGGCGCGCCGCCGGCCATCTGCTGGAGTTGCTTGGGATCGATGCCGGCTTGGCGGGCCATGGCCTCGAGCTGCTTGGGGTCCATCTTCGAGAGATCGGGCATGCCGCCGCCCATTCCCCCGAGCATGCCGCCCATCTTGCCGCCGAACATGCCCGCGAGGGCGCCGGGACCGCCCTTCGAAATCTTCTTCATCATGTCCGCCATCTGGCGGTGCTGCTTCATCAGCTTGTTGATGTCGGAGACCTCGACGCCCGAGCCCGCGGCAATGCGCTTGCGGCGCGAGGCGTTGAGCAGATCCGGATTGGCCCGCTCGTTCTTCGTCATCGAGTTGATGATGGCAATCTGCCGGTCGAAGACCTTCTCGTCGATATTGGCCCCGGCCATGGCCTTCTTGAGCTGACCGGCGCCGGGCATCAGGCCCATTAGGCCGCCCATGCCGCCCATCTTCTTCATCTGCTGGAGCTGGCCGCGCAGATCCTCGAGGTCGAAGACGCCTTTCTTGAGCTTCTTGGCCATCCGCTCGGCGTCTTCGGCGGTGACGTGCTCGCGCGCCTTCTCGACCAGCGAGACGATGTCGCCCATGCCGAGGATTCGGTCGGCGATGCGGCCGGGATGGAAGTCCTCGATCGCGTCCATCTTCTCGCCGGTGCCGATCAGCTTGATCGGCTTGCCGGTCGCTGCGCGCATGGAGAGTGCCGCGCCACCGCGCCCGTCGCCGTCGACGCGGGTGAGAACGATGCCGGTGACGTCGACGCGCTGGTCGAACGAACGGGCGAGATTGACCGCGTCCTGGCCGGTCAGCGCATCGGCGACCAGCAGCACTTCGTGCGGATTGGCGAGCGCCTTGATCTGCGCCGTCTCGGCCATCAGCTCTTCGTCGATATGGGTGCGGCCGGCCGTATCGAGGATGACGACGTCGAAGCCGCCGAGGCGCGCTTCGCGGATGGCGCGTTTGGCGATCTCGGTTGCGCTCTCGCCCGGAACGATCGGCAGGCTCGAGACGCCCACCTGCTGGCCGAGGATCGCGAGCTGCTCCATGGCGGCCGGGCGGCGGGTGTCGAGGGAGGCGAGGAGGACTTTCTTGCCCTGCCGGTCCTTCAAGCGCTTGGCGATCTTGGCCGAAACGGTGGTCTTGCCCGCGCCCTGGAGGCCGACCATCAGGATCGGCACAGGGGACGGCGCATTGAGGCTGACCGGCACCGCATCTTCGCCGAGCACGTTGACCAGCTCGTCATGGACGATCTTGACCACCTGCTGGCCGGGGGTGACCGAGCGGGTGACCTCCTGGCCGACGGCGCGCTCGCGCACCTGCTCGACGAAGGCGCGCACGACCTCGAGCGACACGTCGGCCTCGATCAGCGCCCGGCGCACTTCGCGCAGGGCCGTATCGACGTCGCCCTCGGAAAGGGCGCCGCGGCCCTTGAGGCCGTCGAAGATTTTACCGAGCCGGTCGCTTAAGCTCTCGAACATCAAACTTCCTTTCGCTCACGGGCCGCAGGCCCTCCGCGGGGGCGCGGGAAACGTCCCGCGGGGTCCTCGCTTTGCTCGTCCATGAGCTCTCCGCCTGCCTGGCGGATATAGGGTTCATGCACCCATGCGCAAAGCCGAAACGCACCCGCGGGCGCAACGCGCTGACGGGTGGTGACCGCTTTCCTCCCGGGAAAGCCAGTGGCTCGGCTCATCGCAATGGGCAGAGAACGCCGCGCTTATAGGCGCAGGGGCCGGCGAGAGTCAACCGCCGCCCACCCCGTCAACCGCGCCCGAGCGCGCGCATGATGATCGCGCGCAGGCCCTTGGGGCTCGCCATCACCGCCCGCTTCAGACGCGGGCGCAGGCCCTGATCCCAGAGGCGGGTGAGGAGCCGGCCCCGCCAGGAGAGCGGCAGGGCATGATCGCTGACCTCGACAACCTCTGTCGCCCAGGTGAGCTTGTAGGGCATCACCGGCACCAGCAGATCGGCCCCCTTGAGGCCCCGATCGGCACAGGCATGGATGACCTCGCCCAGATGCAGCTTGCCGGGGCTCTCGTCGCTGTTGCCGAAATCGCGGGCGGCCACGAACGCATAGTAGCGCTGATTGTGGACGAACCCCCACTGCTCGGCGACCGGCTGGTCGTTGTGAAGGAGGGAGGTCGCAAGGATATCGATGTCGGGCGCCGTCGGCAGGCGCTGGCAGAACGCGTGAAAGCCATCGTCGGCAAAGGCGCGCGAGGTCAGGCCCTGATCCTTGAGACGCTCGGCGCGGCCGGCATAGGTGCGCTCGATGACGCCGAGGATCTCGTCCCGGCCGTCAGCGACACGGTGGACCACGGGCCCCTCGCGCTCCAGCCGGTTGCGGGCGTTGCGCATGTTCTTGCGCGTCTTGGACTTGATGGTCTGGAAATAGGCCGGATAGTCCGGGAAGGCGTCGAGCGCGACATAGGGCGCGCCCTGCGCCGTGCCGGTGACGAGATTGTCGGCCGGCATGCCCTCATCGAGCGCGCTGCCTTTGCGCACCTTCAAAAAGCTCAGCATGTCGGAGGGCGCGGCGGCAGCGGCGGCGGCGACGAGCACGGCAAGCGCCGCCGTCGGATCGAGCCCCGGCGCGACGAGGAAATCGGAATATTGCGCGAAGGCATGACCGAACGGCACCAGCACCCGGCGCATGAGGGTCCTGACGCGCTCCAGCGGCAGCACGGCCTTGACCGTCTCGCCTTCCGAGAGCACGGCGATGACCGGCTCGAACCGGTTGTTGCCGCGCGCCGCCTCATGATCGAACACGGCCCGGCACCACGCCATGCTCTGGAAGAAGACGGCGCCGCGCGCCTGGCGTTCCAGCGCCTGCCAGGCGGGCGCCAGCGCATCGAACGCCTCGCGGGTGCGCACGACGCTCACACCGGGGGCGAGCGTCTCTACATCGGCGGCGCGTGCCGCTTCGAACGGAAATGCCGACCCGGGAAAGTTCCCGAGCGGCGCGGCCTCACCGGTCATTTGGCGAACTGATAGCTTTCGATGTCGCTGACCCCTTCGGGGGCAGCGGGATCGACGCGGAAATCGACCGTATAGACTTTCTGTCTCTGCGGATTGAGCGGGGTAAACTTGACGAGGCCGGCGAGCGCAAGCTTCGAATAATAGGAGAGGCCCGTCACCTGCTGGCTGAGCTGCGGGAGCCCGGCCTTCGAACGCAGGATTCCGTTGGCGTAGTTGACCGCATAGTGGCGGCGCAGCTCGTTGGTCCAGTGCTCGGTGGTGAAGGAGACGTTGAGCATGTCGCCGTTGACGACGCGATGCGGGCCGTTGAGCGGCCAGTGGATCATCTTGCCGGCGTCGAGCACGTGCACTTCGGCATAGTCGTCGAACCAGGGCTCATAGGGCATGTCGGTCTCGCGCAGCTGCCCGAGGATGAGCTTTTCGAGCGCGGGCTGCGAGATGAACGGGGCCGAGTTCGGATAGACGTAGAGCGTCTTGGTGCCCCGCACCTGCCAGAGGCTCTGGCCGGGCACGTCCGAGTGATACTTGACCGAGACGTTTGGCGAGGAGATGAGGAGCGTGAGGTTCCGCTTGTAGGATTTAAAGCCCGGAACGCGTTCTTCGAACTCGCCATAGACCTCGTCGAGCAGCGCGCCATAGGCCGGATCGACCGCCGCCGGCTTGACGATGTTGATCCAGATGTTGCCCGACTTGACGACGTCGAGCACCTCGCGCCCGGAAAGCCCCTTGATCTCGCCCTCGCGGCGCCTGGGCGGGTTGCCGGGGGTCTTCTGCGAATAGTTGACATGGTACGCGTCGCGCGGGCTCTTCTCGATGAGCGCGGCGAGCGCCTCATCGGAAAACAGCGGCGAGGCGGCGAGCCGGTGTGAAAGTTCCAGCGAGAATTTGCCGAACAGCCGCTCGTAATGGGGCTGCCAGTCGGTAATGATCTGGTCGGTCATCAGGTTCATGTTCATTTGCTTGGGTCCAATATCGGGGCAAGTATGACCTCTGTTCTCAACATAGCGCTCCTACCCCTGGCGCACGCATGCCGTCTGCAAAGCTGGTTAAGGACTTCAACTTGTTGATCAGGCTGGCTTTTTGGCGGGTGACTCGAAGTTGAATCAAAGGCGCAAACCGGCCTCTGCCTGCCCGCGGCACTGGCAATCGCATGCGCTTTCCGCCATATAGGGCCAATCTTCTTTTCGGGCAGGAGCCGGAAGCGACGTGAGCGGCGTGCCGTTTCTCAAGATGAACGGGCTCGGCAACGAGATCATCGTTGCCGACATGCGCGGCCGCGCCGATCGCGTTTCGGCCAGCGCCGCCATCGCGCTCGCCGCCGATCCGGCGACCAGGTTCGACCAGATCATGGCGATCCACGACGCGCGCACCCCCGGCACCGCCAACTACATCGAAATCATCAACTCGGACGGCTCGCTGGCGCAGGCCTGCGGCAACGGCATGCGCTGCGTGACGCAGATGCTGGCTGCCGAAAGCGGCGTCAAGCACTTCGTCTTCGAGACGGCCGCCGGGATCCTGACTGCCGACGAGCATCCCGACGGGCTGGTGACCGTCGACATGGGCAAGCCCCGCTTCGGCTGGCAGGACATTCCGCTGGCCGAGGCATTCGCCGACACCCGCGCCATCGAATTGCAGATCGGGCCGATCGACGCGCCGATCCTCCACTCGCCCTCGGTTGCCTCCATGGGCAACCCGCACGCGATCTTCTGGGTCGAGAACGACGTGTGGGGGTACGAACTCGAACGCTTTGGGCCGCTGCTCGAGAACCATCCGGTCTTTCCCGAGCGCGCCAATATCTCGATCGCGCGCGTCACCTCGCGCGAAACCATCGTCCTGCGCACCTGGGAGCGCGGCGCGGGGCTGACGCTCGCCTGCGGCACGGCGGCCTGCGCCGCCACCGTCAGCGGCGCGCGCACCGGACGCACCGGCCGGCGGGTGACGGTGACGCTGCCGGGCGGGGACCTCAAGGTCGACTGGCGTGACGACGACCACGTGATGATGACCGGCCCCGCCGAGCTCGAATTCACCGGCACCATGAACCCCACCACCGGCGCCTGGTCGCGGGACGGCCGGGAGGTCGCCTGATGGCCATCGAGACCATCACCTTCGGATGCCGCCTCAACGCCTATGAGAGCGAGGTGATGAAGGCCGAGGCCGAGAAGGCCGGGCTTTCCGACGCCATCATCGTCAATACCTGCGCGGTGACCGCCGAGGCCGTGCGGCAGGCCAAGCAAGCCGTGCGCAAGGCCCGCCGCGATAACCCGCAGGCGCGGATCATCGTCACCGGATGCGCCGCGCAGACCGAGGCGCGCACCTTCGGCGACATGGACGAGGTCGACCTCGTCATCGGCAATGCCGACAAGATGAAGGCCGAGAGCTACGAACCGATGGTCTTCGGCGTCCGCCTCAACGACAAGGTGCAGGTCAACGACATCATGAGCGTGACCGAGACCGCCGGTCACCTCATCGAAGGCATGGACGGGCGGGCGCGCGCGTTCGTGCAGGTGCAGAACGGGTGCGACCACCGCTGTACCTTCTGCATCATCCCTTATGGACGCGGCCCCTCGCGCTCGGTGCCGATGGGCGCCGTCGTCGATCAGGTCAAGCGCCTCGTCGCCAACGGCTATCGCGAAGTGGTGCTGACCGGGGTCGACACCACCTCCTATGGCGGGGACCTCCCCGGCCAGCCGACGCTCGGCAAGCTGACGCAGGCGATCCTCAGACACGTGCCGGACCTGCCGCGGCTACGCATCTCCTCGATCGATTCCATCGAGGCGGACCCGGCGCTCTATGATGCCATAGCAAGCGAGGCGCGGCTGATGCCGCACCTGCATCTGTCGCTGCAGTCGGGCGACGACATGATTTTGAAGCGCATGAAGCGGCGGCACAGCCGGGCCGATGCGCTCGAGATCGTCGGCAAGCTGCGTGCGCTGCGGCCGCAGATGGTGTTCGGGGCCGATATCATTGCCGGCTTCCCCACCGAAACCGACGAGATGTTCGAAAACACCCTCGCCATCGTCACCGAGGCCGAGCTCACCCACCTCCACGTCTTTCCGTTCTCGCCGCGGCAGGGTACGCCGGCCGCGCGCATGCCGCAGGTCTCCAAGGCCGTCGCCCGTGAGCGGGCGGCACGGCTTCGCGCCGCCGGCGCGGCGCAGTTCGAAAAGCTGTGCGTGAGCCGCATCGGGCAGGTCGAGAACGTGCTGGTCGAGCGCGACGGAATGGGGCGCACGGAACAATTCGTGCCGGTCATGGTTCCCGATACGAGCCCCGGCCAGATCGTGGCGGTGACCATCGCCGGCGTGACCGCCGAGGGGCTGGCGGGCGAAACGATCCGCGACGCGGCGTGACAAGAGAGTTGAAGGCCGGGCCATGAGCGATAAGAAGCCGGGGTTTTTCCAACGCCTGTTCGGCATACCCGAACAGCAGCAGCCGCGACCCGAGCCCGCACCAATACCACCCGAACCAGTCCCGACGCCGCAGCCCGCGCCCGTTCCGACGCCGCAGCCCGAAACGCCGCCCGAGCCGCAAAGACCCGACATTCCTCCGCCGCCCGACGAGCCGCCGGCTCGGCCTGAACCGCCGACCGTTCCCGGCGAGCCCGCTCCGGCGCCCGAGCAGCCGCAGGAAATCCCGCCCCCGCCCGGTCCGCCCGAAACCACGCCGGACTATGTCGTCGATGTCGAGGACGATCTCGTCGAGGAGCCGGAGCCCGTGCCCGAAACGCCGGTGCCCGATGCCGAGCCGCCGCGGCGCCAGGGATGGTTTGCCCGGCTGGCCTCGGGGCTCAAGCGCTCCTCCGACCAGCTGACCGATTCCATCGGCGGCATCTTCACCAAGAAGAAGCTCGACGCGGCCATGCTCGACGAGCTCGAGGACGTGCTGATCCAGGCCGACCTCGGCGTCGACACCGCCATGTCCATCACCGAGGCCCTGCGCCGCGACCGGTTCGACCGCGACGTGACCGGCGAAGAGGTGCGCGCCGTGCTCGCCGCCGAAGTCGAGAAGGCGCTGGAGCCCGTGGCCCGCCCGCTCGAGATCGATGCGGGCAAAAAACCCTTCGTCATCCTGATGGTCGGCGTCAACGGCTCGGGCAAGACCACGACCATCGGCAAGCTGACCCAGAAGCTGACCTCGGAGGGCAAATCGGTGTTGCTCGCGGCAGGCGACACCTTCCGCGCCGCGGCCATCGAGCAGCTGCAGGTCTGGGGTCAGCGTACCGGCGCGCCCGTCATTGCCAAGCCGGCCGGCGCCGACGCCTCGGGCCTTGCCTACGAGGCGGTGGAACGCGCCAGGACCGAGGGCCGGGACGTGCTCATCATCGATACCGCCGGGCGCCTGCAGAACCGCGACGAGCTGATGAGCGAACTGGAAAAGATCGTGCGCGTCATCAAGAAGCTCGACGAGACCGCCCCGCATGCCGTGCTCTTGACGCTCGATGCGACCACGGGCCAGAACGCGCTCAACCAGGTGGAGATCTTCGGGCGCCGCGCCGGGGTCACCGGGCTCGTCATGACCAAGCTCGACGGCACGGCGCGCGGCGGCATCCTCGTCGCCATCGCCCGTAAGTTCGGCCTGCCGGTGCATTTCATCGGGGTTGGCGAACGCGTCGAGGACCTGGAGCCGTTCGAAGCGGGCGATTTCGCCAGGGCGATCGCCGGGCGCGCGCAAACGTGATCGCGCGTCGGCGTCGGGCCTCGGGCCGGCCGCAATTGCATCGGCTTTCAGGAATAATCCACCGCCCGTGACAGCCCGGCCGCTTGCGGCGCGGGCCGCGACTGCCCATAGTCAAGGAACTTTCCAGGATGAACCCCACGGGATCGATGAGCCAGAACAGCGACAAGACCGGCGCGCCCGAGCGCGAAGAGAGCTGGGAGGAGCTGCGCCCGCAGCTGACCAAGCTGGTGCTGGAGCTGGGGCCGCTCATCGTCTTCTTCGTCGCCAACGCGCGCGCCGACATTTTCGTCGCCACCGCCTGGTTCATGGGCGCGATGGTGATCTCGCTCGCCCTCTCCTGGCTCATCCTGAAGAAGATCGCGGTCATGCCGCTGGTGACCGGCGCGGTGGTGCTCGTCTTCGGCGGACTGACCCTCTGGCTGCAGGACGACATGTTCATCAAGATGAAGCCGACCATCACCAACGTGCTGTTCGGCGGCACGCTTCTCGTCGGCCTCGTCTTCGGCCAGTCGCTGCTGCGCTACGTCTTCGGCGACGTCTACAAGCTCCAACCCCGGGGCTGGTTCCTGCTGACGCTGCGCTGGGGCCTCTTTTTCTTCGTGCTCGCGGCCTTGAACGAGATCATCTGGCGCAGCTTCTCGACCGACCTCTGGGTCGCCTTCAAGGTCTGGGGCATCATGCCCTTGACCATCGTCTTCTCGCTGCTGCAACTGCCGCTGCTGAGCAAATATGCACCTCCCGCCGAGGCGGAGCCCTTGGTGGCGGAGGGGTAGAACTCTCGGTCCGAAGGCGAAAGGCCCCCTCACCCGACCCCTCCGGGGTCGACCTCTCCCCCAAAGGGAGAGGTGATGCTGTGGCGCCGCCAGTGCCCCCAACACCTCTCCCTTTGGGGAGAGGTCGGCGCGAAGCGCCGGGTGAGGGGGCCAATTCACTCCTATTTCCAGTGCCCTTACCCGAACAACCCGATGACCACGCCCTGCAGCAGCATGGCGACCAGCAGGTAGCCGCCGTCGATGACGGTCAGCGACCAGGGCTTGCCCTGGTAGCGGTGGTTCATGATCATCGAGGTCAAGACGAACCCGAACCACATGTGGGCGGCAACGATCAGCCCGTTGCCGACATTGATCGAGCCGGTCAGCGCCGGGGTCAGCAGCGCCAGAAAATAGGCGATGACCAGCTGGACGATCGCCGACCAGATGAAGGGCGTGACGTCCCCGCCCTGGACGTCCTCGGGCGTGCGCCCGCTGGCGGCCATCCACTGCCTGGACAGGCCCATGTACCACACGAACCCCAGCGCCATGCTGGCGACGGTCGCCAGGATCACGGCGAGCCAGTTGACGGCGAAATGCGATATCATGTTCTCCCCCTCAATCGAGCGCATCCCTCATGCGCGAGGGGGAGTCTAGGGGTGTTCGCCCGCGTTGCCTAGCGGCGCTACAGCCCGCCCATCTTGCAGACGAGCTTCCACTCCGCCTCGGTCACCGGCTGCACCGAGAGACGGGACTGCTTGACCAGCGCCATGTCCTCGAGTTCCTTGGTGCGCTTGATCTCCTCGAGCGTCACCGGGCGCTTGAAGGGCTCGACAGCCTCGACGTCGACGCATTCCCAGACGACTTTGCCGTCCTTCAATTCGGCGGTCGAATCCGGATGCGCCTCGGCGACGACCTTGCAGATGCCGACGATCTCCTTGCCGATGTTGGAGTGATAGTAGAAGCCGAGATCGCCGACCTTCATGGCGCGCATGTTGTTGCGTGCCGCGAACGCGCGCACCCCGTGCCACTCCTCGGGCGTATCCTTGGCGACGAGATCGTCCCAGGAGAAGACGTCGGGCTCCGACTTGAACAGCCAGTAAGCCATTTCAGCGCCCCGCCGCCTTGTTGATCGTCAGCTTCCACGGCCGGATCGTATAGGTGGCAAAGACCCCGCGCTGCATGAAGGGGTCCTGCGCGTAGAAGGCCTCGGCCTGCTGCTGGTCGTCGGCCTCGATGACCATGAGGCTGCCGACCATGCCGCCGTTCTCGTCGAGGAACGGGCCGCCGAAGACCAGCCGGTCGCCGAGGCTTTCGAGGTGCTTCAAGTGGTCCTGGCGGGCATCCAGACGCTTTTGCGGATCGTCGGTGTCTTCGGCGATGAGGGCATAGAGCATGGTGTCAGCTTTCTCTCTTCAAGGGGCGGGCCATCAGCCCGACGACGATATCGGTAATCGAGGCGGTGCCGGCGAGCAACCGGTTGACGGCCTCGATGAGCGGCGCCTCGACCTCGAGCTTGTCGGCGAGCTGCCCGGCGACGGGGGCCGTCGCGACGCCTTCGGCGAGCTTGACACCCGAAGCCAGGATCGCCTCGGTTCCCTCGCCGCGCCCGAGCGCGAGGCCGAAGGTATAGTTGCGCGACTGCGGCGACGTGCAGGAGAGCGTCAAATCGCCGAGACCGGCAAGACCCGTCAGCGTCGTCGCCGAGCCGCCCATGGCGGTGACGATCCGCGCCATTTCGGCGTAGGCGCGCGCCATCAGCGCCGAGCGGGCGGAAAGGCCGAGCCCCGCCCCTTCGACCGCCCCGCAGGCCAGCGCATAGACGTTCTTCAACGCCCCGGCGACCTCGACCCCGATGCGGTCGTCGGCGGCATAGGGGCGAAGGCTCGGGCCCGCGAGCGCGGCGGCGAGCGCCGAGGTGTCGCTGGCCCTGTCGCCGGCGAGCGTCACCGCCGTCGGCCGCCCGGCCGCAACGTCCGCAGCAAAGCTCGGGCCCGAGAGGACATAAGGCACGGCGTCCGGCGCCATGGCGGCAAGCACCTCGCTTTGCCGCTCGAGCGTACCGGTTTCCAGCCCCTTGGCGGTCAGCACTACCGGCCGGTTGGCGAGGAACTCCGGATCGATGGCCGACAGCGCCTGTCGCGTCGCCTGCGCCGGCACGGCGAGGATGATGATGTCGGCGGGCACGAACAGCGGTTCGGCGGAAATACCCGGCTCCAGCGCGACGCCGCCCAGGTGCCGGCTGTTGGTGTGGTGCGAATTGACCTCGGTGACGACCGTCTCGTCACGCGCGATCAGCGTCACCCGCCGCCCGGCCTTGGCGGTAGCCTGGGCGAGGGCGCTGCCCCAGGCCCCCGCGCCGACGACGCTGACGGTCTCAAGCCGCATGAGGGTTTACCTTCATCTCGGGCGCATCGAGCGGCCAGCGGGGGCGCGCGATGGTTGCAAGATCGTCGATGACGCCGAGCGCCAGCCGTTCGGCCCCTACCCAGGCGACCATCGCGCCATTGTCGGTGCAAAGCGCGGGCGGCGGCACGACGAGACGGGCACCGGCTTCTTGCGCAACCTGCCGCAGCGCCGCGCCGATGCTGCGGTTGGCAGCGACCCCGCCCGCAACGACGAGGGTCGGCTGACACCCCGGCAGTTCACCCGCGAAGCGCTCCAGCGCTTGGCCAGCGCGCGTCGCGACGATATCGGCGACGGTCGCCTGGAAGCTCGCGGCGATATCGGCGACGTCCTGCTCGCAGAGCGGCGCCAGCGCCTCGGCCTGCAACCGCACCGCGGTCTTGAGGCCGGAAAACGAGAAATCGAGCCGCTCCTCCTTGAGGAGAGGCTTGGGGAAGCGGAAGCGCTTCGCATCGCCCTTGGTAGCGGCGGCCTCGACCGCAGGCCCGCCCGGATGGCCGAGGGACAAAAGCTTGGCGGTCTTGTCGAAGGCTTCGCCGAGCGCGTCGTCGATGGTGGTGCCCCAGCGCTCGTAGTCGCCGACGCCGCGCACGAGGACGAACTGGCTGTGCCCGCCCGAGACGAGGAGCATCAGATAGGGGAAGGCGACGCCGTCGGTCAGCCGCACCGTCAGCGCATGCGCCTCGAGGTGGTTGACCGCGATCAGCGGCTTGCCCAAGGCGGCGGCGATCGCCTTGGCGGTCGTCAGCCCCACCAGCACGCCGCCGATGAGGCCGGGACCGGCCGTCGCGGCCACCGCATCGACCTCACCGAGCGCCACGCCCGCCTCCCGGCACGCCTGCGCGACGATGTGATCGAGGTAGGTCACATGGGCGCGCGCGGCGAGCTCGGGCACAACACCGCCGAAGGCGGCATGTTCGTCGAGCTGGGAGCGCACGACATTGGAGAGGATCGTGCCCTTGCCGTGAGGATCGCGCGCGACGATCGCCGCGGCGGTTTCGTCGCAGCTCGTTTCGATGCCGAGGATGACGGCTTGCGCTTGCCCGCTCACGACGACTGGTCTAACTCCAAAGGGCTTCGTCTTCGCCTACACCAGGATACGCCGCCTATGCAATCGCCCGCCCCCTTCGTCCGCCTTGGAACCCGCGGTTCGCCGCTGGCGCTGGCGCAGGCCGAAGCGACCCGCGACCTGCTGGCGCGGGCCCACGGCGTCGACCCCAAGGCCATCGAGATCGTCACCTTCGTTTCGACCGCCGACCGCCTCAAGGACCGGCCGCTGAGCGAGGTGGGCGGCAAGGGGCTCTTCACCAAGGAGATCGACGAGGCGCTGCTCGCGGGGCAGGTCGATATCGGCGTCCACTCGGCCAAGGACATGGCGACAAGCCTGCCCGAAGGGATGGCGATCGGCGCCTTCCTCGAGCGCGAGGACGTGCGCGACGCCTTCATCTCTCTGACCGTACGGGGCATCGACTACCTGCCCGAGGGCGCGCGCTTCGGCACCTCCTCCATCCGCCGCGCCGCGCAGGTCCTGCGCCTGCGCCCGGACCTGCGGATCGTGCCCTTCCGCGGCAATGTCGAAACGCGGCTGAAAAAGCTAGCCGACGGGGTCGCCGACGCGACGCTCCTCGCGCTTGCGGGCCTCAAGCGCCTCGGCGAGGATCATCGCGCCACCGCCATACTCGATACGCAGAGCTTCATGCCGGCCCCGGCCCAGGGTGCCATCGCGCTCGCCGTGCGGGCGGGCGATGCGCGTGCGGCCGGGCTGGTTGCCCCCCTCAATCACATGCCGACATGGCAGGCGGTGACCGCCGAACGGGCGATGCTTGCCGTCCTCGACGGCTCCTGCCGCACGCCCGTCGGCGCGCTTTCCCTCTTCGAGGGCGGCACGCTCACCCTCAATGGCGAAATCCTCAGCCTCGATGGCGCCGAGCAGTTCGTCGATGCGGTCTCGGGACCGGCCGGCGACGGCGAGCGGCTGGGCGCCGAGCTGGCCCGCAGGCTCCTCGATGCGGCCGGTCCCGATTTCCTTGCCCGCTGGAGCGTGCCATGAACCGGCCCGTGCGCATGCTGGTGACACGCCCCGAGCCCGATGCGCACCTGACGGTGCTGCGGCTGCGCGCGCTCGACATCGAATCCGACGCGGTGCCGCTCCTCGAGCGCAAGCCTGTGGAAACGAGCCTGCCCCCGCCCGAGCGCTATGCGGCGCTGGCGCTGACCAGCGCCAATGGCCTGCGGGCCCTCGCCGACCGTGGCGCGGCGCAGGCCTACCGGCACCTGCCGGTCTATGCGGTGGGCGGGCGCACCGCCTTCGAGGCCGAAGCGCTGGGTTTCCCCAAGGTCTTTGCCGCCGGCGGCACGCTCGCCGATCTCGCCGAGCTTATCGCCCGCGCCGGCATAAAGGGTGCGGTCTTCCATCCGGCCGGCCGCCACCGCTCGGGCGATCTGGCCCGCTCGGTCGCCGACCACGGCGTGACGGTCGAAACCATCGAAATCTACGACATGGTCGCCGCCGAGCGACTGCCAGAGCCAATCGTTACCGATCTCGAGACGGGAGAGTTCTGTGCTGTCCTCTTTTATTCGCACCGCACGGCGGAGACGTTTCTCAACTGCCTCGGCGGCCGATTGACGCGGCAGATGCGCGAAGGGATCGAGATGCTGTGCCTTTCCGAAAACGTCGCCGCGCCGCTGATCGCGGCCCATTGCACCCGCATCAGCCTCGCCGACCGCCCCGAGGACAGCGCCATGATGACCCTGGCCCTGGCTTTTGCCCGCGAGCAAAACGGGGCATGATGCCCGGCGCGCTGCATTTAGGCTCTAGAGAGGTGAATTGATGAGCGAGAACAAGGGCGGACCGGTCAAGCCCCCCGTGATCGATCTCAGCGCCCGCGAAGGCGCAAAGCCCGAAGGCCCGGCCGGTGCCGGCGCGGCCCCGCGCTCCACGCAGCCCAATGCGTCCGGCAGGCCCACTGCGAGCGAATCGATGAAGACCGCCTCCGCGCCCCTGCCGCCAAGGCCGGCCAGCGACGTCAATGGCGGCAGCCTCGCCCTCGGCATCGTCGGCGGCGGCGTGCTCGGCCTTGCCGCCGCCTATGCCCTCGCCTGGGCCGGCCTCTGGCCCGCCCCGGCCGATCCGCGCGTGGCCGAACTCTCCCAATTGCTGCCTCAGGTGCGCCAGGTGGTGACGGGGGTGCCCGACCTGCAGACGGCCATCGCCGAGACCGCCGCCGGCATGGACGGGCTCGACACCCGCATCGCCACCCTCGAAACCGCCGAGCCGGTGTCGACCGCAGCCGCGGCCAGCCCTGCCCCGCCGCCCGACTTCTCGGCAATCGAGGCGCAGATCGCAACGCTCTCGGATCGCCTCGACACGCTTCCGGCAACGCCGGGGGCGCAAGGCAACGGCGAGGCGGCCGCGGCGCTGCGCGGCTCCCTCGACACGCTCGCAACGCAGTTGTCGACGCTCGAAACCCGCGTCGGCGAGCAGGAGGCGCAGCTGAGCGGCATGGGGGAAAGCCTTGCCGCGACGCAAGCGACCGTCGCCGCCCAGCCGCGCGACATCGGCGCGGCCGTTCGCCTGCCCCTGGTGATTTCGGCGCTCGAGACGGCGTTTGCGCAGGGGCGCGCCTTTTCGGCCGAGCTCGATGCCCTGCGCCGGGCCGATCCCGAGATGGACGTGCCGCAAACCCTGATCGATGCGGCCGGCACGGGCCTGCCGCGCCGCGAGGCCATCGAACGCGCCTTCGCCGCCGTGCTGCCGGCCATGCTCGCCGACCGGCCGGCCGACCCGAACGCCGACTGGCAGGAAGCAACCCTCGACTGGCTGCGCGCGCGCCTGGCGCTGCGTCCGGTCGGCGACGTCGAGGGTGACGGTCCCGAGGCGCAGGCCGCGCGGCTGGAAGCGGCCATCGCGCGCGGCGACTACGCGGCCGCCGACGAGCTTTTCGGCACGCTGCCCGCCCCCATGCGCGCGGCCGCCGGCGAGGTTGCGCAGATGGTGGCGGTGCGCGCCGACGCCACGCGCCTCCTCGAGACGGTGCGCCGCGACGCCCTGACGCTCGCCGAGGAGAGCGCTTCGTGATTCGTCTCGCCTCCTGGATCATCGCCAGCCTCGCCATCACCGCCCTCATCGCCTGGATCGCCTCGCTCTCGGGCACGCTGACGATCGAGGTCGCCGGCTGGCGCATGCAGCCCGAGATCGGCACCACGGTCTTCCTGCTGATCGCCGCCCTCGTCGTCGTCATCCTCATCTGGGCGGTGCTCCGCCGCCTCCTCGATACGCCGCGCGTTCTCGCCCGCCGGGCGCGCGAGCGGCGGCGGGAGGTCGGCATCGAGGCCCTTTCTGACGCGGTGGTCGCGCTCGAGGCAGGCGACCCTTCGCGGGCCCGGGCGCTCGCCCGCGACGCGCGCTCGCGCCTCAACGACAATCCGGCCGCGCGTCTGCTCGAGGCGCGGGCCGAGCTTGCGGTCGGCGACATGGGCGCGGCGCGCGAACACTACCGGGCTCTGATTTCCAACGAGAAGACGGCGATGGCGGCCCTTGCCGGCCTATACGAGCAGGCGCGTGTGCAGAACCGGCCGGACGTGGCGCTGACCTTCGCACGCAAGGCCATCACGCTCGAACCCGGCGCAGCCGGCTGGGCGAGCGAGGCGGTGTTCGCCGATCTTGCCCGGCGCGGCGCCTGGGCGCAGGCCGTGGCCATGGTCAACGACCAGCCGGCCAGGAGTCGCGCCGAGCGCGCCGCCAAGCGCCGCACGCAGGCCGTGATCGAGACCGCCCGCGCCCGCGAGACCGAGGAGAAGGACCCGCTCTCGGCCCTCGACCATGCGCTGACGGCATTGAAGCTCCTGCCCGATTTCGTGCCCGCCGCGCTCATTGCCGCGCGCATCCACTCCAACCGCGGCGAGACGCGCAAGGCCATGAGCCTCTTACGCCGCATCTGGCGCGCCACCGGCCACCCGCACGCCGCGACCCTCTATGCCAGCGCTCAGTCTGGCGCTTCGTCCGCCGAACGCCTGAAGCGCGTGCGCGAGCTCATCGACATGCCCCCGGCCAACCGCGCCGCCGCGATGGTCGTCGCGCGCGCCGCCGTCGACGCCTTCGACTGGGCGACGGCGCGCGACGCGCTCGCCTCCTACGTGGCCGAACCGACGGAAGGCGTCGCCAGCCTCATGGCCGAGATCGAGGAGGGCGAGACCGGCGACCAGGGCAAGGCGCGCGAATGGCTCGCCCGCGCCGTGCGCGCCCCGCGCGATCCGGTCTGGACCGCCGACGGCATCGTCAGCGACGAATGGGAGCCGGTCTCGCCCGTCACCGGCAAGCTCGACGCCTTCGAATGGAAGGTGCCGGTGAGCTCCGTGCCCGCCCCCGCAACGCCTGCGCGCCCGCAGCCGGCGAGCGAATCCGCTTCCCTCCCCGCCCCCGGCGAACCAGCCGCCACCTTGCCCCTTGCACCCGGACAGAAGGCTGAGTAAAAGGCGCCACGGCAGTTGGCTCGAGCCCTGCCGTTCGCCGCAGTAGCTCAGTTGGTAGAGCACGTCATTCGTAATGATGGGGTCGGGGGTTCGAGTCCCTTCTGCGGCACCAGTTCCCCCCTTTTTCGCTTGCCGATGGGCCGCCGGACCGGGCTGCCGCGTTTTTGGCGGCAATGGCGCGAGTATGTGGCAACTTTCCGGCCGCTGATGGCTTATCCCTTGGCGGACCTTCCGGTCCGCGCCAGAGGGAGAAACGAAAAATGCTCGACGAGAAATCCATCGATACCGCGCCGAGAGACGGGGCGGCGGTCATGCTCTGGTGCGACGACGGGGTGTGGCGCAAGGCCGCCTGGCTCGAGGACGACGTCTGGATGACCATGGACGGCGAGATGCGGATCAAGGGCACGCTCGTCGATGCGCCCGCATTCGTCACCGCACGCATCTGGGCGCCGCTCGTCACCGACGACGACGCGGCCGCGCAAGCCGCCATCGCAGCCGGCACGATCGACACGCCGACGGCGCTGCCCAAGTAGACCCTATTGCGTCCCGACAGGCGCTTGCTCGACCGGCGCGCCGGTCGGCTGGACCGTTTGGCCGCTCCAGGCGACGAATCCGGCAAAGCAGGCCGTGGTGACGAGGACGATCAGCAGCCCTGTGAAGAAGCCGCCGAGGAAATCCGTGACCGCCGCATCGCGATACGCCATTTGCATCCTCCGCTCGCCACGACAACGGAGGGGCTGCCGGTAGGTTCCAGATATGCGCTGCCGATCAGGACGGGGTGTTCTTTTCCTCGAGCGCCTGCCGCGCCCGCTCGTAGGCGAGGCGGGCCGAGGCCATGATCCGCTGACCGTCGGACGTCGGCAGGAAGAGCTGCTGGCGCTCCTCGCGGGTCGAGAGGAAGAACGGAAAGCGCTGGGCGACGCGCGAGCGGATGTTCTCGACCTCCGCTCCGTAGAGCCCGACGGGAAAGTGCAGCCCCGGATAGGGCCGCACGTCCGCGATCTGCTCGGAGCCGAAGACGCGCCGGTAGAACGCGGCATGCTCGGGCCGCACGGTCGCCAGGCACAGATCCGCCTCGAAATGCACCGACGCCATGGCCGCGATCCTCAGCGTCAGGAACGGCAGCGCCGGATAGGCGAGCGAGGCCTCGTGGTCGGCGGTAAAGCGGCTCGGGTCGATGAAGGTCATGCCCTTGTCGAGCATGGGCCCGAGGATCTCGGGAAACACCTTCATGCCCGGCGATTGCCGGTGCCGCGCCGTCACATGGTGGAGGCGGATCGAGGAAACGAGCTCGTCCTCGATATAGACGCCAAAGCACATGACGTTGTCCGTCTTGTCGAGGTCGTCGATGCAGATCTCTTCGGGGTTGTGATCCATGAACCCCTCGCGCGTATAGGCGAGGTAGCGCAGCCGGTAGACGGGGTCGTCGATGATCTCGGGATGCACCCGCGCGTAGCTGACACTCTCGAGCATGTCGAGCAGGGTGCCCGAGAACCGCGACGGCGGTCCCGCCTGCGCCGCATGCGCGCTGTCCTTATCGATCGGTATCATTCCGCCGCCCCCGGGGAAACATCGCCCAATTAGTTAACAATTCCTTAACGCAGTGGAAACGCTGACCCGCTGGCATGCTTAACCGGCATGGTTAACGCCATGAGATGGGGACGCGGGGGACAAACGCCAATAAGGGGGAGCCGAACGAAGCGGCGGTGGCCTCAGAGGCCGGTCATCAGCCGCCGGGCTTCTTGCTGCGGCTCGGCGCCGTGACGCTCGATGAGGCGGGCGATGTCTGCGGCCGGCAGCGGCACGCCGAACAGGAACCCCTGCACGTGGTCGATGCGGGTCTTGCCCATGATGAGATCGAGCTGCTCCTGCGTCTCGATGCCCTCGGCGGTGATGACGAGGTCGAGGTCCTTGCCGAGCTGGGCGACGTTGGCCAGCAGCCGGATCGAGCGCGGATTGGTCTCGATGTCCATGACGAACGAGCGGTCGATCTTGAGCTTGGTCAGCGGCAGCGCCTGCAGGTAGCTCAGCGACGAGTAGCCGGTGCCGAAATCGTCGAGCGCCACCCCGATGCCGCGCGTATAGAGCGAGAGCAGCACGGCGTTGACCGCCTCGCGCTCTTCGATGACGGCGGTTTCCGTCACCTCGATCTCGAGCCGGCGGGCGGGAAGCCGGGAATTCTCCAGCGCCGTGTTGACCATGCCCTCGACGTCGCTGGCGCCGAAATCGCGGGCCGAGACGTTGACCGCGACACTGATCTCGCCCGGCCAGGCGCGGCAGTCGCGCGTCGCGGTCTCCAGCACGAACCGGGTGAGGTCGGAAATGAGCCCGGTCTCCTCGGCCACCGGAATGAAGGTTGCCGGCGGAATGGGGCCGAGCTCGGGATGCGTCCAGCGCGCCAGCGCCTCGCAGCCGATGACCCGGTTTTGCCGCAGGTCGACGATCGGCTGGTAGACGAGGTGCAGCCCGCCCTCGGCGATGGCTTGCTTCAGATCGGCTTTCAGCCGCTGGCGCAGGCGATATTCGGTATCCATGCTCTCGTGGAACTCGACGATCTGCCCCTTGCCGCCGGCCTTGGCCGTATAGAGCGCCAGGTCCGCCTTGATCATCAGGGTATCGAGATCGTCCTCGAGGTCTTCGGAGAGCACCACGCCGACGCTGACATTGGCGCCGAGCTTGTGGCCCATGACCTCGAAGCTCTTGCGCATGGCGGTCAGCACGCGCTCGGCATCCTGGCGCACGTCCTCGCCCGAAGCGACCGGGGCGTGGAAGGCGATGAACTCGTCGCCGCCGAGCCGCGCGCAGAGCGTGCCCGGCGCGAAGGCCGGCGGCAGGCGCGCGGCGACCTCGGCCAGCAGCTGGTCGCCGGCCAGGTGCCCCATGGTATCGTTGACATGCTTGAAGTCGTCGATGTCGATGATCCAGAGCGCGGCCCCGCGCCGGTCGCCGGCCCGGCGCCGATCGGCCAACGCCGATTCCACCTGGTCGGAGAAGTAGGCGCGGTTGGGCAGGCCCGTCAGCGCGTCGTAGCGCGCCATGAAGTTGATGCGCTCCTCGGCCACGATCCTTTCCGAGATGTCCTCGAACAGCAGCACCGTCTGCCGGTTGCGCGTCGACACGGTGACCTCGAAATAGCGCCCTTCCTTCATGCCGAGCAGCACCTTGCCGCCGGTGGCGCTGGCGATGAGGTCCATCAGCCGGTCGCGCGCCGTGCCGGCAAGGCCGCCCTGCGCCACGGCTTCATCGAGCAGTTCCCCGAAGGGACGTCCGACCCAGGCGGCGTGATCGCCCTCGCCGAACGCAACGAGCGCGCGGTCGTTGGTGACCTCGATGACGCCCTCGGCATCGAGCATCAAGAGGCCATGCTCGAGAGTGTCGAGGGCGGTATCGAGTTGCGTGGCGAGCGCCGCCGCCTCGATCCGCCCGTGGACGGCGCGCAGGAGCATCGCCCGCGCGGCCCCGGCGATCCGTCGCAGACTTGCAAAGAACGGCAGGAGCAGCAGCACCAGCACCGCGTAGTAGATGTTGCCGACGAAGAGGACCCCGAGCAGCAGCGGCACGCCGATCAGCAGCACCTGCAGGGTCATCAGCCGGTCGATGGCGAAGTTGCGCTGCGAGACCCCGACCAGTACGGAAACCGAGACGGTCGCGGCCGCAAGCTCGGCGAAGGGATCGCGCACCCAGAAGCTGACCACGCACCACACGCCATAGAGCAGCGCGATGGCCCCCGCCCCGATGGTCGATCGGATCTCCCAGGCGTAAGCGGTTTCCACATCGTCGTCGGCGATGGTGACGGCATCGAACGCGCGCATGTCGATGTTGCGCAGCACCCCGACGACGACGAAGAGCACGGCGATGACGCCGAGCACGGGCGAGCCCGCCTTGAGGCCGGAGGCGGCCGCGGCCACCGCCGAGCCGAACGCGCCGAGCAGCATCGAGCCGCGGTCCGCATAGAGCGAGCGGATCATCGAGACGTAGTCGACCGCCGGCATCGTCCGGTGGGCGGGTTCAAACATGCGCCTGCCCTTTCGTGAGGCCCCTGGGCTGCAAAGACGGGCGAGATGACGTGCACCCTTCTGGGCGCCGGCGCGCGCATGGGGCGCGGGTCGACCGCGCCTTCGGCAATGGACGGGCGTACGGTTTCACCACGGGCCCTCGCTCAGTCGTGAAGATAAGCCCGGACGCGGTTAAGATGGTCTTGCCAAAGGCACTAGAGAGCACCGGCACGGTTGAATCCATAAGCCAAGGTGAATTTGGCCTTAATGCGCAACCCTTGCCCGGTTCGCCTGTTCCGCAAAGACCCAACAGGAGGATTTCCATGGCTTCCCCCCTCGACCATGCCGCCCGCGAGGCGGCGCTCTCGGCCCTTGCTGGCTGGACCTACGACGGCGAGGCTAAGGCCATCAGCCGGCAGTTCCGCTTCAAGGATTTTTCAGAGGCCTTCGCCTTCATGACCCGCGTGGCGCTCGCCGCCGAGAAGGCCGGACACCACCCGGACTGGTCGAACGGCTACAACCGCGTCGACATCGCGCTTTCGACCCACGACGCCGGCGGCGTCACCGAGCGCGACGTCGCGCTGGCCAAGGCCATCGACGCCCTCGCCGGCGTTACGAACCAATCGTCATTCAGCTCAGGCTGAGCCGAAAATGGCGGCTTTCGAGAACCGGACCGGAGCGTACCTTGATGGTACGTGAGGACCGGAAGCGCAGAACGCCTCCGTTTGCAGGCCAGCATCAGCTGAATGGCGGTTGGTTCGGCCTGTCACCCGAAAGCCACGCTCGGCCTCAACAGCCCGTGAGAGGGAACCGCACGCCATTGAGGCGGCGGACGGCCGCCACTATGTTGCCGCAAGGATCGACGCCCGCCCGCCCACAAGGACCCGCCATGTTCGAGGCCCTCACCCGCCTGTTTTCGAAGCCCGAGCCCGAGATACCCGACCACGACCCCAGGCTCGCGGTCGCCGCGCTTCTCGTCCACCTCGCCGCCGTCGATGGGCAGGTGAGCGATGCCGAGCGCGAGATGATCCGCGGCGTCCTGATGGACACCTACGAGCTCGACGAGGGGGCCGTCGACACCCTCGTCCGCGAGGCCTCGGCGCGAGATGCCGAGGCGGTCGACTTCTACCGCTTCACCTCCGCCCTCTCCTCGCTCGACATCGAGGAGCGGCTCGAGATCATCCGCATGATGTGGCAGGTGGTGTTCACCGACGCGCGCAACCACGAGCTCGAAGACAACATGGTCTGGCGCGTGGCCGAACTGATCGGCGTCTCCTCGCGCGACCGCACGGTGCTGCGCAGCCAGATGGCGCGCAAGGGCTGAGGCTGTCAGTTATAGGCCCCCTCACTCGCCCCCTAGCGGCGTGGGAGGGGGCCTTCCATTTCAATCAACCCTCTACCAGGCCTCGAATTCCCCGACGATCTCCGGCTCCGCGTCGCAATCGAAGCTGCCGGCCTTCTCGTCCGCTACCTCGCGGGCCAGTTCGTTCGGGTTCTCGTTGGCCCGCGCGTCGATATAGGCGATATGGCAGGTCTTGCCCTCGGCGAGCTGGGTGACGACCAGCACCTGCCCCTCGTTCTCCCCGGTCTCCGGATTGGCCGTATGGTAGCGCACGATCGTGGCGACCGGCAGCCAGCGCCCGGAAGCGTTGGAGAGCCGCCATTCGAGGCGCGGGCCGAGCTCGTTGAACGGCCCGAGGGTCTGTCCGCGCGGCTCCTTGTCGACGTTGAAGCCGTAGCGGATGGAAAAGCGCAGATCCCCTTCGCTGACCATCATCGGATAGCCCTTATAGCCGGGGCACGCCCATGTGGCGCCGAAATCGTCGGCATTCAGCACCAGGCATTCGTCGAGATTGATGTCGGTATAGGCGCTCTCGAAGGCGGCCGCGGCCGGCTGCGCAAGAGCGAAAAGAAGAGCGCCGGCGGCGAGCGGCGCGGCAAGTCGGATCGTCATGAAAATGGCTCCCTGCTTGCGGCGCATGGCCGCTCGACATGCAACATGGCTTGCTTTTGCGGCCCGTTCTGGGCAGAACGCCCGGAACACCTCCCCCTCCCCAACGAGACCAGCCTAGATGAATATCGACGCCATCCCGACCGGCAAGAACCCGCCCGACGACCTCAACGTCATCATCGAAGTGCCGCTGGGCGGCGAGCCGATCAAGTACGAGATCGACAAGGATTCAGGGGCCCTCTTCGTCGATCGCTTCCTCTATACGCCGATGCGCTACCCCGGCAATTACGGCTTCGTGCCGCATACGCTTTGCGGTGACGGCGACCCGCTCGACGTCATCGTCCTCAACTCACGCCCGCTGGTGCCCGGCGCGATCGTGCGCTCGCGCCCGGTGGGCGTCCTCTTCATGGAGGACGACGGCGGCCAGGACGAGAAGATCCTCGCCGTGCCGGTTTCCAAGCTCACGCGCATGTACGATAACGTCCAGGACGTGACGGACCTGCCCGAGATCCAGGTGGAGCGGGTCAAGCACTTCTTCACCCACTACAAGGATCTCGAGCCCGGCAAGTGGGCCAAGATCGACCGCATCGGCGGCATCGAGGACGCCCGTCGGGTCATCCTCGAGTCGATCGAGGCAGCCAGGAACGCCAAGTAGGTCCGATGACCGCTCCCGGCCGCATCGTCGTCCTCAACGGACCGCCGCGGTCGGGAAAATCCTCGATCGTCGCGGCCCTGCAGCAGACGGGACCGTGGATCAACCTCGGCGTCGACGTCTACAACAAGGCGATGCCGCCGCAGCTTCTGCCCGGCATAGGCCTGCGCCCCGGCGGCGAGCGCCCGGACCTCGAGGAAAAGCTCCCCGCGCTCTACGCCGCCCTCTACGAGAGCCTTGCCGCCCACAGCCGGCAGGGCCTCGACGTCGTCGCCGACCTCGGCCACCACGACTTTTATTCCCGCTCCCTCAACCTCCTGCCCGATTGCGCCCGGCGCCTCATGGGCCTGCCCGCCCTCCTCGTCGGCGTCACCGCGCCCGTCGAAACGATCCTTGAACGGCGTCGCGCCGATGCCAAGGGGGGGTTCTACGCGGTCGACGAAGAAATCGTGCGCCGCTGGCAGGACGCGGTGCACACGCCGGGGATCTACGATCTGACGGTGGATACGGCGGCGATGACGGCGGAGGAATGTGCGCAGGCGGTGTTGGCGGCCCTCGCCGACTCGTCTTTATCGCACTCGTTCACGCGATTGGCATCAGTCTAGGTTCAGATAAACTTATCCCCGCTCTCTGCGCGATCGCCATACTTGCTCAACAAAAAGTAGGCGATGACGATGCATGAACTGAAGAACCTAGGAGAGTTGCGCGCGGAGTTTGCTGCTCTTCGATTTCGAATTTTCGCGCTGATGCTTGAGCGGCGGCTCAGGAATTATAATCCGGAGCAACCGCGGGTACCACGCGGACGCCCGGAGGGCGGACAATGGACCAGAGTTGCCGGTATCGGAGGCATCGCCGGTGGTAAGTGGGATGACGGCAACTGGGATATATGTGAATCGCTATACAATAGAGACTTTGCACGTTGCCCTCCGGGGAACTTCTCCTGCAAAGAGCAGGCCATGCTCCGCCTAGTAAATTGCATGAAAAACGAACCCATAGCTCCATTTCATTGGTAAGAAGATTGCTATGATCATTGGATCAAGAACCCTCACCATCGAAACGTCTGGCGGGGAGAAGTCCGTCGAAGTTCGCGTTTACCTGCCATCGAAAATCGAAGCCGGCTGGGACTGCTGCTACGAGATTGACTGGCCGGAAGGTACCCTAAAGAGCCACGCAGTAGGCGAAGATGCCTTGCAGGCGCTCAATCTCGTGCAGCAGAAGATCGGGCTCACTCTGCTGATGAGCCGCTATCATCAGGAACGCGGGATGTGGTGGATGAGACCCGAAGAGGGTTATGGTTTTCCTGTACCCAAGAACGCCCGCGACTTGCTGATCGGGCGCGATCAGGAGTTCTACGGACTTGATACGGAGAACGGAAAAGGCCGGAACTAGCCCGGCCTCCCCTGGGATCTGTTCAGACGATGATCACTCGGCACGCAGCCCATAAGTAAGCACCATATTCCCCTTGCTGGTCCGCTCGCTCGACTTGAGTTCGAGCCGGGTGGTGGGGCCTTCGGGGTCGAAGAGGTGGCGGCCGCCATTGCCGGCGATGACCGGGTGGGTGATGAGCGTCAGTTCGTCGAGCAGGCCCGACAGGAACAGGTGCCGCACCAGCGACATGCCGCCCATGACGGCGATCTCGCCGCCGTCCTGTTGCTTGAGGCCTCGCACGAAGCTGTTGACGTCGCCCTCGATCAGCGTCGCATTCTGCCAGGCGAGCGGCCCCTGGAGCGTCTTCGACGCAACGAACTTGGGGACCTCGTTGATGAACTGGGCGAAGTCCCCGTCCTGCTCGGCGGTCGGCCAGTATCCGGCCCATTCCTCGTAGCCGATCCGGCCCATCAGCACGGTGTCGACCCGCTCCATCACGGAGCCCAGCAGCATGCCCAGTTCGTCGTCGAACGCATCGAACTGGAACTGGTCGGGCGCCTCGGCGACGCCGTCGATGGAATAGAAGAGGCCGGCTGTGACTTTACGCATGTGTGTGTCCTCGGTTTTCCGTGAGTTTTGCAGTGCTCGCCGACACAACGAGCGAGCGGCCCGGCTTTCGACAAACCCGCCGGCGATTGCGTTGAAAAAGGCGAAGGCCGGGATCGCTCCCGGCCCTCCTTGAGTTCAGTCCAGACCGCGTCTGGTCACGCCCAGTGCGCCAGGATCGCCAGCAGCAGCAGGGCCATGATGTTGGTGATCTTGATCATCGGGTTGACCGCGGGGCCGGCGGTGTCCTTGTAGGGGTCGCCGACGGTGTCGCCGGTGACCGACGCCTTGTGGGCCTCACTCCCCTTGTGGTGGGTGACGCCATGGCTGTCGACGAAGCCGTCTTCAAAGCTCTTCTTGGCGTTGTCCCAGGCGCCGCCGCCCGCCGTCATCGAGATGGCAACGAAGAGGCCGGTGACGATGACGCCCATGAGCATCGCGCCGAGCGCCGAGAAGCCCGCGGCGGGGCCGGCGATCCAGGTGATGACGAAGAAGACGACCACCGGCGAGAGCACCGGCAGCAGCGAAGGCACGATCATCTCCTTGATCGCGGCCCGCGTCAGCATGTCGACGGCCCGGCCGTAGTCGGGCTTTTCGGTGCCCGCCATGATGCCCGGCTTTTCCTTGAACTGGCGCCGCACCTCGATCACCACCGCCTGCGCGGCGCGCCCGACGGCCGTCATCGAGAAGCCGCCGAAGAGGAAGGGCAGCAGCCCGCCGAAGAGCAGGCCGACGACGACGTAAGGATCGGCGAGCGAGAAGCTCAAGGTGCCGAGCCCGGCAAAGATCGAGCCCTCCGCCGCATCGGCCGAGAAGTAGATCAGGTCCTGCGTATAGGCGGCGAACAGCACCAGCGCGCCGAGGCCCGCCGAGCCGATGGCGTAGCCCTTGGTCACGGCCTTGGTGGTGTTGCCGACGGCATCGAGCGCGTCGGTATTGTGGCGCACGTCCTTGGGCAGCCCCGCCATCTCGGCGATGCCGCCGGCATTGTCGGTGACCGGCCCGAATGCGTCGAGCGCGACGATCATGCCGGCGAGCGCCAGCATGGTGGCGACCGCGACTGCGATGCCAAAGAGCCCGGCGAGGTTGAAGGTCACGATGATGCCGACGATGATGACGAGGGCCGGCAACGCGGTGGATTCCAGCGACACCGCCAGACCCTGGATGACGTTGGTGCCATGACCGGTGACCGAGGCCTCGGCGATGGAGTTGACCGGGCGCCGGCCGGTGCCGGTGTAGTATTCGGTGATGATGATGATGAGCCCGGTGATGACGAGGCCGACGACCCCGCACCAGAAGAGGCTTACGGGTGAGAACCCGCCGAGATCGACGTTGAGGTCCCCGAACACCGCCCAGAGCACGGGCAGCAGCACGATGAGTGAGAGCACGCCCGTCGCGATCACGCCCTTGTAGAGGGCGCCCATGATGTTGGTCGATCCGGCCGAAAGCCGCACGAAATAGGTGCCGGCAATCGAGGTGATGACGCAGGCCCCGCCGATGGCCAGCGGCAGCACCATGCCGGCGAGTTTATAAGCCTCGGGCAGGATGATGGCCGCCAGCACCATGGTGGCGACGATCGTCACCACATAGGTCTCGAAGAGGTCGGCCGCCATGCCGGCGCAGTCCCCGACATTGTCGCCCACGTTGTCGGCGATGGTGGCGGGGTTGCGCGGATCGTCCTCGGGAATGCCGGCTTCGACCTTGCCGACCATGTCGCCGCCGACGTCGGCGCCCTTGGTGAAGATGCCGCCGCCCAGACGCGCGAAGATCGAGATGAGCGAGGCGCCGAACGAGAGCGCCACCAGCGAGTCGATGACCGTGCGGCTGGTCGGCGCGAAGCCGAGGCCGGTCAGGATCAGGAAGTAGAGGACGATGCCGAGAAGCCCCAGGCCCGCCACCAGCATGCCGGTGACGGCGCCCGACTTGAAGGCGAGATCGAGCCCGCCGGCCAGCGAGCTCGTCGCCGCCTGCGCCACCCGCACGTTGGCGCGCACCGAGACGTTCATGCCGATGAACCCGGCGACGCCCGAGAGCACCGCGCCGATGAGGAAGCCGATCGCGGCATAGATGCCGAGAAGGAAGAAGGCGGCGATGAGAATGACGACGCCGACGATGGCGATGGTGGTGTACTGCCGCTTCAAGTAAGCGGACGCCCCCTCGCGTACCGCTGCCGAAATCTCCTGCATGCGGGCGCTCCCGGCGTCCGCCGCCAGCAGCCCCCGCGTTGTCACGATGCCGTAAACGATCGATAGGCCGCCGCATAGGGCGATCAGCCAAAGTGCCAGAGTCATGAAGTTCCCTCTTTTGGTCTTGTCCTCAAAGCCCACGCCGAGGCGGACAGCCCAAAAGACAGGTCCCCCGCCCGGCCCTCCAACGGGCTCCCTCAAAGAAGGCAGATTAGTCGGATTGCTGACTTAAGCAATGGAGTTTGCGATGAATTGTCGCAGGCTGCCACCCATGCCAGTGCGCCGCCCGGCCTTGTCAGCCTCACGGTTCCTCCAGTGACGCGGCATGCGGCGACGAAGGCCTCATGCAAAACTTAAAAAACGGAGGCTCTCGCCGCCGCATGCGATGGGATTTCCGATCCATGGGGACGCGTTTGTCTTCAAGCGATGAATCTCCCGGCTCCCTTTTTGAGCATGGGGCACCTCGCCCGGCGACAAGACCGCCCCACGGGCCCAGGGCCGGACGACTCCCGCCCCTCCCACCTGCCCTGCCACAGACCGTTCGTCGCGACCTCGCGTTCTCGTGGCGGGTGAGAGGAGTATGGGGCAGGTGGGAAGGCGCGGGGACAAGTTTTTATTCCAGCGACAGATCAATGGGTTGGGCACGTCCTCCCTCCCCCTTGAGGGGAGGGGTCGAGGGGGAAGTTTAGGTGACTCACGGGCCTACCCCCACCCCTATCCCCTCCCCTCAAGGGGGAGGGGGACGCATTTGCTTGTGGCACCATCGTGCCACCCCCGCTGTCATCCCGGCTTTCGCCGGGATGACTGTTTGTGGGAGTGGCGGCGGCGGTGCCTCGCCGCCCGGCCGCAGATCCGAGGTTGCAGGCCCGACCTACTCTGCAGCGATCAGCGGCACCGCCTCGTCGTCGGAGCGGTAGGTGTAGCTGTCGATCCGCTCCTCGATGACGTGGCGGAAGTTGCGGATGAGGCCCTGGACGGGCCATGAGGCGGCTTCGCCGAGGCCGCAGATGGTGTGGCCCTCGATCTGCCTGGTCACTTCGAACAGCATGTCGATCTCGCGCCTCTGTGCCCGCCCCTCGACCATGCGCGCCAGCACACGCTCGATCCAGCCTGTGCCTTCGCGGCAGGGCGTGCACTGGCCGCAGCTTTCGTGCTTGTAGAAAGCCGAGAGGCGCCAGATGGCGCGGATGATGTCGGTCGACCTGTCCATGACGATGACCGCGGCGCTGCCGAGCGACGAGCCGACCTCGCGCACGCCGTCGAAATCCATCCTGGCGCTGCGCATCTTCTCGCCCGGTACGCAGGGCATCGATCCGCCGCCCGGGATGACCGCGAGCAGGTTGTCCCAGCCGCCGCGCACGCCCCCGCAGTGCTTCTCGATCATCTCGTCGAACGGCACGCCCATCTCCTCCTCGAAGACCGCCGGAGTATCGACGTGGCCCGAGACGCAGAAGAGCTTGGTGCCGGCGTTGTTGGCGCGCCCGAGCGAGCTGAACCAGGCGCCCGAACGGCGCAGGATTTCCGGTACGACGGCAATGGATTCGGCGTTGTTGATGGTGGTCGGATTGCCGTAGACGCCGGTATTGGCGGGAAAGGGCGGACGCAGCCGCGGCTGGCCCTTCTTGCCCTCGAGCGATTCCATCAGCGCGGTTTCTTCCCCGCAGATATAGGCGCCTGCCCCGTGGTGGATGACGATGTCGAAGTCCCAGCCATGGATGTTGTTTCTTCCGATGAGCCGGGCTTCGTACGCCTCCGCGACCGCCCGTTCGAGGCGCTGCCGCTCGCGGAAGAACTCGCCGCGGATGTAGATGAACGCCAGATGCGCATCGATCGCCCGGCCGGCCAGCAGACACCCCTCTATGAGGTGATGCGGATCGTGCCGCATGATCTCGCGGTCCTTGCAGGTGCCGGGCTCGGACTCGTCGGCGTTGACCAGCAGATAGTTCGGACGCGCATCCGACGCCTTGGGCATGAACGTCCATTTGAGGGCGGTCGGAAAGCCCCCGCCGCCGCGCCCGCGCAGGCCCGAAGCCTTGACCTCGTTGGTGATCCAGTCGCGACCGGCGTCGATGAACTCTTTCGTGCCGACCCAGGCCCGCGCTTACGTGCGCCCTCCAGCCTCCAGTCGTGGTGACCGTAGAGGTTGGTGAAGATGCGATCCTTGTCGGCAAGCATTCGGCCCCTCGCGCAAAGCAGCGTTTTCCGCCTGCGAGTAGAGCACACACGCGGGCCGTGTTCCACGGGTCGCAGAGCCGATCGGCCGCCCGAGCGGGAATCAGTCCTCCCGGTTTGCCCGTTCCCGCTTGCCCCGCGCCACTTCCGTCGCCAGCGCCTCGAGCTTGTGCATCCAGAAGATGCGGAAGCGCGAGAGCCAGGCGTCGACTTCCTCGAGCGGGGCGGCGTCGAGGGTATAGAGGCGGCGGGGGCCGTCGATGCGCACGCTCGCGAAGCCACTGTCGCGCAGCACTTTGAGATGTTGCGAGACGGCGGCCTGCGAGATGCCGAACTCGGCATGGATGACCTCGACCACGGCGCCCGAGGCATGCTCGCCTTGCGCCAGGAGCTCGAGGATGCGGCGGCGCACGGGGTCGCCGAGGACGTCGAAGGCGTGCATCACATCTCCGGCGGCGGCATCTCGCCGGTGTAGAACCGGCGCGTCGCTTCGGCGGCGGCGAGGGCCTTGTCCTCCGGCTCGCCGGCGGCGATGGCGGCGCGCCCCCAGTCGCTGCTGGCCTTGCCGAGGAACGCCTTGGCTTCGGGGGTCTCGTGCCAGCCGGCCACGGCCTCCTGCGGCAGATCAGCTTCCGGTTCGGCCAGGTGCCGGGCAAGGCCCATGAAGCCGAGATCCCAACCGACGCCGACCGCGCCGGGGCCGAACTGATCCCAATGTGGATCGATGTGAGCGGTATGTGTGAGCTCCAGCCGCGTGCCCGCGCCTTCGGGCGAGAGGGTCACGCTGACCCAGCTCACCCCGCCGCCGAACTCCCAGGTGACGGCGATGCGCTGTTCCGGCACGCATTCGGTGATGGTGCCGCCGGCGTTGCCCTCGAGCTGGTACTTTCCGCCGAGCCGCAGGTCGCCCGAAACCGGCGTGAACCAGCGCTTCAACCGCTCCGGCTTGGTCAGCGCATCCCAGAGATCGGCGGCATCGGTATCGTAGACGCGCGAGGCGACGACGGCTTTGGCCGGTTTTCCGTCGCGTTCGACGTTCTCGACCGTGCGCGTCATGGTGCCGAAATGGGCGGCGAGATCGAAGGACATGGGGCAAGTCTCCGTTGCTGTCGCGTCGGTCGACTTCTACAGGCATGAGCTTATATAAGTCAATACTTAAATAGATGATTCGAGCGAACCGCCTTCGGCGCTTGACACTCTCGCCTGCCTCGACAATACTTAAGCATATAATTAAGCTTTTGAGGAGACGACCATGTCGCGCAATCGCATGCTGTCGGTGCTGGCCGTCCTTGCATTGACCGTCGCCGGGCCCGGCCTTGCCGAGGAAGGCGCCGGAAAGCGGGTGCTGGTCTACGGCGATTCCAACACCTACGGATCCATTGCGACCCTCGAGCTGCCCGTCGAACGGCATGCGCAAGGCGTGCCCTGGCCGCAGGTGTTGCAGGAACTGGTGGGCGAAGAGGTCGAGATCGTCGCTGCCGGTCTCAGCGCGCGTACGACCGACGTCGACCCGGCCTTTCCGATCGCCGGCATCGAGCTCAACGGGGCAAAGATGCTGCCGGCGGTGCTCGCCAGCCACATGCCGGTCGACGTGGTGGTGATCATGCTCGGCACCAACGACCTGCAGACGGCGCACAACCGTTCGGCGCTGCGCATCGCGCTCGGGGCGGGCATCCTCGTCGACCAGGTCCTCTCGGCCCCGCAGGTCGGCTCGGTCTATCCGGCCCCGCAAGTGCTGCTCATCGCGCCCCCGCCGACGCAGGCCGCGGCCGAGGAACCCCCTTACGGCGAGTTCTTTGCCGGCAGCATCGCCAAATCGACACGGTTCGGCGAGCTCTACGGTGCGATGGCCGAAATGGCCGGCGTCGAGTTCCTCGATGCCGGAGCGGTGGTCGACATCGGGACCGTCGACGGCATCCATTTCGACGAAGCCGCCCATGCCGCCCTCGCCGGAGCGGTGGCCGAAAAGCTCGGAGAGATGCTGGCCGACGAGTAATCGGGCAGCCCTTGCCCGAACCCGCCGAGCTCGGGCAAGGTCGGCTGAAAGACAGCCAAGGGAGGGCCCGATGACGGACGTCAGAACCATCCTCAACCTCGACGAGGTCGTGCTCGAGGGATCGACGCAGGGCTCGCGCTTCGGCGGGGCGGACGGCGATATCGGGCAGACGCTGGGGCTGAGAGGCCTGGGCGCGACGCTCTACGAGGTGCCGCCCGGACGGACGGCCGTGCCGTTCCACCGCCATCACACCTCCGACGAGATGTTCGTCATTCTCGCGGGCGCCGGCACCTACAGGATCGGCGAGGAGCGGCTGCCGGTGCGGCCGGGCGACTGCCTCGGCGCGCCGGCGGGCGGGGCGGCGCACCAGATCATCAACACCGGCGACGAGCCGCTGCGCTACATCGCCCTTTCCAACAACACCAGCGCCGACGTCATCGAATATGTCGACAGCGGCCGGGTACGGATCGATGTCGGCGCCTCGGGCTTCCACCGCGAGGACGGCACGTTCAAGGCCGGCGGACGGCTGATGCCGATGGACTATTGGGAAGGCGAGGACGTCGGCTAGACGTCCTCGCCTGCCTTCATCGCGCCCCTCTCACACGGGCGAGGTAGTCCTTGCGGTTCAGGGGATCGTTGTCGGTGCGCGGGCGGCTAGGCCCCGGGCCGCGCACCGGGCGGTAGTGATCGAACTCGGCTTCGAGCACGCCCTCGCCGCGGGTAAGGCCCGGCAGGAGCTGCTGCAGGCGGTGGACGTTGGCCGCGGCGATCTCGCCCTCGAGGATCGCCGTGCGCCCATCGACCGCTGGCACCCTCGGCGCCGCCTCGAGCCGGGCGAGGGCCGGCAGGACCATCGCGAGGCTGTCCTCCGGCAGCGTCAGGGCGAAGCGGTGGACGGGCTCGCAGACCACCGTGCCGGCCTGCCGCAACGCATCCATCAGCACCAAAGGTGTCAGGTCGCGGTGGTCGGCCGCCGAGCTCGTCGCCCATTTGCGCAGGCGCGTGCTGTGGGTCAGCACCACCCGGCAGTCGGTCACCTGCCAGCCGTTGAGACCCTGCCGCAGGGTGGCATGAACCGCATCCTCGATCGCCGTGTGGAACGCGGCCGGGAGCGCGCCGTATTCGATCTCCTCCCCGTAGACGACGCCGCTGCCGACGGGACCGGGCTCGAGGCGCAAGCCCACCGTTGCAAGGAACGGGTCCGGCGCCTCGTCGAGCGCCGTGCCTGTGCCGATCGGCCGCTCGACACAGATGATCGTCGAGGGCTGGAACACGGCCTCGATGCCGTATTCGGCAGCAAGCGTTTGCTCGATCACCTCCTTCTGCACCTCGCCATAGAGCGAGAGATAGATCTCCTGGCGAACGTCGTCCCGCCGCAGGTCGATGAGCGGGTCCTGCTCGGCGAGCTGGGCGAGGGTCGTGTTGAGCGCGCCGCGCTGGACGGGATGGCGGGACTCGACGCGAGTCTCGAGGGTCGGCGGGGCGAAGTGGCGCGTCTCGGCGCGCTGGCGAGGCCGGCCGATCGCATCGCCGATGCGGATGCCGGCAAGGCCCGAGAGCTTGCCGATGCCGCCGGCGGTCAGCGCCTGCGTCTCGACCGAGCGGCCGCCCTCGAAGGCGGCGATGCCGGTGACCCGCACCTCGCTGCCGTCGGCGAGGGTGAGGCGCTGGCGGGCCTTGAGCGTTCCGCGGAAGAGGCGCGCATAGGCGATCTTCTCGCCGGCCGGGCCGCGCTCGACCTTGAACACGGCGCCCGAGAGCGGTCCCTGCGCGTCGCGCCCCGCGCCGGGCAGGAGATCGAGCCCGCCGATCAGCGGGCCGATGCCGGCCCCGGTAATGGCCGAGCCGAAGAACACCGGGTGCAGCGCCGCACGGCGGATGGCTTGGGTGAGGCCCGAGCGCAGGCGCCGGAAGGCGAGCGGACGGTCTTCGAGGACATCGGCAAGGATGGCATCGTCGTGATCGGCGAGCTGTTCGGCGAGACGGAAGCGGAAGGCCCCGTCCTCCGGATCGAAGGGCCGGAAATCGGCCGCACGGGTGCCGATCGCCTCCACCTCTCCCATGGGAACGATGCCCGAGGTCAGCCGCTCGGCGAGGACGGCCAGGGTTTCCTGATAGGCGGCGCCCTGCCGGTCGATCTTATTGACGAAGATCAGCGTCGGGATCCGCAGGCGCTGCAGCGCGCGGAACAGCACGCGCGTCTGCGCCTGCACGCGTTCCACGGCGGAGACCACGAGGATCGCGCCGTCGAGCACGTCGAGCGCCCGCTCGACTTCGGCGATGAAATCGGGGTGGCCGGGTGTGTCGATCAGGTTGACCGTGGTGTCGCCGACCCGAAAGGACACCACGGCCGCCTTGATGGTGATGCCGCGCTGCCTTTCGAGGGCAAGGGTATCGGTCTGGGTATTGCCGCCGTCGACGCTGCCGATCTCGTCGATGACACCGGCCGCGTGCAGCAGCCGCTCGGTGAGGCTGGTCTTCCCGGCGTCAACATGCGCCAAGATCCCCAGGTTCAGGGTTCGCATAGAGGGTCATGTCCTCAAGTGTGGGGGAAAGCTCCTTTCTCGATGAACATGACTCGGGGCATTGCTGCCTCCAGGGGGTGCGAACGAATGGGGGAATAGAGCACGGGGCGCGAAGCGAGGCAAGCGGGCGTGGAATGCCCGCCTCGTGGTTCGAGGCTCCGCTACGCTCCGCACCTCACCATGAGGCTCAGTATGTCGGGGAAGTGAGCCCTCATGGTGAGGTGCCCGCGTCAGCGGGCCTCGAACCACGAGGGCGGGGACTCAGTACTGATCCGCCCCGACCAGGATCTCGCGCTTGCCGGCGTGGTTCGGCGCCGAGATGACTCCCTCCTGCTCCATGCGCTCGATGAGGGTGGCGGCCTTGTTGTAGCCGATGGCGAGGCGCCGCTGGATGTAGGAGGTCGAGGCCTTCTTGTCGGTGAGGACGATGTGGACGGCCTTGTCGTAGAGCTCGTCGCCCGAGCCTGCATAGTCGTCGCCGGTCATTTCCGGCGTGATCTCGCCGTCCTCGTCCTCGGTGATGGAATCGAGGTATTCGGGCGCGCCCTGGCTCTTCAAGTGACTGACGATCGCCTCGACCTCGCCGTCGGCGACGAACGGACCATGCAGGCGCTTGATGCGCCCGCCGCCGGCCATGTAGAGCATGTCGCCATTGCCCAGAAGCTGCTCGGCGCCTTGCTCGCCGAGGATGGTGCGCGAATCGATCTTGCTCGTCACCATGAACGAGATGCGGGTCGGGAAGTTGGCCTTGATGGTGCCGGTGATGACGTCGACCGAGGGACGTTGCGTCGCGGTCACCATGTGGATGCCGGCGGCGCGCGCCATCTGCGCCAGGCGCTGGATGGCCCCCTCGATGTCCTTGCCGGCAACCATCATCAGATCGGCCATCTCGTCGACGATGACGACGATGTAGGGCAAGGGCTCGAGGTCGAATTCTTCCGATTCGAAGATCGGCTCGCCGGTCTCGCGGTCGAATCCGGTCTGCACGGTGCGGGTCAGCACCTCGCCCTTCTTCTTGGCCTCGCTGACACGCTGGTTGAAGCCGTCGATGTTCCTGACACCGATCTTGCTCATCTTGCGGTAGCGGTCCTCCATCTCGCGCACCGCCCATTTGAGCGCGACGACCGCCTTTTGCGGGTCGGTGACGACCGGGGTCAAAAGGTGCGGGATGCCGTCATAGATCGACAGTTCCAGCATCTTGGGGTCGATCATGATCAGGCGGCACTGCTCCGGCGTCATCTGGTAGAGGAGCGAGAGGATCATGGTGTTGATGCCGACCGACTTGCCCGAGCCGGTGGTGCCCGCGATCAGGAGGTGCGGCATGCGCGCGAGGTCCGCGATCACCGGCTCGCCGCCGATGGTCTTGCCGAGGCAGATGGGGAGCTTGCCCTTCATCTTCTCGAAGTCGGAGGAGCCGAGCATCTCGCGCAGATAGACGGTCTCGCGCTGCTTGTTGGGCAATTCGATGCCGATGGCGTTGCGGCCGGGCACCACCGCGACGCGCGCCGAGATGGCGCTCATCGAGCGGGCGATGTCGTCGGCCAGCGAAATGACCCGGCTCGACTTGATGCCGGGGGCCGGCTCGAGCTCGAAGAGGGTGACGACCGGGCCGGGACGCACGTTGATGATGTCGCCCTTGACGCCGAAATCTTCGAGCACGCCTTCGAGCTGTCGGGCCATGGCCTCGAGGTGCTCGGGCCGGTGCTCGTCGGAGGTGCCGGAGTGGCGCGGTTCGGCGAGCAGGCTCAGGGGCGGCAGCTCGAAGCCGTCATGGTCCTCGAGCAGCAGCGAGCCCTGCGCCTCGCGCATGACGCGCGCGCCGGGGGCGGGGCGCTGGGCGGGCGCGGCCACGCGGGCCGAGACGAACCGCGAATCGCCCTGGCGCGTATCGGCAAGGGCCGCCGGCTCGCGCCGGGCCGCGGGCGCGGAGGGGCGGGCCGCAGGGGCCGGATCGATGTCGAACGGCACGTCGTCATAGTCGGGCTCGTCGGGATAGTCGATGACCGCCTCGTCCTCGTAACCGCCCGCCTGCTGCCGGTGCGTGGGCTCGGCCGAGACGTTGGGGGCGGCGATGCGGCGCTCGCCGCCGAACTGCGGCTCGCGGCGCGGCGCGTCCGGCGATGCGGCGCGAGGCTCGAAACCAGGCTCCGTCCCGTGGTCTTCGAACTGCTGTCCGCTGGCGCGGCGCTCCTCCTGCCGGGCGCGGGCGCGGCGGAAGGCGGTCCGGGCCGAGTAGCCCATGTGGACGAGGGCGCCGATGGCGATATCGAAGATAGGATTGGACTCGCGCTCCCCCTCCCCGTCCTCCTCGCGCGCACCGGCGCGGCTGCGCTCGGCGCCGGCCGTGCCGGTGGCAGGCTCGCTCTTGCCGAGACCCATCGCGATCCAGTAGGCCGCGAGCGCGGGAGCGGCGATGATGATGGCAAAGAGCGTGGCGGTGACCGGCTGCGGATCGGCGCCGGCAACGAGCGCGGCAAGATTGGTGAAGCCGGTCCCGACGAGCCCGCCGAGCCCGGTCGGCAGCGGCCAGGTCTCGGGCATGGGGACGAACGCGAACACCCCGCAGGCAAGGATCGACGAGAGCACCCAGGCCCCGGCGCGCAGGCCGAAATTCAGGATGCGCTGGCGACGGGCCATGGCCCAGCCCCAGAGCGCCAGCGGCAGCAGCAGCACCAGGCTGGCAAGGCCGAAGACCTGGAACATCAGGTCGGCGACGACCGCGCCGGGAAAGCCCAGCCAGTTCTGCGGCACCTTGGCGGTCGCATAGGAGAGGCTCGGATCGTCGACCGACCAGGAGGCGAGCGAGACGAGCGCGATCGCAACGATTGCGAGCAGCACGAAGCCCGCCAGCCGCAACGGAATGCGGATGGCGATGGAAAGGCCGGGAGCACTCTCGCGTGGCGGCGGCGCCGTGCGGCTGGCGCGTGTGGCGGGAGTGCGGATTTCGTCGAGGATGGGGGTCGGATGTGTCGGCATTCTCGTACGCAAAACAAATCGCCCGGCCCTTGCGGGAATCGCTGGCCCAGAGTGCCGCGATCCTAGACTGTCTGTGGTTAATCGCATGCTAACCATGAGACCGCCCGACAAAAAGGGCCCGCCGCGGCTGCGGCAGGCCCAGTTGGGAGACGAACCGGGGCGTTCCGCCCCGGCTCACGCGGATCAGTTGTAGGCGCGCTCGCCGTGCGTCGACAGGTCAAGCCCGTCGCTCTCGGCCGCATCCGGGACCCGCAGGCCGCCGAACAGCACCCGCACGATGGTGATGGCGACGACAGTGACCACCGCCGACCAGACCACCGCGATGACGACCGCCACGACCTGCGTGACGAGCTGGCCGCCCATGGTGTAGCCGTCGAGCGGATAGCCGCCGAAGCCGGGATTGGCGACGATTGCGGTGCCGATGGCTCCGACGATGCCGCCGACGCCATGGATGCCGAAGACGTCGAGGCTGTCGTCGTACTTGAGCATGGGCTTCAGGGAGACGACCGCCCAGAGGCAGATGAAGCCGGCGACGGCGCCGAGGACGATGGCCCCGAACGTTCCGGAGAACCCGGCGGCCGGGGTGATGGCGACGAGGCCCGCGACCGCGCCCGAGACGGCGCCGAGCGCCGAGGCGTGACCGCGGGTCACGCGCTCGCCGATGGCCCAGGCGAGGGCCGCGGCGGCGGGAGCCGTGATGGTGTTGAGGAAGGCCTGGGCGGTGAGGCCATTGGCCTCGAGGTTGGAGCCGGCGTTGAAGCCGAACCAGCCGACCCACAGAAGACAGGCGCCGATGAAGGTCAGCGACAGGTTGTGGGGGGCGATCGGCTCCTTCATGTAGTCGCGGCGGGCGCCGAGCATGAGGCACGCAACGAGCGCGGCAACGCCCGAGTTGATGTGGACGACGGTGCCGCCGGCAAAGTCATAGGCGCCCATGCCGAAGAGCAGGCCGGGACCCGCCCAGACCATGTGGGCGATCGGCACGTAGGAGAAGGTGAACCAGATGGCCAGGAACGCCAGCAGGGCGCCGAACTTCATGCGCTCGGCGATGGCGCCGACGATGAGGGTGGCGGTGATGGCGGCAAAGGTCAGCTGGAAGACGACGAACGCCAGCTCAGGCAATTCGAACCCGGCCGAGAAGGTGGCCGCGCGCGAATCCGGCGTGACGCCGGCAAGGAAGAACTTGGAGAAATCGCCGACGAAAGCGGAGAGGCCCCCTTCGGTCGGGCCGGCAAAGGCCAGCGAATAGCCATAGGCGACCCAGAGCAGGGCGATCATGGCGAAGCCCGCGAACACCTGGGTAAGGACCGAGAGCACGTTCTTGGAGCGCACGAGCCCGCCATAGAAGAGGGCAAGGCCCGGAATGGTCATCAGGATGACGAGGACGGTCGACACCAGCATCCAGGCGGTATCGCCCTTGTCGATGACGGCGGCGACGGCTTCGACCGCCTCCTCGGCGGGCGCCGCGGCCTCCTGCGCGAAGGCCGGCAGGCTGGTGGCGAGGGCGACGGCGACGGCCGCCGGCAGGGTTGAAAGTCTTTGCAGGTTCATTGGGGTTGGACTCCGCGAGGGAACTGGTCAGAGCGCGTCCGGACCGGTCTCGCCGGTACGGATGCGGGTTGCGGCCAGAAGGTCGATGACGAAGATCTTGCCGTCGCCGATGCGCTCGGTATTGGCGGCCTCGCGGATGGCGGCGACGACGGCGTCGACGCGATCGCTGGCGACGGCGACCTCGAGCTTGAGCTTGGGCAGGAAGTTGACGGTGTATTCGGCGCCCCGATAAATCTCGGAATGGCCCTTCTGGCGGCCATAGCCCTTGACCTCGGTTACGGTCATGCCATGCACGTCGAGGGCGGAAAGCGCCTCGCGCACGTTCTCGATGCGCGAAGGTTTGATGACTGCAATCACCAGTTTCATGAAGACTCCTCCTGAGGCGGCGAACGGCCGGTGGAATGCCTGAGGAGACTCAAATGGCGTGCCAGATGCGCACGCGATAAAATCTGCGTGAGTTTACAAGCCGTTAAGAAAAGCGCCCATGCGCAATGCCTCAATCGGAATCACGATCTGCACATAGATTGGGCAAACTGCACGCCGGATGAGCAATAATGTGGCAGTCTTGTGACAGCCCCTTTTCTGGGCTTGCAAGCCGGCCGGTGGCGGAGCCGCCGCGGACGCCGGTCTTGCAAGGGGTGTGCAGCCCATGCGGTTTGCGAGTGGGAAGCCTCTGTGGCGGGCCAAGAGGGAGCACAGGCTGCACGCCGCTTGCAAGAAGCGGAGGTGGCGGCCCGGCGCGAGCCGGACCGCCGGATTGGCTTTAAGAGAACTCGGGGTAGGCCTCGACGCCCACTTCCGCCTTGTCGAGCCCCAGCGCCTCGTCCTCCTCGCTCGGACGCAGGCCCATGATCGCCTTGATGGCGAACCAGACCACGAACGAAACGATGAAGACGAAGAGGCCGACGATCACGATCGAGGCGAACTGGCCCCAGAGGGTCGCGTCGGGATTGGTGAAGACCACCGCGATCGTGCCCCAGATGCCGGCGAAGAGGTGCACGGGGATCGCGCCCACCACGTCGTCGATCTTGAACCGGTCGAGCAGCGGAACCGTCAGCACCACGATGACCCCGCCGACCGCGCCGATGAGGCTGGCGGTGCCGAGGCCCGGCATCAGCGGTTCGGCGGTGATCGAAACGAGCCCGGCCAGCGCCCCGTTGATGACGAAGGTCAGGTCGACCTTCTTGTAGATGATCTGGGTGAGGAGCATCGCGGCCAGCGCCCCGCCGACGGCGCCGGCATTGGTGTTGGCCATGATGCGTCCGACATCGGAGACGTCGCCGACCGTGCCCATGGCCAGCTGGGAGGCGCCGTTGAAGCCGAACCAGCCGAGCCAGAGGATGAACATGCCCAGCGTTGCCAGCGGCATCGATGAGCCGGGCATGGCGTTGACGGTGCCGTCGGCGTTGTACTTGCCCTTGCGCGCGCCCAGGAGGATCGCGCCGGCGAGCGCCGCCCAGCCGCCGACCGAGTGAACGACCGTCGAGCCGGCGAAGTCGAGGAAGCCGAACTGGCTGTCGAGGAAGCCGCCGCCCCACTTCCAGGAGGCCTGGATCGGGTAGATCAGCCCCGTCAGCACGACGGTGAAGACGAGGAACGGCCAGATCTTGATGCGCTCGGCCAGCGTGCCCGAGACGATCGAGGCGGCCGTGGCGCAGAACATCACCTGGAAGAAGAAGTCGGCGCTGGTGGCCGCATAGGCGATGTCCGCCACCTCGCCGGTGCCCACGCCCACCGCCTCGAGAATGGCGATGGAGAAGGCCCCGAGATAGCCGCCGGTCTCGTCCGAGCCGATCGCCCAGGCGCCCAGCGGATACATCAGGTTGTAGCCGATGACGTAGTACATGATGGAGGCGATCGAGAAGAGCGAGATGTTCTTCAGGAGCTGCATCGAGACGTTCTTGGTGCGCACCATGCCGGATTCGACCATGGCGAAGCCCGCGGCCATCCAGAACACCAGGAACCCGCCGATCAGCATCAGCAGCGAGTTGAGAATGAAGACCATTTCTTCAGGAAAGCCCGGCGCGGCGACGGCTTCGGCCGCTTCACCGGCCGCCTCTGCATCCTGGGCGAGGACGGGAAGCGCCAGGAGCAGCGAAGCGACGGCCGCGGTCCCGAGTAGCTTGATGGGCTTGATGTCCCTCATTGTCGTTTAATCCCCCTGTGAAAGAGCTGTGTTTTCTAGAGCGCGGCGGCGCCGGTCTCGCCCGTGCGGATGCGGGTGACCGCCAGCAGGTCGAGGATGAAGATCTTGCCGTCGCCGATGCGCCCGGTCTGGGCGCTCTCGCGGATGGCGGAAGCCACGGCGTCGGCCTGGCCGTCATCGACGGCGATCTCGACCTTGAGCTTGGGCAGGAAGTGCACGGCGTACTCGGTGCCGCGATAGATCTCGGAATGCCCCTTCTGGCGGCCGTAGCCCTTGACCTCGGTCACGGTCATGCCGTGGACGTCGAGCGAGTTGAGGGCCTGCCGGACCTCCTCCAGCCGCGACGGCTTGATGATTGCAACCACCAGCTTCATGGATGCTCCTTTCTCAGCACTTGCGATGCTGCATGAGACTCAAGTCGCGTGCCAAACTGCCGCCACAATCGTCAACATGCTGATTCTTTTAGGAAAATTGGATCGAGATCGGCGGCGCGCCGTCGCTGTGCAAACGAGAGGCGGCAACTTGCCGCCAAAATAACCAGCACTCCTGCGATATTGACTACGAATTGAGCAATATCCGGCGCGGCGTTGTGGCGGCTGGACTTTGCGCCGTCGGCGCGGGATTCTGGGCCGAACGAGACAGCGAGGCGCGACGATGGCCGAGGAACGGTACGACATCCTGATCGTGGGCGGCGGCCCGGCCGGATTGACGCTGGCGTTGGCCTTCGCCCGGTTCCTTTCCGGCGCCCGCATCGGCCTCGTCGAGCGGCGGCCGCTCTCGGTGCCGAAGGACAGCCGGGCGAGCGCCATCGCCGCCGGGGTGCGGCGCGTCTTCGAGACGCTCGGCGTCTGGGCGCAGATGAACGATACCGCGCAGCCGATCCGGGCGATGAAGATCACCGATTCGGGCGCCGGCGACATTGGCCGGCCCCTGTTCCTCGATTTCGAGGGCGACGTCGCGCCCGGCGAGCCGTTCGCCCACATGGTGCCCAATACGGTGATGGCGCAGGTGCTGCTGAAGGCGCTCGACGGCCGGATCGAGGTGATCGCGCCGGCCGAGGTCGCCGGCTTCGTCGTCGAGGCGAACCTGGCGCGGCTGCGGCTCGCCGACGGGCGGCTCCTCTCCGCACCGCTGGTCGCGGCGGCAGACGGGGCGCAGTCGGGCCTGCGCACCATGGCCGGCATTTCGACCGTCGGCCACGATTACCACCAGGCCGGGATCGTGACGACCATCGCCCACGAGCTCGACCACGAGGGGGTCGCCTACGAGCATTTCCGGCCGGCGGGACCCTTCGCCAGCCTCCCCCTGCCCGGCCGGCGCTCGTCGCTGGTGTGGACCGAAAGCGCGACCGAGGCGGCGCGATTGACCGCTCTCGACCCCGAAGCGCTCGCCGTGGAGATCGAGGCGGCGATGGGCTCCACCCTCGGCGCCGTCACCATCGAGGAACGGGTGCAGAGCTTTCCGCTGAAACTGCAGATCGCCCGTCAGTTCGTCGGCGAGCGTCTGGCGCTCATCGGCGATGCGGCGCATGTCATTCACCCCATCGCCGGCCAGGGCCTCAATCTCGGTCTCAAGGACGTGGCCGCGCTTGCCGAGGCCGCGATCGAGGCCATGCGGCTGGGGATGGATCCAGGCGCGGTGGACGTGCTGGCGTGCTATCAGCAATGGCGCCGGTTAGACACGGCGCAGATGGCGCTCGTCACTGATGGCATGAACCGGCTCTTTTCCAATGACGTCGCCCCGGTCCGCGCCTTGCGCGACATCGGCCTCGGCCTTGTCGACCGCGCCGGTCCGGTCAAGGACGCGATGATCCGCATCGCCGCCAGTGTTTCGGCGAGCGGCCCGCGGTTGCTGCGCGGCCACCCGATCTGATTTTTTCGCGCCCGCCATCGCTTGACAACGCGCGCTTTTTATATAACAATAAAGTTATAGAATGCGCAGGTTATGAAATGACCGAGTCCGAACGCCTCGACGCCACCTTCACTGCCCTTGCCGACCCCACCCGCCGGGCGATCCTCGCCCGGCTGATCGAGGGCGAGGCTTCGGTGATGGAGCTGGCCGAGCCCTTCGCCATGAGCCAGCCGGCGATCTCCAAGCATTTGAAGATGCTGGAGCGGGCCGGGCTCATCTCGCGCGGGCGCGACGCGCAGCGCCGCCCCTGCCGCATAGAAGGCGAGGCCCTGAAGGAAGCAGCCGGCTGGCTCGAGCACTACCGCAAGGTCTGGGAAGGCAACTTTCGCCGTCTCGATGCTCTGCTGGACGATCTTCAGTCGACGGCCGGGCGGCCCGAACGCGACAACTGAGAACCGCACCGAGGAGGAAACGATGCCGAGCAAACTGGAAGTACGCGCCGACGGCGAGAGCGCCGTGGTGATCGAACGCAGCTTCGCGGCCCCGCCCGAGCTGGTGTTCGACTGCTGGACCAAGCCGCAGTTCGTGCGGCAATGGCTGACCGGCCCCGACGGCTGGCGGTTCACGGTCTGCGAGATCGACCTCAGGGTCGGCGGGCAATACCGCTATGTCTGGCAGAACCCGCAAGGCGTCAGCATGGGCATGACCGGAACGCTCAAGGAAATCGTGCGCCCCGAAAAGCTCGTCTCGAGCGAGATCTTCGACGAGGACTGGACCGGCGGCGAGGCGCTGGTCACCGCGGTGTTCTCGCGCGAAGACGGCGGCACCAGGGTCACGCAGACCGTCCTCTATTCCTCGGCCCAGGCCCGCGAGGGCGCGCTCGCCAGCGGCATGACCGAGGGCATGGAGGCCGGCTATCGGCGGCTCGACCGGGTGCTCGAAGGGCTGACGACGCAGAAGGCATCCTAGAGCATGTCAAACTGTACGGGAATCGGCGGCTCGATCGCCTCCCTCCCCCTTGAGGGGAGGGATTGAGGGTGGGGGTGGCTCAGTGGGTCACCGATGGCCCCCCACCCCCAGCCCCTCCCCTCAAGGGGGAGGGGAGCCGGACGCTCCTCCGTCCAAACATGATCGGGTCTAGCCCCTATGGATCGACAGAAACCGTCGAAATGTCCCGCATGGGGCTCGAGCACGTGCTCGACAAGCTTGCGGCATACCTCGCGGAGTAAGCGATGAGCGACCCGACACCGACGGCGCAAGGGTTCATCGCCGCCCTTTGGGCCAACCAGTCCGACGAGGAACTCGAAAAGATCGCCCGCTACTTCAAGGCGGGTCCCGGCGACTATGGCGAGGGCGACCGCTTCATCGGCGTGCGCATGGGCACGGTCTTCGAGCTCGCCAAGGCGCACATCGCCATGCCTCTCGGCGAGATCGAAAAGCTCCTCGACAGCGACATCCACGAGGCGCGGGCCGGGGCCGTCTCGATCATGGCCAAGAAAGCGGCGGCGCGGAAAACCGGTGAGGACGGGCGGCGCGAGCTCTACGAGCTCTACCTGCGCCGGCACGAGCGCATCAACAACTGGGATCTCGTCGATCTCGGCGCCTGGAACGTCGTCGGGCGCTATCTCGCCGACAAGCCGCGCGACGTGCTCTACGAGCTCGTGCGGTCGCAAAACCTCTGGGAGCGACGCACCGCCATCTACGCAACGCTCCACTTCATCCGCAACGGCGAGGCGGACGACGCGTTCGCCATCGCCGAAATCCTCGTCGACGACCCGCAAGACCTTATCCACAAGGCGACGGGCGGGACGCTGCGCGACGCCGGGCGCAAGCACAGGGAAAGGCTCAGGGCCTTCCTCGACACGCATGCCGCGACCATGCCGCGGGTGATGCTGCGCTACGCCATCGAGCACTTCTCGCCCGAGGAACGGGCGCACTACATGGGATTGAAAGCGAGCAGTTGACCGCCGAGGCGGCGGGGCGAAGCCTTTCTGCCCCTGTCGGGCGGGGGTTAGGCACCATCCTGCCACCACCCCAACTGTCATTCCGGCGAAAGCCGGAACCCCAGTACACGCTGACTGGGCAGCTTCGGCATGATACTCACACCCGCGTATCGGCACCGCTTACTGGATCCCGGCTTTCGCCGGGATGACAGTCGATGGGCGTTTTTCTCTGTTGGCCGGAAAGGCAAATGTTACCCTAAAGCACCCTCTTCATCTCATCCGGATCGAAGCTCCTGGCTTCGTCGAGGCTGAGCATCGGTACGCCCTGGCGGATGGGAAAGGCGAGGCGTGCGGCGATCGAGATGAGCTCGCTGCCGTCCGGCGAGAGCGTCAGGCGCGTCTTGGTCAGCGGGCAGACCAGCATTTCGAGGGTGCGGACGTCAACGACGTGGCGCGGCTCGCTCATCGCTTCCGGCTCCCGGTCAGTTGAGCGGCGCCCCGCCTCCGGCGCCGCCGCGATGCATCTCGTATTCGGTCATGGCGATGAGTGTCTCGGCCCGCTCGACCAGCGAATGCGCTTCAAGCAGCACCTGCTTTTCGGCCGCCCCATAGGGCGAGACCATGCAGCAGAAATTGACGAGGTCGGCGGTGCCGGTGCGCTCGATCTCGTCCCAGTTGAGCTCGATATTGGCGAACTCGGCATAGTCGCGCATCATCTTGACGAAGCGCTCGCGGTCGACCTCCTCCTCGCCGTGTTCGCGCACGAAATCGCTGGCGAAGGGCGCGGTGTCGATGATGCATTGCCGGAAGGGCGTCATCACCGTCAGCTCGGACTTCAGCGCGAACCGCGTGATGCCCTCGAGGATGATGAAGTAGCGCCCTTCCCCGTTCTCCTCGAAATGGGTGAGGCGTCCGAGACAGCCGATCTTCTGCAGCGGCGCGCGCCCCGGCGGGCTTTCGAGCGAGGTATCCTCGGGCTGGATGAGGCCGATGAGGCGGTCGCCGCGCAGCGCCGCGTCGACCATCTCGACATAGCGCGGCTCGAAGATGTTGAGCGGCCGGTGCGAGAAGGGCAGCAGCAAGGCTCCGCTCAACGGAAAGACCGGAACGGAATTGGGGACATCGAGAGGCGAAACGGGGCGCTTGAGCATGGCTTTTACTGGCATATGGACCCGGCCGGCGGCCGGACCCGTCATCGTACCTTTTAAGAAAAGAGTGCGGCGGAAAGCAGCCGGCGGCCCTTGACGGTCGCCGGGTCCTTGGGGCCCCAGGCCTCGAAGAGCTCGATGAGCTTCCTGCGCGCCCCATCCTCGTTCCAGGCGCGGTCGCGTTTCATCAGCGCCACCAGCGCCTCGGCGGCGGAAAGCCGATCGCCCTGCGCATTGAGGACGACCGCGAGGTCGAAGCGGGCCTGGTGATCGTCCGGATCGGCATCGAGCCGCGCCGCGAGGCTCCCGGCTTCGCCAAGGCCCGCGGCCTCCGTCAGGAGCTTCAGGGACGCTGCAAGGGCTGCATAGTCGTCGCCGGTGCGCGCCTCCTCGGGGATCATGTCGAAGGTCGCCTGCGCCTGCTCGCTCTCTCCGGCCGCAAGGTAGACCTTGGCGAGGCCGATGAGCGCGGCGGCATGCGTCGGCTCGCGCTGCAGCACGAGACCGAAGATCTGGGCGGCGCGCGACAGGTCGCCCTGGGCGAGCGCCTCGCCGGCGGCCGCCAGCGCCTCGGCGATCTGCTCCTCGAGCGAGCCGGCCTGCGGCTGCGGGGCGGGGGCCGCCGCGATGACGCGGTCGGCAAAGCGCCGCACCTCGCTCTCGGGCATGGCGCCCATGAAGGCATCCACCGGCCGCCCGCCGGCGAAGGCGAAGACGGCGGGGATCGACTGGATGCCGAGCTGGCCGGCGATGGCCGGGTTCTCGTCGATGTTGATCTTGACGAGGCGGATCTTGCCGGCCTTCTCGTTGACGACCTTCTCGAGGGCCGGGGTCAGCTGCCGGCAGGGGCCGCACCAGGGCGCCCAGAAATCGACGAGCACCGGCGCCTCGAGCGAGGCGTCGATCACATCGGCCTTGAAGGCGCGGTCCGAGGAATCCGTGACGAAGCCGCCGGTCGGTTCTGCCGCCTGCGCGGGGGAGCCATTGAGGGTGATGGTCATCGAAAAGGGCCTTCGTGCGTTCTTGTTTGGAATGCTTATAGCTCTTCTTGCGCCGCAATGCAGGCACCTGGCAACCCTGAAGCAGGGACAAGCCGCAAGGCGCCAAAATATGGGTTGCAATCGAGCTTTCGATTGGGCATATAGGCGCGCGTCGCGGCGCCAACAAGCGCCAGGCGAACGGAGCGCGGGTGTAGCTCAGGGGTAGAGCATAACCTTGCCAAGGTTAGGGTCGTGGGTTCGAATCCCATCGCCCGCTCCAAATATCGAGGCTCGGCAAAGCCCCGATGACAAAAGGGCCGCAAGGCCCTTTTTGCTTTTCCGGACATCGCGAAGGTTGAACGGTTCGTTCCGGTCGCGCAGGAGGCCGAGCGCGCTGTGCTCGGCCGCGATACTTTCAAAGTGAGGTTCGATTCCGGCCCTGAGCCGTTCGCCGGCAAGGGCCGGGGCCACGTCGCGCGTGGTGCGCACGGGATTGATGAGCCTCATTCATAACCACATCAAAATTATACCCGCTAGTCGCAATTGACCCGCGCGACTATCTAGCCCGGCAACGCACGGGAGACCACCTCATGACGATTGAACTCACGCTGGACGAGGCCGCCGCCCGCACCACGCCATGGTCCGCGGTCGCCTGCCTGTCGCTGCTGACCTTCCTGCTGGTCGGACTGGAGTTCATGCCGGTAAGCCTGCTCACCCCGATCGCAGAGGATCTGGCGGTCTCGGAAGGTCAGGCGGGCCTGGCGATCGCGGTGTCCGGAGTCTTCGCCGTAGTGACCAGCCTCTTCGGCAACGCGCTGCTGCAAAGCTTCGACCGGCGGACGGTGGTTCTGCTCTACACGGGCGTGCTGGCGGTCTCGAGCCTGGCCGTCGCCCTGGCGCCCAACTTCGCCGTCTTCCTGCTGGGCCGCGCGCTCGTCGGCGTCGCCATCGGCGGCTTCTGGTCGTTGTCGACGGCCATTCTGGCGCGGCTGGCATTCGGGTCCGACTTGCCCAAGGCCATCGCGCTCCTCCAGGGGGGCACCGCCTTCGCGCTGGTGATCGCCGCGCCGGTTGGCGCCTTTCTCGGCTCGCTCATCGGCTGGCGCGGCACGTTCCTGGTCACCGTGCCCATCGGCCTCGCGGCGCTCGTCTGGCAACTCGCCGTCCTGCCGAAGATGCCGCCCATGAAACCGACTTCGGTTCGCGCCATGTTCGGCCTCTTGCGCAACGGCACCTTCGCCGTCGGCATGGCCGCGACGGGGCTCGCCTTCATCGGCATGAACGCGCTCTCGATCTACCTGCGACCATTCCTCGAAAACGTCACCAGGCTCGAGGTGAATGCGCTCTCGCTGGCCTTGCTGGGCGTCGGTCTGGGTGGCCTGGCAGGGCTCTACCTCGTCGGGTACGCCCTCAAGAGGCACCTCAATGCCGTCCTGATCGGCCTGCCCGCCGCGCTGGCCGTGTTCGCCCTGCTGCTGATCGGCCTCGGCTCCTTTGCGATTGCGACGGCCGTGGTGCTGGCGCTCTGGGGCGTGTTCAACACACCGGTCCCCGTGGCGTGGAACACATGGATGGCTCGGATCATCCCGCACGATCTCGAGGCCGGCGGCGGACTGCAGGTCGCCCTGATCCAGACCGCCATCGCGGGCGGCGCCATCCTGGGCGGCATTTTCTTCGACGCATTCGGGTGGTGGAGCGCCTTCCTGCTCGCCGCCGGCCTTCTGTCGGGGTCGGCCCTGCTTGCCGCAGCGGCCGCTCGCGGCACCTGAAGTCGGCGCTGACCGAACGCTAGTCACGAAACGCTCTAGCGATCGGCCGGCACCAGGCCTGCCGCCCGCAGCTTGATGGCGCGCTTGCGGGTGTCGGGCGCGCCCGGATAGGCGCGCACGGCATCGGGAAAATCGAGGGCGATGTCGACGACGGCGTGGCCGGCGAGCGCCTCGGCGGGGATCGGCAGGCTGACGCGGCGTGCGGCATCCGGCGGCACCGAAATCTCCCCCAACCCCTCGCCATTGGCAAAGAACTGCACCCGCTGCAGCGCCGGCCCCGGCAGGTCGACCGCGGTGAGCTCGAGCACGAGGTCGAGCGGCGGCGCATCCGGGCCGACGGCAAAGCGCAGGCGCGCGGTCTCGCCCACCGAGTGGGTGCCGTCGCCGACCGGCCCTTCCCAGCCGCAGGGCTTGAGCTCGAATGCCGCCTCGGCGCCATCCGGGCGGAAGGAGACGATGCGGCCGATCTGATAGGCGCCGGTCATCGGCTGGGGCAGGCACGTGGTGGTCTTGTCGATGTAGTAGGCGCGGTAGTCGCCCGCAGCGCTCGGGTTGAGCGCCCGCCAGAAGACGACGATCTCGACGGCGACGACCAGTGCGACGGCCGCGTAGACCCAAACGTTTCCCCTCCAAGATCGCTTCGCCTCAGACAAGGGAGAGATACCCCGTAAGCCACCCGAACGTGCCGAAATAACCCCCGGCGAGCAGCACCAGCAGCGACAGCGCGAAGAGCCAGAAACGGGCGGTAAGGAGCTCGACGGCCATGAGGCAAACGGGGGCCAGCCCCGCCATGAAGCGCACGAACGAGATCGTGCCGGCGCTCAAGGGGACGACGATGCAGAAAAGGCTGAAGACCGCCTCCGGCAATCGCCGCTTCCAGGCGAGGACCCCGGTCATGACGAGACCGAAAACGGCGGCGAGGCCCTGCTGCTGGGGCGTCGTCGGCCAAAACCCCGTCTCGGGAAAACTCGTCAGTGAGCGCCAGAGATAGAAACCCGGATTGCCGACGACCCGCCCCCAGGCCCGCTGCACGTGCTGGAAGGCGAGCGCATCGCCCAGCCGCCAGTCGAGATAGGCCATGTAGACGAACGCACCGAGCGGCGAGACGACGATGGCGAGAAGCCAGACCGGGCGCCTCAGCAGCTCCGGGATGAAGCCCGCGACCGTCCCGCCCCGACGGCGGTGCTCGAGGAACATGGCGAGCACGATGGCAAAGACGACGAAGACGCCGACGATCCGCGTCGCCGAGAGCAACGCCGCCAGCACGCCGGCGAGCAGATAGTTCGATTGCCGGATCGAAAGGAACACGCCGATGGTCAGGAGAACGAACATCGCCTCGGTCATGAAGGTGGTGAAATAGACCGAGAACGGCCCGGCCAGCAGGAACGCGGCATAGAGCGCATAAGCGCGCCGGTTGCCGGCGAGCAGCGGCCAGGCGGCGATGGCCGCCGCATAGGTGACGAGGAGTGAGACGAGGGTCGCCGTCACCATGGTCGGAAACGGCAGGATCGACCGCGCAAGGCCGACGAGCCCCGGATAGAGCGGAAAGAACGCCCAGTTGCCGCCGGCGACACGCGCGGGCACCGGGAAGGGATCGTACCCCTCTTCGGCGAGGTGCACGTACCACTCGCAGTCCCAGCGGCAGAGCGCCTCAACGAAATCGGCGGCCGGCACGTCGGGCAGCGCCGCCCGGAAGGCGAGGAACCGCAGCGCCAGTCCCGCGGCGAGGAACGCCAGCGGCACCAGCACGACGAAGACCCACGCTGCCGGAGCGGCAAGGGCGCGGTCACGCACGAGTGGGTCGGTCGGCAGGCTCACTGCATTTTCGCCGGCAGGGGAAACGCGAACGGGCCAGCATGCCGCGCCGGCGGGGCGCAGGCAAGCCGGGGCGTGCGATGAAAGAAGCGCATGGCAGCCATGCAACGAATGCAGGAAACCGGCGTTAACGGCGGATGTTAAATCGGACGGCCGGCATTCGCCGGTTTTAGGCAGCCGAGGAACGGATGTCGGACATCGCTGGTAACCACCCGGGAACGCCCACCGCCGGACAGGAGAGCGGCTATGCCGCGCCACATCTGGCGGTGATCGTGCCGAGCTTCAATGAGCGCGACAACATCGAGCTGCTTTACGAGCGCCTAGCCCTGACGCTCGACGGCATCCCCTTCGAGATGATCGTCGTCGACGACGACAGCCCTGACGGCACCGCCGGGCTCACTCGCGAGCTGGCGCAGGTCTACCCCAACATCCGCTGCATCCGCCGCTACGGGCGAAGAGGCCTTTCATCGGCGTGCGTGGAAGGCATGGCCTCGACGGCGGCGCCCTATCTTGCGGTGATCGATGCCGACCTGCAGCACGACGAGCGCATCCTGCCGAGGATGCTGGAGGCGGCGAAAGCGGGCGCCGACCTCGTCGTCGGTTCGCGCTTTGCCGGGCAAGGCTCGGCCGCGGGCGGCCTATCGCGCACCCGCCAGCGGGGCAGCGCGCTTGCAACACGCCTTGCCGGTTTCGTCGTCGGCGAGGCGGTTTCCGACCCGATGAGCGGCTTCTTCCTGATGCCGCGCGCAACGTTCGAGGCGGTGGCGCCGCGCCTCAACCGGGACGGCTTCAAGATCCTGCTAGACCTGATCGCCACCTCGCGCCGGCAGGGCCGGCGGCTCGCCATCGCCGAGGTACCCTACGACTTCCGCCCGCGTCATGCCGGCGAGAGCAAGATGAGCCCGCTGATCGTCATCCAGTATATGGGGCTCTGGCTTTCGCAGCTGACGCGCGGCGTCCTGCCGACGAGTTTTTTGCTGTTCGCCATGGTGGGCGCCAGCGGCATCTTCGTCCATATGGCAACGCTGGGGCTGGCGACGGGCCCCCTCGGCCTGCCGTTCGTTTCCGCCCAGGTCATCGCGACCCTCGTCGCCATGACCTCCAACTTCTTCCTCAACAACGTCCTGACCTATGCCGACAGGCGCCTGCACGGACCAAAGCTCTGGCTCGGGCTCCTCGGCTTTTATGTCATCTGCTCGCTGGGCGGCATCGCCAACATTTCGGTCGCCACCATGGTCTACGACCTGCGCCACGAAACCTTCGTCAGCGGCCTCGCCGGCGCGCTGATGAGCTCGGTGTTCAACTACGCGGTGACGCGGGTCTTTACCTGGAGGTAGCGGCCAAGCGGGCGTTCTCAGCGTGACTGTTTGCGCAGGGTGACGAGCGCGTACCAAGCGAAGCGGTTGACGTAGGGTAGTGCCAGCACGAGCGCGTCGACGCCGCGGCCCGCCGAATAGGCGAAGTCGCGCGCACCGGCCGGCATCATGGCGCTGGCGACCGAGAACAGGCCGAAATAGCGCACGTCGACATCGGCGAAGTAGCCTCGCGCCAGGGCGAAATCGGTGACCAGCAGCGGGTGCTCGTCCGGTGTGCGGATATCGGGCGTGCGGCGCCGGTAGGCGTTGAGGACGGGATTGTGGCCCATGGGCTCGAAGAACGAGGCGACGCCACCGGGTCGCAGCACCCGCGACACTTCGGCAAAGCATCGCTCGAGATCGAGATGGTGGATGATGCCGCGCCCATAGACGAGGTCGAAGCTGGCGTCCGGGAACGTCATCTCTTCGGCGTTCATGGCCAGGAACCTCGCATTGGACGCCCCGAGATCGCGGGCCCGATGATTGGCGCGCTCCACCGCGACGTCCGAGATGTCTATGCCTGTCAGCGACAGGCAGACGGCGGGCAGCCGTAGGGCATCGAGGCTCCACCCGCCCGTCGAACATCCGTACTCCAGGACGTCGGCTCCCGCCGATAGCTCCTTGACCTGTGCGTCCTGCTCCATGGCGCCATGGCGGATCGCCCAGTACCACTTGTCGAGATACCTTCTCGGGTCCTCCTCCTGAGCGAAGCGCTCATTGTGGAAGTCCCGTTCGCGATCGACGACGTTCCGGCGAGCCTCATCCATGATCCCCTCCCGATCGGCGAGCAGCCGGGAGAGATTAAGCCGCGCCTATTGCGGCAGGATGATGAATGTGGCGCAGATCAGACCGCCCTGCCCTCGGCATCGAACACATGGCACTTGGTCGGATCGACATGGGCGGTGACCGTGGAGCCGAGCGCGATCTCGCGCTGGCCCTCGAGGACGATGGTCAGGCCCGTGCCGTCGGGAGCGGTGGTATAGAGCAAGGTCTGCCCGCCGAGGTTCTCGACGAGGTCGACCTTGACGCTGGCAAAGGGAATACCCGACCCATCGGCGATGCCGATATGCTCGGGCCGCACGCCGAAGGTCAGCGCGTCGCCGGCCTTGGCGGCGACCGGCCGGGAGAGCGCCAGCGAGCCGCCGGCGACGGCAAGCTTTGCCCCCTGCCCGTCCGCGTCCTCGAGCGAGGACTTGAAGAAGTTCATCTTCGGGCTGCCGATGAAGCCGGCGACGAAAAGATTGGCCGGCTTGTTGTAAAGCTCGAGCGGGGCGCCGGCCTGCTCGATATTGCCGGCCGAAAGCACGACGATCTTGTCGGCCATGGTCATGGCCTCGACCTGGTCGTGCGTCACATAGATCATGGTGTTGCCGAGATCGTTGTGGAGCTTGGCGATCTCGACGCGCATCTGCACCCTGAGTTCCGCATCGAGGTTGGACAGCGGCTCGTCGAAGAGGAAGATGCGCGGCTCGCGGGTGATGGCGCGCCCGATGGCGACGCGCTGGCGCTGGCCGCCCGAGAGCTGCTTGGGCTTGCGCTGCAGGAGCGGCTCGATCCGCAGGATCTGCGCGGCCTTCTCCACCTTCTGCCTGATCTCGGCCTTGGGGACCCTCGCGGTCTCCAGCCCGAAGGCGAGGTTCTGGTAGACGCTCATGTGCGGGTAGAGCGCATAGCTCTGGAACACCATGGCGATGCCGCGCTTGGCCGCCGGCACCTCGTTCATGCGCTCGCCTTCGATCAGCAGCTCGCCACCGGTGATGGGCTCCAGCCCGGCGATCATGCGCAGGAGCGTCGACTTTCCGCAGCCCGAAGGCCCAACGAAGACGACGAAATCGCCCGGATCGATGGTGAGGTCGACCCCGTGGACGACTTCGAGGTCGCCATAGGCCTTGACGATCTTCTTGAGTTCTACGCTTGCGGCCATGGCCGTTTCCTCCCTTGGGCGCCGGTCCATGTCCGGATCGGCGCTTGCCTTCGTCAGTGTCGTGTGGCGCAGGTCGCCCCTGCGGTCTTCTGCGTTCAGGCGAACTCGGCCGGCACCCAGCTCTTGTAGCGCGCATGGCCTGGACCGATCGGCAGCGCCACGTCCTCATGCGTCGTCGAGGAGTGATAGAACGCCGTCACCAGCTCCAGCGCCCGGCGCGAATCGGCGCTGGTCACCGGCAGCGGCGCCTTTCCGGTGAGCGCGTCGTGGAAGCGCGCCATTTGCGTCGTAAAGCGCGGCGGCACATGCTGCCAGTTCTCGAGGAGCGCGGCGATCTTCTCGGCGGTCTCGGGCGAGCGCGGCAGGATCTTCCACGGCTTGGCGCCGGGATTGTAGGGCGCGTGGTCGCTCTCGAACGAGACGTTCTCGAAGGCGAGGCGGATGCGGGTGATCTCGTCGGCCGAGCCCAGCGTCGCCGTGAAGCTGCCGAGCGCCCCGTTCTCGAGCTCGAGGCTGGCGGTGACGCAATCCTCGACCTCGATGGCGTTGACGCGGGTGGCGACGCGCCCGAAGAGGCGCTTGATGTCGCCCATGAGGTAAGTGAAGAGGTCGTGCTGGTGGATGGCGTGGGTCATCAGCACCCCGCCGAGTTCGGTCTTCCACTTGCCGCGCCAGGGCACCGCATAATAGTCCGGCCCGCGTGTCCACAGCGTTTCGACGGTGCCCACATAAGGCTTGCCGGCGATGCCCGCCTCGATGATCGCCTTGGCCTGCTCGATGCCGTCGCCGAACCGGTACTGGAAGACCGGCATGAGGAGGCCCTTGGAGACCTTTTCCCTGGCGATGACCTCATCGACCTCGGCGAGCGAGCCGACCAGCGGCTTTTCGCAGACGACGTGCTTGCCCGCATCGAGGGCGGCCATCACCATCGGATAGTGCAGGCCCGGCGGCGTGCACACGTCGATGATGTCGATGTCGTCCATCGCCAGCAGGTCGTCGAAATTCGTCACTCGCCGCTCGATCCCGAACTCGTCGGCGATCGGCGTCATGCGCTCGACATTGAGGTCGCAGAGCGCCTTGACCTCGAACTTGTCGGCATTGGGCTGATAGCCCTCGACGATGTGGCTACGCCCGATGCCGCAGCCGACGATGGCGACGCGGAAGCGCCTGCTGGAGGCGGTCATTGCTGCCACTCCGTGCCGATTTCGGCGAGGTTCTGCGCGGTCAGCGCCAGCTCCATGGCCTTATAGCACCGCGCCTGCGGCATCGCCGTCTCGGTGCGGTCGCGCACGTCGGCGAGGAACTGCCGCCCGAACGGCAGATCGGTTCCCGAGCAGTCGATATGGCGCGGCGCGTCGTTGTTGACGAGGAAGAGGTGGTCGGTGCCCTCGCGCCCGGCGATGTCGATGTACTTGCGCAGCTCGATATAGCCTTCGGTGCCGAGGATGATGAGGCGCCCGTCGCCCCAGGTCGGCAGGCCGCCAGGGGTGAACCAGTCGACGCGGATATAGCCGGTCGTCCGCGGCGTCTTGAGGTGCACGTCGCCCACGTCTTGTAGGCCTGGCCGGTCAGGATGCGCCCGGTTGGCGACGCTCGCCGAAAGCACCTCGGCATCGATGGCGTTCGAAAAGAACAGGAACTGCTCGAACTGGTGGCTGGCGATGTCGGTGAGGATGCCGCCATAGCGCTTGCGCTCGAAGAACCAGTCCGGACGCTGATTGTTGCGGATGGCGTGGGGGCCGAGCCCCATGGTCTGGATGACCTCGCCGATCGCTCCTTGCGCGATGAGGTTGCCGGCCTCGACGGTGGCGCGCACCTCGAAATGCTCGGAATAGAGCACCGAATAGATGCGGCCGGTCTCGGCCTGCACGCGCTTGATCTCCTCGAGCTGGGCGAGGGTCGTCATGCCGGGCTTGTCCGAGAGCACGTCCTTGCCGTGGCGCATGGCCGCGATCGAAATCTCGGCGCGGTCGCCCGGAATGGCGGCGGTGGTGACGATGGCGATCGAGGGATCCTCGAGGATCTCGCGCCGGTCGGTGACGCGCTTTGCCTCGGGGAACCTGGCCGAGAAGGCGGCGGCAAGGTCGTCCTCGGGCGCGAAGAAGGCGACGAACGTCGCTCCCGCGCGCTTCAGGCACTCCACCTGCCCGTAGATATGGCTGTGGTTGATGCCGATGGCGGCAAACTTCAGGTCGGACATATCAGCGTTTCATACCCGTGGTGGCGATGCCTTCGATCAGCAATCGCTGGAAGAAGAGGAAGAAGAGGAAGACCGGCACCAGGGTCAGCACCGACATGGCGAGCATGCCGCCGAAGTCGGACTGGCCGGTGGAGTCGACGAAGGTTCGCAGCCCCAGCTGCACCGTATACTGGCGCATTTCGCTGAGATAGATCAGCGGCCCGAGGAAATCGTCCCAGGTCCAGATGAAGGTGAAGATCGCCGCCGTCGCCAGCACCGGCAGCGACAGAGGCATGATGATCTTCCAGTAGATGCGCCAGGGCGAGCACCCGTCCATCATCGCCGCCTCGTCGAGCTCCTTGGGGATGCCGCGGAAGAACTGCACCATCAGGAAGATGAAGAAGGCGTCGGCGGCCAGGAACTTCGGCACGACCAGCGGCAGGAACGAGTTGACCCAGCCGAGGTTGAGGAAGAGTACGTATTGCGGAATGAGCGTGACGTGATAGGGCAGCATCAGCGTCATCAGCATCAGCGCGAACCAGAAATTGCGGCCGCGGAACTGCAGGCGCGCGAATGCGTAAGCGGCCAGCGAGCAGGCAAAGACATTGCCCGCGATCGACAGGATCGCGATGACGAACGAATTGAGGAAGAACGTACCGAACGAGACGCGCAGCCCGCTCCAGCCGCGGAAATAGGCATCGATGCTCCACGAGGACGGCCAGAGGCTCGAGGAGGTGAAGATCTCGTTCTCGGGCCGGAAGGTCGACGCCAGCATCCACAGCAGCGGATAGAGCATCAGGATCGACGCGCCGACCAGCAGCACATGCGCGACGACGCTGATGACGCGCCGGCGCGTGCGGGACGCCGGGCTGCCGACGACGGTCAGGGTGTGAGCCTCAGTCGTCATAGTGCACCCAGTATTTGCTGGTGAGGAACGAGAAGGCGGTGAACGCGGCGATCATGAGCAGCAGGAACCAGGCGAGCGCCGAAGCATAGCCCATGCGGAAGAAGCCGAACGCCTCCTGGTAGAGGTAGAGCGTATAAAAGAGCGTCGAGTTGATCGGCTGCCCGGTGCCGCCCGAGATGACGAAGGCCGGCGTGAAGCTCTTGAAGGCGTCGATCGTCTGCACGATGGCGTTGAAGAAGACGACCGGCGTCAGCAGCGGCAGCGTGATCTTCCAGAACTGACGCCACTTGCTGGCCCCGTCAAGGGACGCCGCCTCGTACATGTCCTGCGGAATCTGCCGCAGGCCGGCGAGGAAAATGATCATAGGCGAGCCGAACTGCCAGACCGACAGCAGGATCAGCGTCCACAGCGAATAGTTGGGGTTCGATATCCAGCTCGGGCCGATGATGCCGAAATTGGCGAGGAACTGGTTGACCAGCCCGTCCCCGGCAAAGAGCTGCCGCCAGAGGATGGCGATGGCGACGCTCCCGCCCAGGAGCGAGGGCAGGTAGAACACCGCCCGGTAGAGCGGCAGGCCCTTGAGACCACGGTTCAGCAGCATGGCGACGGCCAGCGCGAAGGCGAGCTTCAAGGGCACCGAGAAGATGACGAAGAAGAAGGTGACCCGCATGGCCGCCGCGAACTTGGGATCGTTCGTGAACATGCGCGTGTAGTTGGCCGCGCCCACCCAGTCGGGGGTCGTCAGCAGGTCGAAATTGGTGAACGAGAGATAGAGCGAAGTGATCATCGGCCCGACGGTCAAGCCGAAGAAGCCGATGAGCCAGGGCAGAAGGAATAAGTAGCCGGGCCCGTCCTGCTGCCAGATACGGGCCCAGACGCTGGTCTTGGCGACCGCGCGCCCGGTGGCCGAAACTCCGGTCTCCATGGAGCGCGCGGTCATGCGATCACGCTCGCTCGAGGATTGCGGTGGCGTCGGTCACGAACGCCTTGGCGCCGTCTTCGGGGCTGCGCGCGCCGAAGGCGATTTCCTGGCTGATCGTGCGCAGGAGCGAAGAGTCGATCTCGCCGGCCGCCGGCGGCGGGGGCGGGGGCAACGGGCCGAGCAGGTCACCCAGGTTGGCCACGAAGTTGAGCGCGATCTGGCTCTTTTCGTCGAGGGTCGGGGCAAGCGCGTCGCGCACGGCCGCCGAGCAGGGAATGCCGCGCTCGACGCCGAGGATCTGGGCTGCGTCCGCATTGTTGACGAAGAAGGAGATGAACTCGGCCGCCGCCTGAGCGTTGGCTTCGCTGCCGCCCACCGAGAAGAACATCGAGGGCTTGCGGTAGTGCCCGCCCCCAGCGCCCGCCGCGATGCGCGGGTAGTTGACGATGGTCAGGTCGTCCTGGCTGATCGCCTGGTAGGCGACGAGCTGGTTGGAGTTCGAGGGCATGGTCGCCGACTTGCCCAGGATGACCATGGTCGATTCCATGGCGCCGGTGTCGAGCGCCTGCGACTCGGCATCGACGCACACGCCCGCCTCGCGCAGGTTCGCCCACATGCGGAACCACTCGACCGCTTCTTCCTCGCCGAAGCCGAGCTTGCCCTCGGCGGTATAGAGGGCGAGGCCGTGCTGGCGCAGCCAGTTGTCGAGCATGGGCTCGGTGCCCGAGGCGTCAGAGATCGCCTTCATGCCGCCGCGGATATTGGCCGAATTGAAGGCCTCGCCCATGGCCATGTAGTCGTCATAGGTCGAGTCGCGGTTGGGCGGCTCGACGCCGACTTCCTCGAAGGCGGTATTGTTGACGAGCACGGCCACCGAGTTCGCCCCGAGGCTGATGCCGAAGAGCTGCCCGCCGACCTTGCCGCCCTCGAGCTGGTCCTCGTCGAAGTCGGTCAGCTGCAGCGGCCCGCCCACGAACTGGTCGAGGGGACGGATGGCGCTGCGCGTCGCGTATTCGACGATGTAGCGGTAGTCCATCTGGATGATGTTGGGGGCGTTGCCGCCGGCGACCTGGGTCGCGAGCTTGGTCCAGTAGTCGTTCCAGGCGAGGAACTCGCCCTCGATGTCGCCGCCGTTCTGTTCGGTATAGAGGTCGGCGACCTTGTAGGTGCGGTCGGCGCGGTCCTGCCCGCCCCAGAAGATGAGGCGCAGGCGCCCGTCCTGCCCGAAGGCCGGGCGCAGGCCCATGGCGCCAGCGGCGGCGAGCGCCGAGGATCCCATAAGGAACTGTCGTCTGTCGAAGCGTAGAGTCATTGGTTCTCCTCCCGGAACATGCCGCGCCGGCAAAGGCCGAAGCGGAATTGCTGTGGCGACCTCCCTGTCGCCTTGAACCGACCAGTTACTTGCCTTGTGCCGATCCTTCGGCTCTGGATGGTGCGGTGTCCGCCCGATCAAAGCACGAGTGGCAACAGCACGCAAAATAACTAGTTGGTTACAAATCTGTCGCAGTCGACCCTTCCCGTGTCAAGTCTCTTGTATGGAAGATGTCGGGCGATGCGCACCGGGCCGTCATCGCGCCCGCCCGAGGGTATCGACGACCTCCTGGAAGAACTGGGGACCGGCATCGGCGGGCGATTGCGCGCCGAATGCGACCTCCTGGCTCTTGGTCTTGAGCGCGACCTCGATCTCGCCGGCCGCCGGCGGCGGCGTCGGGGGCACCGGGCCGGCGATCGCGCCGAGGTCGGAGATGTACTTGACCGCCATCTGGCTGCGTTCGTCGAGCCCCGGCGTCACCGCCTCGCGCATGGCCGAGGAGGCCGGCACGCCGCGCTCGACGCCAAGGAGCGCCGCCGCTTCCGGCGTGTTGACGAAGAAATCGATGAACTGGGCAGCCATATCGGCGGCGGCGGACCGCGCCGAAATCGAGAAGTACTGCGAGGAATTGCGGTAGTGGCCACCGGTCGAATCGGGCGCGACGGCCGGATAGATGGCGATGCCGAGCGCGTCCTGCATCAGCGTCTGGTAGGCCACGAGCTGGTTGGAGGTGGTGAAGTTCATCGCCGCCTTGCCGCGCACCAGCGGCGAAGCCTCGAGCGCGCCGGTATCGACGGCCTGCTCGTCGGGCGAGACGATCGCGCCCGCGGCGCGCAGCTCCGCCCAGAGCTCGAACCATTCCGTGATGTCGGCGGCCTCGAAGGCGGGCTCGCCATCGGCATAGAGGGCCTTGCCGCGCTGGCGCAGCCAGTTCTCGAACAGGAGCTCGATGCCGCTGCCGTCGGGCGAAAGGGCCATGGCGCCGCCGGTCGCGGCGGCGAATTCCCGGCCCTTCACCAGCAGGTCGTCATAGGTCCAGGCCATCGGCGCGATCTCGATGCCGGCATCGGCGAGCGCGGCCGCATTGTAGACCGTGGCGCCGGCCGCCACCCCGAGGCTGATGCCGTAGAGCTGCCCGTCGATCGTGCCGTTGCTGAGCTGATCGGCATCGAACGCACCAAGATCAAGGCGCTCGCCGACATAGCCGTCGAGAGGCGCGAGCGTGCCGCGCCGCGCATATTCGCCGATATAGCGGTAGTCCATCTGCATGATGTCGGGCGCGTTGCCGCCGGCGGTCTGCGTCGCCAGCTTGGGCCAGTAGTCCGCCCAGCTGAGGAACTCGCCCTCGATGGCGGTGCCGGAATGTGTCTCGGAATAGAGGTCCGCCACCGCAAAGGTACGGTCGGCGCGCGCCTGCCCGCCCCAGAAGATCAGGCGCAGGCGCGCATCCTGCGCCAGGGCGGGATGAAGGCCCGCCGCGCCGAAGGCGGCAAGGGCAGCCGCACCCTGCATCAGCTGACGGCGGGAAATACGCGAAGACATGCGTCTCCTCCGATCTATAAATCCTTGGCGGTCTCTGCCGCCTCAACTCCGGGCGTCCAATGGATGTAACCGCACAGTTACTTCTCCGGGACGCTTCCAGGATACGATCATGCACAATCTTCCATACATGACATAATACGAAATTTCGCCGATACTATAGATACCATCTATGACCTGAATCGGAGGACACGGCCATGGACAAGCTCCTGCAGCAGTTTCTGGCCATCGCCGAGGCCGGCAGCATCACGGCGGCGACCGGGGCGCTGCACGTGACGCAGCCCACCCTCACCTTCAACATGCGAAAGCTCGAGGAAAACCTCGGGGTCTCCCTGTTCGTGCGATCCTCGCAGGGCATCCGCCTCACGCCCTATGGCGAGACGCTCTACGAGAACGCCCGGCTGATGCAGCGCCTCTACGACAACATGCTGACGACCCTCGCCGAGCAGAGGGTGCGCAACGAACGCGGCATATCGCTGGGCTGCGGCTATTCCTGGTGGACGCTGTTCGTGCGCGACATGGTGCTCGACTACCGCGCCCAGTTCCCGAGCGCGCCGGTGCAGGTCAGCCTCGGCAACCAGCTGCGCTGCATGGACCAGCTTCTTTCGGGCGACATCGCCCTCTTCATCGCCCACGAGATCGAAGGCCTCAGCACCGGGGCCGGGGCCGACTTCGTGCCCATCAGCCAGGTGCACAACGGCTTCTTCGTGCGCCAGGACCACCCCCTGCTCGCCGCGCCACGTACGCACGCCGAAATCGAGGCCTATCCGCAGGTGACGAGCTCACCGCCCGAAAGCCGCCATCAGCGCTTTTTCGACGTGTCGCGCCGGCGCGCCCGGGTCGAGACGGTCTTCGATCGCACCAGCTTCGTCTTCGGCTCGAACTCGATGTCGGCCTGCCTCGATTATGTGTGCGCGACCGACGCCGTGCTGCGCCACACCCATGTCATGGGCCCCGCCTTCGCCGAGCGCGGCCTCGCCGAAGTCCGCCAGAAGCAGGCGCCGCGCGAAATGCTGATGGGCGTCTACGTGCTTGGTGAAAGGCGCAGCGAAGAGCGTGTCGCCGACCTTCTCGAGCGCGTCGTCACCGCGGCGCGGGCCGTGTTGCCGCCGCTGGGCTAGAGGCTCAAGCCGGCTGGGTCCTGAGATAGTCGATCACCATCTGCACCGCCTGCGCCTCGCGCTCCTGGACCATCGAGACGCTGGCGAGGTCCTTCTCGAAGATCACCGAGAGCGTCGCCATGTTGGAGACATAGAAATAGCCGAGCGCGGCGATGGAGATGTAGAGCTGGATGGGATCGACGTCGCGCCGGAAGACCCCGGCGGTGTGACCGCGCTCGAGAATGGTGCGGATCTGCCCGACGAGCGGGGAATGCAGCGCCGGAATGTCCGGCAGCATCTTGAGGAAGCGCGCGTTCTCGACGTTCTCGGTCGAAAGGAGCTTGGTGAACCACGGATTGGCGAGGAAATGCCGGAAGGTGAAGCGCACCAGCCGGTCCATGGCTTCCACCGGCCCGAACTGGTCGAGGCTCAGCGCCCGCTCGCCGCGCCGGATCTCCTCATAGGCATCGTGGAGGACCGCGCAGTAGAGCTCCTCCTTGTTGCCGAAGTAGTGGTAGAGCAGCCGCTTGTTGGCTCCTGCCCGCTCGGCGATGGCGTCGACCCGCGCGCCCTCGAAGCCGCGCTCAGCAAATTCGGCTCGCCCCGCCGAGAGGATCGCCGCCTTGGTCCTGGCGGAGTTGCGCGCGCGTTTTTCCGGGGCGGGCTCAGCCGCGCGCCGGGCTGCCGTTCGCGCCGGTGCGACTGAAGAGGGATCTGACACGCTTGGATACCGCCGGAATGGACATGAGGATGGTGAGGACGATGATTAAGCAGATAACAGCGCTGATCGGGCGGGTAAAGAACGGGGTCGGATCGCCATTGGTGAGCGCCAGGCCTCGCCGCAGGTTGAGGTCGAGGAGGTCCCCGAGCACGATGCCGAGGACGAGCGGGGCCATCGGATACTTCATCTCGCGCAACAGGAACCCGACGACGCCGAACACCAGCATCACATAGACGTCGAACATGCGCTGGGTGATGGCGAACGAGCCGACGACGCAGAGGATGTAGATCACCGCCATCAGCCGCTCGCGCGGAACGGCGAGTACCTTGATGAACAGCTTGGTCAGCGAGAGGCCGAAGACGAGGTTGGCGAGCGTTGCCAGCAGCAGCATCGCCACGACCTGGTAGAGGAAAGGCGCATTCTCGACCATCAGCATCGGGCCGGGGCGGATGCCGTGGATGAGCATCGCCGCGATCAGCACCGCGGCGGCCGCCGAACCGGGCATGGCCAGCGTCAGCGTCGGGATCATGGCGGCCGAGACCACCGCATTGTCGCCGGTTTCGGCCGCGATCAGACCCTCCTGGCTGCCCTTGCCGAATTCCTCGGGATGCTTTGAGGCGCGCTTGGCCGCCGCGTAGGACGACCACGAGCCGACGTCTTCGCCCACCCCGGGGATGATGCCGATGAAGGTGCCGATGACGCCCGAGCGGATGATGGTCTTCCAGTACTGGAAGATTTCCTTGAGGCGCGGCACCACCCGGTCGTTGACCGGCGCTATGTGGGCCACGGCCTTGCGCTTCATGGCCGAGAGGATTTCGGCGAGCCCGAACGCCCCGACCATGGCCGGGATCAGGTCGACACCGCCGCCGAGGGCGGAGATGCCGAAGGTGAAGCGCTGGTGGGCATGGAGCGTTTCCATGCCGATCATGGCGACGAGCAAGCCAATGATGCCGGCGATGTAGCCCTTCAACGGTGTGTCGCTGCCCGTCATCTGCCCTGAGATGACGACGCCGAACAGCGCCAGCCAGAAGAATTCGTAGGAACCGAATTTCAGCGCCGCCTCGGAAAGGAGCGGCGCGATGATGGCGAGAAAGAAGATGCCGACCATGGTGCCGAGCGTCGAGGAGGTGGTCGCAAGACCCATGGCGAGCCCCGCCCTGCCCTGCCGGGCGAGCGGATGCCCGTCGAGTGTTGCGGCCGCGTTGGCGGGCGTGCCCGGAATGTTGAGCAGGATCGCCGTGCGGCTGCCCCCGTAGATGGCGCCGAGATAAACGCACATCAGCGTCAGGATCGCCTGGTCCGGGGCCATCTTGTAGGTGAGCGTGACGAGCAGCGCCACGCCCATGGTCGCCGTCAGCCCCGGCAGGATGCCGATGGTGACGCCCAGAAGCGTCGCCCAGGCGACGTTGAACAACGACCAGGGGGTGAGAAAATGGGCGACACCCTGCCCGAGGAGAATGAGGCCTTCCATCAAACTCTCCTAAGGCAGGCGCACGAGGAAGATGCGTTCGAAGACGAGGTAGATGCCCCCGCCCGCGACGACCGCGACGGCCAGCGCCCAGGCAAAGCTTTTCAGCGGATCGGCGGGGCCCTCGTTCAGCCAGGTCTCGAAGATCATGATGAAGGCAAAGATGAAGAGCATGGCGGCCGCCCAGAACGGGATGAAGCCGACCAGCACGAGCGTGTGGACCAGCGCCAGCGCCAGGATCACCCCGACCCGCATCGCCTCGCGCGTCCTCACGAGGCCGATCAGATTCCGCCAGCCGCCCGGCGCCTCGATGCGCCAGGACCGCCACGCCAGAAGCCCGCCGAGAAGGGTGAGCCCGACCCCGAGGAACAGCGGCACGAGGCCGGGAATCGTCGAGGGATGGATGCGCCGCGCTTCGAGGCGCGGCATGGTCCAGGAAAGATAGATGACGGCGAGCCCGAGCGCCACGAGAACAAGGGCGGTCACCAGGTCGGCGCGGGCGCGGATGCCCACTTCTCTCGCATCGGTATCGGCGTCGGTCTGCATTGTTCGTCCCTATATGCGCGGGCGGGGCAGCGCCCCGCCCGTTTGTTCGATTGAAGCCGGCAGTCCGGGACCTCCCCCTCGCCGGCAGGAACCGTCAGGCCTACTGCTGGCCGACCTCGGTGCGGGTCTCGCAGTCGATGCCGATGGTCGAGGGATCGTTGACCGCCTCGCCGCGCTCGACCGACGAGCACGCCTCGAGGATGACGACGGGCATCGCCCGCTCGCGCGCCTCGGCGCCGTAGGAGGGCGCGAACACCGCGCCGAACGTTTCGGCATAGGTCTGCAGCGCCTCGGAATTCATCACCTGCTCGGCCCAGATCTTGTCGACGGTGGCGACGACTTCCTCGGGCACGCCCTTGGGGATGAAGATGCCGAAATAGTCCGGCGCCAGCTCCATATCGGGCAGCCACTGCGTGATCGGCGGGATCGGCTCGACCCCGTCGAGCACCAGCGGCTCGGCCGAGAGCACGGCCAGGGCCTTGAGGCGGCCGCCGCGGATCAGTTCGGTCTGCTCGACGGCGAGCTGGGTGGTGACCATGGCCTCGCCCGAGGCTGTGGCGATGGCGGCCGGCCCGCCGCCGTCATAGGTGATCATGTTGTATTCGAAGCCGCCCGCGTCCGAGAGCGCGGCAACGGCCGTGCCGCCCGACGAGGTGATGCCGGCCGTCGCCACCGTGATCTCGGTGCCGCGGCTCTTCAGCGCCTCGAGCAGCTGGCCGAAATCCTCGAACTCGCTGTCGGCGGGCACGCTGACCACCGGCACGTTGGCGACCGACAGGTAGATGTGCCAGTCGTCGATGTCGGTGCCCTCGAGCAGCCCCGTCACCGAATAGGTGGCGTTGTTGGCGATGGCGTTCGCCGTCCAGGTGTAGCCGTCCTTGGGAGCGTTGAGCACTTCCTGCGTGCCGATGGCGCCCGAGGCGCCCGGCTGGTTGACGACCACCACGTCGACGCCCAGCGCCTCGCCGAGGATCGGCGCGGTGACGCGCGTCACCTGGTCGGTCGAGCCCCCCGCGCCCCACGGCACGATCAGGTTGATCGGCCGATCGGGCTGCCACTCCTGGGCATGCGCCGCCGTGCCGGCAAGAAGCGTCACGCCAAAGGCCGCAAGAATCCATCGCGATGAACGGATCATCGTTGTTCCTCCCTTATGGTTCGGGCCCGGTTTTTTGTGGCCCTTGAATGGGAAGACTGATCTTGCCGGAGGCAGCTGTCAACCTTTAAGTAACCGTTCGGTGCAGAAATGGCATGGCTGGAATTTCCACGAGCCTCATCGTCCGGCATCGACGCACCCGCCCCGGCGCGGACCGCAAAGAACCGTTCGGTTAATCGGCAATGCCGGTATAAGGTGTTGCGCCGTTTCGGGGAGAATTCGGGGACGATGGAGATTTCGAGCTATCTCGTCATGGCCCTGGCGCTGGCCGCCGGCGCCGTGGTCAAGGGCGCGACGGGCATGGGCCTGCCGCTGGTCGCGCTGCCGGTGCTGACAGCCGCCTTCGGCCTCACCCACGCCATGGGCGTGATGGTCGTGCCACTCATCGTCACCAATGCCTGGCAGGTGTGGCGCTTCCGCGCCGAGGCCCGGTCGGACCGCATGGCGTTCCTTCCGGCGTTCCTTGTCGCCGGGATCTTCGGGATCGTCGGGGGCGTGTGGCTGCTGACCAACCTGCCCGAGCGGGTGCTGATCGCCTCGCTCGGCGTCATCCTCATCGCCTATGTGGCGCTGCGGCTGGCAAAGCCCCACATCACGCTCTCGCCGACCGCCGCCAAACGCTTCGGGCCGCTGGCGGGCGCGGGCGGCGGCGTGCTGCAGGGGGCGACCGGCATCTCGGCGCCCATCGGCGTCACCTTCATCCACGCCATGAGCTTCGATCGCGACGCCCACGTCTATGCCGTCTCGGCCATGTTCCTCGTCTACGGGGTCGCGCAACTGCCCGCGATGTGGTTCGCCGGCGCCATGCATCCGCAATGGCTGCTCGAAGGCGCGCTGGCGCTGATCCCCATCCTCCTCTTCATGCCCCTCGGCCAGGCCATCGCCGGCAAACTGAGCCGCAAGGCCTTCGACCGGCTGATCCTGACCTTTCTTGGGCTGATCGGACTGAAGATGGTGGCGGGGCTCTAGAGCAACGTGCGAAACGGTGGATACCGGCTTTTTCGCAAAAAACGTTGTGACAACAAAAAACTGGAGCCGGCCTTCTGATCTAGTCAGAACGCATGAGGCTCTAGCCGGGCTCGTAGTCAGGCTGATTTTCCGGAGCGGCGCGCTTGAACGGCTCGAGGGCACGGCAGGCTTCGTCGACGGCGCGGAGGATCGGATATCGCGAAAGATCGCACGCGAAGCGACGGGCATTGCGCATAGCCGGCACCAGGCAAGCCTCGGCAAGTCCCGGCGCATCGGAATAGGCGAACCGGGTCGCCCCTTCGCGCCGAGCGAGCAGCGCCTCCAGCGTATCGAACGCCGACCTCGCCCAATGCCGATACCATGCCGCGAGCGCCACATCGTGCGCCCCCAGCTCCTCGGCGAGATAGCGCCGCACACGGTTGACCGTCACCGGATGGAGGTCGGCGGCGATCACCGCCGCGAAGGCGCGCGCATGGGCACGCGCGACCGGGTCCGACGGCAGAACCGGCGAGTCTGGATAAAGCTCTTCCAGGAGCTCGATGATGGCGAGGGATTGGGTCACCACCTGTCCGTCGACTTCGAGCGCCGGCATCAGCCCTTGCGGATTGAGCCGCCTGTAGGCCTCGCCCGACAGCGAGGGAATCGTGACATACTCATAGGCAAGCCCCTTGAGGTTGAGGACGACCCGCACGCGCTCGCCGGCCGAGTTCTGGTAGCGGGTATGGAGGCGCAGCATCGCCATTGTTCTCCGGACAGCCGGACCCAGAATCGGCGGCTGCGACCAAAGATGCAAGTCTGCGTCTTCTCTAGCGCTTGACGCCACCCGCCGCCTTCGCTACGTAAGTAACCAATTAGTTACACCGACGGACGGTACGGGAGGATTTTCGAGAAATGGCGGAACGGCGACTTGGCTTGATCATGCACGGCGTGACCGGGCGCATGGGCTACAACCAGCACCTGGTGCGCTCGATCCTGGCGATCCGCGATCAGGGCGGCATCGCGCTCGCCAATGGCGACCGGCTGGTGGTCGATCCGATCATCGTCGGACGCGATGCCGATAAGATCGAACGGCTGGCGAAAAAGCACGACATCAAGCGCTGGTCGGCCGACCTTGACAAGGCGCTCGCCAACCCGGACGACGAGGTGTTCTTCGATGCCGGCACGACGCTGATGCGCGCCGGCCTCATCGAGAAGGCGCTGGCCGCCGGCAAGCATGTCTATTGCGAAAAGCCCACTTCCGACAATCTCGAGGTCGCAGTCGACCTTGCCCGCAAGGCACGCGCCTCGGGCTTGAAGCACGGCGTGGTGCAGGACAAGCTCTTCCTGCCGGGCCTCATGAAACTCAAGATGCTGCGCGACAGCGGCTTCTTCGGCCAGATCCTCTCGGTGCGCGGCGAGTTCGGCTACTGGGTGTTCGAGGGCGACTGGCAGCCCGCCCAGCGCCCCTCCTGGAACTACCGCAAGGCCGACGGCGGCGGCATCATCCTCGATATGCTCTGCCACTGGCGCTATGTCATGGACAACCTCTTCGGCGAGGTGAAGGCCGTCTCCTGCCTCGGCGCCACCCACATTCCCGAGCGCGTCGACGAGAAGGGCAACCGCTTCAAGGCGGATACAGACGACGCCGCCTACGCGACCTTCGAGCTCGAGGGCGGCGTGATCGCCCAGATCAATTCGAGCTGGGTGACCCGCGTCCATCGCGACGACCTCGTCACCTTCCAGGTCGACGGCACCGAGGGTTCAGCGATCGCAGGGCTCCATGGCTGCTGGACGCAGCACCGCGTCAATACCCCCAAGCCGGTCTGGAATCCCGACCAGAAGCAGACCATGAATTTCTACGACGACTGGACCGAGGTGCCGGACAACTGGCCGGCCCAGAACGGGTTCAAGGCGCAGTGGGAGATGTTCTTGAAGCACATCGCCGAGGACGCCCCCTGGCCCTATGGCCTGGAAGCGGGCGCCAAGGGCGTGCAGCTGGCCGAACTCGGCCTGAAGTCCTGGGCCGAGCGCCGCTGGCTCGACGTGCCCAAGCTGGAGTTTTGATATCGGTCTGACGGGGAAGCCCCCTCACCCGTCTCGCGCTGCCGCGCGATCCACCCTCTCCCACGAGGGGAGAGGGGGCACCGAGGTAACCCGCTCGCAGAGCCTCCCTTCTCCCCTTGTGGGAGAAGGTGCCCGAAGGGCGGATGAGGGGTATCCATGCCGACCATCAACCTGCCCAATCCCGACCGCACCATCTCGCCCTATGCGCTCACCGGCGAGCCCATCCCCTTCGTCAAGTTCAAGGCCAGCGACTTCCCGCGCATCGCTTTTGCCGCCGCGCACGTCGTCGCTGACCCGCTGGCCGGCAACGATCCGTGGCTCACCCCCGCGATCGACTGGGACAAGACCCTGGCCTTCCGCCACCGCCTGTGGGACCTCGGCCTCGGCGTCGCCGAAGCCATGGACACCGCCCAGCGCGGCATGGGGCTGACCTGGACGGAAGCGCAGGAACTGATCCGGCGCGCGCAGGTCGAGGCAAGGACCCGCGACGACGCGCTCATCGCCTATGGCGCCGGCACCGATCATTTGATGCCGGGCCCCGACGTCACCATCGACGACATCATCCGTGCCTATGAGGAGCAGGTCGGCTTCGTCGAGGGCGAGGGCGGCCGCGTCATCCTGATGGCGAGCCGCGCGCTCGCCGCCACCGCAAAATCTCCCGACGACTATGCCCGCGTCTATGGCCGCATCCTCTCCCAGGTCAAGCAGCCGGTGATCCTGCATTGGCTCGGCGAAATGTTCGATCCCGCCCTCGAAGGCTATTGGGGCAAGGCCGACCACGACGCGGCCATGGACGTCTGCCTCGACGTCATCGCCGCCAATGCCGAAAAGGTCGACGGCATCAAGATCTCGCTGCTTTCGGCGGAAAAGGAGATCGCCATGCGCCGGCGGCTGCCAGAGAGCGTCAAGATGTATACCGGCGACGATTTCAACTATGCCGAGTTGATCGCCGGCGACGACCAGGGATACTCGCACGCCCTGCTCGGCATATTCGACGCCATCGCGCCCGCCGCTTCGGCGGGGCTTGCGGCGCTGGGCAAGGGCAACAACAATGAGTTCTTCGACCTGCTCGCGCCGACCGTCCCCCTGAGCCGTCACATCTTTGCGACCCCGACCCGCTTCTACAAGACCGGCGTCGTGTTCCTCGCCTACCTCAACGGCCTGCAGGACCATTTCACCATGATCGGCGGCCAGCAATCGACCCGCTCGCTCCAGCACCTCTCCGAGCTCTTCCGGCTGGCCGACAAGGCGCGGGTGCTCGCCGACCCGGAATTGGCCGTCAGGCGCATGCGCGACGTTCTAGCCGTTCACGGGGTCGCCGCATGAGCGCCGATACCGTGATCTCGCTGAACCTTGCGACGACCCGCGAGGTCTGGGGCTTTGCCGAGGCGGTCGACGGGTGCCTTCGGGCAGGCATCACCGCCATCTCGCCCTGGCGCGACCAGATCGCCGCCATCGGCCTCGATGAGGCGGCCCGGATCGTCCGGGACAACAAGCTGCAGGTCACCGGCGTCTGTCGCGGCGGCATGTTCCCGGCCGAAACCGCCGAAGGCCGCCAGAAGGCCATCGACGACAACCACCGCGCCATCGACGAGGCTGCAGCCCTCAACGCCGATTGCCTGGTGCTGGTGGTCGGGGGCCTGCCGGGTTCGTCGAAAGACATCGTCGGTGCCCGCCAGATGGTGACCGACGGCATCGCCGCCATGCTGCCCCACGCCAGGGCCTCGGGCGTCAGGATCGCCATCGAGCCGCTGCACCCGATGTATGCAGCCGACCGGGCCTGCGTGAACACCATCGATCAGGCGCTCGACATTTGCGAGATGCTGGGCGAGACGGTCGGCGTCGCCATCGACGTCTACCACGTCTGGTGGGACCCCTATCTCGCCCGCGCCATCGCCCGCGCCGGACGGATGAAGCGCATCTTCGCCCACCACATCTGCGACTGGCTTGTGCCGACCACCGACATGCTGCTCGACCGCGGCATGATGGGCGACGGCGTCATCGACCTCAAGGGCATCCGCGCCATGATCGAGGCCGCAGGCTTCGACGGCCCGCAGGAAGTGGAAATCTTCTCGCGGGACAACTGGTGGAAGCGCCCCGGCGACGACGTGCTCGCCGTAATCAAGGAGCGGGTGGCGACGGTCTGCTGATCCCCGCCGTCGAGGCCGCTACCTCAGAAGACGCTGGGGTAGATGTAGTAGACGATGATCCGCTCGACGAGCAGGATCAGCAGGAAGAGGATGATCGGCGAGATGTCGAGCCCGGAAAAGCTCGGCACAACCCGGCGGATGGGACGCAGCAGCGGCTCGGTCAGCTGATTGAGGACGCGCCAGACGGCGGCGACGAACTGGTTGCGCGTGTTGATCACGTTGAACGAGATCAGCCAGCTCATGACGACCATGATCAAGAGGATCCACCAGTAGATCTGGAGGATGACGAGAACGATGTCGAGGATGGCGCGCATGGTCGTCTCCGAAGGGGCGTTCGCAGTTATCTAATGGGTTCAACCGCTTGCGGCAAGGGTGCTCGAAAAGCCCGAGCCCCGCGCGCGAGGTCCTGCGGCGGGGCTCGATCGACTGACTTCATCCGGTACGCACAACAAGTCCCCGGATACGCACTCAGTTGCAGGAAGCGTGCCAGAGCGCAAAGGGCCGGATTTGCGGGATCGGCATGGTTAACGCCCGGTGAACGCTCGCGTTTTGCGAGCGCGCACGCTTGCAGGATGCAAGCGCGCTCTCAAATTGAGAAACGTCAACCGATGTCCTTGATCGGCTTCCAGGTGGCGAAGCGGTAGATGTAGATGACGACGGCGAGGACGACGACGCCGATGGAGACGGGGTCGACCCAGGCCTCGACCGTCGCATAGTTCTCGTGCAGCACGAGGCCGGCGACGGTGAGGATGCCGGTCCAGAGGACGGTGCCCGCCGCCGAGATGGCGAGGAATTTTCCGACAGGCATGGCGGCAAGGCCCGCCGGCACCGAGATCAGCGTGCGGATGGCGGGGATCAGGCGGCCGACAAAAACGGCGAGCGGCCCATAGCGCTCGAACCAGCGCACGGCCATGTCGATGTCGTCTTCCTGGATGGTGGCGATGCGCCCCAGCCGGTTGCAGAGCCACGTGAAGCGGACGAGCCCGAGGAGGCGCGCCGCAGCATACCAGGCGGAGGTGCCGGCGAGCGAACCCAGCGAACCGGCGATGAGGACGCCGGCAAAGGAGAGGTCACCGCTTGCCGCCACATAGCCGGCGAAGGGCATGATGAGTTCGGAGGGGATGGGCGGAAAGACGTTCTCGGCCACCATCAGCAGGAAGATGCCGAAATACCCCCATTCGGTGACGACGCCGATGATCCACTCGCTCATAGATGCTCCTCGTTGCTGAACGGCATGTAGGCGAACCGCTCTAGCGCGCAAAGCTGAAGGAACTGCGACCCGGGCGAGGGGTGCGCGGCATTGCCGCGCCCCGGCCGCGAAAAGTCCGTTAGCCCGCCTTGGCCGCCCGCATCTGCTTCTTGCGCTCGTTGGGATCGAGCCAGATCTTGCGCAGGCGGATCGACTTGGGCGTGACCTCGACATATTCGTCGTCGGCGATGTAGCCGAGCGACTGCTCGAGGCTCAGTTTCTTGGGCGGGGTCAGCCGCACCGCTTCGTCCTTACTGGTCGTGCGGATGTTGGTCAGCTGCTTGCCCTTGATCGGATTGACCTCGAGGTCGTTGTCGCGGGTGTGCTCGCCGATGATCATGCCCTCGTAGACGTCGACGCCGGCATCGATCAGCATGGGGCCGCGTTCCTCGAGGTTCCACAGCGCATAGGCGACCGACTGGCCGCTGGAGTTGGAGATCAGCACGCCCGTGCGGCGGCCCGGCAACGGGCCCTTGTGCGGCTCATAGGCATGGAACAGGCGGTTGAAGATCGCCGTGCCGCGGGTGTCCGAGAGCAGTTCGGGCTGATAGCCGATGAGGGCGCGGGTCGGCACATAGAGGCGCAACCGCGTGCGCCCGGTCCCCGAGGGACGCATCTCGATGAGCTCACCCCGGCGCTCGGAAAGCTTCTGGACCACAGCGCCGGTGAATTCGTCGTCGACGTCGATGATGACTTCCTCGATGGGCTCGAGGGTCTGCCCGCTCTCTTCCTTGAAGAGCACGCGCGGGCGCCCGACGGTCAGTTCGAACCCTTCGCGGCGCATGGTCTCGATGAGAACGGCGAGCTGAAGTTCGCCGCGCCCGGCGACCTCGAACGAATCGTTGTCGTGGCCGCGGGTGATCTTGATGGCGACGTTCCCCTCGGCCTCGCGCATCAGCCGGTCGTAGATGACGCGGCTCTGCACCTTGTCGCCCTCGCGTCCGGCGAGCGGCCCGTCGTTGATGCGGAAGGTCATGGAGAGGGTCGGCGGATCGATCGGACGGGCCGGCAGCGGCTCGTTGAGCGCGGGCACAGCGATGGTGTCGGCGACGGTCGTCGTTTCGAGCCCGGCGATGGCGACGATGTCGCCGGCTTCGCCGACATCGATCGGCTGCCGCTCGAGACCGCGGAAAGCGAGCACCTTGGAAACGCGTCCCTTTTCCACCTCCTTGCCCTCGCGGCTCAAGGAATGGACCGGATCGCCGGATTTGACCGAGCCCGAGAAGATCCGCCCGGTGAGGATGCGCCCGAGGAAGGGGTTGCGCTCGATGGTGGTGACCAGCATGCGGAACGCGCCATCCTCGACCTTGGGCTCGGGCACGTGCTCGATCACCTTGTCGAGGAGGGGGCCCATGTCGGTCTTGGGACCATAGGGCTCGCCGGCCATCCAGCCTTGCTTGGCCGAGCCGTAGAGGATCGGGAAGTCGAGCTGCTCGGAGCTGGCGTCGAGCGCGACGAAGAGGTCGAAGACCTCGTCCAGCACCTCGAGGTGCCGCTCGTCGGGCTTGTCGATCTTGTTGATGGCAACGATCGGCCGCAGGCCCTGGGCCAGGGCCTTGGAGAGCACGAACTTGGTCTGCGGCATCGGCCCTTCGGCCGCATCGACGAGAATCACGACGCCATCGACCATCGAGAGGATGCGCTCCACCTCGCCGCCGAAGTCGGCGTGGCCGGGCGTGTCGACGATGTTGATGCGCGTGTCCTTCCAGACGAGCGACGTCACCTTGGCGAGGATGGTGATGCCGCGCTCCCGCTCCAGGTCGTTGCTGTCCATCGCGCGCTCTTCGACGCGCTGGTTGTCGCGGAAGACGCCGGATTGCTTCAGGAGCACGTCGATCAGGGTGGTCTTGCCGTGGTCGACGTGGGCGATGATGGCGATGTTGCGCAGGCTCATGGGGCTCGGGTCTTTTTGGCACGATTTCCGGAACCGGAGTTCACGATATCTGGCGTGAACCGCGCGCGGCCGGACCATGCTGGGAACAAGGGCGCCCCGCCGCCCTTTTGCGGGGCACATGGCGCGATTGTGCAGCCAGATAGTACAGAGGGGGCCAAGAAACAAGCCGACTTTGCGCAAGGGTGGGTTGCAACGTGTCACGCCTCTTCCCCTGTGGGGTGGAACCGAGACGGCGCCACACCCACCGGTTGTCATCCCGGCGAAGGCCGGGATCCAGCCCTGACGTTATCCACGAGCACGCGAAGAGCGGCAGTGTTCCACCTGCCCCGTTGGCACACCTTGCGGTTGTGGCAGCATCTCAGGATGGGCCCCCGGCCTTCGCCGGGGTGACATCGAGGGGAGGAGCCGCAGAAGCGGGCAATCGCTGCCATCTGGCACGAACCCTACTTCAGCGACCTCGGCTTGTCTTCCGCCTGCCAGAGGCCGAGGCCGAAGCCATCCGGATCCAGAAAGTCGGCGCTCCAGCCGCCGGGGGCTTCCGAGACCGGGGTGACGATGGTCACGCCCTTGGCGGCAAGCGATTCGACGATGTCGTCGATGCCGCCGTCCGTGACCTCGAAGACGAGGGCGGGCGTGTCGCCGCGCTTGCCGTCCATCTCGAAGAAGACGAGGTCGAGGCCGTCCTCGAGCTTGCCCGAGAGCCAGAAGGGTTCCGCCCCCTCCTGCCGCTCGAGATTCAAGCCCATCGTCTCGTTGTAGAAGCGCTCGGTGCGCGCGATGTCGGAAACGTAAAAGACGATGCTGGCGCGTTTCAGGTTGAAGGTCATGGGTGATCTCCCTTTGTTGTGTCGCACCCTTGGTTGCCGTGGTTACGTCTTTCGTGAGCGCGTGACGACGAAAAGATGTCCGTCCGGGTCGTGGGCGGCGAAAATCCCGCCCTGGCGGATGAGCTCGGGCAGCAGGCAGTCGCGGATCTGCCCATAGGCGAGGTCGAGGTTGAGGCCGGGAAACCCGGCTGGCATCGCGACGCCCTTCTGCTTCAACGTGCGCCGCAGGGCCGAGACGCGCTGGCGGAGCGCCGTGTCGGGCAGGTCGAGGAGATAGGCGATCTCACGCCGGTTGTGGCCGGAGAGCGCCAGCACCGCCACGGCCTTCAATGAACGCGGCAAGCCGTCGAGAATGGCCGTCGTATCGGCGGGTTCGTCCGTTTCCCTCGCCTCGGGCGAGAGTGATTGCCAGGCGGTCTCGCGCCGATATCTGCGGCCGGCGCCACGCGCCGCCATCCTTGCCCGGTTGCGTACGATTCCCGCAGCCCAGCGCAGGTCCTGCGGTCGCGAAAGGTCGCGCCCCTGCCGCACCGCCTCGAGCAGCGCATCCTGTACGAGATCGTCGGCCTCGTCCGCACGGCGCGACCAGCGCATGGCGACGGCCTTGAGGCGCGAATAATGCTGCGGGCGCATGAACGTCCTTTCCTCAACCGATCATGTCGGGAACGGAGCGCGGCGTCGAGCGCGGATCAGGAGGCACGCTTGATGACGGTCAGCTTCTTGGCCTGATCCGAGCCCAGGAGCTTTTCGAGCGCGGCCGGCACCAGGGGTGGGGAGAAGAGGAAGCCCTGGACCTCGTCGCACCCGTGGGCGCGCACCAGGTCGAGCTGTTCCTGCGTTTCGATGCCCTCGGCAGTGGTCGACATGCCAAGGCTCTGGCCGAGGCCGATGACGGCCTTGATGATGGCGAGGCTGTCGCTGCGCTTGGTGAGGTCGCGCATGAACGAGCGGTCGATCTTGATCTTGTCGAAGGGAAAGGAGCGCAGATAGGAGAGCGAGGAATAGCCCGTGCCGAAATCGTCCATGGATATCCGCACCCCGAGCGTTCGCAGGGCATGCAGGGTTTTGACGATCTGCTCGTTCTCGGCAAGCAGCAGGCTCTCGGTGATCTCGAGCTCGAGCCGGGTCGGCACCAGCCCGGCATCGGTCAGGGCCGATTCGACCAGCGCCACCAGATCGCGGTTCTTGAACTGGATGGCCGAGAGGTTGACGGCGACGCGCACGTTCCCCGGCCAGGCAGCGGCGGCCTTGCAGGCCTCGCGCAGCACCCATTCGCCGATGGACACGATAAGGCCCGTTTCCTCGGCGACCGGAATGAACTCGACCGGCGAGATGGTGCGCCCCTCGTGGTCCCAGCGCAGCAGTGCCTCGACGCAGGTGACCCGGTTTTCGGCGAGCCCCAGTAGCGGCTGGTAGACGAGGCGCAATTCGTTCTTGGCGAGCGCCGAGCGCAGGCCGGCCTCGATGGCGCGGCGTTGCTGCAATTCGGCGTCCATGCCCGGCTCGAAGAAATGGTAGGTCGAGCGCCCGTCGGCCTTGGCCTTGTAGAGGGCGAGGTCCGCGTTCTTGATGAGGGTGTCGGTCTCCTCGCCGTCGGTCGGTGCGATGGCGATGCCCACCGAAACCCCGATGTCGATCTGGTGGCTGGCGATCTTGAACGGCGAGGCGATAGCCTTGATGATCCGGTCGGCGACCTTGCCCGCGTCCGCTTCGCTGGCGATGGGACGCAGCAGCAGGGCGAACTCGTCGCCTCCGAGGCGCGCCAGCACGTCCGATTCGCGCGTCGTGCCCCAGAGGCGCACGGCCGCCTGCTTGATGAGCTCGTCGCCGACGGCGTGGCCGAGCGTATCGTTGACCGTCTTGAAGTGGTCGAGGTCGATATAGAGGACCGCCGCCTTCTCGCCGCGCTTGACGGCGCCCTCGACGCTCGTCATCTCCTCCAGGAACTGGATGCGGTTGGGCAGATCCGTCAGGGCGTCGTGCCGCGCCAGGTGCCGGATGCGCGCCTCGTTCTGGCGCTGCTCGGTGATGTCCTCGTGCGTCGAGACCCATCCGCCGTCCTTCATCGGGTGGTGCTGCATCATGATGATGCGCCCGTTGAGCTCGTGAATGTTCTTGCCGTACTCGCGCCGCGCGATCACCTCGCGCCGCCAGGCGATGTATTCGTCACGCGTGCCGCCGGTCGACATGCCGATATCGAAGAGGTGCGAAAGGATGTCCTCGAGGAGCGTGCCGGGCTTCAGGAGCTCGGCAGGCAGGTTGTAGATCTTGGCATAGGGCTGGTTGCAGATGACGAGCCGACCCTTGGGGTCGAACATGCACAGGCCCTGCGAGATGTTGTTGACCGCAGCGTCGAGCCGGATGTTCTGCCGCTCGAGCTCCAGCTTCCGTTTCTGGATCATCTCGTCGCGGGCGATCTCGTCGGTCACGTCCTCATGGGTGACGACCCAGCCGAGAGCCGGCGAATAGACGTGGGCGGTTTCGATGACGCGCCCGCCATGCACGATTTCCTGGCTCTTGTGGCGGGTGCCGCCTTTGTTGGCCAGAAGATCGGCCGAATAGGCCTCGTAGAACTCGGCCGAGCTCTGGTCGGGATGGTTGCCGAGCTTGTGGGAGAGGGCGACGACCTCTTCCAGCGTCATGCCGCGGCGGATGGAATCGGCGGGAAACCCGTAGATCTCGCGGTAGTGCTTGTTCCACATGACCAGGCGGAACTGGGGCGACCATACGCAGAAGCCGTAGGGAATGTTCTCGAGCGCTGCATCGAGGAGCAGCGCCTCGGCCATTTCGCTGAGGCTTCCGGCGTCTTCCGTCTGCACCCCATTTCCCCGCTGGTTCCACGTGCCGCGACGCTTTGCGGCAAAGTTATGGCCCGGAACTTAACGCGAGCTTAAGCCCCCGGCGGCGGAAGGCAATTGTTTTCAAGGGTGTTCCGGTCCTTGGGGGACCGGAACACGAGCCAGCGATATCAGCGGGCCCGCTTGTTGCGTGCCGCCCAGGTCTTGAGGCGCAGACCCTGAAGCTTGATGAAGCCTTCGGCGTCGTGATGGTCGTAGGTGCCCGAGCCTTCCTCGAAGGTGACGAGGTCTTCCGAATAGAGCGAATAGGGCGAGGTGCGCGAAACGAGGCTTGCCGAACCCTTGAAGAGCTTGATCGTCACCTCGCCGGTGACGAACTCCTGGCTCTTGTCGATCAAGGCCTGCAGCATCTCGCGCTCGGGCGAATACCAGAAGCCGTTGTAGATCAGCTCGGCATAGCGCGGCATGATGTCGTCCTTCAGATGCGCGGCGCCCCGATCGAGGGTGATCGACTCGATGCCGCGATGCGCAACGAGCAGGATCGTGCCGCCCGGCGTCTCGTAGATGCCGCGCGACTTCATGCCGACGAACCGGTTCTCGACCAGGTCGAGCCGCCCGACGCCGTGCTTGCCGCCGAGCGCGTTGAGCTTTTCCAGCACGCCGGCCGGCGAGAGCGTCGCGCCGTTGACCGAGACCGCATCGCCCTTTTCGAAGCCGATGGTGACGAGTTCGGGCGTATCGGGCGCCTTTTCGGGATCGACGGTACGCTGGTAGACGTAGTCGGGCGCCGGCTGGCCGGGATCCTCCAGCACCTTGCCCTCTGAGGACGTGTGCAGAAGGTTGGCGTCGACCGAGAACGGCGCCTCGCCGCGCTTGTCCTTGGGCACGGGGATCTGGTTGGCCTCGGCATATTCGATGAGCTTGGTGCGGCTTTGCAGATCCCACTCGCGCCACGGCGCGATGACGCGGATGGCCGGGTCGAGCGCATAGGCGGTCAGCTCGAACCGGACCTGGTCGTTGCCCTTGCCGGTCGCGCCATGGGCGATGGCGTCGGCGCCGGTCTCGTGGGCGATCTCGACCATGCGCTTGGCGATGAGCGGCCGCGCGATCGAGGTGCCGAGAAGGTAGACGCCCTCGTAGACGGCGTTGGCGCGGAACATCGGGAAGACGTAGTCGCGCACGAATTCCTCGCGCAGGTCCTCGATGTAGATCTCCTTGATGCCGACGAGCTCGGCCTTGCGGCGCGCCTCTTCCAGCTCGTCGCCCTGACCGAGATCGGCGGTGAACGTCACCACCTCGCAGTCATAGGTGGTCTTCAGCCACTTGAGGATGACGGAGGTGTCGAGGCCGCCGGAATAGCCCAGCACGACTTTCTTGATGTCTTTCGCCATGATCGAGGAAATGCCCTGAGGTTGGAGTGCTGGAACGATACACCGGAACAGGCGCAACGATCTTGCGATGGCGTCACGCATAGGCAAATATGTGGCACGATATGCCAATCATGCGGCGTGTGGAGACGTATAGTGCCAGAACTCGACGCAATCGACCGGCGCATCCTGCGCGCGCTGCAGCGTAACGGACGCATGTCCAATGTGGAACTGGCCAACGAGGTCGGCCTGTCGCCCTCGCCGTGCCTGCGCCGGGTGCGATTGCTCGAGGAGTCGGGGGTCATCGACCAGTATGTCGCGGTGCTCGACGGCCCGAAAGTCGGCCTGGGGCTGACGGTGTTCGTGCGCGTCTGGTTCAAGACGCAGGATGCGGGGATCACTCAGCAGTTTGCCGAGACGGTGCGAAAATTTCCCGAGGTCGTGGAATGCTACCTCACCACCGGCGAGTGCGACGCCATCATGCGGGTGGTGACGGCCGACCTCCATGCCTATTGGCGCTTCCAGGCCGACCACCTGACCCGCATCCCGAGCGTGCAGAGCGTCAAGACGGACGTGCCGATGGAAACGATAAAGCGCAGCTACGAACTTCCCTTGGCTTAGGGTAGCATTGCGCTAACACTTTGGGGACGCATCATGCCCGTTTTCATACCGGATTTGTCCGTCATCGCCGCCTTCGCGCTCGCAAGCTTCGTGCTGGCGGTGACGCCGGGGCCGGACATGGCGCTGTTCGTCTCGCGCACCATCAATCACGGGCTGGTGCACGGATTCGCCACCATGGCCGGCGCGTTGACCGGCATTGCCGTGCACACCAGCCTCGTCGCCTTCGGCATCTCCGTGCTGATCGTCGCCGCACCCGCCGCCTTCATGGTCCTGAAGATCGCAGGCGCCATCTATCTCCTCTGGCTTGCCGCGCAGGCGATCCGCGAAGGCGGGGGCCTCCTCGTCACCCGCGCGGCCGGCAAGCAGCCGAGCTTGGCGCAGAGCTATTTCACCGGCCTCGGCATCAACCTCACCAATCCGAAGGTCGCGCTGTTCTTCGTGACGTTCCTGCCCCAGTTCGTCTCGGCCGACGATCCGGCCGCGGCTGCCAAGCTGATGTTCCTCGGGGCCGAGTTCGTCGTCGTCTCCCTGCCGATCGTCATCGCCATCGTATTGGCCGCCGAATGGCTGACGACGGTGCTGAGGGAAAACCAATGGGTGTCGAAGGCGCTCAACTGGAGCTTTGCCGCGGTATTTGCCGCGTTCGCCGCGACCATCCTCTTCGCCGAAGGCCGGAAATGACCCTCAGCCAGGCCGCACCTGGCTCATGATGGCGAGCGGGCGGCCTTCGTTGTCGTTGAAAAACGCCATCCACTCCTCGGTGCCGTCGACATGGCGGTGGATCATGTGCGGGGCGCCGAGGAAGGCAATGCCGCGGGCCTGCATCTCCTCGTAGCTCGTGGCGATATCGTCGACGCGGAAATAGAGGACCGTCGCCTGCGGTGGTCCGCCTTCGTCATCGGCCGAGAGCATCAGGCGGACACCCCCGCAATCGAAGAAGGCGAGAGGGCCGAACGTATAGAGATGCGTGAGGCCGAGCACATCACGGTACCAGCGCTCGGCCGCCCCGATGTCGGCGACGGAGCGGGCGATCTGGCCGATGGCGCCGAAGGTCTGGCCGGCGGATGTCTGCATAAGTGTCTCCCTGGGTGCCACGACCCCACATTTCGGCTTGCCGGGCCAGTGCTTCAGCGACTGGCGGTCAGCCAGGCCGAGCTTGCCGAGAATGTTGGCAAGATGGAACTTGACCGCATCGCGACTGATGGCCCTGCGCCGGGCTATGGAGACGTTGCTCATGCCGTGCCGGATCGCGTCGGCAATCCGCCCCTCTGCGGGTGTGAGCACATCGTCATGCGGCGGGCGGCCGCGTTTGCGGGAACGGGTCATGTCGCCACTTTAGCGCGGACCCTCGGCAATTTCCCTCCCCCGCTCGGGCACGTCGTCGAGATCCCATTCATAGTAGGCGAAGACATCTTTTTTTCCGGCAAAGCCGCGATAGAGGGCGTTGGCCGCCTCGTTGTCGGTTTCGGTGCCGACCCAGGCTTCGCGCGCGCCGCGTTCGCGACCCCAGGCGAACATCTCGGCCATCATTGCCCGGGCGATGCCGCGCCGCAGGTGGCTGTCGGCGACGCCTACCTCATCGACATAAAGCTCATCGATCTTGTCGGGATGCTTGTGAATGACGGCGGCGCATTGGCCGACGACGAGATCGCCGTCGAAGGCGAGGATCATCAGGTGGCCGGGTTCGGCAAGATAGGCGGCGATGCGCTCAGGCACCACCGGTTCATCGAAGACATCCGGATCGACATTGGCAAAGAGCGCCGCGTCTTGGGGGCCGAGGCGCTTGAGGATGATTGGCATGCGGAGACTCCTTTGGCGTGAAAGGCGTCACCGGTTGTCGGATCAGACGTGCCGCGGGTTGGGTCCCGCGTGCACCGCGCCGGGGTTTGTCTTCTAGAGGGCGACGGTGCCCTCAAGCGCGTCGCGCTCCTTCTTGCTCAGCCGCTCGCTTTCGCTCTTCAACTGCCCGCAGGCGGCCAGGATATCGCGCCCGCGCGGGGTGCGCACCGGGCTCGCATAGCCGGCGCGGTTGACGATATCGGCAAAGCGCTCGATGCGGTCCGACTTCGAGCAGCCGTAGTTGGTGCCCGGCCACGGGTTGAACGGAATGAGGTTGATCTTGGCGGGTATTCCGGCGAGCAGCCGCACCAGCTCGCGCGCGTCCGCATCGCTGTCGTTGATGCCGTCGAGCATCACGTATTCGAAGGTGATGCGGCGCGCATTGGAAAGGCCCGGATAGTTGCGGCAGGCCTCGAGCAGCTCCTTGATCGGCCACTTCTTGTTGATCGGCACCAATACGTCGCGCAGGTCGTCGCGCACGGCGTGCAGCGAGATGGCGAGCATGACGCCGATCTCCGAGCCTGTCGGCCCGATCTGCGGCACGACGCCCGAAGTCGAGAGCGTGATGCGGCGCTTCGAAAGGCTCATGCCGTCGCCGTCCGAGGCGATGAGCAGCGCCTTCTTGACGTTCTCGTAATTGTAGAGCGGTTCGCCCATGCCCATCATCACGATGTTGGTGATGGCGCGGCTGTCGCCCTCCGAGCCTCCGGAGCCGCGCGGCGCCGGCACCAGGCCATCCGTCGGGCGCACGCCGCCGGGAAAATCGCCGAGCCGCTCGCGCGCCATCAGCACCTGGCCGAGGATCTCGCCGGCGGTGAGGTTGCGCACGAGCTTCTGCGTGCCGGTGTGGCAGAAGGTGCAGGTCAAGGTGCAGCCGACCTGCGAGGAGACGCAGAGCGTGCCGCGGTCTTCCTCGGGAATGTAGACGGTCTCCACTTCGACCGGCGGCATCAGCGGGGCTTGGGGATCGCGGAAGCGGAAGAGCCACTTGCGTGTGCCGTCGGAGGAAACCTGCTCGGAGACGATCTCGGGCCGGTCGATGACGAAACTGTCGGCCAAGAGCTGGCGCGTGCCCTTGCCGATATTGGTCATCGCCGAAAAGTCGGTCGCGCCGTTGACGTAGAGCCAGTTCCATAGCTGGCTCGAGCGCATGCGCGCTTCCTTCTCGCCGATCCCGGCCGTAACCAGCGCCGCCGCCAGCTCCGTCCTGCCCATGCCGACGAGCGACGGCCGCGCCTTGCCGGCCGGCCGCCGGGAAACGGCATGATCGAGGTTGAGAGCGATGCTCATGGCAAACGGAGTCCGGGACTGCTGGGGGTTCGAGCCGCGCCCAATATCACAGGATGCCGATCAAGGCAAAGTCACGACGACTTGCGCAATTGTCATCCAGCAGCGACCGCCCATATGTTGTCGGAGCGAGCGAACTGCAAGGTGCCCATCAGTGGCTTTGATCGACCCGACCCATGGCGGCACTTTCGACGATCACGATGTTGCCGCCTGCTACGCCCATCGCCCTCCCTATCCGCCCGAGCTCTACCGCTTCCTGTTCGACCTGGTTCCGGGTCGTCGGCGCGCGCTCGACCTCGGTTGCGGTCCGGGCAAGATCGCGCGGGTGCTGGCCGGACATTTCGATCGCGTCGAAGCTGTCGACCCCGCTTCCGCGATGATCGAGGCCGGACGCCGGCAGGCGAGTGCCTTGCCCAACATCGACTGGCTCACCACAACGGCCGAGGACGCCCCGCTCGTCGGGCCTTACGACCTGGTCACGGCCGGCGCCAGCATCCACTGGATGAAGCATGACGTCGTCTTTCCGAGGCTTGCGACGCAACTGCACCGGCAGGGCGTGATGGCCGTCGTGTCGGGAGACAACGTCTCGCGCGCGCCTTGGCTTACCGACTGGACCGCGTTCGTCGCACACTGGCTCAACCGGCTGGGCCGCTCCCCCGACGAACAGGGCTTTGCAGCGGAATTGCGCGCGTACGAGCCGTGGATGGATATCGAAGGCAGCCGGGACTTTGATTTCCCGTTCGTGCAGGATCTTCGCGCCTTCGTCGAATGCCAGCACTCGCGCGCCACATGGGTCCGTTCGCGACTCGGCGGCCTGAGCGCCGAGTTCGACAACGATCTTGTCGCGCGGCTTGCCCCGCACGCGATCGACGGCAGGATCAGCTATGTCGTGCGCGCGAACTTGGTTTGGGGAACGCCGCGAACAGAGCCGCGGACCGCTTGAAGAGCCGATCGGTAGGCAAATCTCAGTTGCGGGAGGCGCCCTCGATCTCCTTGCGGGCGGCGCTGGCGAGGAATGCGGCGCGGGTCAGGCCGCGTTTCCTGGCGGTCTCGTCGATCGCCCGCAGCATACCGGCCTCGAAGGAGACATTGGCGCGCACCACGCGGGTGTCGTCCTCGATAAGCGGAACGCGCACGACGAAGGCACCCTCGGCGAGAGCCTCGCGCACGTCAGGGCGCGCACGGATGATTTCGAGTGTGGAGGGTGATGGCAACTCCATGTCCTCAGCCCACAAACGCAGCGCCTCAACGGCATTGGCAATGATCTCGTCTTCGGTGTCGGCGGCCGAGAAGACGCTCGGCAGATCGGGAAACGATACGCCGAAGGCGCTGTCCTCATCCTTGTGCACAATGGCGTAATAGCTGCGCATCTCTCTCAATCCCTTGTGCGCCGGCCCCTCAAATCCATCCCGCCTGCTTAGCGATGTTGCGCGCGGTGCCGAGCGGCAGATCCTTCTTCGGATGGGGCACGATCACAGTTTTCGTGCCTTTGCGATACTTGTGGTGCGAACCGGAAACGCTGACCAGCACGAAACCGTCCTGCTCCAGCTTCTTGATGATCCGGCGACTATCGCGTTCCATCGGGGCGCAATCCGATGCGCACATAGATGCGCACTTTTATGCGCAATGTCAAGGAAATCAGCGGCACTCGTTGCCGATGGCCTGGGAGGCGGCGGTGGCGCCGGAAAGGGAAAAGCGCTGGGTGATGCGAATGCCGGCGGCGCTGGTGGTTTCGATCGTCAGGCTCGACCCGGCGCGGATGGCGGACGCCAGGGATTCGCTCTGGGCGGGATCGTCGAGCCAGGCGGCGTCGCCTTGCGTGAACAGCGTGAAATTGGCGCCGCCGACGCTCGCGGTCGCCGTCGAGTCGGGAGCAAGGTCGAATCCGGCGACCAGATTGATCTCGTTGCGCACGCTCTCGCCGGGGCGATGGGTGACGTAGAGATAGCCCTGACCGGCGCCTTCGGGGGCCGGGGCGGTCTCGGTGGGTTCGGTCAAGGCAAAGCAGATGGTGCCGCTGCCCTCGCTCGCGGCATAGGCCGACCAGGCGTTGAAGTCGCCGAGGAGCCGCACCGACTGCGCAAAGGCCGGAGCCCCGGTGAGAAGGAGCGCCGGCACGATCGCCGCCGCCAGAAACCCGCGTGATGCCATCAGATGTGCCTCTCTACCCGCCGCCGGCCGTTGACCGGCCGATCCAATTATGGGGTTTGCCGGCGCCCTGCAAGCCCTCGGGGCAAGGGCGCCGCACCCCGATGCGTTGCTTACTGGCAGGCCTGGTCGATGGCGTTCATGGCCGCCGTCGCCCCGGAGAGCGAATAGGTGTCGACCGTATTGGTGCCGCGCTGGCTGGTGCCGCGCACCACGAGCGTGCTGCCCGCCTTGAAGGCCGAAACGAAGCCGGGTTCGTCCCCGGTCGAAGCGAGCCAGGCGGCGTTCCCCTCGGTCACCATGGGATAGCTGCGCCCGTCGACGGCAGCGCTCGCCTGGGCATTGTTGGTGTTGAAGGGATAGCCGATCAGGGTCTGCACCTCGTTCTTGGTGCCCATGCCCTTGCGGTGGATGATGAGAAAATGGATGGGGTCGCGGTTGACGCCCGTCGGCTCGCTCGAACGCGGCTGGCCGGAGATGTAGCAGATCTCTCCGCTCGCATCCGTGCCCCTCCAGGCGGTCCAGGCGTTGAAGGTGCCGATCTCGGTTGCCCCTTGCTGCTGGGCGGCAGCCGGCGCAGCAAGGCCCACGAATGCGCAAAGTGCGAGGCCGGCAGCCAGGCCACGGGCTTTCGTCGTCATCGCCAAATCTTCCTCTTGTTCGTCAGTCGCGTAATGCAGTGCGCTTCCGCAAGCGTGCCTGCTCATGGTTACCAAGGCGTCAAAACCCGCCCGTATTTGACTAAAATCACCGCATGGCGGGCAAACGTGACGGCATTTTGGCGCAAACCGGCAACACCGTGCTGGTTTGCGCCAACGCGGTAAATCCCGCGTTAACGATGCCGCGATCAGGCGGCCAGCGGATAGCCCTGCTCGATGATGTAGGGCCCGCCGCCCACCGAATCCTTGCTGGAGAACAGCACGAACCGCCCGACGGCGAACTCGAGCGGCTGGAAGCGCCCGGCATTGGCCATGAACCAGGCGAGGTCATGGGCGCTGGTGCCCTTGAGGCGGGCGAGCGAGACGTGCGGCACGAACTTGCGCCCGTCGGGCGGCAGCCCCGCGCGCTGCAGCATGCGCTCCTGGGCCGCCTGCAGGCGGGCGAGCGGCTCGCTGCCCTCGAGGCCCGCATAGAGCGCGCGCGGCCTGTCGCCGCCGAAGGAGCCGAGATGGGTCAGCCGCAGGCGGAAGGACAGCGAGTTGGACAGCTTGTCGAGAACGTCGGCGACGTCGTCGGCCGTCTGGTTGTCGACGTCGCCGATGAAGCGCAGGGTGATGTGGTAGTTGTCCGGGTCGATCCAGCGCGCGCCGGGCAGGCCGCCGCGCTTCAAGGACAGCGCAAACCCCACATCGGCCGGAATCTCGAGGCCGGTAAAGAGCCTGGGCATGGGGCCCTCCTCTTTGCTGGGCGGCGGCGGTCGGCCCGAAGAGGCCCCCACGCGCCGCGCGGGTCTTGCACGTGATTCGCCCGATCACGGTAACATACTGGCGCTCGCCGCCTAGAGCGTTTCGCGGGCAATTTCCCCTGCTGCCGGACGCTCGCCCTGAGCCGACCGCCGGTCCGGTCCGGTTCCTATCGTCGCACCCGCCTCACTTCAGGGCGATCCGGACGGGTTCTGCTTGTAAATCCTTTGACCTGTCTCCATATTATCGCTCGAAACGCCCCGGTTCGCCGGGATGCGGAGGATATTGGGACGGAAAAGGAACCGACAAATGGCTGAATATGACCGTCAGACCCTGAATGCCCGGGCCGGCTCGGCCGCGGCCATTGACGAGGGCCTGCGCAGCTACATGCTGAGCGTCTACAACTACATGGGCCTCGGGCTCGTCGTCACGGGTCTCGTGGCTTACTTCTTCAACCAGTGGGCCTTCTCGAGCGAAGCCAACGCCCAGCTCGTCTACGGCAGCCCGCTGGCCTGGGTGATCATGCTCGCCCCGCTCGCCTTCATCCTGGTGTTGAGCTTCGGCATCAACAAGATGAGCGTTGCGACCGCGCAGCTCACTTTCTGGGCGTTCGCGACCGTGATGGGTCTTTCGCTCTCCTCGATCTTTGCCGTCTATACCGACGCCTCGATCGCGCGGGTGTTCTTCATCACCGCCGCCACGTTCGGCGCCATGAGCCTTTACGGCTACACCACCAAGCGCGACCTGACCTCGATGGGCACGTTCCTGTTCATGGGCCTCATCGGTCTCATCATCGCGATGATCGTCAACATCTTCCTGCAGAGCTCGGCGCTCGAATTCGCCATCTCGGCGATCGGCGTGCTGATCTTCGTGGGCCTGACCGCCTACGACACGCAGAAGATCAAGGAAAGCTACGCCAGCCACTTCGGGGCGGACGTGCTGACCAAGAACGCGATCATGGGCGCTCTCTCGCTCTACCTCGACTTCATCAACCTGTTCATGATGCTGCTGCGCCTCTTCGGCAACCGCGAATAAAAAGCGCTTTCAGGGAAAGTGGATACCGGTTTCCCGGTTCGAAAGCGCGACGAACGAGCCGTTCAGGAAGCTTGATCGATCGATCAAGCAAATCAGTTGGACGCAAATCCGGGCCGCGGTCTACAAAGACCGCGGCCTTTTCGTTTGCATCCAAGGAACCGTCCGCCGTGACTGCCGACCTCGTGCTGCGCCCATTTGCCTGGAACGACGTGCCCGCCATCACCGCCATCTACCGGCACTACGTCGAAACCTCCCCCGCAACCTTCGACATCACCGCGCCCGGCGAACGGGCGATGGCCGACAAGTTCGGGGCGATGGTCGAGGCGGGCCACCCGGTGATCGTCGCCGAGCGGGAGGGCAGGATCGCCGGCTACGCCTACGCCTCGGTCTACCGCCCGCGTCCGGCCTACCGGTTCACCTGCGAGGATTCGATCTATCTCGATCCCGGCGAGACCGGCCGGGGGTATGGGGCGGTCCTTCTCGACCGGCTGATCGCGGATGCGCGCGCCTTCGGCTTCAAGCAGATGATCGCCGTCATCACCGCGAGCGGCGAAAGCTCCATCGCGCTGCACGCCAGGTTCGGCTTCCGCCACATCGGGCGCCACGAGAAGCTCGGCTACAAGTTCGACGCCTGGCACGACATCGTGCACATGCAGCGCGAGCTGTGAGCCTCTGTCGGCGCCGCCGCCCTATGGAACCAGCCGCTTGGTCATCGGATAACCGGGGATACTGAAGACCTGCTCCGGTGGCCCGTCGTCCTGCCAGCCGTGGGCGCGGTAGAACGCGAGCGCGGTGCGGGTGCTGGTGAGATTGGCGAGCTGCGTGCCTCGTGCCGCCATCTCGGCTTCCATGCGGGCGAGCAGGGCACGGCTGAGGCCGGTCCGGCGATGGTCCGGCGACACGTAGTTGAGCGCGACGGTGTCGTTGTCCGCCATGGCGCCAACCGCGCCAATGGCCCCGTCTATCTCGGCAACGAACATCGACAGCTGCGGATTGGCAAGCATCCTGGCAACGCCCTCAGGCGTCTTGTTGCGCGTCCAGCCGGCGACGATGTCGGGGTCGTCGGCGTGATCGGCCGCGCAGAGCTCGGTGATGGAGCGCGTCATCACCCGGCTCATCGCCTCGATGTCGCCTGCATGCGCCGGCCGCACGAGGATGCTGGCGCGCATCAGTCGACGAGGGCGAGCTTGGGCTCGAAGACGCGCAGCACCTGGTCGAGGTCGTGGCCGCGCTTGACGATGCGCCCCTGCTGGTTGGTGACGAGGTACTGGCCCTGCCGGTTGCGGAATTTCGGGTTCTTCTCGATGACGAAGAGCGGGCGTTCCGAGACGCGCGCATAGATCGAGAACAGCGCCCGGTCCTTGAGGAAATCCATGGCGTAGTCGCGCCAGTCGCCGGCGGCGACCTTGCGCCCGTAAACCGAGAGGATCGCCATCAGCTCGCGCCGGTCGAAGGCGGTGATCGGGTGAGCCTTGGCGTGCGCCGCGGACGGTTCGCCCACATGCACCAGCGAGAGATTGGCTCCGGCTCTATCGGCTGTGCGCCCTTCGGCCAAACCGCGAAACTCCATGTCATGGCCCCGTCATGATTGCGGCATTCGCCGCCGAGCGCAAGGGGCCGCGAGATGGTGGCGACACGAGGCGAAGGACCTCGGGCAAAAACCCAAATTCCGACACAGTTTGTCCCTGCTTGCGCCGAAAAGCATGACTAGAAGCTGACAATTGCCTCCAGTGGCTGGCATCCGGACCGACCGAGCCCCCAAACCATGACGTTCGGATGCCAGCCGCCCCCAAGTTGACCTAGTCAGTCTTGCTCCCGCTTCCCCCGAAGCGGGAGTTTTGTTGTGGGCGCGCCTGACGGTCTTCAAACCGACTGGAGAGGGCCCCTCAATGCTCGAAGATCGCCGCCCCGAGGATGGCGCCGGGCAACCCGTTCTCTTCCTGCTGGACGATGACCGCTACGCCCTTGGCGCGATCGGCGAGGATCTCGGCGACGGGAATACGGATCTGCGCGCCCGAGCCCGGCTCCCATACACCGAGCGCCTGACGGCCGGTGACGACATGGCTGTAGAGGATCGACCGGCCCTCGTTCTCGCCGCGCTCGATGGCGATCTCGGCCGCGTCGAGATAGGTGACGAGCCAGATCATCGCTTCCTCGAGCCCCGCCTGCCCCTCGATGCTCACCGACAGCACGCCCGCCTCGACCGAGAGCGCCACGGGTAGCGACAGCGCGGCTTCCGCGAGCGCCTTGGTGACCTCGTGGCGCTTGGAGCCGACGACGCCCGTCTCGCCGTTGACGATCATCTGCGGGGTATAGATGCGCGAGGAGCCCCAGCGGCTGGCATAGGCGCGCTGGCGGTTGGAGTTGGCCTCGGCCCCGAAGGTATCGGGCCAGCCCATGTAGTCCCAGTAGTCGACGTGATAGGCGAGCGCCACCACGTCGTCGCGTCCGGCAAGCTCGGTGAGAAGCGCATCGGCCGGCGGACAGGAGGCGCAGCCCTGGCTGGTGAAGAGCTCGACGACCGCGGCGGGTCTCGTCCCCGGCTGCGCGGCGGCCGGCAGCGGAGCGGCAAGGCACGCGAGGGCGAGGAGAGCGGTGGAGAGGCGAACCAGGATCATGGGCGAAAGTTCTAAGCCAAGGCCGCGCCCGAGAGCCAGTCAATTCAGGGTGAAAAATGGAGAGGGGGGTGCCGCTTAGCTCGGGAAGCCGCTCGGTCACGGTTCCCCTCTCCCCCTGAGGGAGAGGGATAGATTTTCCGCGTTCAGCGGAAAATCAGGGTGAGGGGTGGCTCCCCTCCCCCTTGAGGGGAGGGCTGGGGGTGGGGGCCCATCAGCGACCCACCGACCGACCCCCACCCTCAATCCCTCCCCTCAAGGGGGAGGGAGGCGAATCGTGCCCGTTGAGGCGTCGCAGACCCCTCATCCGGACACAGCGCCCAACGAAAAGGGCCGGGTATTCCCCGGCCCTTTCCGTATTGTGAGCCGCCGGCTCAGGCGGCGACGAGGCTGCGCAGCACGTAGTGCAGGATGCCCCCGTTTCGGTAGTAGTCGAGCTCGTTGGCCGTATCGATGCGGCAGCGGGTCTCGATCAGCCGGCTGGCGCCGTCGGCGCCGGTGATCTTGACCGTGACGGTAGCGCGCGGGCTCAGCTCCTCGATGCCTTCGATGGTCACCGTTTCCGAGCCGTCGAGGCCGAGCGTCTGCCAGCTCTCGCCCTCGGCGAACTGCAGGGGCAGCACGCCCATGCCGACGAGGTTGGAGCGGTGGATGCGCTCGAAGGACTGGGCGATGACGGCGCGCACGCCCAGAAGGTTGGTGCCCTTGGCCGCCCAGTCGCGCGAGGACCCGGTGCCGTATTCCTTGCCCGCGAAGATGACGAGGGGCGTGCCCTGCTTCTGGTACTCCATCGCCGCGTCGTAGATCGGCATCTGCTCGCCCGACGGGCCCTTGGTGAAGCCGCCCTCGACGCCCGGCAGCATCTGGTTCTTGATGCGGATGTTGGCGAAGGTGCCGCGCATCATCACCTCATGGTTGCCGCGCCGGGCGCCGTAGGAGTTGAAGTCCTTGGGCGCGACCTGCCGGTCGGTGAGGTACTGGCCGGCGGGGGTCGCCGCCTTGAACGAACCGGCCGGCGAGATGTGGTCGGTGGTGATCGAATCGAGGAAGAGCGCCAGGACCCGCGCATCCTCGATGTCGGTCACGGGCTTGGGCTCCATCGACATGCCCTCGAAATAAGGCGGGTTCTGCACGTAGGTCGACGAGCCGCTCCAGCCATAGGTCTCGCCGCCTTCGACGGCGATGTTCTGCCAGTTGGTGTCGCCCTTGAAGACGTCCGAATAGCGCGAGCGGAACATGTCGGCGGTGACGTGCCGGCGCACGATCTCGGCGATCTCGTGATTGCTCGGCCAGATGTCCTTGAGGTAGACCGGCTTGCCGTCCTTGTCCGTGCCCAGCGGCTCGGTGGTGATGTCGATGTTGAGCGAACCGGCCAGCGCATAGGCCACCACCAGGGGCGGAGAGGCCAGGTAGTTGGCGCGCACGTCCGGGTTCACCCGGCCCTCGAAGTTGCGGTTGCCCGACAGCACCGAGCAGGCGACGAGCTTGTTCTCGTTGATGCAGTCGGAGATGGCCTGCGGCAGGGGGCCCGAATTGCCGATGCAGGTAGTGCAGCCGTAGCCGACGAGATTGAAGCCGATGGCGTCGAGGTCGTCCTGGAGACCCGCGGCGGTGAGGTAGTCGGTCACCACCTGCGAGCCGGGCGCGAGCGAGGTCTTGACCCAGGGCTTGCGGTTCAAGCCCAGCTCGCGCGCCTTGCGGGCAACGAGCCCCGCGGCGACCAGCACCGAGGGGTTGGACGTGTTCGTGCACGAGGTGATGGCGGCGATCACCACATGGCCGTCCTCGAGGCCGAAGCTTTCACCCTTGACCGGGAAGGCGGCTTCCTCGGGAATGTCGTCGACGCCGGTGGCGCCTTCATCGACATAGCGCGATTCCTGCTTGTCGGCCGGCAGGCGGGTGCGTTCGGCGCGCCCGCCGGTGAGTTCGGGCAGGGCCTTGGCGAAGGCGGAGGCCGCATCCTTGAGGGCGACCCGGTCCTGCGGACGCTTGGGGCCGGACATGGAGGGCACGACGGTCGCCAGGTCCAGCTCGAGGGTCGAGGTGAAGACCGGATCGGGCGACGAGGTCTCGCGGAACATGTCCTGCGCCCGGGAATAGGCCTCGACGAGCGCGACGCGCTGCGGGTCGCGGCCCGAGGTGGTCAGGTATTTGAGCGTATCGGTATCGACCGGGAAATAGCCGCAGGTGGCGCCGTATTCGGGCGCCATGTTGGCGATGGTCGCCTGGTCCTCGAGGCTGAGATAGTCGAGGCCGGGCCCGTAGAACTCGACGAACTTGCCGACGACGCCTTTCTTGCGCAACATTTCGGTGACGGTCAGCACGAGGTCCGTCGCGGTGATGCCCTCGTTGATCTTGCCGGTCAGCTTGAAGCCGACGACCTCGGGGATCAGCATGGTGATCGGCTGGCCGAGCATGGCCGCCTCGGCCTCGATGCCGCCGACGCCCCAGCCGAGAACGGCGAGGCCGTTGACCATGGTGGTGTGGCTGTCGGTGCCGACGAGCGTATCGGGATAGGCGACGGTCTCCCCGTCCTCCTCGCGCGTCCAAACGGTCTGGGCGAGGTATTCGAGGTTGACCTGGTGGCAGATGCCGGTGCCGGGCGGCACGACGCGGAAATTGTCGAACGCCGACTGGCCCCAGCGCAGGAACTCGTAGCGTTCCCCGTTGCGCTCGTATTCGAGCTCGACGTTCTGGTTGAAGGCCATGGGCGTGCCGAAACTGTCGACCATCACCGAGTGGTCGATGACGAGGTCGACCGGCACCAGCGGATTGATCTTCTGCGCATCGGCGCCGAGCGTCTTGGTCGCATCGCGCATGGCGGCGAGGTCGACGACGGCGGGAACGCCGGTGAAGTCCTGCATCAGGACGCGCGCCGGGCGGTAGGAGATCTCGTGTTCGCTGGTGCGCGTCTTCAGCCACTCGGCGACGGCCTTGATGTCGTCCTTGGTGACGGTACGGCCGTCCTCGAAGCGCAGAAGGTTCTCGAGCACCACTTTCATCGAGTGCGGCAGCCGCGAAACGCCGTCGAGACCGTTCTTCTCGGCCTCAGTGATGGAATAGTAGGTGTAGGTCTTGCCACCGACCGTCAGGGTCGATTTGGACTTGAAGCTGTCGAGGGATGTGGTCACGGTTCCGCCCTTGGGTTGGGTTGCTGCTGGTCCCCTGGACGCGGCATCGAGGGGAAAACGCCCGGTTTTCCCGCCCATTCCGGCGCCCTTGCTGGAATGACTCCAATCTAGAACGGCTTATAGAGGGTCGAGTTTCCTCTTGCCAGTGCCGACTTTGCTTCAATACGAGAAGGGGTCATGACGCTCCGGCAAGGCTTTCCTCCGCTGACCCTGACCGCGACGGGCCTTGCCTGCCGCCGGGGCGAGCGCGTGCTCGTCGAAGGGCTCGATTTTGCTGTGAGGCCGGGCGAGGCGCTGTTGCTCAAGGGCCCGAACGGGGCAGGCAAGACGACGCTGCTGCTGACGCTCTATGGCGCCATACGCCCGGCGGCCGGACGTTTCGTCTTCGACGGGGCGGACCCAGACGGGCCGCCATTCCTCCATCTCTTCGGCCATCAGAGCGCGATCAAGCCCCGTCTGTCGCTCGTCGAAAACCTCGGCTTCTGGCTGAGCGTCAATGGCGGCGGCGGGCTCGATCCGCTCGCCGCCCTCGATGCCGTCGGGCTTGGCGCCCTCGCCGCGCTCGACGCGGGCTATCTTTCCGCCGGGCAGACGCGGCGCCTGTCGCTCGCGCGTCTCCTCGTCACCCCACGGCCGGTCTGGCTGCTCGACGAGCCGACGGCGGCGCTCGACGCCGAGGGCGAGGCGATGGTCGCAAGGCTCATCGAAGCGCATCTCGAGACGGGCGGCATGGCAATCGCCGCGACCCATCTGCCGCTGCGGCTCGACGCGAAACGCGTCGCCGAGCAGAGGCTCGGGTGATGAAGCCGTTCCTCGCCATCGTCGCCCGCGACGTGAGGCTGGCGCTGCGCTCGGGCGGCGACTGGCTGACCCTCGTCCTCTTCTTCGTCATGGTCGGCATCGTCGTGCCCTTCGCCATCGGACCCGATCGCGAGCTGCTGGCGCGGCTCTCGCCGGGGATCGTCTGGATCGCCGCCTTCCTCTCCTCCCTCCTCGGGCTCGACCGGCTGTTCCGCGCCGACCACGAGGACGGCACGCTCCTGCTGCTGCGTGCCGCGGACCTGCCGATGACCCTCGTCGTTCTCGCCAAATTGATCGCCCACTGGCTGCTGACCGCCCTGCCGCTGATCGCCGCCTCGCCGTTGCTCGCGGTGATGCTCGCCATGGACATCGAAACCTTCCTCAGGGCGGTGCTTTCGCTCCTCGTCGGCACGCCGGCGCTCGTCGCGCTCGGGGCCGTGGGCGCGGCTGTAACCGTGACGATCCGGCGCGGAGGGCTGATCGCGCCGGTGCTCGTATTGCCGCTCGCCATACCCGTGCTGATCTTCGGGGTGGGAGCCATCTCGACCGGCCCCGGACCCGACCAGTCAGGCACGGCGCTGCTGCTGCTTGCGGCAATCAGCCTCATCGTTGCGGCGGTGTCTCCGCTGGCCGCAGCTCTTGCGATAAATTCGAGCGAGGACTAGACCGCCAGCATGAGCATCGAAAGCGCACCCGGTGAGAATTGGTGGACGCGGATCGCCCGCCCTGGGCAGTTCGTCGCCTGGTCACGCCGGCTGGTCCTGCCGCTGTGGATCGCCACCGGCGTGCTCTTTGCGCTCGGCCTCTGGTTCGCGTTCTTCAATTCGCCGGCCGACTACCAGATGGGCGATACGGTGCGGATCATGTACGTCCATGTGCCGACCGCCTGGCTCAGCCAGTTCGTCTACGGCGTCATGGCGGTCTCGGCCATCGGCACGCTCGTCTGGCGGCACCCGATGGCGGACGTCTCGATGAAGGCAGCCGCCCCGCTCGGCGCGACCTTCACCGCCCTGGCCCTCTATACCGGAGCCCTCTGGGGGCGCCCGACCTGGGGCACCTTCTGGGAATGGGACGGGCGCATGACCTCGACCCTGGTGCTGCTGCTCATCTATCTCGGCATCATCGCCCTCTGGCGCGCGTTCGACGATCAGCTGCGCGCCGCGCGGATCGTCGCGATCTTCACCCTGGTCGGGGCGGTCAACATCCCGATCATCAAGTTCTCGGTCGACTGGTGGGCGACGCTCCACCAGCCGGCAAGCGTCTTCCGCCTCGACGGTCCGACCATGCCGCCGTCCATCCTGACGCCGCTCTTCGTCATGGTCTTCGCCTTCACCTTCCTCTTCCTCGTGCTGCATCTCATTGGCATGCATACGGAAGTCCGTCGCCGGCGGGTCACGAGCCTCGAACGGCGGCTGGCCCAGAAGGGTGCGGCATGATCGATCTCGGCCCGCACGCCGTCTTCATCGTCAGCGCCTATCTCGGCGTCGCGGCCGCCATCACGGCGCTCATCGGCTGGCGGCTCATCGAGGCCCGCAGGATCTCGGCCCGCTTGGCCGAGCTCGAAGCCGGCAGCCCGCGCAAGGGTACGCCCGCGTGATGCGCATCGCGCTGATCGTCGCGCCGCTGGTCGCGCTGGTGGCGCTGATCGCGGTCTTTGCGCTGTCCATCGACCGCGATCCCGGGCTCGTGCGCTCGGTGTTGATCGACCGGCCGGCCCCGCAGTTCGAGCTTGCCGCCCTCGACGGTGTCGACGTTCCCGGTTTTTCGACGCAAACCCTCGGGGGCGAACCGACCCTCGTCAACGTCTTTGCCAGCTGGTGCGTGCCCTGCCGCGCCGAGCATCCGCTGCTCGAGGCGCTGAAGGCCGAGACGGGCCTGCGCCTCTTCGGCATCAACCACAACGATCCGCCCGACAACGCCCGCGCGTTCCTCGCCGAACTCGGCAACCCCTACGACGCCATCGGCGTCGACCAGGACCGGCGCGTCTCCATCGACTGGGGCGTCTACGGCGTGCCAGAGACCTTTCTCGTCAACGCCGAGGGCGTGATCGTCTACAAGCACGTGGGGCCGATGACGCCGGACTCGATCCGCCACGAGGTGCTGCCGGCGATCGCCGCGATGCGGGCCCAATAGCAATTTTTGTGAATTTTTGTTATCTTCGTGCCGAAGGAGATTTCCGATGGCGACGATGACCATTTCCCTGCCCGAGCCGATGAAAGCCTGGATCGATGAGCAGGTCAAAAAAGGCAACTACGCCTCGGCGAGCGACTATATTCGCGATGCCGTTCGGCATGACCGGGAGCGGCATGAACCGGACTACCCCCTGACACTGGAAGAGCTGCGCGACATGATCGCCGAAGGCGACGCCAGCGGCGTCAGCTCGAAAACCATCGAAGAGATATTCGAGGAGGCACAACGGATCGTTGCCGAGAGGCGCGGCCGCGTTGCCTAGGTTCGAGCTTAGCGAAAAGGCGACGCAGGATCTGCTTTCGATCTTCGTCTTCGGGACGGAGCGGTTTGGATCAAGTCAGGCCGAACGTTACCAGAGTTCCTTGGCGCGAACCTTGGACCTCCTGGCGCACAAGCCACTGATCGGCAGAATCGTTGGAGAAGTCGACGGACAATTGCGCCGCCATGCGCACGAAAGACATGTCATCTTCTATAGGCAGACACCACAAGGCATCTTCGTGGTGCGGGTGTTCCCGATGGCCCGCCTCAAGGGCTCGTCGACCGAGGATGACCTCGCCTAGAAGTCGCTGGTCAGGCCCTTGATCTCCCAGTCGCCATAGCGGCCGGGCTCGAGGCCGCCGCGGCCGCCTCTTTCGGGTGGAGCGTCGGAGGTCCTGGCGTCGATCGCGCGGCGGCGGGCATCGGCTTCGGCGAGGGCCCGGCGGGCGGCATCGCTCAGGGGCTTCGCGGGAGCGGGCGGCGGGGCGTCTTGCGGTGCTTTTGGTTGCGGATCGTCGGCCATTCGGGATTACAATGCGGTCATATCACTTGCATCGGGTCTCCATCCCTACAACATAATTGCCGGGTAATCGAACCCTTCGACGAGGAGCCGATGTTCAACGCGCTGCGCACGACCGTTCTCTTGGCCGCCATGACGGCGCTGTTCATGGTGGTGGGCTATTTCATCGGTGGCACCGGCGGCATGATGATCGCCTTCCTCGTGGCGGCCGGCACCAATCTCTTCGCCTACTGGAACTCGGACAAGATGGTGCTGCGCATGCAGAACGCGGTGCCGGTCGAGCGCAGTCGCGCGCCCGAGCTGTTCGACATGGTCGATATCCTTTCGAGGAAAGCCGGCATCCCGACCCCCAAGGTCTATCTCATCGAGACCGACCAGCCCAATGCCTTCGCCACCGGGCGCAATCCGGACAATGCGGCGGTCGCCGTCTCGAGCGGGCTCCTGCGCAATCTCGATACGAACGAGGTGGCCGCGGTCGTCGCGCACGAGCTCGCCCATATCCGCTCGCGCGACACGCTGACCATGACCATTACGGCCACGCTCGCCGGCGCGATTTCGATGCTCGCCCAGTTCGGCCTCTTCTTCGGCGGCGGCAACAACCGCGACAATCCGCTGGGCGGCGTCGGCGCGCTGCTGATGGTGTTCCTGGCCCCGCTCGCCGCAATGCTCGTGCAGATGGCCATCAGCCGCACCCGCGAATACGAGGCCGACCGCGACGGGGCCGAGATTTCGGGCGATCCGCTGGCGCTGGCCTCGGCGCTCAACAAGATCGCGACGCTCGCCGGCCGGCGGGTGAACGTCGCCGCCGAGCGCAACCCGGCCATGGCGCACATGTACATCATCAATCCGCTGTCGGGTCAGCGGATGGACAACCTCTTCTCCACCCATCCCGATACCGGCAACCGCATCGCCGCCCTGCAGCGGCTTGCCGGCGAGATGCGAACCGACGATAAGGGCATCCGGCCGCAGCCGCGGCCCGATGCACGCTCGGCGCCGGGCACCTCGGGCGGCGGCTGGCGGGTGCCGTCAGCCGGACGCACCGGCGAGGACGGTGGAGAACGCGGTCCCTGGGGCTGAGGGTAATTTGACATCAGGTAAGCTTCCGGCGGGGCTCGCACCCCGTCTCGCCGCGGCCGAACGGCTGAAGACCGTTCTCGCCGGAGAACCGTTCTCGCCGCTGGGCGAAGCGGAAATTGCCGACGGGCGCGACCGGGCGCTCGCCAACAAGCTCGCAACCACGGCGCTGCGCCGGCATGGGCAGATCGACTTCATCCTCGCCGAACTGCTCGAACGCGGCATTCCCAAGAAGAGCGGCACCTTCGAGGCGGTGCTGCGCCTCTCGGTCACCCAGCTCGTCTACCTGCCGGACCTCGGAGCGCACAGCGCCGTGCACCTCGCCGTCGAGGCGATCAAGCGCGACCGCAAGGCGGGGCACCTCACCGGCCTGATGAACGCCGTGCTGCGGCGCGCACAAAGCCATGCGGCACGCTACTGGAGCCTGCCGGAAAGCCTGCTGCTGCCGGCCGACACGTCCCGGCGCTGGAGCTCGACCTATGGCGAGAGCGCCGTCATCCGCTTCACCGAGGCGCTGATCGCCGGGGCGCCGCTGGACCTGACCCTTAAGGACCCGACGCCCGAACGCATCGCGGCGCTGGGTGGGACGGCGATGGTCGCCGATTCGGTGCGCATCGCCGACCGCGACCGGCCGGTCGACGCATTGCCGGGCTACGCCGAAGGAGAATGGTGGGTGCAGGACGCAGCCTCCGCCGTACCCGCCCGCCTGATGGGACTGAAGGCGGGCGCGCAGGTGCTCGACCTCTGCGCCGCGCCCGGCGGCAAGACCGCCCAGCTCGTCAAGGCCGGCTACCGGGTTACCGCGCTCGACGCCGATCCGGGGCGGGTCAAGCGCCTGCAAGGCAATCTCGATCGCCTGGAGTACAAGGCCGAGATCGTCACCGCCGACGCCGGCACATATGCGCCGCCCGCGCTGTTCGACGGCGTGCTGCTCGATGCGCCCTGTTCGGCGACCGGCACCTTCCGCCGCCACCCGGAGGTGCTCTGGCACCGGACCGCCCGCGACGTCGCCAGCCGCGCCAACCTGCAGCGTGGGCTCCTGACCAACGCCTTCCGCTGCCTCAAGCCCGGCGGCACCCTCGTCTACTGCGTCTGCTCGCTCGAGCCCGAGGAGGGCGAGGCGCAGGTCGCCTGGGCGCTCGATACGCTCTCCGGACTCGAATTGGCCCCAATCGGTGGCGAAGAAACCCTTGGCCTCGAAGCGGGAATCACGCCAGAGGGGTTCGTGCGGCTGCATCCGGGCATCGATCCGGCAGGTGTCGCCGGCGGCATGGACGGGTTCTTCGTCGCGCGCCTGCGCCGGCGTTAGGTCGCCTTCGGAAGGCCTTCCTGAAGGCATCAGTTTGTTAAGCCGTCGGACTTAATCTCGACGGCGGGGGAGACGACATTGCGCGGCCATGTCACAAAAGGCTGGCAGCGGGCGAGACGAGCGGGTCGCGCGACGGGCACCGTTCCGGGCGTCCGCGCGGCGAGGGTTGCAAGTGTTTGAAAGCATCCGGTTCCTGGCGCGCAGGATAGGTCTGCGTGCCGCCGATCTGGTCGTCACCGCGCCATGGCTGCGCTGGACCTGGACTGGGCTGGGCGATGATTCCTTTGCCGCCTCGCTCGCCGAGATCCGCCCCAGCGATCCCGAGGCCGTGCACGACATGATGGCGGGCCGGTATCTGCTCGCCGGCAAGCTCGTCGAGACCGGGGGCATTTCACCCTTTGCCGCCGAGGTAGACGACGACGAGTGGCTCAACGCCCTCCATGGCTTTGCCTGGCTGCGCCATTTCCGCGACCTGCGCGACCCCGGCGGCCGGGTGTTCGCCCGCACCCTCGTTCTCGACTGGATCGGCCACGAGGGCCGGTTCGAGCAGGAGAGCTGGGTACCCTCGGTGACGGCGCTGCGCGTCCTCAACTGGCTGCGGCATCTCGATCTGCTGACCGACGGGGCCGGATCGGGCGAGATGCGCGCCATCCAGCGTTCGCTCTCGACGCAGATCCAGAGCCTGAAATTGCGCAGCGGCCTGTCGCCCGAACCGGTCGAGCGGCTGCTCTGCGCCGCGGCGCTCGTCGGCGCCGCCATATGCGATGCCGACCACGGCTCGGACCTCGAGGGGCGGTTGACGCGCCTCGATGCCGAGCTTGCCGGCCAGATCGGCCAGGACGGCCTGCATTTCTCGCGCAATGCGCGGGTGCAGCTCTCGCTCCTCGTCGAGCTCGCCAGCATCCGCCAGTCGCTCAACGGCTTGAAGACCAGCTCCAGCCTCGAATTCGCCGCCCAGGTCGAGCGCATGCACCAGAGCCTCGACGCGCTGACGCTCGGCACCGGGGAGCCCGCTTATTTCAACGGCTGCGGGCAGCTCGCCCACGACATCCTGATCTCGGTGCAGGCCAATGCCGGCGGCGAGCGGCGGCGGCGGGCCGGCGGCATCGTCGGCGGCTATGCGGTGCTGCGCGATGGCGACGCGACGCTCGTCGCCGATGGCGGCACCGTGCCGCCGCCCGCCTTTGCGGCCGATGCGCATGCGAGCGCCCTCGCCTTCGAGTTCAGCCACGGCACCGAGCTCGTCGTCGGCAATTGCGGGCCCGCCCCGGCCGACCTGCCCGCGAGCCGCGACCTTTTCCGCCAGACCATCGCCCACTCGGCTCCCGCCATCGCCGAGGAGAGCAACACGCCCATCGCCTCGTCAGGCGCGTTCGCCGGACAGCTCATGCCGGGCGCCCCGGTGCCGCCCATCGAGATCAAGCCGGCCGACCACCAGATGACGCTGACCACCAACGGCTATGTCCGCCGGTTCGGGCTGTCCGTCGAGCGGCGCATCACGCTGCTCTCGGGCGGCTCGACGCTCGTCGGGCAGGACCGGCTGGTCGCTGCGGGAGAGAGGACGCTTTCCGGCGCGCTATCGGTGCGCTTCCACCTCGGGCCCGGCACCATGGTGCGCCAGGCCGGCGAAGGCATGGTGCGGCTCGTCCTCGCCAACGGCGCCCTCTGGACCTTCCTCTGGGAAGGCGCGCAGCTGCGCGAGGACGAGAGCGTGCGCCAATCGGCCTCCCTCGGCTTCCACAAGACGCGCCAGCTGATCCTCGAGGCCGAGGCGCAGCCGGGCACGGAGATCGCCTGGATCTTTACCCGCGAAACGGCTTGAGCCAGCGGTCTTTACGCTGTTCCCTTTGGCCGCAAGGCGTGCTAGCGAGCCGCCATACTTCAACACAGGCGGCGGGTGACGGCATGGCTCAGGGCAACACGGTCAGCATCGGGCGGGCATTGCTGTCGGTCTTCGACAAGACCGGCATCGCCGATTTCGCCAAAGCACTCTCGGGAGCAGGCGCCGAGCTGGTTTCGACCGGCAACACCTCCAGGCTCATCGCCGAAGCGGGGCTGCCGGGGCGCGACATTTCCGATCTCACCGGCTTTCCCGAGATGATGGACGGGCGGGTCAAGACCCTGCATCCCAAGGTCCATGGCGGCCTCCTCGCCGTGCGCGACGAGCCGGCGCACAAGGCGGCGATGGAGGCGCACGGCATCGGGCCGATCGACCTCGTCGCCGTCAACCTCTACCCGTTCGAAAAGACCGTCGCGTCCGGCGCAGACTACGCAACGATCATCGAGAACATCGATATCGGCGGACCGGCGATGATCCGCTCGGCGGCCAAGAACCACGCCTATGTGACCGTCGTCGTCGACCCTTCCGACTATCCCGCCATCATCGAGGCGATCGCGAGCGAAGGCGGCGTGCCCTATGGCCTGCGTCAGAAGCTTGCCGCCAAGGCCTATGCGCGCACCGCCGCCTATGACGCAGCGATATCGACCTGGTTCGCCCGCGCGCTCGAAACCCCCGACATCGCCTGGAAGAGCTTTGCCGGGCAGCTGCGCGAGGTGATGCGCTACGGCGAGAACCCGCACCAGTGGGCGGCCTTCTATGCAACCGGCGAGGAGCGGCCGGGGGTTGCGACCGCGCGGCAGGTGCAGGGCAAGACCCTCTCCTACAACAACATCAACGACACCGACGCCGCCTTCGAGCTGGTCAGCGAGTTCGATCCGGCCGAAACCGCCGCCGTCGCCATCATCAAGCATGCCAATCCCTGCGGCGTGGCATTGGGGGGAACGGTCGTCGAGGCCTACAGGAAGGCGCTGCGCACCGATCCCGTCTCGGCCTTCGGCGGCATCGTCGCGATCAACCGCGAGATCGACGCCGAGGCGGCGGCCGAGATCGTCAAGGTCTTCACCGAGGTGATCGTCGCCCCTTCGGCGACGCAGGAAGCGATCGATATCGTCGCGGCCAAGAAAAACCTGCGCCTGCTGCTGACCGGCGCCGTCGCCGACCCGAAGGCCGAGGGTCTGACGGTCAAATCCGTCGCCGGCGGCCTCCTCGTCCAGTCGCGCGACAACCGCAACGTCGACGACACCGAGCTCAAGGTCGTGACCAAACGCGCCCCGAGCGACCAGGAGCTGGCCGACATGCGCCTCGCCGCCAAGGTCGCCAAGCACGTCAAGTCCAACGCCATCGTCTACGTCAAGGACGGAGCGACGGTCGGCATCGGCGCCGGACAGATGAGCCGGGTGGATTCGTCCCTGACCGGCCACAGGAAATCGATCGATGCCGCCAAAGCCGCCGGGATCGAGGTCGCGTTGACAGAGGGTTCGGTCGCCGCGTCCGACGCATTCTTCCCGTTCCCGGACGGCCTCGAGGCACTGGTCGCAGCGGGCGCCACGGCCGTGATCCAGCCGGGCGGCTCGGTCAACGACGACAAGGTGATCGCAGCGGCCGACGAGGCCGGCATCGCCATGGTCATGACCGGCATGCGCCACTTCCGGCATTGACGCAAAACGATGCGTCGTCGCCGTACCCATGAGTACGGTTGTGTCTTGACCGCTGTCGGGCTGCGGCTTAGAACGGCTCCAATCTGGTGGAGGACGTTGCACGCGTCCGCCGTCGCTTAGCCGATATGGATTGACCGCGAGATGACCAAGGCACGCACGCTCTACGACAAGATCTGGGACGACCATCTGGTCCAGAACAACGAGGACGGCACGAGCCTGCTCTATATCGATCGGCATCTCGTGCACGAGGTGACGAGCCCTCAGGCCTTCGAGGGGCTCAGGATGAACGGACGCAAGGTCCGCCATCCCGAGCGGACCCTTGCCGTCGTCGACCACAACGTGCCGACGACCGACCGGTCGCTGCCTAACCCCGATCCCGAAAGCGCGACGCAAATCGCCGCGCTTGCCGAGAACACCCGCGACTTCGGCATCGAATATTACGATGCCCACGACGTGCGCCAGGGCATCGTCCATATCGTGGGTCCCGAGCAGGGCTTCACGCTGCCGGGCATGACGATCGTCTGCGGTGACAGCCATACCTCGACGCACGGCGCATTCGGCGCGCTGGCCCACGGCATCGGCACCTCCGAGGTCGAACACGTGCTGGCGACCCAGACGCTGATCCAGCAGAAGGCCAAGAACATGCTGGTGCGCGTCGACGGGCAGCTGCCGCCCGGCGTCACCGCCAAGGACATCATCCTCGCCATCATCGGCGAGATCGGCACCGCCGGCGGCACCGGCCACGTCATCGAGTTCGCCGGCGAAGCGATCCGCTCGCTCTCGATGGAAGGCCGCATGACCGTCTGCAACATGACCATCGAAGGCGGCGCGCGCGCCGGCCTCATCGCCCCGGACGAGAAGACCTTCGCCTATGTGAACGGGCGCCCGCGCGCGCCCAAGGGCAAGGCCTGGGACATGGCGCTCGACTACTGGAAGACGCTCTATTCGGATGAGGGCGCCCATTTCGACCGCACCGTGGTGCTCGACGCCGCCAAATTGCCGCCGATCGTCTCCTGGGGGTCCTCGCCCGAAGACGTGATCTCGGTGACCGGCGTCGTGCCCAACCCCGACGACATCGCCGACGAGACCAAGCGCGCCTCCAAGTGGCGGGCGCTCGACTACATGGGCTTGAAGCCCGGCACCAGGATCACCGACATCAAGCTCGACCGCGTGTTCCTCGGCTCATGCACCAACGGGCGCATCGAGGACCTGCGCGCCGCTGCTGCCGTGATCGGCGACCGCAAGGTCGCCTCGCACGTTTCGGCCATGGTCGTGCCGGGCTCGGGGCTGGTGAAGGCCCAGGCGGAGGCCGAAGGGCTCGACGTCGTCTTCAAGAACGCCGGCTTCGAATGGCGCGAGCCCGGCTGCTCGATGTGCCTGGCCATGAACCCGGACAAGCTCAAGCCCGAGGAGCGCTGCGCTTCGACCTCGAACCGCAATTTCGAGGGCCGCCAGGGCTTCAAGGGCCGCACGCACCTCGTCTCGCCCGCCATGGCCGCCGCGGCAGCCGTCGCCGGCCACTTCGTCGACATCCGCGAGTGGCGGTAAGGGTGAACGAATGGGCCGAGCGCCCGGCGCCCTCGCTCGAGGACTTCGAGCAGCTGGCGCTGGCGGCGCTCGAGGGGCTGCCGGCCCCGTTCCGTGAGCTTGCCGCGGACGTCACCTGCCGCGTCGCGGAGTTTCCCGAGGAAGATATCGTCGAGGAGATGGGGCTGGAGAGCCCCTTCGACCTGATGGGCCTCTTCGAGGGCGTCGGGCGCGCCCAGGACGGCGCCGCACCGCACACCGGGCAGATGCCCAACCGCGTCTGGCTCTACCGCCGCCCCATCCTCGACTACTGGGCCGAGAACGAGGACACGCTGGGCGAGATCGTCACCCACGTCCTCGTCCACGAAATCGGCCACCATTTCGGCTTCTCCGACGAAGACATGGAAGCCATCGAGGACGCGGCCGAGCGCGGGGAATAGCCGCCTACCGGTCCGCTTCTTCGCGCGAGACGAATTCGTATTCGGCCTCGGCCCCGCCGGACGGATCGTCCGAAACGCGCAGCGCCAGCTTGTTCTCGTCGAGGGCGGAGAACCATTCCTCCCAGCTGACCAGCTGAAAGCCGCCGACCCGGTCGGGTCCCTGGTTGCCCGAGGCGTTGAGCGCATCCTGACCGAAGGTGATCTGCAGGATGGTGCGGCTCGACGAGCCGGCCGGCACCTCCATCAGCACCGGGTTTCCGCCGCGCGCGATCGCCCACTGGCGGATATCGTCGCGGTTCGTCAGGATCTTGGCCATGGGGCACCTCCGAGACTTGTGTGTTGACTCAACTCCTGCACCATATGGAGAGTTTCGCGCGCGCAACCAACCCATGCTGCTCCCGCGCGGCCCCGCATTCAACCCCCGGAGACACCTATGAGCCTGCCTTTGCGCACCCTCGGCCTCGCTCTGACACTGGTTGCCGCCTCGGGTCCCGCGCTCGGCCAGGGCGTCGCCGCATGCACGGCGCCGGCCGATGCGCTTTCGGCCGCCGACGAGGAGCGGCTCGACGGCCTCGACCGGTCGCGCCTGCGCGGGCTCTCGGCGGCGATGACCGAGCCCGACGGCGAGGCGCGCCAGATCGTTTCGGGCCTCTACGCCAACGGCCTCGCACCCGCGGGGGAGCTGCCCGAAGGCGACTATCACTGCCGCACGGTCAAGCTCGGCGGCATTTCGCCGCTCGTTGCCTACCAGTTCTTCGATTGCCGCATCGAGGCGGCCGAAGGCGGCGGCTACAGCATCGAGAAGACCACCGGTTCGCAGCGCTTTTCCGGGCATCTTGCGCCCTCGGGCGACGGCTATTTCTATCGCGGCGCCCTCAACTACGCCGACGAGGGGCCCGTCGCCTATGATGGGGCGAGCGAGCGCGACCAGGTCGGCTGCCTCTATAGGGTCAGCGCGGACGGGCAGAGCTTCGTGCTGGAGCTCCCCTCACCGCACCTTGAATCCCTCCACGATGTCATCGTGCTGTTGCCGGATGCGGGCGCGTAGAAATGTGTCCGAAAAAAGTCAAAGTCGTTAACGCCTTCTCTTTTCCGATGCGCTAGCGTGGGGCGATCTGCGAGACCCCAATGAGCGCCGCCACCTTCGTCCTCGCCATCAACCTCTTCATCGCCGCAATCTTTGCGGTGTCCTTCGGCGTGGTAGCCGCCTTCCAGAAGACCTCCGACGCGGCGCGCTGGCTGAGCGCCGCCTATGCGCTCGGCATCTTCAACGTCGTGCTCGAGTTCGTCATGCCGTTCCAGCAGGATCCCCGGCTCGTCGGCATCGGCATCTTCCAGGCTTTCCTGGTGGCCACGCTGATGATCGTCGTGGGCCTCGCCAAGCACTACCGGTTGCCCGTGCCCTGGTGGCTGCTCGGCGGGATTCTTGCAGCCTCGACCATCACCATCGCTATCATCATCAGCTGGCCGCGCGACAGCTTTGTTCGCATGGTGCTCTACCAGTTGCCATACTCAGTGGTCATGGCGGTCGGCGCCTGGGTGATCCTGCGCCAGCAGCACAAGCGCATGCTCGACGTGATCCTTGCCGCGCTCTTTGCCTTGAGCGCGCTGCAGTTCCTGGCCAAGCCTCTCCTCGCCGCCGCCATCGGCTCGGGCGCGCGCCCGCAGGACTACATTGCCTCGACCTATGCGGCGATCTCGCAGACCGTCGGCGCGTTCCTTCTCATCGCCAACGGGCTCCTCATCCTCCTCATCCTGGTGCGCGATCTGATGGAGGAGATGACGGCCCGCTCCGAGACCGACAAGCTCTCCGGCCTCTACAACCGGCGCGGGTTCGACGACCGGGTCGGGCCCGGCATCGCCATGCTGGCCCGCACCGGGCTGCCGGGCACGATGATCATCGCCGACCTCGACAACTTCAAGGCCATCAACGACAGCTACGGCCACGAAAGCGGCGATGAGGTGATCGCCGCCTTCGCCGTGCTTTTGAAGGAAGCGGCCGGCGAGCACTTCGTCGTCGGGCGGCTGGGCGGAGAGGAGTTCGGCATCTTCATGCCGGGCGTCGAAGCCTCGGGCGCGCGGCTCTTTGCCGAAAACGTGCGGACGCGGTTCGGCGCGATCGACTTCGCGTTCCTCTCGACGGGCATACGCGCAACGGTCAGCATGGGGGTGGCGCAGGTCGGACCTGGCGACAGTCATTCGGATGCGCTGCGGCGCGCCGATGCCGCGCTCTATCAGGCCAAGCGCGACGGACGCGACCGCGTGCAAGTGGCGGCGCCCGACGCCATGCCCGAGCATCCGCTCGAAAGCCACGCGCGGCCCCTGGAGCGGATCCGGCAGGTTTAGAGGCTTTCTTTGTTCGTCAGTCCGCCTTGCGCCGGTCGACGAACTCGAACTCGGGCTCGTCGCTGCCCGATACCTTGAGGGCGAGGTTCTGCCGGTCGAGCTCGGCGAGCCAGGCCGTCCACGAGCACGGGCTCATGCCGTCGTCGATCCGGGTCCTGTCCTCGTTCGAGCGGCGCTTGCGCTCGAAGCTCAGGCACAGGCGTGCCCGCATCTCCCCGAGATGGTCGCGAACGCGGGCAATCGCGGGTATGCCGCGATGTCCGCTCACCCAGCTCTGGATGTCGCGATGCCGGGTCAATGTGTGGGTATCGTGCATTGTGGCCTCCCCTCCTCAATGACTCTGGGATTCAACGGACCCGGCCCTCCTCCGGTTCCGTTTCTAACGCTAGGACCTCATGACGGCGCCCGTGTGACGAGGTTGAGCGCGCTCATCTCTTCGGCGGTAAAATAATAGAGCCTGTCGGGCGGCGTTTCGAGCGCGTGCAGCCACAGCGCCGGATCGACCCCGCTCGCCGTCAGGTGCCGGGTGATCTCGGCGGTCATTTCCTGCGCCTGCGCCATCGCGACGCCCGGCGCCTGCGCGAGGGCGTGCGCGTCTGCGGCAATCGCGCTGGCATAGACCTGGTGGACGCCGATGGCGGCATCGGGTCCCGCGATGCGCTCGGCTCCGGCGGCAAAGACGATGGGGCACGAAGACGCGCAGAGCGCTCCCGCCTCGACGCGCGTGGCAAAGCCGCGCTCGCGGACCAGCGCGCCGATGGCGAGCGCGTCGCGCACCGAGCCGCCCGGCGATTCCAGCACCACCGTCTCGACGTATTCGCCGCGCGCCTCGACCTCGGCCGCGAAGCGCTCGGCCGAACCGGGATCGAAGGTGCCGGCGAGGCGCAGATCGCCGGCGGCGGCGAGGGTGATGGCGAGCGGGGCCTGCAGCACCTGCCGGTCCGATGTGATGGAAGGCGTTGCCCCGGACTCCGCCGCTTCCGGCCGGGACGGCGGCAGGATGGGCTCGAGGGGCGCGGCAAAGCTCTCGGGATCCCAGGCGGTCATCTCGGTGTAGTCGACATAGAGGATGGCGAGCGTGCCGGCGAGGAGCGAGAAGAAGGCGGCGCGCATGATGGCGCCGTCGTCGAGCCCGGCGAACCAGCGGACGGCGCGGGCGCCGGGCCCGGCTTCGCCCCGGCTCACCCGGCGCGCCGTCACGGCCGCACCGGCGCTTCGCCGCGCTTGCGCTGGGCGGCATCGATCGGGGTCACCGTTCCATCCGCTTCCGAAGCGGCGGCGGGGGGCACGACCGGGGGCGCGGACGGCTCGCCCGGCTCCTCGCCATCGATGTCCGGCGGATCGGCCGCCGGCGTCGGCGCCGGTTCCTGCGCCCCGAGCTGGCGATAGAGGGACAGCGCCCGCAGCATTTCGGCGGCGGTGACGGTCTCGGCTTCGTCGATGGCCTCCGCCTCGCGCCGCATGGCATCGTGGACAACCATGAGCACCAGCACCAGCACGACGGGCAGCAGGTCGATGGAGATGGCCCCGGCCCAGGACGGCACGAAATCAGACCAGTAGCGGATGACCGCCTCGGCGCTGGAGAGCGGCACGAAACGGCGTTGCTCGACGGGCGGTTGGGCAAGGATCTCGTCGGCGGCAGCCGAGAGCGCCGCCGATTGCGCGCCGACGGACGAGCGCACCGTTTCCATCACCTGGTCCTGGCGCAGCGCGAGGTCCGCCGAGCGCCCGTCGGCGACGGGGGCGATGAAACCAGCCGAGAGGTCGGCGGCGGCGCGCTTGACCGAGGGAGCAACGCTCGTCTGCTGCAGGGCGGCGATGACTGCGGTCAGCTGCACCGCTTCGGACGAGAACTGGTCGGAGCGCGGCTCGATATCGCCAGGCGTCGAAACCAGCTCGCGCATGGCCGCGAGGCGGGCCGAGCCTTGCTCGAACAGCCCCTGCACCTCGGCGCGTGAACCGGTGATGCTGGCGGCGAGCTCGTCCATCTGCGCGCTCATCTGCGAGAGGAGCTGCACGACGCTGCCCGAACCCTGCGTGCCGGTCAGCGCGCCGCTCTCGCGCTCGTTGAGCGCCAGGCGCTCGAAACGCTCCGAGGCGCGCAGCACGTCCGGCAGCAGGCTCTGGGCGGAGAGCGCGTTGGCATGGGCCCGGTCGAGGTCCTCGGCATAACCCTGGAGGGTCACGGCCATGTGCTGCTCGAGGGCGGCCGAACCCGCAAGCGCGGCCGCATTGAGCCAGGAGCTCATGGCGATGATCATGGCGCAGCCAATGGCCATGACGCCAAAGAGCGCAATGCGCTGGAAGCCCGAGACGATCAGCGGCACGAAGCGCAGCATGAACGTCCAGAAGGCGTAGATGGCGACCGAGACCGCGGCCGAATAGACGATCGCGGCAAAGAAGACGAAGCTCGCCGACCCGTCGAGCAGGCCACGTACACCCAGATATGTGTAGACGCCGGAGGCCAGCGCCAGGACCGCGAGCGCAAAGCGGGACATCGTCTCGACCCCGCGAACGGTCTCGGCGAGACGGACGGCGTTGTTGCGCAGGTTCATGGCGTGAGCTGCCCCCGATTGGACCTTGCCGGGAGGTTAACATGGCGAAGCCGGCAAGAAATAGGCGGCGCGGAGGCGCGAAATCGGGCTGCGGTGACGTTTGCGTGAGCACCGAGAGTGCACCGTCCACTGGGCATTGACGCTCGATCCTCCCCGATGTCATTCCGGCGAAAGCCGGAACCCATCCTGAGATGCTTCCACAGCCGCAAGGTTTACCGACCGGAAGCGACTTTCCGAGTTCGTTGATGCGTTCAGGGCTGGATCCCGGCTTTCGCCGGGATGACATCCGGTTGTGGAGGGGAACTATCGAACCAATCTCGGAGAGCCCTACCCGCCCATCCTGCGCATCAGCCGCTCCACCCGCTCGCGCTTGGAGCGTTGGGTGATCTGGATGATGCGCTGCTTGAGGACGGCCAGGAACCCGGGCTTTTCCGCTTCGGTGAGGACGCTCGCCGTTTCCTCGGCATAGGTCGGGAACTGGTTGGGCGCGGCTTTCTTCAGCCGGTCGAGCAGGATCGGCACGGTTGTGCCCGCATGGCCCTTGGCGGCGAGCTTGACGAGGATGGCCGTGCAGCTGTCATTGGCGATGACCGAGCCCTTGTCGGCCGCGGAGATGATCTGCGGCAGGGCCTCGAGGATCGTTTCCGGGCGCTGCTCGGCGATGGATTCGAGCGCCTGCATGGCGCCCCAGACCTGGCGGTTGGTGTGGCTGGCGAGAAGCTGGAGGAATTCCTCGGCATAGGGCGCGATGAGCTCGGGACGTCGTTCGCCGACCTCGTAGAGGACCTTGAGCGCGTCGTTCTTCTGCCGCTTGTCGGTGCTCGATCGCAGGACCCCGATGAGTTCGGAAATCGCCTGCCTGTCGGCCTTCTGCGCGACGTCCTCGGCGAGCGCCACGTTCGGCTGCTCGTCGCGTCGCTCGAGTGCTCCCGCGAGTCGATCGAGAACGGTCATGGCATCACATCCTGCTGGTGGGTGCTTCCAGATAGGTGCCTCAGGCCTCGGTCGCAACCTCGAGCGCCAGAGTCACCATGTCGGTGAGCGAGGTCTGGCGCGCATCGGCGCTGATCTCCTCGCCGGTGATGAGGCAATCGGTCATGGTGCAGACGGCGAGCGCCCGGACCCCGAAGCGGGCGGCAAGCGTATAGAGCGCGGCCGCTTCCATCTCGACGCCGATGACGCCGTGTGCGGGCAGGATCCCGTAGCCTTCGAGTCCCGGCTCGCGATGATAGAAGATGTCGGAGGAGAGCATGTTGCCGGCATGGACCTTGAGGCCGGCGGCTTCCGCCTTCTCGGCGGCGGCGCGCAGCAGGCCGAAATCGGCGATGGGCGCGAAGTTGTAGGGTCCGAACCGGTCCTTGACGATGGCGCTGTCGGTGGTCGCCGCCTGGGCGAGGATCACGTCCCGCACCTTGACCGCGGCGTTGAGGCCGCCGCAGGTGCCCACCCGGATCAGCGTCTTGACGCCGTAGCTGTTGATGAGCTCGTGCACGTAGATGGAGAGCGACGGCTGGCCCATGCCTGTTGCCTGCACCGAGACGCGCTTGCCCTTGTAGGTGCCGGTAAAGCCGAGGCAGTTGCGCACCGAATTGACCTGTTTGGCGTCGGAAAGGAACGTCTCGGCGATCCACTTTGCCCGCAGCGGATCGCCCGGCAGCAGCACGGCTTCGGCATAGTCGCCCGGCCTGGCATGGTTGTGCGGGGTCATGGGCGATCCTCTTCTCGTCCGGCTGGAAATTCCGCCGAACCTGCCGCAAGGCACGCAAGGTGTCCAGTGGTCTACCGGCGGAAGGTGGCAGCGATCTCGACATGCATCGACCAGACGAACTGGTCGACGGCGACGAGGTTCTGGAGCGCAAAGCCGGCGTCGGTGAGAATGCGCGCGTCACGCGCGAAGGTGCGCGGATCGCACGAGACCATCACCACGTGCTTGAGCTTCGATGCCGCGATCTCGCGCGTCTGCGCCTCCGCCCCGGCGCGCGGCGGATCGAGCACGACGCAATCGAAGTCGGCGAGCTCGAAGCGGGTCAGGCAATCGCGGAAGAGGTCGCGCGCCCTGGCCACGATCTGCTTCAGGCCCGAGGTATGCCGCGCCGCCTTGTCGAGCGCGGCAACGCCCGCCTTGTCGCTGTCATGCGCCGTCACCCGCGCTTTCTCGGCGAGCCGCAGGGCGAAAGGGCCAATGCCGCAGAAGAGGTCGGCGACGGCCTTCGCCTTGCCGACGGCTTCGAGCGCATAGGCGGCAAGGGCCGCCTCGGCGGCGTCCGTTGCCTGCAGGAAGCTGCCGATCGGCAGTTCGACCTCGGCCCGGCCCATGCGCACGCGCGGCACCGCCGCCTGCGCCAGAAGCTCGCCATTGAGCGCCAGCCGTGCCAGGCCGAAGCGCCCCATGAGCGGCATCAAGCGGTTGCCGTCGGCGCGCTTCCTTTCGGTGCGCACGGCGATATCGAGACCGGTGAGGGTCGCGGTAAACGCGACGTCAGCCTCGCCCACCGCCGCATGGACGGCGCGGGCGATCTCGGGCGCGCGCGCAAGAGCCGGCACCAGGATCGGACAGCGCTCGATGTCGGCGACCTCGTGGCTGCGCAAGCGCATGTAGCCGGCGCCCTCGTCGCGCGCGTGAAGCGTTGCACGCCGCCGCCCCGCGCCGGCCGCATCGATGAAACGGGCGACGGATGCATCGATCCCCTGGTGCCGCAGCGGCGTCTCGATGAGACCGGTCTTGAACGCCTCATAGGCCGGCGGGGAGAGATGCTGGAGCTGACAGCCGCCGCAGATGCCGAAATGCGGGCAGAACGGGTCGCCGCGGTCGGGACTGGCCTCCAGAACCTCGACACGCGTCCCCCGCTCGCCCTCGACCTCGATGCGCACGCGCTCGCCGGCAAGCGCCAGCGGCACGAAGACGCGCCGGCCGTCGATCTCGGCGATCCCCTCGCCCTTGTGGCCGAGGCTGGTGATGGTGGCGATGGGCATGGGCACGCGGCAAGTGGCTGTTCGGCCACCCATAGCACGTATCGCCGCGCTTGCGTCTACCCGCCGCCCGCTACGGCGCGGCCCAGGGATCCTCGACCATCGGCCAGATGTCCTTGCGCGCCTTCAGATAGGGCGTGGTCTTGGGATCGTTGGGATAAGGCCGCCCGGCCGAGCAGTAGATGATCTCGGCGGCGATCCTCACGAAGGAATCGTAGAAGTGGTTGGTCGACTTGATGAGGAGGATCTTCTTCGCGCACGGATCGATTCCCATGGCGCCGAACACCGAATGGTCCCAGGTCTGGGCACGGGTCGAGTTGAGGATCACCTCGATGCCGTCAAAGGAGATGAGCGCGCAATCGCCCATCGGCACCCGCGCGTCACCGAATTGCTGTTCGGCATTGCGGGTGAGCCGCTCGATCCGCACGCGCTTGTCGATGGGGTTGCCGGTGAACGGGGCCGACTTGGCCCCGAAGCGCAGCGGAATCTCGGCCCCGACCCCGGCCGAAAAGCAGATCTGCACCGCGATCGGGTCCCAGATGGTGCCGACCGCCACGTCCCGCGCGCCGCGCGCGATGAGCTCGCCGAGGATGACCGTCGCATCCCCCGCCGTGCCGCCGCCCGGATTGTCCCACATGTCGGTGATGACCACCGGCCCCCTTTCCGCCGCGAGCGCCTGCGCCACCGCCTGCTTCTCGTCGAGCTGCGGCATCATGAAGGTGCCGCGCAGGGCATAGAGCTCGCGCCCGAGCTTCTCGGCCAGCACCGCACCCTTTGCCGCATCGCCGTCGGTGACGACCACGACCTTGGTGCCCATCTCGGGCACGTCGCCGGCCATGAAGCCGTGGATGACCGAGACGGAGAGAAGCCCGGGCTCGGTTTTTTCCATGGCATAGAGCCGGTCGACGAAGGCGCGCATCGGGTTGCGCGAGGTCGGGAACACGTCGATCATCCGGCAGTCGAAGACGCTCATCACCGGTTTCGCGCGCCCCTCCAGCCGCTCCACCGCGATCCGCCACAGATCCTCGGCCCGCTCGACGAAGTCGGTATGGGGAAACTCCTTGAAGACGGTGAAGAAATCCGCAGCCGCGGCGCGCTTGGCCGTCATGTGGCTGTGCGGATCGAGCTCGGCGCAGACGAGGACGTCCGGCCCGACGATCCCGCGCACGCGGGAAAGGAAATCGCCCTCCGGATCGTCATAGCCCGCCGCGACCATGGCGCCATGCAGCCCCAGCACCACGCCGTCGACCGGCAACGCGGCCTTGAGCTGATCGAGGATTTCGTCGCGCAGGCCCTCATAGGTCTCGCGGTTGACGAGACCGGCCGGGTCCGCCCAGGCCGCGGTGCCCTCGATCAGCGTCCAGCCCTTGTCTCCACACACCTTTCGCCCGACCGTGATCGGCGCCGAGCAGAGCGTCGGCGTTTGCGGGTGTTCGCCGGGCGGCGCGTAGAGCGAGGCCTCGAAGGCCTTGCGGTCGATGCAGATCGGCGAGAACGTATTGGTCTCGGTGGCGAGGGCGGCAGTAAAGAGACGCACGGGAACGCTTCCTTTGCGCAAAGCGCGAGCCGGCCGGGGATTGAAAGGCGCGGCGCGGAGCTTGTCGTCCGGCGAACCTAGCATGGCTCTTTGACCGCTTCACGTAAGAAATTTACATGGAATGGTCGATTTTGGTGCTGCTGCCGCGCCAGAATGCCCTATTCTGCCAGGGATCGAGAAATTCGCTTACATTTTTGCAAGAGGAGACCGCCGAGATGTCGATCATTCGCTATGGCGCCGAGAAGGCCGGCGCCGGTGGCCAGACCCTGCCTTTCGCGCGCGCCGTGCAGGCGGACGGCTGGCTCTATGTCTCGGGACAGGTGGCGATGAAGGACGGCGAGATCGTCAGGGGCTCGATCGTCGAGGAGACGCACCTGACCATCCAGAACGTCATCGCCATCCTCAAGGAAGCCGGCTACGGGCTGGAGCACGTGGTGCGCTGCGGCGTCTGGCTCGACGACCCGCGCGATTTCTGGAGCTTCAACGGCGTCTACAAGAGCTATTTCGGCGCGCACCCGCCGGCGCGCGCCTGCGTCCAGAGCCACATGATGGTCGACTGCAAGGTCGAGATCGAGTGCGTGGCCTATAAGGCTGCGGAGGGCAAATGAGCGCGGCCCCGTTCGGCCTCGACGGCAAGACCGCGCTGATCACCGGCGCGGGCGGCGGCATCGGACGGGCGCTCGTCGCCGCGTTCGGCCAAGCGGGCGCGGCGGTCATCGGCGCCGACCGCGAGGCGGGCATGCTCGAAGGGCTCGATCTTGCCGGAGAGGTGCTCTGCGATCTTGCCGATACGGCCGTTACGCAGGCCGCCATCAACGCCCACATCGCCGCCCACGGCGCGCCGGACATCCTCGTCTCCAACGCCGGCTTCACCCGCGCCGAGACCATGGGGCAGGTCGATATGGCGGTCTGGGAATCCGAGCTCGCCATCAACCTCAACGGGGCCTATGCGCTTTGCCAGCCCGTCGTCGAGGCGATGGCGGCGCGCGGGGGCGGTAGCGTCGTCTTCATCGCCTCGGTCAATGGCCTGGCTCATTTCGGCAACCCGGCCTATTCGGCCGCCAAGGCCGGGCTCATCGCCTACGCCAGGGCCATCGCGCTCGAACGCGGCCGCAAGGGCGTGCGCGCCAACGTCGTCTGCCCCGGATCGGTGCGCACCCCGGCGTGGGACCATCGGCTGGAAAAGAACCAGGCCCTGCTCGACAAGGTGCTGCCGCATTATCCGCTCGGGCGCCTGGTGTCGCCGGCCGAAGTCGCCAACGCGGTGATCTTCTTTGCCTCCGACGCCTCCTCGGGCATCACCGGCACCGCGCTCGCGGTTGACGCCGGATTGACCGCCGGCAACATGCGGTTCGTCAGCGAAGTGCTGGCGCAAGAGAACTGAATGCCATGAAAATCGCCGACGTCGATACACCCGCCGTGCTCATCGATCTCGACAAGGTCGAGGCCAACCTCAAGCGCACGCAGGACTACGCCGATGTGCATGGGGTGAGGCTGCGGCCGCACATCAAGACCCACAAGCTGCCGCGCTTCGCCAAGCGGCAGATCGAGCTCGGCGCCATCGGCATCACCGTGCAGAAGCTCGGCGAGGCCGAGGTGATGGCCGATGCCGGGATCAGCGACATCTTCCTGCCCTACAACATCATCGGCGCGGCGAAACTGGCGCGGCTGAAGGCGCTCCATGACCGCATCACCATCCGCGTGACGGCCGACAGCGCCGAAACGGTCGCCGGACTCTCGGCAGCCTTCGCCGGTGACAAAAAACCGCTCGAGGTGCTGGTCGAGTGCGACACGGGGATGGGCCGCTGCGGCGTGCAGACCCCGCAGGCGGCCGCGGAGCTGGCGAGGGTCATCGCGAACGCGCCGGGCCTCTCGTTTGCGGGTTTGATGACCTATCCGGCCGCCGGCAAATACGCCGAGGCGGCCCGCTGGCTGGCGGAGGCGAAGACGCTGCTGGACGAAGCCGGATTGCCGGCGCGCATCGTCTCCAACGGCGGCACGCCCGACCTCTGGCACGCCCACGAGGCGGAGGCGGCGAGCGAGCATCGGCCCGGCACCTACATCTACATGGACCGCTACCAGGTGGACAAAGGCGTCGCGACGCTCGACGATTGCGCGCTGACCGTCATCGCCACCGTCGTCTCGCGCCCGACGGAAACCCGCGCGGTGATCGATGCCGGCTCCAAGGCGCTGACCAGCGACACGCTGGGCTTGACGGGCTTCGGCCATGTCCTCGGTTATCCGGATGCGGTAATCACATCCCTCAGCGAAGAGCACGGCACCATCGATCTTTCCGCTTCAGCCAAGAAACCCAGGATCGGCGAGAAGCTGCGGATCGTCCCCAACCACTGCTGCGTGGTCTCGAACCTCTTCGACGTCGTGAACCTCACGCAGGGCGACGAGGTGGTGGAAACGGTGCCGGTCGCGGCGCGCGGACGGGTGGATTAGGATAGAGGTTGGGCGCCGCCGATGAACGCCGCGTGAACAAGGGCTTCCACCTGTTGCCGCATTTGATTTCTAGGTTAGGAGCGTTTCCAGCAAAAGTGGTCGCCACTTTCGCGGTTCGGAAACGCGACCAAACACAGCCTTGAGCGCCCGGTTCGATTCCATCGAAGCGGGAAGTGCTCTAGGGTCCTTGAAAGCAACGAGCCAGAAGTTCAGCCCATGATTCGCCGCGATGCGCTCCTTCTCGGGGTCTCCGCCCTCTTCGCCCTGGCCACCCCCGGCCTCGCGCAGACCATTCCCCTGACCGCCGAGGAAACCGAGCTCATCCGCAATATCGGCGCGCACAACACCGCCATCCGCACCATGGCCGGCCGCTTCCTGCAGATCGACACCAATGGCGGGCGGATCGAGGGCACCTTCTTCCTCGAGCGCCCGGACAAGGTGCGCTTCCGCTACAACCCGCCGAGCCGCGAGGAGATCGTCTCGGTCGGGCGAGGCTTCTATGTGCTCAACCGTGCCGACCGGACCTACTACGCCTACCCGCAGGACACCATTCCGCTGCGCCAGTTCCTCGGCGACCAGATCGACCTCTTCCGGGCCAACATCGTCGGCGTCGCCTCGGCCGACGGCTACATGACCATCACCATCGTCGACGAGACGGTGGCGGGCACCGTCGAGGTTTCGCTCGTCTTCGACACCGAGACCCTCGACCTCGCCCAATGGAGCCTCGTCGAGCCCAACGGCACGGAGCTGACCTTCTCGCTCTATGACGTGGAAAAGAACGTCGAGATCCCGCGCTCCTTCTTCTACATCGATGCGACCTACACCGCGATCGACCCGGCCAACCGCCGCTAGGAGCGCTTTCAGGAAAAGTGGACACCACTTTTCCGGTTCGAGAGCGAGACGAATCAAAGATACGCTTTACCCGCAAGGCCTTCGTCGGTCATAACGGCTCCGCACTCGTCTGGACCGCCAATGACCGTCTCCGTCGCCACCTGGAACATCAATTCCGTTCGCCTGCGCCTGCCCCTGGTGCTCGATTTCCTCGCCCAGTATCGGCCCGACGTGCTGATGCTCCAGGAGATCAAGTGCACCAACGACCAGTTCCCGCGCGCCGCCTTCGCGGCCGCCGGCTACCCGCACCAGGCCGTGCACGGGCAGAAGGGCTACCACGGCGTCGCCACCATCTCGAAGTTCCCGCTGACCGACATCTCGAGCCGCGGCTTCTGCAACATCCCCGATTCGCGCCACGTCTCGGCCCTGCTGGACTTCGGGCGCGGGCCGGTGACGTTCCACAACTTCTACATCCCCGCCGGCGGCGACGAGCCGGACCCGGCGATCAACTGGAAATTCAAGCACAAGCTCGATTTCCTCGGCGAGCTCAAGACCTGGTTCACCGAGCCGGTGTTCCAGCGCGGCCACCTCATCGCCGGCGATTTCAACATCGCCCCGCACGAGAACGACGTGTGGAACCACAAGCAGCTGCTCAAGATCGTCAGCCACACGCCGGTCGAGACGCAAACGCTTAACGCCATCCTCGCCGGCGGCCATGGCTGGACGGACCTGGTGCGCAAGCACGTGCCCCATGAGACCAAGCTCTATTCCTGGTGGAGCTATCGCGCCCGCGACTGGGAGCTTTCCGACCGCGGCCGGCGCCTCGACCACATCTGGTCGACCGCGGACGTCGCCGAGCACTCCTCGGCCGCCGAGATCGTGCGCCCGGCGCGCGGCTGGAGCGACAAGCCCTCCGACCACGTCCCGGTGATCGTGCGCTTTGAGGCGGTTTAGGGCGGGAACGATCTGTCGGCCGGGCACTCTCGCCCTGCTATCCCCCGATGTCACCCCGGCGAAGGCCGGGGCCCATCCTGAGGTGCAATCACATCCGCAAGGTGTGTGATTGGGCAGGAGCGCCCGCCGCCCGCCTCGTGCGCGCAGAAGTGTTCAGGGCTGGATCCCGGCCTTCGCCGGGATGACAACCGGTGAGTGGCGCCAAACTACACGAGCATGAGGGGTTCGGTCTTTCGGGTGAGAGGAATGCCGGCCATCATGCTTCAGGTCAGCGCTCGCCCTTCATCCTCTTGCCGACCGGCGCCAGCGCTCCGAGATAGGCGGCGAGGTCCTTCTCGATATGGGCGGCGGCGCGCGCGGCGAGGTCCGGCGACTGCTCGACGAGCTTGCGGAAGGCCGCGCGCGGCACGAACAGCATGTCCGTCTCGATGACGGCGGTGACGGTGATGAGGCGCGGGCGCGCCAGGATCAGCGCCATGGCCGAAATGACGGCGCCCGGATTGGAGATGGTATAGGGCTTGCCCGCGATCGCCCCGACGGGCTTGGCCTTGAGCGTGCCTTCGATGAGGACGTGCGCGCCTTCCGGCACCACGTCGCCCTGGCACACCACGTCGTCCGGGGCAAAGCGCCGCCGCTCGCTGGCAAAGGCGAGCAGCCGCTTTTGCTCGGCGTCACAGATGTCGAAGAATTCGGCCTGCGAGAGAACCGCGGCCGCCTCGTCCAGTCGCATCCTGCCCCACTATGCGAAGCATCGGGTGAGTTCCCGACGCTTCCATATAGGGGAAAAGACGAGTTGTGCTCAATGGATGAGGCGAATGCGGTTCAAGGAACCAGGCGATATCCACCTTCTTCGGTGACGAGGAGCCGCGCATTGGACGGATCGCGCTCGATCTTCTGGCGCAGCCGGTAGATGTGGGTCTCGAGCGTGTGGGTCGTCACCCGGTTGTTGTAGCCCCAGACTTCCTTGAGGAGCACGTCGCGGGTGATGGTCTTGGGCCCCTGCCGGTAGAGGTATTTGAGGATCGAGGTTTCCTTGTCGGTGAGCCTCACCTTGCCGCCGTCGCTCGATTCCAGCAGCTTTGCCGCCGGCTGGAAGCTGTAGGGCCCGATGGTGAACACCACGTCCTCGCTCTGGTCGTGCTGGCGCAGCGCCGCATCGATCCGCGCCTTCAACACCGGATAGCGGAAGGGCTTGGTCAGGTAGTCGTTGGCCCCGGACTGCAATCCCTGAATCTGGTCGGCGTCGCTGTCGTGGCCGGTCAGCATCAGGATGGGGCTCCTGAAGCCTTCGTTGCGCAAGAGCTTGACCGCCTCGCGCCCGTCCATGTCCGGCAGGCCGACGTCGAGGATCATCAGGTCGTAGTTCTTCTCGCGCACGGCCTTCAACGCATCGTTGGCGGTCTCCGCCTCGGCGAGATCGAACTCGCGTTCACCCGCGAGCTGCTCGATCAGCGTCTCGCGCAGTTGCGCATCGTCGTCGACGAGAAGAATGCGACGCTTGTTCATTGTTTTCTCCGCATGATTCTCTTTGTTGTCCTTTGCCGCACAGCATTGCGACTTGCATGGGACGGCCAAATCACTTCGCCGTTATCACGTTCGAGCAACGGGTAAACGACGACACAAGTTGCACCCGCCATTGCAATATAGGTGCTTTGCGCGCGGCTGCACGAGCAAACGAGGCTAGCGGCTCCAGGGGTCCTGCGCCGGCAGCAGCGCCGTGACCTCGTCCGCTGCGAGCCCGTGACGTGCAGCCGTTTGCGCGATGATGGCATCGAGATAGGGCTTGCCCGCAATGAGCGGTGCGCCCGGCCCCCCGCTGCGCAGGCGCGCCACGAAGCCGGCGCGACCGCCAAGCGTCTCGAGGGCGACCGCCAGGGCATCGGCGAGCCTGAGCATATCGGCAAGGGCCGCCGATGCCGCGCGTCCGGTTCGATGATCGTGCGCGGCGATGGCCTCGAGCGCTTCGGGCGGCAGCCGGCCGGCAAGCCACTCGGCCGCCAGCACGCCGTGCCGGCTCCAGTCGCCCTCGATGGCGAAGTAATCGAGGTCGTGGCACCACCCGGTGACGCGCCAGAGCGCCGGCGGATGCCCCAGGCGCGTCGCGAGCATCGCCAGCACCTCGCCGACATAGAGGGCGTGCGGAGCAACCCGCGTGCCCCCGAGATGCCGCTCGACGAGACGCAAGGCTTGCGCTTCGCTCAGCATCGCACGCTCTCAGCCCACCTTCGGGCGCTGGCCGAACAGCGCCGAGCCGAGCCGCACATGGGTTGCGCCCATGGCGATCGCCGTCTCGAAGTCGCCGCTCATGCCCATGGAAAGTTTTTCGACCTTGGCCTGCCGGGCAAGCTCGGCAAGATGCGCGAAATAGGGGCCGGGCGATTCTCCCTCGGGGGGTATGCACATCAGCCCGACGACATCGAGCCCGTGCACCTGCCGGCAGCGCGCCACGAAGCCTGCCGCCTCGGCCGGGTCGATGCCGGCCTTCTGCGGCTCGCCCCCGATATTGACCTGGACGAAGCACGCCAGGTTGCGCCCAGCCCGCTCCATCTCCGTCCTGAGGACGCCGGCAAGCTTGTCGCGGTCGACGGTCTCGATGACGTCGAAGAGCTCCACCGCCTCGCGCGCCTTGTTGGTCTGCAAGGGACCGATGAGATGCAATTCTATGCCGTCATAGGATGCCCGCAGCCCAGGCCATTTCGCCTTGGCCTCCTGCACCCGGTTCTCCCCGAAGACCCGGTGCCCGGCGGCGAGGAACGGCGCGATGTCCTCGGCCGGAAAGGTCTTGGAGACGGCAACGAGCCTCACCCTATCCGGCGGGGGGCCGAAGCGCTTTTGCGCCCGCGCCATCATCTGCCGGACCGTCTGCAGACGTTCGGAGGCCCTTGCGACGGCAGGTTCCACGCTTTCGCCCCGTTGCTGTTGACCAACTACGCGTTTTCTGGTGATGGTCGCTAGCCAAAATCCCCAGAAAACGCAAGGAACAGAGGCGGCATACCGCCCTTGCCCCTAAAGGACGCCGAAACGAGCATGAGCCTCGAACGCTACAACCCGCGCGAAATGGAGCCCCACTGGCAGAAGGTGTGGGACAAGCAGCAATCCTTCGTCGTCAAGGACGGCGACACGCGCGAGCGCTACTACGTGCTCGAGATGTTCCCCTATCCCTCCGGGCGCATCCACATGGGGCACGTGCGCAACTATGCGCTGGGTGACGTCGTCGCCCGCTACCAGCGCGCCAGGGGCAAGAACGTGCTGCACCCGATGGGTTGGGACGCCTTCGGCCTGCCGGCCGAGAACGCGGCCATCGAGCGTGGGATGAACCCCGGCATCTGGACCCGCCAGAACATCGAGGCTATGCGCGCGCAGCTGAAGTCCATGGGCCTCTCGCTCGACTGGACGCGCGAGATCGCCACCTGCGAGCCCGAATACTACCGCCACCAGCAGGCGATGTTCCTCGACATGCTCGAGGCCGGGCTCGTGACGCGTAAAGAGAGCAAGGTCAACTGGGACCCGGTCGACATGACCGTCTTGGCCAACGAGCAGGTGATCGACGGCAAGGGCTGGCGCTCGGGCGCCCCGGTCGAGCAGCGCGAGCTGACGCAATGGTTCTTCCGCATCTCGGACTTCGCCGAGGACCTGCTCGGCGCCATCGACGGGCTGACCGAATGGCCCGAGAAGGTGCGCATCATGCAGCGCAACTGGATCGGCAAGTCGGAAGGCCTTCGCCTACTCTTTGCGCTCGAGGCCAACGAGAAGACCGCCGCGACCAGCATCGAGGTCTTCACCACCCGCCCCGACACCATCTTCGGGGCGTCCTTCATCGCGCTCTCGCCCGACCATCCGCTGACCGGCGAGCTTGCCGCACGCGATCCGGCGCTCGCCGTGTTCGTTGCCGAGTGCCACCGCCATGGCACGGCGACCGAAACCCTGGAGAAGGCCGAAAAGCAGGGCTATTTCACCGGCCTCTCCGTCGCACACCCGGTCAAGCCCGGCGAGACTCTGCCGGTCTACGTCGCCAATTTCGTGCTGATGGACTACGGCACCGGCGCCATCTTCGGCAGCGCCGGCCATGATCAGCGCGACCTGGAGTTCGCGCGCAAGTACGGCCTTGCCGTCATCCCCGTGGTGCTGCCGCCGGGCGCCGACCCCGAGACTTTCGCCATCACCGACGAGGCCTATACCGACACCGGCACCATCTTCAATTCCGCCTTCCTCGACGGGCTGACCATCGAGGAGGCCAAGAAGACCATTGCCGACCATTTCGCGGCGCTGCGCGTCGACGGCCGCCCGCAGGGCGTCGTCGAGGTCAACTACCGGCTGCGCGACTGGGGCGTCTCGCGCCAGCGCTACTGGGGCTGCCCGATCCCGGTGATCCACTGCGAGGTCTGCGGCACCGTACCGGTGCCCAAGAAAGACCTGCCGGTGGTGCTGCCGCAGGACGTGACCTTCGACAAGCCCGGCAACCCGCTCGACCATCACCCGACCTGGAAGCATGTCGACTGTCCGCAGTGCGGCCGCCCGGCGCGGCGCGAGACGGACACCATGGACACCTTCGTCGATTCCTCCTGGTATTTCGCCCGCTTCACCGCCCCCCACGCCGATACGCCGACCGTGCCGGAGGAAGCCGACGCCTGGATGCCGGTCGACCAGTATATCGGCGGCGTCGAGCACGCGATCCTGCACCTCCTCTATTCGCGCTTCTTCACCCGCGCCATGAAGATCACCGGGCACCTGGGGCTCGACGAGCCGTTCAAGGGCATGTTCACGCAGGGCATGGTCACCCACGAGACCTACAAGGCCGGCGACGGACGCTGGCTCTCGCCCGAGGAAGTGACGATCGAGACGGTGGATGGCGAGCGGCGTGCGATCGAGACCGCCACCGGCAAGCCGGCCCATATCGGATCGATCGAGAAGATCTCCAAGTCCAAGCGCAACGGCATCGATCCGGACGAGATCCTCAAGACCTACGGTGCCGACACCGCCCGCTGGTTCATGCTCTCCGACTCTCCGCCCGAGCGCGACGTGCAGTGGACCGAGGCCGGCGTCGAGGGCGCCAGCCGCTTCCAGCAGCGCATCTGGCGTCTGGTCGGTGAATCGATCGCCATCGGTGAACAGTTTTCCGCAATTGAAGCCGGTGAGGACGACGATGACGCGCTGGCCCTGCGCAAGATCGTCCACCGCGCCGTCAAGCAAGTCGGCGACGACATCGAGGGACTGCGCTTCAACCGCGCCGTCGCCCAGATCTACGAGCTGGCCAACGCGCTCGCCCGCTATGTCGGCCTCGTCTCGCCGGCACCCGCCGCGCGCTGCGCGGCGCTTGCCGAGGGCGTCGAGCGGCTGGTGCAACTCATCGCCCCGATGATGCCGCACCTGGCCGAAACCTGCTGGCAGGCGCTGGGCAAGGAAGGGCTGGTCTGCGATGCGCCGTGGCCCGCGGTCGATCCGGCCTTTCTCGTCGACGACACCGTGACCCTCCCAGTGCAGGTCAACGGCAAGCGCCGCGCCGAGATCACCGTCGCCAAGGGATCGGCCCCGACCGCCGTCGAGGAACTGGTCTTGTCACTGGAGCCGATTGCCCGCATGCTGGACGGCAAGGCGCCCAAGAAAATCGTCGTCGTGCCGGACAGGATCGTCAATGTCGTTGTCTAAACAGCTGCTGCGCAACGGTTTTCTAGGGATCGCTATTGTACTTGGCGGAACGCTTTCCGCCTGTACCATGGCCCCGGTCTATTCTAACCCGCAGGCCGTCGCGCAAAAGCTCGCCTTCACCTATGCCGAGCCCAATTCACGGCTGGAGCAGATCGTCTACCAGGAGCTGCGGCTGCGCTTCGGCGTATCAGAGGCTCCGGACGCGCGGCAGGTGCGTGTCTCGGTCTCGGCCTCCGGGCCCCGGCAGGGCCTTTCCGCTACGCCCAACCCCAACACCCTGCGCCGGATGACCGCGACCGTCCGGGCGACCATCCTGCCGCCTGCCGGCAGCACGCAGCCGCCGCAGACCGTCACCCGCACCGCCACGGCCGACTTCACCACCAACGCCCAGGCCTTTGCTGCCCGCGAATCGGTGATCGAAGCCCAGGAACGCGCGACCCGCGCCGCCGCCGAATCCCTGCGCCTGGCGCTGCTCGCCGGCGCCATGCGCTGATTCCGCAATGACGGCTCTCAAGGCCCATGAGGTCGCACGCTACCTGCAGCGGCCGGACCTCGAGGAAGGCATTTTCCTCGTCTACGGGCCAGATACGGGCCTCGTGCGCGAGACCGCGCAGCGCCTCATCCGCCACTACCAGGGCGATGACCCGGAAGCGGCGAGCCTCGTGACCCTCGAAGCGTCTGAAGTCGATGCCGACCCGTCGATCCTTGCCGTCGAGGCCAAGACCATCTCGTTCTTTGGCGGCCGGCGGATCGTGCGGGTGCGCGGGGCCGGCAAGAACCTGGTCATGACGCTTTCCGAGCTGCGCGATGACCCGGCCGGCGCCATCATCGTGCTGGAGGCGGGTAATCTCGCCCCACGCGATGCGCTGCGCGCCCTTGTCGAGGCTGCCAGGCTCGGGCGGGCCCTGCCCTGCTACGCCGATACCGACGAGACACTCTCCGCCCTTATCCGCGAGACCTTCGCCAAGGAAGGTATCCGCGCCGATGCTGACGTCGTCGCGACCCTGCGCGACACGCTCGGCAACGACCGCGAGGTCACCCGGCGCGAACTGGAAAAGCTGACCCTCTACGCGGCGCAGAGCAAGGCGCTGACCCGCGAGGACGTGCTGGTGCTTTGCGCCGACAATGCCGCTCTCGTCGTCGATTCCATCCTCGACGCGACGGGGACCGGCCACGCGGAAAGGCTCGAAACCGCGCTCAACCGTGCGCTGGGCTCGGCGGTCGATCCGCAAAGGCTGCTCGCCATGGCGATGATGCACTTTTCGACCCTGCGCCGTTGGCGCGGCGAAGTCGACACCGGCAAATCGGCCCGCGACGTACTGAACGCGGCGCGCCCCAAGCCGCATTTTTCGCGCGCGTCGACGCTCGAGCAGCAGGTGCGCCTGTGGAGCGATGCCGCGCTCGCCACCGCCGGCGAACGCCTCCACCTTGCCACAGAAGAGAGCCGTCGTCGTCCGGCGCTGGCCGAAGCGGTGCTACGCCGCACGCTGCTGGCGCTCTGCATGATGGCGGCTGCGCAGTAGATTCAACGAAAAAGCGCTTCTCACGCCGTTTCACGTGAAACGGTTGCGACACGCAACCGCTAAGCTGTTGAATTTGCGTGTAGAAATCCAGAGATCGCTGCCCGGACCTGAGCTCGGGGGCGTTTAAAACGCCCGTCAGGAGTTTAAAGGAATGCGATAAACTTCGACTACAATCCCTGCCGAAAGCGCCCAGATGTCGAACGCACGGGGCTTCGCATGCGTCCGCTCTAGACCCGCGTCAGCCGCGAGCAGATGCCGTCGAGCTGTTCCAGCGTCTTGTAGCGGATCTCGAGCTTGCCGCCGCTGCCGCCGTGGCTGAGCGAGACGGAAAGGCCGAGCGCGTTGGAGAGCTGGCGTTCGAGGGCAACGGTATCGGCATCCTTGGCCGTCGGCTCGCGGTGCTTGACCGGAACGTCCCGCTTCTGGCTCAGCGCTTCGGCCTCGCGCACGGAAAGGCCGCGCGAGACGATCTCCTCGGCGAGCGCGGCCGGATCGGCGGCGGTGATCAGGGTGCGGGCATGGCCGGCGGTCAGTTCGCCACCCGAGACCATGCTCTTGACGGTATCCGGAAGCTTCAACAGCCGCAGCGTATTGGCGACGTGCGAGCGGGACTTGCCGATGACCTGGGCGAGGTCCTGCTGGGTATAGTCGAACTGCTCGATAAGCTGCTCGTAACCCTGCGCCTCTTCCAGCGGGTTGAGGTCGGCGCGCTGCACGTTCTCGATGATGGCGAGCTCGAGCGCTTCCTTGTCGTCGACCTCGCGCACGATGACCGGCACTTCGTGCAGGCCCGCGCGCTGCGCGGCGCGCCAGCGGCGCTCGCCGGCGATGATCTCGAAGATGTTGGGATCGCTCGACGGGCGCACCAGCAGCGGCTGCATGATGCCCTTCTCGCGCACGGAGTTGGTCAGCTCCTCCAGCTGCTCGTCATCGAAGGTGCGCCGCGGATTGGCGCGGTTGGCGATGACGAACTCGACGGGCAGGCGCCGCACGCCGCCGCTTTCGGCGACCCGCCCGGTCGATTCGAGCGTCGCCATGTCTCCGATGAGGGCTGCAAGACCCCTGCCGAGGCGGGAAGGTTTGTCGGTCATCATTCAATAATCCTCAGGCCGCATTGAGGTGCCGTTCGCGCCGGATCACTTCGGTGGCGAGCCGCAGATAGGCCTGGCTGCCGGCGCATTTGAGATCGTAGAGCAGCGCGGGCTTGCCATAGCTCGGCGCCTCGGAAAGCCGCACGTTGCGCGGAATGACCGTATCGTAGACCAGCGCACCCATTTCCTGGCGCACGTCCTGCAGCACCTGCTCGGAGAGGTTGTTGCGCTTGTCGAACATGGTCATCACCACGCCCTGGATGGAGAGGCGCGGGTTGAGCGTCGTGCGGATCTGCTCGATGGTCTGCAGCAGCTGGCTCAAACCTTCGAGCGCGAAGAACTCGCATTGCAGCGGCACCAGCACGGCATCGGCCGCCACCAGCGCATTGACGGTGAGCAGGTTGAGCGAGGGCGGGCAATCGATGAGGATATAGCTCACCGGCGCGCCGTTGATGGTCAACTCATTGAGCCGCCTGAAGGAATCGCGCAGCCGGAAGGCGCGATCGGCCTGCGCGGCGATGGTCAATTCGACGCCCAGGAGGTCCATGGTCGAGGGCACGATGGCGACGTTCGGCACGCTGGTCATCACCGCGGCGCCGGCAACGGTCGCCTCTCCGACCAGCAGGTCGTAGGCGGAAATCTCGCGGTCCTGGCGCGACACGCCGAGCCCCGTCGAGGCGTTGCCCTGCGGATCGAGATCGACGATCAGCACCCGTTCGCCGATGGCGGCGAGGGCAGTCGCGAGGTTGATGGCGGTGGTGGTCTTGCCCACCCCGCCCTTCTGATTGGCGAGAGTCAGGATGCGGGGAGCCAAGGCGGCCTCCGGAATTGCCTTCATGAACCGGTCTTCAAGCGCAAGTTCTTGAGCTCGACGAGGACGCCGCTTTCGTCGGTGTCGCTTTTCACCAGTACCACGTCATGCTGCCACAAGGCACCCGATTCCACCAGTTCTTCAACATGTTCCCGCCCCTTATGGAAAATGGCGCGGGTTTCGGGCCCGAAAAACGGCGCGGCAAGGGCGCAGAGCTGCGGCAGGCCGGCGAGCGCCCGCGAGGTGATGACGTCGATCGGCCCTGTTTCACGTGAATCAATCTCTTGCCCGCGCCGCGCCTCGACCTGTACGTCGAGGCCGAGTTCGCGCGCCACCGTGCGCAGGAAGCTGGCCTTGCGGCTCGTCGGCTCGACGAGGATGAAGCGCCGGTCCATGCCCTTGCTGGCGATGGCGAGGGGTAGCGCGGGAAAGCCGCCACCGCTGCCGAGATCGAGGATCGTCCGATCCGTTGCCGCCAGCAGCTTCAAGACCTGCAGGCTGTCGGCAAAGTGACGCGTCCACACCTCGGCCAGTGTTTCACGTGAAACGAGATTCTGTATCCTCTGCCATTTCTCAAGCAGGCGAGCATAGGATTCCAGATCGGCAATGACCGCTTCCGCGTCGCGGGAGAAATGCGCAGCATAGCGCAGAATGGCCTCGCGGCTGCGGGCGTCGACCATCAGCTCGCCTTGCGCAGGCCGCCGCGGCGGATGACCGAAAGCAGCAGGGTGATTGCCGCCGGCGTCACGCCATCGATCGCCTGCGCCTGGGCAATGGTCGCCGGCCGTTGCTGCGAGAGCTTCTGGCGCATTTCCATCGAGAGGCCGGCGATCTCTTCATAGCGCAGCCAATCGGGAATCTCGCGCATCTCGTCGCGCTTGACCGCCTCGACATCCGCCTTCTGCCGGTCGAGATAGACGGCATACTGTGCATCGACCGTCAGCTGCTCCAGCACGGCCGGGTCGAGCGCGGCGACCTGCGGCCAGAGGTGGGACACCTGCTCTTGCGTGACATCCGGGTACGAGAGCAGCTCGAACGCCGAACGCAGCTTGCCATCGGCATTGACCGGAACGCCGCCCTTGCGCGCCGCGCTCGGGCTGACGGTCAGCGTGGTGAGCAGCGCACGCCCCTCGGCCAGGCTGGTTGATTTTTCGTTAAAGGCCGCGGTGCGCGCTCCGCCGACGAGGCCGGTTTCGATGCCGAGCCGGGTCAGCCGCTGGTCGGCATTGTCGGCCCGTAGGTGCAGGCGGAACTCGGCGCGCGAGGTGAACATGCGGTAAGGCTCGGAAACGCCACGGGTGGTGAGGTCATCGACCATGACGCCGAGATAGCTCTCAGTCCGCGACAGCACCATCGGCGCTTCACCCCTGGCCGCGAGCCCGGCATTGGCGCCGGCGAGCAGGCCTTGCGCGCCGGCCTCCTCGTAGCCGGTGGTGCCGTTGATCTGCCCGGCCAGATAAAGGCCCGGCAGCCGCTTCATTTCGAGCGTGGCGCGAAGTTCGCGCGGGTCCACATAGTCATACTCGATAGCATAGCCCGGCCGCACGATGCGCACATTGGCAAGGCCCGGCATGGACTTGAGGAACGCCTCCTGCACCTCGGCCGGCAAAGAGGTCGAGAGCCCGTTGGGATAGATCGTCGGATCGTCGAGCCCTTCCGGCTCGAGGAAGATCTGGTGGCTGTCGCGGTCGGCGAAGCGCACGATCTTGTCCTCGATCGACGGGCAATAGCGTGGCCCCCGGCTCTGGATGCGGCCCGAATACATGGCCGAGCGATGAAGATTGTCGGAGATGATCCGATGCGTCTCCGCCGTCGTGCGCGTGACGAAGCAGGAGACCTGGGGCGTCATTATCTCCCGCGTCAGCATGGAGAAGGGCTCGGGCGGATCGTCGCCCGCCTGCTCCTCGAGGCCGGAAAAATCGATGCTGTTGGCGTCGAGCCGGGCGGGCGTACCGGTCTTGAGGCGGCCGAGCCGGAGCCCGAGCGCTTCGAGGCGCTCGGACAAGCCGAGCACCGGCTTCTCGCCGACGCGACCGGCCGGCACCGTTTCCTCGCCGCGATGGATGAGGCCGCGCAGGAACGTGCCGGTGGTCAGAACCACGGCACGCGCGGAAAAGCGGCGCCCGTCGAGCAGCACCACGCCGGCGATGCGACCGTTCTCGACGATAAGATCGTCTACCTCGCCCTCGACGACATCGAGGTTCGGCTGCGCCGCGATCGCCGCCTGCATGGCCTGCCGGTAGAGCTTGCGGTCGGCCTGGGCGCGGGGTCCGCGCACGGCCGGCCCCTTGCGCCGGTTGAGCACGCGGAACTGGATGCCGGCCGCGTCGGCGACGCGCCCCATCAGCCCGTCGAGGGCATCGATCTCGCGCACCAGGTGGCCCTTGCCGAGGCCGCCGATGGCGGGATTGCAGCTCATCTCGCCGATGGTCGCCTGCTTGTGGGTGACGAGCGCCGTCGGCACGCCGAGGCGCGCGGATGCCGCCGCCGCTTCGCAGCCGGCATGCCCACCCCCTACGACGATGACCGCATAGTCGCTCATGCACTTGTTCCTTGGCTTGCGGGCCCGTGCCACGCCCTCGTGGTTCGAGGCCGCTGCGCGGCACCTCACCATGAGGGCTGTTGCCAGAACCGTAGTGCTCCAGTAGCCCTCATGGTGAGGCGCGACGGCGAAGCCGAGCCTCGAACCACGAGGGCGTGGCACCTCTAGGCTAATGTTTCACGTGAATCAACATCGCCGCGCTGGGCGCAATGTTTCACGTGAGTCATTTGCCGATGCAGAAGCTCATGAACAGGCGGTCCAGCACGCGCTCGGCATCGATACGGCCGACGAGCCGTTCCAGCGCCTGCGAGGCCTCGCGCAGGGATTCGGCGGCGAGCTCGGGCGCATCGAGACGGGTTTCGGCTCGCGAGATAGCCTCGGCCGCCGCCTCGACCGCCGCCCGGTCGCGCTCGCGGCTGAGGAGAGCCGGTTCGCCATGGGCGGTCAACTCTCCGGCAAAGACGGCGAGCCGGTTCTCCAGCTCGACAAGCCCGCCGGCGGAGAGAACCGAGACGGAGAGATCCGCGGCTGGCGCTGGTCCGATATCCGCCTTGGTCGCCACGCGCCAAATCGGAGCGTCGGTCGCCGGCGGCACTTCGGGCGAGGCGACGTCCGGCGCCATCAGCCAGAGCACCAGGTCGGCGCGTTCGATCTCGACGCGCGCCCGGCGCACGCCCTCGGCCTCGGCCTTGCTGTCGGTTTCGCGCAGCCCCGCCAGGTCGACGAGGATGACGAGCTGGCCGTCGATGTCGACGGGCACCTCGCGCACGTCGCGGGTGGTGCCGGCCTCGTCGGTGACAATGGCGATGTCGGATTTCGCCAGGGCATTGAGAAGGCTGGATTTTCCGGCGTTCGGCGGGCCGGCGAGCGCGACGCGTATGCCTTCGCGCACGATCCGGCCGCGCGTGAGGCTGGCAAGGGCATCGGACAGTTCGGCGCGGAGCCGCGCAAGGTCCGCCGCGAAGGTTTCCGGCAGAGTATCCTCAACATCGCCTTCGTCGGAGAAATCGAGGCGCGCCTCGATCTCGGCGCGCAGATCAAGGAGCGTTTCGCGCCAGCCGTCGATGCGGCGGCTGAGCCCACCCTCGTAGCGGGCGAGCGCCTGCCTGCGCTGATTCTCGGTCTCGGCCCCGATGAGATCGCCAAGACCCTCGACCGCGGTGAGGTCGAGCTTGCCGTTCTCGAAGGCGCGGCGGGTGAACTCGCCCGCTTCCGCCAAGCGCACGCCCACCTCGGCGGTCAGCACCCGCAGGATCGCGCGCACGCCAGCGGGAGAACCGTGCACCTGCAGCTCGGCGCAATCCTCGCCGGTAAAACTCTTTGGCGCCGGGAAATAGGCGACGAGCCCGCTATCGAGCGCGCTCTCGGCGCCGATGCGCATCAGGGTCAGGCGGCGCGCTTGCGGCACGCCGCCGACATGCTTTTCGAGGAGATCCGGCACTCGCGGTCCGGACATGCGGATGACCGCGACGCCCGAAGGCAGTGTGCCGGAGGAGAGCGCAACGATTGTATCGCCCCCACGCATCAGTTCGTCCCGATTGTTGTCGAATTGTAACCCTCTCCTCGAGGGAGAGGCCGGGTGGGGGAGCCATAGGTGACTGACTGAGTCACCCCCACCCTCATTCCCTCCCCTCAAGGGGGAGGGAGGCGATGGAGCCGCCAGGTTCCGTGGAAACTGGCAGTCCGCACAAGCCTAGGTGTTCATCGAATCGAAGAAGTCGGAATTGGTCTTGGTCTGGCGCACCTTGTCCATCAGGAACTCCATGGCATCGATCGTGCCCATGGGATTGAGGATACGGCGCAGCACGTACATCTTCTTGAGGATATCCGGCTCGACCAGCAGCTCTTCCTTGCGGGTACCCGACTTGGTGATGTCGAGCGCGGGGAAGACGCGCTTGTCGGCGACCTTGCGGTCGAGGATGATTTCCGAGTTGCCGGTGCCCTTGAACTCTTCGAAGATCACCTCGTCCATGCGGCTGCCGGTATCGATCAGCGCCGTCGAGATGATGGTCAGCGACCCGCCGTCCTCGATGTTGCGCGCCGCGCCGAAGAAGCGTTTGGGGCGCTGCAGGGCATTGGCGTCGACACCGCCGGTCAGCACCTTGCCCGAGGATGGCACGACGGTGTTGTAGGCGCGTCCGAGCCGGGTGATCGAATCCAGGAGGATGACGACGTCGCGCTTGTGCTCGACGAGGCGCTTGGCCTTCTCGATAACCATTTCGGCCACCTGCACGTGGCGCGAGGCCGGCTCGTCGAAGGTCGAGGAGATGACCTCGCCCTTGACCGAACGCTGCATGTCGGTGACTTCCTCAGGGCGCTCGTCGATGAGGAGGACGATCAGGTAGCACTCGGGATGGTTGGTGGCGATCGACTGGGCGATGTTCTGCAACAGAACCGTCTTGCCGGTGCGCGGCGGCGCGACGATCAGCGCGCGCTGGCCCTTGCCGAGCGGCGCAACCAGATCGAGGATGCGCGCCGAACGATCCTTGATCGTCGGATCCGGCAGCTCGAGGCGCAGGCGTTCGTCGGGATAGAGGGGGGTGAGGTTGTCGAAGTTGATCTTGTGGCGGACGTTCTCGGGGTCTTCGAAATTAATCGTGTTGACCTTCAAAAGCGCGAAATAGCGCTCGCCGTCCTTGGGAGAGCGGATCTGGCCTTCGACGGTATCGCCGGTGCGCAGGCCGAATCGGCGGATCTGGCTGGGGCTGACGTAGATGTCGTCGGGCCCGGGCAGGTAGTTGGCGTCGGGCGAGCGCAGGAACCCGAACCCGTCGGGCAGGACCTCGACCACCCCCTCGCCCGTGATGTCCACCTCTTTGGAGGCCAGCTCCTTCAATATGGCAAACATCAGTTCCTGTTTGCGCATGGTCGAGGCGTTCTCGACCTCGTGTGTTTCGGCGAACGCCAGGAGTTCTGCCGGAGACTTGGCCTTGAGCTCGCTGAGCTTCAGATTCTGCATGTGGTGGATGACCCTTTAGGGAAATCTTGGGGGAAGTAAAAAGGCGGGAAGGATGGGAAGGGGCATCGGACGGGCGACCGGTTGAGACTCGATCGCGCTCTTTCAACGATGCGTTGCCCTCACATAGCGTGGTGGACCGCTGGTTTCAAGGACGAAACCGGCCGGGGGCGGCAGATTCACGTGAAACGCGTCAAATGCCGAACATTTCAAAACGGGCGTACGATGACGGCGATGACGATGCCGATCATCAGGACCGTCGGGATCTCGTTGATGAGGCGATAGTAGCGCGCGGGCTTGTCGTTGCGATCCTCGGCAAACGCCTTCATGTGCTTGACCAGCAGCCCGTGGTAACCGGACATGGCAATGACCAGCACGGCCTTGAGCCACACCCAGCCCTCGGCAAAGCTCACCGCCTGGAAGCCGATGACCATCCAGAGCCCGAAGATCCAGCTGGCGATCATCGCCGGCGTGGTGATGGCGCGCAGGAGCCGCCGTTCCATGACCTTGAAGGTCTCCGATTGCGTCGAGCCGATCTCGGCGTCGGCGTGATAAACGAAGAGCCGCGGCAGGTAGAAGAGCCCCGCCATCCAGGCGATGACCGAAATGACGTGCAGCGCCTTGACCCATTCCATGGTTCGCTCACCCGTTCCTGACGATGTCGATGAGCCGTTCCACATGGGGAATCGGCGTTTCCGGCACGATGCCGTGCCCGAGGTTGAAGATGTGCGGACGCCCGGCGAAGGCCGAGAGAATCGCGCGGGCCTGATCTTCCATCTGCCGCCCGCCGGCGACAAGCCGCAAGGGATCGAGATTGCCCTGGACCGCAATCGTTCTGGGCACGGCCGCGTCGGCGAAAGCCGGGGGCGTCGCATAATCGAGGCCGACGGCATTGACCCCGGTCTTTTCGACGTATTCGCCGATCATGCCGGCCGCCCCGCGCGGAAAGCCGATGATCGCGGCATCCGGCACGCGTTGGCGCACCCCTTCGACGATCCGCCGGTTGGGTTCGATCACCCGTTCGCGGAACGCCGGCTCGTCGAGGTTGAGCGCCCAGCTTTCGAAGAGCTGCACCACGTCGGCCCCGGCGGCGAACTGGGCGGTCAGGTACTCGATGCTGGCTTCGACCAGCACGTCGATGAGCGCGGCGAACGCTTGCGGCTCGTGCAGTGCGAAGAGCCGCGCCGCCGCCTGGTCGGGCGAGCCGCGTCCGCCGATCATATAGGTGGCGACCGTCCAGGGCGAACCGCAGAAGCCGATCATGGTCTTGCCGGGGTCCAGATCGCCCTTGACCCGCGTCAGCGTCTCCAGCACCGGCGCCAGCCGCTCCACGACCCCTTCGGGCTTCAACGCGGCGATTGCCCTGGCGTCCACCGGATCGAGAAGCGGTCCCTCGCCCGTCTCGAAGCGCACCTTCTGCCCGAGCGCGTCGGGAATGACGAGAATGTCGGAAAAGAGTATGGCTGCGTCGAGATCGAACCGACGGAGGGGCTGCAGCGTCACCTCGGCGGCAAGTCGCGGCGTATAGCAGAGCTCGAGGAAACCCCCGACCCCGGCGCGCAGCTGCCGGTACTCGGGCAGGTAGCGACCGGCCTGGCGCATGATCCAGATCGGCGCCCGTTCCTGGCGCTTGCCCTTGACCGTCTCGAGGAGGATCTTGCCGCTTGCCCCGCTCACGCGGCCCTCCCCCATCCAAACCGATAAAAAGAGTCTTCTTCTTTTATCTTCATCATCATGGCGGTGTTTTGCCCCAATTCACGCCTGCCCACAATCGCGCCCCCTCGCGTCAGAAGAGCACAGCCCTATGGTTAACGGGGTGTTAACAACCATCCTCGCCCGATTGCGTTGCACTGCGCGCAAGCCCTGCGTTAACGGGCCGTTAACCAGTTTGCGCCGCCCATCGGATCGGTGGATGGGCCTGTTCGAATCCGTGGCCCCTGGAAGGCCATGAAAAAGCGGTTTTCCCCCACTCCTATCCATAGCCCTTGGCGAGTCAGCAGCCGGGTCAGTCTGTTAACGCTTCGTTTACCAAGTCGAACAACTCGGGCCGTTGGCCCAAACCGTCCACCTTACGCACAAGGAGGGCTTGAGCTTGTGGGGACAGTGTGGAAAACCTTGATCCCATGCTGATCCTTGCCTCGCAATCCACCACGCGCCGGGCCCTGCTCGCCGGGGCCGGACTCGACTTTGCTGTCGAGCTGGCCGGCGTGGATGAACGCGCCATCGAAGCGCAGGCGGAAGCGGCCGGAGGCGATGCGCGCGACATCGCTTTGCTGCTTGCCGCCGCCAAGGCGAAGGCCGTTTCCGGTAACCGTGACGGTGCGCTGGTCATCGGCGCTGACCAGACCCTGTCGCTCGGCCCGCGCATTTTCCACAAGCCGGACAGCATGGCCGCCGCCGCCGAGCAGCTCGATACCCTGCGCGGCAAGACCCATCGCCTGCACGCGGCCATCGCGCTCGCCAGGGGCGAAGAGGTGCTGTGGTCGCAGGTCGAAACCGCCGAGCTGACGATGCGCGAGTTTTCGCTTAAGGAGCGCGACGACGTGCTGGCGCTCGAGGGCGAGGCCGTGCTCGGCTCGGTCGGTGGCTATCGGCTGGAAGGCCCCTCGATCCGGCTTTTTGCCACGGTCACCGGCGACTATTTCACCATTCTCGGCCTGCCGCTGCTGCCGCTGCTGGCGGCGCTGCGCGAGTTCGCGCCCGAGCTCCTCTCGAAAGCCCCCGCGTGACCACCAGAGCCTTCGTCATCGGCCACCCGATCGCCCACTCCCGCTCGCCGCTGATCCACGGCACGTGGCTTGCCGAACACGGGATCGAGGGCAGCTACGAGCCGATCGATGTCGCCCCGGACGCGCTGGAAGCGTTCATCGAGCGCGTGCGCAAAGGCGAGTTCGCCGGCGGCAACGTCACCATTCCGCACAAGGAAGCCGTGTTCAGCCTTTGCGACGATGTCGATCCGCTGGCCGAAAAGATCGGGGCGGTCAACACGCTCGTCATGCGCGATGGCAGGCTTTTGGGCACCAACACCGACTATCTCGGGTTTCTCGGCAATCTCGACGCCGGCGCTCCCGGCTGGTCGCAGGGTCTGGAGCGGGCGCTGGTCCTCGGCGCGGGCGGCGCGGCGCGCGCCATCCTCGTTGCGCTCGCGAGCCGCGGCATCCCCGTCATCCTCCTCAACCGCACGCGCGCCAGCGCCGATCGCCTCGCCGCCGAGATCGACGGGGACGTCACCGTCGGCCAGCTCGCCGACATCAACGAAGCCGCTCCGCTCGCCGGTCTCGTCGTCAATACCACCTCGATCGGCATGCACGGCACCCGCTTCGAGGGCTTCGACCTGAGTGCGCTGCGCCCCGATACGCTCGTCACCGACATCGTCTACGTGCCACTCGAAACGCCGCTTCTCGCCGAGGCGCGGGCGCGCGGCCTCAAAACCGTCGACGGCCTCGGCATGCTGCTGCACCAGGCGGTGCCGGGGTTCGAAGCCTGGTTCGGCGTGCGCCCGCAGGTGACGCCGGCGCTGCGCGCGGCGGTCGAAGCGACATTGGGGCACTAGAATGCAGTCGATCGCTCTGCTCCCGTCAGAACAATATGAGCGCGGTGGGGAACCGTCCCGCCTTCTCCCCTTGTGGGAGAAGGTGCCCGAAGGGCGGATGAGGGGTTGCTGCCGCCGGCACTTGTGTTTGCGGCAGTATCGCAGACCCCTCACCCTGATTTTCCGCTGGACGCGGAAAATCTGCCCCTCTCCCACAAGGGGAGAGGGGAAAGGTGCGAAAGAGCCGCCGGCCCTGGTGGCAGGGGGGATTGGGTGATGTTCCGCCTCGGCGTCACCGGCTCCATCGCCACCGGCAAGTCGACGGTCCTCGAAGCCCTCGCCGATTTCGGCGCGCGGGTCTCGTCGGCCGATGCGATCGTGCATGAGCTCTATGCGGGTCCCGCCGTCGGAGCGGTCGAGGCGCTGTTTGCCGGCGTTGCCGTCGACGGCGTCATCGACCGGGCGCGCCTCGCGGCAGCCCTCGCCGCCGAACCGCGGCGGCTCGCCGAGCTCGAGGCGGTGGTCCACCCGATGGTGCGCACCCGCATCGCCCGGTTCATGGATGAAGCCGAGGCCGATGGAGCCGCGATCGCCGCCGTCGAAGTGCCGCTGCTGTTCGAGAGCGGCTATGACTACGGGTTCGATGCGGTCGCCGTCACCGTCTGCGAGGAAGCCGAGCAGCGGCGCCGGGCCCTTGCGCGGCCGGGCATGACGGTGGAAAAGTTGCAGACGATTCTTGCCCGGCAGATGCCGCAGGCGGAAAAGAGGGAGCGGGCCGACTACGTGATCGACACCACCGGCCCCGAAGACGAAACGCGCCGCACGGTCAAGGCCATGGTGGCGAAAATCCAGGCGCAGCAGGCGAGCCAATGAAGCGCGAGATCGTCCTCGACACCGAAACCACCGGTCTTTCGCCGGCCACCGGCGACCGGCTGGTCGAGATCGGCGGCGTCGAGCTCATCAACCACATCCCGACCGGGCGCACCTACCACGTCTACATCAATCCCGAGCGCGACATGCCCGAAGAGGCCTATCGCGTCCACGGGCTCTCCAACGAATTCCTCGCCGACAAGCCGCTGTTCGCCGCCGTCGCCGAGGATTTCGTCGATTTTATCCACGAGGCGACGCTCGTCATCCACAACGCCGCCTTCGACATCGGCTTCCTCAACGCCGAACTGGAAAAGATCGGACGTCCGGCGCTGACCAACGAGGTCGTCGATACGGTGGCGCTGGCCCGCCAGATCAATCCGGGCGCGCGCGCCAGCCTCGATGCGCTCTGCAAGCTCTACGGCATCGACAATTCGCGCCGTACGCTGCACGGGGCGCTGCTCGACAGCGAGATCCTGGCCGATGTCTACCTGGAGCTGATCGGCGGGCGCCAGGTGGCGCTGGCGCTGGTCGCCGAAACCACGGTTTCGGTGGGGCTGACCCTCGTCGACCGCACCCCCGCCCGCCCGCGTCCGGTTCCGCTCCGCCCACGGGTCTCGGCCGACGAGATCGCCGCCCATGCCGCGCTCATCGCAACGATCGGCGCCGATGCGCTGTGGAACGCTTATGAGGAAAAGGCGGCCTGAGGGCTGCCTGATTGGGACGATATTTGCCCCAAGCCGCGACCCGGTAAACACCGGCACCAGGTGCTTTCACCCCATGTCCCCTCAACCACCGGGTCATTCCCGCGAAAGCGGGAACCCCTGTTCTGCGCATTCCGCCCAGCAAACGGAGATCCCCGCGTTCGCGGGGATGACCCAGTGGGGCGTGGCGATATCGAGCGAAACCGCAGCAGCGCCGTTTACTGGGCCCCGGCTTTCGCCGGGGTGACATCGGGGGGTGGGTAAAGCGATGCGCGGTTCCGCGACAAAAAACTCAGTTCGGCTTGTCGCTCGGCGCGTCGCTGTTGGCCGGCGCTGCCGGGGCTGCGCCCTGCTGCTGGGCGGCGAGCTTGGCCAGGTTCTGCCGGTAGATGGCGAAGAAGTCGACCGGCTCCATCATCAGTGGCGGGAAGCCGCCCTGCTGGGTGACGTTGGCCAGGACCTGGCGGGCGAACGGGAAGATCAGCCGCGGGCATTCGACCATCAGGAGCGTCGAGAGCTGGTTCTCGGGCACGTTGCGGATGCGGAACACCCCGCCGTAGACGAGCTCGACGTTGAACAGCACCTGCTCGGCCCGGTTGGCCTTGGCGTTGAGGTTGAGCTCGACCGCGTAGACGTCGTCGCTCTGCTTCTTGACGGCAACGGAGATGGCGACGTTGAAGGCGGGGTTGCCCCCGCCCAGCATGATCGAGCCGGGCGCGCCGGGATTCTCGAAGGAGAGGTCGCGCACGTACTGGCCAATGAGGTTGAGGCTGGGGGCCGTGCTGGCATTGGCGCCGGGCGCTGCCGCGTTCGCGGTCTGGTTGTCGTCGGCCATTTCAACTGTCCTTCTTGGGTAGGAAAGGCTGGAATTGGCCGCCTCGCTAACATCTTTGGCCGCGCGTCACAAGCCGAGGCGGCGCATGCAGTCCATAGGGAACCCATGTTCTTGGCCCCAGATGTTCCCCACTCACCGGTCATCCCCGCGCAAGCGGGGACCTCTGTTTACCGAGCCGATCATGAAACAGAGGTTCCCGCTTACGCGGGAATGACTCGGTGGAAGAAATCGATAACGCTCGCGGGCATGTTCGGGTGCATCGTCAGCGCTGCCGGTAGTCCTCGTCGTCGAGATCGATGGTGCGCGTACCCTTGACCCGCCGATCGACGCGCGGGTCGCCGTAGTAGGCCGTGCCGCCATCGACGACGACCATGCGTTTGGAAAGCGCCGCATAGATCAGCGAGCGCACCGGCGGCAGCAGCAGCGCGATGGCGAGGATGTCGGAGAGGAACCCCGGCAGCACCAGCAGGAGCGCCGCGAACCCGATCATGAGGGCGTCGGCGACGGTGCGCGCAGGCAGCCGCCCGCTCGAAACGCTCGATCGCATCTGCCCGAGAACCGCGAGCCCCTCGAGGCGCAGCAGCACCGCGCCGCCGATCATGGCCGCGATCAAAAGTCCGAGCGTTGGCAGCAGTCCGATGGTCTGGCCCACCTTGATGATGAGGGCGATCTCGATGAAGGGAACGAGAAGAAGGCCTATGAGGGCGATACGGGCCAAGGACTTTCCTTCCTTCTCAAAAACCTCTGGCGACGTGCCTCGCGGCAATTCGTCCAATCGTGAACTGGTTTCGCGGTGCACTTTGCCTATATATAGGACGACTTGAGGGCTCTGCGAGCCTCGCTGCAATTCTGACACAAGCGTCAACCGGGTGTGACTGGCCACATGGACGAGTTTTTCGATCTTCCGACCCTCATCGTCATCGGCGTAGCCGTGGTGATCCTGTTCCGGCTGCGTTCGGTGCTCGGCACCCGCACGGGCAACGAGCGGCCGCCTGTCGAGCGGACCCGCTCCGAAGAGGCCAAGGCCCGCGCCGGCGAGGAGACCGTGGTGCCGCTGCGCCCGCAGCAGGGCGCCCCAGCCCCCAATCTCGACGACGAGCGGCGCGCCAGGAAGCTCGAGGCCGAGATCGAGCAGACCGCTCATGGCGATGCCGCGCTTGCCGACAATCTCAAGGCCGTGGCCGAAGCCGATCCGACCTTTACCCCCAAGTCGTTCCTCGAAGGGGCCAAGATGGCCTACGAGATGATCGTCACCTCGTTTGCCCAGGGCGACCGTGCGACGCTCAAGAATCTCCTCGAAAAGGACGTGTTCGACGGCTTCCAGCGCGCCATCGCCGAGCGCGAGGCCGCCGGCCGGCATGTCGACTTCACCTTCGTCGGCCTGCCCAAGATCGAGATCTCCGACGCCGAATACGACAAGCGCGTGGTCAACGTCACCGTGCGCTTCTTTGCCGAGGTGGTCTCGGCCACCTACGAAAAGGATGGCCAGCTCGTCGAGGGTCATGCTGAGCAGGTGCAGAACATCGCCGACGAATGGACCTTCTCGCGCAATCCCAAATCGCGCGACCCCAACTGGAAGCTCGTCGCCACCAGCCAGCTCGACTGATCGCGTCACGTGCAGGCGGCGACGGCCATGGCCAGACGCGGTCCGAAATCCCCGGTGCCCGATTTCCACCTGTGGACCGCCGTCACCCGAACCGTCGACCCGTTGCGCAAGCCCCGCGTCCTGCGTGAACCGGCCGACCCGCTGCCGCTTCCCGAACCTGCCGCGCCCGCCGATGTCGCGCAATTGAAGCGCGCGCCGGTCAGGCACCCGCCGCCGCTCCCCATGCCGCCCTATCAGGCGCAGCCCCAGCGCACCGTTCCCGAGACCGCCATCGAGCCGCGCCTGCGCCGCAAGCTCCGTCGCGGCCACGTCGAGATCGACGGCACCATTGACCTCCACGGCATGCGCCAGGACGAGGCGCGCCTGGCGCTCGGCAGGTTCATCCCGGCCCGTGCGGCGCGCGGCGACCGCACCGTGCTGGTCATCACCGGCAAGGGCTTAAAGAAGGTCGACGAGTTCGCCACCGTCATCATCGAGCGCGGGGTGCTGCGCGCCATGCTTCCGGTCTGGCTGTCCGAGGCGCACCTTGCCCCCTACGTCTCCGGCTGGCATTCGGCCGCCCAGGGCCATGGCGGGGAAGGCGCGTTCTACGTGCGCCTGAGACGCCCGGGAGGGGCGGCGCCATGACCCCGCTCGGCGCAAAGCTGCGGGCCCTGCGCGAGGAGCGCGGCATTTCCTTGAAGGAAATGGCCGCCGCCCTCAACGTTTCGAGCGCCTATCTCTCGGCCCTGGAGCACGGCCGGCGGGGACGTCCGACCGGCTTCATGCTGCATCGCATCATCACCTTCTTCAACGTCATCTGGGACGACGCCGAGGAGCTGCAGCGCCTCGCCGAGCTTTCCGACCCCAAGATCACTATCGATACCGGCGGCATGGCGCCCGAGGCGACGGAGCTGACCAACCGGCTCGCCCGCGACATCGGCCGGCTCGAGGTCGAGGACCTCATATTCCTGCGCAACGAGCTGGTGCGGCGCGTGGGGCGCAAGGCGGGGTCCTGAACCCGGACTCCAGGCCCGGTAAGTTTTCGTTCATTTTTCATAGGGTAGCGCTCGTTCTCCTGGAGAACCGCGACCATGTACGCATTCGGCAACGAAACCACCATTCCGGGGCTGCACTGCGCCTTTCCCGACGAGACGATCGCATTCCTGACCGCGCTCGGCTTTCGCCTGACCTACGAGATGCGCCGGCCCTATCTCTATCTCGCCTTCGCCTGGCACGGCGTCGAGCTGCACTACGCCGCCGCACCCAAGGACCTCGACGTCGACGCCGAGGACACCGGCGGATGCCTGGTGCTGGTCGACGAGGCCGCGCCCTATCACGAAGCGTTCGCCTCCGCCATGCGCAAGGCCTATGGCAAGGTGCTGGTGACGGGCAGGCCGCGCATGACCCGGTTCCGCACCGGGCAGAGCCGGTTCTCGCTGATCGATCCTTCGGGCAACACCTTCATCTTCGTGGAACGCGACGAGCCCGAGGATCTCGAATACGGGGGCGCCGCCCACCTCGAAGGCCTGGAGCGCGTGCTCGACAACGCCCGGATCCTGCGCGACTTCAAGACCGACTACGCCGGAGCCGCGCGGGTGATCGACACGGGCCTGCGCCGGCACCCCGACGCTCCGGCCGTCATCCGTTTCCGCGCGTTCGCCATGCGGGCCGAGCTCGCCATGTTCATCGAGGATGCGGATGGCGCCCGGCAGGCGCTGGCCGAACTGCAGACCATCGAACTCGCACCGGCCGAGCGCCAAGCACTTATCGAGGACCTGGCGCGCGAAGTGGACGTGGTTCGCTGGCTGGAGGAGAAGGGTCGCGGCTAGCGGTCGCCTTTCCATGAGACTAGCATGAGGCCAGGCTTGGCATGGAGATTTCCGATGCGCCGGTTTTGCCTTGCAGCCATCCTCGCCGCGGTGAGTGTTGCGACCGCCCTCGCCGTGGAGCTGACGCCCCAGGCGATCCGCGCCATGCTCGATGAGTCGGACGCGCGCACGGTCGTCGAAAAGCTCAACGCCGGCGAGCCGCCCGACACGGCATGGGATAGGCTGACCGACAGGATCGAGACCGGCGAAGCGGCCTGGCTCGACCTGGTGCCGTTGCTGAAGCCGGGCACCGATGCGGGTACGGCCGAAGAACTGGAGATCGTGCTCTCACGGGCGCTCGCCAACAACGCCCAGGGCGTTCTGGCGCTGCTCGCCAACGGGCTCTACCCGCCCGAGGACATCTGCACCAGCAACGAGATCGAGGCGGAGCCCCTCGCCGTGGCGCGAGCGCTCGATACGGCGCTGGTTGCCGTGGCCGCCGTGCTCGATCCGCCGCTGCGCGAAACGCGCGATGCTTGCCTCGATGAATTGGGCGAAACGCGCACCAGCGTCCTCGTCAACGCGGCGAAAGTTTCGGGCGACTGAACGTTCGTCCGAACCGAGCTGGCGGTTCCATCGCCTCCCTCCCCCTTGAGGGGAGGGATTGAGGGTGGGGTAGGTCAGTGAGCCACCGATGTTTCCCCCCACCCCTAACCCCTCCCCTCAAGGGGGAGGGGAGCGAAGGTCCGGTGCCCTTAGAGCACGAACTTCGACAGGTCCGTGTCGGACGAGAGGACGCCGACGGTCTTTTCGACGAATGCCTTGTCGATGCTGACGGTCTCGCCGGCCTTGTCGGGCGCGTCGAACGAGATGTCTTCCACCAGCCGCTCCATCACCGTCTGCAAACGCCGCGCGCCGATGTTCTCGACGCTGGAGTTGACCTTGACCGCCGCGTCCGCGATCGCCTCGATGGCGTCGGCGGTGAAGGAGAGCGTCACCCCTTCGGTCGCCATCAGCGCCACATACTGCTTGATGAGGCTGTTGTCGGTCTCGTTGAGGATGCGGATGAAGTCCTCGCGGGTGAGCGCGCGCAGCTCCACCCGGATCGGCAGGCGCCCCTGCAGCTCGGGCAGGAGGTCCGAGGGCTTGGAGACGTGGAACGCGCCCGAGGCGATGAAGAGGATGTGGTCGGTCTTGACCGGCCCGTACTTCGTGGCGACGGTCGTGCCTTCGATGAGCGGCAGGAGGTCGCGCTGCACGCCCTCGCGCGAGGGACCGCCGACGACCCCGCCGCCGTCGCTGCGCGCCGCAACCTTGTCGATCTCGTCGATGAAGACGATGCCGTGGTTCTCGACGAGGTCGATGGCCTCGCTCTTCAGCTGCTCCTGGTCGAGGAGCTTGTCGGCCTCCTCGGCGATGAGCAGGTCATGGGTGTCCTTGACCTTCATCTTGCGCTTGACGCCGCGCTGCCCAAACGCCTTGCCGAACATGTCGGAGAGGTTGATCATTCCGACATTGCCGCCCGGCATGCCGGGGATGTCGAACATCGGGCTGCCCGGATTGGCCGCGACCTCGATCTCGATCTCCTTGTCGTCGAGCTCGCCGCCGCGCAGCTTCTTGCGGAAGCTGTCGCGCGTCGAGGGCGTCGCCGAATGGCCGACGAGCGCGTCGATCACCCGCTCCTCGGCGTTCTGGTGCGCCTGCGCCTCGACATCGCGCCGCCGCTTGTCGCGCAGGACCGAGATGCCGGCCTCGACGAGGTCGCGCACGATCTGCTCGACATCGCGCCCGACATAGCCGACCTCGGTGAACTTGGTGGCCTCGACCTTGACGAACGGCGCCTGGGCGAGCTTGGCCAGCCGGCGCGAGATCTCGGTCTTGCCGACGCCCGTCGGCCCGATCATCAGGATGTTCTTTGGGGTCACTTCCTGGCGCAGCTCCGGCGAGAGCTGCTGGCGGCGCCAGCGGTTCCTGAGCGCCACCGCGACGGCGCGCTTGGCGTCCTTCTGCCCGACGATGTTGCGGTCGAGCTCGGAAACGATCTCGCGCGGGGAAAAATTGGTTTCACTCATCTTTTGTCACTTTCTCGCGAGGTCACCGGTCGAGCTCGATTGTCTCGAGCGTCACGTTGCCGTTGGTGTAGACGCAGATGTCCTCGGCCACCTTCATCGCCCGGCGGGCGATCTCCTCGGCGTCGAGGTCGGTGGCCTGCGCCAGCGCCAGGGCGGCCGAAAGCGCATAGTTGCCGCCCGAGCCGATCGCAGCGACCTCGCTGTCCGGGGTCAGGACGTCGCCGGTGCCGGTCAGCACAAGCGTCTCGTTCCTGTCGGCGACGATCATCATCGCTTCCAGCCGGCGCAGATAGCGGTCGGTGCGCCAGTCCTTGGCGAGCTCGACGGCGGCGCGCATCAGCTGGTCGGGATACTGCTCGAGCTTGGCCTCGAGCCGCTCGAAAAGGGTGAAGGCGTCGGCCGTGGCGCCGGCGAAGCCGCCGATCACCTTGCCGCCGGCGAGCCGCCGGACCTTGCGGGCGCCGTGCTTCATCACGGTCTGGCCCATGGTCACCTGGCCGTCACCGGCCACCACCACCTTGTTGCCCTTGCGGACCGAAACGATGGTCGTTCCGTGCCAGCCCGGGAAATTGCTGTCACTCATTTGGGGGATTACTCCTGAACTGCTGGCTCCTATTTAGGCGCGGGGCGGCGGAATGCAAATGCTGGGGTGGGGGAAGCAGCTGGGCACCGGTGTCGTCACACCCACCGGCTGTCATCCCGGCGAAGGCCGGGACCCAGCCCTGAAGACATCAGCCAAGCGCAGGGAGAGCGGCCGCGCACGTTCAGCACTGCTCGCACACCTTGCGGCTATAGTTGCATCTCAGGATGGGCCCCGGCCTTCGCCGGGGTGACATCGTGGGGGGTGGTTTGGCAGGTGCTACATTCACCCGATCTTTATCCCTTGCCCGGCAAATGCTAAGGACACGCGCCGTTTCAACCGGGAAAAGCCCCATGCGCACAGCCGAGATCGTCCGCAAGACCAACGAGACCGACATTGCCGTCAAGGTCAATCTCGATGGGACCGGCACGCACGACATCGCGACCGGCATCGGTTTCCTCGACCACATGCTCGACCAGCTCGCGCGCCACTCGCTGATCGACATCACCGTGCGCGCCAAGGGCGACCTCCACATCGATTTCCACCACACCGCCGAGGATGTGGGGATCGCGCTCGGCCAGGCCATCCGCCAGGCGCTGGGCGACAAGAAGGGCATCCGCCGCTATGCGAGCGCCGACCTGCCGATGGACGGGACGCTGACCCGTTGCGCCGTCGACGTCTCCGGCCGTCCGTTCCTCGTCTTCAAGGTGGAATTTACCCGCGACAAGGTGGGCGAGATGGATACCGAGCTCTTCCGGGAGTTCTTCCAGGCCTTCGCCATGAACGCCGGGATCACGCTGCATCTCGAGACATTCTATGGCGACAACAACCACCATATCGCCGAAAGCGGCTTCAAGGCGCTGGCCCGGGCGCTGCGCGACGCCGTCGAGATCGACCCGCGGGCGGGCGACCGTATTCCCTCGACCAAGGGCACGCTTTAGGAAGCCCCTCACCCGGCGCTGCGCGCCGACCTCTCCCCGGAGGGGCGAGGTGAGCACCGTGCCTGGGCTTTGTATTGTGCGCTTCCCCAGCGTCCCCTCGCCCCTCCGGGGAGAGGGACAGGGTGAGGGGCCTTTAAAGCCCGTGGCTTTTGCTCTAAGTGCACCCACGAACAATCCACCATCGGATAGAAGGTGGAAACTACCGGCGGTGCAGGAGACCACCGATGACCCTCTACGCCATCTACGAGCCCAAATTCGGCAAGATCGACGAGGCGCCGCAGGCCGTGCCGGAGACATTCTCGCCTCTGGCCGCGCTGCTGCCGCCGGTCTTCTTGCTGCGACACGGGCTCTGGCTGGAGCTCCTGGGCTATGGCGCCGCTCTCGTCGCGCTGAGCTTTGCCGTGCCCTTCATCGGCGGATCGGCGGCGTTCTGGCTCTATGTGCTGCTGGCCGCCTGGCTCGGCTTTGCCGCCGCCTCCATCCGCGGCGCGGCCCTGCGACGTGGCGGCTGGCGCTATCGCGCCGACCTCACCGCCCCGGCCGAAGACACTGCCCGCCTGGTCTGGCTGAAGCTCGGGCGCGAGAGATGACGACAGTTGCCATCATCGACTATGGCGCGGGCAATCTGCGCTCGGCCGCCAAGGCCTTCGAGCGCGTGGCGGCGGGCCTTGCCGATGCGCCGCAAATCCTCGTCACCGACGATCCGGAGGCCGTGCGCCGGGCCGACCGCATCATGCTGCCGGGCGTCGGCGCCTTCGCCGACTGCAAGGCCGGGCTCGACGCCGTCGCCGGCATGCGCGAGGTGCTGGAGGAAAAGGTCATCGGCAAGGGCACGCCGTTCCTCGGGGTGTGCGTCGGCATGCAGCTGATGGCCGAGGAAGGGCGCGAGAAGGTCGTGACCCCCGGCCTCGGCTGGATCCCCGGCGCGGTCGAGAAGCTGACGCCCTCCGATCCCGACCTCAAGATCCCGCACATGGGCTGGAACACCCTGACCATCACCCGCCCGCACCCGCTGCTTGCCGGCATTCCCGACGGGCCGCAGGGGCTGCACGCCTATTTCGTCCACTCCTATCACCTGAAGACCGCCGACGCTTCGACGCTCTTTGCCACCGCCGACTACGGCGGCCCGGTGACCGCCTGCGTCGGGCGCGACAACCTGTTCGGCACCCAGTTCCACCCGGAAAAGAGCCAGGCGCTGGGGCTGAAGCTCATCGAGAATTTTCTGGGGTGGAGCCCGTGAGCATCGAGCAGGCCTCGGCACCCCCCCTCCTGGCCTCCCCCACAAGGGGGGAGGTGGGGTTCTGTGCCCTTGGCACCATCCCACCCCAACCACCGGCCCGGCACCTCCCCCTCGATGGGGGAGGTTGGGAGGGGGTGGAGCCAAGCGCACGGAGCATCGCGTCATGATCCTCTTTCCCGCCATCGACCTCAAGGACGGAGCGTGCGTGCGCCTCAAGCTCGGCGACATGGCGCAGGCGACCGTCTTCAACGACGATCCGGCCGCGCAGGCCAAGGCCTTCGAGGATCAGGGGTTCGAATACCTGCACGTCGTCGACCTCAACGGGGCCTTCGCCGGCGAGAGCCGCAACGGCGATGCGGTGGAGGCGATCCTCAAGGCCGTCAAGATGCCGGTGCAGCTCGGCGGCGGCATCCGCACGCTCGAGCATATCGAGGCCTGGCTCGACAAGGGCCTTGCCCGCGTCATCCTCGGCACTGTCGCAGTGCGCGATCCGGCGCTGGTGAAAGAAGCGGCCAGGCGCTTCCCCGGCAAGGTCGCCGTCGGTATCGACGCGCGGGGCGGCATGGTGGCCGTCGAAGGATGGGCCGAGACGTCGCAATTGTCGGTCATCGAACTGGCGAAACGTTTCGAGGGCGCCGGAGTGGCGGCGATTGTCTATACCGATATCGACCGCGACGGGATCCTCGCCGGCATCAACTGGCCGGCGACGCTCGCACTCGCCCGTGCCGTCTCAATCCCAGTCATCGCCTCGGGCGGGCTCGCCTCGATGAGCGACATCGAGACCATGACCCGGCCCGAATACCAGGCGCTGGAAGGCGCGATCTCGGGCCGCGCTCTCTATGACGGGCGCATTGATTCACGTGAAGCACTGGCGCGGCTGAAGGCGGCGGCATGAGCACGGCGGGGGCGCGGCGCGGCCGGTTTCCCTGGCTCGGCTACCTGCTCGCCCTTTTCGCCATACTCGTCTTCGCCCTCTGGCCGGTGGCGACCGTCGCGCTCTCGAGCTGGCTGGCGCAGGCCAATGGCTGCATGCTCGACGAAGGCAACGTCCACCCCTGCATGATCGGCGGCAGTGACTGGGGGCCGGCCCTCTACACCATGTTCGTCCTCGGCTGGTTCATGCTGGCGACCGTGCCGATCGGCGCCTTCGCGCTCGCGGCCTGGCTGCTGGTCATCGTCGTCCACTACCTCGTCTGGCGCCGGCGGCGGCCGGTGTGATCGTTCACAGACGCCGTCCGATCGCCTATATTGCAGCCAGCCGCGCCCGGCTCCGGAGTACCCGATGACCTTGAAGACCCGCATCATCCCCTGTCTCGACGTCAAGGACGGGCGCGTCGTCAAGGGCGTCAACTTCCTCGACCTCGTCGATGCCGGCGACCCCGTCGCCGCCGCCATCGCCTACGATGCGGCGGGCGCCGACGAGCTGACCTTTCTCGATATCACCGCCAGCCACGAGAACCGCGACACCATCTTCGACGTCGTGGCGCGCACCGCCGAGCACTGCTTCATGCCGGTGACGGTGGGCGGTGGGGTGCGCACCATCGAGGACATCAGGAAGCTGTTGCTCTCGGGGGCCGACAAGGTCTCGATCAATTCGGCAGCGGTCAACGACCCCGATTTCATCGCCCGGGCCGCCGACAAGTTCGGCAACCAGTGCATCGTCGTCTCGGTCGACGCCAAGAAACGGCTGTTCCAGGCGGTCGGCGGCGACAACAAGTCCGAATGGGAGATCTATACCCATGGCGGGCGCAACCCCACCGGGCTCGATGCCGTCGAGTTCGCGGTCGAAATGGTCGAGCGCGGCGCGGGCGAACTGCTCGTCACCTCCATGGACCGCGACGGCACCAAGGCGGGTTTCGACATTGCGCTGACCCGTTCCATTGCCGACGCCGTCGACGTGCCGGTCATCGCCTCGGGAGGCGTGGGCACGCTCGACCACCTGGTCGAAGGCGTCAAGGAGGGGCACGCGAGCGCCGTGCTCGCCGCCTCGATCTTCCACTTCGGCACCTTCACCATCGGTGAGGCCAAGCGCTACCTCGCCGATCACGGCATCCCCATGCGCATGGATGCCCTGGCCGCGTGAGGGCCCTCCTTTATGTTGTCGAAACCCCGCACCGTTGCCGCGAACGCATCGGTCGGTTCGTTTTTGCATGGCTTCACCCCCGCTTCGCCCTTGCAGGCCCGGCGTTTCGTTGCCATTTAGGCAAATGAATTCGACGCGACGGTCTGTCCGGCGCGAAGTGGCTTTGCGCGCCAGTTGATGACGGCGCGAGGAGAACGGTTTGTCCAAACGCGATTTCTATGAAGTTCTTGGGTGCCAGAAGCAGGCGGACGAAGCGTCTCTCAAGAGCGCCTACCGCAAGCTTGCCATGCAGTTCCACCCGGACCGCAACCCCGGCAATTCCGAGGCGGAATCCAAGTTCAAGGAAGTCAACGAGGCTTACGATACCCTGAAGGACCCGCAGAAGCGCGCCGCCTACGATCGGTTCGGGCATGCCGCGTTCGAGAACGGGGGCGGGCGCAACGGCTTCAACGGCGGCTTCGGCCCCGAGTTCACCTCCTCCATGTCCGACATCTTCGAGGACATCTTCGGCGACTTCATGGGCGGGGCGGCGCGCGGACGCCAGGGTGGCGCCTCGCGGCTTCGCGGCTCTGACCTCAGGTACAATCTCGAGATCGCGCTCGAAGAGAGCTTCCTCGGCCAGACGGTCGAGATCGACGTGCCGACCCTCGTTTCCTGCGTCACCTGCGACGGTTCGGGAGCAAAGCCGGGCACCGGCACCCACACCTGCCGCCAGTGTGGCGGGCATGGCAAGGTGCGCGCGGCGCAGGGGTTCTTCACCATCGAGCGCACCTGTCCCGTCTGCCAGGGGCGCGGCGAGATGATGGACGAGCCGTGCACCGACTGCGGCGGACAGGGCCGCCGCCAGCAGAACCGCAAGCTTGCCGTCGACATTCCCTCCGGCATCGAGGACGGCACCCGCATTCGCCTCGCCAACGAAGGCGAGGCCGGCATCCGCGGTGGCCCGCCGGGCGACCTCTACATCTTCGTTTCGATCAAGCCGCACGACCTCTTCCACCGCGACGGGGCGGACCTCTATGCGCGCGTGCCCATCGCCATGACGACGGCCGCGCTCGGCGGCGAGTTCGAGGTGCCGACCCTCGACGGCGCCCGCGCCAAGGTCAAGGTCTCCCCCGGCACCCAGCCCGGCCAGCGCGTGCGTCTCAAGGGCAAGGGCATGCCGGTCCTGCGCAGCAAGGATACCGGCGACCTCTACGTGCAGCTCGACATCGAGACGCCGCAGAACCTGTCCAAACGCCAGCGCGAGCTCCTGGAGGAATTCTCCCGCCTGACGACCGAGGAGACCAATCCGACCTCGGACGGGTTCTTCCACAAGCTGAAGCGCATGTTCGAGGCTTGAGACCACCTCCAGTGGCGCGAGATGGCGGAACTGTTAGCGAATAGCAAATATCTCTGTTGCGTGCGCGTTTGCATTTAGCTAACATGCTTCGTGCATGAAGCAGATCACCTATAGCCGAGAAGCCTTCAGGACGTTGAGCCGCCTTCCGGCCAACACCGCCAGGCTGATCCGATCGAAGATCGAGCAGTATGCGGCGGACCCGGCCAGCCTCGCCAACAACGTCAAAGCGCTGAAAGGCATGGAGGGCGCGTACCGCCTGCGTGTCGGCGACTGGCGGGTGATCTTCACCGAAGCCGGCGAGATCGTCGTCGTCATCAAGGTCGCGCCGCGCGGCGGCGCCTACGACTAGGAGATCATGGCAATGAGCGCACAGATCATCACCACTGCCACTGGCGAGCGCCTCGTCGTCATCCCTGAGGCAGAGTTCATCGCCATGCGCGACGCCCTCGAAGATCGCGAGGATATCGAGGCGGTCGACACCTTCCGCCGCAAGCTGGCGGCCGGCGAGGAGGAGCTCATCCCGGCCGATGTGGTCAACCGCGTCCTTGACGGCGAGAGCAAAGTGCGGGTCTGGCGCGAATACCGCGGGCTTTCCGCCCGCGACCTGGCGGCCAAGGCGCAGATCAGCGCTGCTTTCCTGTCGCAGATCGAAACGGGCGCGCGTGAAGGCAGCATCGACACGTTCAAGCGGATCGCCGAAGCGCTCGATGTTTCAATCGACGATCTCGCCTAGAGCGTTCTGAGGCGAGATCGGCGCGTCTTCCTACCCCGCCAGCCCGTGCTTCCTCGTCAGCTCCTCGAGGTCCACCAGCGGTCGCGCGCCGATGTGGGAGATGACTTCGGAGGCCGTGAGGCATCCCATGGTGAGGGCCGTTTCCAGCGATTGGCCGCGCGCGATCCCCAGCAGGAATCCGGAAGCGAAGAGATCGCCGGCGCCGGTGGCGTCGACCACCTGGTCGACCGGGAAGGCGGGCACCGAGACGACCTCGCCGTTCATCACCGCCATCGCGCCCTCGGCGCCCATGGTGATGGCGGCGATATCGGCGTCCTGGGCGATGGCGCGCACCGCTTCTCCCAAATCATTGGTCTCGTAGAGCGACTTGACCTCGTTGACGTTGGCGAAGACGCAATCGATGGTCTTGGAGCGGATGAGATCGAGAAATTCGGGCCGGTAGCGATCGACGCAGAACGGGTCCGAGAGGGTGAACGCGGCCATGCGCTCATGCTTGTGGGCGTAGTGGGCGGCCAGCACGAACGCTTTCTTGGCCTCGACCGGGTCCCACAGGAACCCTTCCATATAGGTAATCGAGGCCGCGCCGATCTCGTCTTCGGCGATGTCGGCTTCGGTCAACTGGTGGCAGGCGCCGAGATAGGTGTTCATCGTGCGCTCGCCGTCGGGGCTGAGCAGGATCATCGAGCGGGCGGTGGCGGCGCCGTGGATCAGGCGGCTGGTGTTGTAGTGGACGCCGATGAGGTCGAGGTCGTGGGCAAAGACGTCACCGAGCTCGTCCTCGGCCACCTTGCCGACGAACGCGGCGCGCCCGCCGAGGCTCGCGACGCCCGCCGCGGTGTTGGCCGCGCTCCCGCCCGAGATCTGCTGTTTGCCTTCGGGCATGCGCGTATAGAGGTATTCGGAGCGGTCGACGTCGACGAGGTGCATGATGCCCTCGGAAAGGCCCTCCGCCTCCAGGAATCCAGCCTCGATGGGCGCGATGACGTCGACGATGGCGTTGCCGATGGTCAGGACATCGAAGCGGGTTCCGGCCATTGGCCACTCCTTGGGCTGTCAGAAATGCGTCGTGAGGTCGTTGGGGGATTACCCTCGCGGTTTAATGCAAAGCGGCGCCCGCCGCAACGCAAAGGGCGGCAGGCTCGGAGAATCGTCTGCATCGGCGAGGAAGCGGCTGTTGTGATCGAGAGCTTTCGCTGGCATCAATACGACGATCATCGCACGGCAACCGGGACCTCAGGACAATGCTCGATCTCGTTCTCGCCTACGCACATCATCTGGCCGTCTTCACCGTCGTCGGCCTGGTCTTTGCCGAGATGGTCGTGCTGCGCCCGGGCATCACCGGCAAGCGGATCGTCCAGCTTGCAGGCCTTGATTCGGCCTACGGGGGCTTTGCGACTCTCGTCCTCATCGCCGGCTTCTCGCGGGTGATCTGGGGCGATGCGGGCATGGGCTTCTATTTCCCCAACCCGGTGTTCTGGACCAAGATCGGGCTCTTCGTCGCCGTCGGCGTCCTCTCGATCTCGCCGACCCTCGCCATCGCGCGCTGGCGACGGGCGGCGAAGGCCGACGAGGCCTATCAGCCGCCCGAGGCCGAGGTGCGCCGCGCGCGCCGGTTCCTCCATGTCGAGATGATGCTGCTGGCCCTGATCCCGCTGGCCGCCGCCGCCATGGCGCGGGGGTACGGGCTTTAACTCCTCACTGGAAGACCCCTCACCCTGTCCCTCTCCCCGGAGGGGCGAGGGGACCCTGTGGATGTGCGCGATACAAACCCGAGCACCGCATTCACCTCGCCCCTCTGGGGAGAGGTCGGCGCGAAGCGCCGGGTGAGGGGTCAACCGGCCTAGCGGACAACCGCTTTTGCCTGAACACCGGGCAGCGGCGTCTTGGGTTCGTATCGGCACCACTGCGCGATCGCGCAGCGCCAGCATTCGGGCTTTCTGGCCTTGCATAGATACCGCCCGTGCAGGATCAGCCAGTGGTGGGCGTGGAGAAGGTATTTTTCCGGCACGGCCTTCAACAGCGCCTGCTCGACGGCAAGCGGCGTCTTGCCGGGGGCGAGGCCCGTGCGGTTGCCGACGCGGAAGAGATGCGTGTCGACGGCGATGGTCGGCTGCTTGAAGTGGATGTTGAGGACGACATTGGCGGTCTTGCGCCCGACTCCCGGCAGCGCCTCCAGCGCCTCGCGGCTGTCGGGCACCTCGCCGCCATGCTCGCCGATGAGCTTCTGGCTCAACAGGAATACGTTCCGGGCCTTGTTGCGATAGAGGCCGATGGTGCGGATATGTGCCTCGATGCCCTCCTGGCCCAGCGCCACCATCGCCGCCGGCGTCGGCGCGAGCTGGAACAGTTTGCGCGTCGCCTTGTTGACCCCGGCGTCGGTCGCCTGCGCCGAGAGGACGACGGCGACGAGCAGGGTGAAGGCGTTGACGTATTCCAGCTCGCCCTTGGGCTCGGGATCGATGCGCGCGAACGTCGCGAAAATCGATTCCACGTCCCCCGCGGGTAAGGGCCGGGCTTTTTTCACCGCTGCCATTCTCTCGCCTTCAAAGTTGAGCCTATACTGATTTCGAGAGTCGTCCGCCAATGCAAGACATCCCCGCGCCGCTGTTTGCCGCCGTCTTGACCCCGCCCCGCAGGATGAGCCCCAGGGCCATCGCCGTCGTGGTGGGGCTTGTGCTCGTCCTGATGACGCTGCCGGGGCTGATCATGTTTTCGGTCGGGGCGCTGCCCATCGCGGGACTGATGGGCCTTGACTTCGTCGCCATCGTCCTCGTCCTGCGGCTCTCGCAGCGCGCCGGCAAGCGGCGCGAAGAGGTGACGCTCTGGCCGGGGCGGCTCGAGATCGTCTTCGTCGGCCCCAAGGGCGAGTTGAGCAAGGCCAATTTCCGGCCGACCGCGGTGCGGCTGGTCATCGAGCGCGATTTCGACGAGCGCACCACGGCCCTCAGGCTGAAGAGCGGCGAGACGGAGACGCAGGTCGGCGCGTTCCTCTCGTCCGACGAGAAGGCGAGCTTTGGCAAGGCCTTCGGCACGGCGCTGCGCCAGGCGCGGGCCGAATCGGTCACGTCAAAACCGGGTCGCCCGCGCTGATGACGATGCCTATATTGGGGTCATGAACAAGCTCATGACCGCCATCCCCCAAACCGACTACGACACGGTGCAGGCCGCGATCCGCTATCTCAGCGAGAACGGGCCGGACGTTGCCGATCTCGAACGGTTCTCGCGCGCTCTCGGCCTTTCCGAGCGGCAGCTGACCGAGCTCTTCCGCCGCTGGTGCGGGCTCTCGCCCAAATCCTTCGCGCAGGCCGTGGCGCTCGATCACGCCAAATCGCTGCTTTCGGCCGAGCAAAGCGTGCTCGACACCACCTACGAGGTCGGGCTCTCCTCGACCTCGCGCCTCCACGATCTTTTCGTTGCCTATGAAGCCATGCCCCCCGGCGCCTTCCGCGCCAAGGGCGAAGGCATCGACATGGTCTGGGGCGCCGCGCCCTCCCCCTTCGGCACGGCCGTCGCCACCATGACCGAATACGGCATCTCGGGCCTCGGCTTTGCCGACGAGAACACGACCGTCGAGCAGGCGTTCGAGGACCTCGCCAATCGCTGGCCGAGAGCCCGCTTCACCCGCGACGATGCGCGCGTCGCCCCGGTAGTCGCCCATGTCTTCGATCCGTCGCGCTGGTCGGAGGACCGCCCGGTGCGGGTGGTGCTGATCGGCACCGACTTCGAGGTGAAGGTCTGGGAGACGCTGCTGAAGATCCCCTGCGGCAAGGCGACGACCTACGCCAGGGTCGCCAACCACATCGGGCGCCCCACCGCCTCGCGCGCCGTCGGCGCCGCGGTCGGCAAGAACCCGATCTCCTTCGTCGTGCCCTGCCACCGCGTGGTCGGCACCTCGGGCGCCCTCACCGGCTATCACTGGGGCGTGCCGCGCAAACGCGCCATCCTCGGCTGGGAAGCCGGAGTGGTCTCGGCCGCCCACTGACGCCGCGGATTCACGTGAAACGCACGTGTCAAGCGGAGCGGGACGGTGTTCCACGTGAATCACGCGCTGCCCTGTCTACTTTCGATTGTGAAAGAGAAGCCAAACTACAAATGCGCGGCGATCCGGCACGGAAGCACCCTTTAATTTTACGACTGCCGTTTCGGCCTGTAGAATATGGTTCTGCACATCCTTGCGAGTAAACGATGCCGTCGGATCATAGTCTGCATCGTGCCGAAGCTTTTGAAGGGCCACAAGAGCGTCCGCTACGTCCTGCAAACCTTGGGGAAACGCGTTAGGGAGCGACTCACATCGAGTTTTGGCTTCTCCGTGTTGGAGCGCTCGATAGACTTGTCGCCATGCCTTGTTCGACCGATTTGCACTGATTGTACCCACTACCAAATCCGCTCCCGCCCGTGCGACAGCGTGAAACAGGGCGTAGTAGGCCGCACTCACCGCGCGCCGCAGGTCGGCATCCCTCGGCTTTTTGGGAGATGCATTGGCCAGCTGTCGAGCCTGAGCAATCAGGTCGGCGGGCTTCATGCGACCTTGAGTTCCTGATCTTCGGGAAAAAGGTGAGTGAAGTGTGGATAGCGTGTTTCACCGATTTCGCGCATTGCAGCGCGAAGATGGCGCGCGAGACTGAAAGTGGGACTCGGGTCCACCGAACTGCCGACCTTGCGGTAGTGGATGGTGATTTGCAGAATGGACTCTCCGTCCTGATCGAAATCCTCTGCGATCTCGGCGCTTTCGAAACCGATGTCACTGAGCCTCGCTTCGAGTACGCGGTCGATCACCTTGCGCAGCTTCGACGAAATCATCATCCCACTCCGATGCGTGACATAGCGATATGCTAGCGCAGGCGCGCTTAAGCTGCCACCTTCTCGGCCAGTTCGCCATCCGCGCCGATCCTGTAGATCGTCGGCTGCCCCGTCGCGATTTCGCGTTTCAGGATTTCTTCGGGCGTCAGCTTCTCGATGGCCATGACCATGGCGCGCAGCGAGTTGCCGTGGGCGGCGATGAGGACGGTCTTGCCGGCCTTGAGGTGCGGCAGGATTTCGGCCTCGTAGTAAGGCAGGGTGCGCGCCGCGGTGTCCTTGAGGCTTTCGCCGCCCGGCGGGGGCACGTCGTAGGAGCGGCGCCAGATCAGCACCTGCTCCTCGCCCCATTTGGCGCGGGCATCGTCCTTGTTGAGGCCGGAAAGGTCGCCGTAGTCGCGCTCGTTGAGAGCGACGTTGCGGGTGATGGTGACGTTCTCGATGCCCATTTCCTCGAGCATCAGATCGAGGGTCTTCTGGGCGCGCGACAGGGCCGAAGTGTAGTAGAGGTCCGGCACGATCCCCTTTGCCTTCAGCAGCTTGCCGGTGGCGCGGGCTTCCTCGATGCCCTTTTCGGTCAGGCCTGGATTGCGCCAGCCGGTGAAGAGGTTCTTGAGGTTCCACTCGCTCTCGCCGTGGCGCACGAGGATGAGGGTGCCGGTCATCGTCACGTCCTTGTCAGGTGTTGAGGCCGAGCACGTCGGCCATGGAATAGAGGCCAGCCGGCCGTTCGGATGCCCAGAGCGCCGCCTTGACCGCGCCATGGGCAAAGATCATCCGGTCCTCGGCCCGGTGCGAAAGCTCGATGCGCTCGGAGGGGCCGGCGAGGATCACAGTGTGGTCGCCGACGACCGTGCCGCCGCGTAGCGTCGCAAAGCCGATGCTGCCCGCAACGCGCGGGCCCGTATGGCCGTCGCGCACGCGCACCGACTTTTCGGCGAGCGCGACGCGGCGCCCCTGCGCGGCCGCCTCGCCGAGCAGCAGGGCGGTGCCCGAAGGCGCGTCGACCTTTCTCGAATGATGCATCTCGAGGATTTCGATGTCGTAGTCGGCGAGGGCGGCGGCGGCCTTCCTCACCAGGTCGGCCAGCAGGTTGACCCCGAGGGAAAAATTGCCGGACTTGACGATGCGCGCCCCGGCGCGGGCGGCCGATGCGATCTCGGCGTCCTCCTCGCGCGTGCACCCGGTGGTGCCGATGACGTGGACGAGGCCGTGCGCGGCGGCGCGATGGGCGAGCGCGACGCTCGATGTCGGCGTGGTGAAATCGAGGATGACGTCGGCGCCCGCGAGGGCCGCCTCGACGTCGCCGGTGATGGCGATGCCGAGCGCGCCAATGCCGGCATGGCTGCCGGCGTCCGTATCGATGGCCGAGGATTCCGGCCGGTCGACCGCGGCATGGAGCGTCAGGCCTGTCGTTGCGGCGACGGCGCGGATATTGGCCGCTCCCATGCGCCCGCCGGCCCCGGCCACGACCACCCTCAGATCCGCCATCCTCAACTCCAGCTTGAATTCCGGGCTCCTCTCTAGCAGCGCGGGCGGCAAACGCCAACTGCCGGCGCGACCCTGCTCTTGCCACACCGAACATGTTATGGATCGGTCATGCCGACCGATTTTGCATGAACCAGCGCGCCGGACCGGGTTTCCTGTCGTCCGGCGCCAACCAAGAAGACGCGGAGGAAAAGCCCCATGCCGATCACCAACGCGCTCGCCGGTATCGCCGTCGAGGACATCGCGGCGGCGATGACCTTTTATGAGCGCCTGTTCGGGCGCCCGGCCGATGCTCGCCCGATGTCGGAGGTGGCCGAGTGGAAGTTCTCGACCGGCGGCTGGGTTCAGGTCTTCACCGATGCCGACCGGGCGGGCTCCTCGTTCGTCACCCTCATCGTCTCGGACCTTGCCGAAGTGCTGGAGGAATTGTCCATCCAGGGCATCACGCCCGTCGCCAAGCGCACCGGCGATTTCGCCAAAACCGCGATCTTCCGCGATCCGGACGGCAACCAGCTGGTGTTCAGCCAGACGCTGCGGAATACGTATTGAGCGTACGACGGTTGTGCCACGCCCTCGTGGTTCGAGGCTTCGCTACGCTTCGCATCTCACCATGAGGGCTACTGGGTTGGCACGATTCTAACATCAGCCCTCATGGTGAGGTGCCGCGCAGCGGCCTCGAACCACGAGGGCGTGGCACTGATCCGTCAGGCCACCCGCGTCCCACCAGCCATCTCGGCCAGCACCGCTCTTGCAGCCGCCGCAGGGTCGGCCGCGGCGACGATCGGGCGGGCGACCACCAGGTGGGTGGCGCCGGCGTCGATCGCCTGGCGCGGGGTCATCACCCGCTTCTGGTCGCCGATGTCGCTGCCGGCCGGGCGGATGCCGGGGGTGACGATGGCGAGCTTTTCGCCGACGATTCCCTTGACCATTTCCGCTTCGTGCGCCGACGCGACGATCCCGCCGATGCCGATGTCGCGCGCCTGGGCGGCCCGCAGCGCCACGAGTCCGGCCGCATCGCGCCCATAGCCGGCCGCGGCGACGTCGGCATCGTCCATGGAGGTCAGCACCGTGACGGCGAGGACCGTGAGATCCGAGCCAGCCGCTCCCTTGACCGCCGCCTGCATCGCGCGCGGATAGGCGTGGACGGTCAGCATCGCCGCGCCGGTCGCGGCAATGCCGGCGACGCCCTTTTCGACGGTGTTGTCGATGTCGAGAAGCTTCAGGTCGAAGAAGACCTTCTTACCGGCCGCGATCAGCGCCTTGCCGAAGGCATAGCCGTCGCCGCCATAAAAGAGCTGGTAGCCGATCTTGTAGAAGGAGACCGCGTCGCCGATGGCCTCGACCACCGCCTCCGCTTCGTGCCGCGTCGAAACGTCCAGCCCAACGATGAGTTGCGCGCCCAAGGTCCCCTCCGATGTTGCCGATCGTGTCTCCCTCTCATATTCGCGGCCCGCGCGCAACAGCGCGGTGCTATGACGGCATAGGAAACTATCTGGCCTTGCCGACAGGCCCCAGATGCGTATGGCCGAAGGCGGTCGGGTACTTGAGGCCATAGCCGAGCGTGCGGTCGATGCCGATATGAGCAAGCCAGATGAGGGCGACGTGGAGGGCGAGGTCCTGCCCGCCGAGCCAGCCGGCGAGCGCGAGAACCAGCGGCGCGATGTAGGAATGAACGGCGTTGTAGGCCATGGCGCCGATCCTGGTTCCCGCCCCATAGGCGATAAAGGAAAGATCGGGCGCAAGGAACAGCACGAGATAGAGCCACCACGCGCCGCCGTCGAAGAAATAGACGAGCGTTCCGGCGATGAAGACGGCGAGGCCCTCCGCACGCAGGATCGGCCGCGCGCCACCGGTGACGAACCCGTTGCCGCCATTTTCGCTCATGGATTTCTCGCCTCCGCCATGGATGAACAATAGCGAGGGGCAGCTGAAAGTCACGCGAGGGTTCGGGCGCGTCCACGCGGCTGGACTTGCCGGGCGAACACGCCTACCAAGCGTCCTTCGATTTCCTATGACGCCATACCATTCGCCATGCAGGTCCAAGCCCTTTCCGCCACCGTCGCCTGGCTCCGGCTCGAGCGCGCCTATGCCGAATACGGCAATGCGCTGAGGAAGGTGTTCGGGGTGACCCCGCTGCAGCTTTCGATCCTCACCATCCTCGCCGAACGCCCGGCGCTGCCGCTGGCGGCGCTGAGGAAAGCCCTGGTGATGCACGCGGCGACCCTCGGCCAGGCGGTCGACGAGATGCGCCGGCTCGAGCTCGTCATCGTGCGTTCCAAACCGCAGGATCGGCGGGCGCGCGTGGTGGCGATCACGGGAAAAGGGCTGGAGGTGCTGGAAATGGCGCCCAAGGCCGGTCCGGTGCGGCTGCGCACCCAAATGACGGACCCCGCCCGGCTCGACGCGCTGACGTCGGCGCTGACCGATGCAGTCGACCTCTTCGGTCTGGCGCCGTGGCTGCCCGAGGCCGGCGACGGGCGTTGATATCTGCAACGGCCATCAAGGGCACGGTGCGCCTCCCTCCCCCTTGAGGGGAGGGATTGAGGGTGGGGGTGGTTCTGTGAGCCACCGATGGACCCCCACCCCCGACCCCTCCCCTCGAGGGGAGGGGAGCCGTGCCTCAACGAGCGATCGTATGACCTCATAGCAGCGCCGGATCCAGCTCCTCCATCGGCACCCAGTCGCAGATGAGCGCGGGCGCGTCGAGATCGAAGACGAAGGCGTTGCCGCCGCCGGGGTCGGCCATGCGGCGCTGGTCCTCGTCGCGGGCGATGGCGCGATGGCCGCAGTGGCACTTGAGCAGCGTGCCAACCGCCCCGTGGCCGCAAAAGACCGCGAGGGTTTCCGCCGGCAGACCCACCAGCGCTCCGCGCACGGCCGAGACGATGCGCGCCTGCGCATCGATGGCGCGCTCCCAGCCATCGATGCTCTCATGAGGATGGGCGAAAAACCGGTCGGCGGTCGCCTCGAACCGCTGCGGCTGCATGTAGCCGGTCGAGGAGCGGTCGTTCTCGCCCATGGCCTCGTCGTGGACGACGGCCGCCCCGATCGGCACGGCGATGATCGCGGCCAGTTCGCTGGCCTTCGCCTCGGTGCTGGAAAAGACCGCCACGCCGGACGGCAGGATGTTGCGCGCGGCGAATGCCTCCGCGCGGGCGCGGCCAGTCTCGTTGAGGCCCCAGCGCGGCGTCGGCACATCGGGGTCGATGACCACCTGCGGATGGGTGATGTAGAGCGAGCGGACCATCAGGCGCCGCCCCGGCTGAAGCTCGTCAGCTCTTTGACCATGGTGTCGACCTTGCGGATGATGGCGGGTTCAACGGGGTTGCCATCGCCATCGAACGCCTCCTCGGCCGGGCCGAGCCCCAAGAGCGTCGGCACGATCAGGGCGCCGACTTTGGTCAAGGAATCCCTTAAGTGCGAGAGCGACCAGATGGTGCCGTACTTGCCCGAGGACACGCCGCCGATGCCGAAGACCGCATGGCGGAACGGGCTCGGCCTCTGCCGCGACAGCCAGGTGATGGTGTTGACCGTCAGCGGGGCGACGCCGCCGTTGTATTCGGGCGTCGCGATGAAGACGATGTCGTGGCTGCGCCAGAGCTCGGCGAGGCGCATGGCCGCCTCGGGCACGTTGTCGGGCTCCAGGTCCTCGCAAAAGATCGGCATGTCGAAATCGGCCAGGTCGAGCTCGGTGACATCGACCCCGGCTTGGGCGAGCTTGCCGCCCACATGCCTTTGCAGCACGCGGTTCCAGGAACCCTGGCGGATGGAGCCGGAGAGGGTGAGGGCGGTGGGCATGCGATTGTCTCCAAGGCTTGACGCTCAAAGGCTTTTTGCCTTGTTCGAGCGCGAGCGACAAGCATGCGGAGAGCGAACGGTGCTTCTGGTGCTAGACCCGGCGCAGCAGCACGTCCTCGATGAAGTGGCTCTTGCCTTTCTTCAGGATCAGGTCGGCGCGGCTGCGGGTGGGCAGCACGTTTTCCTTGAGGTTCTTCAGATTGATCGTCTCCCACACCCGCCGGCCGTAGGCGCGCGCCTCCTCCTCGGAGAGCTGGCTGAAGCGGTGGAAGAACGAGGTCGGGTCGCGGAACGCCGTTTCGCGCAGGCGGAAGAACCGCACCATGAACCAGTCGAAGAGGTCGTCCTCGTCGGCGTCGATATAGATGGAGAAATCGAGGAAGTCGGAGGCAAAGAGGATCGGCTTGCCGGTCTTGGGCAGTTCCCCCGGCTGCAGGATGTTGAGCCCTTCGACGATGAGGATGTCCGGCCGGTCGACGACCACCTCTGCCCCCGGCACCACGTCGTAGACGAGATGGGAGTAGACGGGCGAGGCGACGTTGGGCTTGCCCGACTTGATGTCGGCGAGGAACGAGACGAAGCGGGCGCGGTCGTAGCTCTCGGGAAAGCCCTTCCTCTGCATCAATCCGCGTTCCTCGAGCACGGCGTTGGGGTAGAGGAAGCCGTCGGTGGTGACGAGATCGACCTTGGGCGAGGAGGGCCAGCGGGCGAGCAGCGCCTGCAGGATACGCGCCGTGGTCGATTTGCCGACCGCGACCGACCCGGCCACCCCGATGACGAACGGCACCTTGCCGGCCGGCCGGCCGAGGAAGCGCGTCGAGACCGAATGCAGCCCCTGGATCGCCTCGACATAGAAGGAGAGCAGGCGCGTCAGCGGCAGATAGATCTCCTCGGCCTCTTCGAGCGAGATCGGGTCGGAGAGCGAGCGCAGCCGCTCGAGGTCTTCCCCGGTCAGCGTCATCAGCTCGCCGTCGCGAAGCTTGCTCCACTCCGCCTTGGTGAAGTGGTGGTAGGGGTTGAGGCCCTGAACGCGCTTGTCCAAATGTCTACTCCGGCTTGCGGGCGGCTTTTTCGGCAAGGCCCGACCGGGCCGTGCGGCTCTCGAGCTCGGCCATCACCGACGCCAGCGGCACATCGGCGGCGCGTAGCGTGACCAGCAGGTGATAGAGCACGTCGCCGGCTTCCTTGGCGAGCTCGGCCTTGTCGCCGGTGACGGCGGCGATCACCGCTTCGGTCGCTTCCTCGCCGAGCTTCTGGGCGCACTTTTCGACGCCGCGCGAGACGAGCTTTGCCGTGTAGCTTTCGTCGGGAGAAGCGCCGGCGCGGATCGCGACCCGTGCATCGAGGTCTTCGAGGGTGAAGGGCATGCCTGAAATTCTCCATGTCCCCAGTATCGTGCCGGCCTCGACTTCGCGCCGGGCGGTTGTCGCCTTAGAGCAAAAACCGGAACCGGGCAATCCGCGAGCCCTGGAGCGATTTCAGGAAACGGACCCACCTTTCCTGTTCGAAGGCGCGTAAAAACCAGAACGAGATATGCCCGTGCACAGCAAAAGGCCCGGGATCGCTCCCGGGCCTTCCGATTCACGTGAAACGTCGGCGCTCAAGCCGACTTCTGGTTCTGGTCGTTCTGATCGTCGTCCTTGACTTCCTCGAAGTCGGCGTCGACCACGTCCTCGTCGCTCTTGTCGGTGCCGGCGGCCTTGGCCTCGGCTTCGGCCTGCGCGGCCTTGTACATGGCCTCGCCGAGCTTCATCGAGGCTTCGGCCAGCGTGCTGGTCTTTTCCTTGATCGCTTCGGCGTCGTCGCTTTCGAGCACGCCCTTAAGGTCGGCGATGGCCGTCTCGATGGCGCCCTTCTCCTCTGCCGAGACCTTGTCGCCGTATTCGGCGAGCGACTTCTCGGTGGAGTGGACGAGGCTTTCGGCCTGGTTGCGGGCTTCGACCGCCTCGCGGCGCTTCTTGTCGGTCTCGGCGTTGGCCTCGGCCTCCTTGACCATCTTCTCGATGTCGGCGTCGGAAAGACCGCCCGAGGCCTGGATGCGGATCTGCTGCTCCTTGCCGGTGCCCTTGTCCTTGGCCGAGACGTTGACGATGCCGTTGGCGTCGATGTCGAACGTCACCTCGATCTGCGGCACGCCGCGCGGGGCCGGCGGAATGCCGGCGAGATCGAAATTGCCCAAGAGCTTGTTGTCGGCGGCCATCTCGCGCTCGCCCTGGAAGACGCGGATGGTCACGGCCGACTGGTTGTCCTCGGCGGTCGAGAAGACCTGGCTCTTCTTGGTCGGGATCGTGGTGTTGCGGTCGATGAGGCGGGTGAAGACGCCGCCCAGCGTCTCGATACCGAGCGAGAGCGGGGTGACGTCGAGGAGCAGCACGTCCTTGACGTCGCCCTGCAGGACGCCGGCCTGGATGGCGGCGCCCATGGCGACCACTTCATCCGGGTTGACGCCCTTGTGCGGCTCCTTGCCGAACAGTTGCTTGACCGCTTCCTGGACCTTGGGCATGCGGCTCATGCCGCCGACCAGCACGACCTCGTCGATCTGGCTGGCCGAAACGCCGGCATCCTTCATCGCCTTGCGGCAGGGCTCGATGGTGCGCGCGATGAGATCGTCGACGAGCGATTCGAGCTTGGAGCGCGAGAGCTTCAGCGTCAGGTGCTTGGGGCCCGAGGCGTCGGCGGTGATGAACGGCAGGTTGATCTCGGTCTGCGTCGAGGAAGAGAGCTCGATCTTGGCCTTCTCGGCCGCTTCCTTCAGACGCTGCAGCGCAAGCTTGTCGTTGCGCAGATCGATCCCCTGCTCCTTCTTGAACTCATCGGCCAGATAGTCGACGAGGCGCATGTCGAAGTCCTCGCCGCCGAGGAACGTGTCGCCATTGGTCGACTTCACCTCGAAGACGCCGTCGCCGATCTCGAGGATCGAGATGTCGAAGGTGCCCCCGCCCAGGTCATAGACGGCGATGGTGCCGGTGTTCTTCTTGTCGAGGCCGTAGGCGAGCGCGGCCGCCGTCGGCTCGTTTATGATGCGCAGCACCTCGAGGCCGGCGATCTTGCCGGCGTCCTTGGTCGCCTGGCGCTGGCTGTCGTTGAAGTACGCGGGCACGGTGATGACGGCCTGCGAGACGGTCTCGCCGAGATAGCTCTCGGCTGTTTCCTTCATCTTCTGCAGGATCATCGCGGAAATCTGGCTGGGCGAGTACTTCTCGCCGCTGGCCTCGACCCAGGCGTCGCCGTTGTCGGCCTTGACGATCTTGAAGGGAACGAGGCCCTTGTCCTTCTCGACCATCGGATCTTCGTAGCGCCGTCCGATCAGGCGCTTGACCGCAAACAGCGTCCCCTCGGGGTTCGTCACCGCCTGGCGCTTGGCCGGCTGGCCGACGAGCCGCTCGCCGTCCTTGGAGAAGGCGACCATCGAGGGGGTGGTGCGGGCGCCTTCGGCGTTCTCGATGACCTTGGCGTTGGACCCATCCATGACTGCAACGCAGCTATTGGTGGTGCCGAGGTCGATACCGATTACTTTTGCCATTTTCGTCTACCTCTTGTCTCAGCAAGCCCCTGGTGGAGTCCCTGCATGCAGGCAACTCCGTGGCCCTTTCCGGCCGGGCTCCCCGGGTTTGGATTTGGCCGATATCCGGCCTTGCCGGCTATATAGGGGGGGTGCATGGGGCCTGCAAGCAGGTAAGGCAGCAAAATGTGACCGCGGTCGGTCGGCCGGAGCCGCTATTTTCACCGCTTGCCCGCCGGCGGTCTGTCGCTTCCCAAATCGCAGTCGCCTGACTACAACCGCGCCATGATCGAGCCCGGCACCGTCCTGCTGCACGACACGCGCGGCCCGCAAGGGCGCAGCCTGCTCTTTGCGCGGCCGCGCAAGGTGCTGGTGGCGCATGACGCCGCCGAGGCGCGCACGGCCCTCGTCCGGCTGGAGGCGGCGGCGCGCGAAGGGCTGTGGGCCGCCGGCTATCTTGCCTATGAGCTCGGCTACCTCTTCGAGGAGCGCTTGCTTCACCTGTTGCCCGCGCACCAAAAAACGCCCCTCCTCTGGCTCGGCCTCTATGACGCGCCCCGCGAGCTGGACCCGGCCGGGGCGGATGCCTGGTTGAGCGCCCATGCCGGAGAGGCCGGGCGCGCCGTCGACATCGTTCCCGCCCTTGACGAAGCGACCTATGCCCGTGCTTTCGATCGCGTGGAAGCGCTGATCGCCGCCGGCGATACCTATCAGGTCAACCTCACCTTCAAGGCGCGGTTCCGGTTGGAGGGCGATCCCGTCGCCCTCTATCGGGCGCTCGCCGCCAGCCAGCCCGCCGCCCATGGCGCGCTGATTCGCGCCGGGGACCACTGGGTGCTCTCGCGTTCGCCCGAGCTTTTCGTCGCCCGGCAGGGGAACCGCCTTTCCGCGCGGCCGATGAAAGGCACCATCGCGCGCGGCCGCACGCTGGAGGAGGATGTCGCCCGGCGCGAGACGCTCGCTGCCGATCCCAAGAACCGGGCCGAGAACCTGATGATCGTCGACCTCATCCGCAACGATCTCGGCCGGATCGGGCAGATCGGTTCGGTCAGGGTCACCGACCTCTTCACGCTCGAGACCTACCGCACCCTCCACACCCTGACCTCCGGCGTCGAGGCGACCGCCAGGCCGGGCCTTTCGCTCACCGACGTCCTTGCCGCGCTTTTCCCGTGCGGCTCGATCACCGGTGCGCCGAAGCTGCGGGCCATGGAGATCATCCACGAGGTGGAGGTCGAGCCGCGCGGTCTCTACACCGGGGCCATCGGCTGGTTCGCCCCCGGCGGCGACTTCGCCCTCAACGTCGCCATCCGCACCGCCGTCGTCGATGACGAGGGCAATGGCGAGATCGGCATCGGCGGCGGCATCGTCGCCGACAGCGTCATGGCGGACGAGTACCGCGAGGCGTTGTTGAAGATGCGGTTCCTCGCCGACCCTGCAGGCCCGGTGTGCCTCATCGAGACCATGCTGTGGACGCGCGAGGCGGGTTTTTATCTCCTCGACCGGCATCTCGATCGCCTCGAGGCCTCGGCGGCCTATTTCGGCATCGCCGCAAGCCGCGACACGGTTACCACATTGCTGACCGATTGGGCCGCGAGCGCTATCGAGGAACGCTACCGCGTGCGCCTGACGCTCCACGAGTCCGAAGGCTTGGCCATCACCGCCACGCCCCTGCCCGAACCCGCCGCGGATACCGAATTCCGCTTCCTCATCGCCCCGCAACGCCTCGATTCCAAAAGCCCTTGGCTTGCCCACAAGACCACCAACCGCATTGTGCTCGATGCGGCGCGCCAGCAGGCCCACGCCCGGCACGGCGTCGACGAAGTGGTTTTCCTCAACGAGAACAACGAGCTGACCGAAGGCTCTATCACCTCGCTCTTCGTCGCGCGCGATGGCGTCCTCCTCACCCCACCGCTGTCCGCCGGCCTGCTGCCGGGGACGCTGCGCGCCGAACTCCTCGCCGAGGGCAGAGCCCGCGAGGCGCGATTGACCCTTGCGGACCTCGAAACCGCCGAGGCAATCTATCTCGGCAACTCCGTGCGCGGCCTGATGCGCGCCCGCTGGGTGCGGCCGGAACGCGACGGGAATTCAAGAGGATAGAGGTGCGATGACGATTGCCATTTCTGCGCGGGACGTGCTCGTCGTTGTCGATGTGCAGTATGATTTCCTGCCCGGCGGCAGCCTTGCGGTCGCCGGCGGCGACGAGATCGTGCCGCTGGTCAACACGCTCGCCTCGCGGTTCGCCAACGTCGTCTTCACCCAGGACTGGCATACGCCAGACCACATCTCGTTCGCCAGCCAGCACCCCGGCAAGGCCCCGTTCGAGACCATCGAGCTGGCCTATGGCACGCAGGTCCTCTGGCCCGACCATTGCGTGCAGGGCACGCATGGCGCCGAGCTCAGCCACGATATCGACATCCCCCACGGCCAATTGATCATCCGCAAGGGCTACAACCGCACCGTCGATTCCTATTCCGGCTTCCAGGAAGCCGACCGCAAGACGCGTACGGGCCTTGCCGGTTACCTGAAGGAACGCGGCCTCGGCACCGTCTACGTCGTCGGGCTCGCCACCGATTTCTGCGTCGCCTGGACGGCGCTCGACGCGCGCGCGCAAGGTTTCGCGACCGTCGTCATCGAGGACGCGACGCGCGCGATAGACGCCAATGGCTCGCTGGAACGGGCATGGGCCGACATGGCCGCCGCCGGGGTCACGCGGCTGATGAGCCGGCAGATATTGGGGTGAGGGGGAGGATCAGCCGTGGTGGCGCGGGCGGTTGATGTAGACAACCCAACCGCCGAGAGCGAGCGCCCCCAACACGACGACGCCGTAGGTCATCAACAGGCTATAGTCGATCATTCTTCCAAGCCTCCAAGGATGCGCCTTCCCAAGGAATGTAAGGCTCCGCTGCCTAGAAAGCAAACGCCGACCATCATCACTGTGTTCACAGAAAAATTGCCAGTTTGCATGAAGGCGATGACTGGTGTGAAACCACCCAGGGCCATCAACGCCATGGCGATGCCGTTGACATAGGTCGCAGAGAGCTTGCGCCGCTCGTTGCGCACGGTCTTGTTCATCGCTGCCCCCAAACGGCTACCCGTCGGGAGCAGCTTCGCCGAACTCAGGCCTGCTTGTCGACTCCGCCCTCACCCTCGACCGGCGCCTCGGACTTGCCCGTCGTGCCACCGCCCCTGGCGACGCCGACCATGGCCGGGCGCAGCACGCGGTCGCCGATGGCAAAGCCCGCCTGCACCACCTGGACGACGGTGCCCTCGGGACGCGTCGGGTCCGGCACCTCGAACATCGCCTGGTGCTTGTGAGGGTCGAATTTCTGCCCCTCGGCCTCGATCGGCTTGACGCCATGCTTGGCCAGCAAGCGCTGCATCTCGCGCTCGGTCATCTCGATGCCTTCGATCAGCGACTTCGTCGTGCCGTCGGCATTGGCGCGCGCATCGGCGGGCATCACCATCAGGGCGCGCGAGAGCGAATCGGTCGCCGAAAGCATGTCACGGGCAAAGCCGGCGATGGCGTAGGCGCGCGTGTCGGTGATCTCGCGCTCGGTGCGCTTGCGCAAGTTTTCCATCTCGGCGGCCATGCGCAGCAGCTTGTCGCGCAGTTCGGCGTTTTCCTCTGCAAGCGTCTCGACCGGATCGACCTCCGGAGTTTCGGTTTCCGGGGTCACGGCGGTCTCGGGCTCCTGCTCGGGCGTCGTGTTCTCGTCGCTCATCGGTTCTTCCGCAATCGTTTGGAATTTGACCCCGCATATCGGCCAAAGGCGGCTTGAATTCAAGCCTTGCGGGACATCATGGCGGAAATGACGTTGGCGGTGTAGTCGACGACGGGAACGATGCGCGCATAGTTGAGCCGCGTCGGGCCGATGACGCCGAGCACCCCCACGATCTTGTCGTTGGCGTCCTTGTAGGGCGAGAGGATCACCGAGGAGCCCGAGAGCGAGAAGAGCTTGTTCTCCGAGCCGATGAAGATGCGCACGCCCTGCGCCCGTTCGGCGTCCCCCAGCAGCTCCAGCAACCCGTCCTTGCTTTCGAGCTCGTCGAAGAGCTGGCGGATGCGCATGAGATCCTCGGACGCCATCGCCTCGTTGATGAGGTTGGCCCGGCCCCGCACGATCACCGTCGGATGGCCGGCGGGCGAGGGTTGGGAGAGGGTGGCGATGCCTGCGTCGACGAGCTTCTGGGTCAATTCGTCGAGCTCGGCCCGCTGCTCGGCCCGGCGAGCGGCGAGCGCCTTTCGCGCTTCGGCGAGCGTGCGCCCGACCACGTAGTGGGAGAGATAGTTGCTGGCCTGCGTCAACGCGCTCGCCGTCAGCCCCGGCGGCAGCGGCAGCAGCCGGTTCTCCACCTGCCCGTCCTGTCCGACGAGGATGGCCATGGCCTGCGTTGCGTCGAGCCGCACGAACTCCACGTGCTTTAAGATCATGTCGGCCTTGGCCGCGATGACGACGCCCGCGCCCTGGCTGAGGCCGGAAAGCAGGGAACTGGCTTCGGTCAGGATATCCTCGACCTGGCCCTGCCCCGCCTGATCCTCGATGTGGCGGGTGATCTGGGAGCGCTCGCGCTCGTCGATGGCGCCGACCTCGAGCATGGCGTCGACGAAGAACCGGAGGCCCCGCTGGGTCGGGGCGCGGCCGGCCGAGGTGTGCGGCGCCGCGATCAGCCCCAGATCCTCGAGGTCGGCCATCACGTTGCGCACGGATGCGGGGGAAAGCCCCATCTCCAGCATCTTGGAGACGTCGCGCGATCCGACGGGCATGCCCGTCTCCAGATAGCGGTCGACGATCTTGCGGAAAATGTCCTGGCTGCGGGTGTTGAGCACCGCGAGAAAGTCTTCCGCCGGTTCGGGCCTGTCAGCCATCGATAAACTTGTTCACTTTAACCGTCCCCCATCATTTAAGGGCAAAGAGCGGCCGCGCCAAGCGTCGAGCGCTTGTGAGTGCGCCCCGTCAGGGTTAAGAGGCGGTTAACGCAACTTGCCGCGGATAATTTGCCAGCATGAGCCTTCAGCGCCCCTCCGGCCGCCAACCCGACGAAATGCGCGCCGTCACCCTCGAACGGGCGGTGTCGCGCAATGCCGAGGGCTCGTGCCTCGTCTCGTTCGGGGGGACCAAGGTGCTGGTGACGGCGAGCGTCGAGACGAGCCTGCCCGGCTGGCGGCGCGGCCAGGGGCTGGGTTGGGTCACGGCTGAATACGGCATGCTGCCGCGCTCGACCGGCACCCGCACCCGCCGCGAGGCGGCGGCCGGCAAGCAGTCCGGCCGCACGCAGGAGATCCAGCGCCTGATCGGCCGGTCCCTGCGCGCCGTGGTCGACATGGCCGCGCTCGGCGAAAACCAGATCACGCTCGACTGCGACGTGCTCGAGGCCGATGGCGGCACCCGCACCGCCGCGATCACCGGCGCCTATGTGGCGCTGGCCGAGGCGGTCAGGTGGATGTCCGAGCGCGAGCTGACCAGGGGCGCGGTGCTGCGCGACACGGTCGCGGCCGTCTCCTGCGGCGTCTATCGCGGCACGCCGGTGCTCGACCTCGACTATCTCGAGGACGTGGAGGCGGAGACGGATGCCAATTTCGTCCTCACCGGCTCCGGCCGCTTCGTCGAGATCCAGGGCACCGCCGAACAGGCGCCCTTCACCCGCGCCGAGCTCGAGAGCCTGATGAGCCTTGCCGAAAAGGGCATCGGCGAGCTGACGCAAGTCCAGCAGGCGGCACTTTCGTCATGATGTTTTTTGCGCTCAAGGCCCGGTCGACCGGCAAGGCCGCTCCTTCGACGGGCAAGGCGAAGCGGCCTGCCGGTCCTGCGCCCGACTGCGCGATCTGGAACGATATCTCGCGCGCGCTCGGCCAGTCCGCCCGCGTGCCCGACACCAAGGCAGGCCGCAGATGAGCGCCCCCGTCCCACGGCTCGGCGCCGGCGACCGGCTGGTGCTCGCCTCCCACAACAAGGGCAAGCTCGCCGAGTTCCAGGAGCTTTTCGAGCCCTATGGCCTCGAGATTCTCTCGGCCGGCGAGTTGGGCCTCGACGAGCCCGAGGAGACCGGCACGACCTTTACCGAGAACGCCCGCATCAAGGCGCATGCGGCGGCCGAGGCTTCCGGCATGCTGGCGCTCTCCGACGATTCCGGGCTCTGCGTCGATGCGCTCGGCGGCAAGCCCGGCGTCTACACGGCCAACTGGGCCGGCCCGAAGCGCGATTTCAGTCTCGGCATGCGCCGAGTCGAGGACGCGCTGCAGGCCGCCAACGCCACCTCGCCCTCGCAACGCCACGGTTACTTCATGGCGACCTTCTGCCTTGCCGATCCGCAGGGCAACGACTGGATTTTCGAGGGGCGCATCGACGGCACGATCGTCTGGCCGCCGCGTGGCGAGCAGGGGCACGGGTTCGATCCGGTCTTCATGCCCGAGGGCTACGACATCACCTTCGGCCAGATGCCTTCCGAGATGAAGCATTCCTGGGCGCCCGGAGAGCCGGGCCTGTCGCACCGCGCCCGCGCCTTCGCCAAATTCGTCGACGCCGTGCTGGAGGACCTCGATTGAGCGCTAACGAGCTCTTCGGCGTCTACGTGCACTGGCCGTTCTGCGCGGCCAAGTGCCCCTATTGCGATTTCAATTCCCACGTCCACCGCGGTCCGTTCGACGAGGAGGCGTTCCTTGCCGCCTATGAACGCGAGATCGCCCATACCGCAGCGCTCGCGCCGGGCCGCGTGGTCAAATCCGTGTTCTTCGGCGGCGGCACGCCCTCGCTGATGAGCGTGCGCGCCGTCGAGACGATCCTCGATGCCATTGCCCGCCACTGGACGCTGGAGCGCGGGGCCGAGATCACCCTCGAGGCCAATCCGACGAGCGTCGAGGCCGACCGCTTCCGAGGTTACCGCGCCGCCGGCATCAATCGCGTCTCGCTCGGCGTCCAGTCCTTAAAGCCCGAGCCGCTGGCCGCGCTCGGTCGCCTGCACACGGTCGACGAGGCGATCGCGGCGGTGCGGCTGGCGCAATCGATCTTCGAGCGCTCGAGCTTCGATCTCATCTACGCCCGACCCAATCAGACGCTGGAGGACTGGGAGGACGAGCTCAAGGAAGCGCTGTGGCTCGCCCGCGGCCACGTCTCGCTCTACCAGCTGACCATCGAGCAGGGCACGCGCTACTACGACCTGCATCGCGCCGGCAAGCTCAAGATGCCCGACGAAGATCTGTCCGCCGATTTCTACGAGCTGACCCAGGAGCTGACGGCCGACGCGGGCCTGCCGGCCTACGAGATCTCCAACCATGCCCGTCCGGGCCAGGAGAGCCGGCACAACCTTCTCTACTGGCGCTATGGCGAATATGCCGGCATCGGACCGGGCGCCCATGGCCGCCTCGTCGTCAACAACCAGCGCCACGCCACCGCCGCCGAAAAGATGCCCTTCGACTGGCAGAAGCGCGTGATGGCCAAGGGCAACGGCCTCGTCACCGACGACGTGCTGACGTGGGAGGAGCAGGGCGACGAGTTCCTGGTCATGGGCCTGCGCCTGAAGGAAGGCATTTCGCCGGCCCGTTTCACCGCCATTTCCGGGCGACGCATCGCCGAACAGCAGATCGCCGACCTCAAGGGCTACGGGTTTGTGGAAACCCTGCCCAACGGCAATATCCGGGTCACCGACAAGGGCTGGCCGGTGCTGGATGCGGTGGTGGCGGACCTGGCAGCTTAAGAGGCTTGCCCGTCCCCGTCCTTTGAGGGTCGCTTCGCTCCCGCCTCAGGATGAGGCCTCATGAAGCTCGAGCGTCCTCAACCCTCATGGTGAGGTGCCGAGCAGCGGCCTCGAACCACGAGGGTGGGCACGCAACTACAACCGCGCCCCGTCCACCGTCACCGCGCCGCCGGCCCGCACCTCCTTCATCGCCAGCGCCATTTGCGCCCGCCCGTCCGCCCCGAAGCGGAAGAGCCCGTCGCGGCCGTTGAAGCCCTGCGGGTTGGTCAGGGCCGGGGCATTGTAGGGCGGGGTCGCGCGTGAGAGCGGGGCGGCGTTGGCGAGGATCGTCGCGGTGTATGCGAGCGTCGTCAGCCGGTGCGGCGTGCCGCCGAACCGGGCCTGATACTCGGGCAGGATCGCCCGGTATCCCGCATCGTCGACCGCCGGATAGAGGGCGCTGGCAAGGAACGGGCTGGCGGCGATCGCCGGATCGCCTTCCCATTCGGCCGAGCCGATGACCGCGACCGACTGCCGCGAAACTCCGGCATCGGCGAGGAGCCCGGCAAAGAGCGGTGCGCTCGACCGGTCGGGCAGGAATATCGCATCCACCCGGCCCGAGGTCAGGAGCGGCGCGAGGTTGGCGACGATCGTCTCGGCATCGACGGTGGTGGCGAACTGGTGTACCGCCGCCGGCATCAGCCCCATCTGCTGCAGGCCCCCGCGGAACGCCGCCTCCTGCGCCTGCCCGACGGGCGTCGTCGGCACGATGGCGGCAAAGCGGGTTCGGCCCTGCCGCTGGGCGAAGGCGAGCGAACGCCTGACTTCGCTCTCGGGCAGCACGTTGAGGAGATAGACGCCGGGACCGGCGGCGGCCGGCGTGTTGGCAAAGCCGATGAGGGGGATGCCGGCCGAGCGGGCGACGGCCCCGGCCGCCGCGACCTGGTCGGCCTGCAGCGGCCCCATGATGAGCCGCGCCCCCTCGCTGACCGCCGCGTTCGCCGCCGCCGTCGCGCCCGCCGTGCTGCCGCCGGTGTCCTTGAGGACGATGGTGGTGTTCTCGGCAATGTTGGGGTTGGACTCGATGTAGGCCATGGCGAGCCGCGCGCCGTTCACCATCGAAAGCCCCGCCTCGCCCGAAAGCGGCAGCAGCAGCGCCACCCGCACCGGCCCGCTGCCGATGCTTTCGCCCGAGGACTGCGGCAGGGCCGGCAGGCTCGATTGCGTCACGCCGCTTCCCATGGCCGGCGCCGCCGGCGGCATGCTCGAAGCTGTCTGCAATTGCGGCGATGACTCGGCCTGCTGCGTACCGCCTCCGCCGAACGGCAGCATCAGCGTGCGCGAGCCGAAGCTGATCTGCGTCGGCGAGCAGCCGGCGAGCATCGCCACGCTCGCCGCGGCGGCGATGGAGCCGGACTTGCGAAGCGAGCGCGTGCGCGGCATGGTCGGCAAACCACTGATCCCTTTCGTTCGAGCTCACCGGCAAGCCTCGCGCTTTATGTTTAAGTCTTCCTCAACATGTCGCCGACCGGGCTTGAGACTCGGCAAAACCATCGGCACCCCCCACCCTGTCCCTCCCCTCCAGGGGGAGGGGACCCTCCCGATCTTCGTAGAGCATCCTTTGCATGGTGGTCGCGGCTCGCGCGCGCCCCTCCCCCTGGAGGGGAGGGGTTGGGGTGGGGGGAAGTCACCGCATGATCTACGTTGTGGAGCTCGCGCATGACCGAGCCTCAGCAGAAGGACGCGCGCTACTTCGTTGCCGGCACCGCCTTTACCGCCCCGCCCCTGGCGCCGGGACTGCATGTGGTCGCGACCCCGATCGGCAATCTGCGCGACATCACCATCCGCGCCCTCGAAACGCTGGCCGCCGCTGATCTCGTCCTCTGCGAGGATACGCGCACCTCGGCACGTCTCCTCGACCACTACGGCATCAAGGCCCGCCGCCAGGCGCTGCACGAGCACAACGAGCGCGCCCGCATCGGCGAGATCCTCGGCCGCATCCGCAACGGCGAGGCCATCGCGCTGATCTCGGATGCCGGCACGCCGCTGCTTTCCGATCCGGGCTTTCCGCTGCTGCGCGCCATCGCCGAGGAGAACCTGCCGGTCTTTGCCATCCCCGGCCCCTCGGCCCTGCTCGCCGCCCTCGTCGTCGCCGGCCTGCCGACCGACGCCTTCTCCTTCCACGGCTTCCTGCCAGCCAAGGCCGGGGCGCGGGCGAACGCCCTGGCGACCCTCGCCGATTCACGTGAAACGCTGGTCTTCTACGAGAGCCCTCGTCGTCTCGCCGGAACGCTTTCGGCCATGGTCGACGCGTTCGGTCCCGGCCGGCCGGCCGCCGTCGCCCTTGAACTCACCAAGCGCTTCGAGCGCGTGCATCGCGGTCCGCTCGCCGAGCTCGCGCAAGTCTTTGCCGAAGGCGAGACGAAGGGTGAAGCGGTGATCCTTGTCGGCGGCGCCCCCGAGCCGGCGGCCGCGAGCGAGGAGGACTGGCAGGCCGCGCTTTCAGAGGCGCTCGGCGAAAAGCCGCTGCGCGCCGCCGTCGACGACGTTTCCGCCCGCTATGGGCTCAAGCGCAAGCGGGTCTACGATGCCGCCCTCGCCCTCAAAGCCCAAGGATAGGTTGCGCCTCAACGCCTGGCGCGATGGGCATCGCGGCGAGTTCTGGGCCGCGCTCTACCTGCGCTGCAAGCTCTACCGGATCGTCGCCCGCCGGGTGAAGACGCCGGTCGGCGAGATCGACATCGTTGCCGCGCGCGGCGGCGTCACCGTCTTCGTCGAGGTCAAGGCCCGCGCCTTCTCGCACCTCGAGATGCAGGCGCTGGAGGCCGTCAACATCCGCCGTATCCTGCGCGCCGGCGAGCACTACGTCGCCCGCAACGCGAGGCTCGCCGAGACGGACCTGCGCTATGACGTGATTTTCCTTGCGCCCTTCGCCTGGCCGCGCCACATCATCAACGCCTTTGACCACAGCCACCTACGCTAGGACGCCGCCCACATGCCCCTGAAGATCGCCGTGCAGATGGACCCCATCGAGACCATCAACCCCAGGGGCGATTCGACCTTCGCCATGATGCTCGAGGCGCAGGCGCGCGGGCATGCGCTCGTCTACTACGTCCCCGGCAGCCTGAGCCTCTCCGGCGAGACGGTTTCGGCCAATGTCGCGCCGGTCGAAGTCTTCGACAAGGAGAAGGGCGAGCATTTCCGGCTCGGCGCGTTCTCGCGCATCGATCTCGCCACCCAGGACGTGGTGCTGATGCGCCAGGACCCGCCGTTCGACATGAACTACATTACGCTCACCCATATCCTCGAGCGGCTGCACCCCCGGACCTTTGTCGTCAACCCGCCGGCCGCCGTGCGCAATGCGCCCGAGAAGATTCTGGTGACGCAGTTCCCCGAACTGATGCCGCCGACCCTCGTCACCCGCGACCGGGCCGAGATCCATGCTTTCCGCCGCGCGCACGGCAACATCATCGTCAAGCCGCTCTACGGCAATGGCGGGGCCGGCGTCTTCCTCATCCAGGAGGGCGACCACAACCTTGCCTCCCTCATCGAGCTCTTCGAGCAGAGTTTTCGCGAGCCGTTCATGGTGCAGAAATACCTGCCCGACGTCAGGAAGGGCGACAAGCGCATCATCCTCGTCGACGGCGAGCCGGTCGCCGGCCTCAACCGCGTGCCCGCCGAAGGCGAGGCGCGCTCCAACATGCATGTGGGCGGGCGCCCGGAGCTGTCCGATCTGACCGAGCGCGAGCGCGAGATCTGCGCGGCCATCGGCCCGGCCCTCAAGGAACGCGACATGATCTTCGTCGGCATCGACGTCATCGGCGGATACCTCACCGAGATCAACGTCACCTCCCCCACCGGCATCCGCGAGATCAAGCGCTTCGGCGGCCCCGACATCGCGGTGCTGATCTGGGACGCGATCGAGAGGCGTCGGCGAGCCTGACGCCGGTCGGCGGCCGCTATCTTCGCGTGGCTCTGGTGGAAACGAAGTCCGAATTTCGTATACTGACCGTGTTCTTCGACAGGCGAGCGAGGCCGAAGTGACCAAACCGACCGTCACCTACGATCCCGGGGTGGATGCCGCCTATATCCGTTTCTCGACGGGCAAGGTCGAGGAAAGCGAGGAAGTCGCCAAGGGCATTTTGCTCGACTACGACAGGGAGGGCCGCATCGTGGGCATGGAAGTTCTCAACGCACGGGAGCACCTGCCCTCCGACGTCCTCGAACAAGCTGCCTAGCTGCCCTTCGCGACATGCCGACCGAAACCTTCTTCGTTGCGCTCGCGACCTTCTTCGCCACGGTCGGCGTTGCCGACATCGCGTTCATATTCGCCGCGCTGACCAAGGATAACACGCCGGCCGAGCGGCGGATCTTTGCGACGCGCGGCGTGGTGGTGGCGGCGGTCATCCTCTTCTTCTTCGCCGTTGCCGGCAACGGTATCCTCGGCCTTTTCGGCATCACCATCCCGGCCCTGCGCACGGCCGGCGGTATCCTCTTGCTGCTCATTGCCATCGACATGGTGTTCGCCCGCCATTCCGGCGGCACCGGCACGACGAGCGAGGAGGAGCGCGAATCGCGCCAGCGTCACGACATCTCGGTGTTCCCGCTGGCGATGCCGCTGCTCGCCGGCCCCGGCGCCATCAGCGCCGTCATCCTGCTGACCACCGGGGCGCGCAGCAATTTCGAGTTCTGGGCGGTGCTTGTCGCCCTCGCGCTCATCCTCTTCGCCGCCTGGCTGACGCTTCTCGTCGCCATTCCCATCCAGCGGCTGCTGGGCCTGACTGGCCTCTCGGTCGTCTCGCGGGTCGTCGGCATCCTGCTCGCCGCGCTCGCCGTGCAGTTCGTCTTCGACGGCGTCAAGCAGAGCGGGCTCATCGGGGGCTAGGGCGTTTATCGCGACAAGCCTGCGATTTGCCTAAAAACCAATCGTTAAGCACTTCTTTACCCTGTCGTTGACCCGACACGGCGTTGCGCTAGAACGGCGCCATGGACCGGCACCGGCAGGGCAAGCAGATGCGCATACTGGCAGCGATGATCCTCGTGACCTTCGCCATCATGGCAGTCACGGCGCCGATGACGGCGGCCCGCTCGGAAATCCTGACGCCCTTCACGCAGCACTGAAGGCAGCCCTCCCCTCGAGGCAAGGTCCTCAGAGCATTTCCCATTTGATTGAATCAGAATGGGAGCTCTAACTTTTTGTTTGTCGCGGTTTCGAACCGGAAAAGTGGTAACCACTTTTCCTGAAACCGCTCCAGGATGCCGTCCTATTTCTGGATCCGGCAGCGCCCCGTCGGTCCCAGGATATGGACGGTGCGCGGGTCGCACCCCGTCAGCAGGAAATTCACCCAGGCGTTCTGGTCGCCGTAGAAGACGTTGCGGTCGACCTCGGTCCTGATGCCGGGCACGGTGCCGGTCTGCGTGTACTGCCAGAACGTCCAGTCGTGGCGGTAGTAGCGCTCGTGCGGCTCGGCCGCCGTCGAGCGCAGCCAGAGCGCGTTGGGAAACTCGACCCCGCGCAGGATGTCGTTGAAGAAGTTCATGTCGGTATAGATGATCGGCAGCTTGCCGGTATGGGCTTCCATCGCCGCCAGCATCACCCCGATCTTCTCGAGCACGTCCTCGCGCGGCGGATGCCGCTTGCAGCTCGAATGGTTGTTCCATTCGAGGTCGAGCACGGGCGGCAACGCGTCCGGATCGGCCGGCACCATCTGTTTGAACCAGTGCGCCTGGTCCGACGCCAGCGAGCACCAGGTCATGAAGTGATACGCCCCGCGCGGGATGCCGGCGGTGCGCGCCTTCTCCCAGTTGGTGTAGAACATCGGGTCGATGTAGTCCTTGCCTTCCGTCGCCTTCATGAAGACGAAGTGCTTGCCGCTGGCGCGCACCTGTCGGAAGTCGATGTCCCCCTGGTAGCGCGCGACGTCGATGCCCTGGATCGGCATGGAGCGCGCCCTGTCCACCCCCGAATGCGGCCGGTTGTCGCCGGGAATGGGACCGTAGAGCCCGCCGCCACGCGAACACGCCGCGAGGGCCGCGATGAGAAGAACCATGCCGAAGCCCTTGATCAGGCGGGAAAGGGGTGTCGCGGAAGCGGCATCGACCATTCGGCGGGACTCTTCTCTTGGTACGCAATACGTTAAGTCCTTGAATCAACATCGCCCGGTTAAGGAAACCTTGCGTTAAGCCTGGCGCCTCGCCGCATGGTTAACCGGTCGTGGTGGCTGGGAAGACCGTTCCCGAAACGTTCTTGCCAAGCGGGCGCATGGCCTGCTAGCGTCGCCATGGCTGGGGCTTGGGGGCGAAGGCATGGTGACGCGGGTTACGACCGTGGCCTTTCAGGGCATCGAGGCGGTGCCCGTCGACGTGCAGGTGCAGCTCGCGCCGGGACATCCGAACTTCTTTCTCGTCGGCCTGCCCGACAAGGCGGTCAAGGAATCGAGCGAGCGCGTGCGCGCTGCCCTCACCTCCTCCGGGCTCGGACTTCCGCCCAAGCGCATCACCGTCAACCTGGCGCCGGCGGATCTGCCCAAGGAAGGCAGCCACTACGACCTGCCGATCGCCCTGGGCCTGATGGCGGCGATGGGCGCCATTCCGTCCGATGCGCTCGACAGGTTCATGGTTCTGGGCGAACTGGCGCTCGACGGACGGCTTTCGCCGGTCGCCGGGGTCCTGCCCGCCGCCATCGCTGCGCAGGGGCGCGACCTCGGGCTCGTCTGCCCCGTCGACTGCGGCCCGGAAGCCGCCTGGGCGGGCGAGGCGATCGACATCGTCGCCACCGAAAGCCTGCTGGCGCTGGTCAATCACCTGACCGGCCACCAGCTTGCGCCGCGCCCCGCCCCCAAGCGCTGGCTGCCGAGCGGCACATTGCCGGACCTCGCCGACGTGCGCGGCCAGGAGGTGGCCCGACGCGCGCTGGAAGTGGCGGCGGCTGGCGGCCACAACATGCTGATGATCGGCCCGCCCGGCGCCGGCAAGTCGATGCTGGCCGCGCGTCTGCCCTCGATCCTGCCGCCGCTCGACCCGCGCGAGCTGCTCGACGTCTCGATGATCCAATCGATCGCCGGCGAGCTCGCCGACGGGGCCATCTCCGACCGGCGCCCCTTCCGCACGCCCCACCACTCGGCCTCCATGGCCGCCCTGGTCGGCGGTGGCCTGAAGGTCAGGCCCGGCGAGGTGTCGCTGGCGCACAATGGCGTGCTCTTTCTCGATGAGCTGCCCGAATTTGCCCCGCAGGTGCTCGACAGCCTCCGACAGCCGCTGGAATCGGGCGAGACGGTTATCGCGCGCGCCAATGCGCGCGTCTCCTATCCCTCCCGCGTGCAGCTCGTGGCCGCCATGAACCCGTGCAAATGCGGCATGGCCGGCACGCCGGGGCATACCTGCCGGCGCGGCCCGGCCTGCGCCGCCGACTACCAGTCCCGCGTTTCCGGCCCGTTCCTCGATCGCATCGACATCCGCATCGACGTGCCGGCGGTCTCGGCCGCCGACATGATCGCCCCGGCGCAGGGCGAGTCCTCGGCCGACGTCGCCGGACGCGTCGCCGCCGCCCGCGACCGCCAGCGCCGCCGCTATATGGAGGCGGGACATCCGCAGGTTCTGACCAACGCTGCCGCCGGACCGACGCTGATCGAGGCGGTGGTCGCGCCCGACAGGGAGAGCCAGGCGCTGCTCCTCCAGGCGGCCGAGCGCTTCAACCTCTCGGCCCGCGCCTATCATCGGGTGTTGAAGGTCGCGCGGACCCTTGCCGACCTCGCCGGCGCCGAGAAGGTCGCCCGCGCCCATGTGGCCGAGGCGCTGAGCTATCGGCTGAACCTCGGAACGGCCTGAGACTATCGAGCGGCCGCGATCACCGCGGCGAGCTGCTGGTAGGCCTCGCAGTCCCTGCCGCAGGCGGCCTCGAGCATGCCGAGGCGTTCCTCGGCAAGGTCCAGTTTGCCGGTCTCGACATAGAGTTCGCCCAGATATTCGTTGGCGCCGAGATGTTCGGGGTCGAGCGCGAGGGCGCGCGTGTAGTAGCCAAGCGCCGCCTCGGGATTGCCGTTCTTGCGCTGCGAGAACCCCATGAGGCTCAGCGCGTCGGCGTCCGCGGGATCGGCGACGATGATCGGCTCCAGCACCCCGATGGCGCCGGCGAAATTTCCGCCGCCGATAAAGGCGCGCGCCATCGTCAGGTGCGGACTGCCGCGGGCGGCATCGTTCATGTAGAGGCCGGGGTCGACGGCGACGGCGTTTGCGGCGGAAAAGATCAACAGGGGTAACGCTGCGACTGCCCGGGCTCGCTTGCGCATCACACATCCTCCACGCGCTTGGAGCTTAACGCAGACGCGTGTCCGTTGCATGACCGGTCAGCGCGCGAAGGCCTCGAAAGGATTGGTGTGCATCAGCTGCACGATCGTCTCCTCGCCGACGCCCTGGGCGCGCAGCTTCGGGACGATGCTTTCGCTGAGCACCGTATAGGGTTTGGGCTTGCCGCCGCGCGGCAGTGCCGGGTCGTACCAGCCTCGGTCATGGCTGAGCAGCAACTGGCGCTCGAGCCCGGCTTCGAGCGCGCGCAGGACCATCGTCACGATCTCCTCGTCCGGCACCGAGCCGATATGGTCGTATTCGATCCAGGCGCCGCGTGCCGCCACCGCCTTGTGCATGGCAAAGTCCGGTTCGGCCTGAGTGTGAATGGAAATGAACCGGTCGGCACGCCCGCCGGCCTGCTCGATGATATCGAGCTGGTCCATCACCACCCTGCCCTTGATCGTATGGCTGCCGATCGCCGCGCCCGTCTCCTTGGCCGCCGTGACGGCGGCCCTGAGGATCCGCGCTTCGAGCCCGGTGATGCCATCGTCGCCGGCGCTGAGCTTGATCCACCCGGCCTTGTAGCCGGTGGCCTCGATCCCGTCGGCGAGTTCGGCGAGCATCCAGTCGGCAAGCTGCGTTTCGCTCGCCTCGCGCACCCAGGCGGGAATCCACGGCTCGCGATAGTTGCCGGTCGGCACGACGATGGGAAAGTCGGTCGCGCGGCTGACCGCGAGGTCGAGGTCCGCCCGGCGCCCCACCCCGCCCGTCGAGCATTCGACGAGGGCGGTGACGCCCAGCGCCTTGATCGCCTCGATCTGCGGCGCCATCAGCGCGACGACGTCGGCAGCCTCAGCCTCTGCATACCCCGGCGCATCGGGCGTGCGCAGGTCGACGAAGACGTGCTCGTGCGGCAGGATCATGCCGAGATCCTGCGCCTGCAGCGGCCCGAGCGTGGTATAGAGGTGCCTCATGCCGGCACTTTGGAGCACCGGCTGTGGACGCGCAAGCTAGCGCAGGCTCCGGTAGCCGCCCGGCACGCCTTTGGGTGAAAAGACAATCTGCCAGAGCGAGACGTTGCGGGCCCGGAACAGCGCGGCAAAGCTCATGAGATAATAGCGCCACATGCGATAGAACCGCGCGCCGTACCGGCCTTCGAGCCCGGGCCAGGCGGCCTCGAAGTTAGCCCACCAGGCCAGAAGCGTCCTCTCGTAGTCGGCGCCGAAATTGTGCCAGTCCTCCATGACGAAGTGACCTTCGCTCGCCCGCCCGATCTGGGCGATGGAGGGCAGCATGCCGTTGGGGAAGATGTATTTTTCGCTGAACGGCTCGCCATGCGTCGTCGAATGGTGCCCGCCGATGGTGTGGAGAAGCATCAGGCCGTCGCCGGCGAGGAGCTCGCGTGCCTTGGCAAAGAACGCGCCGTAGTTCTTGTAGCCGACATGCTCGAACATGCCGATCGAGACGATGCGATCGAACTGCCCGTCGAGCGCCTGATAGTCCATGAGCCGCGTCTCGACCGGCAGGCCCTGCGTGCGCTCGTTGGCGAGCGCGGCCTGCTCCCTGCTGACGGTCACGCCGACGCCGGAGATGCCGTAACGCTCCGCGGCGAACTGCAGGAACCCACCCCAGCCCGAGCCGATGTCGAGGACGCGCATGCCCTTTTCGAGCCCGATCTTGCGGCAGATGAGGTCGAGCTTGGCCTCCTGGGCAGCATCGAGGGTTTCGGCGTCCTTCCAGTAGCCGCAGGAGTAGACCATGCGCTTGTCGAGCATGGCGGCGTAGAGGTCGTTGCCGATGTCGTAGTGCTTCTCGCCGACTTCGCCGACCTTGAGGCGCTGCAGGTTGAAGAGGCGTCCCTTGACGGCGCTCCACAGGACCGCCACGTCTCTCGGGAAGGCATCGGGCACGGCGGCGGTGATGAGGCGGTAGATCAGCTCGTCGAGCGCTTCGACATCCCACCAGCCATCCATGTAGCTTTCGCCGAGCCCGAGCGTCCCTTGCGCGATGAGGCGGGCAAAGAGGCGCTCGTCGTGGATGCGGGGGTCCCAGGGACGATCGCCACCGATGACGATATCCGCAGCGGCGAGCTTTTGCTCGACGAAACGTTTTGCGCGATTGCTCATGGCTGAAATCGGGTGAGGCAAGTGCAAAAAATATCGCACCAGTCTAAGCCCGATTCTCCCGCATCTTCAATCCGCTGACGAATGCCGGCCCGGCATGCGATGCATGCCGGGCCTTGCCTGATTCACGTGAAACCGCTCAGCGCACCTTCTCGAAGAAGGCGCGGATGTCGGCGACCAGCAGGTCCGGCGCCTCGCTGGCGGCGAAGTGCCCGCCCTGCGGCATCTCGGTCCAGTGGACGATATTATTGGCGCGCTCGGCAAAGCTGCGGACCGAGCGGAAGTCCCACGGGAAGACGGCGACGCCCGTCGGGGTCCTGTTCTCGGTTTCGCTGTAGCCGGCGCCCGAGCGGGTGTCCTCGAGATAGATCGCGGCGGCCGATCCGCCGGTCGCGGTGAACCAGTAGATCGAGGCGTGGGTGAGGAAAAGGTCGCGGTCGACCGTCTCGACCCCCTGCCCCTCGAAACCGAAGAACAGTTCGGTGTTCCAGGCCATCTGCGCCACGGGCGAATCGACGAGGCCGTAGGCGAGCGTGCCGGGGCGCTTCGACTGGATGACCTGATAGCCGTTGTATTTCTCGAACATGTCGAGATTGGCGAAGCCCTCGAGCTCGAAGGGGGTGAGCTTTTCCATCTCGCCGGGCGTGCCGTTGGGGAAGGCGAAGATCTGCTGCAGGTGCACGCCCCTGAGGCCGTCCGGCGCGAGGATGCCGAGCTCCTTGGAAACGAGCGCCCCGACGTCGCCGCCCTGCGCGCCGTATTCGGTGTAGCCCAGCCGCTTCATCAGCGTGTCCCAGGCGCGCGCGACCCGGGCGCTGTCCCAGCCGGCCTGCGTCAGCGGACCCGAGAAGCCGTAGCCGGGGAGCGACGGGATGACGAGATCGAAGGCGATGCCGGCATCGAGCCCATGGGCGCGGGGGTTCGAGAGCGGCCCGATGACCTTCAAAAACTCGGCAACGCTCGAGGGCCAGCCATGGGTGAGGATCAGCGGAAACGCATCGGGCTCGGGCGACTTGATGTGGAGGAAATGGATGGTCTGCCCGTCGATCTGCGTCATGAACTGCGGGTAGCGGTTGAGCGCGGCCTCGTGCGCCCGCCAGTCATAGTCGTGCAGCCACTGGTCGGCGAGTTCCCTGATGAAGTGCACGGGCTGGCCGTGGCTCCAGTCGGTCGTGGCCGCGACCGGCCAGCGCGTCATCTCCAGGCGCTCCCTGAGGTCGGTAAGGGCGGCTTCGGGTATCTCGATCTTGAACGGGACGATCTCGGACATGGTACCGGCTCCTTGTGCCGTGGCGGAGGCGAGAGGACCGAATGCGGGCGCCAGCAGCAGGGCGGCGCCGGACTTGAGCATATCACGGCGATTAAGGTCGGACATCTTCGGCTCCTGATTTCGGCCGGGCGACCACCGTCCGGCTTCGACAAGGAGCTTGCCCCACCCCTGCTGACAGAGTGCGTCAGCAACGGGGTTCGAGGTCAGTGCGTCGGGTGCGAGCCGGGCGGCTCGAGCCAATCCGGGTGCTTCCTGCGCCATTCCTCCTCCCACTCGCGCGCAAGGACGGCCCGGCGCTTGCCGTAGCGGCTCTCGGTCGGATGCAATGAGACGATGCGGTCGGTGCGGAAATTGCGGAAGGCTTGGCGCAGGCAGCACCAGGCGGCGATGATCTGCTTGCCCTCGTAATAGGCCAGCTGCACCGGCCAGATGTCGCGCTCGCTCTCGCGCCCGCCCTCGTCGGCATAGGCGATGTGCACCGCCTTTTCCGAGCGCATCGCCCGGCGGACGTCGGCGAGGATGGGCTTTGGCGCCAATGGCCCGCGCATCAGCACCGGCCAGAGGCCGGTATCGCCGATGCGGTCGCGCAGGTCCTCGGGCGAGGCGGTGGCGATCTTGGCGAGCGCGTTCCGCGCGGCGCTGACCAGTCCGTCATCCGGCTGCGCCCCGACCCAGCGGGCGCCGAGCACCAGCGCTTCCAGCTCCTCGGGCGTGAACATCAAGGGCGGCATGAAGAAGCCCGGCCGCAGCATGTAGCCGACGCCGGCCTCGCCATCGATGGGCGCGCCGAGCCCGATGAGCGTCTGCACGTCCCGGTAGAGGGTGCGCACCGACACGCCCTGCTCTTCGGCGAGCTGCGCGGCCGTGACCGGCCGGCGGTGACGCCGCAGCGCATCCATGACGGCAAAGAGCCGCTCGGTCTTGTCCATGTCGCCTCCCGTGAGCGCCCCGCCCGGCGCCTTCGTCTTACCGGCCCGCCACGCCGGCGGCAACCGGCATGCCGAAGCCCCGCCCGGCCGTATGGCCTGCGGTTGCGGTTAGTCGAGCGGCATGCGGCGAGGATTGCCTCATGCAAATTTAAAAGCGAGACAGGCCTCGCCGCATGCATCCGGGATTTTTGGCTTAATCCGCCCGCCGCCAGGGAAGCCTCCCTTCCGGCTTTCACCGGTACGATGCCGGCAGGCATCCGGTCGGGTGACGGTTTGGACCTCGCCTGGAGCGACCCCCATGCGACCCGGATCCGCGTAACGAAGGCCGGTCAGCAAGAACCGGACAACCGGTTCCCCTTTTCCTGACTGACCTCGCGCACCGGAAGCTCGTATGCATCCTCGCCCGAGGTGCGGCGGTGAGGGGAGTATGGGGCAGGCGCGAGTGTGCGGGGATAAGTTTCTGGTTTCAGTGCAGGATCAATGGGTTGGGCGCTGTTCTCCCCTCCCCCTTGAGGGGAGGGGGACGCATGGTGCCTGGGGAGGATTGTGCCACGCCCTCGTGGTTCGAGGCTCGCAAGAGCTCGCACCTCACCATGAGGGCTGATGTGAGTCCCGCGCTTATCTCAGTAACCCTCATGGTGAGGCGCCGCGTAGCGGCCTCGAACCACGAGGGCGTGGCACCATCGTGCCACCCTCCCCGTTGTCATCCCGGCGAAGGCCGGGACCCAGCCCTGACGTTATCCGTGGGCACGGGAAGAGCGGCTGTGCTCGCTGCCCGGTTCACCCACCTTGCGGCTGTGACGGCATGTCAGGATGGGCCCCGGCCTTCGCCGGGGTGACATCGCGGGGTGGGTGGGGCCGGGGTGACATCGGGGGTGGTAGTGGATAGCGGTGTGGTGCCTGACCTCGCCATCCACGTCATCTCAGCCCTCGATCGCCCTATGAAAGCCGCGGATGTCGTCGGCCAGAACGGCCGGAATTTCCAGCGCCGGGAAGTGTCCGCCTCGGTCGAGCTCCGTCCAGCGCACGATGTTCTGCAGGTGCCGCTCGCCCCAGCGGCGCGGGGCCGGCAGGTCGGCGGGCGGCAGGAGGACGCCGTGCGGGACGTCGTGCGGGGGGAAAGGCTGCATCATTGTCTGGTCGCGGAACGCTTCGTAGTAGAGCCGCACCGAGGAGCCGATGGTCTGGCTCACCCAGTAGACGGTGAGGATCGCGCAAAGGGTGTCGAGCGGGAAGACGCTCTCGACGTCCCCCTTGGTGTCGCCCCAGGTGCGGTATTTCTCGACGATCCAGGCGGCAAGGCCGGCGGGGGAATCGTTGAGGCCCACGGCGAGCGTCTGCGGCTTGGTCCCCTGGATCATGGCATAGGCGCCCTCGGCGAACGACCACTGGTCGACCTTGGCGAAATAGGCCTTCTCTTCCTCGCTCGGCTCGTCCGGGCGCGGATATTGCGAATAGACGTTGACGTAATGGGCGCCGATCACCCGCTCGGGCACGCTGCGCACCAGCCCCATCTCGGCGCCGGCGCCCATGTCGGAACCGGAAATGAGGAAGCGCTCGTAGCCGAGGCCGGTCATCAGCTGCGCCCAGAGCCCGGCGATGCGGGTGAGGTTCATGCCGGGCTTCTTCGCCTTGCCGGAAAAGCCGTAGCCGGGGAGCGAGGGTATTATGACGTCATAGCTTTGCCCGTCGACCGTTTGCGTCAGCAATGGCACCAGCGGCAGGAGCTCGACGAAGTTGGACGGCCAGCCATTGGTGAGGAGGATCGGCGTGCGGGTGCCGCCCTCGCCCCTGACGTGGACGTAGTGCACGGTTTCACCGTCGATCTCGACGGTGAACTGGGCAAACCCGGCGAGCCGCTTCTCCTCGGCGGCGAAATCGAAGCGTTCGGCCCAGTGGGCAACGAGCTTTTCGAGGAACCGCGGATCGGTGCCGTAGTCCCAGCCGGCGCCCTCGACGGCGTCGGGAAAGCGGGTGTGTGCGAGGCGCGACCTGAGGTCGGCGACGGCCTCGTGCGTATAGCGGACGGCAAAGGGTTTGGGATCGAATGCGGACATTGACTTCCTCCGTTAAGGGGGCTTCGGGAGGGCAGCGCGTGCTGCCTGAAGTCATCCATGGCGCAAGGCTGCTGCCAGGGCGTGTCAGCAGCCTTCAGGGGCGATCGGCCCCTAGAGCTTTGCGTCGAGTTTTCCGGCCGCGACGACGAGCTTCGTCACCGTGTTCCAGTTGCGGAAGGTGGTGACGACGCCGAGGCGCTTCTCGATCTTGGCCGGCGTCAGCGGCGAGGCCGAGACGCCGTCGGAATAGTCGACATAGAGATCAATTCCGACGAGCCGCAGACGTTCCGGACCGGAATGCTCGCCGATCCAGCCGGTGTCCCTTGCGGGTTCGGCGAGGAAGAACACGGCGAACTCGCTGCCGCGTGGAACGGCATCGGGAAAGGGATTCGCCGCGACCACCTGCGCAAGCTCGCGAGGGGTGCGCAGCACGACGGCATTGTCGAGGCCGAAGCCGTTGACGATCGTGCGCAGTTTCTTGAGCACCGCCGCGCGGCTTTCACCTGAGCGCAGGAGCAGATTGCCGGTGGCAAGGACCGTCGATACTTCGGCGAAGCCCGCATGGGTGCAGGCGTCACGTAGGCCCGCCATCGGCATTTTGGCATGCGTCAGCGGGCCGATCGCCCGGATGAGGGCGATATAGGTCCGCATTCCCGTCAGGCGATCTCGATGTCGCACCAGTGGCTGTAGGGCCGCTCGGGCGAGTGGATGATGTTGGGGAAATGCGGGTTGTGCACCGCATCGGCGAACGACTGGTCTTCGAGGCAGAAGCCGGCGTGCTTGCCGTAGCGCTTGCCGTTGAGGCCGGGGACGGGGATGTCGGTCCAGACGCTGTTGTAGACCTGCAGGCCCGGCCGGTCGGTCCAGAGCTTGAGGGTCAGCGCGCCGTCCGGCCCGGTGACGGTCGCCACCGGATCCTCGTGGCTGCGCCCGGTGTCGAGCGCCATGCCGATGTCGTAGTCGACCGGGTTGCCCGAGCCGTCGCGCATGGTGCGGGGCGCGCGCAGGTCGTACTGCGTGCCGCGCGAGGGCAGTATCGCGCCGGTCGGGCAGAGGTCGTCCTTGCCGAGCTCGGTATAGGCGCTGGAATTGACCTGGATGGTGTGGTCGAGCACGTCCGGGCCGGCGCCGAGGTTGAAATACTGATGCTGGACGAGGCTGATCGGCGTCGCGGTGTCGGTGGTGGCGCGCAGCTCCAGCTTCAGCCGGTTGCCCGAAAGCGTGTAATAGGCCTCGAAATTGACGTTGCCGGGATAACCCATGGCCCCGTCCGGGCTGAAATGGGTGAAGCGCACGGTAGTGTTGGCTTCGTCCGCCTCGCCCTGCCAGACCTGCCGGCCGAGGCCTTCCGGCCCGCCATGCAGATGCAGCGCGCCGGCATTGGCGGGCAGCGTATAGGTCTTGCCGTTGAGATCGAACGCGGCGTCCTTGATGCGGTTGGCGACGCGCCCGGCCAGCGAGCCGAAATGCGGGCTGTGCTCGGGATAGGGCGCGAAGGTCTCGAAGCCGAGGACGACGCTGCGCAGCCCTCCGGCGACCGGCACTCGCCAGTCGCGCACGGCGACGCCATAGCCGATGATGTCGACCTCGACGCCGGTGTCGCTCTTGAGGTGAAACTGATCGACGCGCTTGCCGTTGAAGTCGCCGAACGTCGAAACCGCGATGGCCATCCATACCCTCCTCGTCGCACGGCGCGAAGCTTTAGTACGGTTTGCGGCCTGACCGCAACGTTGCACTTGACCTTTGCGCGGGAGCCGCCGAACTTTGTTGCGGAGCGGAAAAAGGGAGGCCGCATGAACGAGATCGAAGTGCGCCGCCGCGCCACCGTCCACGACGTCGCCCGCGCCGCCGGGGTGTCGCTGGCAACCGTCGACCGGGTGCTGAACGGACGTCCGGGCGTGCGCCCGGCGACCGCCCAGAAGGTCGAGGCGGCGGTGGCCGAGCTCGGCTTCCACCGCGATCTTTCGGCGTCCCTCCTCGCCCGGGCGCGCGACCTGACCCTCGTCTTCCTCATTCCCGGCGGCAGCAACGAATTCATGGAGAGCCTTGCCGACGCGGTCGAGCGGCGGGCCGTGACGGCGCGGGCCGAGCGCATGCATGTGGAAGCGCGCCGCGTCCCGGCCCTCGATCCGCAGGCGCTCGCAGAGGCGCTCGACGGGCTCGACGCGCGCGAGTGGGACTGCGCGGTGATCGTTGCCAGCGAAGACGAGCCGGTGATGGCCGCCGTCGAGCGGGCGGCGCGGCGGGGCATCGACGTCATGACGCTGGTCTCGGACCTGCCGGGCTCGGCGCGCCGCCAGTTCGTCGGCATCGACAACGTCGCGGCCGGCCGCACCGCCGCTTCGCTGATCGGCCGCTTCTGCCCAAACGGCAGGATCGGCGTCATCGCTGGCTCCATGCACCTGCGCGACCACCGCGAGCGGCTGGAGGGTTTCCGCAGCGTGCTCGCCGCGGATTTTCCCGGCCTCGAACTCATCGATCCGGTCGAGGGGCACGACGAGACCGACGAGACCCGCGAGCGCGCCGCGGCGCTGATCGCGACCCATCCGGACCTTGCCGGGCTCTACAACCTTGGCGCGGGCAATGCCGGGCTGGTCGCCGCGCTCGATGCCTCGGGCCGGGCCGCCAAGATTCGCGTCGTCGCCCACGAACTGACGGCCCCGACCCGCGCGGGGCTGCAATCCGGCGCTATCGACGTCGTCCTCGACCAGAATCCGGACGGCGAAATCCGCGCGGCGATCGCCGCGGCGCGCGCGCTGGCGCTGGGCGGTTCGGGCCCGCCCGATGCCGAGGCCATTGAAATCGGCATTTTCCTGCGCGACAATCTGCGTTAGAAGCAAAGCCGCTCACGACAAGGCGGAATGCCCCGGCAAGGGGAAGGGAGGACAAGCATGCGATTTGGTGTCGGCGACTTTGAGGTACGTACCTCATGAGCGCCTATCTCGGCATCGACGTCGGCACCTCCGGCGTCAAGGCGCTGCTGATCGGCGACAAGGGCGAGACGCTGGGCGAGGCGACGGCGGCGAGCCGCGAGCCGACGCGCCCGCACCCCGGATGGTCCGAGCAGGACCCGGCCGACTGGTGGCGCGCCACCCTCGAGGCGGTCGACGCGCTGGGCAAATCGCATCCGCGGGAACTGGCATCCGTGCGCGGCATCGGCCTTTCCGGCCACATGCACGGCGCGACGCTCCTCGATGCGCAGGACAGGGTGCTGCGTCCCGCGATCCTCTGGAACGACGGGCGCTCGGCCGCCGAATGCGGCGAGATGGAAGCGGCGCTCCCGACGTTGCGCCGGATCGCCGGCAACATCGCCATGCCCGGCTTCACCGCGCCCAAGCTCATGTGGGTCAGGAAGCACGAGCCGCAGATTTTCGACAAGCTGGCAAAGGTCCTGCTGCCCAAGGCCTATGTGCGCCTCCTGCTGACCGGCGAGCATGTGGAAGACATGTCGGACGCGGCCGGCACGCTCTGGCTCGACGTCGCCAAACGCGACTGGTCGGATGAGCTGTTGGCCGTCACGGGATTGAACCGCTCGCATATGCCGCGCCTCGTCGAGGGGTCGGAGCATTCGGGCGTGCTGAAGAGGGAGTTCGCCGAGCGCTGGGGGATGACCGGCGAGGTGGTGGTTGCAGGGGGAGCGGGCGACAACGCCGCCTCGGCCTGCGGCATCGGCGCCATCCGGCCGGGCGAAGGCTTCGTCTCGCTCGGCACCTCCGGGGTGCTCTTCGTCTCCAACGAGAAATTCAGTCCCAACACCGAAGGCGCGGTGCATGCCTTCTGCCACGCCATTCCCGACACCTGGCATCAGATGGGCGTGATCCTCTCGGCGACCGATTCGCTCAACTGGCTGGCCAAAGTCACCGGCCAGAGGGCCGCCGACCTATCCGGGGCGGCCGAGGCCCAGTTCGAGGGACCGGGCGAGGAGATCTTCCTGCCCTATCTCTCGGGCGAGCGCACCCCGCACAACAACGCGGGCGCGCGCGGCGCCTTCGTCGGCCTCTCGCACCTTTCCGACCCCGCCCGGCTCGCCCAGGCGGTGATGGAGGGCGTGGCGTTTGCGGTGCGCGACTGCCAGCGCGTGCTCGAGGATGCGGGCACGCAGATCGGCCAGCTGCTCGCCGTCGGCGGCGGCTCGCGCTCGACCCTGTGGCTGAAGATGATCGCCGCGAACCTGAGGACGCCCATCGCGCTCCCCGAGGATGGGGACTTCGGCGGCGCGCTCGGCGCCGCCCGCCTCGGGCTTTGCGCCGCGACCGGGGCCGCGCCCGCCGACATCATGGTCAGCCCCAAGATCAACACCGTCATCGAGCCCGATGCGAGCCTCGCCTCGGCCTATGACGAAAGCTATGCGCGCTACCGCGCCCTTTATCCCGCCATCGAGGAGACCCGTTCGTGACCGACTTCTTCAAAGGTATCTCGCCCGTCAAGTACGAGGGGCCGCAGAGCAAGAATCCGCTGGCCTACCGGCACTACAACAAGGACGAGATCGTCGCCGGCAAGCGCATGGAAGACCATATCCGCCCGGCCGTCGCCTATTGGCACACGTTCGCGGCCGAAGGCGGGGACCCGTTTGGCGGGCGCACCTTCGACCGGCCCTGGTACGACAAGGGTATGGAGGGCGCGAAGTTGAAGGCCGACGTCGCCTTCGAGCTCTTCGACCTCCTGGACATCCCCTTCTTCTGCTTCCACGACGTCGACATCGCCCCGGAAGGCGGGACGCTCGCCGAGAGCAACAAGAACGTGCGCGAGATCGGCGAGATCTTTGCTCGGAAGATGGAATCGAGCCGCACCAGGCTCCTCTGGGGCACGGCCAACCTCTTTTCCAACCGCCGCTACATGGCCGGCGCCGCCACCAACCCGGACCCGGAGGTCTTCGCCTACGCCGCCGGCCAGGTGAAGAACGTGCTGGAGCTGACCCACGAGCTCGGCGGTCAGAACTATGTGCTGTGGGGCGGACGCGAGGGCTACGAGACGCTTTTGAACACCAAGGTCGGCCAGGAAGCCGACCAGATGGCGCGCTTCCTCCACCTCGTCATCGACCATGCCAAGAAGATCGGCTTCAACGGCACCATCCTCATCGAGCCCAAGCCCCAGGAGCCCTCCAAGCACCAGTACGACTACGACGTCGCGACGGTCTACGGGTTCCTCCAGCGCTACGGGCTCGAAAAGGAGGTCAAGTGCAACATCGAGGTCGGCCACGCGTTCCTCGCCGGCCATTCCTTCGAGCATGAGCTGGCCATCGCCTCCTCGCTCGGCATGCTGGGCTCGGTCGACGCCAACCGCAACGACCTGCAATCGGGCTGGGACACCGACCAGTTCCCCAACAATCCGGGCGAAATGGCGCTGGCTTTCTACTATATCCTCAAGCAAGGGGGCCTGGGCAACGGCGGCTTCAACTTTGACGCCAAGGTGCGCCGGCAGTCGCTCGATCCCGCCGATCTGCTCCACGGCCATATCGGCGGGCTCGACGTGCTGGCGCGCGGTCTCAAGGCGGCCGCGGCGCTGATCGAGGACGGCGAGTTCGATCGGCTGCTGGACGAGCGCTATGCCGGCTGGCAGCAGAAGGGCGCGGCCGCGATGCTCAAGGGCGAGCGCACCCTCGCCGAGATCGCCCAATGGGTGGAAGCCGAGAACATCAATCCGCAGCCACGCTCGGGCCGGCAGGAGTACCTGGAAAACCTCGTCAACCGCTTTGTATGACAAGCGCCCGCCGCTGCAAGCTGGACTTGCAGCGGCAATTGACCTAGTTGTTGTGCAAATAGAAAACGCTGCCCGATAATTGAGGCAGGGCGAAACGGACAGTCTAAAGCCACGGGCGCGCAAACGTATCTGATAAGTTTGCGCGTCGAGCGAACCGATATTCTGGGAGGGAATCGGTGAGTCTGCTTGAATTGCATGGCGTTTCGAAGGAGTTCGGCGCCATTCGTGCGCTGCACGACGTGAGTTTCTCGGTTCGACCCGGCGAAGTCGTCGGCCTCATGGGCGACAACGGCGCCGGCAAGTCGACGCTGGTCAAGATCGTCTCGGGCATTTACGCGCCTTCTGCCGGACACCTGACCTTCGAGGGAAACGATGCCCACATCGCCAGTCCCGCCGAAGCGCGCCGGCTGGGCATCGAGACGGTCTACCAGGACCTGGCGCTGGCCGATAACCTGACGGCGGCCGCCAACATCTTCCTCGGGCGCGAGCTCAAATACAATGTCGGCCCGTTCCGGTTCCTGCGCCATAACGCCATGAACGCGCGCGCCGCCGAGCTCTTTTCCGAGCTGAAGTCGGAGACACGCGCCGACGATCTGGTCAAGCAGATGTCGGGCGGCCAGCGCCAGGCGGTGGCGATCGCCCGCACGCGCCTTGCCGACGCAAAGCTCATCCTGATGGACGAGCCGACGGCGGCGATCTCGGTGCGGCAGGTGGCCGAGGTCCTCAGCCTCATTCACCGCCTCAAGGAAGCCGGCATCGCCGTCATCCTCATCTCCCACCGCATGCCCGACGTCTTTGCCGTGTGCGAGCGCATCATCGTCATGCGCCGCGGCAACAAGGTCGCCGACAAGCAGATCGGCCAGACCTCGCCCGAAGAGGTGACGGCGCTGATCACCGGGGCCAAGGAGGCGGCGTGATGGCGGAGACGCTCGAGGGATTCTCCAACGTCCGCCGCACGCGCTTCTGGCAGCGCGGGTTCCTCGCCTCGCAGTCGGCCTATGTGCTGGCCGCCCTGATCGTCATCATCGCCATCATGGCGATGCTCTCGCCCAACTTCCTGACGCCCGGCAACATCGCCAACATCACCCGCAACTTCTCCTTCATCGCCATCGCGACGCTCGGCATCACCCTCGTCATCATCACCGGCGGTATCGACCTGTCGGTCGGCTCGACCATGGCCTTGTCGGCCACGGTCACCTCGCTGGTGCTCGCCGGGCTGGCCGGGGCGGCGGTCGCGCTCTTTCCGGGCGGCGCGCTGATCCTGGCGGTGGGGGCCGGCCTTGCGACGGCCGCCGTCATCGGCTTCTTCAACGGCTTCGCCGTTGCAAAACTCAAGCTCTCGCCGTTCGTGACGACGCTGGGCACGCTCTCGATCGTGCGGGGGCTGACCTATGTGGCGACATACGGGCGCGGCGCGTTTCCGACCGGGCCGGACAAGGACCTCTTCATCGCCGTCACCTCGGGGCGGCTTTTCGACGTGGTGCCGATCTCCTTCGTCTACCTGCTGATCCTCGCCATCGCCATGTACCTGGCGCTGCACCACACCGCCTGGGGGCGGTACGTGTTCGCCATCGGCGGCAACGAATCGGCGGGACGCCTCACTGGCGTTCCGGTCGACCGGGTCAAGATAGGGGTCTACATGCTCTGCTCGCTGGCGGCCGGGTTCAACGGCATCATCATTTCCGGGTGGCTCGGCTCGGCGCCCGCCAACCTCGCCACCGCCTATGAGCTGACCATCATCGCCGCGGCCGTCATCGGCGGCGCCAACCTTGCCGGCGGCGTCGGCGGGGCGGCGGGCGCCATCATCGGATGCGTCCTGATCGAGGTCATCCGCAACGGGCTGGTCCTGGCCCGGGTCGACCCCTACTGGCAGCAGACGCTGGTCGGCTGCATCATCGTCGCGGCCGTTCTGGTCGACCGCCTGAGATCGCTGCGCAACGGATGAGGGATCCGGCGCGGCAGGGCCGGCGGGCTCGTCCGCCGGCCGGTTCGCTCCCGCTTGAAGACGGGAGCATGAGGAGGAGGAAGCATATGAAGAAGCTTATCGTGATCGGCCTTGCCGCCATGGCTTCGACCATGTTCGCCGGCCTTGGCCAGGCCCAGGAGACCTACCAGTTCGCGGTGGTGCCCAAGGCGATGAACAACCCGTTCTTCGACCTCGCCCGCGACGGCTGCATGGCGCGCGCTGCCGAGCTCGGCAATGTCGAGTGCATCTATATCGGCCCCGTCGAGCACGAGGCGGCGACCCAGGCCCAGATCATCGAGGACCTGATCACCCAGGGCGTCGATGGCCTTGCCATCTCCGTCTCCGACACGGCGGCCGCGACCACCGTCATCAACCGCGCGGTGGAGGCCGGCATCGCCGTCATCACCTTCGACAGCGATGCCGCCGACTCGCAGCGCACCGCTTATGTGGGCACCAACAACAAGGAGTTCGGCACCGCGCTCGGTGAGCTCTTGCTGCAGGTCAAGCCCGAGGGCGGCACCTATGGCATGATTTCGGGCGGCGCCGCGGCCCCTAACCTCGCCGAGCGCGTCGACGGAGTGCGTGAGGCGCTGGCCGGTTCGGCATGGACCGAAGTGCCCGGCTCCCCGACCTTCTCCAATGACGACAGCGCCCTCGGGCTCCAGCAGATGGGCGACTTGAAGACCGCCAATCCCGAAATCGGCGCCATCGTGCCGGTCGGCGGCTGGCCGATGTTTGCCCCCGACGGCTGGCGCAACTTCGTCGACGGCTTCAAGGCCGACGTCGAGTCCAAGGCGCTCGCCCTCGTCGTCGCCGACACGCTTCCCGTCCAGCTCGAGCTGTTGAAGGAAGGCTACGCCCACGGGCTCGTGGGCCAGCGTCCCTACGAGATGGGCGTCGTCGTCATGGATACGCTCCTGGCCATCAAGAACGGCGAGACGGTCGAGGAAATCATCTACACCGGCCTCGACCGGGTGACCGCAGACAATGTCGACGAGTTTTTGAACTAGAAGGAGCGCCATTGAGGCATGGCGGATTGTTGTGCCCTCGCGTCACCCCCTCCTGCCTCCCCCATCAAGGGGGAGGTGTCGGCCCGGTGGGTGTGGCAGGATAGTGCCAAGCTCACGATGTCACCCTCCCCCTTGTGGGGAGGGCTAGGGAGGGGGTGAGGCCGGTTTCGGTGAACCTTCCATCCCCAATTCCGCTGCCGCCGCCTCCGGGCGGCGGTCATTTTTCCCAGCTAGAGACCGTTATGCCGCTTCTGACCAACCCGATTCTGCCCGGCTTCAACCCGGATCCCTCCATCTGCCGCGTCGGCGACGACTACTACATCGCCACCTCCACCTTCGAGTGGTATCCGGGCGTGCAGATCCACCACTCGAGGGACCTGGCCAACTGGGAACTCGTCACCCGGCCCTTGAACCGGAAAAGCCAGCTCGACATGCGCGGCGATCCCGACAGCTGCGGCGTCTGGGCGCCGTGCCTCACCCATGCCGACGGGCAGTTCTGGCTGATCTACACCGACGTCAAGAGGAAGGACGGCTCGTTCAAGGACGCGCACAACTACCTCGTTACCGCCCCCTCGATCGACGGGCCGTGGTCGGACCCCGTTTACATGAACTCGTCCGGGTTCGATCCCTCGCTCTTCCATGACGACGACGGGCGCAAGTGGTTCGTCAACATGCTCTGGGACCATCGGGCGCGCCCGCTGCTCTTTGCCGGCATCGCGCTCCAGGAGTACGACCATGGGCAGAGAAAGCTCGTCGGCCCGGTCAGGAACATCTACCAGGGCACGGACTTAAAGCTCGTCGAGGGCCCGCACCTCTACAAGCGCGCCGGCAAGGACGGCAAACCCTGGTACTACCTGATGACCGCCGAGGGCGGCACCGGCTACGATCATGCGGTGACCTTCGCCCGCTCGCGCACCATCGACGGGCCCTACGAGACGCACCCGGAAAAATACGTCGTCACCTCCAAGGACAAGCCCCTCAATCCATTGCAGCGCGCCGGTCACGGCGACTGGGTGGAGACCCCGGACGGACGCACTTACATCGTCCACCTCACCGGCCGGCCGACGACGCAGAAGCGGCGCTGCGTGCTCGGGCGCGAAACCGCCATCCAGGAAGCCGAGTGGCGCGACGACGACTGGCTGTGGCTGAAGCACGGCACCAATGTGCCCGCCCTCCATGTCGATGTGCCCGGCACCCGTAACGAGGACGCCTATTGGGCCGAGAAGCGCTACGAGTTCGCCTCCGGCAGTCTCGACAAGGATTTCCAGTGGCTGCGGACGCCCGAGACGGAGCGCATCTTCGGGCTCGAGGATGGGAAGCTGCGCCTCTTCGGGCGCGAATCCATCGGTTCCTGGTTCGAGCAGGCGCTGGTCGCCCGCCGGCAGACGCATTTTTCCTACGATGCGGAGACCGAGGTCGATTTCTCGCCGGCCGACGAGCGGCAGATGGCGGGGCTCACGGCCTATTACAGCCGCTACAACTTCTTCTATCTCGCCGTCACCGCCCATTCGGACGGGCAGCGCGAATTGCTGCTGATGAGCTCGGAAATGAGCTTCCCGGACGGCAAGCTCCGCTTCCCCGCCGAGCCGGTGCCGATCCCCAACAATCACCCGGTGCGGCTGGCGCTCAACATCCGTGGGCCCAGGCTGCAATTCTTCTATGCCCTCGAAGGCGAGAACCTGAAGCCCATCGGCCCGGTGCTCGACGCCTCGATCCTCTCGGACGAATGCGGTGGCCACGCCGAGCATGGCTCGTTCACCGGCGCGTTCGTCGGCATGGCGGCCAGCGACCTTAACGGCACGGCCAAGCCCGCCGATTTTTCCTATTTCACCTATCGCCCGGTGCGCGACCCGAGCGATCGGTACGAGGTGTAGTAACACCTCGCGATTGTCACCCCGGCGAAGGCCGGGGCCCATCCTGAGATGCGTCTATAGCCGCAAGGTGTGAGTGATGGCGCGAGCTCTGCGTGCCCATGGATGCGTTCAGGGCTGGGTCCCGGCCTTCGCCGGGGTGACAATCGTGATTGCGGCGCAATTCTGCCCGCCCGCCAGATCGCGCCCTCCGTCCGCTACCCTCAAAAAACTGCCCAAAACCCGGGCCTGCCCGGTTGTGCGGGGCTGCCAACTGCCCTAGCGTTGCCGCTCTTTGCGCAAGACCCGTGAGAGCATGCACGAGGCCCGTATCCAGCCACAGAACGCCGAGCCGTCCAATGCGGCGCTGACGCCGATGATGGCGCAGTATTTCGAGATCAAGGCGGCCAATCCCGGATATCTGCTCTTTTATCGGATGGGGGATTTCTACGAGCTCTTCTTCGAGGACGCCGAGATCGCCTCGGCCGCGCTCGGCATCGTCCTGACCAAGCGCGGCAAGCACCTGGGGCAGGACATCCAGATGTGCGGCGTGCCGATTCACGCCGCGCAGGACTATTTGAAGAAGCTCATCACGCTCGGCCATCGCGTGGCGGTCTGCGAGCAGGTCGAGGACCCGGCCGAGGCGAGGAAACGCGGCAGCAAGTCGGTGGTCAAGCGCGACGTGGTGCGGCTCGTCACCGCCGGCACGCTGACCGAGGACGACCTGCTGCCGGCGCGTGGCGCCAATTTCCTCGCGAGCCTTGCGATGGTCCGCCATGGCGAAACCGATTTCGCCATGGCCTGGGCCGACGTCTCGACCGGCGACACGCATGTGGCGGACCTCGCCGCCGAAACCGTCTCCGACGAGCTCGCGCGCATCGATCCGGCCGAATTGATCCTGACCGATGCGGCCCGCGCCGCGCTGGTCGAGCGGCACCTGCTGCCGCCGGCGCTGGTCCCTGCCCTCTCCATCGTTGCACCGGACGCCTTCGACAGCGAGACGGCGACGGTAAGGCTGCGCCAGGCGCTCGCCGGCGAGGCGGTCGACCCGACCGCCTTCTCGCGCGCCGCCCGCGCCGCCCTCGGCGCGCTCTTTGCCTATGTCGAGGAGAGCCAGAAGGGCAAGGCGGTGGCGCTGCGCGCCCCCACCAGCGAGGACGCGGCGCGCCTGATGGCCATCGACCAGGCGACGCGCAGTTCCCTCGAGCTCGTCGAGACCCAGCGCGGCGGGCAGAAGGGTTCGCTGCTCTCGGCCATCGATTTGACGGTCACCGCCGCCGGCGCCCGCCTCTTTGCCGCACGCCTCGCCGCGCCCCTGACCGATGCCGCCGCCATCAACGCCCGGCTCGACGCCGTGGAACGGTTCGCCGGCGACACCATGCTCTCTGGACGGTTGCGCGCCGACCTCAAGGCCGCGCCCGATATCGCCCGCGCCCTCACCCGCCTCGCGCTCGAGCGCGGCGGCCCGCGCGACCTCGCCGCCATCGGCGCCGGCATTTCGGCCGCCGCGGCGCTGGGTCAGCGGCTGGGTGAGGCCGGCGACCTTTGCGATGAACTGGCGCGGATTGCGCAGGTGCTCGCCGCCGCCCCGCAAACCCTTGCCTCGGAGCTGGCGCTCGCCGTCGACGACGATCCGCCGCTGCTCGCCCGCGACGGCGGGTTCGTGCGCAGGGGCTATGACGGCGACCTCGACGCCGAACGCGCGCTCGGCAGCGAAACCCGCGCCGTCGTCGCCGCCCTCCAGGCGCGCCTGATCGACGAGACCGACGTCAGATCGTTGAAGATCCGCCACAACGGGGTGCTGGGCTATTTCGTCGAAGTGCCGGCAGGCCATGGCGGCAAGCTGCTGGAGGAGCCGCACCGCGCGACCTTCATCCACCGGCAGACGCTCGCCAACGCCATGCGCTTCACCACCGCCGAGCTTGCCGACCTCGAAGGGCGGATCGCGCGCGCCCATGAGGCGGCGCTCGAGATCGAGGCGCGGATTTTCGCAAGGCTCTGCGGCGAGGTGCTCACCCGGACGGGAGAACTGCGCGCGCTCGCCGATGCGCTGGCCGCGCTCGACGTCGCCGGCGCCCTGGCTCACCTGGCCGGCACCCGCGGCCATGTCCGGCCCGTGATCGACGCCTCCCTCGCCTTCACGATCGAGGGCGGGCGCCATCCGGTCGTCGAGGAAATGGTCAAGGGTGAAGGCCAGAGCTTCGTCGCCAACGACTGCGACCTTTCCGGCACGGGCGAGCATGGCGGCGGGCTCTGGCTCGTCACAGGCCCCAACATGGGCGGCAAGTCGACGTTCCTGCGCCAGAACGCGCTCATCGCCATCATGGCGCAGATGGGCGCGTTCGTGCCGGCCACATCGGCCCATATCGGCGTCGTCGACCGCGTGTTCTCGCGCGTCGGCGCCTCCGACGACATCGCCCACGGCCGCTCGACCTTCATGGTCGAGATGGTCGAGACCGCCGCCATCCTCAACCGCGCCGCCCGCCGCTCGCTCGTCATCCTCGACGAGATCGGGCGCGGCACCGCGACCTTCGACGGGCTTTCGATCGCCTGGGCGACGCTCGAAAGCCTGCACGAGACGACCGGCTGCCGGGCGCTCTTCGCCACCCACTTCCACGAGCTGACAAGTCTTCAAAAGTCCTTGAGCCGCATGGCCAACGTGACCATGAAGGTGCGCGAATGGGAGGGAGAAGTCGTTTTCCTGCATGAGGTTGGCAAGGGCGCCGCCGACCGCTCCTACGGCATCCAGGTGGCGCGGCTGGCCGGCCTGCCCGAACCGGTCTTGAACCGGGCGCGCCATGTGCTTACCCTTCTGGAGCAGCGCTCGGCCGGCGCCGGCCCTTCCAGTGCGGTTGGCGCCGTGCTAGACGATCTGCCGCTCTTTGCGCATCAGCCGCCCGCCCCGGAGAGGGCCGGGCCCAAACCCGACCCGGTTGCCGATCTCATCGATACCATCCGACCAGACGACATCACGCCCCGCAATGCGATCGAGCTTCTCTACGAGTTGAAGAAACGCCGCGATGCCGCTCGCCGAAGCTGACCTCAAAGTGCGAAAACCCGGCTTCGTCCTCAAGACTGCCGAAACGCTGATCGCCGAGATCGATGGCCTGGTCGGGGACGGGGACCCGAAGGCGGCCGCTTCGCGCACCGCCGTTCTCGCTCACATGCGCGGCGCGCTCGCCGATGCGCGGGCCGGGGCGCAAGCCGAGCTCCTCGACACAGGCAAGGGTACACGCTGCGCCCAGAGCCTCTCCTCGGCCGAGGACGAGATCATCCGCGCCGTCCATCTCTTCGCCACCACCCGCGTCTATCCGATGACCAATCCGTCCGGCGCCGAGACCATCGCGCTCGCCGCCGTCGGCGGCTACGGGCGCGGCACGCTGGCGCCCGGCTCCGACATCGATCTCCTGTTCATCCTGCCTTACAAGCAGACCCCCTGGGGCGAGCAGGTCACCGAATACATCCTCTACATGCTCTGGGACCTCGGCCAGAAGGTCGGCCACGCCGTGCGCTCGGTCGACGAATGCATCCGCATGGCCCGCTCGGACATGACGGTACGCACCGCTACCCTCGAGGCGCGATACCTGACCGGCGAGAAGACGCTCTTCGATCAGCTCGTCCACCGCTTCGAGACCGAGATCATGCCCAGGACCGGTCCCGAGTTCATCGCCGCCAAGATGGCCGAGCGCGACGAGCGGCACAAGCAGATGGGCAATACCCGCTACGTCGTCGAACCCAACATCAAGGACGGCAAGGGGGGCCTGCGCGACCTCAACACCCTCTTCTGGATCGGCAAGTACTTCTACCGGGTCAAGAACGCCCATGAGCTGATCGACAAGGGCGTCTTCGATCAGTCCGAATACCGCCTCTTCCAGCGCGCCGAGGATTTCCTCTGGGCGGTGCGCTGCAACCTGCATTTCCTCACAGGCCGGGCCGACGAGAAGCTGACCTTCGACGTGCAGCCCGAGCTTGCCCGCCGCATGGGCTATGCCGAGCGGCTGGGGATGCTCGGCGTCGAGCGCTTCATGAAGCGCTATTTCCTCGTCGCCAAGGACGTGGGGGACCTGACCCGCATCTTCTGCACCAGCCTCGAGCTCGCCCATGCCAAGGACATGGACCTCATCGGGCGGGTGCTCGCCCCCTTCCGCAGAGGCCAGGTCAAGATCAAGGGCGAGAGCGATTTCGTCGTCGACAGCGGCCGCCTCAACATCGCCGGGCCGGACGTCTTCGAGAAGGACCCGGTCAATCTCGTCCGGCTCTTCCTCGTTGCCGGCCGCCAGGAGCTGCATCTCCATCCCGACGCGGTCAAGGCCGTGCGCCGCTCGCTGCACCTCATCGACAATGGCGTGCGCAACGATCCGAAGGCCAACGCGGCGTTCCTCACCATCCTCACCGCGCCGCAATATGTGGAACGGATCCTGCGCGCCATGAACGAGAGCGGGGTGCTCGGGAAATTCGTGCCGGACTTCGGCAAGATCGTCGCCCTGATGCAGTTCAACATGTATCACCACTATACGGTCGACGAGCACCTCATACGCGCCGTCGGCGTCATGGCCGAGATCGCCAACGGAGGCCTGCGCGACGAGCTGCCGCTGACCCACGAGCTCTTGCCGCAGCTGAACGACACGCGCCTCCTCTATGTGGCGCTCTTCCTCCACGACATCGCCAAGGGCCGTCCCGAGGACCACTCGATCGAGGGCGCGCGCATTTCGCGAAGGCTCTGCCCGCGCTTTGGCCTCTCGCCGGCCGAGACCGAGACCGTCGCCTGGCTCGTCGAGCATCACCTCCTGATGAGCCAGATCGCCCAGGCCCGCGATCTGCAGGACCCGGAGACCGCCAAGGCCTTCGCCGACGTCGTGCAGTCGCCCCAGCGCCTGGCGCTCCTGATGATCCTCACCGCCTGCGACATCCGCGCTGTGGGGCCGGGGGTGTGGACCGGCTGGAAGGGTTCGCTGCTGCGCGCCCTCTATTTCGCCACCGAACCCCTGCTTTCGGGCGGCCATTCGCAGGTCAGCCAGTCGGACCGGGTGGAGGACGCGCGCAAGGGCCTGCGCGAGGCGTTGACGTCGTGGCCGCCGGCGGACATCGAGGCCTATATCGCGCGCCACTACGACCACTACTGGCTGCGCGCCGAGCCCGAGCTGCAGATCGAGCATGCACGCATGATCCGCCATGCCGACATGGCGGGCGAGGCCTTCGCCGGCTCGATCCGCGTCAAGGCGTTCGAATCGATCACGGAAGTGTCGTTCTACCTGCCCGACCATCCGCGCCTGCTCTCGATCATTGCCGGGGCCTGCACCATGCAGGACGCCTCGATCATCGGGGCGCAAATCTTTTCCACCCGCGACGGGCGCGCCATCGACACCTTCCGGCTCCGCCGCGCCTTCACCTCCGACGAGGACGAGAAGGTGCGCGCCACCCGCATCATCGATACGGTCAAGCAGCTTTTGCAGGGCAAGCGCCAGATCCTCATCGACCTCGGCAAGGAAAGCCGCCACAACAAGCGGCTGAAACCCTTCTTCCTGCCGGCCGAGGTGATGGTTTCCAACAACCTGTCGGAAAAGTTCACCGTCATCGAGATTTCCGGCCTCGACCGCATGGGCCTGCTGCATCAATTGACGCGCGAGATCTCCGACCTCAATTTGACCATCGGCTCGGCCCATATCGGCACCTATGGCGAGAAGGCGGTCGACGTCTTCTACGTCACGGATTTGACCGGCCAGAAGATCATGAACAAGGCCCGCCAGAAGAAGATCCACGACACGCTGATGCGCGTGCTCAGCCCCAAGCGCGAGGAGCGGGCGCAGAAGGTGGTCAATGGGTAGGCCGGGGTTCCCGCCCTCCCCCTTCGAGGCTCGGCTTCGCCTCGCACCTCAGGATGAGGGCTCGAGGCTCCCGAGCGGTGTCACCAGTAGCCCTCATGGTGAGGTGCGCGCCCTTGCGCGCCTCGAACCACGAGGGCGTGGCGCACGTCCATGAGCCTCTACCGCAACTTCCTCTCCGTCGGCGGCCTCACCCTCCTCTCGCGCATCGCCGGATTCGTGCGCGATGCGCTGATGGCGGCGGTGCTGGGCACCGGGCCGGTGGCCGACGCGTTCGTCGCCGCCTTCCGCTTTCCCAATCTCTTCCGCCGGCTGTTCGCCGAAGGCGCCTTCAACACCGCGTTCGTGCCGATGTTTTCGGGCGCGCTCGAGGAGAAGGGGCGCGAGGAGGCGAAGGCGTTTGCCGCGCGCATCATGGCCTGGCTGGTGGCGGTGCTCGTTCTCATCACGATCCTCGCCGAAATCTTCATGCCCTGGGTGCTGGTGCCGTTCGTGCCGGGGTTCGTCGGCGATCCGGAAAAATACGAGCTGACCGTCCTCCTCACCCGCATCCTTTTCCCGTATCTCGCCTTCATGTCGCTGATGGCCGCCTATGCGGCGATCCTCAACAGCCTCGGCCGGTTCTTCGCCGCCGCCTTCGCCCCGGTCATCCTCAACATCGCCAACATCGCCGCGCTCGTGCCGCTCTTCCTCCTCGCCGTCGAGGACCTGGCGGCCGCCGCGGTATGGGTGGCGGTCGCGACCATGGTCGGGGGCGTCGCGCAGCTGGCGACCGTCTGGTGGGCGCTGAAGCGCACCGGCATGGTGCCGCGCTTCACCCTGCCGCGTTTCGATCCGGAGGTGAGGCGGTTCTGGATGCTGGCGGTGCCGGCCGTGCTGACCGGCGGCATCACCCAGATCAACATCTTCATCGGCACCATCATCGCCTCGGCCGCCGACAGCGCCATGTCCTACCTCTACTATGCCGACCGGCTCTACCAGCTGCCGCTCGGCATCATCGGCATCGCCATCGGCACGGTGCTGCTGCCCGAGCTCGCCCGGCACCTGGCCGGCGGGCGCGAAATCGAGGCGCGCAACACCCAGGCGCAGTCGCTGCTCGTCTCCATGCTGCTCTCGATGCCGGCCGCGACCGCGCTCGCCGCCCTCTCGGTGCCGATCGTGCGCGTCCTCTTCGAGCGCGGCGAGTTCGGCGCCGTCTCCACCATGGAGACCGCCAACGCCCTCGTCGCCTTCGCCGTCGGGCTGCCCGCCTTCGTCCTCATCCGCGTCTTGCAGCCGGGGTTCTTCGCCCGGCGCGACACGGTGACGCCGACGGTCTTCGCCGCCATATCGGCGGCGATCAACATCGCCCTGTCGCTGGCGCTCTTTCCCGCCTTCCAGCATGTCGGCATCGCGGCGGCGACGTCCGCCTCCGCCTGGGCCAACGCGGTGCTGCTCGCCGCCTTCCTCGCGCGGCGCGGGCATTTTTCGCTGACGCGCGCCGAATGGGCGCGCCACGCCGGCATCATCGCCATCAGCCTCGTCATGGCCGGCGCGCTGGCGGTCCTCGGGTGGCGGGCAGAGGGGATCTTTACCGCCGGCGCCCCGCTCCTGCGCCAGGTCGCCGCACTCGGCGTCCTCGTCCTCTTCGGGCTCGCCGTCTACTTCACCCTCGTCCACATCACCCGCGTGCAGCCGATGGGCCTGCTGCTGCGGCGCCTGCGGCGGGGTGGTTAGACGCGTTGCGGGCTTCTTGGCGCCTAATCCCAGGCGCGGCCCACCCATTCGCGCCTTGTGGCTTCCTGATAGACAAGGCCGTCTCGCTTCCGCTCGCCCCAGAGGCCGAAGGCATGGTTCGCTTTCGCTTCATGGAGCTTTCTCCAGATGCGTAGGATCTTTGCCAACCACGTCATGAAACGATCCTCAAAGTATCTGCCACCTTCCACATGCGACGTCCGAGTTGCATATACGAGCGGCCCCGCTTGCCGGAAGCCCCTGCGCGATGGTAGGTGCGCGGGACCGCATTTTCTCCTCGTCCCCTCAGCGGAATTCTCATGGCTTTCACCAATCGCATCTTTTCGGGCATCCAGCCCTCGGGCGACCTGCACCTCGGCAACTATCTCGGCGCCATCCGCCGCTTCGTGCCGCTGCAGGACACGCACGAGTGCATCTACTGCGTCGTCGACATGCATGCGATCACCGTCTGGCAGGAGCCCGAGGAGCTGCGCCGCGCCACCCGCGAGCTGACGGCCGCCTACCTTGCCGCCGGCATCGACCCGAAGCGCTCGATCATCTTCAACCAGAGCCGCGTCGCCCAGCACGCCGAGCTCGCCTGGGTGTTCAATTGCGTCGCGCGCATCGGCTGGATGAACCGGATGACGCAGTTCAAGGACAAGGCCGGCAAGAACTCGGAGAACGTCTCGCTCGGGCTCCTGGCGTACCCGTCGCTGATGGCCGCCGATATCCTCGTCTACAAGGCGACGCACGTGCCGGTCGGCGACGACCAGAAGCAGCACCTGGAGCTGACCCGCGACATCGCCGCCAAGTTCAACAACGACTATGCGGCCTCGATCAAGGCCGAAGGCTTCGAGCCCGAGTTCTTCCCGCTGACCGAGCCGCTGATCGCGGGACCCGCGACCCGCATCATGAGCCTGCGTGACGGCACCAAGAAGATGAGCAAGTCGGACCCGTCCGACCAGTCGCGCATATCGCTGCTCGACGATGCCGATGCCATCTCCAAGAAGATCAAGCGGGCGACGACCGATCCCGAGCCGCTGCCCTCGGAAGTCGAAGGCCTCAAGGGCCGCGCCGAGGCGGACAATCTCGTCGGCATCTATGCCGCGCTGGCCGACAAGACGAAGGCTGAGGTTCTTGCCGAGTTCGGCGGCCAGGGCTGGGGCGTCTTCAAGCCGGCGCTGGCCGACCTTGCCGTCGCGGTCCTTGCCCCGATGGCGGGCGAAATGCGCCGGCTCCTCGCCGATCCCGCGACCATCGACGGCATCCTTGCGCAAGGCGCCGAGCGGGCCCGTCCCATCGCCGAGGCGACGATGAAGGACGTGCGCCGCATCGTCGGTTTCATCGGCTAGAGGTTCTGGATGTCGCGCTTTCCGAATCGCGAAAGTGGCACCCACTTTTGCTGGAAACGCTCCGGCGCTTGTCGCTGGCCGTTCCGGATGGCAGCATGAGCCCCGCAACAAGGGAGGCGCTGGTGGTTTCCCAGACCGAATACAAGCGCAAGTTCCTCGTCGTCGTCGACGAGACCGAGGAATGCGACCGCGCCGTGACGTTCGCGGCCTGGCGCGTGCATCGCACCGGCGGGACGGTGGTGCTGATGAGCGTCATCGAGCCGCCCGAGTTCCACGGTCTCGGTGTCGAGGAGGTGCTGCGCGCCGAGGCCATCGAGGAGGCCGAGCGCCTGCTCGACACGCGCTTGCGGCGCATCCGCGACATCGGCGACGTCAAGGTGGAATCGGTCATCCGCGAGGGGCGCGGACCCGAGCAGATCGAGGAGGTAATCGGGCGCGACCGCGACATCGCCATTCTCGTCCTCGCCGCCTCGACCTCCGGCGACGGACCGGGGCCGCTGGTCACGCACTTTGCCGCACGCTCCAACGCCATGCCGATCCCGCTGACCATCGTGCCGGGCCACATGAGCGACGAGGAAATCATCGCGATCTGTTGATGGCCTCTATCCCTTCTCCCCTTGTGGGAGAAGGTGGCGCGAAGCGCCGGATGAGGGGTCAGCGATGCCGCCCCCAGCACCTGTGTTCGCGGCGACATCGCACCCCTCACCCTGCGTTTGCGCTGAACGCGCAAACGCTATCCCTCTCCCGCAAGGGGAGAGGGGTGGGTGCCATACACTTTCGTTACCTGGAAAGAGAGCCAGTTGCCTCGGCCTGCTTGCGCTTGAGGAAGGGGTCGTTGAGGAAGGTGCCGAAGGGGAAGAACGCGGCGATGGCCGTGCGGGCCCAGTCCTTGGCGCTGAACGCATAGTCGCGCAGACACACCCACATCGCCCCGATATAGGCAAGGAACGCGATCCCGTGGATTGCGCCCACCGGTGGGGTGAGAAACGGCATGTCGAGGAGATATTTCATCGGCATGGCGACGAGGAAGAGCAGGAGCGTGGTGACGCCTTCGACGAGGGCGACGATGCGGAAAATCTGGATCATGAGGCGTTTCTAGCGTGCCCCATGAACCGCGTCAGCGCGGCGCTTCGTCGCTCGCCAAGGCCCCATGGACAAGCGCTGCGGCGCGAAATACCTTGCGCGAGGACGAGCGCCACCCTATTTTAGAAGCGTTCTAAAGCCATTTCCGACCGTCGAGGACTTTCGATGTTCATCCAGACCGAAGCCACGCCCAACCCGGCGACCCTGAAGTTCCTGCCCGGTCGCGACGTGCTGCCCGGCGAGCCGCGCGATTTCCGTACGCCCGAAATGGCGACGGCCTCGCCGCTGGCCGCCTCGCTCTTCGAGGTCAACGGCGTCACCGGCGTCTTCCTCGGCTCCGACTTCATCTCGGTGACCAAGGACGACACCAACTGGGCCCATATCAAGCCGTCGATCCTCGGCGTCATCATGGACCATTTCCTGTCGGGCAAGCCGGTGATCGGCGAAGGCGGCCCGAGCGCGGCCGAGCTGGCCGCCGAAACCGATGAGTTCTTCGACGAGGAGGACAGCGAGACCGTCGAGGTGATCAAGGAATTGCTCTCGACGCGCGTGCGCCCGGCCGTCGCCATGGACGGCGGCGACATCATCTTCAAGGGCTACAAGGAGGGCACCGTGTTCCTCCACATGCAGGGCGCCTGCTCGGGCTGCCCGTCGTCCACCGCGACGCTGAAGAGCGGCATCGAGAACCTGCTGCGCCACTTCGTGCCCGGCGTCGAGCAGGTCGAGCAGGTCTGAACCGGCAAACCGGATTTGAATGCGAAAGCCCGGGATGCATCCCGGGCTTTTTTGTTTTACCGGCGTGGCTGGGGCAGCCAGCGCTTCTCGATCTTGCAGATCATCGTATAGGCCGGGTCGAAGACGTTGCCGACCTCGTAGCGCACGACCTGTCCCATCAGGTGGCTGGCGGCCGTGACGCTGAGGCCGTATTCGCCCGTCAGCCACGATAGCATCTCGCTGGTCGCGTGCTGCAGCGCCTGGTCGAGGGGGCGGGCATTGCCGGCGGTGAAGATCGCCTCTTGCGTTTCGCCGCGCGGCCAGGCCATGGCGCGCGCCTTGGCGACGCTGAGGCGCACCTCGACCTCGAAGCAGGTCTCGACGCCCGTGCCGACGATCTCGCCGTCGCCCTGCACCGCGTGGCAATCGCCGAGGAAGAACAGCGCTCCCGGCGTAAAGACCGGAAACCAGACGCGGCAGCCCGGTCCGAAGCCGCGATAGTCCATGTTGCCGCCGTTCTCGGCGCTGGTCGCGGTCGAGAAGGCCTGGCCGAGCCTGGGCGCAACGCCGAAGCACCCGATCATCGGGGCGAGCGGCAGCACGAAGTTCTCGAGGCCTTCGGGCGGGGCCTCGAGCCGAACCGTGCCCGCCGTGCGGTCGATCAGCCAGTTGGCGCTGGCGCGCGCCGGCAGCCCGCGCACCGCTTCGGGATCGACGACGTTGGCCGCCAGCACCGAGCCGGTATAGCCGGTGTCGCGGATGGGCGTCATGCGTACGATGTCGACGCAAAGCGCATCGCCCGGCTCGGCGCCCTCGACATGGATGGGCCCGTTCATCGGATTGGGGCCATGCCAGCGCCTGACCCCATCCTTGTCGGTGCCGCCCGAATCGAGCGTCTGCGTGATGACGGTGTCCCCGTCGCCGACGGCAAGCGCTGCCGGCACGCTGCCGAGGACATTGTGCCAGACGCTCGCATCCAGCCGGTGAACCACCATTCCTGCCCCCTCCCCTTGCGACGCTTATTCGGCGGCCGCGGCTTTCTCGTCGTTGCTGCGCTGGTCGGTGATCGCCAGCACTTCCGGTTCCTCCGGCTTCTTGCGGCGGATGCGGATGCGCTTGATGCGGCGGGTATCGGAAGCCAGGATCTCGAAATCGAAGTGGTCGAGACGCGTCACCACCTCGCCGCGCGCCGGCACGTGCCCGGCCAGGTCGAAGACGAGGCCGCCGAGCGTATCGACGTCGTCGGCATATTCGCCCGGATCGAAATCGGTACCGAGAACCGCCGCTACGTCCACCAGCTCGGCGCGCGCATCCGCGATATAGGTCTCGGGGCCGACCTTGCGGATGAGCGAAACGGCGAGCTCGTCGTGCTCGTCCTCGATCTCGCCGACGACGGTTTCCAAGAGGTCCTCGATCGTCACCAGCCCGTCGGTGCCGCCATATTCGTCGACGACCACGGCCATGTGCACGCGGCTCGCCCGCATCTGCTGCAACAGGTCTCCGACCGGCATCGAGGTCGGCACGAACATGGCCGTGCGCATGATGCCGAGCTTGCCCAGTTTCTGGCGCAGAGCCGGCGAGGCGAGCTTGACCGGAATATCCTTGGCGGGATCCGTCACCTTCTCGGTGATGCGCTCCAGCGCATCCTTGACGTGGATGAAGCCGAGAACGTGGTCGAGGCTTTCCCCGTAGACCGGCAGGCGCGAGTGGCCGACCTCGCGGAACTTGGCCACCAGCGCGCCGAGCGTCGAATCGATCTCGATCGCCTCGATGTCGGAGCGCTCGACCATCACGTCCTCGACGCTCACCTGCCGCAGCTTCAGGACGTTCTTGAGGATCGCCCGCTCGCTTTCGGAAAAGTCGGCGGTCTCCCCGTGGTCGTGGCCGTCCAGGGCCACCTCCAGGTCGTCGCGCAGCGACGCGGTGCGCATGGCCCACAGGGCCTTGATCCGCTGCGTGATCCGCTGCCTCCACGGAGCCGTGGAGGCGGTGCTAGAGGGAGGTTCGGATTGGGTGTCGGACGCGCGCTGCGTCCCGGCTATGTCGTTGTCGGTCATCGTATGGGGCCGCCCATGGGACGGCTATCTGTCCTCATCTGAAAAGAATGGCCCAATGTTGGGGCCTAAGCACGCAAGGCGCAAGCGGCATTCAATCCGCATAAGGGTCCTCGACCCCGAGCCTGGCCAATATCTGGGTCTCGAGTCCCTCCATTTGAAGGGCCTCGGTCTCCTCAATGTGATCATAACCCAGAATATGCAGGAATCCATGCACGACGAGATGGGTGAAATGATGGTCGAAGGGCTTGCCCAGCTCCTCGGCCTCCCGCACCACCGTCTCGCGGGCAAACGTGATGTCGCCGAGCAGCCCCACGACCGGCCCGAAGGGCTCGATCTGCGGGAAGGAGAGGACGTTGGTCGAGGACTCCTTGCCCCGCCATTGCCGGTTGAGCTCGTGCTGTTCGGCGTCGTTTGTGAGCAGGATCGAGAGCTCGGCAGGCCCGGAGAGCCTTGCTCCGCTTTGCTCGAGGGCTTGCGTCACCGCACGCTCGGCGAGCGCCTCCAGCCCCTCGGGCCAGGCCTCGTCGTTGCGGATGACGTCGATGTCGAGGGGGTATTCGGCGCTCAGTTGCCAGTCCCCTCGGCCTTCTGCACGGCGGCAAGGCGCGTGTCGGCGTCCGCCTCGTAGGCCCGCACGATCCGCCCGACGAGCGCGTGGCGCACCACGTCCTTGTCGGAGAACCGCGCCATGTGGACGCCCTCGATGCCCTCGAGCAGCCGCACCGCCTCGACGAGCCCGGATTTCTCGCCGCGTGGCAGGTCGACCTGGGTCGGGTCGCCCGTGACGATCATCTTGGAATTTTCGCCCAGACGCGTCAGGAACATCTTCATCTGCATGGAGGTGGTGTTCTGCGCCTCGTCGAGGATGACGACGGCGTTGGCGAGGGTGCGACCACGCATGAACGCCAGAGGCGCGACCTCGATGATGCCCGAGGCGATGCAGCGCTCGACGTGCTCGGGCTTCATCATGTCGTAGAGCGCGTCGTAGAGCGGACGCAGGTACGGGTCCACCTTTTCCTTCATGTCGCCGGGCAGGAACCCGAGACGTTCGCCCGCTTCGACCGCCGGACGCGAGAGGATGATGCGGTTGATATCGCCGCGCTCGAGGAGCGATGCGGCGTGCGCGACGGCGAGGTAGGTCTTGCCGGTGCCTGCCGGCCCGATGCCGAAGATCAGCTCGGACCGGTCCATGGCGCGGATATAGGCGTCCTGCGCGGGGGTGCGCGCAATGATCGTCGCCTTGCGCGTCGCGATCTGCGCCATTCTGACCTTGCCCTTGCGCTCGAGGGTCGGCAGGGTCAGCTGGCTGTCCTCGGTCTCGATCATGCGGATGACGCCGTCGACGTCGGAAACCTCGATCGCACGGCCTTCCTCGAGCATCGCATAGAGCGATTCCAGCACGCGCCGCGCCTGGTCCACCGCCGAGGCGGGGCCCTTGAGCATGACGTGGTTGCCGCGGGGGGTGGCCGAAACCTTGAGGCGCTGCTCGATGAGCGCCAGGTTCTGGTCGAAATCGCCGTAGAGCTGGGCGACCAGACGATTGTCTTCAAAAGCGAGTTCGAGTTGGGATGCGAGTGCGCTGTCGGCGGTCGGTGCCAAATGCCTGCTCAAGCTTGATGCGCTCCATGACTTCAATCACGGGACGCGGGTTCACGCCACGCGAGTCTGAAACAACGCTAATCGGATTTGCGTTGCATGTCTGTAGCAATATTGTGACGCCTCCGGGCGGTCGCCAAGGGCGCCTCGGAAGAACTGCCCGACCGCGGGACGGAAGTTGATTTGGTTTTTGCGAAAGAGGACGTCCATGACCGAGCTGTTTTCAGGCAACATCAACGTCAACTACGGCCAGGCCTATATCGAGCTCGGTGGGCAGTTCGACGGAGACATGGCGGCGTGCTTCCGCGGGCAGAGCAACGGCATCTGCGGAGCGCGCGCGCCGGAAACCCTGTTTCTCATCACAGGGCTTCACACCGGCGAGGTCGGTCTCACCATCAATCTCTTCGAGGATGATCCCGGTATCGATGAGTCCTGGGACGAGATCGTCGAGGTCTCTTTCCGCACGCCCGACGGGGCGATGTCCCTCCTCGAATGGGCTCGCGACGAGGGATACACGATGACCGTCGCGCCGGGGTCCTATCGGGCGCGCTACTATGCCCGCAACATGCAGGCCGGGAACGAGCTCGATACCAACGTCACGTCCGTTCCCGTCGATACCTATAGGCTCGATGTATGGAAAGCCGACGCGGCCGCCGATCGGATCGTCAAAGAGACTTCGCAGGTCGCGGCCTATTGGCACGGCTGGGCCGGGGGCCTTGCCAAGCCCGCCTAGAGCCCAGCCGTTTCTAGGCCGCAGCGGCCACCTTCAGCCGGCCTACCAGCGAGTTGGTGCTCGTGCCGACGATCTCGACCTGATGGATGGCCCCGATGAGGTCGGCGCCGCCCTTGAGGTGCACGGCCTGCAGATAGGGCGAACGCCCGCCGACCTGGCCGGCATTGCGCCCCGGCCGCTCGATCAGCACCGGCAGCGTCTTGCCGACGCACGCGGCGTGGAAGGCGGCGGTCTGCGCGTTGACGAGCTCCTGCAGGCGATGGAGCCGCTCGGTCTTGACCTCTTCGGCGATCTGGTCGCCGAGCTCGGCCCCCGGCGTGCCGGGGCGGGTCGAATACTTGAACGAGAACGCCGAGGCGTAGCCGACCTCGCGGATGATCGAGAGCGTATCCTCGAAGTCCGCGTCGGTTTCGCCCGGAAAGCCGACGATGAAATCGCCCGAGAGCGCCATGTCCGGCCGCGCCGCCTTGATGCGCGCAATGAGCGCGAGGTATTCGGCGCCCGTGTGACGCCGGTTCATCGCCTTGAGGATGCGGTCCGAGCCCGATTGCACCGGCAGGTGGAGATAGGGCATCAGCAGGGGCAGGTCGCGATGGGCCGCGATCAGCGCGTCGTCCATGTCGCGCGGATGGCTGGTGGTGTAGCGCAGGCGCTCGAGCCCCGGAATTTCGGCAAGGAGATAGGCGAGCTCGCCGAGCCCGACCGAACGGCCCTTGTCGTCGAGGCCGTGATAGGCGTTGACGTTCTGGCCCAGCAGCGTGATCTCCTTGACCCCCGCCGCAACGAGCCCACGCGCTTCCGCCAGCACCTGCGCGACCGGACGCGACACCTCGGCGCCGCGCGTATAGGGCACCACGCAAAACGAGCAGAACTTGTCGCACCCTTCCTGGACGGTGAGGAAGGCGGTGAGGCCGCGCTTGATGGTGACCTCCTTTTTTGCCGCCGGCAGGTGCTCGAACTTGTCTTCCTGCGGAAAATCGGTGTCGACCACCTGCCCGCGCTCGGACCGCGCGAGGAGGTCCGGCAGGCGGTGATAGGCCTGCGGGCCGAAGACGAGATCGACGACCGGCGAGCGGCGGATGATCTCCTCGCCCTCGGCCTGCGCGACGCACCCGGCGACCCCGATCTTCATGTCGGCGCCGACGGCCCGGCGCGCATCGCGCATTTCCTTGAGGCGCCCGAGCTCGGAGAAGACCTTCTCGGACGCCTTCTCGCGGATATGGCAGGTATTGAGCAGAACGAGGTCGGCTTGCGCGATGTCGCCGGTCGGCTCGTAGCCGTGCGGGGCCAGCGCGTCCGCCATGCGGTCGCTGTCGTAGACGTTCATCTGGCACCCGTAGGTCTTGATGAACAGCTTCTTGGAGGTCTGCGGCGTCTCGTTCATGGGCGCTCTCTAGCAGAAATCGGGCGATGACTCCAAGCATCCCGCCCCTTGCAACTGCCCTGCCCGCTCACGAGTTTTCAAAGAGAGATGTGAACGGAGGTCCGCCGATGAGCAAGACCGCGAGTAAACCCGGAAAAACGAAACCCGGCGAGCGCGCCGCCGCGCTGAAGGACGGCAAGAAGCCCGGCCCCGGCGATTCGCCTGTGCAGGTACGCAATGCCGGCAAGGAGTCGCTCGCCGACCAGCCCGAGGATTGGGACGAGCAGGACGAGGCGGTGGACGAGACCTTCCCGGCCAGCGACGCGACCGCCAAATACTGAGCGGCCGTCAGGCGTTGGCCGCCGTCCAGGCGATGATCTGGCGCACCACTTCGTTGAGGGCGATGTCGAACGACTGCGCCGCGTTGACGCCGTCGAGCTTGGCGATGGGGACGCTCGCGGTGAAGGTGCGCGTGGCGATGACCCGCCGTGCGACGTCGTCGATGAGGCGCGCCGCCAGCGTCACCACGGCCAGCTGGCCCTTGGCGACATCGACGTCGAAGGCGCGCACGTCCGTTGCCAGCACCACGTCGACGAGGAGCTGGTCGGAGGGGCGCCCGACGTTGGGCACGCCCGCATCCTCGAACGATTGCACGATGCGCGTCTGGATGAGGCTCGGCAGCCGGTCGGACCACTGCGAGTCCGGCAGGTAGCTGAGGACCCCGCCGACATCGCGCACCACCATGCGCTCGCTGTCATAGGTCTGCACCGCGTCCGGCTCGCTGACGACGACGGTGCGGTTGCTGCGCCGGCGCACGGAGCCGGCCGCGCTCGCGGCGGTCAGGTCGTAGGTGGTGAGCGGGCTCGCCCCGAAGCAGCCGGCCAGCAACAGGCTCATGCCCGCCGCTGCGCTGCCGAGGAACGCCCTGCGAGGAAGGCCGGTCTTCGTCTTGTCCGTCATAACGCTACCTCTGGAAATCCCGGACCGTCTGCCCGCCGAAGATGAACACCTGCGGGTTGCGCTCGATGTTGGAGATCACCCGGTCGAGCCGTTCGAGCGTGCGCCGCGCTTCGGAAGCGAGCGTAACGTATTCGGCCAGTCCCCGGTTGCTGAAGTTGGAAAGGCCCGCGGTGATGTCGGCGGTGCGCGTGTTGAGCTGGTCGGCGAGCTCGCGCACCGAGCGGGCCGCGTTGGCGACTTCGGTAAAGAGCGTGTCGCCGCCTTCCGTGTCGACCATGGAATCGATGCGCGCCACGATCGTGTCGATGCGCTCGGCCGCCTGCCCCAGCGACTGGGTGAGCGTCTGGGTGTTGGTGATGATCTCGTCGACCCCCTCGGCATTGTTGCCGAGCGCGGCCGAGAACTTGTCGACATTGTCCATGGCGCGCGCCAGCACCTGCGGGTCGATGGCTTCAGAGGCCTCGTCGATCATGCGCAGCGTCGAGCCGAGGCCTTCGGAAACGCCCGAGAGATTGGAGGCCAGGCTCGTTGCATCGGTGAAGAACTGGTCGATGTTATTGCTGTTGCGCGCCAGCGCGTCGGTGAAGGTCACCGTGTCGCGGATGGCCTGCGTCACGTCCTCGGAGGGGATGGCGGCCAGCAGGTTGCGCGTTTCCTGCGTCAGCTCGCGCATTTCGCTGGCGAGCGGACCGATCTGGTCGCTGGTGTCGGAAATGGAAGCCAGGAACCGCTGGACGCCGTCGGCATTCTGCGCCAGCGCACCCGAGAAGGTTTCGATATTGGTCAGCGTCGTCGTCAGGCGCGGCTCGTTCTCGGTGACGAACCCCTCGAGGCGGGTAACGGTGGCGTTGGCCGAATCGACCGTGTCGCGGATGCCGCTCATGATCGCCGCGACGTCGGAATCCTCGCCCGCTCCGCCCGCGAAACTGGCGAGCGAAGAGGACAGCGATTCGATGTTGGCCATGGTCGAGGACATGCGCTCCTCGTTGTCGCCGAGGAACCGGTCGAGGCGCTGGAAGGCCGAATCGGCGCTGGCCACGATATCGCGTGCGCCCTCCATGATCGCCTGGAAGTCCGAGGGCTCGCCGGTCAGCGTCGGCACGCTCTGGCCCGCCTGCGCCTGGAGGCGACCGGCGGCTGTCGTGCCGCCGAGGAGCTGGATGTGCGCCGCCCCGGTCAGCCCCTGGATTTCGAGCAGCGCGCGCGTGTCGGTCATCACCGGCGCGCTCGCGTCGACGTCGAGCCGCGCGATCACGCGGTTCGGATCCTCGGGATCGATGCCCACATGCGTGACGGTGCCGACGCGCAGGCCATTGAAGAGCACGTCCGTGCCGGCCGAGAGCCCGGTGACGGCGCCGGTGAAGACGACGTTGTACGGCGCGCGCTCGACGGCTCCACGGTCGTTGGAGAACCAGTAGACGAAGGCGAGGAGCCCGGCGACGACCAGGGTGGCGAACGCGCCGACCAGAGCGTAGTTGGCCTTGTTTTCCATCAGGTGTGAGCCTTCTCCAGGTGCCGCGCGCGCGGGCCGCCGAAATATTCCTTGAGCCAGGGGTCGTCGGCCTTGAGCATGTCGGAAAGTGTGCCGACCATCAACAGCTTGCCTTTGCCGAGCGCGGCGATGCGGTCGCAGACCGCCGCCAGGCTGTCGAGGTCGTGGGTGACCATGTAGACGGTCAGGCCCAGCGCATCGCGCAGCGTCAGGATCAGCTCGTCGAACTTGGCCGCCCCGATCGGGTCGAGCCCGGCGGTCGGCTCGTCGAGGAAGAGGATTTCCGGATCGAGCGCCAGCGAGCGTGCGAGAGCGGCGCGCTTGATCATGCCGCCCGACAGTTCCGAGGGGTAGAGGTTGTGCGATTCCGGGCCGAGCCCGACGAGCTCGATCTTGAGGCGCGCGACCTCGCGCCGCAGCTTGGCCGGCAGCGAAAGATGCTCGCGCATGGGAAACTCGACATTCTCGAGCACCGTCAGGGAGGAGAAGAGCGCCCCCTGCTGGAAGAGCACGCCCCAGCGCCGCTCGGTCTCGAGCCGCTCGCGCCGCCCGAGGCTCTGGTAGTCGCGCCCGAGCACCTTGACCGTTCCCGAACGGTGCGGCAGCAGCCCGATGATGGCGCGCAGCGTCACCGATTTGCCCGAACCCGACGGGCCGATAACCCCCAGCACCTCGCCGCGCCGCACGCTGAGATCGAGTTCGTCAATGATGATGCGGTCGCCGAACCCGACGACGAGCTTTTCGGTCTCGATGACCGGCGTCTCGGCGGCTGGCGGTTTGGTGCTGACGATCTCGTTCATGGCTAGAACCCGATCGCTGCGAAGAAGACGGCGAACAGGCCATCGGCGACGATGACCATGAAGATCGCCTTGACCACCGAGGCGGTGGTGTGGGCGCCCAGCGATTCCGCGCTCCCCTCGACCTTGAAGCCCTCGTTGACGGCGATGAGCCCGATGACGAAGCCCATGACCGGCGCCTTGACCATGCCGACCATCAGCGTCTGCAGGTTGAGCGAATTCTGCAGCCGGTCGAGGAAGACGTCGAACGGTATGTCGCCATAGTATCGCGCCACGATCGCCGTTCCGGCGAGCCCGGCCAGCGATCCGATGAAGGTGAGGAGCGGCAGCCCGAAGACGAGCGCCAGCATGCGCGGCAGCACCAGCGCCTGATAGGGGTCGATCCCCATGACGTTGAGGGCGTCGATTTCCTCGCGCATGCGCATGGAGCCGAGTTCGGCCGTGATCGCCGAACCCGAGCGGCCGGCGATCATGATGGCGGCGAGCAGCAGCCCGACCTCGCGGAACATGAGGATGGCGCCGAGGTCGACCACGTAGATCTGCGCGCCGAAATTGCGCAGCTGCAGGATCGACTGCTGGGTGATGATCGCGCCGACGACGATCGAGATGAGGACGACGATCGGCACCGCGCGCAGCACGATGAGATCGAACTGGTTGACGAAGGCGGGCGGGCGCAGGCGCCCGCGCAGCATCAGCGCCGAACCGAACGCGGAAAGGATGCGCCCCTGCATGGCCTGGCTGTCGACGAGGTCGGTCCAGGTGTTGAGGATGGTGCGCCCGAACGCTTCGAACGGGGCGAGGTAGAAGGGCGTGCGCTCGGGGGCCGGGGCTGTGCGCGGCGGCGTCCCGCCGAGCTGGGCGATGAGCCGGGCCTGCGGTTCGCTCGCCCCGGCGAATTCGGCCGGCCGCCCCTCGGCCTCGATGTCGCGCGCCGCCTTGACGAGGAGCCAGGCGCCGACCGTGTCGAGTTCGTGGACGGCGGAGAGGTCGAAGCGCGCGCCGCGCCCGGAGCGGTCGCGCAGCGCCGCATCGAGCCCGCTCGCCAGCCTGCGCGCATTGTCGGCGCGCCAATCACCCTCGAGCGCGACGACCAGCGTCTCGCCCTCCACGCGCGCCTGCGCCGATGCCTGCGATGGACCTGCCGCTATCCGGGTATCCGCCACGCCCTACGCCGTTCCATGCCGATGCCTCCCAGTGCGGCAGACATAACCCAACTGTTCTCAAAACTTAAGTGTCTGTAAGCAAATGGCGAAGAGCCACCCCACCGAATACCGGCGGGGCGGCGTGCGATCTGGAAGCAAGCGTGGGATTATTGCCACAGCGGCGCCAGGTCCCGCATCGGTTCGCTCAGTCCATCCGCTCCTCGACGAGGCAGGACAGGGCGCTTTCGAAGGTCCGGCACTCATATCGTTCCTCGAGCCGGCCGAGTTTCACGTCCGACACCTGCGCGCGTGTTTCGGATTCGTCTGCATCGGGTCCCATGATGGTGAACACTTGAACCCGCGGAACGAAAATCTCCTCGCCGGTCGCGGGATCATGGTCATAGGTGTTTCCGACCGAGACGAGGACCGAACCCCGCTGTTCCGGCGGCACCCCACTTTCCAGCGCCGGAATGAAGCGGAAGCGGAAGTCTCCGCCGGCGGGAAAGTCGAAACGCACGATGCTGATCTGACCGGAAACGCGCACGGAGAGGCGCCTGTCGTGTTGTGCTATCGGCACCCGGACGTCCAGCCGCGCGTCGGATCGGGCCGGATTGGGCTGGTCGGGTCGTGCCGCCCATTCATCGGCGGGAACCTCGCGCGGCAGCACGAAAACGGTGCCGCCGCCTTCGAGCAGGGGGCCCTCGAGGTAGATCGTGACATCGGATTTGACGGACGTGTCCTGCGCCCGGACCGTCTGAATGCCGATGGACAACAGGGCCAGCGCTGCGATGCAGAATCGCGAGGCACGATGCATTGGTGTCCGCCGCCCCGCCGGTTTCATGTCGTCGCTCCCATCTTTCCGGCACCGCAAGGCCATAAGGATGCCCATGAAGCGGGGGTGTAGCACGGGCGACATGATCCCGCCACGCGCAGCCGTTCGCAGATCGACCCGCGACGTCGCGTCCTGCCGGCTCGGACGATGGCCGGCGGGACCGGTCAAGAGCAGGTGGTCGCCTAGGCGCGAAGGCCGAGGGCGTCGATCGCCGCCGTCTGTTCGGCCACGAGCGGCCCCGCCGCCTCGGCGGCGAGCGCCTCGCGCAGTTCGGCGGTGTTCTTGACCCCGAGCACCACCGTATCGACGCCCGTGATCGTGAGCGCATAGCGATGTGCGACGACCGCCGGTGATTCGCCCCATTCGCGGCAGAGTTCGCGGAACGGCGCGGCGCGCTCGAAATCGGGCAGGTCCGGGTTGTCCGGCTCCATCGGCCGGTCGAACTTTTCGGTCAGCGCCCCCGCCTGCACGGCGCGGATGCCCATGACGCCGACGCCGTTCGCGACCGCCGTCGCGATGATCTCGCGCGAGCGCTGCGTTGGCCCCATGCCCGGCCGCATCAGCCCGCCGGGGCTGTCGAGGAGGTTGGCGACCGCCTGCACCGCCGCGGGCTTGGGCGTGTCGCCGAGCGCCCGCAGGATGGCCTCGGGCACGCTGACGCCAGTGATGCCCCAGGCGCCGATCAGCCCCTCCGAAACCAGTCGCTCGAAGGCGGGCACGATCGCCTCGCGGTAGAGCGAAGAAGTGCTGGCGAACGTCCCCCGATTGGCATTGCCCTCCGGATAGACGAAATCGTCGGGGGTGATCTCGTTGTGGAGGAACATGAGGTCGACGCGATCGAGCCGCATGTCCCTGAGGCTCTTGTCGAGCGAGGCGCGCAGCTTGCCGTAGACCTCGTCCGGCGGCGTCCCGACGACGCCGCATTTGGTGGTGATGCGCACGCCCGTCGGGAGCTTCCCGTCGAAGGCTTCGCCGATCAGCGCCTCGCATACCTTGTAGCCGGGCGCGGCATCGATGAGGTCGATGCCCTCGTCCACCGCGAGGCGGATGGTGGCGATCGCCTCGTCGCGCGAGACATCGCCCCAGACCTGGCCGATGCCGCCGCCGCCCAGCGTCAGGCGGCTGACCTTGCCGAGGGCTCCGAAAGTGGTGGTCTGCATGGGTTCTCCTCCTATGCGATTTCGACGTCGGCGGCGAGAACCGCATCGATCTCGGCCATGATGGCGGCCGGCAACGGGCCCTTTTCCAGCGCGCCGAGATTGTCGCGCACCTGCGCCTCGCTCTTGAAGCCTGGAATGGGCAGGGTCGCCGGCGAGCGGGCGAGGATCCAGCCGAGCGCCCCTTGCGCGAGCGTGCGCCCGCCGGTGGTGAGAAGCTCGCGCAGGGCATCGATCTGCGCCAGCACCTCGAGCCTCGGCCTGCCGTTCTCGAAGTGGCGCACCCAGACGTGCCCCGCCCCGCGCACGTCGGAGGTGGGCAGCTGGCTTTGCGCCGTGAACTTGCCCGAAAGCATACCCATGGCGAGCGGGGCGCGATTGAGGCTCGCGAGGTTTTCCGCTTCGCAGAGCTCCAGCATCTGCGGGCCGTCGCGCAGGACGCTCAGTTCCTGCTGCACGGCGACGAAGTGCGGATATTTCAGCATCCGCCGCGCGGCGCGCGCGTCGTCGGTGCTCCAGCCCCAGAAGCGGATGGCGCCGCTTTCGGCAAGGCTTTCCAGCGCTTCGGCCGCTTTGTCGGCGGCATCGTCGTCGAGCTCGCCGGGATGGATCTGGTAGAGGTCGATATGGTCGGTGGCGAGGCGCTTGAGCGATGCGGCGCAGGCCTTGCGGATATGCTCGGGGCCGACATCGATGCCGGTCAGCGCACGGGCCTGCCGGTCGTGGGTGAAGCCGAACTTGGTGGCGATGACGGCATCGCCCCGCCGGCCGGCGAGCGCCCGGCCGATCACCTCCTCGCTGTGGCCGGTGCCATAGGCGTCGGCCGTGTCGATGAGGTTTGCGCCGAGCTCGAGCGCCAGGTGTATTGAGCGGATCGACTGATCGTCGTCGACATCGCCCCAGCCATCCTGCCGGCCGTCCATGATGAACGGGCCGCCGATGGCCCAGCAGCCGAGGCCGACGGGGGCGACGAAAAGCCCGGAGCGTCCGAGCGGGCGTTTTTGTGTGGTCATTTTCGTTCTCCTGTTCAGGAATTTGCGCTGGCGGATGCCGGCATCAGCACGGCGTCGATCTCGGCCATGACGGCGGCCGGCAGCGGACCTTTTTCGAGCGCGCCGAGATTGTCGCGAACCTGCTCGGGCCGGGTGAAGCCGGGCACCGGCAAGGCCGCCGGCGATTTGGCGAGAATCCAGCCGAGAGCGCCTTGCGCGAGCGTGCGCCCGCCGGTGGTCAAGAGCTCGCGCACGGCCTCGAGGCGCTGGGTGAAATCCGGATTGGCGGCGCCGTCCTTGAAGAACTTCATCCACGGCAGCGTTGCGGCGCGCACGTCGTCTTCGCTTACCCTTCGGCCGGCGCTGTACTTGCCTGTGAGCAGGCCCATGGCGAGCGGCAGGCGGCTTAGGGATACGAGCCCGCTGGTCTCGGCGATAGCCATCACCGCCTCGGCGCGGTCGAAGATGTTGTAGTCGTTCTCGACGGCGACGAACCCTTCCCGCCCGACGAAGGCCGAGAGGCTTTGCGGATGGTCGGTCGACCAGCCGAAGGCGCCGATCTTGCCTTCGTTGCGCAGGTGTCCGAGCGTATCGAACACGGCGACGGCCTTCGCGACCGGGTATTCGTTGATATGGAGCAGCATCAGGTCGATGCGATCGCGCTTGAGGCGCCGGCGCGATTGCTCGACCGACCGGCGGATGCCGGCCGGCGAAGCGTCCTCGGGCAGGCCCCGGCGCGTCGCTGGATCGCCCGAATAGCCGCATTTGGAAACGATCACCGCGTCGTCCCTGCCGGCAAGCGCCTGCCCGAGCAGGATTTCGGCATTGCCCGCGCCATAGGCGGCGGCCGTATCGAAGACGCGGCAGCCGAGGTCGTAGGCGAGCGCGAGGGCCGCCTTCGAGCGGGTGTCGTCCACGTCGCCATAGACGGTCGGCGTGGTCGAGCCTTCCCAGATGACGGCGCCGCCGGCCGCCCAGGTGCCGACGCCGATGCGCGGCACCGTCTGGCCGTTCCAGAGCGTCATGGTGGTCTTTGCGGTCATGGATGTCTCCCTTCTCGTTCTTCAGCAGCGGGTGCGGCGGCGGACGAACTCGCGGATGGTCCCGCGGCTCGTGCCCATGTCGATCAGGATGTGGTCGTCCATGAGCTCGAGCTTGCGGATGGCAATGCGTTCCTGGCGCCAGGCCATGAGCCGGCGGGCGAATGTCTCGAACATTTTCAAGTCTCCTCGAACCGAAGCCGAACCGCGCGCCCGAAAGGTCGGGCGCTGCTTTTCATCCGTGGCGGCCTGGCTTGACTAGCGGCGGATCGTTCCCGCCGACACCCGTCATACTTGCGGAAAGACTGGGTTCCGATCTACAGACAAGATCGCAATGCACATTGCAGAAATGAAAAATGGACATCAGCTGGGATGACCTGAGGCTCTTTCTCTCCGTTGCGCGGCTCGGCGGGTTGAGCGCGGCGACGGCGACGACGCACCTCAGCGCCGCTACGCTCGGGCGCCGCGTCACCGCGCTCGAGAACCAGGTGGGCGAGCCGCTCTTTACCCGCTCGCAGACCGGCTACCGCCTGACCCAGGCCGGCGAGGAACTGCTGAAGCGCGCCGAGGACGTCGAGGCGGCGATGCTCTCGCTGACCCGCTGGAAGGAAGGCGCGCTCGGCGAGCGGCTGGTGCGGGTCTCGGCCGGGTCGTGGACCTCGTGGTTCCTGTCGCAGAACATCGGCAAGCTCTGGCAGGCGGGCGAAGGCATCGGCATCGAGCTCGTCACCGCCGCCCAGCGGGTCGATATCGGCCGGCGCAACGCCGATATCGGCATCCGCAACGCCAGGCCCACCGAGCAGTGGCTGGCCGGCCGCCAGATCGGCAAGGTCGCCTACGGTCTCTATTCGGGCCGCCAGCTCATCAACGGCATCGCCGCCGGCCTCTTCGTCGGCGTCGTCGGAGAAAGCGCCGACACCCCTTCGGCCCGCTGGCTGCAGGCCCACCACGCCGACCGCATCGGCGTGCGCGGCAACGACGCCATGAGCGTGCGCGAGCTGGTGGCGTCCGGCGCGGGCCTCAGCGTCTTTCCCTGCTTTGCCGCCGACAGCGACCCGCGCTTGAGCCGCGTGGCGCCGATCATCACCGAACTGACCAGCGAGCAATGGCTCGTCACCCACCACGAGGGTCGCCACACGCGCGAAGTGCGGATCGTCGCCGATCGCATCGCGGCGCTGATGCGCGAGAACGCGGCGCTCTTTCGCGGCGACATGCGGATACCCTAGCGGTGCCACGCCCGTGGTTCGAGGGGTCGCTGCGCTCCCGCCTCACCATGAGGGCTACTGGACGAGCACCGAACTCGCATCAGCCCTCATGGTGAGGTGCGAGCTCTTGCGAGCCTCGAACCACGAGGGCGTGGCATGATGGACACGTCCGGTTAAATCGATTTCATTCCCGTCCCAAATCTATTGCAACGTTCTTTTCGCTCGCCTCGATTTGCTCTAGCTTCGCCCGGCCTGCTTTCTTTGAGTCGATTCAATCATGAAGTTCGGTCTCGACCTGCCGCCCCAGTTCCGGGTCTATGCGGCGTTCTTCATCTATGCCTTCTGCATGGGCAACCTCTTCCCGCGCCTGCCCGATATCCAGCACGGCATGGGTGTGGGCGAAGGCGCGCTGGGCCTGGCGCTCATCGGCCCGGGCGTCGGCACGCTGATCTCGCTGACCTTCGCGGCGCCCATCATCGAGAAGATCGGCTACCGGCGCACCCTGCTGGCGCTGCTGCCAGTGCTGGCGCTTTTCTATGCCATCGCGGTTACCGCGCCGGGGCCGCTGGCATTCTTTGCGCTGCTCGTGCCGGTCGGGCTCACCATCGGCGCCATCGAGATCATCGTCAATGTCGAGGCCGACCGGACCGAGCATGCGCTCGGCCGGCGCATCATGAACCGGGCGCACGCCTTCTGGAGCTTCGGGTTCTTCGCGGCCGGGCTCGTCGGCGCCGTCATCGCCCAGCTCGGGGTTTCCCCGCAGATACACCTCTTCGCCATCATGCCGGTGGTGGCGTTGGCCACGATCCTGCTTCTCGGCAGGTTCCGTCCGGCCGCGCACCGCACCGGCGGCAACACCGACAAGGCTCCGCTTCTCGCCCGGCCGAGCCTTGCCATCATGATGCTCGTCGCGGTCACCCTCTCGGTGATGATCCTCGAAGGGGCGGGCGGCGACTGGTCGGCGATCTATATGCGCGATGTCTTTGCCGTCGAGCCCTTCCTTGCCGGCTTCGCCGTGGCGCTGGGCGCCGGAACGCAGGCCGTGACGCGCTTCTTTGCCGACGGGTTCGTCGAGCGCTACAGCCCCGTGGCGGTGGCCCGCACGCTCCTGTCCGTCCTGGGGCTCGGCGCTCTCCTCGTTTTCTTTGCCACCAGCGCGCCGATGGCGCTTCTCGGTTTCGCGCTGATGGGCGTTGGCACCAGCGCCATCTTTCCCTTGGCGATGTCGGCGGCGGCCCAGCGCACCGATCGGCCGGCGGCGATCAATGTCGCCGCCCTCGCCCAGATCTCCTTCGTCGCGTTCCTGCTCGGCCCCCCGCTCCTCGGCCTCATCGCCGAAACCTTCGGCATCCGCTGGTCGTTCGGCGTCGGCCTGCCACTGGTCGCCCTGAGCCTCATCGCCGCCGGCGCGCTCGGGCGAAAGCCCATTCCCCATGAGGTTTCGAGATGATCGGCCCGCATCACCGCATCTATGCCTGCTTCTTCCTCTTTGCCCTCTCGCTCGGGGCGCTGCTGTCGCGCCTGCCCGACCTGCAGACGAGCCTCGGGCTCGGCGAGAGCCAACTCGGCCTCACCCTCATCGGCATGTCGATCGGCTCGCTGATCTCGCTGACGCTTTCGAGCCCGCTGATCTCGCGCCTGGGCGCACGGGTCACCGCGTTCCTCACGGTCTTCGGCACGGCGGCGATCTATGCCCTCATTCCATGGCTCGGCAGCGCCCAGGCGGTGTTCGCGGCCCTGTTTTTTGCCGGGCTTCTGGCAGGAGCGCTCGAGATCAACCTCAACGTCGAGGCCGACCGCACCGAGGCCCAGCTCGGCAAGCGCATCATGAACCGCGCCCATGGCTTCTGGAGCCTCGGCTTCTTCATCACCGCCCTTGTCGGGGCGAGCGTGCGCCAGCTCGGCATCTCCATCCAGCTCCATACCGGGCTGATGCTGGCGGTGGTCATCGCCGTCGGGCTGGTCATGATCTCGGGCATGCGCAACGCCCCGGCTCGCGCTGACGAGCACGGGGGCGAGGCCGGCCATTTCGCCTTCCCCAATCTCGGGCTCCTGCCGCTCTGCGTCATCGGCATCGCCGCCTTCCTCGTCGAGGGCGCCGGCATCGACTGGTCGGCGATCTACATGCGCGACGTGTTCGAGGTCGAGCCGTTCATCGGCGGCATGGGGCTGACGCTCTTTGCCTTCTTCATGGCCGCGGCGCGCCTGCTGATCGATCCGGTCGTCGAACGGTTCGGGCCGCGCACGGTCGCCATCGCGCTCCTCGGGCTCGCCGCCATCGGCATCGTCGCGGTCGGCCTCTCGCCCCACCCGGCCGTGGCGCTCGCCGGCTTCTCGCTGATGGGCATCGGCTGTTCGGCGGTCTACCCGCTCGCCGTCTCGGCCGCCGCCCAGCGCACCGACCGGCCGGCGGCGGTCAACGTCGCCGCGCTGGGGCAGGTGACGTTCATCGTCTTCTTCCTCGCCCCGCCGCTCCTCGGCTTCGTTGCGGAATACTTGGGAATCCGCAATTCTTACCTCGTCTGCCTGCCGGTGGTGGCGCTGGGCCTTCTCGCGACGCGCGCGCTCGCAACCAGGAAGCAGCCCGATCCGCCCGCGGGCACCGCGCCGGAGCCCGCAACCCCGCTTGGATAATTCCGTGACCGATCTGCCGCCGATCGTCGACCTTCGCCAATCGCAGACCGCCCTCAAGGTCCAGCGCGGCGTGATGCGGCTGCTGCGGCAGACCTACGACATGTGCTGCTTTGCCGAGGTGCCGCTGGCAAACGGGCGGCGCGCCGACGTGCTGGGGGTCGGCCCCAAGGGCGAGATCTGGATCGTCGAGATCAAGTCGAGCCTCGTCGATTTCCAGGTCGACCGCAAATGGCCCAACTACAAGGACTTCTGCGACCGCTTCTTCTTCGCCAAGCCCCCGGAGCTCGACCCGGACATCTTTCCGGCCGAGGAGGGCCTGATCGTTGCCGACGGCCATGACGGGGCGGTGCTGCGCTCGGGCGCCGAAACCCCCCTCGCCCCGGCCCGGCGCAGGGCTTTGATGCTGAAGCTCGTACGGCTCGGGGCCGACCGCGTTCATACGCTGATGGATCCGGGGCCGAAGTAGATCTGCACGAGATTGACGGCTTATCGCCTCCCTCCCCCTTGAGGGGAGGGACTGAGGGTGGGGGTGGTTCGGTGGTCCGCTGACGGACCCCCACCCCCGACCCCTCCCCTCAAGGGGGAGGGGAGCCGGAAAGTCGGTTCGAGCCTAAGCCCCCAGCGTCATCAATTCCCGCCCATGGGCCTTCAGCCACGCCTTGCCGCGCTCCATGTCGGGCAGCGTGCGCTTGACCGTCGCCCAGAAGGCCGGGGAGTGGTTCATTTCGACGAGGTGCGCCACCTCGTGGGCGGCAACGTAGTCGAGCACGTGTTCGGGCGCGCCGATCAGGCGCCAGTTGTAGTTGAGGTTGCCGGTCGACGAGCACGAGCCCCAGCGGGTCGATTGGCTGCGCAGCTTCACCGAGCGCACGGCGACCTCGAGCCGCCCGGCATGGAGATGGGTCTGCCGGGTGAGGTCGGCGAGCGCCTGCGTCTTCAGCCAGTCGGTGACGCGGCGCTTGAGGTGCATGGGGTCGCCCGGCACCAAGAGGATCGGCTCGTCGCCGTCCGCGCCCGCCTCCACATGCCCGCGCACCCGCCCGGTCGGCACGATCCGGTGCGGGACGCCGCGCACCGGCACGAGCACCCCTTCGGCGAGCGCGATGGGCCGGGCGGCGCGCGAGATGCGGGCGGCGAGCCAGTTGCGGTGCCGGTCGAGAAAAGCTTGCGCCTCCTTCCAGCGCCCGTTGGGCGGGAGCGTCAGCACCGGCTCGCCGGTATGGGGGATGGAAAGGCGATAGTTGCGTGCCCGCGCATGGGTGCGCACGGTCACGCGCAACGGCCGCCCGTCGACCTCGATCACGGTTTCGCTCGGAATGGTGCGGGCAAAGAGCAGTGCCATGGTGGGCCGTATCAAGCCGTGATTCGTTCGGGCTGCAAACGAAAAACGGCGCACAAAAAAACGGCGCCCGCGAGGGGCGCCAGTTTCAGGAAACCCGGTCAGGGAGAACCGGGAGGGGGCGCGCCTTCGGCAAAACCCGAAAGCGCGATAGGGGGAGTGTCAGGGTCAGGAGTTCTGGCCCCAATTGCTGCCGTTGTTCGGGTCTTCGCCATAGTAACCCTGGCGGTTGCCGCGGCGGTCGCCCATGAACCGGTCGAATTCCTCGCGGTCCTTGGCTTTCCTGAGGTTGTCCATGTAGTTATGGAATTCCTCGATCTCCTCGTCGAGACGGCGGCGCTCTTCCTCGAGGCGCTTCAGTTGCTCCTCGCGGTACTCGTCGAACGCGGCGTTGCCGCTCGAACGCGCGGGGCCATGCCGATGGTGGTGCTTGCCGGACGTGCACCAGGCCTTGCCCTGGTTCCAGTACGACTGCGCCTTCTCGGCCGAGCCGCCGAATTTCTCGCCCCACAGGATATAGGCGAGCATCGCCAGTCCCAGGGGCCAGAAGACGATGAAGCCCAGGACCATCAGGCCGATGGTGATGGGCGACCATTGTGGTTTGATGATTGCTGTGCTCATGGTGTTTTATCTCCCGGTCACGAACGAACCAGATTTGGGCCGCCCGCGCATAGGATCAAGCATGTGCCTGTGGATTTTTGCTCTTGAAATGATCCCCTCCAATGCCCATGCGGCCCGCGATTCCGGGCCGGCGGGCCGATGAGCGCGGTGACTTCGGCCCCCAATGGCGCCGCGCAGGTCTGGCGTCCGCTCCGTCTCGAGACGCTGGTGCGCATCCGCTGGATCGCCATCATCGGCCAGCTGGTCGGCGTGCTCTTCGTCGCCTTCGGGCTCGGTTTCCCGCTGCCGCTCTTGCCGTGCCTTTTGCTCATCGCCCTTTCGGCGCTGGCCAATGTGTGGCTCGTCGCCCGGTTCGGCGCGGCCAATCGCCCCTCGCCGCGCTTTGCGGCCATCCAGATCGCCTATGACTGCGTGCAGCTCGGCGGGCTCCTGGCGCTGACCGGGGGGCTGCAGAACCCGTTCGCGCTGCTGCTGCTCGCCCCGGTCGCCGTCTCGGCGACGTCCCTGCCGCGCCGGGCGACGTTCCTCGTCGCTGCGCTCGCCATCCTCATCGCCTCGCTCATTTCGGTCTGGCACCTGCCCCTGCCCTGGGACCCGGCCGAGCGCATCGTCTTCAACCGCGTCTACGTCATCGGCATCTGGGTGTCGATCATCTGCGGGGTGGTGTTCATCTCGGCCTACACCATGCGCGTCTCGCGCGATGCCCGCCAGATCGCCAACGCGCTGGCCGCGACCGAGCTCGCGCTCTCGCGCCGGGAGCAGCTCTCGGCACTCGACGGGCTCGCTGCCGCCGCCGCCCACGAGCTCGGCACGCCATTGTCGACCATCGCCCTCGCCGCCAAGGAGATGCGCGCCGAAGCCGAGCCGGGCACGCCGCTCGCCGAGGACGTGGAGCTGATCATCGCGCAGGCGGCGCGCTGCCGGGCGATCCTCGCCAAGCTGCGCAACCTCGGCTCCGACGGCGGCGATCCGTTTGCCGAGGTGCCGCTGACCGATCTTCTCGCCGAAGTCGCGCGCCCGCACGAGGGGCGCGGCAAGGCGATCCTCTTCTACCACGAGAACGCCGCCGGCCCGCCGCCGGTGTTCCGGCGCAATGTCGGCCTGCTCTATGGGCTCGGCAACCTCATCGAGAACGCCGCCGAGTTCGCCCGCGAGACGGTGCATATCGAGACCGCCTGGGACGGCGAGGAGGTGGCGGTGACCATCACCGACGACGGTCCCGGCTTTCCGGTGGAACTGATCGCGCGGCTGGGCGAGCCCTATCTCACCACCCGCGTGCGCGAGGCGCAGATCGCCGGCACGCAGCCGTCTGGCGGGCTCGGGCTCGGCATCTTCATCGCCAAGACCCTGCTCGAGCGCACGGGCGCGCGGCTCTCCTTCACCAATATCGCCGCCAACGGCCATGCGCAGGTGCGCATCGTGTGGCCGCGCGCCGCGCTGACAAGCTGAGAAATGGGCAGTAAGACTTAACTTTAGGCGCAAGAACCATTATTTGATGGGCATGAGTACAGCCATGAGTACAGTCGACGACCTTCTCGCAACCGACCCGAGCCTTCTGCTCGTCGACGACGACGCGGCGTTCCTCGGGCGCCTGGAACGGGCAATGGCCCGGCGCGGGTTCGACGTGCGCACCGCCGCGAGCGTCGCCGAGGGCCTTGCCGCCGTCGCCGAAAAGCCCCCTGCCTACGCGGTGGTGGACCTGCGGCTCGAGGACGGCAACGGGCTCGACGTGGTCTCGGCCCTGCACCAGAAGCGCCCGGACGCCCGGGCGGTTGTACTGACCGGCTACGGCAACATCGCCACCGCCGTGACGGCGGTAAAGCTCGGGGCGACGGACTATCTCTCCAAGCCCGCCGATGCCGACGACGTCATCAACGCCCTGCTCACGACCGGCGAGGACAAGCCCGAGCCGCCCGAGAACCCGATGTCGGCCGACCGGGTGCGCTGGGAGCACATCCAGCGCGTCTATGAGCTCTGCGACCGGAACGTCTCGGAAACCGCCCGCCGCCTCAACATGCACCGGCGCACCCTGCAGCGCATCCTCGCCAAGCGCGCCCCGCGCTGATCTAAGAGGCACGACCCGCCCCTATGTCACCCCGGCGAAGGCCGGGGCCCATCCTGAGATATTGCACCAGCCGCAAGGTGTGTGATCGAGGCAGAGCGCGCAATCGCTCTTGTCTCGTGCTCGTGGACAACGTCAGGGCTGGGTCCCGGCCTTCGCCAGGATGACAGCCGGCGGAGATGGTACGATGGTGCCACAAGCATGATGCGTCCCATTTGAGTGGAGGTATGGGAGCGGGGGCAGCCGGGTCGCCGGCGGGTGGGTTGTCTGTCCCGCCAAGCGCGCTCCGCGTTAACTCGATTCCCCAATATGTTAACGCAATGCTGTCGATGCGTTAGCGCTGGCGGCCGATAGGTTGCGCGTTTTTTCGGGGCGGGTTGCGTTCAATATCCTGACACGACTAGGCTTTAATCGCTTTCCCCTTCGTTTTGCGACCCAAGGAGCCTTTCGATGAGCGTCACCCTCCACTTCCACGGCGCGGCGGGCACCGTCACCGGCTCATGTTACCGCGTGGTGCATCCGGGGGGACAATTCCTCGTCGATTGCGGGCTCTTCCAGGGCAACAGGACCGTCCGCGACCTCAACCTGAAGCCGACCCCGTTCGATCCCAAGGCCATCGATTTCCTGCTTCTGACCCACGCCCATATCGACCACGCGGGGCTCCTGCCCAAGCTCTACCGCGAGGGTTGGCGGGGCCCAATGTGGATGACCGAGCCGACGGCGGGGCTCCTCGAATACCTCCTGCCCGACAGCGCCGGCATCCAGGAAAGCGAGGCCGAGCAGGAGACCAAGAAGCGCGCCAGGAAGGGCGAGGCGCCAGCGCAGCCGCTCTATACGATGGAGGACGCCGAGGAAGCGCTGAAGCACTGCAAGGTCGTCGGCTATGGCGACTGGATCGAACCGGGGTCGGGGGTGCGCGCCCGCTACTGGAACGCCGGCCATATCCTCGGCTCCGCCTCGATCGAGGTGGAGGTCGCCGACGGCGAGGGCAAGCCCGTCCGCCTGATGTTCTCGGGCGACATCGGCCCGGACGAGAAGGTCTTCTACAACGAGCCGGAAGGGCCGGCCGGTTTCGACTACATCCTGTGCGAATCCACCTATGGCGGACGCGAGCGCGAGGATTATTCGCTCGAGGAACGCCGTCAGGCTTTAAAGACCGAGATCGTCACCGCGCTCGGACGCGGCGGCAACCTCGTCATCCCCGCTTTCGCCGTCGAGCGCAGCCAGGAGCTGCTGCACGACATCGGCACCCTCATCAAGGCCGGCGAGATCTCGCCGCAGCGCGTCTTCCTCGACTCGCCGCTGGCCAGCAAAGTCACCGGCGTCTACCGCGAGCACGCGGCCATGTTCGAGGATACCGAGCTGACCGCCGGCGAGCTCTTCAACGATCCGCGCTTCCGCATCGTCGAGTCGGTCGAGGAAAGCAAGGCGATCAACTCCATCCGCGGTGGCGCCATCATCATCTCGGCCTCGGGCATGGCCGACGCCGGACGCATCAAGCATCACCTGAGGAACAACCTCATCCGCGGCAATGCGACCGTCCTTTTCGTCGGCTACCAGGCGCCGGGAACGCTCGGCCAGATCCTGCTCTCGGGCGCCAGGGACGTGCGCATCCACGGCCACGAAGTGCCGGTGCGCGCCGCCATCCGCTCGATGGGCAATTATTCGGCCCATGCCGACCATTCCGAGCTGATGGCCTGGATCAGGGGGCGCCTGCCCGCGCATGGCGCCATCTTCCTGACCCATGGCGAGGATACCGAGCGCGCGGCGCTGCGCCAGGCACTGATGGCCGAAGGGCTGGCGGGCGACCAGGTGGTGCTGCCCATGCTCGACGATCGCTTCGAGCTGCGCGCCGAAGGCATCGCGGCGGTCGTCCGTCCGGAACGCCCGCGCATCGACGTGCGCCAGCTCGAATCCGACTGGCACAATGCCTTCGCCGATTTCACCCTCAAGCTCAGCCATCGCCTGCAGGCGTCGTCCGATGCCGAACGGCTCGCCATCATGCACGAACTGCAGGAGACGCTCGCCGGATTGCAGGCAACACCGGTGCCGCCGGTGGCGTCGGGCGGCGAGGCGGCGGCTTACGGGGAGTAGATCTGGTCGAACCAGCAAACATCGAGAGCCGCGGCATACCCCCACCCTGCTCGATGACGGACTTAGCCTGCGCTAAGTCCTATCTCGCTTCCCTCCCCACAAGGAGGAGGGTGACATCGTGCCTATTGCACCCTACCGCAGCGACCACCGGCTTCACCTCCCCCTTGATGGGGGAGGCCAGGAGGGGGTGGAGCCACACGTGCGATGTTCGCCACACTCACTCAATCTTCCTCGCCCGCAACACCCATGCCAGCGCGAACGACAGCATCGTCGCCGGAATCAGCACCGCGAAGGTCAGGCGGATGCCGTAGTGCGTGGCGATGGAGCCGAGCACGGCCGGAGCGGCGAGCACGGCGATCGAGCCGACCATGGTGACGGCGGCGACGTTTTCCGAGGAAGGCCGGTCGGGCAGGCGCGCGGCGGCCGAGAGCGTCAGGGGGTAGATCGCCGAGGTGCCGAGCCCGGTGAGCGCAAAGCCGAGAAGGCCGAGCAACGGCGTCGGCGCCAGCGCGATGAGCATGAGCCCGGCGGCGGCGATCGCCATCAGTACCCGGGCGACCATGGGCGGGCCGAAGCGCTCGGTGAAGCGGTCGGCGACGAGCCGCTCAACGGCCATGAAGGCGAGGAAGACCGTCAGCGCGAGCGACTCCAGCCAGTCGGGCGACACGAAGCTGTCGCGCATATAGATGATCGACCAGGTGCGCGCCGCTCCTTCGAGGAGGAAGGCGGAAATGCCGAACCCGACGAGGAGGAACGTCATCGCCGTCGGCAGCGCCACGGAACGTCGCCTCCTCGCACCCGTATGCCGGCGCGGCGGCGCGGGCTTCAGCGGCAGGATGAGAGCGAGCGCGGCCGCGGCGGCGACCGGCGCCATGGCAATGAGATGAAGGCTCGCCGGCACCCCTGCCCCGCGCAGCGCCGCGCCCAGCAGGCTGGTGACCAGCAGCCCGGCGCTGGCGACGCCATGGCAGCGGTTCATGAACCGCTGCCCCTCGACCGCCTCGCGCCGGTCGACCTCGATGTTCATGGCCAGGTTGGTGAGCGCGAAGGCGCTGCCGTAGACGGCGAGCACCACGAAGAGCGCCGCCGGCCCCGGCGCCACCGCGGCGAGGGGCCGTGCACGCCGCCAGCACCGGCAGGCCGATGGCGAGAATGCGGCGGGTGCCCTGCTGCTCGAGCACGGCGCTGGCGATGAAGATGGTGACGAGGTTGCCGACGGTCTGACCGAGCAGCGCCAGTCCCAGCACCTCCTCGCTGATCGCGAGCGCCGCCTGGATATCGGGAATGCGCGTGATCAGCGCGCCGGCGATGACGGCCTGCGCGAAGAAGACGAGCGCGATGCGCGTCTGCGGGGAAAGGGACATGAGGCGGCCTCGCCGCTGCGGGCGACGCGACGTCGCCGAACGGAGCTCCCGTGCTGATTGTCAGAACGGGAGCTCTCGTTGCTCAGTTCCCGAAGATCAGGTCCATCAGCGTGCGCTGCGAGCGATCGCTCTGCTGGGGCGTCGGCTGGGCGGCGTTCGGATCCCATTCGAGCGGCGTGAACTGCTGGTTGGGATCGATCTGCTGGCCGGTCATCGGATCGACCTGAGGCATGCCGGGCTGTGCCTGCTGGATCGGATAGCCGGTGACGGGGTCGATCTGCTGGCCGGCGGGTTGCTGGGCCTGCATGACCTGGCCGGTCGAAGGGTCGACCTGAGCGGTCTGCGGGATCATCTGGCCGGTGGCCGGATCGACCTGCATGGGCACGGGCTGGCCGGTCGCCGAGTCGATGAACTGCACCATGGGCTGGCCGGTCATCGGGTCGATCACCGGCTGGCCGGTATTGGGATCGACGATCTGCTGGGCGACGAGCGTCGAGCTCATCGAATCGTAGCCGGGCAGATCCGCGACCTCGACGCCCTGATGGGCTTTGGTCATGAACTCCGACCAGATGGCGACGGGCACGTTGCCGCCCGAGAGCCGGGTTCCCTGGTCGTCGTCGTTACCGAGCCACACGCCCGTCACCATCTTGGCGGTGTAGCCGACGAAGAGCGCGTCGCGCGATTCCTGGCTGGTGCCGGTCTTGCCCGCGAACGGCCAGCCCCCGAGATTGGCGCCACGCCCGGTGCCGACTTCCACGGCCGTACGCAGCATATCGTTCATCTCGGCGACGACCTCGGGTGCGAGCACACGGCCGGGGCCGGCGTCGGACGCCTCGTAGAGGACCTCGCCGTCCCGGGTCTCGATGCGGGTGATGACGTTGGGAATGACGCCGACGCCGCCATTGGCGAACGGGGCATAGGCCGAGGTCAGCTCGAGCAGCGACACTTCCGCGGTGCCGAGCGCGATCGAGGGCACGGCGGGCATCTGCGAGGAGATGCCGAGGCGGGTCGCGACGTCAATGACCGCCTGCGGCGTGACGTCGATGGCCAGACGCCCGGCAATGGTGTTGAGCGAGTAGGCAAGACCCTGCCGCAGCGTGACGAGGCCGACATATTTTTCGGTCGAGTTGCGCGGGCTCCAGCCGTTGTAGTCGAAGCGCGCATCCTCGGCGACGGTTTCGGGCGTATAGCCTTTCTCCATGGCGGCGGTATAGACGAACGGCTTGAACGCCGAGCCCGGCTGGCGGCGGGCGGTAACGGCGCGGTTGTATTGGCTTTGCGTGTAATCGACGCCGCCGACCATCGCTTTGATGGTGCCGTGGGTGTCCATCGACACCAGCGCGCCCTGGCTGAACCCGCGGTTCGGGCCTTCCGAGGCCACGTATTCCTTGACGATGAACTCGGCCTGCTTCTGCAGGTCCCAGTCGATGGTGGTGTGAACCACCACGTCCTCGGTGATCTCGCCGAGGTAGGAGGTCATCAGGCTCTCGACCCAGTCGGCGACGTAGTATTCGGCGCCGGCCACGCGCGTCGGGATCTCCTGGTTCGGATTGGCGGCGGCGGCATCCGATTCCTGCTGGGTGATGTAGCCCTCCTCGACCATGGAGCGCAGCACCAGGCGCTGCCGCTCGATGGCGCGGGCGGGATTGTTGCGGGGATTGTAGGCCGACGGGGCCGGCAGGATGCCGGCGAGCATGGCGGCCTGGCCGAGCGAGAGATTGCGGGCCGAGACGCCGAAATAGGTCTGCGCGGCCGCCTCGATGCCCGTCGCCCCGGCGCCGAAATAGACCCGGTTCATATAGAGCTCGAGGATCTCCTGCTTGGTAAAGTTCTGCTCGAGCCAGACGGCGAGCACCGCCTCCTGCACCTTTCGGCCGAGCGTCTGGTCGGGCGAGAGGAAGAGGTTCTTGGCCACCTGCTGGGTGATGGTCGAGGCGCCGCGGGTGATGCCGCGCGCCTGGACGCTCTCGATCAGCACGGCCGCGAGCCCGATGGGGTCGACGCCGAAATGGCTCATGAACCGCCGGTCCTCGGCGGCGATGAAGGCCGTGGGCACGAACCAGGGCAGTTCGCTGTAGCCGATGGCTTCGCCGCCGGTCTTGCCGCGGTTGGAGATGAGCCGCCCGTCGGCGGCGAGCACGCGGATGTTGGGCGGCCGGTCCGGCACCGCCCAGGTGTCGGACGAGGGCAGCTGCATGCCGTAATAGACGACGACGCCCATGGCGGCGATCCCGCCCCAGAGGCCGATGATGAAGCCCCAGTAGAGCAGGCCCATCAGGAAGCCGCCGCCGCGCCGCTTCTTGCGCGGCTTTGCCGCCTTGGCCGGCTTGGCGCGCCCGCGCTTCTGCGGGGCGGGCTTGGCGGGCTTGGCAGGTTGGCCCGGCACGCCCCCCGAGCGCTCGTCGTCGACGAAGACGCCGACCCCCGCGCCCAGCGTTGGTTCCACCCGCTCGCCCTTGCGCCCCGGCGCGGCCTTGCCGGCGCGCTGGTTCTGCTGTCCGCCTACGCGGTCGTCAGGGGAGATGCGGAAATCCATGTGGAATGCCCTGGTCGGTTGCGTTCACCCGTCCATAGCCCAAGCGGCACCGGAGAGGAAACACCTCGATTGGTAACGTAAAGGTAAACTTTTGCCTCGGCGCAAGCGCCTTGCAGCCCATCCGCCTTTTCCGGCGGGCGGCGCCTGATGCGCACGATCTGCTTGTCGGGGCAAATTGTGGCCGGTTTATGTGGGGTTTTCGCGGGATTCGCGTGGGTGTTGCGGCCGGGCGACAGCAGGGCGGCCGGACGCGCCCTTGCCCGGACGCCCGAGCGGGAGGTAGACCGGGGGATCGATCAAAACGGGAGGACGTGCGATGCGCGTCGTGGTTTTCGTCAAGGCGACCGCCGACAGCGAGGCCGGCGTCATGCCGTCGAGCGAGATGCTCGAGGCCATGGGCCGCTACAACGAGGAACTGGCCGCGGCCGGCATCATGAAGAGCGGCGATGGCCTCAAGCCGTCGTCGGAGGCCCGGCGCGTCCACTTCAGCGGCCCGCGCCGCACGGTGATGGACGGCCCCTTCACCGAGACCAAGGAACTCGTCGCCGGCTTCTGGATCTGGGAGGTCAAGGACATGGACGAGGCCGTGGAATGGGTCAAGCGCTGCCCCAACCCGATGCTCGCAGAGAGCGACATCGACATTCGCCCGGTATTCGAGATGGAGGATTTCGGCGAGGCGATGACCCCGGAAATCCGCGCGATCCACGACGGCGTGCGCGAGAAGACGGGGGAGTGAGGCGGCTCTTGAAATTTTCTCCACAATGGCTATTTTAGCCAAAATGGAGTTTGGTTCATGACCACGATCACCGCCACCGATGCCAAGAACAAGTTCGGACAGGTTCTCGAAGAGGCCCAGCGCGAGCCCGTGCGCATCCAGAAGAGCGGGCGAGACGTCGCGGTCCTGTTGTCGGCGGCCGAGTATGAGCGGCTGCGGCAAGCCGGTGCCCCGCCGAGGATCAACTCGCGCGTGCGAGAACTTCTCGCCGAAAGCATCGAAAAACGTCGCTCCGTCTACGAAGCCCTCGCTAAGTAAGAGTGACGGTCTATCTGACCCTGGATGAAGCGCTCTTCACCCACGCCGAACTCATTCGCGAGTTCGGCGGGGCCGAAGGTGTTCGTGACAAGGGACTGATCGAGTCGGCATTGCTGCGGCCGCAAACCGGCTACTACGCCGACCTCATCGAGGAGGCGGCAGCCATGTGGGAGAGCCTTGCTATGAACCGTGGCTTCATCGACGGCAACAAGCGCGTCGCTTATGCTTGCGTCGAGCTATTCCTCGGTCTCAACGGCTGGACGATTACGGCCAGGAACGACGAGATCATCGCCTTCATCTACCATCATCTGGAAGCCGGCACGTTCACCAAGGACGTGCTGGACGCCTGGCTGCGCGGTGTCGTGGCGGCCGGTTGAACGACTGGCCGCTGCACTTCGCTCAGGCGCCGGCCGCGCGCGGCCATGAGGCGGTGACGCCGGCGGTGCGGGCGCGCACCTCGGGGGTGGCAAGGCACGTGGCGACGGCCTCGTAGCCCGGGGTGCCGGGATAGGGCGCAACGCGCGTCGGCGGGCTGTGGTTGGCGGGGCAGAGAATGATCGCCTCGTTGCCGGTGACGGCCGCGAGGTCGAGGATCGACGAGGAACGCGTCATCAGGAAGAGCGGCCGGGCGCCGCCGCGATGACGCAGGCGCGCGATCAGCGCTTCCTGCGTTGCCCGGTCGAGGTCCTGCTCGACCATGTCGACGACGAGGGCGCCGGGGCCTTCAACCTCCAGCTGGGCAAGGAGCGCGACCAGCGCCGGCGAGACCGTGGCGCCGTCCTCGACGAGCCAGGCGAGGCTCTCGTCCACGCGAACCTTCAGGGCCGCGTCGGTCTCGAGCCGCGCTCGGGCCGCGGCGCCTTCGCTCTCCAGCCGCTCGAGGCCGATGAAGGCGGCGCCCGGCACGTGCTGGGTGATGGCCTTGGCGAGCCGGGTCTTGCCGCTGCCGAGGGGGCCGATGATGTAGGTGAGCAGGGGAAGACCGGCGAGCTCGAACCGTTCCCCGCCCCAGGGCCAGGGAAGGTCGATGGCTAGATCGATTCCGCCCTTGGGCCGGACCAGCGGCAGGAGATCGCCCGGCGCAGGCGCCCTGCCCTCGGCGAGCTGCGTGCGCACGGCCCGCACCCTGTCGGCGGTCTCCAGCAGCCGGCGGACCTCGCCTTCGAGCATCGCTTGATGCGCGGCAAGGGCCGGTTCGAGGCTGTTGCCGTCGCCGCCGATGACGCGGGCGACCTGCGCGAGGCTGAGGCCGAGTGCGCGCAGAGCCGCGATCTCGGCGGCGCGGACCATTTGCGCCGGGCCGTAGGTGCGCCAGCCGGCGGCGGTGCGCACGGGCGCGACAAGCCCGCGCTCTTCGTAGAGGCGCAGCGCCTTGGGCGATACGCCGAGGCGCCGGGCAGCCTCGGCGGGGTTCAGGAACTGGTCGCAGGAACTCACGAATCACCTCTTTGGTTGTGTGACCGTCACCTTATCGAGGCCGCCCCAGGGGCCGGCGCAAGCCCGATCTTGCATCCCGGTTGACAAGCGCCCCCAACGGACGTACTTAGCAGATACGTTAATTAACAATCATGTTAATCACATGCAGCCCGATCCCCTGACGCAGACGTTCTCGGCCCTGGCCGATCCCACCCGGCGCGCGATCCTGGCGCGGTTGGCGCAGGGCGAGGCGACGGTCAACGAGTTGGCCGAACCCTTCGAGATCAGCCTGCCGGCCATCTCGCGGCACCTGAAGGTGCTGGAGGCGGCCGGGCTCATCTCGCGCACCCGCACGGCCCAATGGCGGCCCTGCCGCATCGAGGCGGCGCCGTTGAAGGATGTCTCGACCTGGGTCGAGCGCTACCGGCGCCTGTGGGACGAGAGCTTTGCCAGGATGGATACCTATCTCGCGCAATTGCAGGAAGGAGACCCCGATGCTCGCAAGAACTGAGAAGATGGCCGACGACGAGCTCGTCATCGAACGCGTCCTCGATGCCCCCGTCGCCCTCGTCTGGCGCATCTGGAGCGATGCGCAGCACCTCAGGCGCTGGTTCGGGCCGGCCGATTTCACCTGCCCGGTGTTCGAGCTCGACTTTCGCGAGGGCGGGACGTACCGCGCCATGATCCATGCCGACGCATACGGCGACTCCTGGTTCGGCGGCACGTTCGCGCAGATCCGGCCCAACGAGAGGATCGTCATGAGCTTCGCCTGGGAGGCAGGCTCGGGCGAGACGCATGACACCACCATAACCGTGACCTTTACCGAGAAGGACGGCAGGACGGTGCAACGCTTCCATCAGGCGCCCTTCCCCGATGTCGAAAGCCGCGACGGCCACTACGACGGCTGGAGCGAATGCCTCGACAAGGGCCTTGCCTATGGCGAGCGACTGGCCGGGGAGGCGCGGGCATGAAGACGACCTATCACGGCTCCTGCCACTGCGGAGCGGTGCGTTATTCGGCCGCTCTCGACCTCGGCGAAGGGATACGGCGCTGCAATTGCAGCTATTGCGCCAAGACCCGCTACGCCAAGGTCTTCACGAGCGACGACGCTCTGACGATCCTTGCCGGCGAGGAGGTGCTCGCCGACTACCGCGGGCCCGGTTCGCTATGGCCCGAGGGCCACATCCATCACCGCTTCTGCACGCGCTGCGGCGTGCAGGTGTTCTCGCGCGGCTACCTCGAGGGGTTCGGCGGCTGGTTCTACGCGGTCAACGCCGCGACCCTCGACGACGCGAGCGACGAGGAGCTGGCAGCCGCCCCGGTCATCTACGAGAACGGGCGCGAGGACAGGCAGCAGGAAGCGCCGGCGATTACGTCGCACCTTTAAGGGGCGGACTTATCCCCGCGATTGCGGCGGGCGGTAGACTGGCGGGCGATGTCTCTTCAAGGATCTTGCCATGGACCAGACCGCCCGCCTCAGCCTGCCCTTCATCCTCTCGGCCCAGGCCCAGAAGCACGTCACCCACAATGAGGCGCTGCTGGCGCTCGATACGCTGGTGCAGCCGGTGGTCGCCAGCCGCACGCTCGCCGCGCCGCCGGCGAGCCCGCTGCTCGGCGAGGCCCATATCGTGGCCGACGGCGCGACCGGCGCCTGGGCCGGGCACGACCGCGAGATCGCGGTCTGGCGGTCCGGCGCCTGGATGTTCCACGATCCGGCGGGCGGCTGGCAGGCCTATGTGGAGGACGCGCGCGAGCTCGTCGTCTTCCAGGCGGGCGCCTGGGTCGCGCTTGCCGGCAACGGCCCCGCCGGCGTGCCCCGGCTCGGCGTCAACGCTTTGGCCGACGCCACCAACCGGCTCGCCGTCTCCTCGCCCGCAACGCTCCTCAACCACGCCGGCGCCGGCCATCAGTTGAAGCTCAACAAGGCGGCCGCCGGCGACACCGCGAGCCTCCTCTTCCAGAGTAATTGGAGCGGGCATGCCGAGATGGGCCTTGCCGGCGACAATCACTGGCGCCTCAAGGTCAGCCCCAATGGCGGCGCGTGGATCGAGGCGCTCTCGGTCAACAACGCCACCGGCGCCATAGCCGTCGCCGCCACGCTGCGCCCGGCGGCGGACAATGTGGCGAGCCTCGGGACGAGCGGCGCGCGCTGGAGCGCGGTCTGGGCGGCGACCGGCACCATCCAGACCTCCGACGAGCGGCAGAAGACCGACATCGCGCCCGGCGATCTTGGGCTCGACTTCATCATGGCGCTGGAACCCGTACGCTACCGCTGGAAGGACGGCGCGCGCCCGCACCAGGGGCTTCTCGCCCAGCAGGTGAGGGCGGCGCTCGACGGGCTCGGCATCGCCGATTTCGCCGGGCACGTGAAGGCCGATCCGGCCGATCCCGAGAGCGAGGAGGGCCTGCGCTACGCCGAATTCGTCGCCCCGCTGATCGCGGCCGTGCAGGAGCTGGCCCGGCGGGTGGAGGCGCTGGAGAGCAGTGGAGGTTAGCGGGTGGCTGGACCCTATATCCATCACTCACACGGGGATGACCCTGTGGGGAACAGGGCATCGCTTGAGGCACGTTCATCTTCTCCCTGGAGGGAAGGGGCCTTACGTCTTCAACCCCCGGATCAGCGCGCGCATGGCTTTGCGGTAGTCGGGCATCGTCGCCTCGTCGGCCATGGCGGCGCGGTCGAACATCGCCCCGACCAGCCGCGCCAGCGGTTCGAGCGGCAGGTCGCGGATGGCCTTGGCGTCCATGGCCGCGCCCAGCCCCTCGATCAGCGTGCGCAGGCTGTGGCGCGCATCGATCGCGTCGAGCTCGTCGCGGCCGAGCACGGCCGGCGCGTCGACAAGGAGAATGCGCCGCCGGCCGGGATCCTGCATGGCAGTCAGGAACGCGTCTCCCCCCTGCAACAGCGCCTTGATCGGCCCCGGCTCCTCGTCATTGCCGGCGGCCGCCTCGATGCTCATGGCGAGGATCAGGTGTTCCTCCTCGACGACCGTACGAAAGAGGGCGGTCTTGTCGGCGAAGTGATGGTAGAGCGCCCCGCGCGTCACGCCGGCGGCCGCGACCACTTCGGGCGTGCTGGTCGCCGCAAATCCCTTCTCGGCGAACAACAGCCGCGCGGCGCTGACGAGCTTTGCCTTCGTGGCTTCCCGGCGGGTCGATTGCGTCCTGCGATTCGCGTCTTGCATACATACAGCCTGTATGTTAGAGAAGATACATGCAGACTGTATGTCAAAGGAGCGAAGAAATGAAGGCCCAATTGCAGATCACCGCGCATTATCCCGTGCTTCTGGTGGAGGACGTCGGCGAGACCGCCGCGTTCTACGAGACGCATTTCGGCTTTGCCCGCCAGTTCGACGCCGGCTGGTACGTCCATATGGCGCGCGAGGATGATGGCAAGACGCACCAGATGGCGGTCATGCGCTTCGACCACGACACCATCCCCGAACCCGGCCGCAGGCCGACGCAAGGGTTGATCGTCAATGTCGAGGTTGCCGACGTCGACGCCGTGCATGGGCAGATGCAGACTGCGGGCGTCACGATGCTGCAGCCGCTGCGCAGCGAGAAATTCGGCCAGCGCCACTTCATTGCGGCCGATCCCAATGACGTTCTTATCGACGTCATCACGCCCATTCCGTTCGATCCCGAGTGGCTGGCCGAGCAGGGCATGTGAGCGGCTCGACGCTGGCGCGGGCTGCCCTCCTCCTCTATGCTGACGTACGTACGTCATGCGGCGAGTCGGCTGCCTGACGAAAAGACAGCCTCGGGAGGAGGACAGCACAAATGACGGACGGCAAGCGGCTCGGCATCGGCATCATCGGCACGGGCAACATCTCATCGGCCTATCTCAAGGCCATGCTCGGGCGTGACGGGCTGCCGGGGTTTCCCGTGCTCGAGGTCAAGGGGCTCGCCGACATGCGTCCCGAGGCGGCAGCGGCGCGGGCCGAGGAGTTCGGCCTCGAGGCGATGAGCGTCGAGACCATGCTCGCCGATCCCGAGATCGCGCTCGTCGTCAACCTCACCATCCCGCGCGCCCATGTCGAAGTGGGGCTGCGGGCGCTCGACGCCGGCAAGCACGTCTATTCGGAAAAGCCCCTTGGCATCGCCTTTACCGAGGGCAAGCGCCTCGTCGAGTCGGCCGCAGCCAGGGGCCTGCGCATCGGGTCGGCGCCCGACACCTTCCTCGGCGGCGCCCACCAGCAGGCGCGCGCGGTCCTCGACAGCGGCGCCATCGGCTCGCCCGTAGGCGGCACGGCGTTCATGATGATCCCCGGCCACGAGAGCTGGCATCCCGATCCGGCCTTCTACTACGACATCGGCGGCGGCCCTATGCTCGACATGGGCCCCTACTACATCACCGATCTCGTCAACCTGCTCGGTCCCGTGGCGCGGGTCGTCGCCATCAGCTCGACGGCGCGCACCGAACGCGTCATCACCAGCGAACCCAGGCGCGGCCAGACGGTGCCGGTCCGGATTTCGACCCACGTGACCGGCTCGCTCGGCTTCGTCAACGGCGCAGTCGTGCAGATCGCCATGAGCTTCGACGTCGCCGGCCACAAGCACGTGCCGCTCGAGATCTACGGTACGCAGGCGAGCCTCATCGTGCCCGACCCGAACAACTTCGGCGGCACGCTGGAGCTGAAAAAGCCCGGACGCACCGAGCCCTGGGTCGAGGTGCCGGTGGAAAAACCCTATGCCGACGGCAACTACCGCTCATTGGGCGTCGCCGATATGGCGGCCGGGATTCTGGAGAACCGCCCGCACCGGGCGAACGGCGACCTCGCCCTCCACGTCCTCGAGGTGATGGAAGCCTTCGAGACCGCCTCGCGCGAGGGCCACGTCGTGGAGATCACCACACGCCCGGAGCGCCCCGCGGCGCTCTGAGGCCGGCTGGCTCAGTCCGAGACCGGTCGCCCGCGCGCGCCGAGTTCCGGAAACGCCCGGTCGAGCGCCCGCGAGAGCAGCGTGTCCTCGATGAGCCCCGGCGGCCTTTCCGGCATCACCGGACGGGCGCGGGCCCAACTGGTCGAGATCGCCCGGAAGTGGGCGATATAGGCCGTCGTCGGCTTGTGGCGCGTGAACCACGGGCGGTTGGCAAAGAGATGGGTGTGTGGGTGGATCGACAAGTCCTTCAGCCACTTGCGATCCGGGTCCACCGCCCACTTCTGCGTGGTGCGCCCGCGCGTGATGTCGGTGTCGGGCTTGATGAGGCGAAAGTCCGCGTGCCGGTAGCCGTCCGCGCGCATCTCGCCCGGCACCGGCTCGATCCAGCGCCCGCGGAAATAAACGGTCCCCGAGCGTGAGGCGCGGGCGGTTTCGAAAACCGTCTCCTTGCCCGTCGGCACCGCCAGCTCGTCGATGTCGCAGTTGAGGATGCCGTTGGCGAGAGCCCCATAACGGCGGAACATGTTGAGCATCATCGAGGGCTGCAGGAAGTGCGCCCAGAACGCGGTCTTGGGCAGCGCCTCGTCCCGGTCGGTGTAGCGGTGGGGAACGGGGATGACGCTGATCTTCCTCAAGCCCTCGACGGCGGCGAGTCGCGCCGCGATGTCCTCGAGCCCGTAGCGCTGCGAGGCATTGTCGAAGAGGAGGATGCTGGTGACGCCCTGGTTGACCACGTGGAAGCGAGCCCAGTCGGCGATCCAGTCGAGGTCGTTGTCCTTGGAGAGGGTGAAGAGCAGGTTCTCGCCTGCAAAGTGCCGCGCATAGTTTTCGCCGACCGGCAGAGTCAGGACGTCGCCGGCAAACGTCACTTCGAGATGGGTGGTGTCGGCGGGAGCCTCCAGCGCATAGAGCTCGACGCGGGTCGAATGATGCGGCCTCGGCTTCAGCACCGCACCGCTCGGGCGCGCGACGTACCGGGCCTGTCGGTAATGCGGCTTGAGGTCGATGGCGAGCGGCCCGTGGACGATGATCTCTCTCCCCGTCACGTCCCAGAAGGCGTCGTAGAAGAGGATGCGATCTTCGTAGCTCGCAACGAACTTCGGGTCGCGGGCAAGCTCCGGGCGCAGCAGGCCCCGCCGCAACCCGCCCGGCAGCATGTAGCCGGGCAGGGTCGGCAGGTCGAGGATCTCGGCGGCCATCGCTAGCTCCGCAGCACCGCGCCGGTCGCCTTGGCGACGGCAGCAACGACCGCGCCGGAAACCTTCTCGATCTCCTCGTCGGTCAGCGTCCTGTCGCGGGGCTGGAGCGTGACTTCGATGGCGACCGATTTCCGGCCTTCGCCCAGATGAGCGCCCTCGAAGACGTCGAAGACGGTGACGTCCTCGATCAATCCTTTGTCGGCGCCGCGCGCGGCCTTGAGGATCGTCGCGGCGGTGGCCGAGCGGTCGACGACGAAGGCGAAGTCGCGCTTGACCGGCATCAGCGGCGAGACGGCGAGCGCGCCCTTGGAGCGCGTCGCCTTGCGGCGCGGCTCGGGCAGGGCATCGAGGTCGATCTCGAAGGCAGCGACGGGAAAATCGACGTCCATGGCCTGCGCCCAGGCCGGGTGCAGCTCGCCGAACCAGCCGAGAATGACCTTGGGACCGAGCTGCAGGCGCCCGCCGCGACCCGGATGGCTCCAGGGCGCGGGCTCGGCGACGAGCTGCAGCTTTTCGATATCGACCCCGAGCGCGTCGAGCGCGGCTGCAAGGTCGGCCTTGGCGTCGAACACGCCCACATCCTGCGCCTTGCCGCTCCAGTGGCGGCCCGCGCCTGTGAGGCGCGCGGTACCGGTGCGCAGGCCGGCGGCATAGGTATGCTGGCCCTCGGGCGCATCGGAAAGGAACACCTGGCCAACCTCGAACAGCCCGATATCGGCGTTGCCGCGATGGGCGTTGCGGCGCGCGGCGGCGATGAGGCCGGGCAGGAGCGACGGGCGCATGTCGGTCATGTCGGAGGCGATGGCGTTGGCAAGCTGCAGGCTTTGCGCCCCGCCGCCGAACCGCACCGCTTCCTCGTGCGCAATGAACGACCAGGTCACCGCCTCGTCGAGCCCGCGTGCGGCCAGCGCCCGGCGGGCGATGCGGCGGCGGTTCTGGATGGCGGTGAGGATGCGCGGCGCGACGTGGCTGAGGCGCGGCAGCGGCTCGACCGGCACGGCGTCGACGCCGACCATGCGCATCACTTCCTCGACCAGATCGGCCTTCTGCGTCACGTCCGGGCGCCAGCTCGGCACCTTGACGGAGAGCGTCTCGCCCTTGCCGTCGCTCGTGAACCCGAGCCGCGCGAGGATGTCGATGACCTTGTCGTGCGAAACATCGAGTCCGGTGAGGCGCTTGACCTCCGAGAGCGGGAACTGGACGATGGTATCGGGATAGACGTCCTCGCCCGAAATCACCGGCTCCATCGGCTCGCCGCCGCACAGTTCGAGGACGAGGCGAGTGGCGAGCTCCATGCCGGGTTCGGTCAGCGCCGGATCGACCGAGCGCTCGAGGCGGTAGCGGGCGTCCGAGACGATGCCGGTCTTGCGCCCGGTGCGCGCGACCAGTTCCGGGTCCCAGCTGGCGCATTCCATGAAGACGTTGACCGTCTCTTCGACGACGCCCGAGCGAATGCCGCCCATGATCCCGCCAAGGCAGAGCGGGCCCTTGTCGTCGGCGATGACGGTCATCGTCTCATCGAGCGGGTAGACGCGGTTGTCGAGGGCGTCGATCTCCTCGCCGGTCCGCGCGTTGCGCAGCACCGGCTGGCCGACGAGCTTGTCGGCGTCATAGGCGTGGAGCGGGCGGCCCCAGCCGAGCGAGACGAGGTTGGTGATGTCGACGATGGCGTTGATGGGTCTGAGGCCAACGGCGCGCAGGCGCGCCTGCAGCCAGGCGGGGGAGGGGCCGTTTTTCACGCCCTTGATATAGCGGCCGGCGAACTTGCGGATGGTCTTCGGCTCATCGGCGCCGAACTGCTGCGGCAGCGGGCCGATCGGGCTCTTACCCTTCGAGGCGACCGGCGACATGTCGGTGGTCTTCAGCGTGCCGAGCCCGAAGGCGGCGAGGTCGCGCGCGATGCCGTAGACGCCGGTGGCGTCGCCCCGGTTGGGAGTGATCGAGATGTCATAGACGACGCCGTTGAGCCCGGCATAGTCGACATACTTCGCCCCGACCGGCGCGTCCTGCGGCAAGTCGATGATGCCGTCATGGTCGTTGCCGAGCCCCAATTCCATCATCGAGCACAGCATGCCGTTCGACACCTGCCCGCGGATGACGCCCTTGCCGATGGTGATGTCCTTGCCCGGAATGTAGGTGCCGGGGAAAGCAAAGACCGATTTCATGCCGGTCACGGCATTCGGCGCCCCGCAGACCACGTCGAGGATTTCGCCCGAGCCCGCATCCACCTTGCAGACCCTGAGCTTGTCGGCATTGGGGTGCTGCTCGGCCGAGATCACATGGGCGACGACGAAGGCGCCGAGCACCTTGCCCTCGTCCTCCATCGCCTCGAGCTCGAGGCCGATCATGGTGAGGGCCGCGCCGATCTCCTCGGCGCTCGCCTTGGTGTCGAGATGCTCCTTGAGCCAGTCGAGGGTGAACTTCATGGGTGCGTGTCTTTGCGTTTAGCGGAAGTCGGAAGGAGTGCCGGTGATCGGCGGCAGCGCCCGGGAAACCTTGAAGAGTTCGACGAGCACGTTGGCAAAGCCGCGCGCATCGTCGATCGCCTTATGGGTATGGGGCACGTGCCCGTAAAACTCGGCCGGCAGCTTGCTCATGCCCCAGTCGAGATAGGGCGCGCCGCGCAGCGTTCCGGCCATGGTGTAGAGGCAGACGCCTCCGCCCTTGAATATCTGCCGCGTCTTGAACGGACCGCCGAGGACGCGCGTGCCGGCATATTCGTCGAGATAGTGGTCCATCCACAGCCCGTCGAAGATCATCGGGGCGGCAACGAAGACGCGGGGACCGGGAAGGCTATCCACCCAATCGGCAAAGCGCGGCATCACCACCTCTGGCGGTTCGGCGCCGGTGGTGGCCGCTGCCCAGGCTTCGGGCTGGGTCCGCCACCAGGCCATCGTCTGTTCGTTCTGCCCGCGGTCTGGGCGCGGCGTCAGCACCGCCTCGAACTCGCCATGGCGGTTGCCCTCGGCATCGATGGCGACAGACGCAAAGCTCAGCATCGAATTGTGCAACGGCGTCGGCCCGTCCGCCTCGATGTCGGTAACGACGAAGGTGGGGTTGGCCGTGGGCTCGACGGATTGCAGGAGGCTCATCGCAAACTCCAATGCGACAACATCAGCTGCTCAATCCCCCGAACAGCGTCGGCAGGTCGAACGGGCGGAAGCCGTAGTGGTCGAGCCAGCGCTGGTCGGCGTCGAAGAAGGCGCGCAGGTCCGGCATGCCGTATTTGAGCATGGCGATGCGATCGATCCCCATGCCCCAGGCGAAGCCCTGGTAGACGTCGGGGTCGAGCCCGGCATTGGCGATGACGTTGGGATGCACCATGCCGCAGCCGAGGATTTCGAGCCAGTCGGAGCCCTCGCCGATCTTGACCTCGCCGCCGGAGCGGTCGCACTGGACGTCGACCTCCATCGAGGGCTCGGTGAAGGGGAAGAACGACGGGCGGAAGCGCAGCGTGACGTTGGGGATTTCGAAGAACGCCTTGAGGAATTCCTCGAGAACCCAGCGCAGCTGCCCGATATGCGAAGACTTGTCGATGACCAGCCCTTCGAC